>WBZT01000001.1_pt1 | contig 534011 bp, 504 predicted proteins | sample 5204241 | NCBI WGS metagenome assembly WBZT01 (sample SAMN12344358, study PRJNA552823) | activated sludge metagenome | biome: Activated sludge suspended growth; feature: Nitrification reactor; material: Wastewater; isolation source: activated sludge from nitrification reactor of wastewater...
AGTTATGCTTGGCGGCCATAGCGGTTTGGACCCACCCCTTCCCATCTCGAACAGGGCCGTGAAACGAACCAGCGCCAATGATAGTATGCTCTTCGCATGCGAAAGTAGGTCACCGCCAAGCTATTTACAAATCAACAAAACCCTCCTAGTGAGGGTTTTGTTGTTTATGCAGTTGATTCGTAGGAAAAAAGCAGTGTTTTATATTTTAAAACGCGGTATAGTAAAACTTAGCGTTTTAAAATAATCGGTAATGAAAAATACTATTTTATCTTTAGTGACGTATTTATTTCTCGCATCCTCAGGTGTGCAGGCTGCTGATGTAAACGACAATAGTTGTAATTGCACCAATAAACTTTCAGCTTGTCCGCAAGAAAATCTCATGCGTGGTGTAGAAACTCCCATTCTAACGCGTGGTAAGCATAACGAAGATTTATCGCCTGACAAACGCAGTGACGATTTATCTTTTAGTAAGAAATATGAAGAGCTAAGCCGCGGTAAGGATACTGCGGCTTTGTCGATAAATAAAAAAGATGATTTTTTGACTTTTGGCAAAGAAACTGCACCATTAACGCGAGGCAGCAAGAGTGATGATTTGGTGCGTAGTGTCGCTAACGATGATTTAACCTTTAGCAAAAAAACTGATTATCTAGAGCGTGGAAAGTCGTCAGATGATTTGTCCTTTGGCAGGCGAAGCGATGAGCTTGGCCGCGGCAAAGAAGAGGAACCTCTCAGCCGCTGCAATTAGGTGCTGCTAATCTTCTTCTACAACCAAATCCGGCACATGGTTAAACGCAATACGCATGGGCGCGTTTTTTAACGCGTTATGCGCGCCGGCCAGATACACCGTGTTTTTACCATATTTCAAATTCAGCAGATCCAGTGCTTTGTTCAGCCTTTTTTCAGCAGCGCTAGGCTTGCTTGCGAATAAGTCATCCACTAGATCGTCTGCATTGCTTAGTTGGCTAAAACTCACCCCCACTGCAATTGGCTCATCCCCAGCTTCAATACTGGCAAATCTTCCGAGCAGGTTTTCCAAGGACTCGCTAAGTTTAAGTGTGTTATCGGTAGCCGAAATTCCACTTTCGGCATAATAGCGGGAAACCACCCTGGTTTTACTGTGACGCAGTTTGATTTTGATGCTCAGGTGTGCAGTCAGTAATTCATAACTGCGCATGCGCATGGCGGCTTTTTGCAGCAGGCGATGCAGTACGGCCTTTGCACCGGCTATTGTGCGCTGCTCGGGTGGAAGAACGTGTGAATGGCCGAGCGAGCTACGCGTATTTTTAACGTAATAAGGCTCTATACCGCGCAGTTTATCATAATAGCGTTCGCCTTCAATGCTGCCCCAGACAGCCCGTAATTGCTCGCGGTTAAGTGCATATAACTGTTGTACGGTTTTGATGTTATGGTGATTCAGCCGTGCTTCCATTTGTTTGCCGATACCATTCAAAGCACGCAGTTTCAGGGTGTAAAGTTTTTCGGGAATATCATCATCTTCTATCACTGTACAGCCATCAGGTTTTTGCATATTGGATGCGGTTTTGGCTAAGAATGTGTTCGGTGCAATGCCAATCGAGCAGCGGATATATTCAAATCGCTTATTGATCTCACGTTTGATTTTGGCGGCGAGTTTCAGCGCGTTTTCTTTCACTTGCTGGCTACCGGTAAGCAAACACACCATTTCATCAATTGAGAGTACGCGCTCAACATGCGTGCAGCTCTCGACAATCTCAATCAATTTGTGGTGATACTCAACATAAAGCGGCGGACGCGCTTCAACGAACACAATGTCGCGACACAGCTTGCGGGCATCGCGCACCATGGTGCCGGTCTTGATACCGAACGCTTTGGCCTCGTAGCTCGCTGCGATACAGCAGGTCGTCTCTGCCATCACGGGTAATACGCCAATTGGCCTGCCGCGCAACTCAGGGCGCAGTTGTTGCTCTACCGAAGCGAAGTAGGAATTGAAATCAACGTAAAGTGCATTCAGCAATTTGAAACTGCCAAATTAAATGGGCTTCCATACGCCGTCGCTCATCAGGCAAGCGCGTTCCTGCCTAGAGTCATCTATATCGTTACCGCTCATGTAGAGCATGTAATCACGGCATTTACGGCCATTTTTAGTGAAGCTGGAAAGCGGTGTTACACGATAATTGATACCGTTATCCGGGTTAACCCACCTGACGGTCTGCCTGTCATGAGCAAGTTCCAGCGAATGGCCGATACAGCCGCGGTCGTTATCATCAATCGACTTGCCAACCTGGTTGCCGATCACAGCCCCCAGCACGCTGCCTATAATAATGGCGACAGTTTTATTGCCGTCCTTGCCTACAGATGCACCTACAGCACCACCCACAACACCGCCAAGCACGGTGCCGATGGCTTGCCAATTACATTCGCCACTAATGATGCCATAATCTTTATTCCATTTTTTACCGGAGTATCCCACATAATAAGGGTCATGCTTTTTGCGCCAGCCATGCGCAGGTGCCCATGGGGGCGGGTCTGCATAAGCACTTGGCGCAACTGGTAAAATTAATGCAGCGGCAAATGTAAGGATTATCAGTTTGGTGCGATTAATCATAGCGGCTGGGCCTTTCTATGTTAGATTTGGCTTAATTGTAAACTTTTTTATTTGCTAACGTGTGAGTGTTTTCAAGAGTTGACTGGAGAAATAAACATGCAAACAAATACGAGTGATAATGACAAAATTGCAATTTTTGCTGGCGGCTGCTTCTGGTGCACCGAGCCCGTGTTCAGCCAGCTAAAAGGTGTTAAAAGTGTCGTGTCAGGTTACATCGGCGGCCATACGTTGAATCCAACCTACAAAGATATCTGCAACGGGGATACCGGCCATGCTGAAGCGATTCAGATTACTTTTGATGCCGATGTGGTTAGTTATGATACTTTGCTGGAAATATTTCTCGTTTCGCACGACCCAACTACCATGAACCGCCAAGGCAACGATGTCGGCACACAATATCGTTCGGCCATATTCTGCCAGGATGAAGCGCAGTTTGCCGCTGCGCAGAGCATGATCGATGCGTTTAACGCTGCCTATATTTATAGCGCGCCGATTGTCACAGAATTAAAAGGCCCAGAAACATTTTATCCGGCTGAGGATTATCATCAGTATTATTTTGCCAAGAATCCTAGCCAGCCTTATTGCCTGGCTGTTGCCGCACCTAAAGCGGCGAAGATACGCGCAAAATATGCCCAGTTAATAAAAGACTAGGTCTTGCTGGTAAGCCATTGCCTGCGCCAGAAAATCAAAATCATGATTAGCGCAATTGCGCCCATCACGCCAAGCGCCCACCAAAAACCGTTGTATTCCTCTATCCACGGCATATGCACAAAATTCATGCCGAAAATGCCAGCAATCAGAGTCGCTGGCATAAATAGCATTGCGACCACGGTTAAGGCCCGTACTTCCAGGTTCACGCGATTACTCACACTTGCCATGTAAATATCCATCATGCCACTTAAGGTGTCGCGAATTGATTCCAGTGATTCAATAAAACTCACTGTATGATCATACACATCCCGTAAATAAGGCATCGTGGCCGGTTTGAAGAAACCTTTTTCATTGCGCGCTAAGCTGTTAATCACCTCACGCAGCGGCCACACGGCACGTCGCAGCTCAATGCTCACATGCTTAAGCTGATGAATGCTATGCAGCTCTGCATTGCTAGGCTTGCTTAAAAGTAAATCTTCCAGGCTTTCGCTATCTTCGCCTACATCTTCAAGCACATTAAAATATCGGTCTACGATGCTATCTAGCAACGAATAAGCTAAATAATCCACCCCAAGTTCACGAACTTGTGCACGGCTTGCACGCAAACGCTCACGCACCGGCTCAAACGCGCCTGTGGAACGCTCCTGAAACGTCAGCAGGAAATTATGCCCCAGCACCAAACTGATTTGTTCGGAGTTTACTGACATGCTTTCTTTATGATAATAAAAAAGGCGTGTTTCCAAAAAAACGTAATCATCAAATTCATCAATTTTAGGGCGCTGTTCGGTGTTTAGAATATCTTCAATTACCAGAGGATGTAAATTAAATAAATCACCGATTTGCTTAACCAGGGATACATCATGCACGCCATGAATATTCAGCCAAAGCCGTTTGTTTGCATCGGGTTTGAATGAGGCAAGGTCATCGCTGGTCAGCATGCGTTCGCTGATGACGGCAGCGTCATACGCGATGACACTAATTGCAGGTTGGATTTTTGTGATTTCACTGTCTGCTTCGCCAACATAAACCAGTGAGCCAGGCGGCAAACCGATTTTTTTGGAATGATGTTTTTTATGTTTGCGCATGGCGAATATGATAACTTATTCTGCGCGTAATGCGTCAATCGGGTCTAAACGGGAGGCGCTCCTTGCGGGTAGCACACCAGCAAGCAGACCAATGACAGCGGACATGGCTAATGCACCTACTGCAAAACTCCATGGCGTATGTACTGGAAATGCAGGCAATGCCAGGCGTAACACCTGCGCTAAGCCGATGCCTAATAACAATCCTAATATACCGCCGAGTGCAGCAAGCATGACGGCCTCACTCAAAAACAGATTCAGAATGGTGCGGCGGCGTGCGCCCAAGGCTACCAATAGGCCGATTTCATTAGTACGTTCTGTGACTGAAATCGTCATGATGGTGACAATCCCCACAGCGCCAACCAGTAATGAAATGCCTCCTAGTGCGCCCACCGCCATGGTGAGGATATTAAGAATGTTAGATAAGGTTTTCAGCATATCTTCCTGCGTGGTGACGGTAAAATCTTCATGGCCATGGCGTAGTGCAAGCCTTTTCTTAACAGCTGCTGCTACAGTGGCTGCTGAAGCCCCTTCCGCATATAGGACGTGTATCTCTGTTAGCCCTTCACGATTGTATAATTCCATCGCACGTTGGGCGGGTATGAATGCGGTATCGTCCAGGTCAATTCCAAGAAATTGACCTTTTGGCGCCATCACGCCAATCACGCGAAAATGCAAACCGCCGATGCGAACGCGCGCTCCCAAAGGATTCGCTGTACCAAACAACTCATTACGCAGCTTGCTGCCTAATACAACAAATGCACGCGAGCTGCCTGCACCTTCACGCGGAAGAGAGTTGCCAATTTGCACTTTGGCGCTGAATACATGAATAAAATCTGCATCCACACCATAAATCGTGGTTCGCCGTAAACGGCCATTGCTCTCGACTTCTGAATTGCCCCATACCATGGGCGAAGAACCGGTGACCTGGGGTAATTGTTTAAGTGACTGCGCATCCTCCATCGTTAATAACCGCGCTGTGGTCGGGATGCCGGTAGGTGGCTGCCCGCCGGTTTTCACCTTCCCTGGCGCGATTCCAATCACGTTAGTGCCAAACTGCGTGAACTCTGCCAACACAAACTGATGTACCCCTTCGCCGATAGATGTCAGCAGAATGACCGCTGCGATGCCTACTGCAATGCCCAACAGGGTGAGAAAACTGCGCATGCGGTGCGAGGTGATGGCCTGAATCGCAAAGCGGCTGGAGTCGGTGAGTAACATTGCTATCTCTTGCTTAAAGCCTGGATTGGGTCAAGTTGCGCGGCGCGGCGGGCCGGCATTACGCCAAAAATCAGGCCAGAGGCAAGCGCAGTGCCCAAGCCTGCCAGTACCGCCCATAATGGCGGATAGGCAGGAAATGTAGGGTAAAGGTGACGCAGTATGGCTGCACCCAAATAGCCCAGTGTTGTGCCGAGTAAACCACCCGTCAGTGACAGCAATACCGCTTCCACCATAAATAGCTGACGCACTGCCGCAGAAGTGGCGCCCAGCGCTTTAAGCAGACCGATTTCACCCGTGCGTTGGGTGACTGATACCAGCATCACATTCATCACAAGGATACCCGCTACAGCCAGGCTGATGGCAGCGATGCCGGCAACACCGAGTGTCAGTACATTCAAAATCTTGTCGAATGTCTGCAGTACCGCGTCTTGTGTGATAACGGTCACGTCTTCCTCACCTTCATGGCGCTGGGTAATCATCTTTAAAACACGCGCCTTGACTTCACCAATCTGCTCTCGGCTGCGTGCTTCAACCAAGATGCGAAACAAGGTATTAGAGTTGAGCATAGCTTGCGCAGTAGCCACTGGCACAATCACTAACTCATCGGTGGTCATGCCCATGCCGCGCCCGCCCTCGCTGAGCACACCGACCACGCGCAGTCGTCGGTCGCCAATGCGCACGGTTTTTCCTAACGGGTTTTCTGCGCCAAAAATCTCCTGACGGATAAGCGCGCCCAACACCACCTCAGCCGAGCCATGACCTACTTCATCTTTGGAAAGAAAGCGTCCAAGTCCCATTTTCAGTTGGCGCACCCGGACAAATTCATCGTTAGTGCCCAGTAGCATGGCCTCGCGCAGTTTACCAGTGGCGTTGATTTCAGTCGTGGCAATCAGGATAGGTGAAATGCGTTGTACCCCAGGCAGCCGAAGTAATGCAGCAGCATCGTCCACCGTCAAATCGCGCGGCGTGCTGGTTAAGAGGTTTGCTGGGTTAAAGCCGCGCGTTTCGGAACGGCCAGGTAGCACGATCACCAGATTGCTGCCGATGGCAGAAAATTCTCCCACTACATAGCGGCGCGCGCCATCGCCCAGCGCGGTAAGTATCACCACCGCGGCCACGCCGATTGACATCGCCAATATCAGCAAACCGGTACGCAAAGGCGTTCCGGTAGCGGCATCACTAGCGTAGCGGAATGTGTCGGTGATTTTCAATGTAGCTCCTTGTAACCTAAGTAGCTAAATCTGGAGTAACTGAATCTGGGGTAGCTAAATTTGTGGGAGCTATATTAGGTGTAACGATGCCAAGAGTAGCAGCATCTGGCGATTTGGTAACATCACTTACAATGCCGCCATCATCCATCCTGATTTGGCGTCGCGCTCGCGCGCCAAGTGCCTGGTCATGCGTCACCACAATTAGCGTCATGCCTTGCGCGTTAAGCGCTTCCAGCAGTCTTACCACCTCTTCGCCGGTAACGCGGTCAAGATTGCCTGTCGGCTCATCCGCCAGCAGCACCGCCGGGCGCAGTATGGTGGCACGTGCAATGGCCACACGCTGGCGCTGCCCGCCAGACAACTCATTCGGGCGGTGGTGCGCTCTATCCGTCAGGCCGTATTCTTTCAGTGCCTGCGACACACGTTTAGCGCGTTCAGCCGACGGCATGCCAGACAAAGTAAGCGGCAGCTCAATGTTGGCAGCGGCAGTCAGGCGTGGTACCAGATGAAAGCTTTGGAATATAAAGCCGATACGCTCGCTACGCACTTTTGCCTGCTCGTTCGGGTCGAGTGTGGTGACATCACGGCCTTCCAGCTGGTAAGTGCCGGCATCGGCACGGTCAAGCAGGCCGATTAAGTTGAGCAGGGTGGATTTTCCAGAGCCGGATGGTCCCATCACGGCAATATATTCACCGCGATTGATATTCAGATTCACATTACGCAAAGCATGCACCTGACTGTCACCCAGCGTAAAGGTGCGGTCTATGCCATTGAGTTGTATGAGGCTTTCAGCGTCATCAGGCATGTGAAATCATTTTGCCTTAATTGATTTAGGATTGGATTCTGTTTTTTCTGGCGTCACTGCAACGCCCGCTTTTACGCCTTCGCGCTCCAGTGAAGCCACAATGCGGTCGCCCTGTTTTAACCCATCCAGTACTTCGGTGTATTCCCAGTTGGTAATGCCCGCCTTGATTGCGCGCTCTTCCAGTTTTTTGGTTTCTGGCTGGTAAAGCAGTACTTTGTTGCCTTCCATCAGGGTGGATGTCGGCACGCGCAGCACGTTATCGCGGCTATCCAGCACAACTTCCACATCGGCGCTGTAGCCAACTAATAATTGTTTGGCGTCATCGCTATTGTCCAAAGAGACTTCCACGTCCACGGTACGCGCTTGTTTCTCCACCGCCACCACATAAGGCGCAACGCGTTTTACATGCCCAGGCAACGCCTTGCCTGGCAGCGCGTCTAAAGAAACCCGCGCCGGCTGGCCAATATGAATCTTGGGGGCATCCACTTCATCCATTGGTGCCTCAATATACAGGCAGGAATCATCGATCAGGTCGATGGCGGGCGGCGTGGCTACACCGGGCGGCGAGGGCGTGGTGTATTCACCCAGTTCGCCGACGATATCCGCCACAATGCCGTCAAATGGTGCTACCAGTAAAGTACGGTCTTGCTCTACCTTAGTAAGTTTTACACGCGCCTGCGCCTGTTTCACATCGGCACGCGCGGCATCGCAGGCGGCGCGGCGCGACTGTGCCTCGTAACGTGATTTTTCTTCACCGCTTTTAGAGATAAAGCCTTTTGCATGCAGCTCAGCCATGCGGCCTGCTTCACGTTCGGCGTTATCGGCGATTGCGCAGGCCTCTGCGATACGTTTTTGGCTGCTGGCTACCTGCGTTTGCGCCAGGTTGCTTTGCGCCTGCTGGTCATCGTTCCACAGGCGCAATAACACTTGCCCCTTTTTAACGTGATCGCCTTTTTTAATGCCAAGATAAGCGATACGCCCGCCGCTGATGGGCGAGAGCCGTGTACGCAGGCAGGCTTCCACGCTGCCGGCGCGCGTGTTGGCTACGCTGGCCTCCACCTTGCCACGCCCAACCTCAACCAGCGCTACAGCAATCGGCTTCGGCTTGGTAAACCACCAATATGCAGCGCTAACGCCTGCTATAAGTACAAGGATAATTAAAATGCGTCGCATAGGTATCTGTTGTTCTTCTGCCTAGTCTATCTAGCTATTATGATACTGTTAATTATAGGCTTTTGGGTGAGCGCGAGCTTGCCTTAAGTGTTCGCCCTTACATCGACCATGAAACAAAGATGGCGTTCAAATTGAATTTTTCAAAAGAATATCCAAATAAGGTTTTGCTACACCTCAAGGTGGCTATACAGTGCGGTTGAAAGATAGCGCTCGCCGAAGGATGGGATAATCACCACAATCAGCTTGCCCTTGTTTTCTGGCCGTTTGGCGACTTCCATCGCCGCCCAGGCTGCCGCGCCAGATGAGATGCCCACCAGCAAGCCATCCTCGGTCGCCATGCGGCGCGCGATGTTCATGGCATCGTCATTTTTTACGCGAATCACTTCATCGTAGATTTTGGTATTGAGTATGGATGGCACAAAGCCTGCGCCGATGCCTTGAATCGGGTGCGGGCCGCGCACGCCGCCGGAGAGTATCGGGCTGGCATCAGGCTCCACCGCGATGATTTGAATGTTCGGATTACGCGCCTTTAGCACTTCGCCCACGCCGGTAATGGTGCCGCCAGTGCCCACACCGGAGATGAAAATATCCACCTTGCCATCGGTATCGCGCCAGATTTCTTCTGCCGTGGTTGTGCGGTGAATCTCCGGGTTGGCGGGGTTATCAAACTGCTGCGCAATCACATAGCGCGCATCCGTCGCTGCCAGTTCCTCAGTTTTTTTAATCGCGCCCGGCATGCCGTCCGGCCCCGGCGTTAAAATCAAATCTGCACCATATGCTTTTAGTAGCAGCCTGCGCTCGCGGCTCATGGTTTCCGGCATTACAAACGCGCATTTAATGCCGCGCGCTGCACACACCATGGCAAGGCCAATGCCTGTGTTGCCGCTAGTTGCCTCTAAAATAATGGTGTCTGGCTTAATGCGCCCAGCTTTGGTAAGTGCATCAATAATCGAGACCGCAATGCGGTCTTTTACGCTGCTGGCCGGGTTAAAGTATTCCAGCTTGCAGGCAATGGTGGCATCTATGCCCGCCGCAACGCGGTTGAGTTTAACGAGAGGTGTGTTGCCGATAAGTTCAGCGGTATTGTTAGCGATGCGCATGATGACTCCTTAGAATATAGTTAGACTAATACAGTGCTATTTTTCCAAATTTCTTCATAAGCAGCAATTTTAAGATTTGCAGTATCGTCAGCTTTAATAATTTCGGCAGGAGATCTTTTAGCAAAAGCATTTAGAGATTGCGTAAGTGTATATGCAGTTATACCATCAATAAAAATTGCTCGGTCGTGCAGTGTGCGTGGTGGCGCTAAACGGACTGACAAAGGACGTTTTGCACTATATTGTTTTATCCAGTTTTGTGCAGCAGGCAGTAATGTTGCTTTATGGTCATTTTGGTTAGCCATTAATCGAAGGCTAATATTTTCTGGCACTGCAGTACCAAATTCGGTGAGCGTAACTTCATCCATATATGGGTCAATTATAAATACATCTTTCTTTGCATTTCCTAGTATTTTAGAGACTGCAGAAAAAGCATCAAAACTATTTCCAACAGGTATAAAAGTGCCATCTGATCCTGCAGGAGCAGCTAGCTCGGCTATGGCTAGAGCTCTATACATTATCGAATGAATTGTTGAAACAGCAGAATTTCTTTGAAGCGGAAAGTCTGATCCAAGTTTACCAATCTCAATTTTAAATGTTACTGAGTCAGAAATGTCTCCAGTTTCTTTTACAAGGGCATAGGCGCGTCCAAGCCATTGATTTACTTCAGGACTTGACAGGTCGCTAGTTTTTAAATCAGGCATAGTTTCAATTAAACGGCCTAGTTGACGATAAAGATTTTCGGATATAGCCATAGAGCTTATTTCCTTAAATTTAATTCAGGAATTAATTATTTCTGCCAAGCATCCCGCAAAGTCACGGTGCGATTAAACACGGGCTTGCCAGCCACGCTGTCTTTTCTATCGGCCACAAAGTAGCCGTGGCGCTCAAACTGAAAGCTCTCGGCGGGTTTTGCATCTTGCAAACTTAACTCAAGCTGCGCGGTAATGGTTTTAATAGAATCAGGATTAATGTCGTCTAAAAAGTCACGGTCGCCACTGCCCGGGTTGGCTTCTTTGAATAATCTGTCGTACAGGCGTACTTCTGCAGCGTAATTATGATGAGCGCTTACCCAATGGATATTGCCTTTTACCTTCACGGCGTCCGAGCCTGGCGTGCCGGATTTAGTGTCTGGCAGGTATTCGCAATGCACAGTGGTAACGTTGCCTGTAGCGTCTTTCTCACAGCCCGTGCATTTCACCACGTAGCCATAACGCAGGCGCACCATGTTGCCCGGAAACAGGCGGAAATAGCCTTTTGCAGGCTCTTCCATAAAGTCTTCGCGTTCTATCCAAAGCTCTTTTGAAAGTTGTATGGTACGTTTGCCAAGCTCCGGTTTTAGAGGATGGTTAGGCGCAAAGCAATCCTCGCTTGTGCCTTCCGGATAATTATCAATCACCAGTTTTATCGGATCCAGCACGGCAATGCGGCGCTCTGCGGCCTCGTTCAGCGTTTCGCGCATGCAGTCTTCGAGTATCGTGTATTCAATCCATGAATCCGCTTTGGAAACGCCAATGCGGTCTGCAAACAGCCTGAAGCCTTCTGGCGTATAGCCGCGGCGGCGGGCACCTGCCAGCGTAGGCAAGCGTGGGTCATCCCAGCCTGACACGTGTTTTTCTTCTACCAGTTGAATGAGTTTGCGTTTAGAAAGCACCACGTAAGTAAGGTTGAGCCGCGCAAATTCGTATTGGTGCGGCAGCGGATGCGCCAATAAACCCGCCTCTGCAAGCCGCTCCAGTAGCCAATCGTAGAAGGGGCGTTGGTCTTCAAACTCCAGCGTGCAGATGGAGTGGGTAATGGCTTCCAGCGCGTCCTCAATCGGGTGCGCAAAGGTGTACATGGGGTAAATGCACCATTTGTCGCCAGTGTTGTGGTGGTGCGCGCGGCGGATGCGGTAAATGGCAGGGTCGCGCATGTTGATATTGGGCGATGCCATGTCGATTTTCGCACGCAGCACCATGCTGCCGTCCGGGTGTTTGCCATCGCGCATGTCGCGGAAGATGGCAAGGTTCTCGACAACGCTGCGATTGCGGTAAGGCGAATCTTTACCTGCTTCAGTCAATGTGCCGCGGTTGGCGCGCATCTCATCGGCGGTTTGCTGGTCAACATACGCATGGCCGTGTTCAATCAGGCTTTCTGCCGCGCTGTACATAAAATCGAAATAATCAGAGGCAAAATACAGGTTGCTCTCGTTGCCGTTCTCCCAGCCAAAACCAAGCCAGTGGACCATCTCAGTGATGCTGTCGACATATTCCTGGCTTTCTTTTTCCGGATTGGTGTCGTCAAAACGCAAGTGGCAAATGCCGCCGTAATCGCGGGCCAGGCCGAAATTGAGGCAGATAGATTTAGCATGACCGATGTGCAGATAGCCGTTTGGCTCTGGTGGAAAACGCGTGCGGATTTTGGCGGTATCCACCGGGCCGGTGGCTTGGTGCGCGGCATCGCCGGGGCTGCCTGCCCAGTGCTTGTTGGCGAATTTATTTTCAGCCAGATCGCGGTCGATAATGCCGCGAATAAAGTTGGAGGCAGGCGGTACAGGTATTTTTTCGGATGACATGGCAGCAAGTTTAATTAAGTTTCTGTTATTTTACACCAGCTTATGGGGTTCTATATGGCTGTGCTAAACTCTTGCCCTATATGAACGCGCTTACTTTTCCAATATTGCGATTGCTAGCTGATGGGAAATTCCATTCCGGCGAGGCTTTGGCGCAGCAGTTTAAGGTGACGCGCGCCACGATATGGAATGCGGTTAATCATGCAGAAACTTTAGGGATTGAAGTTTTTTCAGTGCGCGGGCGGGGTTACAAACTGCCGCAACCTATTGAATTTTTAGATGAAAATGAAGTGCTTAAAGCCATCGGCGAACAGCGTGCCTGGTTTAAACTGGAAGTGCTGGATGAAGTGGCTTCGACCAACACCTACCTCATGCAAAGCAAACATGCGGCGCATGCCACATGTGTGGCGGCGCACGTGCAAACCAGCGGCAAAGGACGCCGCGGGCGCACCTGGGTATCGCATTTGGGTTCTAGTTTAACGTTTTCATTGTTATGGCGCTTTCAATGCGGGGCAGCAGCGCTTTCCGGTTTGAGTCTGGCGGTAGGCGTGGCGCTGATGCGCACACTGCACGGCTTTGGCATTAACCAGGCGCAACTTAAATGGCCCAATGACGTGCTGATTGAAGGTAAAAAACTGGCGGGTATTTTGATTGAACTGCAGGGTGATATGGAAGGCCCAAGCGTGGCGGTGATCGGTGTAGGCGTTAATTTGAATCTGCAAAAAAATGTGCTGCATGGCATTGACCAGCCTGCGATTGATTTGGCGAGCACGAATGCGCCAATTGATCAGAACGAACTGCTAGGTGTGCTGCTGAAACACCTGGCAGATGTGTTGAGCGGCTTTGAACAGCAAGGATTTATTGGGCTGCGGGACGAATGGCTGAGCCATCATGCATACCACGGCAGGCCGGTACGCATGCATTTACCGGATGGGCGCGATGTGCAGGGCGTAGTGAAGAGCGTGGCAGAAGACGGTATTTTGCTGGTAGAAACCGCGCTTGGTTTGCAGCGGTTTTCTGCGGGAGAGATTAGTCTGCGGGGTGTTTAGCCCGCGCAGACTTTAAACACTGCTTAATATTTCAGGGTTAAGCCAACATTTACAGAGCGACCCATGCCCGGTACGGATACACCATGTGCTACGCCTGTTCCCATTGTCGCGCCTTGACCAAGGTATACGCCACCTAATGGGTCGTAGTAATGTTTGTCGAAGATGTTTTCAACACCCAAATCCAGTCGTGCGTGTTTCCAATCGTAACTGGTATAAAAATTAAACAACGTGTAACCGGCAGTTTTAAGTTCTTTGCGCACCGCCTGGACGTTATCTTTACTATCTACCAGTTTCGCCTGAAGAGTATTAGACCAGCCACCGAAATAATGCACCAAAGCCAAGCTCGCATTGAGTGGCATGATGTTATATAAATCATCATCCGTGCTGTTATTTTTACCGCGCACATAACTTAACGTGCCTTTCGCTTCAAAGCTGCCCATGCCAGTGTTTTGCGCCAAAAGCATTTTCCCAGACAGGTCTACACCGTATAAACGAGCAGATTGATTATCCAGGCTTAAGTTAACAAACCCATCGGTACGCGCTGGACATGTTTTACCAACTTTTGTGCAAGCGACCGCATCGATGTAATCATCCACATAGGTGAAATACGGCGTTACTTTTAAGTTCCAATGCTGCTGCGCCGCATCATGCCAATTGCCGGAAACACTTAATGTATGTGCTGTTTCAGGATCGAGATTTAAATTGCCGACATAGCCGTTACCATCACCATATAGATTATTCATGTTCATCACCATGGTGTTGTTATTAGACCACGCAAACCGCTCATAGACATTAGGGGAGCGTGTTTTCATGGCGTAACCCGCTTCAAAAGCTTGGTTTTGATCCAGCGTAAATCGCGTCAAAGCGGTAACATCTATATTGTTATCGGTATTAGAGCGATCGGCGGCATTAAAAGCACCCGGAATCGTTGCCGGATTAGTTGGATCGCCGTAATCCATCATACCCGCGCCATTGTTGTAACCCTGTACTTTCCCAGTATCCATTTTTACCGTGCTGCTGCGCAGGCCTAGCTGAGAGAACCATTGCTCACTCCACTTTGCTTCCCACTCTGCAAATACATCATAGCGGTCACGTTCGCCATTGTTGATGTTCCAGAAAGTATTCGGCCCCATCATCGTATTCATCATCAGTCCGGGTGGTGATGCGCGCCAATAGTCGTCTAAACGATAGTGTTGATACTCTGCACCGATACGTAATGTATCGCGCTGTGAAAGATTAATATCGCCTTTTACAGTAACACCGGTGGTTTTGCCCTCTGTGTCCATGGGCATGCCTGGCGCAGTACCCATCATGCTGGTGTAAAAATACTGCTTGTCGTCACCAAACTGCATACTATGGCGCGTTCTCTCGTGATAAGCGCGTGCTTCTAATGTGCCCCAGTCATATTTGCCTTTGTAGCTCAAATTGTACTGCTCACTATCGTTTCCGGTCATATCCATACGTTGATTCACAAAGCCCTGATATGGAATATCTTGTAAGCCTAACTTGAACTCAAATAGATGGTTTTCATGCTGCAAGCCGAAAGCCAAGGCGTGATTACGTGACTTGTAAGCGGTAGAACCAACTTCCTCACCATCTCTTAGCCAGTTTCTAACAGTTGTTGACAATGTGGACTTGAAATCATCACCTGCTTTATAGTTATTTGCTTCAACCGTTGAGCCTGTATAGCGCATATAGGCATTTTCATTGGCTACGCTAGCAGAAAGATTCACGCCACGCGCGTCATTATTGCTGCGGTAAAAAGTATTAATCTGGCCTTTAACTAATAGGTCTTGTCCAGATTCGGCAAACTCCGGTGTTTCTGATTTGACCAGTATGGTTCCTGCGATGCTGTCGCCGCCCAGACTCACCGGAGAAATGCCTGCAAACACTTGCAGGTTATTTACATTTGCAGGATCAATATAAGAAAGTGGCGGATTCATGTGGTTAGCACAGCTAGAAACTAAATCCATGCCATCTACTTTTACACGCACCCGGTCATCGGCTAGACCGTGAATAACAGGTAAACTGGATACTCCGCCGGCACGATAAAGGCTAACGCCCGGCTCATCACTTAAAAGGCTCGCTGTGTCACTGGTATTGAGTGGTGATTTGTTTTCATCGCTAATTTTATCGGCATGAATTTCAATGCTCGGCAAATCCAGGTGCTCTGCCTTTGCGCTGAGGGTAACTGCGCTGAGCAAACATGATGTTAGAATGCTCGTAAATGCAATGTATTTCTTCTTGAATTGCAACATAACCTTATTCCTAAAATGGTTAAATAATGGTGAGATTATATTGGTTTACGCGCGTACTGAGAATGTGGCAAATTGTCGCAGATAAGGCACTGTGTGTTTTTAGTGATTGATATTGGCAATACCCGCACCAAGTGGGCGCTGGCAGATGCTGAAGGGAAATTGTCAGAAGTAGAATCGTGTTTTAATGCGGATATCGCGGCCTCATCTTTGCCGCAGGACGCCGTCCACGCGCAGAAAGCCATTATTGCCAACGTCGCGGCAGAAGCCGTTGCGCATCAAGTCGCGCAGATATTGCAGTCGGCAGGCAAAGAGTTTCATTTTGTGGCTGCAAAAGTACAGGCCTGTGGCGTGATTAACGGCTATCAGAAACCGCATACATTAGGGGCAGACCGCTGGGCGGCGCTGATTGCGGCTTGGCATCTTTATCGGCACGCGGCGGTTGTCGTGAATGCAGGTACAGCGATTACGGTTGATGCATTAATAGAAGATGCCACCAATAACAATATCGGCGAGAACGGACTATATCTTGGAGGCACTATCATGCCGGGCCTGCGCTTGATGCACGAATCGTTAAGCCATCATGCTGCTCAGCTAAATATACCTTCTGGAGCCATGAGTACATTCCCGACCAATACGCAGGACGCGATGCAGACTGGCTGTTTGAATGCGGCTTCTGGCGCAATTGTTTTAATGTGTCAGCAACTTGAGAAGCATTGCGGTGTGTTGCCAAAGGTAGTGATGAGTGGCGGCGATGCTGGCAAAATTGCTGAAGCTATAAATGCCAACTTAATCACCGGCTTAAAACAGGTTATCATTGTAAAAAACCTTGTATTGCAAGGCTTGGTATTGTTAGAGAAAGAGTGTAGATGAAATTACTGGTTTGGTTGCTGGTGCTGTTCAATGTGGGTTTGCTGGCTTATTTTAATATGGATTTAATCTTACCTCAGCCAGTGGTTGCCGATAGATCGATACAGCCGGAAAAGCTGAAAATACTAAGCGCCAAAGATCTGGAAACAATGCCCAAGAAAGAGGCTCCGCCAGCAGCTACAGCGGCAGTGGCTGCGCCGGCCGAAGCGCAAGCGACAAGCTGCTACAAATGGGGGAATTTCACCAAGACCAATCTGCCGGCAGCGCAAGTGGTATTGGCCAGGCTGGGTTTGCAGGGTGAGGTAAATCAGGAGCAGGGCGCGCAGGAGGACAGAAGGTTCTGGGTATATTATCCGCCGTTAAAAAACGCGGAACTGGCAAGGCAAAAAGCGGCTGAAATTAAAGCTTTAGGCGTGCAGGAATTGATTATCGTGCAAGATTCGCAGTGGCGTCACGCCATTTCATTTGGCCTGTTTCAAGATGAGCAGCTCGCCATTAATTTGCTAAATGATCTGCATGCAAAAGGAATAAAAGGTGCTACCAAGGCTCTGCGCAGTCCGGGTAAATCGCTTAGCAGCTTGTTGATTAAGGCAGTGACGGCGGAAGCTGCCCTGGAATTGCACAAGGTTAAGCCGGAGTTTATCGGCACGGATATCGTACCTGCTGCCTGTCCAGGCTAGTGTCATCACTTAACGTTTTTTAATATAAAGATCGGTAATCGTACCTTCTTTAACTTCCGCAGCAAAACAAACAGTTTCAGACAAAGTCGGATGTGCATGAATGGTTAAGCCCAAGTCATGCGCATCGGCACCCATTTCAATCGCAAGCACGGCTTCGGCCAGCAGCTCGCCGGCATTTACGCCAACAATGCCCGCACCAATTACGCGGTGGGTTTCTTTATCAAATATTAACTTGGTGCTGCCTTCGGTGCGCGCAATCGAAAGCGCGCGTCCGCTGGCTGCCCATGGGAAGCTGGCTTTTTCGATTTCGATGCCTTTTGCTTTGGCTTCGGTTTCCGTCATGCCTGCCCAGGCTACTTCCGGGTCAGTATAGGCGACGGATGGAATCACCATAGCCTGAAACTCCACCTTATGGCCAGCAATCACCTCGGCAGCCACTTTGCCTTCGTGCGTGGCTTTGTGCGCCAGCATGGGCTGGCCCACGATATCACCAATGGCAAAAATGTGCGGCACGTTAGTGCGCATTTGTTTGTCGACACTGATAAAACCGCGTTCATCCACTGTCACGCCAGCGTTTTCTGCACCAATATTCTTGCCGTTAGGGCGGCGGCCAATCGATACCAGCACGCGATCGTACACTTGTACACCTTCAGGTGCATTTTCACCTTCAAAACTTACATGGATGCCGTCTTTTTTGGCTTCCATTTTTGCAACTTTGGTGGATAGCATAATGCTCTCGAAACGCTTCTCCATGCGCTTTTGCAACGGGCGCACGAGGTCGCGGTCACAGCCGGTAATCAGGCCGTCCATAAACTCAACCACGCTCACTTTTGTGCCAAGTGCATCGTAAACCGTGCCCATTTCCAGCCCGATAATGCCGCCTCCAATAACCAGCATGCGTTTCGGAATGTCTGCCAAAGCCAATGCGCCGGTGGAGTCCATAATACGTTCGTCATCCGGCGCGCCAGGGAATTTAGTCGCTTGCGAACCTGCAGCGATAATCGCGTTCTCAAAACCTACAGTGGTGACTTTACCATCTGTTGCGGTCACTGCGATTTGATTTGGGCTGGTAAATTTACCCAAGCCTTGCACTACAGTCACACCGCGCTGCTTCGCCATTGCCGTTAGGCCGCCTGTAAGCTTGCCAACCACATCGTTGGCTTTCCAGTTGCGCAGTTGTTCAATGTCGACTTTTGGCGCCCCAAAGTCCACGCCATGATGTGAAGTTTCTTCGGCTTCGGTAATCACTTTGGCCGTGTGCAGCAATGCTTTGGAAGGAATACAACCCACATTCAAGCAGACGCCACCTAGTGTCGCGTAACGTTCAATCAGCACCACTTGCTTGCCTAAATCGGCAGCGCGGAAAGCAGCCGTGTAGCCGCCAGGGCCTGAGCCCAGCACGACCACCTGTGTATTGATGTCGTTGTTGCCTGCTGGTGCAGCGGGAGCGGGTGCTGCAACAGCCGCTAATGGCGCTGACGCAGGTACGGGGGTTGCTGCTTGTTTAGTTGCAGTGCCTGTGGCGGCTTCAGCTTCGATAAGCAGGATTAACGAATCTTTGCTTACCTTGTCACCCACTTTGACTTTGATTTCTTTCACCACGCCCCCTTGAGAGGCAGGGATGTCCATGGAGGCCTTGTCGGATTCCACCGTAATCAGTGAATCTTCTTTTGCAATGGTGTCACCCACTTTGACCAATACTTCAATAACATCGACGCTGTCAAAATTGCCAATATCAGGCACTAAAACTTCAATTATATTGCTCATGTCAATTTCCTGTTACAGCAAGAGGCGACGCACGTCAGACAGCATCATACGCATGTGGCTGGTAAAGCGCGCGCCATCGGCACCATCGACTACACGGTGATCGTAAGAGAGCGAAAGCGGCAGGATCAAACGCGGCTCAAATTCTTTAGTGGCAGCATTGTAAACAGGCTGCATGCTGGAACGCGAAACACCAAGAATCGCCACTTCCGGGCAATTGATGATGGGCGTGAACATGGTGCCACCGATACCGCCAAGACTGGAAATGGTAAAGCAGCCGCCTTGCATTTCTTCAACTTTAAGCTTGCGTTCGCGTGCTTTTGAGGAAAGCTCCATCAAATCACGTGCAATATCCAAAACGTCTTTTTGCTGCACGTCCTTAACCACCGGCACGACTAAACCATCTGGCGTATCACAGGCAAAGCCGATGTTGTAGTAATTTTTTAAAATCAGGCTGTCTCCATCTGGTGAAAGCGATGAGTTGAAATTTGGATAAACTTTAAGCGCATTGACTGAAGCTTTGATGAGAAAGGCCAGCATGGTCAATTTAACACCGCGTTTCTCTGCGTCCGCCTGCATGGATTTTCTGAAGTCTTCCAGATCGGTGATATCTGCTTCATCAAATTGCGTGACATGCGGCGCAGTGACCCAGTTACGGTGCAAATTCGCGCCAGACAGTTTTTTAATGCGAGAAAGCGGCTTGGTTTCCACTTCGCCAAACTGGCTGAAATCAATTACCGGCATTGGCAGTGTAGCTAACGCACCTAAGCCTGCGCCCATGTTTTCGGTGCGCGGTTTGGCCAGTTCGCCTTTTACGAAGGCTTGCACATCGCTTTGCAGGATACGGTTTTTGGCGCCACTGCCTTTTACCAGTGCCAGATTCACGCCCAGTTGGCGTGCGAATTTACGCACGGACGGGCTGGCATGGGAGAGCTTGCCCCCATTTACCACAATACTTTCGCCGACTGGCAACGGCTGATGTGCTGGCTGCACCTGTTTTGGTGGCTCCGGTGCAGGGCGAGTAGGTTCGGGAATAGGTTGCTCGGGTATTGCAGTTTTTGGCGCTTCGGCTACTGGCACGGCTGCAGGAGCCGGCGATTTTTCTGCTGCGCCTGCCGCACTTTCTTCGAGCATTAAAATCAACGAGCCTTGCGAGATTTTATCGCCAATTTTGGTTTTAACTTCTTTCACCACGCCGGCAAACGGTGCAGGAATATCCATTGAAGCCTTGTCAGACTCCACTGTGATCAGTGAATCATTTTTGGCGATCGTATCGCCTGGCTTGACCAATACTTCAATGACATCGACAGAATCAAAATTGCCGATGTCAGGAACAAGAACTTCTTTTAATGCCATCTTGTTTTATCCTTAAATGCTCGTTGGATTTGGTTTATTCGGATTGAGCTTGTATTTTTTTACCGCCTCGGCCACTTTGGCTGCAGGCAGCTTGCCTTCATCGCTTAAGGCTTTAAGTGCGGCTATGGTTACATAGTGGCGATCTACCTCAAAGAAATCGCGCAACGCTTCGCGGCTATCTGAGCGGCCAAAACCATCGGTGCCGAGTGCTACAAATTTATTCGGCACAAAGCGCTGAATTTGCTCGGCGAAGCTCTTCATATAGTCGGTTGAGGCGATCACAGGGCCTTTTGCATCTTTCAGGCACTGGGCGACATAGCTCAGTTTCTGTGGTTTTTCAGGGTTGAGCATGTTCCAGCGATCGCACTCCAGGCCTTCGCGGCGCAGTTCGGTAAAGCTCGGCACGCTCCATATGTCGGCCGAAACGCCCCAATCTTTTTCCAGCAGTTCTGCAGCTGCAATCACTTCGCGCAGAATCACGCCGCTGCCCATCAATTGCACCTTTTCGCCTTTGGCCTTGGATTTGCTGAAGTTGTACAAACCTTTGAGGATGCCGGCTTCTGCGCCTTTGGGCATTTCTGGATGACTGTAGTTTTCATTCATGACGGTAATGTAGTAATACACGTCTTCCTGATTTTGCACCATGCGGCGCAAGCCTTCCTGAACGATCACAGCTAATTCATAAGCAAATGTAGGATCGTAGGAAATACAGTTAGGGATGGTAGCGGACATCAAATGGCTATGGCCGTCTTCATGCTGCAGGCCTTCACCGTTAAGCGTGGTGCGGCCTGCGGTGGCGCCAAGCAGGAAGCCGCGCGCACGGCTGTCGCCAGCTGCCCAGGCCAGATCGCCGATGCGCTGAAAGCCGAACATGGAGTAGAAAATGTAGAACGGGATCATTTGCACGCCAGTGACGCTGTACGAAGTGGCAGCGGCTAGCCAGCTGGAGAACGAGCCGGCCTCATTGATGCCTTCTTCCAGAATCTGACCGTCTTTGGATTCTTTGTAGTACATCACCTGGTCGGAATCCATTGGCTCGTAGAGCTGACCTTGGCTTGCGTAAATACCAAGCTGGCGGAACATGCCCTCCATGCCGAATGTACGTGCTTCATCAGGCACGATTGGTACGATATATTTGCCAATTTCTTTATCACGCACTAGCGTAGAAAGAATGCGCACGAACGCCATGGTGGTAGAGATTTCACGCTCGCCTGTTGCGCCAAGCATATTTTCAAAGGCAGATAATTCTGGCACCTTGAGTTCATTACCTTTGCGCCTGCGTTGTGGCACAAAGCCGCCCATGGCTGCACGGCGTTCCGCCATATACTTCATTTCCGGGCTGTTTTCCGCAGGTTTGTAAAAACTCAAGTTCTCAACTTGTTCATCAGAAATTGGCAAGTCAAATCGGTCGCGGAATTTTTTCAGCGACTCAATATCCATGCTCTTTTGCTGGTGCGTGATATTTTGAGCTTCCCCCGCTTCGCCCATGCCGTAGCCTTTGACAGTTTTGGCTAGAATCACGGTTGGCTGGCCTTTCTGATTTACTGCTGCGTGGTAGGCTGCATATACTTTGTGCGGGTCATGTCCGCCGCGGTTCAGGCGCCAAATGTCCTGGTCGCTCATTGCTGCCACCATTTCTTTCAGCTCAGGATATTTACCGAAGAAATGCTCGCGGGTATAAGCACCGCCTTTTTGCTTGAAGTTTTGGTATTCGCCGTCCACGCATTCTTCCATGCGTTTTTTCAGCAAACCATCTTTGTCCATCGCTAACAATGGGTCCCAGTATGAACCCCAAATGACTTTGAGCACATTCCAGCCAGAGCCGCGGAAGTCAGACTCCAGCTCCTGAATGATTTTACTGTTGCCGCGTACCGGGCCATCCAGACGCTGCAAGTTGCAGTTGATCACAAAAATGAGGTTATCCAGCTTTTCGCGGCTGGCCAATGAAATCGCGCCTAACGACTCAGGTTCATCCATCTCGCCATCGCCGCAGAATACCCATACTTTGCGGTCGCTGGTGTCGGCAATGCCGCGGTCGTGCAGATACTTCAAGAATCTGGCTTGGTAAATGCCTTGCAGCGGCCCTAGCCCCATCGAAACCGTTGGGAACTGCCAGAAATCTGGCATTAACCACGGGTGCGGGTAGCTGGATAGGCCGTTGCCGCCAGTTTCCTGCCGGAAGTTATCCATTTGTTCTTCAGTAATGCGGCCTTCTAAAAAAGCACGTGCATATACGCCGGGCGATGAATGGCCCTGAAAATACACACAGTCGCCGCCGAAGTTCTCATTTGGCGCGCGGAAGAAATAATTAAAGCCGGTGTCGTATAAAGTAGCGGCTGACTGGAAGCTGGCGATGTGGCCGCCCACGCCTGGCGATTTTTCATTGCCACGCAGCACTGTCATGATGGCGTTCCAGCGCACCAGGGCGCGAATGCGACGTTCCATTTCCGGGTCCCCCGGCAAGCGCTGTTGCAAATGGGTCGGGATGGTGTTTACGTAAGCGGTCGTGGCATTGTAAGGCAGATTGCTGCCTGAGCGGCGCGCCTTGTCAATCATCGCTTCAAGCAGGAAGTGAGCACGCTCGGTGCCTTCGTTCTCAATCACTGAAGTAAGCGCGTCAAGCCATTCCTGCATTTCTTGTGCGTCTGTTTCCTGCACCATTTTTAAAGGTTGCCCTGTCTGCTGATTCATTGCCATGCGTGAGATTTCTCCGTGTCGCGTTTGCTGCGCGTATAATCTACGCAGAGGGCAAACGTGAATTAGAATGTCCTATAAAGCCGTAAGTGTGTCTTTTTTAGGCATTTTGGTCAAGTTAAAACATGGTTTAGTAGAACGACAGATAACAATTTTGCTATCATGGCCTTAGATATTATACAAGAGTTAAGGGCGATTAAATGTCAATAAAATTAATACAACATGCTGCTATTGGCAGCGAAAAAACATTATCTTCTGAAAAACACATACTTTTTGTGCTGGAGGGAAAAGCAGAAAGAAATTTCCCGTTTGCCAAAATCCTCGAGCGCAAGCTGCAACGTACCAGAGGTGAATATAAAGATTTGAATAAAACGCCAATCGTCATTGAACTGCCTGATGGCGGCGTGGCCAGCTTCGTAATGTTAGGCGAAAATCTCAGCATATTTCAGAAGCATACCCAGCTGCGCAAGGCTGTAAAACCTTTGCTGGATGAGCAGCCCGAGGCTTTGGCAATTTGTGTGTTTGGTGACGGCGCCGCGCGTGAAGCGAATGCTTGTGCGGCTTATTACGTGGCAACAGTCAATGCAGCCGAACTGCCAAGCCGTAAAAAAGACAACAAAGCTAAGCCGTTGAAAGAAATAAGCATTCATGGCTTTAAAGCCGAGCACGATTACAGCTATGTGAATGCGCGCGTGGCAGGCAATACGCTGTGCCGCAGCTTGACCATGCTGCCACCTAACGAACTGACGCCCACCATTTACCGTGAGAAGCTAAAAACATTAGCTAAACAATACGGCTGGGCCTGGGAGGAGTTTGATATGCCTGCACTCAAAAAAATGGGCGCCGGTGCATTTTATGCGGTGGGGCAGGGCTCTGAGCCGCAAGATGCTGCGATCGTGCATTTAACCTATAGTCCAAAGGAGGCCAGGAAGCACATCGCCTTGGTCGGCAAAGGCATTTGTTTTGATACGGGCGGACACAACCTGAAACCCGCCAAGTATATGCAGGGCATGCACGAAGACATGAACGGCAGCGCGGTCTCGCTAGGGATTCTAACGGCTGCAACTTTACAAAAGTTACCCGTTAAACTCGATTGCTGGCTGGCGATTGCGCAGAATCACATCAGCCCGCTCGCCTATAAGCAAAACGATGTCGTCACTGCATTAAATGGCATGACGATTGAAGTCGTGCATACTGATGCAGAAGGCCGGATGGTGCTGGCAGACACGCTTACACTGGCTTCTCGTCAGAAGCCGGATGCGATTCTGGATTACGCCACACTCACAGGCAGTATGGCCGTGGCTGTGACAGACCGTATGAGTGGCGTAATTGCCAATCGCCCGGAGTTGGCCTGCAAGGCAATAGGGGCGGGTGCAGCAGCAGGGGAGCGCATCGTGGCTTTTCCCTACGAAGAAGACATGGATAGCGATTTGGACAGCGACATTGCCGATATCAAGCAATGTACCATGGAAGGTGGCGGCGACCATATGCACGCGGCGCGTTTTATGGGCAAGTTCATCGAAAACGATGTGGCCTGGCTGCATGCGGATTTGTCCAGTACCAACCGCAAAGACGGCCTGGGAGCTGTGCAAAGCGATGTGAATGGCTTTGGCGTTGGTTTTGGTTTGGAAATGATTAATAGGTTAATCGGCGATTAATGTTTTTGTGGAAAATAAGCTGAGATGTTGCAACAATAAGCGAATGCTGACAGTTTGCGGGTTACATAATAATCAAGTCAGCTTTTTAGGGGATAGAAAATGGAGAATTTATCTTGGCTGGAGAGCTTTCCGCCATTATTGCAGTTGGAGCCTCACGCGCGCGACATTCTGGCTAAATCAGCAAGGATTGTGGAAGCGCCGGTAGGTACAATCGGCTATCGTGAAGGCGGTGCCTGCGGGGCTTATGTGATGCGGCTTGCAGGTCAGTCGCGCGTGTATAAAATGTCATCTTCAGGGCGCGAAATCTTGCTTTACCGTGTGGCAGCAGGGGAAACTTGCGTGATCACCACGACGTGTTTATTGGGCAATAGCAATTATCCAGCATCAACAATCGTCGAAGAACCGATAAAGGATGTCATTATCCCTTCTGCCGCTTTTAATCAACTGATGGTTGATTCGAAAGTGTTCCGTACTTTTGTGATGACCAACTACGGCGCGCTGATCAGTGATCTGATCGTGCTGCTGGACGAAGTGGCATTTCATAGCCTGGATGCCCGCCTGGCCAAGCTGCTGCTGGATACGGGCAGCGCCACGATCAGCAGAACACATCAGTTGATAGCCGATGAACTTGGGACTGCGCGCGAGGTGGTGAGCCGCCAGTTGAAACGTTTTGAGCAAAAGGGCTGGGTTACGCTTGGGCGCGGCCATGTAGAACTGACCAATCGACCAGCTTTGAAAAAGCTCGCAGCTAGCTAATGTTGCAGTGGCAGCCTGTGTTTGTTAAAAAGCCGAAAAACCTTTAGCAGCCAGCATTAATGCTGCAATTAACGCCAGCACGGCAAAGCCGCGCTGGCTAATGACTACCGGTATTCTAGGGCTGATCAGCCTGAAGATCAACATGCTGACCATGGTGCTCGCGGCAAATGGAATGGCGATTTGCCAAAGAATATTGCTGTGCAGCAGATAGATTGAAATGCTTACGACTGAGACGATGGCGATAGCCATGAGAGAAGTGGCGATGATGGTTTGCATATCAAAGTTACTGACTTTACGTAAACTTGGCACAATGACAAAGCCGCCACCTACACCCAAAAGGCCTGAAAGAAAGCCTGCGAGGCTGCCTGTGATCATCAGCCTTTTTGTACACGGCGCTGTCCAGAACAATCTGGATGTCGCAGGGTTCAGCACGCAGGCCGGCGCAGGCTTGTAATCATCCGGCTGCAGATTTTGTGTGTTTTGGTGCCACATACGACAGGCGATATACCCAAGTACAATAGCAAAGATCAGACTCAAGTGCTGGTTTGATGCGAGATGCGCCAGCCAAACGCCAAGTGGTGCAAACAGAATGCCGAAGCCTGCGATCAGCGTGGCGGCTTTGTAGCGCACAATGCCCACCCGCAGGCCTTGCAGAGCGCCGACGCAGGAAGCCAGCATCACGGCAAGCAAGCCGATGGGTGCGGCCTGTGCCATGCTGAGGTGTAAGCCGAAAGCCAATAGCGGTATTGCTAGAATCGAGCCGCCCGCACCGGTTACGGCTAACACCAGTCCTGTAAACAGCCCTAATGCGATGCTGATCAAGTTTGCATCTAACAGCATAGTGCTATCAATTTTTGGGTGGCGTCCAGTTTGAGCCTGGGTTCAAGGTCAGGCTTTTTTACACCAATTACGGCACAAGAACATGAGCGGGCATTTGGTTTTATACCAGCTGCAAAGTTGGCTAAAGACGCATTTTCCTTTTAACCATGCCATTGAACTTTGGTTTTGAACTGGCGGATGAACTGCTTCGGTGCTTGTTTGGGATTGCTTGAATATGGTCGCGGCACGGTTACCTGTTCTGCAAAAGCCAAGCACTGGTTTGGCTGCAGCGGCATAAACCGCGCTGAATTCTACAACATGCTCAGGCTGCATGTTGCCCGGGCTGAAGGGAATGTAAAAATAAGCCAGGCCTGATTTTTCGGCCGCGACTTTAATCTGTGCGCTGGCTGGCTGATCAGGGCCGCCTTCACCGTCAGGACGGTTGTTGATAATGGTTTTAAAACCTAACCGGGCGATTTCAGTAACATCTTCCACGCCGATTTGCGGTGCAGTGCTAAAACTCTCTGAATGCTTGGTGATTTGAATTGACATGATTTCCTTAAGGTTTGCAAATTTCCTGGCTCAAAACCCGCATCACGGCTAATGCTGAATGGCTTGAAATGTTATAAAAAATATTCTTGCCTTCACGCCGTGTTGCTACCAATTCTGATTCGCGTAACACTGTGAGCTGCTGTGACAGTGTAGGCTGCCGAATATCCAATATTTGCTCTAATTCGCCTACGGATTTTTCACCTTGCGAGAGCTGGCATAGCAGCATTAAGCGATCCGAATTCGCCAGTACCTTCATCAGAGAGGAAGCTTTGTCAGCTGAGGCGCGAAGCACATCAAAATTTATTTCTTTAATTTCAGACATGGGTTGGTTTGAAACAGGAGATAATATGTAATTTAATATTATATTAAAACATATAATATAATATCACGCCAGCCGGACTTTTAACGCTCTCTGAGAACACCCCTATGATTTTTAAGCAATTATTTGATAAAGCTTCTTCGACTTATACTTATTTCATCGCGGATACAGCGGCAGGTGAGGCGGTGTTTATTGACCCGGTGGATACGCATATAGAGGACTACCTTGCTTTGTTAAAGCAGCATCAATGTATGCTTAAATATTCGCTTGAAACACATGTGCATGCAGACCACATCACAGGTGGCGGTATGTTGCGCCAGAAAACCAATGCGCTCACTGGCGTCGCGAGGGCATGCGGCGCGGAAACCGCTGATTTGCAATTAAAAGATGGCGACGTGATTGCCTTTGCGCAAGAAACCATCAAGGTCATTGCTACGCCCGGGCACACGCCGGGTAGTATCTCTTATTTGTGGCGCGACCGCTTGTTTACAGGTGACACTTTATTAATTAATGGCTGCGGCAGAACAGATTTTCAGGGTGGCAGTGCAATCGCCATGTACGATAGCATTGTGAGTAAATTATTTACTCTGCCAGAAGACACGCTGGTGTGTCCAGGCCATGATTACAATGGCCGCCGTGTAAGCTGCATCGGGCAAGAAATGGCCATTAATCCACGCTTGGCAGGAAAAACGCGAGATGAGTTTGTTGAAATTATGAACAATCTGAACCTGCCAAAACCCAGGCTGATCGATATTGCCGTGCCTGCAAATCGCATGTGCGGTGTGCCAGAACCAGAGGTCGTACAGGGTTGATTGATTTGGCAGAAAAAAGCGCGGGTAAGTACTAGACTTAACCGCGCCAGACTAGATAAGCTAATAGCTAGCTAGAATCTCGCGCCCATTTTGCAGGCGCTCTTTGCTGGATTCTCAGCCGTCATCATATTAGCTTCACTTAACTTTTTTGTTTCTGGCACCTCTGCCACCAGCGCGCAATTTACACATTTACCTTTGGCTTCATCGTAGCCTTTAATCGCTTCCAGGCCTTTTACGTTGGTCATAATCGTTCCGTCTAATATAGCCTCACCCATTTTTGCACCGGTAATATCGGCGCCTGTTAAATCGGCTTTGCTAAAATCGGCGCGGAACAAATCCGTATTGCGTAAGTTGGCATTGCGTAAATTAGCAAACCTGAAGTTGCTGCGATTAATATCTGCGCCTTCAAAATTGGTATTAGCAAAATTGCCGCCAATCGCATCAAAACGCATGGCACCCATTGGCTGATTGCCAATGTCCAGGCCAAAGCGACCGTTTTTAATGATGGCGTTGCTCATGTTCACATCGCCCAGCGTACCTATCATGCGCGCGTTGGTGAGGTTGGCGCCTTCAAAATTCACTTTATCAAAAATCGCCTGAAAAATCGTGGCATCTGTTAAATCAGCTTTGCTTAGGTCTGCACCTTCAAGTCGGGCCAAATTTAAATAACTTTTCTGCATATTGGCACCGCTTAAATTCGCGCCGCGTAGATAGGCGCCAAAAAAGCTGGTATTCACCATTTTGCAGTGGCGCAAATCCATTTTATCGAACTCTAAGTAACCTGCATCCTTATTGCTCAAATCACAGGTTTTGCTGTTAATTTGCTTAAGTGCATTGGCCTGGCTGATTTTTTCGCGCTCAGGTTCGGCGTTTTTTGCATAAAAAGCAGCTGCTTTGGTAATCGTATTGTCCGGGTCAAGCAAAAATGAATCTTTTGCAGCCTGATTACCAAAACAATAGGTTTTGCCTTTATATAATTCGTTAATCTCACATTTTGTTTTGACCAGAGCGCCATTGGATAAACCGGTGGTGCAGTGGTCGCCAAATTCACCTGCAAAGGCCATGCTGGTAAATAGCAGCGTCGCGCTGGCAAGCATTACTTTTAAAGTTTTCATCATCATTCTCCAGTAGTTTAGTATTGCCGTCTGTCGCGGCATGTGGGCAAGTATAGGCGTATGGCAAACCTGCACAGTAACTCCAGTCACATAACAAATTTGATTGTTTAATCAGCCGTTGATTCATTGTAATTCACTACTTCTATTCGCTAAGTAAAATCATGAGTTACAGTTTATTTACAATTTGAAGTCGGCAAAGTTTAAAGCGGCCTCGTTGAACACTCACCTGCACAATGTTTTTTGGTAATAATAATTGCAGAGATAACTAAGGAGATTTAAAAATGCGTAACACATTATTATTTGGTTTAATAGCTGCGACTGTTTCATTGCCTGCACTGGCAAGCCATGATGATCGTGACGATAATTACGAAGACCGCGCCCGTGTCATTTCTGTGGCGCCACAATATGAGCGTGTGAACTCGCCACGTCAGGAATGCCGTACTGAGTACGTGCGAGAAAGTTATTACGAAGCGCCACAACGTTCATTGGGTGGTGCGGTTATTGGCGGTGTAACGGGCGGCCTGCTAGGCAGCACGATTGGTCGTGGCAATGGCCGTGTAGCGGCTGCTGCTGTGGGTGCTGGCGTAGGGGCCATTGTCGGGGATCGTGTAGATAATGATCGTGGTTATGGCAACCGTGGCCGCGAGCGTGTAGAAACGCGTCCGGTTGAGCGTTGCGAGACGGTGGACAATTGGCAAAACATTCCTGCCGGTTACCTGGTAAATTACGAGTATAACGGCCGTCAATATTCAACGGTAACGGACCGTGACCCAGGCCGCTTTATTCCAGTAAATGTTTCAGTTAGGTCTGGTGGTTATGTGTCACAAGTAAGTTATCGTGAAGGCCGAGGCGAGCGTAGAGGCTGGAAGAGGGGCCACGGTTATGGGCATCGTAAACATCACGACCGTGATTACTGGTAGTTGTTCGTAAGTCAGAAAGCCGCACCCCGTATTGATTAGGGAGGCGGCTTTTTTATTGGGCGGATGCTGGCGCTAAAAGTTTGGCTTAAATGCTAAAATAGCCAGCATGTTCGCTTTTCTTCAGAAATTGTTTCAATCCAAAGGACTCAATGCAGCGCTTGCCTGGCAGCAGGCTGGCAATCAGGCGGGGAGCGCTTACTGGCTATATGCCGCACCAGTGCATCTGGTGCTGCAGCGTGATAGCTTCAGTTTGGCTGCACCCGCACCTTTGTTGCTGGAAAGCCATGAAGCAGCTGCCCTGACAAACGCTTTCAATCAGCATTTCTCCAATGATGGCATGCAGTTTTTCTGGCATGAAACCACCTGGTTCCTAAGCTTGCAATCCAATCCTCACATAGAAACGAGCGCGCCAGAAACCGCATTGAATAAGGATATTAGCACATATTTGCCAACAGGTGCGGGTGCAATCCAATGGGCCGCATTTCAAAACGAACTGCAAATGCTGTTGTTCGAACATCCTGTCAATCTGGCGCGCGAAGCCAAGCGCTTGCCGGTCATCAACAGCATCTGGTGTTACGGTGGTGGGCAGTTGGTCAATGATGCAGATTAAGACGAGGACAGTGAATGAAAGTGCGTATCAGCACCTGCTAGAGGCGGGCGTAGCGCCGCTGCTCGCAAGGCTGTATGCGGGGCGCGGTGTGGTTGATAAAAGCGAATTGGAAACTTCTTTGGCTGGAATCATCCCACCCGAACGACTCACCAATAGTGCTGAAATGGCGAAACTTTTGGCCGATGCAATTCAGCAGAATAAAAAAATCCTTGTGATCGGCGACTACGATGCAGATGGCGCAACCGCCACGGCAGTAGCGGTAAAGGGCTTGCGTAGTATGGGCGCTAACGTCGATTTTCTCGTGCCCAACCGCTTTGAATATGGTTACGGCTTAACGCCTGAAATCGTCGCGCTCGCCGCCATGCAAAATCCGGATATTCTGATCACGGTGGATAACGGCATCGCCAGTGTCGATGGCGTAAAAGCTGCGAATTCACTGGGGCTGCAGGTACTGGTTACCGATCACCATTTGCCAGGCGACACTACGCCAGATGCCACTTGCATCGTGAACCCCAATCAACATGGCTGCAATTTTCCCAGTAAAAATCTCGCTGGCGTCGGCGTCATGTTTTACGTGCTGCTGGCGTTGCGCGCAGAGCTTCGAGCGCGCGGAGCTTTTGAAAACCGACTTGAACCCAATTTGACGGAGTTGCTAGATTTGGTCGCACTGGGCACGGTGGCTGATCTGGTGAAGTTGGACGTCAACAACCGCATTCTGGTCGAGCAGGGCTTGCGCCGCATCCGCGCAAATGCTTGCTGTGCAGGCATTACAGCATTGCTGAAAATCGCCGGAAAATCACCCGAAAAAACCACTGCGCAGGATCTGGGCTTTTACGTAGGGCCGCGCCTCAATGCGGCTGGCAGGCTGGATGATATGCGGCTGGGCATCTCCTGCTTGCTGGCAGGAACGGAAACCGATGCGCTGCAAAAAGCACAGACGCTGCATGAGCTGAACATGGAGCGGCGTAATATCGAGTCCGATATGCAGGACAGTGCGCTAACAGCGCTGGATAACATTGAAGTGGCCGAACAATTCAGCCTGAGTCTGTATCAGCCCGATTGGCATCAAGGCGTCATCGGCATTCTGGCTTCGCGCTTGAAAGAAAAATATCATCGTCCTACGCTTGTGTTTGCAGATGCGGGCGAAGGGGTATTGAAAGGGTCTGGCCGCTCCATTGCCGGCTTGCATTTGCGCGACGCACTGGATTTAGTCACCAAACATCATCCGCAATTGATTATCAAGTTTGGCGGCCACGCCATGGCAGCGGGCCTGAGCATTCGTGAAGTGGATTTCTTAGCATTTCAGCAGGCGTTTGAAGCTGTGACCCGCACACTGCTAAATGAGGCAGATTTGCAAGCGGTAATGGAAACTGATGGCAATTTAAGCGCAAATGAGATTAGCCTGCAGGCCTCGCAGACACTGGCTTCCCAAGCATGGGGTCAAGGTTTTGCGCAGCCCCTGTTTTACGATGACTTTAAAGTGATTAATCAGCGCGTTATCGGCGAAAAACATTCGAAGCTAATATTAGAAAAAGAGCAAAAACGGTTTGATGCGATTTATTTTAATTGCAGTGATGATTTGCCTGAGATCATTACCGCGGTATATGCCATAGAATCCAATGAATACAGGGGCTTGCAGACGTTGCAATTGCAGATAAAGCACGTGTTTAATAATAATTTCACTTGAAACTTTTACCAATAATCGCTATCTTATCGATGTTGCCATTTGGCAAGTTTTTATAAGGAAATAACAATGTCAGATAATATTCAAGTATTAGGCCGTGAAGGTAGTTTAGCCACGCAAAACAAGGTGCTGCGCAACACTTACGCCATGCTTGGCCTGACCATGATTCCAACCGTGATTGGTGCGATGATTGGCATGAAAATGAATTTTGCGTTCGCGGCAGAGCATCCATTTATGTTTGCAATTGGCGCACTGGCGGTGATGTACGGTCTGTTTGCGGCGATTTCTGCAAATCGTAACAGCAGCATTGGTGTGGTGTTATTGTTAGGCCTCACATTTGTATTAGGCTTGATGTTAGGGCCGATTTTGCAACATGCACTGAATTTAAGTAATGGCGCTCAGATCGTTGGCCTGGCGGCTGGCGGTACTGGCGTGATTTTGATGACCATGGCGGGCGTCGCGACCACCACTAAAAAAGACTTCAGCTTTATGGGCAAGTTTTTACTGGTGGGTATCATTCTGTTGATTGTGGCCTCGTTAGCCAATATCTTTTTACAGATCCCGGCAATGGCTTTAGCGCTTTCCGGCGTGGGTGTGCTGCTATTTTCCGGCTTTATTCTGTATGAAGTGAGCCGTATTGTCACGGGTGGCGAAACCAATTACATCATGGCAACGTTAGGGCTCTACATGAGCATCTACAACCTGTTCACCAGCTTGCTGCAGTTGCTGATGGGCTTAATGGGCAGTAACGATTAAGTGATTTTTAAGCAATAAAAAACCCGCCAAGTGCGGGTTTTTTATTTGGTGCGGATTTTTATTGGCTTTTATTTAATCTGCGCTGCCTAAAAAAATCAGTTAATACTGCGCCACATTCCTGAGCCAGAACGCCATCAATGACTTCAGTATGGTGATTGAGTTTTGGCTCCGCCATGATATTAATGACGCTGCCGCACGCGCCGGTTTTCGGGTCGCTGGCGCCATACACCAGCTTTGCAATACGCGCATGCTGTATCGCGCCACAGCACATGGCGCAGGGCTCCAGTGTGACGTAGAGCGTGCAATCCACTAAACGATAATTGCCCAGGTGCTTTGCCGCTTCACGCATGGCGACAATCTCGGCATGCGCTGTGGGGTCGTGTAAACCTATTGGAGCATTACTGCCGCGACCAATCACCACGGCGTCTTTGACGACAATCGCGCCTACGGGTACTTCGCCTGCTTGTGCAGCTGCCTGTGCAAGCTTTAAGGCAAGCTGCATATAACTTTGGTCTGTGTGGGCAGTATCTGTCGAATTCAATTGATTTATCGCTTGATAATTAGGCTTTAAAGCTTAATATTAGCACACCAAAGTATCAAAAATTGGCACATGAAAGGTGTTGTCTTATGCAGATCAGAGCCTCACATGAGCGCGGACATGCGAACCACGGCTGGCTGGATAGCTACCATTCCTTCTCGTTCGCTCATTATTACGACCCGGATTGGATGGGGTATTCGGTATTGCGTGTGATTAATGAGGACGTGATTGCGCCCGCACAAGGCTTTGGCATGCATTCGCACGACAATATGGAAATTATCACCTATATTATGCAAGGCAATTTAGCGCATAAAGATAGCCTGGGCAATGTGGAGGTGATTAAGCAGGGCCATGTGCAGCGCATGACGGCGGGCACGGGGATCAGGCATAGCGAGTTCAATGCGTCTGACACCGAACCCGTGCATTTGCTGCAAATCTGGATTCTGCCGAATCAGCAGAATTTGCCGCCGAGTTATGATGATAAGTTTTTTACCGATGCGCAAAAGCTGAACCAATGGTGTTTGCTGGCGTCAGAAAATGGTGAAAATGACTCGCTTACAGTTCATCAGGACATGGTGCTCTATGCGGCAAAATTAAGTGAACAAAAGCAACTGGAATATGCGCTTAAAGAGGGCCGCTGCGCTTATTTGCAAGTGGCGAGCGGTTGCATGGAAATTAACCGGAAGCAACTTGATGCAGGCGATGCGGCAATGTTCGATTCCGCCCAGACAGTTCAGATTAAAGCCACTGATAACGCAGAAATATTATTGTTTGATTTGCCAAAACTTTAATTAACAGGAGAATAACATGTATAGTTTAATTAAAAACATTGCCCTGGGAGCCGCTCTGGTATTTGTCTGCAGCCATGCACTTGCAGAGCAGGAAGCCTATAAGATTGATGAGAGCCATAGCTTCGCCAACTGGAGTATTCGCCACGTGGCCTCAAAAACTTCGGGCATGTTCAGTGATATCAAAGGCAACATCATGATCGATCCGAACAATCTGGCCAATTCGTCGGTGGAGGCGAAAATCAACCTGCTGAGCGTCTATAGTGGCCATGCCAAGCGTGATAAGCACATTAAGGAAGCAGAGTATTTAGATACCGATAAGTTTGCCGAAATGACCTTTGTAAGCAAAAAAATAGAAGCAAAATCCAATACCGAAGGCGTGATGACAGGCATCCTGACCATGCATGGCGTCGCAAAAGAAATCACCTTTCCCTTTAAAGTGCTAGGTTTTGGCAGCGACCCTTGGGGCGGCCACAGATCCGGCTTCGAGGCGCGCACTTCACTCAAAGCGAGCGATTTTGGCTTTACCTGGCCGCTTAAAAAAGATGCGCCGGTAGGTGACGATATTGAGATTACGCTGCTGATTGAGGGTGTAAAATTACCAGCAGCAAATCCAGCTAAGTAGTATCGTCAACCAAATAAATCAGGATTAAACATGCAAAAGCCCGCCATTACCCAAGTACCAATTAATGAGACGATTGCCAATCGCTGGAGCGGACGCGCTTACGATGCCGCCAAACCGGTCACGCAAGCGCAAGTCATCGCCTTGCTGGAGGCCGCGCGCTGGGCGCCTTCGTGCTATGGCGATCAGCCTTGGCGCTTTATCGTGTGGGATAAAAATACAGATAAAAATGCCTGGCAACGCGCGTTTGATTGCCTGGCGCCCGGCAACCAGAGTTGGGTGAAAGATGCGCCTGTATTAATGCTGGTATGTGCCGACACATTATTTGGCCATAACCAGCAGGCAAACCGCTGGTCGCAATACGATACCGGCGCGGCGGCAGAGAACCTTTGTCTTCAGGCAAGCAGCATGGGCTTGATGGCGCACCAGATGGGCGGATTTGATGCAGATATGACACGTGAGGATTTCGCGATTCCAGCCCAATTCACGGCCATGGCGATGGTTTGCGTGGGTTACCCTGCCGACATTGCCACCGTTACCGGCGAAGCTTTAACGCGCGAAACGGCAGCGCGTAAGCGCAAATCTCTGGGCGAGTTGTTCTTTACAGAAACTTGGGGCAGGCCAATTCAGACATAAAGCTAATAAAACAGATGCTCTGGAAGCCGCATGGATATTGGCTTGCGCGGCATCTAGTTTAAGTGTTTTTGTGTGCACAATAATAAATTAACACCTTAGAGACCAAGACGGATAAGCGCTTAACTAAAAAGCCAAGCTCTGTTAGAATCACGCGTTACTAAATTTAAGGCAAAAAATCATGGCGGTTGTGACATTAACTAAAGCAAACTTTAAAGACACGATTGAAAATAACGATTTCGTGATCGTGGATTTCTGGGCACCGTGGTGCGATCCTTGCGTGGCCTTTACGCCTACATTTGAGGCGGCCGCAGCGAAGAACCCGGACATCGTGTTTGGCATGGTGAATACAGAAGCTGACCCGGAAATCAGCGATTATTTCGAGGTGGCGCAAATCCCTGGTATTCTGGTGGTTCGCGAGCAAGCGGGCATACATACCCAGGTGGGCGAGATCGGTGCGCCGGCGCTGGATGAAATCATCAAATGGGCGCGCGAGCGTGATATGACGGTGGTGCGCGAACATTATGCTGCTGAAGCTGCTAAAAAGAGTTAGTTAGCATCGTTGTAAATAGTAGTCTTGTAAAAAAAGCCACTTTTTGAAGTGGCTTTTTTATTGCGTAATTTAGTTAAAACCCGCCCGTCGTGATAATGCGGTAAACATAAAACAGGCCGACCGCCATCATGGCGTACAAGGGTACATTGCCGGATTTCTTGCTTTCATCTTTGTTCGGAGTAGACATCCAGCGATTGAGCAGCCATGCCGCAAAAATAATCACCGGGATGAACATCATGTGCGTGGTGGAATCAAACAGCCATGCCAGAGCGGTTTTCAACCAGCCGCCTTCTTTAAAGAACTCCATGGCGATGCCGATAATCCCGATGATCATCAGCCCGAAACCCACGACAGACAACAGCGTTTTTGAAAGGGTATCAGCCTTGATATCGGCATTCTTTGCGTATTTGTTGGGATCTTTCTTGTAGTTTTTCGGTGCGGCCATGGTCATCTCCCGGATGATGTAATGTGCTAATTCTGATTCAGATACTTGGCCGGGTCAACTGATTTACCTAGGCGGCGAATCTCAAAATGCAGTTTGACCGTGCTGGAGTCGGTATTGCCCATTTCGGCGATTTTCTGGCCAGCCGTCACAATTTGGCCTTCTTTTGCCACGATTTTGCTGTTATGCGCGTACACCGATAAGTAAGTTTTATTGTGCTTAACAATAACCAGCTTGCCATAGCCGCGCAAGTCGGAGCCGGTATAAATCACCTTGCCGCTGCTGGCGGCGAGAATCGCCTGGCCTGTAGCGCCTCCAATATCAATACCTTTGTTGCTGGCTTCGTTAAAGCCGGCAACCACTTTGCCTTGTGTGGGCCATGCCCAGGTAATGGATTCATCATCGGCAGGGCTGGCGATGTCAGGTTTTGTATCGGCAGGTTTTGTGTCAGCGGGTTTGGCTTCTGCAGGTTTGATTTCTACAGGCTTGGCGGCGGGGGGGGGCGTGGCACGGTTGAGTGCTTCAAGACTATAAGGCTCACGTACGGCTTTGGGCTCGGTTAACACCGGGGTTACTGCAGAAGGCGCTGCTTTGGTTTCCACTACGGTTTTATCACCTATTACCGGTTCAGTTTTCATCGGCGTAATCACAACGCCATCTTCCGTGGTGCTGGCTTCTTCTATGGCCGCTGCAGGTTTGGTTTTGAAGCTGGATAAATCGATTTTCTGCCCAATTTTAATCGGGTAGGGCGGCTCAATATGGTTGGCTGTGGCAATCTCTTTGTAATCAAGCCCGTATTCCAAGCCGATCCCAAACAAGGTATCGCCCTTTTTGACGATATGGCTATCCGGCCGCCAGTCGTTGCCTCCGTTGGCAGTTGCTATTTTAGTATCAGTTGCTTTGGCTTCGGTGGGTTTTTCTTTGGGTGTTTGCGGTGCGCGCTCAATCACTGGCGCGGGCGGATTGGTTTCGCAAGCGGTTAAAAATAATATCAATAGAATTGCAGTAAAACGCATCTAGCTTACTCCGCCTAATAAAGGCACAAATTTTACCGGTTCCAGCTTGGTCTGTTTATATTCGTTGCCAGATTGGGCATTAGTGCGTTCGATCAGGTACAGTGTTTGCGTGCTGGTGCCGATGGGAATCACCATGCGCCCGCCGACAGCAAGCTGTACGAGCAGTTCTTCTGGTACATGGCTCGCGGCAGCGGTCACCATGATGCCGTCAAACGGTGCATATTCGCCCAGCCCGGCGCTTCCGTCTGCGTGATCTAGCTTCACATTGGTGCATTTGAGTGTGCGTAAATGGCCGCGCGCTTTCATCACCAGCGGGCGGATGCGCTCAAGCGAGAGCACCTCTTTAGAAACGCGTGACAGAACAGCAGTCTGGTAACCGCAGCCAGTGCCGATTTCCAGCACTTTATTGAGCTGTTTGCCATGACGCAGAATCTCGGTCATGCGTGCCACAATATACGGCTGTGAAATGGTCTGGCTATAGCCGATAGGCAGCGAAACATCTTCGTAAGCGCGAATCGACAAGGCCTCATCCACAAAGATATGGCGCGGAATCTCGCCCATGACATGCAACACGACTTCATCCTTAATGCCTTGCTCTCGCAGACGGGTCAGCATGCGCTCACGCGTGCGGAGCGAAGTCATGCCGATCCCGCTTTTTGTACTTGGTCTTGCCAGCGCCATAACTAGATTAACCAGTCTTTCAGTGCAGCAATCTGGCTGTGCTTGGTTAAGTCGACCTGAATCGGTGAAACCGATACCTGATTGTGTGCAATCGCATAAAAATCGGTACCTTCGCCACCGTCGTTGGGCTGGCCTGCTGCGCCCACCCAGTAAACGGTTTCACCGCGCGGCGTTTTAAGCTGCATCACGGGCTCTGCCTTATGGCGCTTGCCCAGACGGGTGACTACTTTGCCTTGCAACTCATCATAGGGCACATCCGGCACATTGATGTTGAGCAAAGTAGGTGATGCGAACCCTGTCTTTATGTAATGCTGAACCAGTTCAACCGTGATGCGGGCGGCGGTTTCAAAATGGATGGCGTTGTGCTGCGACATGGAAATGGCAAATGAAGGAATATCCAGCAGGTAGCCTTCCATTGCCGCTGCGACCGTGCCGGAGTAAATGGTGTCATCACCCATGTTCGCGCCATCGTTAATGCCGCTGATTACCATATCTGGCGGAGAATCCATTAAGCCAGTGAGTGCCAGATGTACGCAGTCTGTCGGCGTGCCGTTCACATAAAAAAAGCCATTGCTGGCTTTGCGCACACTCAAGGGCCTGTCCAGCGTAAGCGAGTTGCTCGCCCCGCTGCGATTGCGTTCGGGTGCAACCACGGTAATTTCGGCAATTTTCGAGATATGCTGCGCCAGAATATTCAGGCCTGGCGCAAAATAGCCGTCATCATTTGACAGGAGTATTTTCATACGTGACTTACTAATAGCATTTGCATGGGCTTATTATAAATGAAGCCCCCGTTTATTGAGAGGTGTTTCGGCCGAGTTTTGCGTAAAAAATTGCACAGATAAAAAATATTACGCTCAGCAGGATTTCTATCAGCGCCAATCTGCTTGATATGCCGGTATCCGACCAAGCGCGTACAACACCTTCGGTGAAATAGAACAGGATGAACATGCTGGCCCATTGGTAAGTGTAGCGTCGGCCTTTGAGTATGCCAAAGAGCGGCAGCAACAAAGGCATGGCTTTTAAGATGAGCAGCGAGCCTTGCGGTTTAAGCGGTGCCAGCCAGCCTTCCCAGGCGATGCAGATAACGATAAGCGCGATCAGACTTGCACTCGCGCCTGTCTGTAACTGTTTGATCATGTGCGTGCTTGTTTAGACATGGCCACCAGCGCAGCTCTTGCAGTTGCCGCATCGCTGATGGGTGACTCAAACAGAAAGCGAAGTATCTGCTGGTTTCCCGCACTGTTTCCGGCTTTTACATCAAAGCCGTCGCAGTCGATGCCTAACATTACTGCTTTTTGTGCGTCAAATCCATGAAAGTGCCTGCAATACGCTATTAAGCTATCCATGTGGTCAGCGTTCATGTGTTCGATGATGCTTGTTTCTACCTCTGCAAGCTGATTGGCAGGGGGCGCCATGTCAACACCCGCCATCCACGACATCTTGCCGAAGCCTGCGATATAACGTGCTTGCGTAATCCCGATGCGGTAGAAGGCAAAATCATGCATGTCAAAATAACCCGCCGCTTGCGGTAAATAGCGCAGATAGCGGGCACGTAAATCAGCGTCTTCCTTGTCAATTTTGACAGCTTCACCCAGCAAGGTCAGGCGCGCATTGGCCTGCAAGTCTTCCATGCCGGCGAATACCAGTAACGACACTTTGGGATTAGCGATGATGTTTTTGGTGTGTTCAGCGATGTTGCTGATCAATATCATAGGCTGACAATCGTGATCTAAGACAAAAGGCGCCACCGAGCCGAAAGGATAACCCTCGAATTTTGCCGAGTGCGTGGAAAGGATGCCGCTATGCGTGCTGCGCAGGAATTGTCTGGCTTCCAGGCTTAGGCTCATTTGGCGGACAACTTCAATGCAGTTTCAGCCAAGCGCTTACCCAGTGCGATGCACAGTTTTTTCTCATCTTCGCTGATGGGTTTATCATCCATGACTCCGCCGACATGGCTAGCACCATAGGGCGTACCGCCAGACGCTGTGCTGGATAAAGCCGGTTCAGAGTAGGGTAGCCCCACGATGATCATGCCTTGGTGCATCAATGGCAGCATCATGGTGAGCAAGGTGCTTTCATTGCCGCCATGCATGCTGCCCGTGCTGGTGAATACAGCGGCTGGCTTGCCGATAAGCGCACCTTTCAGCCATAAACCAGCCGTGCCATCCAGAAAATACTTCATGGGTGCCGCCATGTTGCCGAAACGTGTCGGGCTTCCCAGCGCCAGCCCTGCGCATTCCTCCAAATCTTTTAACTCCACATAGGGCGCACCGGAAGCAGGAATATCAGGTTCGGTGGCTTCGCAATTGGTGGATACTTTAGGCACAGTGCGGATACGCGCCTTTGCATTCGGTACACTTTCAATTCCACGCGCAATTAGTTGCGCCATATCGCGCACAGCGCCACCTTGGGAATAGTAGAGGACTAGAATTTCGCTCATTTTTTTACATTTCTAAGAAAAACTTTATTTCCAGCCTTTGTTATCTCGAAGTAGCCAATCGCCTCGACTAATTGGCTTAATCTTTCATAGCCATAGTTTCTAGAATCAAAATCCGGCGCTTGCTTTGATATGTAATTACCTAAACCGCTCAAATCAGCAGAACCAGTTTCATCAGCTAAAACTTCAATCGCCTTTCGAATTAGATTCATTAAGGTGGTATCTTGCCTTAATTCTCTGTAGGTGTATTTTTTCGGCGTTTGTGGGGTTGCTTTGTTATCGACGATTGCTTTTTTTGATTCGGCCTTTACTTCATCTAGCTTGGCTTCGTTGATAATTGGAGGATTGTCGTTAACTAGATTATCAGGGGAAACTAATAGAATTTCAGTGTATATAAATCTGTCGCATGCCGTGACAAAAGGTCTAGGGGTTTTCTTTTCCCCAAATCCATATACACTCTTTCCTGATTCGCGAATTCGTGAAGCAAGTCTTGTAAAATCACTATCGCTTGAAACAATACAAAAACCATCGAATGTGTTTGTGTAAAGTAAATCCATTGCATCTATAATCATTGCGCTGTCAGTGGCATTTTTACCTGTGGTGTAGCGAAATTGTTGGATAGGTTGGATGGAGTGTTCTAATAATACGGTTTTCCATTGACCTAAATTAGGGGTAGTCCAGTCTCCGTATATTCGCTTGACACTTGCAACCCCAAACTTAGCCACCTCCGCGAGTAGCCCTTCAATAATGTTTGCCCTAGCATTATCAGCATCAATTAATACTGCTAGTCGTGGATTGTTTTTATCATTATTCAATGCGGTAGCTCCTAAAAGGCTAGTCAATCCGTTTTACTAGGTCTACTGCCTTGCCAATATAACTCGCAGGTGTCATTTCCAGCAGCGCCTGTTTTGCCTCTGCTGGAATTTCCAGGCCGCTAATGAATGCATGCAATGAGGCTTTGTTGATGCCACCTTTGCCACGAGTCAGTTCCTTTAGCTGTTCGTAAGGATTCTCGATACCATAGCGGCGCATCACGGTTTGAATCGGCTCGGCGAGCACTTCCCAACTGTTGTCCAAATCTTCGGCTAATTTTTCAGAGTTGATTTCCAGTTTATTCAGCCCGCGCAGGCAGGAATCATAACCCAGCAAAGCGTAGCCAAACGCTACACCCATATTGCGCAACACGGTAGAATCTGTGAGGTCACGTTGCCAGCGTGAAATTGGCAGCTTTTCCGCCATGTGGCGCAACACCGCGTTCGCTAAGCCCAAATTGCCCTCGGAGTTTTCAAAATCGATCGGGTTGACTTTGTGCGGCATGGTGGATGAGCCGATCTCGCCCACCTTCACTTTTTGCTTGAAGTAGCCGACTGAGATATAGCCCCAAATGTCACGGTTAAGGTCGATCAGGATGGTGTTGATGCGGGCAAGCGTATCGTATAACTCTGCCATATAGTCGTGTGGCTCAATCTGGATGGTCATCGGGTTGTAAGTCAAACCCAAAGATTCGACGAATTTTTTGGCGAAACTTTCCCAATCAAAATCAGGGTAGGCAGATAAATGGGCGTTAAAGTTACCGACCGCCCCGTTAACCTTGCCAAGCATTTCATTGTTTTGTAATTGTTTCTGTTGGCGCTGTAGGCGATACACCACATTCGCCAACTCCTTACCCATGGTGGTAGGCGATGCAGTTTGGCCATGCGTACGCGACAGCATAGGCTGATCTGCCAATTGTTGCGCAAGCTCAGTCAGGCGTGCAATCAGGCTGGCTAAAAATGGCAGCATGACCGTGTCGCGTGCGGTTTTTAGCATAAGACCATGCGACAGATTGTTGATGTCTTCAGAAGTGCAGGCAAAGTGAATGAATTCACTGGCTTTCTTGATTTCCGGGTTACCGTCAAACTTCTCTTTAAGCCAGTATTCAAGGGCTTTAACATCGTGATTGGTGCGTACTTCAATGGCCTTAACTTGCGCTGCATCTTCTTCACTAAAATTTGCAATCGCTGTATCTAACTCTTTAATGGTGTCTGCGCTAAAAGGCGAAATTTCGCTTAATTCTTTAGCTGCAGCAAGCGCTTTCAGCCACTCAACTTCCACCCAGGCGCGGTGCTTAATCAGCGCGTATTCACTAAAACAGGGGCGTAGAGCATCAAGTTTGGTTTGATAACGGCCATCCAACGGAGATAGCGCATTGAGGGTAGTAAGCGACATAAAAAGCTTTCAAACAGCGGTTCGACAAACCGCTATTTTACCCTAAATTCTAATTGCTTATTAGTTGCTTGCTTTTGGCTGAGGCTATACAGAGAGCATATCTACAAAAGTGTTGACTGGCATGGCCTCCAGCTTGGCCTGCTCTAAACATAAAGCCAGAATATCCGCTTGTTTTTTCATGTCAAAACGCCGTGCCAGGTTTACTTTGAATTTTTTTACCAATTCCGGAATGCCCTCTGCACGGCGGCGGCGGTGACCAATGGGGTACTCCACCGCAACATTGTTTGATCTTGAACCGTCTTTGAAGAAGATCTGAATTGCGTTGGCGATGGAGCGTTTTTCCGGGTCGTGATAATCGCGCGTATATTCTGATTTTTCTATGCAGGTCATTTTTTCGCGGATGGCATCGAGACGTGGGTCTGCGGCCGTTTCGTCTTCGTAATCTTGTGCGGTGAGGCTGCCCTTGATTAAGCCGACTGCCACCATGTATTGAATGCAATGATCGCGGTCAGCCGGGTTGTTGAGCTGGCCAGTTTTGTCGATGATGCGAATGGCAGATTCATGTGTAGTGATGACGATTTTATCGATCTGCGCGATCTGCTCCAAGGTTTGTAGTTTGGTTCCAACTACTTTGTTAAGCTGGAAGGCGCATTCCACAGCGGTCTGTGCATGAAATTCAGCAGGGAATGAGATTTTGAACAGCACGTGTTCCATTACATATGAGCCATAAGGGCGTTGGAATTTAAAAGCGTTACCTTTAAACAGCACATCGTAGAATCCCCAGGTTTTAGCGGTGAGTGCGCTAGGGTAGCCCATTTCGCCTTGCATGGTCATCCAGGCTAAACGCACTGCGCGACTTGTAGCGTCGCCGGCTGCCCATGATTTGCGCGAACCGGTATTCGGGCTATGACGATAGGTGCGCAGGCTTTGTCCATCCACAAACGCATTCGAAACAGCGTTGATAATATCCTCTTTATTGCCGCCGAGCAGCTTCGTTACCACCGCTGTTGAAGCGATTTTCACCAAGATGACATGGTCCAGACCTACGCGGTTAAAGCTGTTCTCAAGCGCCAGTACGCCTTGAATCTCATGTGCTTTAATCATGGCGGTCAGCACATCTTTGATGGTGAGGGGTGTCTTGCCATCAGCCACGTTTTTACGCGAGATATAGTCTGCCACGGCCAAAATGCCGCCCAAATTATCCGAGGGATGACCCCATTCCGCCGCCAGCCAGGTGTCGTTAAAGTCCAGCCAGCGAATCATTGCACCGATGTTGAAGGCGGCAAGAATCGGGTCTAGCTGAAAGTTTGTGCCGGGAACTTTTGCGCCATTTGGCACGATCGTACCTGCAATCACGGGGCCGAGCAGTTTGGTGCAGGCAGGGTAATCCAGTGCTTCAAAGCCGCAACCCAGCGTATCCATCAGGCAGTTGCGTGCGGTATCAAAAGCTTCATCGCTTTTGATTTCGTAATCGGCGACATAATTTGCAATGTCAACAAGGATTTGATCGGGAGCAGGGCGGACGTTGGAAATGTGAGCGGACATAATTTAATTACCTTTATCAATTAGTTTTTAAGCGAATCGCTTTGTTACGCGGTGCTCAAAAACCTCATGTACTTTGTGTACATTCCGGTTTTTGCGCTCCGTGCGCCTCGCACTTCATCTTAAAAACTGAATTGCTACAGGCAATTAAACGCAACAAAATTTGAGCTTATCTTTTATCTAATGGCACATATGGCCGATTCTCTGGCCCAGTGTATTTCGCATTTGGGCGGATGATTTTGTTGTCGATGCGCTGCTCAATGACATGCGCAACCCAGCCTGTGGTGCGGGAAATCACGAATATTGGCGTGAACATGCCTGTAGGAATGCCCATCATGTGATAGCTGGAAGCGCTGTACCAATCCAAGTTTGGGAACATTTTTTTCTCGCGCCACATGGTCTCTTCAATGCGTGCGGAGACGTCAAAAAGCGTCATATTGCCGTTATCTTCGCCTAATTTACGAGAAACCGCTTTAATTGATTCATTTCTTGGGTCGGCAATTGTATATACAGGATGCCCAAATCCGATAATGATTTCCTTGCGCGCCATGCGTTGCATAATATCGGCTTCGGCTTCATCGGGTGTTTTGTAACGCCCGATAATTTCCATTGCAGCCTCGTTAGCACCGCCATGCTTTGGGCCGCGTAGTGCACCAATCGCTCCTGTAATGCAGCTGTACATATCAGACAGAGTGCCTGCAATAACCCGCGCAGTAAAAGTTGACGCATTAAATTCATGCTCGGCGTACAGCACCAGCGAGGTGTTCATGGCGCGGATATGCAATTCAGATGGTGCTTTTCCATGCAGTAGGTGCAAGAAGTGTGCAGCAATAGAATCCTCATCAGTCTCAACTTCGATGCGCTTGTGATTATGGTTAAAGTGATACCAGTACAATAAAATTGAGCCAAAGCAGGCAATGAGCCTGTCGCCCAAGTCTTTTGCTGCGTTAGCATTACGGTCGCTGGCCTCTGGCTCTAGCGTGCCCAGCATGGAGCACCCTGTGCGCATCACATCCATCGGATGTGCGTTGGCGGGGATGCGTTCTAGCACCTCTTTGAGTGCCTGTGGCAAGCCGCGCAGCTTTTTTAGTCTGGCATGATAAGCCGCCAGTTGCGTTTTGCTGGGCAGCTCTCCGTGAATGAGCAAATAAGCGACTTCTTCAAATGTGGCATATTTCGCAAGTTCGATGATGTCGTAGCCACGATAATGCAGGTCATTGCCTGTGTGTCCAACTGTGCAGATTGCTGTGCTGCCCGCTGCCACGCCTGCAAGGGCGACACCTTTTTTCTTTTTGGGTTCATGCGTTGTGATAGCTTCTGACATGCTATTTTCCTTCCTTGAATAGCTGATCCAGCTTCTGCTCATAGGCGTGATAACCTAAGTGTTCGTAAAGCTCAGCGCGTGTCTGCATCAAATCCAGCACGTTTTTTTGAGTGCCTTCTTTTTTAACGGATTGATATACCTTAAGCGCGGCTTGGTTCATCGCCCTGAACGCCGAGAGAGGGTAGAGCACCATGCTGACATTCGCTGTTGCCAGTTCATTTACAGTGAATAACGGTGTGCTGCCAAACTCGGTGATATTGGCGAGCACCGGTACTTTTACAGCTTCGGCAAATTGTTTGTACATGCCGAGCTCGGTGATTGCTTCCGGGAACACCATGTCGGCGCCTGCTTCGACGCAGGCACAGGCACGGTCAATAGCGGACTGCAGTCCCTCCACAGCCAGTGCATCGGTGCGCGCCATGATCACAAAATCCGGGTCGGTTTTTGCATCTACAGCCGCTTTAACGCGGTCGACCATTTCGGCCTGGCTGACAATGGCTTTGTTTGGGCGATGCCCGCAGCGTTTAGCCTGTACCTGGTCTTCAATATGAACGGCAGCGGCGCCTGCTTTAATCATGCTTTTAATTGTACGTGCGATATTAAACGCGCCACCAAAGCCGGTATCGATATCTACTAGCAAAGGTGTGTCAACCGCATCAGTGATTCGGCGCACATCAATCAATACGTCTTCCAGCGTGGAAATTCCTAAATCGGGCAAACCCAATGAGCCCGCAGCCACCCCGCCGCCTGAAAGGTAAATGGCTTGAAAGCCGCTCTGGGTGGCAAGCATGGCATGGTAGGCGTTAATCGCGCCGATGATTTGCAGCGGCTTCTCGGCTTTTAATGCGGCGCGAAAACATGCGCCGGCAGACTGTGATGTTGTCATGAAAAAAACCTTTGCTGAGCTTCGCTGGAAATTGCCACGCCAGTTAGTTTGGCTTTTTGCAGAATCTCCCAAAAATAGCGATAGGTGGCTCTGTCGTGCAACTCGCCTGCATATTGAATTGGCCCCCAATCGGCCTGCTGCGCAGCAAGCAGGATATTTGCGGCATCCGCCACTTCGTCAAAATTGGGTTTCATGGCATCGACAATCGCCTGAATCTGAGTAGGATAGATGCTCCACATGCGCATAAACCCAAATTCTTTGCGAGCACGGCTGGCATCATCGAATGTCGTTTCCACGTTTTTCAAATCCAGCGTTACGTTGTGGGCTGGTACAACGCCATTGGCCAAAGCGGCAGCAACTACTTCAGCTTTGGCGCGCGCTAATAATCTGTGCTCAAACTGCCCTGGGCTGCGCATGGCCGAAGCCGGAATCGCGCCGTGATGCGCGCTGACAAAATCCATCAAGCCAAAATCCAGTACTTGCACCCACGGCAACGTGGCGATTTCATGCACTTGCCTGAGCGCGCCATGCGTTTCAATCAAAATATGCACAGGGATTTCGCGTGGTTTTCCATTTTGTGAAACTCCGAAAAAAGTTGCCATTTTCTGGATATAAGCGATCATTTCTCTCGCTTGGGCTAGCGTCGTGCATTTAGGAATCGTGATGTAGCTTAGCACCTGCCCAGCGCCGCCTACCAGGATGTTGACATCCTGCTTCCAGGTGGGGTGTGTATAGTCATGAATGCGTACACCTGCCATTTTGTGTTTGTTGGCGTCGCTGTTTAATACGCGCACAATCATTTCCGCGTGCTCACGTTCCTGGCCGCTTGCTGCGCCATCCTCGCAGTCGCAGGTAATATCAAAAACCGCGCCGATACTGTCCTGCAGGGCAAGTGCTTTTAAGATGAGCTTTTCGCTGCCGGCGAAATGTTCGCATGCCGGAATCAGCGGAAAAGGTTTTTCGCCGCCAAAAAGTGCGTCTTTTGGATGGACTGCCATTTAATTACTCCCTTTGCGTGGCATAAGTACTGTGTAGTCAAGGTCTAGCACTACATTGGGGTGATAGCCGTTTTCAGACTTTATTTGCGCCAGTTCACTTACTGGCATATTTTTGATGCCAGCCATGCGCAAACGCAATGCGCCTATATCGGTGCGGCCGGGTAATGCCCAAACGTCCAGCACTTCGGTCAGGGCATAGATCGTATCGCCAGCAAAGCTTGGATTGGCATGTGTTCCAGCATTAATGGCTAAGATGGAAATGGCATTTTCCAGGCCGTCAAAACTCGAGGCGCGGCAAATTGAAATCGGCACGCCACCATACACCAGGCGTTTACCAAAGTGTGATGATTGCATTGCGAAATCATCAAAATGCAAACGTGCGTTATTCTGGTAGAGTCGTGTCGCGAGTGAATGGTCGCCATGATTAATCGTCATGCCGGCGGCATGATGGATGCGCTCGCCTGCTTGGTAATCTTCCCAAAAATACTGGCCGCCTGTGGCTTTATTATTAAAGTTTTTGGCAGAAAAATTGGCTGGAATATTCAAGTTTTCAGGCGCGACAAAGCCTGGTAATTCCGGAATGACTGTTTCAGGCGCAGGCGCACTCATGTTGTTTTTATGAACCATCACCCAACGCACCCAGCTTAAAACAGGTTCATTTCTTTGATTGACAGAGGTTGAACGTACATAGACCACGCCGCTTTTGCCATTGGAATTCTGTTTTAAGCCAATCACCTGGCTGGATGTGGAAAGCGTGTCGCCCGCAAAAACCGGCTGCACAAAACGTACTTCCGCATAACCTAAATTTGCCACCGCATTGACTGAAATATCCGGCACGGTTTTGCCAAAGGCGATATGAAACGAGAGTAAATCATCTATGGGCGTGGTTTTGTAGCCTAAAGATTGCGCAAAAGGTTCGCTACAATGTAGTGGGTTGCGCGAACCGGTAAGCGCAATATACAGCGCGCAATCGCCAGCGGTAACAGTGCGCGGCGCGGCGTGCAGAATCACTTCATTCAGTGTGAAGTCTTCAAAAAAGCGACCTGCGTTGATTTTCTTAGAAACGGCCATCTATATAAACTCTTCTTCTAATTCTGCGATCATGTCATGCAGTTTTAACAAGCGCTGCGCGGCCTTTACATGGTGATGCTCGACCAGCCTGTCGTTCACCACCACGGTGCCGCGACCAGATTCATTGGCTTCCTTAAGCGCCTGAATAATTGCGCGCGCATCTGCAACCTCGCTCGCTTTTGGCGTGTAGGCGTCGTTACTATAGGCAATTTGGCCAGGATGCACTAAGGTTTTGCCATCAAAGCCCATATCTCGTCCCAAGCGGCAGGCGTATTCAAACGAATGCACATTCTTAAAGTCACTGGTGATACCATCCACCACACAACGCCCATAAGCTCGCGCAGCCAATATCACCAATGACAATGCAGTTAATATCGCGCTTTGCTCGTGTGTCACCCTCGCATGCAACTGTGAGGTTAAATCAGATGTCGCTATCATCATGCAAACAATTCGGTCGGATGCTGCTGCGATTTCTTTGGCATTGAGCACCGCAATCGGGCTTTCTATCATCACCATAATCGGCATATGACTTCCGCCTGCATTATCCAGCAGTTTGAGCGCGGTATGCACATGCTCGGCCGATTCTATATTAGGAAAAAGTATCGCATCCGCACCAATATTGGCGACCGCTCTGATGTCGTCATACCCCCAGATGGAATCGAGATTATTCACGCGCACGATCACCTCGCGTGAACCATAGCCACCTTGCTTTACTGCGGCGACAATGTTGTTGCGCGATTCTATTTTCGCGTCCACCAGAATCGGGTCACCCAGGTCGAGAATTACTGCGTCCGCAGGCAAAGTACGCGCGCGGTCCAGATAGTGCTGGTTGCAACCGGGCACATAAAGTACAGAGCGACGTGGTCGAAAGCAAAGTTCCATAAAAAAAAGTTTTAGTTGTGTATTGCAGCGATTATATAGAGGGCTTTCTTGTGCTGTCAACAAATATCTTATGTCTTATATAAGATATAAAATACTAGACTATTTTTATTCTGTATGTTTTAATTTGTTTTAACTTAAATAGCTCCAGTAAACCATGAAAGATAAAACCTACACTTCGCCAAGCTACAAGCCGCTTTACGATCAGATCAAGGTGCTGTTAACTCAAAGCTTGATTGGCGGTGAATGGCGTCCTGGCGAAATGATCCCAAGCGAAATCGAGCTGGCAGCGCGTTATAAAGTAAGCCAAGGTACAGTACGTAAGGCTATTGATAGCCTCGCGGGTGAGAATATTCTGATTCGCCGCCAGGGCAAAGGGACTTTTGTCGCCACACACAACGAGGAAGGTATCAAGCTGCGTTTTTTACGTCTGACTGCAGTGAATGGCCAAAAGGAGTTGCTGCAGAATGAGTTGATATCGTGCACTAAAACCAAGGCGGATAATCGCATTGCCAAGATTCTGGAGTTGAAGGCAGGTGCTGCTATGATTGAAGTAAAACGGCTGCTTACGTTTTCTGGCAGGCCGTTGATTTATGACCATATAATCGTCCCAGCCGCACAGTTTAAGGGCCTGAATGCGAATAAAGTAGAAGAGAATAACGGTTCGATGTACAGCATGTATGAGACGGAATATGGCATCCGCATGATTCGTGCAGAGGAGCGGCTTACCGCTGTGGCGGCGACGGGTGAGGTTGCAAAAGCATTGCATTTAAGCGAAGGCACGCCACTGTTGAGTATTGAGCGCGTTTCGTATACTTATGGCGACAAGCCTATGGAATGGCGGCTGGGCTTATGTTTAACAGACGATCATCACTACATGAGCGAATTAGAGTAAAAATTGGAAGCAATAAATGGATGACCTAAAAAAACGCGCACTCGATTATCATCAATTCCCCGTTCCCGGTAAGTTGAGCGTGGAGTCGTCCAAGCCTTGCGCGACACAGGATGATTTGTCCTTGGCCTACACGCCGGGCGTGGCCGAGCCAGTACGTGAAATCAATGCTGACCCGGCCAATGCTTATAAGTATACTAACAAAGGTAATCTGATCGCTGTGATTACAGATGGTACGGCGGTACTGGGCTTAGGTAATATGGGTGCGCTGGCCAGCAAACCGGTGATGGAGGGCAAGGCAGTCCTGTTCAAGCGCTTTGCAGGGATCGACGTGTTTGATATTGAAATCAATGCTAAAACGCCTGATGAATTTATTCAGACGGTCGTGAATATTGCGCCTACGTTTGGCGGTATCAATCTGGAAGATATCGCAGCGCCGCATTGCTTTTACATTGAGAACGAGCTTAAAAAGCGCCTCGACATTCCTGTGTTCCATGATGATCAGCATGGAACGGCAGTCATAGTGTCGGCAGCCCTGTTGAACGCGCTCGAACTGCAAGGCAAAACTTTGCCAACCGCAAAAATTGTGTTTCTGGGCGCGGGCGCGGCGGGTTGTTCATGTGCTAAGTTACTTAAGCTCATGGGCGCAACCAATGTGACGATGGTCGATAGAAAAGGGGTGCTTGATGCGGAAAGAGCCGATCTGCATGAGAATAATCGCGAGCTTGCTGTGCAGCCAACCAGCGCAAAAACACTGGCTGATGTCATGCCAAATTGTGATGTATTTATAGGCGTTTCGGCTAAAAATGCCCTGGATGCGGCGCTGATTAGGAGTATGGCCAAAAATCCGATTATCTTTGCCTTAGCCAACCCTGATCCTGAAGTATTACCGAGCGTGGCACATGCCATACGCGATGATATTTTGATGGCAACCGGCCGCAGCGACTTTCCAAACCAAGTGAATAATGCGCTGTGTTTCCCCTATCTGTTCCGTGGCGCGCTGGATGCTAAAGCCACAAAGATCACGGAGAAAATGAAAATCGCCGCTGCACATGCATTGAGCGAGTTGGCGCGGGAGCCAGTGCCAGCCGATGTCTTGCAGGCGTACAACCTGCAGGCGCTTGAATTCGGAAAAAATTACATTATTCCAAAGCCCTTCGACAAGCGTTTGTTGGCGCGGGTTTCGGGGGCGGTCGCAATAGCTGCGATAGAATAAGAAAAAATAGAATCATGCAAAAAAAAACAGCCAGAAGCCGCCCCAAGAACCTGAATCTGTTCACCATTCGTTTGCCGATTAATGCAGTGGTTTCCATTCTACATCGTGTGTCAGGCATGGTTTTGTTTTTAATGTTGCCGCTCATTTTGCTGACGTTTCAGCGCTCTGTGAAATCGCAAGATAGTTATGCAGCACTAACTGAACTGTTGAATGTCTGGTTTATAAAGCTCATGCTTATTGGGTTGGCATGGGCATTTTTCCATCATTTTTTTGCAGGCATCAGGCATTTAATGCAAGACATACACTGGATGACCAGCTTGCAAAAAGCGCGATTTTCTGGCCGTGTAGTGCTGTGGTTAGTAGGATTTTCTGTAGCTATTTTTGCTTTTGTGGTTTGGTAGTTTTGTATGTTAATTCAACTGCTTACTGATAAATACCCTGGCATGCGTCTGTGGCTGTCTCAGCGGTTAACTGCAGTCATCATGGCTAGTTACGTGTTGTTTTTCGTAATTATGCTTATTGTTCAACGGCCTGTAGGGTATGAAGCTTGGTATACATTCGTGTCGCCAGCCTGGTTTAGATTTGCTACGTTATTATTTTTTGTATGCCTCTTTTCGCATGCATGGCTGGGAGTGCGCGATGTGCTGCGGGATTATATTTTTAACCTAAACTTGAGGAATTATCTGCAAATGCTGGTAGATATTTTGCTGGTGATTTATCTAGCTTGGGTGTCGGTTATTTTATGGAACATTTAACAAATGGTTTTAGACCAGAACAAGATTCAACACCATCAATTTGATGCAGTCATTGTCGGCGGCGGTGGCGCGGGTTTGCGTGCGTCGCTGCAACTGGCACAGGCTGGCGTTAAAGTGGCGGTATTGTCTAAAGTATTTCCTACCCGCTCACACACAGTGGCGGCTCAGGGTGGGATTGCTGCGGCGCTAGGCAATGTGGCCGAGGATAAATGGCTGTGGCACATGTATGACACCATTAAAGGCTCGGATTTTCTGGGTGACCAGGATGCGATTGAGTTTATGTGCAAAAACGCCGCAAAAGCCATTATCGAGTTGGAACACTTTGGCATGCCGTTTGACCGGCTGGAAAGCGGTAAAATTTTTCAGCGCCCGTTTGGCGGCATGACGCAGAATTTTGGCGAAACGCCTATTTCGCGCACTTGTGCGGTGGCCGATCGTACTGGCCACGCCATGCTGCACACGCTGTATCAGCGCAACATACAAGCTAATACGCAGTTTTTTGTCGAGTGGTTCGCGCTCGATTTGATTCGAGATGCAGACGGTGATGTACTCGGTGTCATCGCGCTGGAAATTGAAACGGGTGAGATTCACATCATGCAAGCCAAAACCACACTGCTGGCTACAGGTGGCGCAGGGCGCATCTTTCAGGCCAGTACCAATGCGTTTATCAACACGGGTGATGGCTTGGGCATGGCGGCGCGGGCCGGCTTGCCCTTGCAGGACATGGAATTCTGGCAATTCCATCCGACAGGGGTGCTGCATGCAGGAGTGCTGATTACCGAAGGCGTGCGAGGCGAGGGCGGTTATCTGGTGAATAGTGAGGGCGAGCGCTTTATGGAGCGTTACGCACCGCATGCCAAAGATCTGGCCAGCCGCGACGTGATTGCACGCGCTTCGGCGACCGAGATTAAGGAAGGTCGTGGCGTCGGAAAGAACAAGGATGCGGTGCATCTGAAACTGGATCATCTAGGCGAAGAGCTAATAAACAAGCGCCTACCAGGCATACGCGAAATTGCCAAAACCTTTGCCAATGTCGACCCGATTCACGACCCGATACCCGTGGTGCCGACTGCACACTATATGATGGGTGGTATTCCGACCAATCTGGATGGGCAAGTGGTTGTTAATAATGAGCGACCTGTGAACGGTCTCTATGCAGTGGGTGAATGTGCTTGTGTTTCAGTGCATGGCGCCAACCGTTTAGGTTCAAATTCGCTGCTAGACCTAGTTGTGTTCGGCAAAGCGGCGGGCGATAAAATGGTGCTTGAAATCGCACAAAATAAAGCACACAAGCCGTTGCCGATTAATGTGGCAGAAGCTACATTGGCGCGTATTGCACGATTGGAAAACGCCAGCGGAGAGAGTGTCACTGAGGTCGGTGCGGCTATGCGCAAAACCATGCAGAGGCATTGCGGTGTGTTCCGCTTTCCCGATTTGTTGGCAAAAGGGGTGGGTGAAATTGACGCTGTTGCAAAGCGCGTGCAGCACATTGTTATCAAAGATAAAAGCCAGGTATTTAACACCGCGCGCGTGGAAGCGCTGGAGCTGGACAACCTGATGGAAGTGGCGATGGCCACCATGCACGCTGCCAATGCGCGCACGGAGAGTCGTGGCGCGCATGCGCGTGAGGATTTTGGTGGGCGTGATGATATCAATTGGCTTAAACATTCACTTTTTTACAAACAAAACAATACATTAGCTTATAAGCCAGTGCGCTTAAAACCACTGACTGTGGAATCTTTTGAACCGAAAAAGAGGGTTTACTAGAATGAAATTTAGCGTTTACAGATACAACCCGGACGCAGACAAAAAGCCCTACATGCAGGATTACGACATCGAACTGCATGAGGAAGACCACATGCTCCTGGATGCACTGATCCGTATCAAAGAACACGATGAAACGCTGAGTTTACGTAAATCCTGCCGAGAAGGCGTGTGCGGCAGCGATGCGATGAATATCAACGGTAAAAATGGCCTGGCTTGCATTACCAAACTTGTGGATTTAGAAGAGCCAGTGGTGCTGCGCCCTATGCCGGGCTTGCCGGTGATTCGCGATTTGGTGGTCGATATGACACAGTTTTTCGAGCATTACAACTCGGTCAAGCCCTACCTTGTAAATAATGACCCACTGCCGGAAACCGAACGCCTGCAAAGTCCGGAAGACCGTGCCAAACTGGACGGTCTGTACGAGTGTATTTTATGCGGTGCCTGTACCACATCATGCCCAAGTTTCTGGTGGAATCCAGATAAGTTTGTCGGTCCGGCCGGCCTGATGCAGGCCTATCGGTTTATTGCAGACTCACGTGACCAGGCTGAAGCCGAGCGACTGGAGAATCTCGAAGACCCTTATCGCTTATACCGCTGTCATAACATCATGAATTGTGTGGAAGTGTGCCCGAAAAAGCTCAACCCGAATGCGGCGATTGCCAAAATTAAAGACCTAAAAATCGAGCGGGCGCGTGAGCGTAAAATAACCAAAAAAGAAATACCAATCAAGGTGTTATAAATGCTGGATAGCGAACACATGAATGAAGCAGAACAACGGCGCTTGGTCTGGCGTTGCAGGCGCGGCCTGCTGGAGCTTGATATCGTGTTGCAGCGCTTTGTAAATGGGCAATTTAGCTCGCTGAGTTTGCGCGAGCAGCAAGCATTCGATGCGTTGCTTGAGTTGCCGGACAATGATTTTTGGGCGTTGATCAGTGCAACGGAAACGGCATATGAGAACGGCAGCATGCATAGCGTCATTACAAAATTAAGAGTGGCTGGAATGAACCATAATCAGGAGGCGAAATAAGGTGATGATGCATATCGGTGGACAGGCGCTATCTATAGATGCTCGCGCGTTAGGTGACTACTGGCCGGGCATCCAGCTCTATTATCCGCCCGTAAAATACGCGCCCAGTCTAGGCATATATGAGGACATGGCGCAAGCCGCTGCGCGCATGAAAAAGCATGCGCATTTCACCAATGCGCATACGTTGATTTTCGACCTTGAAGATGGTTGCCGACAAAAAGAGATGAGCCGTGACCTGCTACGCCAAGAGTTGCCGGAGCTGCGCAGAGTCAATCAAAACGTCACGATTGCGATTCGCGCCAACCCTTTCCGTACCGATGAATACGAGCTGGACATGCGGCTGGTGTGCGAGATGGCGGAATATATTGATGTTGTGATGCTGGCGAAAGCGGGCGAGGCTTATGGCGCGGCAGAGGTACGGGATTTGTCCAGCTTTCTGTTAAGTATTAATCCGAAAATCACTATTCAGCCGATTATCGAGCATCCGAAATCGCTCAAGATAGCGCCCGAGCTCATGCAGTACAACACTGTGAAACACGTGGTGTTTGGCATTCACGATTTCTCCAAGGCCATGGGCATTCATATTACGCCAGAAAACTGGATCGAAGAGCTGCAGTTTTACATGAACCAGCTTATGTTCGAAGCACGTATCGCGGGCAAGGGCGTGATTGGTGGCGTGGAGACTTTGCTCGGGGCTAATATCATGCCAGAGAAATATTTAGAGCCGCACGATGTGCGCCGTTGGCTGGATTTACATGGCGATAACGAATCGCGCATTGTATACAAACACGCCTGTCAGGAAGCCGCTATGGGGCTTACCGGCAAACAGGTCATTCATCCTGGGCATATTCATCTGTGTAAAACCGCTTACACACCATCACCCACCGATGTGGCGCAAAAAGTGGCTATTTTAAAAGCAGCGATTGAAGCCGATGCACTGCATGGCGGCGCGATTAAATTTGAAGGCGAGATGCTGGATCCGCCCATGTTCGGCAAGGCACTGCAAACCCTGCTGCGCGCACATGCTTTACGTGCGCTTAAAACTGCAGATATGGAGTTTGCAGTGCATGTTCTGGAACTGCTACCGGCTCAGGTAGTGCGTCAAAATTGGCCATACGGAGTGCTACTTTAATGTTTACAGACTTTCCCAAATGGGAATGGAATATTCCTGAATATTTCAATATCGGGACAGCCTGCACCGATAGGCATCTTGGCACGCCGCAAGCCGACAATATCGCCATGATTGTCGAAGATGATACGCTTGGAACTGCGCAAATCACCTTTGCCGAGCTGGCGCGTAAAACCGACCAGTTTGCGCAGGTGCTGCGAAACTTAAACGTTAAGGTGGGTGACCGAGTGTTGATTCGCCTGCCGAACAGCCTGGATTACCCGATCGCATTTCTAGGGGCGATGAAGATGGGTGCGATTTCTGTGCCGACATCAACGCTGCTCACGGCTGAAGAAGTGGCTTATCTGGCCAAGGACTCAGGCGCAACGGTGCTGGTGACGGATGCGACAGCCTGGAAAAATATGGAAGAGCAATTGGTGCAGGGGTTAAGGGATACGCCTAATCTATCGCACATCTTGCTCTCGCAAGCCACCCATACTGAGCCGCATGGCTGCCTAAATGTACTGAGTTTGGAAAACAGTCTGAGCGCCACCCGTAGGTGCGATAAGGTGCATAAAAGTAAGGCTGACGATCCCGCTTATCTGGTGTATACCTCTGGCACAACAGGCTACCCAAAAGGTGTTCTGCATGCGCACCGCGCCCTGCTTGGCCGCCAGCCTGCCGCGCAATACTGGTTTAATTACAGTGACAGTGCACAAGATCGAATTATGCACTCGGGTAAATTTAACTGGACATATGTGCTGGGCTCTGGCCTGATGGATCCGCTGTATTTGGGCAAAACCGTCATCGTGCACGAAGGGAAAAATGATGCGCAGAAATGGCTGGATTTGATTCAAAAACATCAAGCCACCATTTTTATTGGTGTGCCGACGATTTACCGCCAGATCTTGCAAAAAACAACGGCCACAAAAGAAGAATTGCCCAGCCTGCGCCACTACATGAGCGCGGGTGAGCACCTGTCTGACGAAGTGTTAAGCCAATGGCGCGAACGGTTTGGTTTGGATATTTATGAAGCCGTGGGCATGAGCGAGTTCTCGTACTATTTAAGCCAGAGTCAATTCCGTGCTATACGTGCGGGATCTGCAGGATTCGCGCAACCTGGCCATGCTATTAAATTGCTTAATCCTGAAACGCTGGAAGAGGTCGCTACGGGCGAAGAAGGCATGATTTGCGTGCCATTAGACGACCCCGGCTTGTTTTTACGTTATTGGAATCTGGACGAAGAAACCGCAAAATATAAGCATAATGACCACTTTTTCACGGGAGATTATGCCAAATATGATGCGGATGGTTACATCTGGTTTTTAGGCCGCAAAGACGACATTATCAAAAGCTTCGGTTATCGAGTATCGCCCTATGAGATCGAGCGCGTGTACAAAAATCATCCTGATGTAGCAGATTGCGCGGCAATTGGCGAAGAGTTGGAGAAAGACAAGGTACTAGTGGTATGCTACGTGATACTAAAACCTGATTCAAGCGCCACCCCGGATGACTTGGTCAGCTTTGGCAAACAACATCTGGCCGCTTACAAAGCACCAAAAACTGTTTATCTTGCACATGATTTCCCACGCACTAAGAATGGTAAAATCTTGCGTAAAGATATTACACCCAGCATTGCGATAGCCAAAAGTTCGAGATGAGCATAATCAAACAAGAAGACTTTATTCAAAGCATCGCCGATGCTTTGCAGTACATTTCTTACTATCACCCGGCGGATTATATCCAAGCCTTGGGTGAGGCATATAAAGTTGAGCAATCGCCAGCGGCGAAAGATGCTATCGCGCAGATTCTTACCAATTCGCGCATGTGTGCGGAAGGCAAGCGCCCGATCTGTCAGGATACGGGCATTGTGGTGGCGTTTGTTAAAGTGGGCATGAGTGTGTGTTTTGAGGGCGAGCTATCATTGGAAGAAATGGTGAATGAGGGCGTGCGCCGCGCATATTTGCTGCCGGAGAATAAGCTGCGTGCCTCGATTGTGAACGACCCTACTGGTGCGCGTAAAAACACCAACGACAATACACCAGCTGTAACGCATGTAGAACTGGTGCAAGGCAACATGGTGGAAGTGAGCATTGCGGCAAAAGGCGGCGGTAGCGAGAATAAAGCCAAGCTCGTGATGCTTAACCCGAATGATTCTATCGTGGATTGGATACTGGAAACCGTGCCGACCATGGGCGCGGGCTGGTGTCCGCCCGGCATGCTGGGCATTGGTATCGGCGGCAGTGCCGAAAAAGCCATGATTTTGGCCAAAGAATCGCTGATGGCGCCGATTGATATGCACGAGCTGAAAGCAATGGGTGCACAAAATAGACTGGAAGAATTACGGCTAGAGATTTACGAAAAAGTGAACAGCCTGGGCATCGGTGCGCAAGGCTTAGGCGGCCTGACAACAGTATTGGATGTGAAGATTTTGGATTATCCAACGCATGCTGCCAGTCTGCCGGTGGCGATTATTCCTAATTGTGCGGCGACGCGGCATATTCACTTTACCTTGGGCGGCACGGGCGTAGCAGAGCTCACGCCGCCTGATTTAAGCATTTACCCGGATGTGCATTGGGCGCCAAGTGCACAGGCCAAGCGCGTAAATCTGGATACGCTTACTAAAGCAGATATCGCTCATTGGCAAGCGGGTGAAACGCTTTTATTAAGCGGGAAATTGCTGACAGGCCGCGATGCTGCACATAAAAGAATATCCGCCATGTTGGCTAAAGGCGAGCAGATACCCGTGGATTTTACCAACCGCTTTATTTATTACGTTGGCCCGGTGGATGCTGTCCGGGATGAAATAGTTGGCCCGGCAGGTCCAACCACCGCCACACGGATGGATGATTATACCGAGATGATGCTAGGGCAGCTCAACTTGTTGGGCAGTATTGGCAAGGCAGAGCGCGGTGACGAGGCTTTAGCAGTAATCGCTAAATACAAATCAGTGTACTTAATGGCCATTGGCGGCGCGGCGTATCTGGTGAGTAAAGCTATTAAAAAATCGCGTGTCGTTGCGTTTGCCGATTTGGGCATGGAAGCGATCTATGAGTTTGAAGTGGTGGATATGCCGGTGACGGTGGCTGTGAGCGCGACGGGTGAATCGGTGCACATAACCGGGCCTGCGGAATGGAAAGAAAGCATTGCGAAGCATAAAACAATAAAAATTCATTCTGTGCCGCAGTTTACATAGTAGACAGCACTTTTTGTACCAGTATCAGTCATAATGACTGGAGAATACACAATGAATATACATCAATTTCTAAGGCTGACAGCACAGGTTGTTGCGATGATTTTTTTGCTATTGGCGGCGAATGCGGCCAGTGCGGATGATATATTGGGTTATCTCACCGATAAGGATGGCCGATATACAGGCCCGACGGTGGAAGATAATATCGCCAGGATGGATGCCGATAAAAATGGCTTCGCAGACGTGTTTGAAGTGCGTGCATTTTTGGAGCTGGAACACGGCAAAGGCTACGAAAAAGCACTGATGGATAAGTGGGAAGCCTCTGCCAGAGGTACAAGTTGTACCACGCCATTTTCCAAAGAGTTGTATGTAGATAAAAGCAACTAATTTATTTCTCCGGTAATAGCGTTGACTAAGTCATACCGGCGCTGGCAGGAATGATGGAATTTTCAAGCTGGTTGTATAATCACATTTTTAATTATTTTATCCAAATCTCAAAGATGCAAAACACCATGTTAAAAACCTACCTAACGCATGTGCAAGAACGCGCAGCGCAACAGCTTCCACCGTTACCAATGACTGCTGAGCAGGTTGCACAATTGGTTGAGTTGCTTAAAAACCCGCCGGCAGGCGAAGAGGCTTTACTGACAGATCTGCTTGAAAACCGCACCCCCGCTGGTGTAGACCAAGCGGCTTATGTAAAAGCGGCATTTTTGGCCGATATTGCCAAAGGCACTACCAAATCACCTATGATTTCACCGGAAAAGGCTGTGCAATTACTTGGCACCATGCTGGGTGGCTACAACGTGCAAGCGCTGGTTGAGTTATTAAGCACTCCAATGGCAGAGCATGCGGTTAAGGCGTTAAGCAGCACCATCTTGATGTTTGATGCGTTTCACGATGTGGATGTATTGATGAAGGCGGGGAACGCCCATGCTAAAAAACTCATGCAATCCTGGGCAAATGCCGAGTGGTTTACCAGCAAACCCGCCATGCCGGATGAAATCAAAATGGTGGTGTTTAAGGTCGATGGCGAAACCAACACGGATGACCTTAGTCCGGCGCAGGAGGCCTGGAGTCGCCCGGATATTCCGCTGCATGCCAAAGCCATGCTGGTGAATAAAATGCCTGATGGCCTGAAAACCATCGAAAGCCTGAAGCAAAAAGGCCTGCCACTGGCTTACGTGGGCGACATCGTGGGCACGGGCTCATCGCGCAAATCGGCGATTAACTCGGTGCAATGGTACATGGGCAACGATATTCCGAATATTCCCAATAAACGCACAGGCGGTGTGATTCTGGGCGGTAAAATCGCGCCGATTTTCTTTAATACAGCAGAAGATTCAGGCGCCTTGCCGATTCAATGTGATGTTTCGAAAATGCATACGTGTGATGTAATTACGATTAAACCGTTCGAGGGCAAAGTGTTGAATGACTCAGGAGAAGTCGTTTCCAGCTTTGAGCTTAGCCCAGTCACCATGCCTGATGAAGTGCGTGCGGGCGGCCGTATTCCTTTGATTATCGGTCGCGGCCTGACTTCTAACGCACGCAAGGCTTTGGGCTTGGCTGAAACAGATGTGTTTATTAAAGCAACACCTGCGGCAGTTTCGAAAAGGGGTTACACCCTCGCGCAAAAAATGGTGGGCAGAGCATGTGGGTTGCCAGAAGGTGTTGGGGTGCGCCCTGGTACTTATTGCGAGCCAAAAGCAACAACTGTGGGCTCGCAGGACACCACTGGCGGCATGACGCGCGATGAGCTAAAAGAATTGGCATGTCTAGGGTTTAGCAGCGATCTGGTGATGCAGAGCTTCTGCCACACCGCCGCTTACCCGAAACCAGTCGATATCAAATTGCAGCACGAGTTGCCAGAGTTCATGTCCAGCCGCGGCGGGGTTTCTTTGCGTCCAGGCGATGGCGTGATCCACTCCTGGCTCAACCGCATGATTCTGCCGGATACCGTTGGTACAGGCGGCGATTCACACACACGCTTCCCGATTGGTATTTCATTCCCCGCTGGTTCGGGGTTGGTGGCGTTTGCCGCGGCTACCGGCGCGATGCCGCTGGATATGCCGGAATCTGTCCTAGTGCGCTTCAAGGGAACCATGCAGCCGGGTATTACCCTGCGAGATCTGGTGAATGCGATTCCTTATGCGGCGATTCAGGAAGGTACGCTTACTGTGGGTAAGCAAGGTAAAAAGAATGTATTTAACGGCAGGATTTTAGAAATTGAAGGTTTGCCTGATTTGAAAGTTGAGCAGGCATTTGAGTTTGCCGATGCTTCTGCCGAACGCTCCGCCAATGGCTGTACCGTTTTGCTCAACAAAGAGCCGGTGATTGAGTTTCTGAACTCCAATATCGTGCTGATGCAGAACATGATAGACAATGGCTATCAGGATGCACGCACTTTGCAGCGTCGCATCGCCAATATGCAGGCATGGCTGGAAAAATCAGAACTGCTGCAACCAGATGCCGATGCTGAATATGCGCATGTGATCGAGATTGATTTGAACGAAATCAAAGAACCATTGGTGGCGTGCCCGAACGACCCGGATGACATCAAGCCGTTATCTGCCGTTGTGGGAGACAAGGTGGATGAGGTGTTTATAGGCAGTTGCATGACCAATATCGGCCATTACCGCGCCGCAGCCAAAGTGCTGGAAGGCACGGGCAACATCCCGACAAGACTGTGGATCGCACCGCCAACCCGTATGGATGAAGCGCAATTGCGTGACGAAGGCGTGTATTCTGTGTTTGGCGTAGCTGGTGCGCGTACCGAAGTCCCAGGTTGCAGCCTTTGCATGGGCAACCAGGCGCGCGTGGCAGATAAAGCGACTGTATTCAGTACCAGTACACGCAACTTTGATAACCGCATGGGCAAGGATGCGCGTGTTTATCTAGGTTCAGCCGAATTGGCTGCTGTCTGCGCCAAACTGGGCCGCATGCCAACGCATGCAGAATATATGGAAACCGTGGGCAATAAACTCGCTAACAGTGCCGAGATTTACAAATATCTGAATTTTGACCAGATGACCGAATACAAGGGCGCCCTGGATAAGGTAAAGAAAGTCATTCCAATCGCAGAGCTTTCAGAATAGAGTGCTAACTTGGTCTCAGAACCTCTAGCTTAAAAAGGATGATACTGAATCACACCCTTGAGGTTTTTGTTGCCATACCTTTAGTTTGTGCTATATGAACATAAAACAACAGCCTGATAACGCCCATATATTCTCCCAAGAGGAGATCATTTCGCCAGCGAAGCGGGGTGCGTGGAAATGGATGTTGCCGTTAAGCATTATGCTGGCGCTGGCCATGTTTGCAGCCTGGCATTTTGGCTGGCATGCCAAAGCCGTTACTGCAGGCGTGTTGTTATTAGCAGGGCTTTCACATGTATTCGCCTGGATACTCGGCGTCATTGCACTAGTGCCGATTATTGGCCCAATACTGGTGAAAGTGCTGAGCTTGTCTATCATCTGGCTGCTGAATGCCATCGGATATCTGGTTTCTTTCGTCGCCATCAAACGCGGCTATTCAAAAGATGTGCTTACCTACCGCGCCGTAACCATCGCGCTTATCACGGGTATTGTTATTGGCTACGTGATTGGCAGTCTGGTTTAAGCTGCTTAATGTGGAACTTCCGCGCGGGCCATTAGCTTGTCAATGTAGGCAATCGCTATGGCCGAGAGTACGAACGTCATGTGAATGACGGTTTGCCATAACAATACTTTATCGCTCAGATTTTCAGCATTGATGAAGGTTTTGAGCAAATGGATAGATGAAATGCCGATAATGGCAGTGGCCAGTTTTACCTTGAGCAAGTTAGCATTCACATGGGAAAGCCAGTCAGGCTCGTCGGGATGACCTTCCAGATTCAGGCGTGAAACAAAGGTTTCGTAGCCACCCACAATCACCATAATCAGCAGGTTTGAAATCATCACCACGTCAATCAAACCCAATACAATCAGCATGATGTCCGCTTCACCCAGATGGGGGATCTTATGTACCAAGTGGAATAACTCTACCGCAAAGAAATACACATAGACTGCCTGTGCGATGATGAGACCTAAATATAGCGGCAGTTGCAGCCAGCGGCTGCCGAACAATATATTGGTCATGATGTTGCTTTGCTTATATTCGCTACCTGAGATTTTTGTGTTTTCTTGCATGGGGCTACCTGAATAATTCATTAATTGCTGGAAGCGTATTTTACCTTAAGTAATCTGACTTGTAAGTTCGAAATGGGCTGTTTCATCCATTGCCAGTAACTTAGTTAGCACTGGCATACTTTCATTTAATGTGGTGGGTAAAGTCCACGGCGGGTTTACAATAAACATGCCGCTGCCGTGCATGCCAAAGCCTTCTGCACTAGGCGCTTGCACGCTTAAGCTTATATTCAGCCAGTTGCCTGTATCGAGTTGTTTTAATTTATCCAGCATCTGCTGCGGTTCTGGGCGTTGCAACAGTGGGTACCACACCAGGTAAGTCCCTGTAGCGAAACGGTTGAGACCGTCTTTGATGCAGTCAGCTACACGTCGGTAGTCATCTTTAAGCTCATATGGGGGGTCGATCAGCACCACAGCGCGTTTGCATGGTGGCGGCAAACAGGCTTTTAAACCAATAAAACCATTTTGCATTTCAGTTTTGGTTTGTTTACCTTGATATCTAAAGGTTTCTGTTAGCAGCTTGTAATCATTCGGATGCAGCTCAAACAAGCGCATTTTGTCGTCCGTGCGCAAATAGTGTCGAGCAATTGCGGGTGAGCCAGGATAAAGCTGCAGTTGATTGTTTTGATTATATTTTCTGATTAAATCGACGTAGTTCTTCAGCATGGCAGGCAAGTTTTTTGTGCCTATAAGTCGAGCGATTCCTGTTTCAAATTCGGCATTTTTCTGCGCGAAATCGCTATCCAAGGCATACATGCCAGCGCCGGCGTGGGTGTCGATATACCAGTAAGGCTTGTCCTTTTGGTTCATGTAATCCAGTACCAGGCTCAGCACATAATGTTTCAGCACATCGGCATGGTTGCCTGCATGGAAGGCGTGGCGGTAACTAAGCATTGAATCTCTCAAAAATTAAAATCTTGGGTGCATCGCGGCGTTGCGCGATACTCAAAATCCTCATGTATTTCGTGTTCATTCCGGTTTTTTGTTCCGTGCGCCTTGCGCTACCTCCCAAGATTTTAATTTTCCGAGAGGTTCCCGAAGTGATTTATTGGCATCGTAAAATTAGGCTGTCATTATCCTACATTTTTCGGGTAGCATTTCACCTATGAAAAGTTCTGACCAAAATACCCCGGTGACGCACGAAGATCATGATCACTATCTTATCCCGTTTCTGCTGATTTTTACTTTTGCTGTTGTCGAGGCCGTGGGCAGCTGGTATACCGGCTCTTTGGCTTTGTTAAGCGATGCCGGCCACATGTTTTCAGATGTCGCAGCGCTTGGTCTGGCATGGATGGCAGGCATTCTCTCTAAAAAACCCAATGTGGCGAGACACGCATGCGGGGTCAGTTACGCCGAGCTAGGCGTTTCAATTATTAATGCAATCACCATGCTGGCGGTAATTTTTTATGTGGTAGCTGAAGCTATTTCAAGATTTCAGCATCCGCCCCTCGTGCAGGGCGCAGGCTTGACCATTATCGCGACACTGGGGCTTGTTGTAAATCTCATCGTCGCCAAGCAGTTGCATCATCAGGCGGTGCATCATGCCGAAACCCTGAACAATCGTGCTGCATTTTTGCATGTCATCGGCGATTTGCTAGGCTCTGTGGCAGCGGTGACTGCCGGCGTGATAATTTATTTTACGGGCTGGATGCCAATCGACCCAATTCTGTCGCTGTTTATTTCCATGTTGCTGCTTGCGTTTACCTTAAACCTGATTCGCGACATATGGAACACTTTGCATGGCAAAGCCAGTTTAAATGGTCACGGTCATGCACACTAAATCCACATTCGATATCGGCTGCCGCCAGTGCGCACGGCTTGCTACTTTTTTAGACGGCGTTAAGATAAAAAATCCGACTTATTTCTGCAAACCTGTGCCGCCATTTGGCGACAGCAACGCCAGATTGATTATCGTCGGCCTCGCGCCTGGCATGCATGGTGCGAATCAAACCGGACGGCCATTTACGGGTGATCACGCGGGGATTTTGCTATACGAAACCTTGCATAAATATGGTTTCGCCAGCAAGCAGCAATCAGTTTCAGCAAGTGACGATTTGCAACTCAACAACTGCCGCATCACCAACGCGGTGAAATGCCTGCCGCCTGAGAATAAACCGCTTCCCGCGGAGATCGCTACATGCAACCAGTTCTTAGCTGCAGAGTTACAACAATTGGCCCCAAATAGTGTCATATTGGCATTGGGTAATGTGGCGCACCTGGCAGTGCTGAAAGCGTTTGGATTAAAGATCAAAGATTATAAATTTAGCCATGCGGCGCGCTATAGTTTGCTAGGCGGTTTAATTTTGTATGATAGCTATCATTGCAGCCGCTATAATACCCAGACGCGGCGACTTACCGCAGAGATGTTTCATGCGGTGTTCGCTGATATTCAACGTGAATTTAGAGGAGAATGAACATGCCTTATGTCAATGTAAAACTCGCTGGCAATATCACCAAAGAACAGAAAAATGAAATCGCCAAAGAAATCACCGAAACCCTGCAAAAACATGCGCATAAACCCGCTAACTACACCTATATCGTGTTTGAAGAAGTGGAATATGAAAACTGGGCAATCGGCGGAAATCTGCTGGGGTGAGTAAACCTGATACCAAGTCTGTAGCAGCATCCAATACACTTTGTTTATTATATTTTCTTGCGCTTGGTTGACATGAGCGGAATGCAGCATTTTGATCATGAACTGGCTGAACTGGATAAGCAGATCGTGCGCCTGGGTAATCTTTGCGGCCTTGATGCCACCCAGGATGAAACAGTAATGCGTGTGCTTGAAGGTAAAATTCCGGCAGAAAATTTCTCGGCAGATTTGCAAAGACATTTTTTGCTGTTGAAGGGGCTGTTGACCTTACGCTATATAGTGGAGAAGCAATGTGTGGACGACGTCGGCCCAAGCCATTGCAAGGAAATTCTGAGCACACCTTGTTAAAGTAATTGCATGTTCGACTCAAAACTAATCCTGAAAAATTTGCCTAATCTGCCGGGCGTGTATCGCATGATTAACGCTACTGACGAGGTGATTTATGTCGGCAAGGCGAAAGACCTCAAGAAGCGCGTTTCATCGTATTTCAACAAAAACTTGCCCAGTCCGCGCACACGGATGATGGTAAGCAATATCTTCAAAATCGAAACCACTGTCACACACAATGAGGCCGAGGCTTTGCTGCTGGAAAACAACTTGATTAAAGGCTTGATGCCGCGTTACAACGTGTTGTTTCGGGATGATAAATCGTATCCTTACATCGCGCTTACGGGCGATGAGTTCCCGCGTTTGGCATTTCATCGTGGCGCGCAGAAAAAGCAGAACCAGTATTTCGGGCCTTTCCCCAATTCGGTTGCGGTGCGCGAGAGCATTCAGCTTTTGCAGAAGGTATTCAAGTTGCGCACCTGCGAGAATACCGTATTTGCTAATCGTTCGCGCCCCTGTCTGCAGTACCAGATCGAGCGCTGCACGGCGCCTTGCGTGGGTTATATTACACAAGAGGATTATGCGCATGATGTGCATCATGCCGCGATGTTTCTGGAAGGAAAAGCCAACGAAGTGCTGAATGCGTTGGGCGATAAAATGAATACGGCGGCAGCGAATCAGGAATATGAAATGGCGGTGGTGTTTCGTGATCGCATGCAGGCGCTGCGCCAGGTACAGGCAAAACAGTTTGTGAGTGATTTTAGTGTCTCGGACGCAGATGTAATCGCCTGTGCTGAGGTACAGGGGCAGCACTGCATTAATTTGGTGATGATACGTGGCGGACGGCATTTGGGCGATAAAAGCTTTTTCCCAAAAAATGCGCAAGATGCAACATTGTCCGAAACGGTGGAAGCGTTTTTAACCCAGCATTATGTGGCACAAAACACACCGCCGATGATCGTGTGCGGCGCCGAGGTTGATGCCAAGACCTTTGAGCAGGCCTTTAGCGAACAATCCGGCCGCAAGATTAAAATTATTACTAACGCGATTGGCGACAAGCGTGTTTGGCTGAAAATGGCGCAAACCAATGCAGAACTTGCATTAACGCAAAAACAGGCCGAAGCCACCAATCAGGAGGCGCGATTGATCGCGCTACGCGAAGCGTTGAATTTGCCCGAGACTACTGAGCGTATTGAATGCTTTGACATCAGCCACACCATGGGTGAGGCGACGGTGGCGAGCTGTGTAGTGTTCGATAAAGGCAATCTGCAAAACAGTGAATACCGCCGTTATAACATTACGAGCATTACCCCAGGCGACGATTACGCAGCCATGCGCGATGTGCTGACGCGGCGTTACAAAAAAGTCGCAGCGGGTGAGGGGAAGCGCCCGGACCTGGTGTTTATTGATGGCGGCAAAGGCCAATTGGGCGTGGCAATCGAGGTGATGCAGGAAGTCGGCCTGGAAGATATTTTATTGATCGGAATAGCAAAAGGCGAAGAACGTAAACCCGGACTGGAAACCATGATTTTTTCTGACACGGGAGAAATGCTAAACCTGGAAAAAGATAACCGAGGGCTGCATTTGCTGCAACAAATCCGTGATGAAGCGCACCGGTTTGCTATCACAGGCCATCGCGCCAGGCGCGCTAAAGCGAGATTGCACTCAAGTCTGGAAGACATTGGTGGCATAGGCGCAAAAAGGCGCAAGGCCTTGCTAACACGCTTTGGTGGATTGGAAGGGGTAAAAGGTGCTAGCATAGATGAAATCGCCCAAGTCGAAGGCGTGAGTAAGGCTTTGGCTGAAAAAATTTACGGAGAGTTTCATTAGTGGAGTGCCGCGTTAAATGAAGTTGAACATCCCGACCATGCTCACATGGCTACGTATTTTGCTGATTCCCATATTTGTAGGTGCATTTTACTGGCCTGAAAACTTGCACAAATTAAGCGCTATGCCATCGCATTCGGTCAATATTTTTGTCACCGCTGTATTTGCGATTGCCTCGTTTACCGATTGGCTGGATGGTTATTTGGCCAGACGCTGGCATCAAACCTCGGCATTCGGCGCGTTTCTAGACCCGGTAGCCGATAAGCTCATGGTGGCGGCAGCGCTTATTGTGCTGGTGGAGTTTGGACGCGTGGGGGCGATAGTTTCTTTGATCATTATAGGCCGCGAAATTGCTGTGAGTGCCTTACGCGAATGGATGGCGGGTGATGGAGAGGGCGGTAGCATGGCGGTTGCGATGATCGGTAAAGTTAAAACCTCCGTACAAATGCTGGCGATATTGTTTTTGTTATATTGGGATAATATTCATTTGGGTAATATGGGTACTTTCCCAACCCAGATTGTTGGACATAGACTTATAGAGATTGCCGCATTTTTAACATTGCTATCAATGGCTTATTACTTGAAGGTGGCTTGGCCAAAGATTAAAGTCAAATAAATATGCGATAAAGTGAGATAATTGGTCTTGACAGTATTCTGAAAATCGCTAAAATGCACGCTTCTTAACGCGGGAATAGCTCAGCTGGTAGAGCGCAACCTTGCCAAGGTTGAGGTCGCGAGTTCGAGCCTCGTTTCCCGCTCCAGTATTACCAAACGGCGAATGCAATCATGCTTTCGCCGTTTTAGTTTAAGCAGCTTGTTTAATTGATCTCTTTAAAATTAAACATGAATGGCGCGATAGCAAAGCGGTTATGCCGCGGCCTGCAAAGCCGTTTAGGCCGGTTCGACTCCGGCTCGCGCCTCCAATCCCTGGAATCCCCACTGAAATACTGCGCTATTTGGCATAAAGATTGCTAGAAACGTGTCGTAATGTACTGTAATACATTGTAGTTATTGCTAAATGTTGATACATTACATTAAATGACAATTTTAATAAGTTGCAGTGATGAGCTTAGGTAAAATAAGCCCAGAAAATATAACTTTGGAAAATAAAGCGCAGCTGAATATTGAACGGGGAAACCCTGAGTTGGCACAGTTAACCGAGAACCAGCCCAACGCGAGTGATTCGCTATTGGGTTGTTTGTTATTAGCCTGCCGCACCCACCAGGTGGCTACGACCAAAGATGCGCTCATTGCGGGTTTGCCGTTGCGTGATGGCAAAATGACCCCCGCATTGTTCAAACGGGCCGCTGAGCGCGCCAATCTTGCTGTTACCACCCTAAAAAAACCGCTTCATCAGATTCGTACAGAATTTTTGCCGGTCATCCTGCTGTTAAAAGATAACGAAGCCTGCATGCTGACCGGGATTGACGAAAACACTAAAACCGCAAGCGTCATTTATCCCGAACTGGGTGACGCCGAAGTGGCTGTGCCATTGGATGAGATTGTGGCACAGTATTCCGGCTACCTGATCGTGGCAAAACCCAAGTATGTGTTTGATAAGCGTGCTCCCGCAGTGGGCAAAGTGCGTTTGAAGCATTGGTTCTGGGGCACTTTGGCTGAGAATAAACGTATCTACCGCGATGTGATGGTGGCTGCATTTCTGGTTAATATATTCGCACTCGCCATGCCGATGTTTACCATGAACATTTATGACAGGGTCGTGCCAAACCGCGCGATAGAGACGCTATGGGTGATGGCGATTGGTGTTTCGATTATTGTGATCGGTGATTTGGTTTTGCGTACCATGCGTGGCTATTTTCTCGATTGGGCCAGCGCGCGCATCGATGTAAAGCTCAGCGCGCGGATTATGGAGCAGGTATTAGGCACGCGTCTGGAGCTGCGTTCAAATTCCGTGGGCTCGTTAGCTAGTAATTTGCGCTCATTTGAAAGTGTACGGGATTTCATCACTTCTGCCACGGTGACGACATTGATTGACGTGCCGTTCGGGCTGATCTTTATTATAGTGATCGCATGGATATCCTGGCCAATGGTAATTCCTGTCATTATTGGTGGCATTGTCATGTTGATGTACGCGTTCAGCGTACAAACCAAAATGCATGAGCTCTCAGAAACCATGTATCGTGCGGGCGCGCAGCGCAATGCAACGCTAATCGAGAGCCTGGTGGGTCTGGAAACTGTCAAGGCACTGGGCGTTGAAGGAGCCATGCAGCGCAAATGGGAACATACCGCGAGTTTTCTAACCGTGGTGGGTAGTAAGCTGCGCTTGCTTTCACAATCGATCAACAATGGCTCTAATGCCATTCAGCAGATCACCACTGTCGCGCTGGTGTTATTGGGCGTGTATCTGGTGACCAACGGTGACCTGACCATGGGCGGCCTGATTGCTTCTACCATGCTGGCCTCGCGCGCCTTGGCGCCCATTTCACAAACAGCTGGCTTGCTGACGCAATATCATACGGCATCAACATCGCTGCAATCGCTGGACGAGATTATGCATAAACCGGTAGAACGGCCGCTTGATTCCAGTTTTTTATCACGCCCCGCTTTCAAAGGCGATATCGAGTTCAGGGAAGTCAGTTTTAACTATCCTGGCGCTGAAGAAAGCGCGTTGACCAAGGTTTCGTTCAAGATTAAAGCAGGCGAGCATGTGGCCTTGCTGGGGCGCATGGGCTCAGGCAAGACGACGATACATAAACTGATCCTCGGGCTTTACCAGCCTACGGAAGGTGCGATTTTGATAGATGGCATAGATGCACGCCAGATAGACCCGGCCGAGCTGCGTCGCTGTGTGGGCTATGTGCAGCAAGATACTCATCTGTTTTATGGGACGATGCGTGAGAATTTGACGATTGCCACACCCCATGCAGACGATGCTGCTGTGCTGGCCGCGGCACACGCAGGCGGCATCGACGACTATATTAATAGCCATCCTAAAGGCTTTGATCTTTTGGTGGGCGAGCGCGGCGAAACTCTTTCCGGTGGACAAAAGCAGGGTGTTGGTATTGCACGTGCGCTGATTGGCAAGCCAAGCATCATTTTGCTGGATGAACCGACCAGCGCGATGGATCACTCCGGTGAGGATGCAGTAAAAAGCCGATTGATGGAAGCTTCACATGGCAAAACGGTGGTGCTGATTTCGCACCGTTCAGGACTGTTTGATCTTGTGAATCGGATTATTGTGGTGGATTCTGGCAGGGTGGTGGCCGATGGAGCAAAAGACCAGGTGATTGAAGCATTGCGCAGCGGCAAGATCGCCAAGGCGCTGTAGGCAGAGCATGATATGAGTGAAGGGTTATTCAAAAAAATTGGCGCCTTTAATGACTTCCTTAAAAGTCAAACATGGCTCACCAAGCCGATCTATTACATGGTAGACCGTGCAGTCCCTTCTGAGAGTCGTGATGACCTGGCCTGGCAAGAAGAAGCAGATCTGGCGATTTTAGAGCAGGCGCCACTTAAAGCGAGAAAGCTTTTATATGGCATTCTGGCCATATTGGCGGTTGCATTGGTGTGGGCATGCTTTGCCAAAGTGGATGAAGTGACGCGCGGAGAGGGCAGGGTGATCCCTTCAAGCCAGGTACAGATCATTCAATCGCTGGACGGCGGCATCGTTTCCGAGATTTTAATTAAAGAAGGTGACGTGGTAAAAGTCGGCATGCCGTTGATCAAAATTGACGAAACGCGCGCAGTATCTTCTTTACGCGAAAACAAGGGCCAGTACCTGGCTTTGCTGGCCAAACAGGCACGTCTAAGCGCCTTGGCAATGGGTGGCGCGTTTAATCCGCCGGCAGAAGTTAAAACAGAAACGCCACAGGTATATGAGCAGGAATATGCGTTATACCAAGCCAGCCGCGAAGAGCTGGCCTCAGTTGTGAATATCGCGCGCGACCAGATGGAGCAACGTGAAAAAGAGTTGCTCGAACTCCAGTCTAAAAAAGAGTTTGCTGAGAAAACCTATGAATCAGCCAACAAAGAACTGGCAGCCAATAAGCCGTTATTAGCTAGCGGCGCGGTTTCCGAGATTGATATTCTAAAACTTGAACGCGAAGCCACGAGAGCCAGAGGCGAGATTGAGCAGGCCAAAGCGCAAATTAGCCGCGTGCAAACCAGCATTAGCGAGGCAAGGCGCAAAATCACCGAGTCGGAGCAGAGCTTTCGCAGCAAAGTGCGTACCGAGTTAAATGACACCACCGCGAAACTGAATAGCCTTACCGAAACCAGTGTGGCCTTATCTGACAAAGTAAAACAGGCGACGTTGAAATCCCCCGTCAACGGCAAAGTGAGCCGTCTTTTTTTCAATACGGTCGGTGGGGTGATCCAGCCAGGCAAAGAGGTGTTAGAACTTGTGCCGACCGATGACACGCTGGTGATTGAAACCAAGGTGCAAATTAAAGACATTGCATTTCTGCGCCCGCAGCAACCGGCCATTGTGAAACTGACTGCTTACGATTACACCATTTACGGCACGCTGGATGCAGTGGTGGAGAGCATTGCAGCCAACTCGACTGTGGACGACAAAGGCAATGCCTATTATCTGGTGCGTGTGCGTACTTTGCAGACCAGCATCGGGCAGGGCTTGCCGATTATTCCCGGTATGGTGGCGCAGGTGGATGTTCTGACCGGCAAAAAAACCATACTGTCATATTTGCTGAAACCCGTGCTTAAGGCCAAGTCTTACGCTTTTAGCGAAAGATAGCGGGTGAAAGAAGTTTGATGCAGGATATTTTCATTTCACCATTAACTACAAGCTTAATCAGCTGGTCTGAGGCTTTTCCCAAGGCTAAATTAACTACCGATATAAAACTGGCCAAGTCGAAAAAAGATGAAGCGATTCTGTTCTGGCTGCACATGAATGAAGACAGGCAGCAATGGCTGACCAACACGATTGGGCTTATCCAGAAGCATTATAAAAATGCAAAAATCATTGTGCTGGCGAATGCGCCAGTGCAGGCAGAAGCACTATATGCATTAAGCCTGGGAGCGGTCGGTTATTGCCATGCTTATTCTGCGCCGGAGATATTAAAAGAAATCAAGACAGTGATCAGTCATGGCGGTTTATGGCTGGGGAACGAACTATTGAAGCGCCTGATTGAAGTTTCTGCAAAGCTGGTAGGAAACCAGCCTAAACAGGTGGAAACTTTACTGGCCCAGTTAACCAAACGGCAGAGAGATGTGGCGATGGAGGCGGCGAAAGGCTTGAGTAACAAAGAAATAGCACGGATTCTGGACATCTCGGAACGAACGGTGAAAGCGCACCTGGCAGCCACTTTTGAGTGCCTGAAAGTGAAGGACAGACTGCAGCTGGCGTTGATGCTGAACAGTAACTACCGCCACTAAATCTTTCCCTAGTTTGCTTGCAGGAATTTAACGCCCGGACCTGTTAAACCATCAATGCCGATTTCTTTCAGCGATTTAATTTCATCGTCGTTGTTCACGCCCTCAGCAATCGCTCGCACGCCTATGGAATGCGCGACCATGCACAAGCCCCTCAGGAGGGTTTTGTTGGTTTCATTGCTATTGATGCTGCGAACAATGGAGGCATCAAATTTAATATAATCCAGGCCAATATCGTGCAGTTCACCCAGGCGCGAAATGCGTAAACCAACATGTTCAACACCTACATGGCAACCCACGGCTTTTAGTTTGCAGCAAAAGTACTTGAATTCATTCAGATGTTCAAACGCTGCGATTTCTGGCACTTCAAAGCTCAAAAAAGATGGATGCTGCAGATGTTGTTTGACCAGCTTGACGGCCTTTTGAATATATTTACGGTCGCACATCGCGTTTGCTGAAACATTCAGGCACATTGGGCTGGCCCCCTGCGCCAATAACAGTATAGCCGTTTCCAGAACCAGCTCGTCGATGGTTTTAATCAGATTGAGTTGCGTAGCCCAGTTGATGAATTCGCCGGCGCTATGCCATTTCCCGTCCGGCTCCAATTGAAGCCTTACCGGACTTTCGTTGTGGATCAGCGTGCCTTCGGTAGTAATCACCGGATAGTGCTCGAGCTTGATGCGTTTGTTTGAAAGCGCGTCATTGAGCGACGTTTCCCATTCCACCAGATAGTGGCTTTCTGTTACCGCGATGCTGCTGGCATTGATCACGCGCAGATAATTCTCTTCGCTTAAGCTGGAAAGATTCAAGATGAATTCAAGCACTTTGAATAGCGAGGCGGTTTCATCCATTTTTCTGGCTTTTGTGGTTACCACCAAAAAGCGTGCAGTTAATTCAACGTCGTCAATTTCTGCTGCCTGGGTGACCGCATCTTTTAGCTGGTTGGCAAGCGCGAATTCATCTGTGGTTATCTTGCAGAATACAGCAAACTCGGTTCCGCTTAGTCTGCCGGAGAAAAGGGCGGTATTCTTTTCACATTCAGATTCCAGCGCGCCACTGATTTTTCTAAGTAAGGCATTGGCTTGCGGATAACCCATGGCTTCATCCAGTTGTGCCAGATTCGACAGCCTGAATATTACCAAAGCGCCTTCATTGAATTCATCATGGCCGAGGTTAGCCTCCATGGTATTCACGAAGTAATCACGGTTCATCAGCCTCGTAACATCGTCATAATTGATTTTGTAGCGCAGTTCTTCCAGGCGTGCAGATTCTTTGGTCACCGTTGCCTTGATTCGATTGGAAAGATTGTTCATCTCGCGTACCACCGCCTTAAACTCCAGCGTTTTAGGCTCATCAATGGTAATGAATCTGTCTTCACCAATCGCTTTTGCCTGGTTGACAACTTCATCGAGCGGGCTGAGGATTTTGCGAAGGATTTTTCCACCAGCATAACAGGCAAGCAGGCCGATCATAAACGTCCATAATGCGATCAGCAGCGTGGCATCCCAAAGCTTGTCATAGGCAAAGTTGACATCGCTTTCCAACGCAAGCGAGCCATACTGTGCCCAGCCATCTTGTACATTGGCCACGCCCGCCAGCACTCTAATTGGAATAAGCTTGATAAACCATCTGGGCGCTTTGGTCTGGCTGTTGGCGTTGACACGTTCGCTGATCAATTTGCCATTCGGGTCAAATAGACCAATGTAGCGATAGTGGCCAGAATCAAATTGCGCCGATAACAATAAATCCAGCGTGACAGGATCTTTTTTCAATTGTGACATGGAAAGCGCAAGCGAAGTGACGTTGTCAATATTCTTTGTTTGCAGTTGTTCTTCCAGATAGTTTTTGCTCGATAGCGTGCTTAACACAAAGCTGCCGCTGGACGCTAAGGTAACTGTAAACAATATCGCCAACCAAAGTTGCTTAATAAGAGACATATTGTTGAGTGACATATCAATTCCTTACTTTCAATTAATTTATTCCATCCATCTGAATGCGCATTAAAACATCACGCCATCTGGACAGGTGAGATGTCGAGTCGCCTTTGGATTGGCTGCCGGAGCCGACCCATAGACCTTTATCGTTAAAACTGAAAATGGGGGTTAAATCTCGCCTGTTGGATGATGGCATAATTTCAGGAACTAAACTATCCAAAATCAATGGTTCTGACTGCGGCGTTGCATAGTAGCCAAGTACCATATGTGCCAGTACAGCTCTCCGATCCTGCCGCACGATTTCCGCTCTAACATAAGTGAGCCGAAGTTTTTCGTTAGGCACATTGAGAATTTTAAGGAAAGCATATTTGGCAATGCTGTAGTCTTCGCAATCACCGGCTTGACGGCCTATGGATTCTAATGGCGTTGCCCAATAATCTGATTTTCCCCACAGATCAATATCTTCAGCAAAATTAATTTTACGGTTAAAAAAATCGTTTATTTGGCGGAGTTTTTCTGTTTCAGGTGCAGATTTTAGGGCGGTAATCAAATCTTGAAGTTCCAGGATGTTTTTATAGGCTTCCTCACCATACCGTAGTTTGGCTAGACTGCTTAATTTGTTTAAATCGTAGGCGGCTGCATAAATGCCAGTAAAGCAGATCAATAGCACCACGAAAGAAATGATGCTGTTGATGCGCTTTGAAAAAGTTAATTGTTTTTTGAAACCTGAAATAATTCGTGCCCCAAGCTACCAAATTTATAAAGATTTAAGAAAATGATCCGTAAACAAACGAACGATCTCCGCGATTATCGGTTTTTAAGGAGCAATTACATCTATGAATAAAGATGGTTTTTGTAGTGTATTTCCAAAGACATGTGTCCTTAGGCATATTGGCCATCGGTACAATAGTTTTTTACCCAAATACCGTATTTAATGCGATTGTAGAAAAAAGGCATCTAACCAGCAGTTAATTTTTTGAACCAGGACACAAACATGGCATTAATCGGCAAAGTAGTCGCACTGATAGGCACTGCATATCTCATTACAGATAATGGCGCTAAGCGTGAGCTTCAGCTTGGCGATACTGTACAGACGAGCGACACTATACAAACCATGCCTGGTGCTGATGTTGAGCTTGAGCTGGCTAATGGCCGCCCTATGCATATCGGCCCGGAACAACTGGTTGCCTTTACCGAAGACCTGACCAATGCGTTGGGCTTTGACAGCCTTGATGGTTCGGTTAACCTTGCCACCATAGAAACCGTGATTAAAGCGATTGAAAGCGGTAAAGATGTGAATGAGGTTTTGGAAGAAACCGCTGCCGGTGGCAATGGCTTGATGACGATACGCGGCTTTGATTTTGTTGCCTTGCTAAGAATTAATGATGTGCTTAATCAGTTTGGCTTCCAATACGACTTTAATTTTAGAGCCAACATACAAGATCAGCCAATTACAGGCCGCATTGTAGATGATAATAATGGAGTTGGTACATTTGGTGGTGGCAGTACAACACCTCCTTCTTCATTGAGTTTAAGTGCCACGCCAACACTCACGGAGGCAGGCGGCAACATTATTTATACCGCTACAGTTACGCGTGCACCCGTCACGCCGCTACTAGTAACACTTTCTAGTGGGCAAACTATCACGATTCTGCCTGGGCAATTAACGGGTACGGTGACAGTGCCTGTGCTTGCTGATGAGGATGTTTATAGCGACCCAACAAATGTGAGCGCCATTATTACAGGCACGAGCGGTGGCGGTATAGCGGTGACGGTCAATCCAGCGCCAGCAGTCACGACGATTACCGATACTATTGATGACACAACGATTACGTTAACTGCAACGCCAACTGTTGCCGAAGGCGGCAGTATTATTTACACCGCCACGCTAACTAATCCAACAGATACGCCTATGACGGTAACCTTGTCTGGTGGTCAGGTTATTAACATCGGCGCTAACCAAACGAGTGGCTCAGTTACTGTGCCAGCACCAGCTGATGATGTTTACATTGATAATGGCTCTGTGAGCAAAGCAATTACAGGCACGACAGGGGGTAATTTTGAAAACTTGATTACAAACCCTGCGGCTGCGGCTACAACTATTACCGATACCATTAATACTACGACGGTCAGCATTACTGGTGATACCAACGTGATTGAAGGTAATACTGCAACTTATACGGTATCTTTAACTAACCCAGCGCAATCAGATTTAACCATTAACCTTGCCTATAGCGGCACTGCAAGCAATGGTGCAGATTACATAGGCGTGGCTACCGTGACTATTCAGGCAGGCCAATCATCTGCCATTGTAAGTATACCCACACTGGCAAGCCCAACTTCAGAACCACTAGAGAATTTTACTATTACTATTAACCTAGGTGCTGGTGGCAACTTTGAAAATTTGGTTGTTAGCCCAACGCAAGGCAGCATCACTACAAATATTGCAGATCTTAATGGTCCGCCAACAGTCTTTATATCTAACCCTACAGTGGTAGAAGGCAATCTTGCCGTATTTACAATTAGCCTCTCTAGTCCAAGCGCTGCGAATACTGATTTTACACTAGCGCTTGGCTCAGGCTCGGCCATTGTTGGCACTGATACCGCCAACACCTTAGAATATTTTGATGGTAGCGTGTGGCAACCTGTAGTTGGGGGACTTACTATTCCTGCTGGTCAAACAAGTCTACAAGTGCGTGTTGCAACGCTAGATGACTCGTACGCTGATAATAACGAAACTTTCACACTTACAGCTAGTATCACCAGTGGCAACACTAGCAGCTCGACAGCTTTCGGAACGGCTACGATTACTGATGAAGCGGTACCTGACACAGTCTTAGTCAGTCTAGCGGGTCCTGCTGCGGTCGTTGAAGGTGTTGCCACCACCAACTACACGGTGAGCCTCCCACAAAACGCGGTCAGCGACGTCACGGTCAACCTGACCTATACGGGCACAGCGTCTAACGGAGTGGACTACACAGGCGTTGCCACGGTCACCATTCTTGCTGGCCAAAACAGCGCGACATTTAACTTAGCCACCATTGATGACGCCTTTGCTGATGGTGGTGAAACCATCATCGTCAACTTAGGTAGCATTACAGGCGGCGGCTTTGAAGCGATTGCGGCCAACCCGGCGGCCAACTCAGTCACCACCACCATCAGTGATGAAGCGGTACCTGACACAGTCTTAGTCAGTCTAGCGGGTCCTGCTGCGGTCGTTGAAGGTGTTGCCACCACCAACTACACGGTGAGCCTCCCACAAAACGCGGTCAGCGACGTCACGGTCAACCTGACCTATACGGGCACAGCGTCTAACGGAGTGGACTACACAGGCGTTGCCACGGTCACCATTCTTGCTGGCCAAAACAGCGCGACATTTAACTTAGCCACCATTGATGACGCCTTTGCTGATGGTGGTGAAACCATCATCGTCAACTTAGGTAGCATTACAGGCGGCGGCTTTGAAGCGATTGCGGCCAACCCGGCAAGTAATAGCGTAACAACGACTATTATTGATAATGAACCAACGATAGACTTGGATAGTAATAACTCGTCTGGTGCGCCAGGTTCTAACTACACTACCACATTTACCGAAAACGGCGCTGCAGTGAGCATTGCTGATACTGATATTGTGATTGTAGATCCTGTTTCACTTACAATGGCGAGCGCAACAATCACGCTGACCAACGCACAGGCAGGTGATGTGTTGGCTGCTGTAAGTGGTGGTGGAATTACTGCGAACGTTGTTGCTAACGTGGTGACTTTAAGTGGCACAGCAACATTGGCACAATATCAAACTGCAATTCAAGCAATTACTTTTTCTAACACGACAGAAGACCCTAACCCTACTCCACGCAATATTACTGTAGTTCTAAACGATGGTGTAAATATTACAAATACGGCAATTGCGACTGTTAATGTAGTTCCAGTCAACGACCCACCTGTACTTGATCTTGATCTGAGCGTTGCAGGGACTGGTTACACCACCACCTATGTTGAAAATGCAGCAGGCACACCGATCTCTGATACCGATGTGACGATTACTGACGTAGACGATACGAATATTGAGAGCGCAACGATTACGCTGACTAACGCACAAGCGGGTGACGTGTTGGCGGCATTAGGCGCATTACCTGGCGGCATTACTGCGGTGGTATCTGGTGGTGGCAGCGTGGTCACTTTAAGTGGCACAGCGACATTGGCACAATACCAAGCGGCAATTCGTTTGATTGGCTTTAGCAACACGACAGACAACCCAAGCACCACGCCACGGACGATTAATGTGGTGGTGAATGACGGCACGGCGAATAGCAACACGGCGGTGACAACGATTAACGTGACAGCAGTCAACGATGCGCCCGTAGGTGTTGCAGACAACTACACTGCCGTAGAAGGTACAACTACAGTTAAAACAACAGTACTGGTAAATGATACAGACCCTGAAGGTAACGCGCTTACAGTGACACAGTTTGCTACTACTACCAGCGGCTCGGGCGCGCTTGTAGCAAATGGTACCAACACGATTACTACCGCTTTAGGTGGTACAGTTGTGATGAATTCTGATGGTACTTACACGTATACAGCACCTGCACGTAACCATGGTGATGCAACTCCGGATATTGATAGCTTTGCTTACAAGGCCAGCGATGGTAGTTTAGACTCACCATGGACTACAGTGAATATTACGATTACGGATACCAACCCAATCGCGAACAATGATGTGGACAGCGTAGGTATTGGAAGCACCGTGACGGGTAATGTGATTACCGGTGCAGGGGGTGTGACAGCTGATACACTCAATGTGGATAGTCCATTCAATTTAACCAATGTAGTGTTAACACAAGGCACACTGGTTTCAAATACATTGGGGGCAGGTAATGTACGCACAATTGTTACCACCAATGGTACTTTAATGATGGATCAAGACGATGGTAGTTATTCTTACACCTTGGCGACGCCGCCAGCTATCTCGGTAGCTAGTCCGACTGCTGTGTCATCATTTACCAATGCGGGATTTGGCGTTTACGGTTTTGATTCCACTGATGGATATATAACTACTGGAAATCCGAATAGTGGTTTGGATCTGACAGATTTGAATGCTACCTCAGCTGCGCGTGTATCGTTTAGCAGCGGTGGAATAGGGCCTGATGATGCCCTTACTCCAAGTGCCAACCAGTCCAGAATTGAACAAGGCGAGGAACTGGTGTTTGCTCTGCCAACTACAACAAAATCTGCCACCGTTACCGTTACAGACTTGGCTGCAGATGAGGTTGCCCTATGGGAGACATATAATGCCAGTGGCGCCTTGATTTCTTCTGGGTCTTGGCCTGGTGGTGGTGCACAAAGCTTTACAATTACTGCAGGCACTCCATTCAGCTATATAGTGGTTCGTTCCGGCGCCGGCAGCAGCGATGAGTTCAGAGTGACGGGTATTAGTATTCAGCCTGAACCTTCCTCTGTTCCAGATATATTTACTTATACCTTGACGGACAGTGATGGCGATACCTCGATGGCAACGCTTACCATGAATTATGATAGCAACACAACGGCCAATAATGATACTGCTTTTGTGTTTGAGGCGGGTATCAACGCTACAGCTACGCAGGATGGCGGCACGCAGGAGGCTGCGAATAGTGAGATCGCTACCGGTAATATTCTTGCCAATGATACGGGTATTGCATCAACCACAAACATTACTGATGTGAACGGTGTCACTCCGGTTGGTGGGGTGATCACCATTAACAACCCAAACTATACGGTGCAAATTTATACACAAACTGTGGGTGCGTTTGTGAAAGGTGATTATGTTGTCACGCTTACCGGCAATACCACAGAAGGTGTCGATGACGTAATTGCGTTGAATTATCAGTTGCAGAATAGCTTAACTGGCGAGTTGGATAACGCCACATTGACGGTTAATATCGTCGATGATGTACCTACGGTACAAGATGCTATTGTGCAAGTGCAGCAAGGCGTGCTACCAAAACAAAACTTAGTATTTGTAATTGATAGTTCTGGCAGTATGGCGGGCGAAGTTAAAAATGTGGCAGCCAATGGCACAGTGACCATTCAAAACCGCTTGCAAGCAACCTTGCAGGCAGTTACTGCAGTCATTAACGAATACTTTAGCCAAGGCGGTAATGTCAGCATAACTTTAATTGATTTTGATGCGACTGCGACTAATAGGGGTACGTTTACCACCGCTGCTAGCGCAATTGCAGCACTTAATACCCCTGCAAACTTTGTAGTGGGTGGAGGTACCAACTATGAGGCAGCCTTGCAAGTAGCGCAAGCTGCAATGACCCCACCAGTGGTGGGTGAGCGATATACCACATACTTTATTTCAGATGGTGTGCCGACAGTTGGCGATATTACGGACCCTGCTGCAAATGGCTACCGAGCTTTTGCTACTGCAAATAATGTAACAACTTATGCGATTGGTATTGCGTCAGATATTAGTAACCCAACGGAGTTGAATAACATTCACAATGTAGATAGTGACAACAGTGGTGTTAAGGATAATGCCATTATTGTGACCAATGTAGCTACGTTGGACGAAGTGCTGTTAGCTTCTGTACCTACAACTTTTGGTGGTTCTGTAGCAGGTAGTACAGCTAACTCCAGCCTTAACTTTGGTGCGGATGGCGGTTACATCAGCCAACTCATCATGCGCTTAGATACCAATGGCGATAATGTGCCTGATGCCGATGTGACATTTAACTTTAACCCAACAACAGGCGCAATTACGGTGGTAGGGGGTGGCGTGCCTCAAGCAGCTATCCCATCACCTAGCGATACGATCACTTTAAATGACGCCCGTGGATTTGAAGATGGTATTCTGATATTCAACTTTAGAACTGGTGAATACGTATACCAAACCGCTGGTTTTGCAGCTGAAGGTGAACAGTTTGATATTAAATTTACAGCAACTGATGGCGATGGTGATACCGCTAGCGGTAAACAAACCTTACAAATTGTCGATGGTAAACCTGATGCTAACAATGACATTGATACCTTACGTGGCGGGCAGACATTCTTTGAAGGCAATGTCATATCAGCCATTGGAACTGATGGTGGCGATAGCGTCGCGCTTACGTCATTTAGTTCCAACCGTTCTGGCGAGGATAATCCTGGCGATGGTGGAAGAGTTTCATCTATTGTATTTAAGGGGGTAACGTTTGACTTAACAACTTTAGTTGGCTCAACTGCGGCATTAGGAGGCAACTATACCGTAACTAACATCGGTGGCGTGAACACGCTCACTTGGACAGCGTCTGCCGGTGGATCTTCATTGGTGTTTAATGCATCAGGTTATTATAGATACACACCACCTACAGCAGAAATTTCTAATAATGTAGTGGGTGCATCAACCACTTACAATCTCGATACTGCAGGTAACATTACTACTGCGGCAACTGCAGGCATGACGCTCACAGCCATTGCCAGAGCAAGTGCTACAGAAGGCAGTGCGACTGTAAACCCTGTTGGTGGGGATGGTACAGGCGTCACTGGTGGCGGAAATAACAACAATCAGATTGATGACCTTGAAAGTTTGGTAATCACTTTTAACACAGCGCTGCATCCACGTGGGGTTCAAGGCGTGGTGATTAACGTAGACGCAAGCAACAGTAATTTAGGCGGCACCAACGCGTTTAACTATAATGTCTATGATGTGCATGGTGACTTAATAGGCCAATTTGCATCTAACGCTGAAGGTAATGTGACAATTCCATTTGCTGGTATTGGTAAGATAATTGTTGATTCTGGCACTATAGACACTAGTTCATACCCAGGCAGTGCAGGCAGTATTTTCTCTGTAACATACCAAACAATCTTGGCTACAGCTGGCACACCAGCGCCAGCGCCAGAAGTCATTAGCTATACGCTACGTGATACTGACGGTGATACATCTACTGCAACATTAACGCTCAATAATATTATCGATGATTTTGCTGGTACAGCAGCCAACAATACGATCAACGGTACCGCTAGAAATGAAAACATTTCTGGCTTTGCCGGTAACGATACCATCAACGCAGGCGCTGGACATGACATTGTGCGAGGTGGCGATGGCGATGATGTGGTTGATGGCGGCGCTGATAATGACCAGCTATATGGTGAGGCAGGTAATGACACCATCAGCGGCGGCACAGGTAACGACAGCATCTACGGTGATGCTGGCAATGACGCATTGAGTGGTAATGACGGTGACGACTATATTGATGGCGGCGCAGGTAATGACATCATCAATGGTGGTTTGGGTGCGGATGTTATTCTGGGTGGAGCTGGAAACGATACTTTAACCGGCGGTAGCGTGGGTATTGTTGATACGTTTAGATGGGAACTTGCTGATAGAGGTACAACAAGCGCACCAGCAACGGATGTAATCACTGACTTTGACCCAGCAGCAGTCGGAGCAGGTGGCGACGTGCTTGACTTGCGAGATTTGCTCTCAGGTGAAAGTCATGCTGGAGTGGATTCTGGCAACTTGGCTTCATACTTACATTTTGAAGTGGTAGGCGCTAACACGGTTATTCACATTAGTAATAATGGTGGATTCTCAAATGGATTTAGTCCTACGAAAGATGTCCAAAAAATCACCTTGACAGATGTTGATTTGGTAACTGGCTTTGCAGATGATAATGCAATTATTCAAAATTTACTCACAAATAATAAATTGATCACTGATTAGTTAATTAATTTTCCTAAATATTAAAGGCCAACTTTTGAACAGTTGGCTTTTTTTTGAAATTAATTTTTTAATTATCGCCAGATTTGTAGTTCCATTCCTAGCCAGAGCCGTTTAGTTATCTATTTGATTGATTTTCTTTAAAATCAGCTTGCCTTTCATGCGTGCTGCAACTTTACAACAAATTGGCATAAAGATTGCTGTAATAGTTTGTCAGTGATATCTCGCGGGTTGACAAAAAAACGCTAAGGTTTAACATGTGGGCAAAGAAGAAGGCAAAGGTTTGACAATTTTGAATTTTGATAAAAGCACTTCAGCAATAAAAGTAATACTGGCATTGATGGGATTGATGTTTGGTCAGGTAGCAAGTGCCGAGCCGTTGGCGACTCTCAAACAAATGGTCGAGAAGGTCATTTCATCCAATCCGGAAGTTCAAGCTAAATATCACGCCTATCTGGGTGCCGGCTACGAGCAGGATGCCGTATTCGGTGGATTCCTGCCAAAAGCAGATATCGTATCAACCTACCGCAATCAAGAAGATATCAAAGGTTTAAGCAATAGTAACGGAACGGGAATTCCTACATGGAATAACGAGCTGGTGCTGCGCCAGATGATTTTTGATGGTCTGGCAACACCAAATGAAGTCAAACGGTTAGGGCACGCCAAGCGTGTGCGCTATTTTGAGCTGCAAAGCGCCATGCAGACCACTACGCTGGAATTCATGCGTTCTTACATTGATACCTTGCGTTATCGCCAGTTATCAGAATATGCCAAAACCAACTATGTCGTGCACAAGCAGTTGTATGACCGAATTAAAGAGCGTGTAGATGCAGGCGTGGCACGCAAGGTGGATTTAGAACAGGCTTCGGGTCGTCTTGCGCTGGCGGAATCCAATTTATTGACAGAAGCGACGAATCTTCATGATGTGACGGCGCGCATGCAACGCCTGTTGGGCGAGATTCCATCGGAAACACTGGAACAGGCTGAGTTTTATAAGGAAGGCGCCGAGCCGACTGCGACGGATGCATTGAGGGTGGCTTATATGCATAACCCGGACATTCTATCCACGATTGAAGATATTCAAGCAACCAAGGATGAGGTTAAAACCAAAGAAGCCAAATATCTGCCTCGTGTGGATTTGCAGGCACGTAAAAACCTGGGCACGAGCTCCGATGGCCGCAACAGTACCAGCGCTGCGGATTTGCTGGAACTCACCATGAATTTCAATTTATTTAATGGTTTTACAGATAAATCACTGGTCAGCCAGACCATCGAGAAACTGAATACCGCCAACGACCAGAGAGACAAAGCCTGTGTAGATACGCGCCAGCTGGTCACTATCGCCTATAACGATATTGTTCAGCTTAAAGAGCAACTGGATTATCGTGACAGGCACAGAAAGTCGATTGGAAATGCGCGTGATGCTTATTACAAACAGTTTGATATCGGCCAGCGCACTTTGCTGGACTTGCTGGATACGGAAAATGAGTATTTTCAGACCAAACGCGCCTATTCCAATGCGGAGTATGATATTCAGACTGCCTATGCTCGCCTGTATGCGAGCCAGGGCGCACTGCTGAGTAAAATCGGTTCCACACGTCAAGGGTTGCCTGAAGTGACCCGCGAAGCTTATATGGATGCCGCCAATGTGTGCGAGGCAGTTGCGCCGGTGCAAATGACCATTGATAAAGCCGCATTACTGGCAGATGCAAAACCGCTCTCAGTGTCGAATCAGTTAATGGCCGCAGCTGCACCCAAAGCCGCACAGCCAGCATTCGCTTGCAGTACAGAGGCCGTGACGGCGCGTGTAAATGACTGGGCAGATGCATGGCGCCATAAGGATTACGATACTTATAGCAAATTTTATGCGGATAAATTCACGCCAGAGCCACCGCTTAGCCGTGAAGAATGGGCCAAGCAACGCAAACAGCGTTTATCTACCGCCGGAAAAATCAATCTTGAGCTCAACAATATGCAGGTGACCTGCGACGGCGACAAAGCCAAGGCGGTATTTGGTCAGGATTACAGCGTGACCACCTATAAACTGCTTAAAAAATCTAAAGATGCCGCAGGCTGCGAGGTTTGCGCCGCCAAGCGAGTTGCAACCAAAGGCTTTGCCGACAAGGTGAACAAGGAATTACAGTTTGAGAAAATTGGAAGCCAATGGCAAATCGTGCGAGAGCTGGTCAATAAATAAGTTTTTAGTTTTTAAAATTTAGAAAACACATTGCCTTGAAAGTAATGTGTTTTTTTCGCCTGTTTTTTTGCAAATGGCTAATCAAAATTGGCTCAAGAGTGATAGAATACGCACCGCACCAAGTTCTGCAATAATCTCCCGCCCGGGTGGTGAAATTGGTAGACACAAGAGACTTAAAATCTCTCGACTTTACGGTCGTGCCGGTTCGATTCCGGCCCCGGGCACCAAATTCCTCTAAAAAACAGATGCCCTGCGAACCAATATCCATGCGGCCTCTGGAGCATCATTTTTTACATGCTATGCTCACAACCCGGCGTTGAATAGCGTAGTTTTCAAATTGATCTGCCATGTAAAACCCATTGGGGCAAATAGCGCGCGCCTGTTGTCTACAATCATTCCAGGTTAAAAATCCACTGCAGGTGAGCTCTGTCCACTCGTGTGATTCCAGTTTGGCCAGCTGTCTTTGGCTGGCGCAACCTGCCAGAAAAATGGATATTGATAGTAGTAAAAAAATCTTAGACATTGTGCGCCCCTTGTTAAGATTTGTTCTGTTGTAAGGCACTTAAATCGTCAATGATTTCTTGAGAATGGCGCGATGTATCCACGCTCAAATAACTTTTTCTCAAAACGCCGTCAGGGTCAATCAAGAACGTGTAGCGCTTGGCTATTTTAACAAGGCCAAGATTGGTGAGCGCCCCGTATTTACTGGCCACTGCGCCATTTTTATCGCTTAGCAACGGAAATGGCAGATGATATTTTTTGGCAAATTCGGCATGCGAACTGCTGTCATCCACGCTCACGCCAACCACTTTTGCGCCCAGTTTTTCAAGTGCATGTAAATCATCCCTAAAGCTGCAGGCTTCCTTAGTGCAGCCTGGTGTGTCATCTTTCGGGTAAAAATAAAGTACCAGCCAATTGCCTCGCAAGCTGGCTAAACTCAGCATTTCTCCCTTAGCATCAGGTAAATTAAAGTCTGGTGCTTTATCGCCAATTCTTGGTGTAGTACCTGCCATGCTAATGCTCCTGAATCCCAAAAAAGCAATCAGTAAAATGACACTATAAAAAGTTAATTTCATTAACATGCAATTTTCAATAACTAAAACTTAGAGTAACGAAACTATTAAATAGTTTTCAAATAAGAAAATGGATTCTAACAGGAAAACAAATTGAATAATTATGAGAAAATGCTAGCTTAACAAAACGCCCCCGTAGCTCAGTGGATAGAGCATCCCCCTCCTAAGGGGAGGGTCACACGTTCGATTCGTGTCGGGGGCGCCAAAATTTAGTTCAATTTCAGCCAGTTTTAGCCTGCATTAAAAAACGCGCACTTTAGATTGTTGGATGCCATGTGCTTAATGGTAAGATTTAACTAATAATGAATATTCAACAATACATCGGCATCGTCAATCAGCGCTTTCAAGCTGGCAATGCCACGGAGCATAGTTATCGTGGTGATTTGCAGCAATTGCTTTACACATTATTGCCAGATGTAGATATTACCAACGAACCTAAACGGATTGAATGCGGCGCGCCAGATTACATCATCAGCCGCAAAGGCAAAGACATTCCGATTGGTTACATCGAAGCAAAAGATGTGGGTGTTGAGTTAGGCAGCAAGCTGCATAAAGAGCAGTTTGACCGTTACAAAGCCGCGTTGGATAACCTGATTATTACCGACTACCTGCAATTTCACTTTTACAGGCAAGGTCTTCTTGTTGCCAGTTGTGAAATTGGTGAGCTTTCCAGCGGCAAAGTATCTGCTAATCCGCACAAGTTTGATGAATTTACCAACCTCATTAAAGACTTTGCCTTAGTCATCACCCAAAGCATTAAATCGCCCAGCAAACTGGCTGGCATGATGGCTGCCAAAGCACGCCTGATGGCCAACGTGATTTATCAGGCGTTGCAAGAAGATGACAAAGTAGAAGCCAATAGCGAGCTGCAAGGCCAGCGCGAGGCATTTAAAACCATTCTGATTCATGATATTGATAATGCCCAATTTGCCGATATTTACGCGCAAACCATTGCTTACGGCTTGTTTGCCGCGCGCTACCATGACCCAACGCTGCCCACGTTTAGCCGTGAAGAAGCCGCGACTTTAATCCCCAAAAGCAATCCGTTTTTGCGCAGGCTGTTTCAAACCGTGGCGGGCTACACGCTGGATGACAGCGTAGGCAACCGCATGTTGTGGATAGTGGAAGAACTGGTGCAAGTGTTTTTGGCGACAGATGTTGCCAAAATCATGCAAACCTTTGGCCGCAGCACACGTCAGCAAGACCCTATCGTGCATTTTTATGAGACGTTTCTGGCAGAGTACGACCCCAAACTGCGCAAGGCGCGCGGCGTGTGGTACACGCCGGAGCCGGTGGTTAATTTTATCGTCCGCGCGGTGGATGACATTTTAAAAACCAAATTCAATCTGCCGCAAGGCTTGGCCGATATCAGCAAAATCACTCGCGAGATAGAAAGCATCGAGCCGGGCAGTAAAGGCAAAACAGTTAAAAAGAAAAAAGAATTTCACAAAGTACAAATCCTCGACCCCGCTGCGGGTACAGGCACCTTTTTAGCCAAAACGGTCGAACATATTTACGAGAACAATTTTGCCGATAAAAAAGGCTTTTGGCCCAGCTATGTGCGCGAACATCTGATCCCGCGCCTGAACGGCTTTGAACTGCTGATGACCAGCTACGCCATGGCGCACCTTAAGCTGGATATGCTGCTGACCGAAACCGGCTACAAAACAGAAGAAACCAGCGAGCGCCTGCGCATTTACCTCACCAACAGCCTGGAAGAACACCACCCCGACACCGGCACCCTGTTTGCCAGCTGGCTAAGCAGCGAGGCCAACGAAGCCAACCACATCAAGCGTGATGCACCGGTGATGGTGGTGATGGGCAACCCGCCTTATAGCGTGAGCAGCAGCAACAAAAGCGATTGGATACAAGATTTACTCAAAGATTACAAAAAAGATCTCAATGAGCGCAAGATTAACCTTGATGATGATTACATAAAATTCATCCGCTTTGGGCAACACTTTATTGATAAAAATGGCGAAGGCGTGCTGGCCTACATCAGCAACAACAGCTTTATTGACGGTATTACGCACCGTCAAATGCGCAAGAGTTTGCTAGAAAGTTTTGACGAGATTTATATTTTAGATTTACATGGCAACGCCAAAAAGAAAGAAACTGCGCCAGATGGCAGCAAAGATGAAAACGTCTTTGATATTATGCAAGGCGTGAGCATTAACTTGTTTATTAAAACAGGCAAAAAGGCGAAAGACGAAGTAGGAAAAATCTTTCATTATGAACTGTATGGCAAACGTGAAGCCAAATATGAAGCTTTAAATCAATATGGCTTTAACACCTTAGGTTGGCAAGAGTTGATGTCTGACGAATCGTATCAATTTTTTGTACCTAAAAATTTTGATGGTTCAAGCGCGTATCAGAATGGTTTTAAAATTGATATGTTGATGAATGGTGTTTCTGGAATTGAAACAAAGCGAGACCATTTTGCAATTGACTTTAATTTGGATGCTTTAAAAAGCAGAATTTTTGATTTTGTGGAAAGTGATTTTTCATCTTCAGACAGAAAAAGTAAATTTGACCTTAGAGATAATGAGTGGGTTGTTGATGAGGCGGCAAAAGAACTAAGGCTATCAGGTAATTGGAGGCAATCTTTTTATCCATGTCTAACGAGGCCTTTTGATACTAGGTGGATAGTTTATTCAAACATTATTTTATCTCGAGATAGAGGTCAAATGATGGCGGGAATGAACAAAGAAAATTATGGCCTTGTGCTAGGACGACAAAGTAAAGAGGATTTCGCAGCTTTAATAACGGATTCTGTTTGTACTCATAAAATAGTTACTGTTTACGACAGAAGTTTTATTTTTCCACTCTACACCTACCCTGATTCCACCGACTTGCTCGCCGAAACCACCCGCACGCCCAACCTGAATATGCAAATTGTGAGCGACATTGCACAAGGCTTGGGGCTTAGTTTCACCCCTGAAAAAACCGAAGCCGCCAACACCTTTGCGCCGATTGATTTGCTGGATTACATTTACGCCGTGCTGCACAGCCCAAGCTACCGCGAAACCTATAAAGAGTTTTTAAAAATAGATTTTCCGCGTGTGCCTTACCCGCGCGATGCGGCGCAGTTTTGGCAATTGGTTGAATTGGGCGGCGAATTACGCAAAACGCACCTTTTAGAAGCATGCCCTGAAAGCCGCATGGATATTGGCCTGCAGGGCGGTGTCGTGAAGTACCCAATAAGTGGAAGTAATGTGATTGGCAAGCTGAAATATGAGGCTGGCAAAGTTTATATTAACGAAACGCAGTATTTTGAAAACGTGCCAGCGCTGGCTTGGAACTTCTACATCGGCGGCTACCAGCCCGCGCAAAAATGGCTGAAAGACCGCAAAGACCGCGCGCTAAGTTTTGAAGATATTGCGCATTATCAAAATATCATCGCCGCACTCACAAAAACGCATGCGCTGATGCAAGCGATTGATAAAATTAATATTGTGTAAAACCTTAGTTTTTAGCATCCAGCACTTCCCAGCGCGCGAGGTGGTTTTCCAGCAAACCGTCAATTTCAATCAGTCTCGATTGCAGTGTTTTAACGTGTGCAGGCTGCGTTTTATAAAGTTCGCCATCAGCAAGTTGTGCATGGATATTGGCTTGTTCGGCTTCAAGCTGTTCAATTTTGGCTGGAATTTCGTTTAACTCTTTTTGCTCTTTAAAGCTTAGTTTTGCCGGTTTAGGGGCTTGTTTTACTGCTTTTTCTGCATCTGGAGTTGATAAATTAACTGCGCCAGAAGGCGCATGGATATTGGTTTGCAGGGCAGATGTTTTTTGCTTTTGCTGTGTGGAGAAGCGTTGCCAATCATCGTAACCGCCGCCAAACTCGGTGAGCACGCCGTTACCTTCAAACTCAATCACTTGTGTGACGGTGTTCTCTAAAAAGGCGCGATCGTGGCTGACTAAAAACAGGGTGCCATTAAACTCCTGCAGTAAACTTTCTAGCAGCTCCAGGGTGTCTATATCCAGGTCATTCGTCGGCTCATCCAGCACCAAAACATTGGCAGGGCGGGCAAACAGGCGCGCTAATAGCAGGCGGTTACGCTCGCCACCGGAGAGCGATTTGACTGGCGAACGCGAGCGTTGTGGAGGAAACAAAAAGTCCTCCAAGTAGCTAATTACATGTTTGCGTTCGTTACCAATCTCGACAAAATCAGAACCCGGGCTAATGGTGTCGGCCAGCGTCGCCTCTTCATCCAGCTGTTCACGCATCTGGTCAAAATAGGCCACATTGATTTTTGTACCACGTGTGATTTTGCCGCTATCCGGCTCAATGCCACCCAGAATGAGTTTAAGCAGAGTGGTTTTGCCAATGCCGTTGGGGCCTAGCAAGCCGATTTTATCGCCGCGCAAAATGCGTGTGCTGAAGTTTTTAATCAGTACTTTATCGCCATAAGCCTTGCTTACATTTTCCAGTTCTGCCACTAATTTTCCGCTGCGTTCGCCTGCATCCAGGTTGAGTTTGACGTTACCTTGGCGTTCGCGGCGGGCGGCGCGCTCTAAGCGTAAGGCCTCTAACCGGCGGACGCGGCCTTCGTTGCGGGTCCGGCGCGCTTTGATGCCCTGGCGAATCCATACTTCTTCTTGCGCTAAAAACTTATCAAATTTGGCTGCATGGGTTTCTTCAACCGCCAGCAGCTCCTCTTTTTTAGCCTGATATTGCGTAAAGTTGCCCACAAAATCAGTCAGCTTTCCACGATCCAGTTCGGTAATGCGCGTGGCGAGCTTATCCAGAAAACGCCTGTCATGGGTAATAAAAAGCACGCTGCCGTTAAAGTCTAACAATAAGTCTTCCAGCCATTCAATAGCTTCTAAATCCAGATGGTTAGTCGGTTCATCCAGCAATAGCACTTCAGGCTCCGCTACTAGCGCACGGCCTAGCGCCACGCGTTTGCGCCAGCCGCCGGAGAGTGTAGAAACTAGCGCATCCGCATCCAGCTTCAAGCGGCTTAACACAGTCTCAACGCGCGACTGTGCTGCCCAGCCATTTTGTGCATCCAGATCGTGCTGCAGGTGCTGCATTTTGGCCATCAGTGCATCAATATCTGCGTTTGGCATACCCATGTCATGCGTTACCTGGTGGTAATCGATGATGGTTTGCTGCAACGAACCTAAACCTTCTGCTACCGCTTCAAACACAGTGTGTGTCGTGTCCAGTTCGGGCTCTTGCGGCACATACACCAGACGTACATTCGATGCGCGCCATACCGTGCCTTCATCCAGTTTGATCGTACCTGCAATGGCTTTGAGCAAGCTGGATTTGCCCGCACCATTGCGCCCAATCAGGCCGACACGTTCACCAGCATCCAGTTGAAAAGAAGCATGATCGAGCAGGGCGTGGTGCCCGAAGGCAAGACAGGCATTATCTAAGGTGATGTAAGGCATGGCTGAATATTACTCTCTATTTATTTGCTAACATGGCGCGAATATTGGCCATTTTCGATTTGCCGAATTCTTTGCTTTCTATCGGGTCATTAAATGGGTTGCCAAAATGCCGTACATCCGCTTTCGGCAATTCCGCGATAAAACGGCTGGGTTCGCACATTTCCATTTCGCCTGCGCGTTTGCGTTTTTTGCACCAGGATATGTTGAGGGATTTTTGCGCACGCGTGATGCCTACATACATCAGGCGGCGTTCTTCTTCAATACGATCGGTATCAACAGATTCGCGGTGCGGCAGAATGCCTTCTTCCACGCCGATTAAAAATACATGCCCAAACTCCAAGCCTTTCGCCGCGTGCAAGGTGGAGAGTTTCACTGCATCCGGCTCGCCATCTTCTCGGCCTTCCAGCATACTCATGAGCGAAACCATTTGCGTCAGTTCTAGCAGGTTTTTGGCTTCCGTTTCGTTGCCAAATTCGGTATTTGCTTCACCTTTTTTAGTGAGCCAGCCGATAAACTCGAGCACATTCGCCCATTTGACCTCAGCTGCGCGTGGCTCCTCGCTGTCATATAAAAAGGCTTCGTATTGAATGTTGGTGAGTAAATCATTCAACATGTCACCAGCCGGGTCGCGCACGGCGCGTGCCTGCAGCTTATTGATGTACTGGCAAAAATCTAACAAATCGTCTAATTGCTTGTTACCGATTTCACTTTGAAAACCTTGCTCAAATGCTGCTGCAAATAGGGACATTTTGTGCGCACTGGCATACTCGCCCAGCCGCTCGAGCGTAGTATTGCCGATGCCTTTTTTGGGCGTGGTTGCAGCGCGGATAAACGCCGGATCGTCATCCTCATTGGCAATCAGCCGTAAATAGCTGACCAGATCTTTAATCTCGGCTTTGTCAAAAAACGATTGTCCACCCGAGATGGTGTAGGGAATCTTATGGTTGCGTAATTGCTGCTCAAAAATGCGCGCCTGGTGATTACCACGGTATAAAATCGCATAATCCAGAAACCGGGTGCGGTTTTCAAACTTATGCGCTTGCAGTTTCATGATGACAGATTCGGCCTCAGCCTCTTCGCTCATTGCGGCAGAAACCTGAATCAGATCACCTGTTCCTAAATCGCTCCAAAGTTTCTTTTCAAACAGTTTTGGATTATTTGAAATCACTTGGTTAGCAGCGCGCAGAATGCGCACCGTAGAGCGGTAATTTTGCTCTAATTTAATGACTTTAAGCTTGCTGAAGTCTTCGGTGAGTTGGCGCAGATTTTCCACATCCGCGCCGCGCCAGCCGTAAATGGCCTGGTCGTCATCACCCACCGCAGTAAATTGGCCACGCAAGCCGGTGAGCATTTTCACCAGTTTGTATTGGCAGGCGTTGGTGTCTTGATATTCGTCTATCAGCAAGTATTGCAGCCTGCGTTGCCATTTGTTGAGTGCGCTTTCATGCTGTTCAAAAAGCTCAACGGGGAGTTTAATCAAGTCATCAAAATCCACCGCCTGATAGGCTTTGAGCGTTTGTTGATACAGTTGATATACCTTGGCAGCAGCATGCGTCAGCTCTTCATCTGCCATAGCTTTGGCTTGGTCGGGGCTGATAAACGCATTCTTCCAAGCGGAAATCTGATATTGCGTTTTGCGTAATAGCTGCTTATCGGTAGTGGCCAAAATGTCGGACACAATCTTAAAACTATCGGATGAATCTAGAATAGAAAACTGCGGTTTGTAGCCTAGTAACGCAGCCTCCGCGCGCAGCATTTGCAAGCCAAGCGAGTGAAAAGTGGCAATTGTTAGGCCTTTGGTAGGCTTGCCCTGCATCAGCTTGCTCACGCGCTCCTGCATCTCGCGTGCAGCTTTATTGGTAAAGGTAATCGCCGCGATTTCTTTGGGAGAGTAGCCTGCCTCGTCAATCAAATAGCTGATTTTCTGCGTGATGACGCGTGTTTTGCCGCTGCCTGCACCGGCGAGTACCAGCAATGGACCATCGAGATACTTGACTGCTTCGCGTTGGGGTGAGTTGAGGCTGTTTAACATGTTCTTTGATCGGACTTTTAAAAGAACCTGGCACGATATTCTGACAGGCTGACTATTTGCGAACTAAGCGTTTATAGTATGATTGTACCTGCTTAATAAAAACTAACGCCTATAGTTTCTCAATTTTAAGCTAAAAAATATTCCTTCTAATCTACGGTAGCCGTTTGCAATGCCAAAATTTGATTTAAAAACGATTGTTTTCATGTCAATGCTGCTGACCTTCATGCTTTCCATGCTGTTGGCGATTACCCGTAAACATCACAAAAAGGTGCATGGACCAGGCTACTGGGCAGTGGGCAATCTGGTGATTGGCTTGGGCATGGTGCTGGTGTTGATGCAACTGGATGCGCCGAAGCGGATTTTTTTGCCGGGCATGGCCTTGATCGGCGCGGGATTAAGTTTATATATTAATGGTATACAGGCATTTATCGGCAAAATACCGAATCACCGCATTCCTGTGGTTGTGTTTTTTCTGCTGATGGCAATTGATGCCTATTTCATGCTCAATGGAAGCGATATCCGCATGGCAGTGATACTGGGCGCGATCGTCTTCGCAACAATTTATTTATATTGCGCGCGGCTCACGTTTTCTCGCGATGAAGGCATTGTTGGTAATTTGTTTTGGATTGCCTCAAGCTTATATCTGCTGATGGCACTATTGATGCTGGGCCGCGCAGTCTATGCCTCGCGGGTAGACGTGGGGGTGTTTGATTCTTTTGCCACCTGGCCGGTGAATGCCTATACCTTCATGCTGGGTGCGGTTTCGCAATTTTTTATCTCCAGCCTGTTTGTGCTGATGCTCAGCTATAAGCTGAGTCAAAACCTGGAATCGATTGCGACGATTGATAGCCTTACGGGCGTGCTGAATCGCCGCGGACTGGAAGAGGCCGCTTTGAAAATGCAGGACATTTGCAAGCGTATTAATCTGAGCATGGCAGTGTTGCTAATTGATATTGACCATTTTAAAAAAGTGAATGACCAATACGGGCACCTGTGCGGTGACGATGTGTTAAAGCATCTGGCCAAGGAGATTGCAGGGGTACTGCGTTCCAGCGATGTGCTTGGCCGCTATGGCGGCGAGGAGTTTTGCGTATTTCTGCCGAACACTACGGAGGGTGATGCTGTCGGTCTGGCTGAACGCATTCGCGCGAGGATTGAAGTAAGCCCGTTAAAAATGAACCGAGCAACCATTAAAACCACCGTCAGCATCGGTGTAGCGGATTCGGTGCGTGCTGGTTATGATTTTAAAGGTCTGGTAGCTACTGCAGATAGTGCCATGTATGCCGCGAAAAACAGCGGGCGTAATCGCGTGATGAGTTACACGCAGATTACGCGCGACACCAAGCAGTCTTCATAATACAATCTAATTAAATTGTCCGGACGGATTAACATTTTCATCGATAGTTGAAACGTTTATTTGAAAGCCAAGTATGAATGACAGAACCAATAAAACTTCTATTTGTAGCATTGTTTCTTTAGACATTGTCGATTTTTCAAAAAAAACAGACGCGGAACAAATAGAAATCAGAAACCAGCTGAATGATTTAATTAATCATGCCGTGGTTGATATTGCACAAGAAGACCGCACAATCTTAGATACGAACGATGGCGCAGCCATTGCCTGTAACGGTGCGTTAGAAGACGCACTGGAAGACGCATTATTTATCTCGCTCACCATTCGTGATGAAATATTAAAAAACAATACAAATAGCTCAACCCCTCTATATGTGCGCTTTGGCATTAATTTGGGCCCGGTGCGTGTATCTAGCGGCAATAACAACCAGCCAAGTATAACGGGCGAGGGTCTTGATGAGGCACAGCGTATTATGAGTTTTGCCAAGCCAAACCAGATTCTGGTTTCGCGTGCGTATTACGAAGTAGCTTCCAAGCTATCGCAGGAAATCTCACAAATGTTTGAGTATAACGATATGCACGCGCATGAACATGAGGTTTACTCGGTACGTTTGCTTAAAGACCAATTAGTGGAAGATGCGCCTGTAATCATTGCTGCAGACGATTCACAGTCCGGCAATTGGCAATCCATCGCAGGCAAAATTAATTTTAAATACACAATTCTAGGTTTGATGGTGCTTGCAGGACTTTTTGTTTTGGCCAAATTGGCATCCACCCCAACCGAGCCGACCATTATATTAGAGAACCCGGCGGTGGCAGAAACGCCCGCGTCAACCTCATCCACAGTGACAGCCAAGCCAGCCAATGATGGCTTATTGCCAACTGAAACACTTGAAACCGCTCCGCCAAAAGCGGAGCCGGTTAAGACCGATACTAATCAGAAAAAAACTAATAAAACTGTGAAAAAAACCGAGACGCCAACAAAAGCTGTAACCAAAGCAGAAGCGTCAGACGATGGAAAAGATGCAGAGAAGCCCGCAGGAGCTAAAACCGAAAATAAATCAGACAAAGAAAAATCAGGCTGGCAAACTTTTACCGAAAGCATCAAACAAGGTTCGGAACGCAAGTGCACACAAGCTGAGATTGCGCTGGGACAGTGCCGCTAACTATCTATTGGGCTGTTTTCAGTAGGTTCGACGGCTATCATGGCCGCTCTGGAGTTTGGGCTTTCTAAACTCACGCGGCCGATTGCGCCGCTGCGGTAATCGGTTAAAAAGGCAACAGCTGTTTTTTCGGTGTCCCACAAACCATCATGGCGCTTGTAACTGCGCCGTTTGGCGATAGCTTCGAGTAAATCCACGCCATCCATCTTGCTTACATCCAGCTTCATAACATCCAGCTTGTAACGGGCATTCAGCAGAGCAGGGTAGGTTTTGAGCAAGTTGTCGGCTAAAAACAGCGCCACATCCTCATCAATCACCGCATTGCGGCCAATGGCATGGCTGGCGGCCAGCATGTAGCCATCGCTTTCATGTTCAATCTTAGGCCACATCATGCCTGGTGTATCGGTAATGCTCATGGTTTCGCTCAAATCAAAGCGCTGCTGGCTTTTGGTTACTGCGGGTTCATCGCCTACTTTTGCCACTCGGCGGTTAAGTAGCGCGTTCATCAGCGTGGATTTGCCCACGTTGGGAATGCCCATAATCATCATTCGTAACGGCTTTAAGTGCGTGCCACGGTGCGGCGCAAGGCCCAGGCACAGTTTGGGGATTTTGTTCGCGTCACCAGGTTTTTTGCATGAAAGTGCAACCGCTTTGGTATTAGGCTGTGCGTTGAAATAGTTGAGCCAATCCTGCGTTACTTTTGGGTCGGCCAAATCGGCCTTATTGAGGATTTTGAGCTGCGGGCGCTGACGAAACAGGCGCATTTCGTCAATGACCGGGTTATGGCTGGCAGCGGGTATGCGCGCATCCAGTACCTCGATGACAACGTCGGTAAACTCCATGGTTTCTTCCGCTTTTTTGCGGGCTTGGGTCATATGACCCGGATACCATTGAATACTCATCTATTTCGTCCCCTCATCAATTCTGACTTTGTTGCTTGCGCCTCGCCGTACTAAAACGTACTATCTTTGGCTTGCCGCCTCGTCATCTCTTGATGAGTGAGGCAAAATTTAGTTGTAGTTGTGTGTGTATTTTAACATTTAGTCATTCAATTCAAGTTTTTATCTGCTTTTATCGGCGTTCTCTGCGTTTATCGGCGGCTAGTTAGTTTTTGCCTTAAAATAGCGCTATGCAAATTCCTGAAATCAAACCAAATCAATCACACGAGTTGCTGAAAGCGCTGCATATCCTCACGCGCGATGGCAAGCTGAATCAGGATAGTCGCCGCAAGCTCAAGCAGGTATATCACCTGGTGAATTTTATTGAGCCACTTTTTAACGATGTGGTTGCGCATAATCCAAACCCAGTGCTGGTTGATCACGGAGCGGGTAAATCTTACTTAGGCTTTATTTTGTATGATTTATTACTCAAACAATTGAGTGTCGGTGAAGTGATTGGTATCGAAACGCGTGCTGAGTTAGTGGAAAAATCAAGAGATCTGGCGCAGCACTTAGGGTTTGCGCGCATGCGGTTTGAACATTTGACGGTAGAGGAATCCATCACATCAAACACGCTGCCGGGCCGCGTGGATATTGTTACTGCGCTGCATGCCTGTAACACAGCGACCGATGACGCCATTCAGTTTGGCTTAAAAAAACATGCTAGATACATCGTGTTAGTACCTTGCTGTCAGGCGGAAGTGGCAGAAGCGCTGCGTAAACACAAAAATGAAAGCTTTAGTAAAACGCCATTAAGTGAAATCTGGCGCCACCCGATTCACACCCGCGAATTTGGCAGCCAGATCACCAATGTATTGCGTTGCCTACAATTGGAGGCAGCTGGGTATAACGTCACAGTGACCGAGCTGGTGGGTTGGGAGCATTCCATGAAAAACGAGCTGATCATCGCTAAATATACGGGTCAGCCACGCAAGAATGCACGGACGAGGCAGGAGGAAATTTTGCAGGCGCTTAATCTGGAATCACTGCAAAGCAGGTTTGTCAGCTAACTCGGCTCAATATTGCCAACAATGACATCTTTTGCTTGCCATCAAAAGGGCGTAGAGTTACAGAGGGTTATCTGGGCACAATCGGAATAAGCGTTTTTAATCGTTAATAATAAGGAGATATCATGAAAAAATATGTGTTTTATCTGTTGTCTTGCTGGATACTGTTTTCCATTAACGCCCATGCAACGCCTGGCGAATACTGGGAGCTCACCACATCTATGGAGGGAATGGGTATGTCCATGCCGGGACAAACCTCGAAAGAATGTATGCCGCTTAAGGATGATGGTACACCGACCGGTGTGGATAAAGACTGCACAATCAGTGATATCAAACGCATCCCTAACGGTTCCACCTGGAAGGCGAGCTGCAAGGATGGCTCAACCGGCACCGGCAAGCAAACGCGCACCAAGGATACTTTCACTAGCGAAATGCTGATGAACACCAAAGATGGCACAATGAAAATGAACTCCAAGGGCATCCGTATCGGTGGTAGTTGTCAAATTGATGAAAAAATGAAAGCTGCCATGGCACAAGTACAAAAAAGCTGCGACCTAAGTAATAAAGAATACTACCAGACCGAAGACGATGCTGCAGCCGCAGCTGTTTCTTATGATACGTATCACAAAAAAGGTGCCTTGTGCGCTGCCCAAAAAGATCAGGCATGTACTTTGATAAAGCGCAGGATGCAGAATAATGAATTAGGATATTACAATCTCCTTACTGTTCAGACAAAAGAGCAACAGAATGGCACAATCAAGTCGTGCGGTTTAGGTAGCTCCGAGTCCTTGCGTAGCTCCGTTTGCAAGGCAAACGCCAATAACCGCAAAGATATTAATCTGCTGGGGGCTCATTGCCCTGCCGAAGCTAAAGCCTTGCGGACAAAAATGCGCGAAGAAGCATGCTCCGGTCGCGAGTTTACTTCGCCTGGCGACAAAGCAAAGTGCTTAGCTGGCGCTGATGCGAATTCATCCGGTGATTCCTCAACAAGTTCCGATTCCGCATCAAGTTCCAGCACATCCGGACAGAGTGCTACTGGCAGTTCTGATAACGCAGGTAAAGACGCTGTGGAAACAGGCAAGAAGGCACTCAAAGGCCTGAAGGATGCTTTTGGCTTCTAGCTGCATATGAAGTATCTGCTGATTGGGCTCCTGTTGGCGTGTCGTTTTGCGCTGGCAGAGCCCAATCCTTTTCCGGATGTCGCCAGTGCTTATCTGGTGCAGGTCAACGGCACAACATTATGGGAAAAACAGGCGAACAGCCGGTTGCCCCCCGCCAGTTTGACCAAGCTGATGACGGCTTTGCTGGTAACTGAAAATACGCCGCTCAATACCGCAGTCATTATCCGTCAGGGCGCTGTAAAAGAATCCGGTAGCCGTTTAGGGTTGCAGCCCAATAGTAAATTCTATGTTGAAGACTTACTCAAGGCCGTTTTGCTCAACTCCTCCAATGATGCATGCCATGCCCTGGCAGACCATGTGGCCAGCAGTGAAAAAAAGTTTGTCGAAATGATGAATAGTCGTGCTAAACAGCTGGGATTGCCAGATACGCATTTCCAGAACGCCTGCGGCCATGATGCGAGCCAGCATTACTCCACTGCGAACGATCTCGCCAGACTGGCTAATCGTTCACTGGATAACACTTTTATCCAGTCCACCGTCAAACTTGCGGGTGCAAAAATCTCTTCGGTTGATGGTAAATATAGCTACCAGCTTACCAATAAAAATGCGCTGATTGGCCGTTACGATGGTATTGCCGGATTAAAAACCGGCTATACGGCCAAAGCCGGCAAATGCCTGATTGCCTACGCAAGGCGCAATCAGAAACAAGTGCTTCTGGTGCTGTTGAATGCACCCAACCGCTGGTGGGATGCGGTCGATATATTGGATCTGGCCTTTAGCCATGCATCAAATCAGTAGCAAACAAATTGTTGGCTTGCTGTTTCTCGTCGTATTTGCAGTCTATGCCAATGCGTTGCTTTGGGGCGCATTTCAGTTTGATGATTACAATGTTATTGTCAATAACGCTGTTGTTCACTCGTGGCAATCTTGGTGGTCGGATGTCGGGCGCGGCATACGTCCGCTACTCAAGCTCAGTTATACGTTTGACTGGACAATAGGTTGGAAAGAATTCGGTTTTCACTTGACCAATCTACTGATTCACAGCGGCAATACCATTCTGGTCTGGCTGTTGACAACCGCTTTTCTTCGCCAGTCAGGCAATGTTGCTCCTAACGTAATTCTGGCAAGCACAGTTGTCGCGCTATTGTTCGCCGTCCATCCCATTCATTCCGAGGCAGTGACTTATATCAGCGGTAGATCCGCTTCGCTGATGACTTTGTTCTATCTCGGCGGCCTGTTGAGCTATATCGGAGGGCGGAGCACGCAAGATCGGGTTTACCTGCACGTCTTGACACCGTTGCTCTTCATAGCTGCGCTCGCGGCGAAAGAAGCCGCAGTGACTTTTCCGCTGGCGCTGGTGCTGCATCATCGCAGTTTTGAAGGTAGTTGGCGGAATGCGTTGCGCGACACATGGTCGAGCTGGCTGGTATTGCTTGCTGCCATGATCCTGTTTTTTCAGGATACCAATTACTCGCCGCATCTTGCCCGCAGTCTGGATATGCACGAGGGATTTTCAAATCTGGCCGTGCAGACCAACGCCGTACTCTATTTATTGGGACAATGGCTTTGTCCGCTATGGCTCAATATCGACCCTGATCTAAGCAATTCAGCCGTAATTTCACCCTTGAAGCTGGGGGTGGTTATTACCGCCATTGCAGTCTGTCTTGTTTTGCTGAAAAAAATCAGGCAACGGCCATGGTTGAACTTCGCACTGGGCTGGTTGTTCATTCATCTATTTTTAATTTACCTGATCACACCGCGGCTGGATATTGCCAACGAGCGGCAGCTTTATCTGATCAGCTGGCCGTTGCTGATGGTCTTGGTGGCAGAGATGACCATCCTGTTGAGCGCAAGACAATTTATCATAGCAGCTATGGTTTTGTTGATTTCCGCCAGTACGCTTACCATCATGCGTAACTCTGATTATCGCAGCGAGGTCGCGCTGTGGCAGGCCACGGCCAAACTTTCACCCAATAAATCAAGAGTGCATAACAACTTTGGCTTTGCCTATTTTCTGGCCGGACAGCCTGAAAAGGCACGTCAGTGCTACCTGAACGCGTTGGCACTGGATCATCAGAATTTCAAGGCGAAGTACAACCTAGAGGCTCTGAACAACACCAAGAATTAGTCTGCAAATGGCTTATGCTCTTGGAGTCTGATTCCTCTAGATATTCAATGCTTGTATATTCTCAATAATATTGTCTTGACCGACCTTCCCAGCAAGACCCGCACGTTTCATCTTTTCTAGTATATTCGGGCGTACTTCACAAAGCATCAGGCGAGTATTATTACGCTCACAAGTATCGATCAGGTCCCATAGTGTTTGCAATCCTGTAGCGTCGATAATCGGCACCTGTCCCATACGCAATACCAACACATCGGCATGGCTATGCACATGCTGCAATACACTCATCAGACTTTCAGCCGCACCAAAAAAGAATGGGCCTTCCATTGCATACACTGCCACATTACTGGGCAATATAAAATTTTCATTGTTGGTTTCTTGTGCCAGTTGTGCGTGAGTTTGTTTCTGAATACTCACGGCTTCGCTCATGCGCTTCATAAACAGCAGCGCGGCTAGCATAACGCCAATATTCACTGCAACAACCAAATCGGTAAATACTGTCAATGCGAATGTAATAAGAAGCACTGCTACATCCGCTTTGGGTGCTGTACGAACCATATGTGAAAAACGATGTAGTTCGCTCATGTTATACGCCACCACAAACAATATTGCAGATAACGAACATAAAGGGATGTGTGCTGCAAGTGGCGCTAACATCAATACAATGATGATCAATGTCAGTGTATGCACAATACCTGCCAATGGGCTGGTAGCGCCATTGCGGATATTGGTGGCGGTACGCGCGATCGCGCCTGTAGAAGCAAAACCACCGAATAGGGGTGAGAAAATGTTAGCAACGCCTTGACCAACAAGTTCTTGGTTAGAGTCATGTTTAGTGCTGGTCATGCTGTCCGCCACCACCGCAGAGAGTAAGGATTCAATCGCACCCAGCAGTGCGATGGTAAATGCGGGGCCAACCAGCTGTAATATTTGAGAAAACCGGATGGGCAAGAACTCAAACTTGGGCAAACTTTGGGGAATGCCACCAAAAGCGGAGCCAATAGTGGCAACGCTTTTAAATTCAAATAGCGCTTGAATCAGGGTTGCCGACACCATGGCAATTAAAGGTGAAGGTATGCGCTTAAACAGGCGAGGTGAAAAAATTACTACTAGCAGAGTAAACAAGGCTAATAGCGCTGTTTCAAGATGTAAGCTTGGAAATGCCTGTATTAAATCCCACACTTTTTCGTGGAAATGTTCAGCGCCTAGCTCGGGTTTTAAGCCAAAAAAATCTTTCCATTGACCCACCCAGATAATCACTGCGATACCGCTAGTAAATCCGACAATCACCGGATCCGGAATAAATTTAATGACGCTGCCAAAACGTACCAGGCCCATGATGAGCAGCATAAACCCGGCCATCAAGGTGGCCATTTGCAAACCCGCAATGCCGTATTTAGCAGTGATGCCGGCAAGTATCACGATAAATGCACCTGTTGGGCCTGATATCTGTAACCGGCTGCCACCGAGTATAGAGCTGATGCCGCCTGCAACGATAGCAGTATAGATGCCTTGCTCTGGTTTGGCGCCTGAAGCAATGGCAAATGCCATTGCCAAAGGCAACGCAACAATCCCCACAATTACACCCGCCAGCAGATTATTGGCCCAATGTGGTTTAGCAAACAAACCTGCGCGTTTAGCTTCTAAGAATGCAATCATGAGTTCAATATGTTAAATATGTTTTGTTTTAAATGGATTGCATCGTTATGTTAGCACGCAAGACACAAGCATTAAAGGAGGCGACTTGTTAAAAAAATGCAGCAGAAACTTGTTGGCTGATTCCTGAAGAGGCCTACGCTCTGCATGATAAAATCATGTTCTTATGAATGCCTATAAGCCCTTGAGCCCGAACCTTAAATCTCTAGAAACTGCCTTGCCCGACTGCATGCTGGCAGACCGTCATGTATTGCGCCGCAGGCTGCGCGATGTGGCAGATTTGCTGAAATTCTCCGATGAAAAATCGCAACTAAAAGCACAGCGCTTATTGGGTGAAATCGCACAAAAAATTCATGTTTCGCAACAAAAGTATCAGCAACGTTTAAGTCACTTGCCAAAGCCGGAATACCCGCTCGAGTTGCCCGTTTCATCGCGTCGTGAAGAGCTTGCGAAAGCCATTCAAGAAAATCAGGTGGTAATAGTATGCGGCGAAACTGGTTCCGGTAAAACGACACAACTCCCTAAAATCTGCCTAGAACTTGGCCGCGGCGTATCGGGGTTAATCGGGCATACGCAACCGCGCCGCATCGCGGCACGCTCGGTGGCTGCACGTATTGCTCAAGAGTTGCAAAGTCCGTTAGGCGAAGTCGTAGGCTACAAGGTGCGCTTTAACGATAAGTTGTCAGAATCTAGCTATATCAAGCTGATGACTGACGGTATATTGCTCGCGGAAACGCAAGGGGATAAATTCCTTAATGCCTATGACACCATTATTATTGATGAGGCGCACGAGCGCAGCCTGAACATTGATTTTTTACTCGGTTACTTAAAGCAGTTGCTACCTAAACGTCCTGATTTAAAAATCATTGTGACTTCCGCCACCATTGATGCGGATAGATTTTCTCGACACTTTAACGCTGCGCCTGTGATTGAGGTTTCCGGCCGTACTTATCCTGTTGAAGTGCGTTATAGGCCGCTTGGAAAGGCAGGTTTCCGTGCTAAGGAAATTGCTGAGACAGAAAATGCGCAGTTTGATTTAGAGGATGAGACCATATTTGGAATCGCCCGCAAAGCCAAGACAGAAGCGCGCTGGCTGGAAGAGGATGATGAAGAGGAAGCCATTGAAGAAGCCATTCTGGATGCCGCCGATGATTTATTGCGGCAGGGTGATGGCGACATTCTGGTGTTTCTGCCAGGTGAGCGTGAGATTCGCGACGTGGCCGATCATTTACGCAAATACCAAGGCCGTTCGATCAAGCTAAAACACATAGAAGTCTTGCCGTTATTTGCGCGTTTAAGCATTGAAGACCAGCAAAAAATATTCAAAAGTCATAGTTTACGGCGCATTGTGCTGGCGACTAATGTGGCAGAAACCTCACTTACCGTTCCTGGTATTAAATATGTGATTGACGCTGGGCTAGCGCGGGTGAACCGTTACAGCACACGCGCTAAAGTAGAGCAGTTGCAGATAGAGAAAATATCACAGGCGGCAGCCAAACAGCGCGCAGGGCGTTGCGGACGCGTTTCAAACGGCATTTGCGTACGCTTGTACTCGGAGGAGGATTTTAACGGCCGGCCGGAGTTTACTGAACCAGAGATTCTGCGCAGCTCGTTAGCGGCTGTGATTTTGCGTATGGCCGCGTTGCGTTTAGGCGATGTGGCCGAGTTTCCGTTTATTGAAGCGCCTTCTAGCAGGCTTATCAATGATGGATACCAGTTGCTGCAGGAGCTGGGCGCGGTAGATGCCAAGCGCAATATCACTGAAACGGGATTGCAGCTTGCAAAACTGCCGCTAGATCCGCGTGTTGGACGCATGATTCTGGCGGCGAAACGTGAGTATTGCCTAAAAGAAATTCTGATTATTGCCAGTGTGCTGAGCATACAAGACCCGCGTGAACGCCCGATGGATAAGCGCGAAGCGGCGGATAATGCGCATGCCAAGTTTGCTGGTGAAGGCTCGGATTTTATGAGCTATCTCAAGTTATGGGATTGGTTTGATCATGCCCTTAAAAACAAAAAATCCAATAAAGATCTGCTTAATCAGTGCCACATTAACTTTTTGTCTTTTTTACGTTTGAAAGAGTGGCGTGAACTGCACGGACAGCTGCTGGAAATCGCTTCCGAGTTGGAGTTGAAACTCAATGAGAAAGAAGCCAATTACGAACAAATTCATAAGGCATTACTAGCCGGATTGCTCGGCAACATCGGCTTTAAAGACGGTGAGAGCGAGTCTTATGCAGGCGCGCGTGGCATTCGTTTCCACATTGCACCTGGTTCTTGCTTAAAGAAAACGCGTCCCAAATGGGTAATGGCGGCCGAGTTGGTAGATACCACCAAGTTATATGCGCGCTGTGTGGCAAAGATTGAGCCGGACTGGATCGAGCCGCTGGCGCGTGGTTTAACCGACAGCCATTACTCCGACCCTCGCTGGGATAGAAAGATGGGCATGGTGAATGCATGGGAGCGTGTGAGCCTGTATGGCCTCACCATTATTCCCAAGCGCCGTGTGCATTACGGGCCGATCAACCCTGCTGAATCGCGTGAGATTTTTATACGCGAGGCGCTTGCAAATGGAGAGTTTGATACTAAAGCTGCATTTTTCACCGCCAATGAACGCCTGATCGCCGAAGTTGAAGAGCTGGAGCATAAAGCGCGGCGTCAGGATGTGCTGGTGGATGAACACCAATTATTTGTATTCTATGACACCAGAATCCCTGTGGATATTTATAATGCAGCGAGTTTTGAGAAATGGCGTGCAGATGCTGAAAAATTAAATCCCAAGTTATTGTATTTAATGCGTGACGATTTGATGCGCCACGGCGCGGATGCGATTACGGCAGTACAGTTTCCTGAAAAAATCATTTTAGATGGCGTTGAAATCAGTCTGAAGTATCGTTTTGAACCAGGACACGTTTTGGATGGGGTGACAGCGACCATTCCGCTTGCATTGCTGAACCAATTAAACCCAGTACAAACCGAGTGGCTGGTACCAGGCATGTTGCGCGAAAAGCTGACTTACCTCATTAAAGCTTTGCCCAAGGCATTCCGCCGCGTGTGTGTGCCAGTGCCGGAGTTCGTCACAGGATTCTTGGGGTATGCAGACAATAAATTTTCATTGCCGCTACTGGAAACCCTGGCTACTTATATACAGCTTAAAACCACTTTAAAAATCAGCAAGGACGACTGGAATCTGAGCGATATATCACCGCATCATTTAATGAATTTTAGTGTTATTGATGACGCAGGGCGTGAGCTGGCGATGGGGCGTGACTGGGGCCTGCTCAAAAAACAATTGGGCTCGGCCGCACAGCTCACTTTTAGAAACACCTCACCAGATATTGAAAAAACCGGTTTAAAGCAGTGGGATTTTGGCGATTTGCCGCAGACGCTCAGTTTTGAACGCGATGGCCTGAAAGTGACGGGATACCCTGCGCTGGAAGACGCAGATGACAGCATTTCGGTAAAGCTGTTCGATACCGAACGCGAAGCCGAACAAAGTCATCGTAAAGGTGTTTGCCGGTTGATGCGCTTTGAACTAAAAGAGCAAATGAAGCAGCTGGAAAAAAGCCTGCCGAACTTTAATCAATATGCGCTTTCATTAAGAAACATCATGTCGCCGGATGATTTGCGTGAAGACATGATTCGCGCCATTGCAGACCGCGCTTTCATTGGTGAAGATGAATTACCGCGCACCAATGCAGATTTCATGAAACTGAAAGCTCGCGCAAGAACTCGCCTGCCTGCCGTGACAGAAGCGATTGCAAGGCAGGCACAGGCAATTGCGACGGAGTATCAGCTGCTCGTCACCCAGCAGAGCAAAATGCCGGCTACCGTGAATCGCCTGAAGCGTGACTTGGAACAGCAGGTGAGCCAGCTGGTGTATAAAAACTGTTTCAGCCAGACGCCCTGGGAGCAGTTGCAGCATATTCCACGGTATCTTAAAGCGCTGCGTTTGCGCATCGAAAAACAGCCGGCAAACCCGGAGCGCGACGGTAAAAATGCCGCAAGTGTGGGGTTAATCTGGCAGCGCTGGCAGGATAAAATGAACGCGCTCAATCAGGCTAATCATGACATCCCACAAACCCTGCGGGATTATCGCTGGCTGATCGAAGAACTGCGTGTTTCATTGTTTGCGCAGGAACTCAGAACGCCGTTTCCAGTCTCGATTAAACGACTTGAAAAAACCTGGCAGGAAATTAATCCCTAAATTTTGATGGCAATAAATCTTTCTATAAATCACGAATTTGAAGCTTTTTTGCAAACACCAAGAAACGACAGGCTGATTCGCTTCAACATCAGCCGTAATACCCTGGTAGCGTTTGCGGTTTCACTGGCAATACATGCACTTATCCTGTTCTTTGTAGTGCCGGAATTTCAGCAGGAGCAGAAGAGCGAACCGCCGCCGTTTCAGGTGGTGCTAGCCCAGCCGGAACAAGCGGAAGTGATTCCGGAGCAGCCTCAGGAGGCAATGCCAGAGCCGCTTCCAGAGCCTGTTGCTGAGCCGGTTAAAAAGCCAAAGGTAATGAAACAGCCAGCAAGTCGTAAGCCCAAGCCGACAGATTCTTCTGCGCAAGATGTACTGGCAGCTAATAAACCTTTGCCAGAAAGTTTGCCACAAGATGATATCAAACCTAAGGATGCGCCGACAGATATGCTGGCGTATGTTAATGCCCAACGCGCCAAGCGGGAGCGCGCGGAGAACGAGGCCGCAAAGATTAACGCAGATGCGGTTGCGCGTGAAACTGGCCCAACTGAAGAAGAGAAGAGAGACGCAAAAATCAAAAGTAATTTTCAGAATGGCACCAACGGCATTTTTGAAATTACCAGCTTGGGCAGCCGCAGCGCGAGTTTCACATTTCTTGGCTGGCTGAATGATTACAGCACCTCCAAACGCCAGTATTTTGAAGTAGAGGCCGCCACCGGCCAAGATGTGCGGCTGGTGATGATTAGAAAAATGATTGGGCTGATTCGCGAGCATTACCAAGGAGATTTCAACTGGGAATCGCATCGCCTGGGGCGCACGGTGGTTAAATCGGCAAGGGTGGAAGACAGTGCGGAACTGGAAGATTTCTTGATGACGGAGTTTTTTGGAACGAATTATAAAACCGTGTTGTAAGTCAGCTATAAACTGCGTGATAGCTCAAGGTGAGGCATCGCCCTTATATGCGCGCGCATTCATTGTCAATCGATAGTGCTTGCAGGCCAGGTGGCGTGCGGTTTACAGACAGATTACATTGCTAATGAAGATAATAGATGCTTTTGAAGTGCATGCATTCAAACTTGCGTGAGTATTTTTCTAATCGCGTTTTCATCCAAACCTTTGCCAATAATCACAATGCGGTTGCTCGGTGCTTCCTCATTCCAGCCTTCCAGCAACGTTGGCGGGTAGGGGGTGAAATGCACGGCGTGAATCGCCATCGGTGCAGGTTGGTCAGCCGCATGGAGTATGCCTTTCAGGCGCAGTAGTTTTTCGCCGTGGGTTTGGCAGAGCTTTAAAATCACGGGTTTCAAATCACGCCAGTTGAGCGGACTGGGCAGAGTAACAGTGAAGCTGCTGATTTCGCCGTTGTGCGGCTTTTTAAGCAGGCTGGGTTTTTGTGGCGCACGCAGCCAGCGTTCCGGCTCGGCGCGTTTGCCGGTCGGGTCGAACAAGCCTACATCAATGATGAAATCGGGATCGATTTCACCGTGCTGTATTTTATGTTGTGTCGCGCCGGCATTGATTGCTATTAGCTTTTCTTTCAGTGCAGATAATTGTTCCGGCGTCGCCAGATCGGTTTTGGTCAGCAGCAGCACATCCGCCACCGCCGCCTGTTTACGCGCTTCTGCATTGTCTTCCAGCTGCTTCAGGCCGTAAACGCTGTCAACGGTGACAACCACGGCATCCAGACGAAATACCGATTCAATCACAGGCTCATTCATGAGGTTGGCGAGGATCGGACCCGGATCGGCCATACCGGTGGTTTCGATGACGATGCGGTTAAATTGCGGAATCGCCTGCAGCGCGCGTTTGAAAAACAAGTCGCGCATGGTGTCCGCCAGTTCGTTCTTTAAGCTGCAGCACACACAGCCGGAGCTTAACAGCACCGTATTGTCGGCGATTTGCTCGCTATCGACTTGCGTAGTGAGAATGTGGTCCAGACCTGCTTCGCCCAGTTCGTTGATGATGACAGCGCTGTCTTTCATCTGCGGATTGGCAAGCAAATGGTTCAAAAGCGTGGTTTTGCCGGAGCCGAGGAAGCCGGTCAGCAGGGTAACGGGTATTCTTTTATCCATGATTTGTATTTTATGCCAAGAGCTTGGCTGAAAGCACGGTAAAATAGCATTTATGAATGTATTTTACGAAGAAGAAGGCCATTTTAAGGTGGCCTTTGTCATGACCGAGAATCCTGGCTCTATGCAGGTGGAATCACCTACCGGTAAACGCTCTAAAATCAAGTCGAACAGCGTGCTGCTGCAGTTCGAGGATGCGCTGGATGGTTTTATTGAAGCGGCGCAGCACGAAGCGGAGAATCTGGAAGTCGAATTTTTATGGGAATGCTGCGGCGAACCGGAGTTCGGTTTTGAGGATTTGGCGCAGGATTATTACGGCAAAAAGCCTAGCGCAATCGAAGCGGCAGCTACAGCCATCAAGCTGCATAGCGCCCCCATGTATTTTTATCGCAAAGGCAAGGGGCGCTATAAAGCCGCTCCCGCCGAGACGCTAAAACTCGCGCTTGCCGCGGTGGAGCGCAAAAAACAACAGGCCGAGCAAATGGCGGCTTGGGTGGTGCAACTGAATAATAAGCAATTGCCAGAAAGCTTTTCCAGCAAGGCGGACAGCCTGATTTATCATCCGGATAAAAACAGCCTTGAGTGGAAAGCGATTGATGAGGCCGCGCAGACCTCCGGCCGATTGGCGCTCGCCGTGATGCATGATTGCGGCCTAATCAAGAACGCACACGATTATCACCTGGGCGCTTTTCTGCGCGAGATGTTCAGCGATGGCACGGACTTTCCTGACTTTGATGTGCCGGTGATTCCACAAGACTTGCCACTGGCAAGCGCGGAATGTTTCAGTATTGACGATGCCACCACCACAGAGATTGATGACGCGTTCAGTCTGGAAACACTTAATAATGGCAATATCCGAGTGGGTATACATATCGCGGCACCAGCTTTGAGCGTGCTGCCAGAAACGCCTTTGGACGCCATTGTGCTCTCGCGACTTTCTACCGTGTATATGCCCGGCAACAAAATCACCATGCTGCCGGATAGCGTGGTGCAGCCGTTCAGCCTGGATGCGGGAGAAACCAGGCCAGCGCTGAGTCTGTATTGTGAAGTGACTCCTGAATTTGAGGTGATTGCGCACGAAACCAAAGTAGAACAAATTCGGATTGCCGACAATTTGCGGCATGATACCTTAGAACCTTTTTTCAATACGGAAACCTTATCCGAGGATAGCGGACATCCTTATTGGTCGCGGCTCAAGTTTTTGTTTGATCTTGCAGAAACGCTGGAAAAGGCACGCGGTAAATATGACACCAACCGTGCGCCGCAAATAGATTTCAATTTTTATGTGACCGACGGAATTGTCAGCATCGTGCCGCGCGAGCGCGGATCGCCGATGGATAAAGTGGTGTCTGAGCTGATGATTCATGCCAACAGCCAGTGGGGCGGCTTATTGAAGGAGGCTGGTTTTGCAGCGGTTTACCGCGCGCAAACGGGGGGAAAAGTGTTTATGACATCAAACGCAGAACCGCATCAGGGCTTAGGCGTGGCGCAGTATACCTGGTGTACCTCGCCATTGCGCCGCGCGGTGGATCTGATCAATCAGCGACAACTGATTGCGATGCTGAAAGCAGCACCGGCGCCTTACAATGCGCAGGATGGCAAACTGAATGTCATTATCCGCAATTTTGATCAAATCTATAACGCTTACAGCGAGTTTCAAACGCGCATGGAGCGTTACTGGTGCTTGCAGTACCTGATTCAGGAACAACTGACCGAAGTCATGGCGACGGTTTGGCGCGAGAACCTGGTGCGGATTGACGGCATGTTTTATATCACCAAAGTACCGAGCTTGCCCGAACTAAAGGTGGGGACAAAAGTGTTGCTGGAGATCAAGCATATAGACACTTTGCTGATGGAGCTGAATTGCAAGTTTAAGGGGGTTGTAGCGGCTGAACCGGTTGCAGTGGTTGAAGAGAATGTTGAGATTTAGCGGAAACATTTATGTTGAAGTTTGGTAGAAAGATTCATAAAAGTGTTGCTGATGACAGCATCGTCGAAGTCAGCGAAAGCAACGGCATCCGCTCGCTGTATTTAGGCTCGGTCACCATTCAGAGTAGCATGAGAGTCAGTGCGCCGTTTGCGCTCGAGCTGGCGTATTCGCGCGGCATGATGGGATTTCTGCTGTTTTCGGATAAGGTAAAAAACGTGCTGACCATTGGCTTGGGCGGCGGCTCCGTCCCCAAGTATATCCATGAATATTGCCCTGAAATCAACCAGACTGTTGTGGAAATCAACCCGCAAGTCATCAGAATCGCCCGCAGTCATTTTTATGTGCCAGAGAACGATGGAAGACTCAATATTATCGAGGGCGATGGTATTGCCTACCTGCTCAACCACACTAACAGTGCAGATGTGCTGATGATCGATGCCTTTGATAGTGTGGGCATTCCGCCCAATTTTTGCAGTCAGGATTTTTTTGACAGCTGTGAAGCCGCACTCACAAATCAAGGCATCTTTGCAATTAATCTATGGGGCAGCGATAAAAAATTTGATATTTACTTGCAGCGCATCGAGCAGTCTTTTGATAACAAAGTATTGATGCTGCCGACAGGCAGGCCGGGCAACATCGTCGTTTTTGGCTTTAAGCATGCACCGGATTTGCGTATCGTCAATTTGCATGCACGTGCGAAAATGCTTGAGCATACGCACAAAATAGAATTTTTAAGTTTTTTAGAGAAACTGTGCGAACATAATCCCCATGACAACAAGCAGCTTTTTTAAGGTAAAAGAGAACGAATGAATCAATATTTTGCTACTTGTCCGCGTGGCCTGGAAGCCTTGCTGATGAACGAATTGATCCAAGGCAATGCAAAAGACATCACGCCTACCGATGGCGGTGTGGCTTTTGCCGGTGAGTTAAGTGTGTGTTATTACGCGAACTTGCATTCACGCATCGCCACGCGTGTGCTGATGCAGGCAGGACGCGGAAAATATACGACGGAAGATGATTTATACCAGGCGGCGTACAAGCTCAATTGGCCAAATTGGTTTGATGTGAAGCATGATTTCATGGTGAAAGTCACCGGCGTAAAATGCCCGCTAAAAAGTCTGGAGTTTGCCACGCTACGCATTAAGGATGCAGTGTGCGACAAGTTCAGGCAAGCTGTCGGTTCACGTCCTTATATTGACACCAAAACGCCAGCAGTGCGTATTCATGCTTATTTAACGGCGGATAGCTATCAGTTTTATGTGGATACTTCAGGTGATGCCCTATATCAGCGCGGCAACCGCAAGGTCAGTATCGAAGCGCCTTTGCGCGAAAACCTGGCTGCTGGTGTGTTGCAGCTTTCCGGCTGGAAAGCCGGACAGCCGCTGCTGGACCCGATGTGCGGCAGCGGGACATTTTTGCTTGAGGCGGCAATGATGGCGCTGAATATTGCGCCAGGTCTAAAAAGGGGCTTTGGTTTTGAAAAACTCAAAAATTTTGAGTCCGACACATGGAAGAAAATTAAAAACGCCGCGCTGAAACAGGCGCAGCCCGCGACCTTCCAGAAAATATATGGAAGCGATTCTGATTTACGCGCAGTGCGCATCGCCAGGCAGAATCTAAGCGAAGCAGGCTTGCTGGAAGCCGTACAGTTGGCACAGACGGATATTACCGAAGTGATTCCGCCAGCGGATAATGGTGTGCTGGTAGCTAATCCGCCTTATGGCGTACGCATCGGCGAAGACGAAGAACTGGCGTTGCTTTACCCTAAAATGGGCGAGGCGCTGAAACGCAGATTTGCCGGGTGGAACACTTATTTTTTAACCAATGATATGCGGCTGCCAAAGCTGATGCGCCTGACCCCAAGCAAGCGCACGCCATTGTTTAACGGACCGCTGGAATGCCGGTTGTTTGAAATTAAGATGGTGGCCGGAAGCAATAGAAAATAGTTGAATCATAAGGAGATACATCATGGCTGATTCCTTGGATAATTTACGGGCGCGTATCAACACTTTTGTCGCCGAGCGTGACTGGGCGCAGTTTCATACGCCAAAAAATCTGGCGATGGCGATGATTGTTGAAGCGGCGGAACTGGTTGAGCAATTTCAATGGGATACACCGCAAGAAAGTCAGCAGCTATCACCCGAAAAACGTGAAGCGGTAGCGCATGAACTGGCGGATACGTTTGTGTATTTGCTCAGAATCGCCGAAGTGCTGAAAATTGATTTGATAGATGCGACTAACAGGAAAATAGAACTGAACGCGCAGAAGTACCCGGTTGAAAAAGCGCGAGGCAGCAATGCTAGATATACGGAATATTTATAGGGGCGATTTAAAAACTGCTCCCACAAAAAAGCCAGCTTGACGCTGGCTTTTTATTTTAAATAACTTGATTATTTTAATGCAGCAAGCGCAGCATCATAGTTAGGTTCCTGCGTAATTTCCGGCACCAGTTCAACATATTTAACGACGTTCTTCTCATCTAGAACAATGACAGCACGGGCACACAAGCCAGCCAGTTTGCTGGTAAATAGCAACACACCGTAATTCATTAAAAAATCACGGCCTCGCATGCTGGATAAGTTCACGACATTCTCGATGCCTTCTGCTGCGCAAAAACGTGTTTGTGCAAAGGGCAGATCGGCTGATACATTTAATACTACGGTGTTAGCCAGGCTTGCGGCATGCTTGTTGAATGTGCGGACCGAGGTGGCGCAGGTGGGCGTATCGATACTAGGAAATATGTTCAATACTTTACGCTTGCCCGCATAGGTATCTAAGGTGACGTCTGCAAGCGCCTTATCGACTAACGTGAAATTTGGCGCAGTGCTGCCAATTTTAGGCAGGTTGCCAGCAACCTCGACCGGATTGCCTTTGAGCGTAACGGAGCTAGACATGATTTTCCCCTTTTCTAATTATAAAAAGCTTAAGTATCCATCATAAAACAAAAAATACCATTTAGAACAGATGCTTCCAAATTAAAGTTATCAATTTAATGTTATCAATACAAAAACATTACGCCACTAAATTCTCGCTCAAATAGCCAATGGTCATGGTTTGGTTATGAAGCACGCTGTCGGTGGTATGCGGGCGTGGTGCAAGTTCGCCATAAGAGTAGAAGCCTGTGACGCTGGTTTGTGGCCCTAAAATTTGCTGCACCAGTTTCACTTCATCTACAACCTGTTCCGCCATGACACCTTTGCGGCCCACACAGCTCACACATACGGCCAATCCAGGCTGGTTGGTCTTGTTCGCGCTCAGGCCGTCCATCACCAGATTAGCAGCGCCGCCTGCGCCTTCCACCAGTCTGTCATGGTTGGTCTGGCACAGCCGCACCGTTTCACCTTCTTCAACATTGCCCGCAAAGGTCAGACTATTTTTATTGCTGTCGATAGCCAGCAGCGTGCGAATTTTTTCAACATCCCGCTTGCCTTCTTCAATCACTGCAAGCGGAAACTTTAAGCCGGTGCCAGGCAGGCCGCGGGCAAACGCCTCACCAATATACATTCTGTACAGCGGCAATGCGGGTTTTCCGTCCAGTTCGAGCACCACGTTTTTCTCAGATTTGGTCACTTTGCGCGGCGGGCCATAAGGCTTCCAGCCGCCAAGCGCACCGCTGGAGGTGATGAGCGCGTTGCCATACAAGCCAACGGCAATCACCTGGTTGTCAGAAATAGTATCGTTAAAAAGTTGCAGCGTTTTTACAAAAGCACCCCCGTCACCGGCCAAGCCGCCTACAATGGGGATGTCGCCCAGCACACTTTGAAAACCTTTCAATAATTCCGAGCCGTTGACGTTCAGGCCGTCTGAAATTACCAGAACAGTCCGCAAACCATCTGACTTCAGCTGTTTTGCCAGGCTGGCAGCGGCTTCGAATGAGCTTTGCATGCCAGACATTTTGGTTTGCGCAACGCGTTGGATGGTTTTTTCCCATTGGATGGCGGTGATCTGAATGCTGTCATCGAATACGCCAGCCGGGCTAATCTCGCCCGATGTGGTACAGCCTACCAATTGTGCGGCGGGATAACGTGATTTTAAAAAACCTTGTAATTTGCCTTCAGAGAATCTTTTTACCGAGCCGAATACCAAGACCAGATTGGCGCTGGGAAGTGGTGATGCACCAGGCAAATCCTTTAATGCCATCTTTGAATCTACGGACTCTTGTCTAATAATCATTGTTGCAGGTTCCTACTAAATATGTATCGAATAATTCAGAGCCAAATTCTTTGCATTAGGCTGTCAAGCCGACTTTATTGTTGTTAAAGTATATTATTACAAATATTATGTAAGTGTTGCAAATTATTTCAGAAAATGTAATATTTGTAAGCGTAAAAGAATAAAATCATTTAAAAATATCAGCAAAAATACATTTTTAAAGATTGTTTGTAATGAGGCAATGTTAAAGCATATAAATTTATTTATATGTCAGGGGAGTATCAAGTGGCGCAAGCGAATTTAGCCGGTACAAAAGTTATGGTCATTGACGACAGCAATACGATACGCCGCAGCGCAGAGATATTTCTTAAAACAGCAGGCTGTGAAGTGATTCTGGCAGAAGATGGTTTTGATGCGCTGGCCAAAATTGCCGACCTGCATCCGCAAGTGATTTTTGTGGATATCATGATGCCGCGCCTGGATGGCTACCAGACCTGTTCACTGATTAAGCGCAATGCAAAATTCAAATCCACCCCTGTAATTATGTTGTCCAGTAAAGATGGTTTATTCGACCGCGCGCGCGGGCGGATGGCGGGTTCTGATCAATATTTAACCAAACCGTTTACTCAAGATACTTTGATTAATGCGGTAAATACTTACATCAATAAATAATGTTTTTGGAGAGCCGTAATGGCCATAAATAAAATCTTAATCGTGGATGATTCTGCAACAGACCGGTTTTATCTAACTGAGTTGCTGGAGGAACTGGGTTTCCAAGTCGTCGCGCTGGAAAGCGGTGAGGCGTGTGTGGAAAAGGCTGCTGGCATTATGCCGGATCTCATCATCATGGATATCATCATGACCGGATTAACAGGTTTTCAGGCGACGCGCACACTGACAAAAGACCCGGCGACCACCGAAATCCCCGTGATTTTATGTTCCGGCAAACTGCAGGTGACCGATCTCTCCTGGGCAGGGAAAATGGGTGCCAAAGCGTGTGTTCAGAAGCCAATTTCTAAAGATGAGTTGAAAGTAATTATTGAGAAACTGGGTTAAGGCTCAATTTTTGGCGCAGTTTTTTGAGAATAAAACATGGCGAAAGAATCACAGTTAAGAGAATACCAATCCAGCATTCTAGCCAGGCTGGAGAATGCGAAAAAAGCAGGCGCAGAAGCGCCGGCAGGCTATTTGGGTGTAGTGATCGGCAGCAAAAACGTATTGGTAAGTCTGCAGGAGATTTCTGAAACCCTGCCTATTATGGATATTCACCGTGTACCTATCGTGAAGCCTTGGTTTTTAGGCGTGGCCAATGTACGTGGCGTATTGTACGCCATTAATGATTTGGCACAGCTGCTGGAAAATACGTTTACTGTCATATCATCCAACGCGCGGCTATTGTTAATGAGTGATGCGGTGACATCGAATGTAGCGTTTGTGGTCGACAAGATGATAGGTTTGCGCAAGCTGGATGAAATGAAATTGCGCGATGAAATTGCAGAAGAAACTATATGCTTGAAAGCCCAAATCTACCAGGATGAGGAAAATCGCGTCTGGCATGTGCTGGATTGCGATAAGCTGGTGAACTCCAAAGAGTTTGCAACACCTTATATGGTTTGAGATATGGTTGAATTGTTAATTGGTGTTAAATTGTTGTGTGCATAATTCAGGCGTTATATTGAATGACGCTAAATTATAACGAGAAGTTAAAGGGATCATAAAATGGCACTGAATATTAAAGAGTTACCTGCAAAAATTAAGCAGATGTTTTCCGGAAAAGCCGACAGCAGCGCGGCTGGCGGAAGTGTAAGCCGCCGTCAAATCTACATCCCTATGATTGGTCTGCTTGTTTTTATTGCCTTGGCGTTCTATGTGATTAACCAGGTACGGATCAATGGTCCTGTATATGCTCAATTAAAAGCGAATGATAATCTTAGGGCAGATATCTTGCCGCCACCGTTATACGCCGTGGATGCGTTTGCGGCAGCGAATGCAGCTTTTGTGGCAGCATCAAATAACGATATAGAGCTGCGTGACAAAAGATTGGCCGAGGTAAATAAGGCAGAGGCAGCATTTAAAACCCAAGCCGAATATTGGAAAAAAAACATTCAAGCCGACACCATGAGCGGGCCGTTTCAGGAAGTGATTAAATCGAACGAGAACTTTTATCGAATTTTTAACAAGGACTTTATCCCAGCTATTAATCTGGGTGCCGTTGCAGCGGCCAAACCGCTGGGTGATCTGGCAGTTGCCTACGATGCAAACAGGCTGAGAGTAAATGCATTGGTTGCTGAACTGGAAAAAGAAATCGATAAATCGAATGAATCAACCAGCTTGCTACTGAAAACAGTGTTAACGGCGCTGGCGTTATTAGGCTTGCTGATTTTGGCCTCGATCTGGTTTTTTGGGATGCGTCAGGCGAAAACGATTGACAGTGCGCTGATGAGGCTGGAAAACGATGGCCAGCAGAACCAGATGGCGGTATTGAATCTACTGGATGAAATGGGTGATCTGGCGGATGGTGACTTAACCGTACGCGCGGAAGTGAAAGAAAATATTACCGGTGCGATCGCCGACTCCATTAACTATACCATCGATAGCCTGCGAGACCTGGTAACAGAGATTAACCGTGCTTCTGAGCAAGTAAATACTGCCACTGGGGTAGCGCAAGCGACATCCGTTTCGTTGTTATCTGCTGCTGAAAAGCAGGCGCAGCAAATTACAGAAACTACTGATGCGGTAAGTAATATGACGCGGTCTATCCTTGAGGTGTCTACCAACGCCAGCCAGGCTTCACAGGTGGCGCAGCGCTCGCTGCAAGCTGCTACGCAGGGTTCGCAGGCGGTACAGAATACCATCGCCGGTATGAACGATATCCGGGAGCAGATTCAGGAAACCTCGAAACGTATTAAACGACTGGGTGAAAGCTCGCAGGAAATTGGCGAGATTGTGGAACTGATCTCTGACATTACCGAACAAACCAACATTCTGGCGTTGAATGCAGCGATTCAGGCTGCCTCGGCGGGCGAGGCAGGCCGAGGCTTTACCGTGGTTGCGGAAGAGGTGCAGCGCTTGGCGGAACGTTCATCAGAAGCGACCAAGCAGATTGGTGCGATTGTAAAAACTATTCAGACCGATACCCATAGCGCTGTAGCAGCGATGGAGAAGAGTACGGAGGGTGTTGTGGAAGGCGCAAAACTTTCTGATGCAGCGGGTAAGGCGTTGACTGAGATTGAAACGGTTTCCAACAGTTTGGCGCGTTTGATTCAATCAATATCTGCAGCAACCGAGGCGCAGACCCAGGTGGCTTCTACTGTGACCAAAAATATGCAGCAAATTCAGGAAATTACATCGTTAACTACTAAGGGTACAAAATTGACGGCAGATTCGGTAGGACAATTGACCAAGCTGTCGGAAGAACTACGCGACTCGGTTGCAGGCTTTAAACTGGCTTAAATTACACCTTGAAATTGTTAAAGATTGCTGGAGTGAATTAGGTGGCAGAAAATTTTGATAGCGGCCCGTTAAGCTGGGTTAAAGACCAGATCAATCAACTGCTTGACTCTGTTCTGGAAAACGTCAATTCAGTACGCGGCAATGTTCATGACACCTCTCCGATGCGTTTTTCGCAAACTAGTCTTTATCAGGCTTCGGGCGCGCTGGATATGGTGGGTTTGGAGGGCTGTAAGCGTTTTTGCAGCGAGCTGGAAAAATTAGCCGGAAAACTTGAGAAAAAAACCATCAATGCCACACCTGAAATTATCGATGCGTTCAGCAAGGCCGTAAGAACGCTACAGTCCTATTTGCAGGAACTGCTCAATGGCTCCCCCGATATCCCTCTGCGCTTATATCCAGCATTAAGTCCAATTGTGGCTGCTCAGGGTGAAGCGCTGGAAGAAAGCGAATTGTTTTTCCCAGACACTACAAACAGCGCGCCTAAAGACATTCCAAGCAGACAGTTAACAGAAGCGGAGTACGCGGGTTTTATAGTTGAGCAGCGCATGACTTATCAAAAATCGCTGCTGAACTGGCTGCAAACCAGACAGATCGGCGCTTTGGAGGCTATGACTGCAGCGGTAAGCAATGTAAGCCAGGCGCAGCAAAAACCCGGCAATAAAACCCTTTGGTGGGCGGCAAGTGCGTTCACTGAATCGCTGGAACAAAAAGAAATCGCAGAAAACCAAGGCGCAAAACGGTTGTGTAGAAAACTGGATCAGGAGCTGCGCCTATTTGCAGACGGTGTGAGTAAGCCGCATAGCAACCTGCTGCGTGATATTTTGTATTATGTGGCGATTAGTAATGTTGATAAAGCAAACGTGCGCAAGGTTAAAGAGGTGTTCGAGCTTGATCAACTGATTGATAAAAAAACATCAGTGGATTTTGCCGGAACTGGTGTCGATGCGGATGAAACAGCACGGGTGCAGCAACTGATCAATGAGCTGGATCAGCTGAGAGAATTATGGGATGAGGTGTCAGGCACTATTGATTTTACCAAGGTCGATGTAAACGCGGGCCGTACGCAGGTACCTTTGGATAATGTATTAATTACCAGGTTTTCAGACGTGCTGGCTGCCAGCTGTGCAATCGCGCAAAATTTAAGACATACAGGGCTTGCTGACGTTTATTCGGCATTGCAGCAAGCCAGCAACACGTTGCGTGATGACGCAAGCAAAGTGAACCACGCAGCATTGATCGAGGTGGCCGCAGCGCTTAATTTGATTGAAGACTCGCTTAAGAATTATCAATATATGGATTCAGACAGGATACATAAATTACGTTCTGAAGTGCAGCGCCTTGAATCAATCTCATCCGGTGAAGTTTACGGCAAACTTGAAGCGGACAGGGCAGAAGCGCTGGATCGCGATACGGTCAAGACGGTTGTCGCGCATGTTAAAGAGTCGCTTAAAACAATTGAGCAGGCACTGGACAGTTATTTCCGTCACCCTGCGGAAAAAGCCCCGTTAATGCTTACGCTTCAGCCGCTGAAACAGGTTTTTGCAGTGTTTGATATGCTGGGCATGCCTACGCCGGCAGACATCGTGAATGCGTGTGACAGTCTTGTCCGGCACTTTCAGCAAGCCGATTATGTGACAAATCAAGCCCATTTTGAACTGGTGGCGGAGAGCCTGAGCATGATTGGCTTGTATGCGGACGAATTGCCGAAAACTCGCCCCGAAGCTGAGCAGGCGCTTGAAGGTGCATTGCAGCGCTTAAATAATACCCTCGCAGAAGCTGGCCTGGAAAAAACGGAAAGCGAGGCGCAGATTACAACGGCTTCAACAGCGTCTACTGATGTAACAGTCACGGTAGCTGTTGAAAACCTAGCTGCGAAAGAACCGGATCAGGCCGTGAGTCCAGCTATTGCGGATGGTGCTGGCGTAGTTGACCGGGCATTTGATTCTGAGCTGCTGGATATTTACCTTACAGAGGCCGAAGAGGTGCTGGCGCATATTGCACAGAATTGTCAGGCTTTGCGCGTAAATGCAACAGACCGCGAGGCTCTGGTAGAAGTTCGGCGCAGTTTCCATACATTGAAGGGCAGCGGCCGCACAGTGGGCTTAAATGCGCTGGGTGAGATCGCTGGCAAGGTCGAGTTTTTCCTGAACGGTGTGCTTGATAAAAAATCCATGCTGAATCCTCAGCAAATCGTTTCGATTGAACAGATTGCAGCCGCTTTTGCGGGATGGACGGCTGATCTGCGTGCAAATGGCCAGGTGAATGTAAACCAGGAGGCTTGGTTTACCCGTATTGCATCACTTTCGAGCAAAGGCGAAAAACCAAGCGCTAAGCCAGCGAAAAAACCGGACGCACAGGTGCTGATTGGCGGTACACGCAAATTGAGCCGTGCACTGTATGATATTTTTATCAACGAAAGCATGCAAAACATCACGTTGCTGGAGCAGGAAGCTGCCAAACTCGCAGCAGACAGCAGCCTGCAGCCTTCCGCAGGGACGAGGCGTGCTGTTCACACCTTGGCCAGCAATGCCCTAGCTACAGGCTTCAATCCCATGGGCGAATTGGGCCGCGCACTGGAAAACTGGCTGGATGCAGTCAGTGCGACCTGGTCTCCGCAGTATCTGGAGCTTTATACCAATACCGTTAAGTCATTGGCGAATATGTGGCAAAAAATTTCTGAGCTACGTAACCCGCGTTCAGCGCATGCCTTGATTAAGGTGCTTAACCTAGCGGCCCAGCAGACAGCGCAGGATAAAGAGCCTTCTGTCGAGCTTGTTGAAATTCCGCAGCAGGAAGAAACCGTTGCCATGATTGCTGCAGAGACTGCAGAAGCTCCGTTGGTTCAGGAGATTATGGAAGAGACAAATCCTGAGCAGGTAGCAGATATCGACGTAAAACTGGTTACCGAAAGCATGCCTTACCAGGTGCCAGGTGCGCATGATGCCACGCTGGTTAACCAGGAACTGCTCACCATGTTTATCGAAGAGGCACGTGAAATTCTGCCTGAAATCGGCGCTGAATTGCGTGCATGGCGGACAAGCCCCAAACAGACGGATCACCCGGATGCATTGCAGCGTGCCTTACATACCCTGAAAGGCAGCGCGCGCATGGCAAGCCAATCGACTCTTGGCGATGCGGTACATGAGCTGGAAGATCACGTGATGCGCTCACTCAAGCGCGGAAATGAAGCAATCGATTTTGAAGGCATGTTTGTCGAGCTGGATAAAATCGGGGGTCATTTTGAAGCAATATTGGGTCACATCCCGAGCCAGGCAATTGATCAGGGCCAAGAGAAAGCTGCGGTTCCGGCAGGCCGTGCCACCGACAGAAAAGCCCAATTCCTGCGCATGCGGGCGGATACGCTGGACAGGCTTATCAACGATGCAGGTGAAATTTCTATTATCCGTTCACGTCTGGACAGGGAGCTGGCGAATTTTAAGCAGTCGTCCAATGATTTAACCGAGAGCGTGACGCGTTTGCGCACTTATTTGCGCGAGCTGGAAATCGAGGCAGAAACGCAATTGCAATCCCGCATGAATGTGTTGCAGGAAACCCACGAAACTTTTGACCCGCTTGAATTTGACCGGTTTACGCGCCTGCAGGAACTTACGCGGATGATCGCCGAAAGCGTGAATGACGTAGCGACCATTCAGCATGGCTTACTTTCGAATCTGGACCAATCCGAAGCGGCGTTACAACAGCAAAGCCGCATGAACCGCGATTTGCAGCAAAGCCTGCTTAGTGCGCGTATGCTGCCGTTCAGGCAAATTACGGAACGTCTGCAACGTATCGTGCGGCAAACTGCACGCGAACTTAAAAAACCGGTCGATCTGGAAATTGACGGCGAAGCAACGGAAATTGACCGCAGCGTACTGGATAAACTGGGGGCACCGCTGGAGCATTTATTGCGCAATGCGGTGGCGCATGGTATCGAATCTCCCTCCGAGCGCCTGAAGTCAGGCAAGCCGGAAACCGGTTCGATCAAACTCAGGGTGCGTCAGGAAAATGATGAAATCAGTATCATTGTGAGCGACGATGGTGCCGGCATCAATCTGCAGCGTGTAAGAGAAAGAGCAATCAAGAACAATATGCTGGATGCGAATGCGGAGGTGGGTGAGCAAGCATTGATGTCGCTCATCTTTGAACCGGGATTTTCTACCGCCGAGCGAGTTTCGCAAATTGCAGGCCGAGGGGTCGGTCTGGATGTCGTGCGCAATGACGTCAGCGGCTTGGGCGGCCGTGTAGATTTGAACAGTGAGGCTGGCAAAGGCACAACCTTCAATGTGCATTTGCCAATCACGCTTTCGGTAGCTCATGTGCTGGCAGTGCGCTCTGGCCACGAGATTTATGCGTTACCGGTGGCCATGATTGAGCAGGCGCAAAAAATCAAGCGGCTGGATTTGATTAACGCTTACAAAGCTGGTGAAATCAAATGGGCGGATAAGCAATATCCGCTGCATTATTTATCCAAACTGCTGGATCATCAGGAGCATCAGCCAGAAGATCATGCCTATATTTCTGTGCTGCTGCTGCGCAGCGGCTCATATAGTATTGCTTTGCATGTGGATGAGGTGATTGGCAACCAGGAAGCGGTCATGAAGCCTATTGGCGCCCAGCTGGCACGTGTGCCGGGTATCGTGGGAGCGACTGTGGCGGGTGACGGCAGTATCGTGCTGATTATCAATCCTGTGCAATTGGCGAATCGCGAAGATCTGGCTGTTGGCAGCGTCGTGGTAAAAACAGCTAAAGCCAAAGCACCCAAAATGGTGGCCAAGCAACGTATATTGGTGGTGGATGATTCACTCACCATGCGTAAAGTGTTAAGCCGCTTGCTGGAGCGCGAAGGCTTTGAAGTGCTGGTTGCAAAAGATGGTATGGATGCGATGCAGCTGCTGCAGGAAATCACACCAGATGCGATTCTAACCGATATCGAAATGCCGCGTATGGATGGCTTTGGTCTGGCGCGCAATATTCGTGACGATGCGCGTACCGCCAATACGCCGCTGATTATGATCAGCTCGCGTACCGCGGATAAGCATCAAAACCTCGCAAGAGAAATTGGTGTTGATGCCTTCTTCGGCAAGCCGGTGCAAGATAATGATTTGATTGGTAAAATTAACGAATTGCTGGCTTCCAGGCGAGTTTTGCACTAAAAGATAGCAAAAAAACCCGTTAATTTTTGACAGTTTTTTTGTTGGATATCCGTATTCCATGATGGATTTTGAATATTGTCGTTGCTAGGCAAAAACAAATTATATGATTGATTTAGAAAATTAACTCAACTCCGAGTTGAGTTTTCCCTATAGCTGTCACACAGTAACCTACACTCTCGACCCATAGCTGACATTTAACGAATGCTTCGACGATAGGCCCATTCAATCATACTGCTATCCCTTGCAGCTGCAGTACATAGTTTATCTGGACTGGGCATTATTCCCACTCTACCAAGATCAAGTCGATCAGCGTCCCAGCAAGTGAGCACTGTAATATCGCCTTCCTGATGGCCAAATGTGTGATGCTGGCAAGCATAGGACAGCAACTCAAACTCTTCATTTGCTAAATGGATAGCCTTACCCCGTAATTTCTCGGCAAAACTTGCTGCACGAGGACCATGCTCAGGATCATGATTATCATTAAATCTACGAGAATCATGCAAAAAAGCAAATAACTCAACAACTAATGTATTAGCACCAGTCTTTTCTGACAGGCGCAAACCAATGTCGCGTACCCGCGCCCAATGGGCAACTCCATGAACGCCGTGCCAATCGAGTTGATATTCAACCCTTATGGCGTTAATTAGGTCGGGGGTGATCATGAAGAGCGATTCAACAACATATTTTTAAATTTTCTTTAACAAATCAATATAAACACCATTATGATCTGACGTATATTTACTATCTTCTGTGAAATGATTCCAGACTCCCACTTCAATATCACTGAAAAATCCCTTACTGATACAAATGTGATCAATGTTGCTTCTGGCATAACCTTTAACAGGATCAATACTCAATTTTCCTGATTTTCCAAAATTTTCTTCTGTGATGCATTGGAGATTGCTCTTTTCCAACTCAGAATTAAGCAGTTCAATTCCTTGAGGGCTAGAATAACGATTAGATCCATCACGCGTTTGATTAAAGTCCCCTGCGACTATTAATGGAATATCTGACCACCAATTATCAATCTTCCTCCAGTCCTCCCCGTGCCACTTAATCGATTTGTAATGCTCTTCCCAAGGCTTGGAATCATTTTTAACTCTAAAGTCACGGTAGGCGATAATTGTTCCATATATCAACATTTCGCCAAGCGGAGTTTCAAATTGCGCACATACAGCCACTTCATCATTTGCGGTTTCTAATTCTTTCAATAATCGGATCTGATTGCTGTACCAAATCGATGACCAGTATTTTCCGTATTGATTTTTGGATTTTGGATATACAACTTGGTAGCCATATTCAGTCAAATCCACTTCAACGCAAGTTTCTGTTAGAACCACTATATCTGGAGCAAACTTCATGATCTGCAATATTTGCAAATCTTTTGGTCGACTGCTGTTGTATGCGTGATCCAGATTCCAGGTAGCAACTCTAAGCCAACCCATGATTAGGACTGATCGTCCTCGCGACTAATTGTATCAAGTCTATGTCTTAAAGCATTAACCATACGATTCGTCATGTCAGCCAGATAGCTCAGGACACGCTTGCGCTCAGAAATGTTATTCAAATCATTGTAAGTTACACTAGGCGCTGAAATATAAATTTTATGCCCATCATTTTGCCAATTCAGTTTAACCCCAATGCTCCTCTCAATCTCATCTTGTTGAGCTAATAAACGTTCATAGTAATCCTGAGCTTTTTCAAATGACTTGGCAAAAGTAAGGTAAACACCGCCCATCCCGGAACTCTGGGCAAGAAAAGCACTAATCCAAGCTAGACCTGCTTTAGGGGGCATAACAAAATAGATATTAGTGGATTTAGGCAAGCTAGCTGGTTTTGGTTGTTCTAAATCATCTAAGCTAAGTATAGATAGATATTCGGACCAAAAATTTTGAAACCAAGTCCATTGTGGATTGGATTTTTCTTCGGTATCTTCAGCAATAGCTAACTGTTCAAATTCTATCGGACCTGTTGAACCTACCAGAACGGTACGTTGCAAAAGTTCGGTTTTAGCAAGTATCCTAGGTTGAAGTAGAACCTCATTATTCGGAAGCCTAAATGCTGCTACTTCTATCAAGCCGAACCCAAAGCGAAGGTTTCCGTACTGCTCAATGAAATTTACTAGCGACTCTGTTCCTGTACGGATACCATCCCCGACAATAAGTAGGAGAAAATCGCCAGACTTAAGGCTATTAGTAACCCCGTCAACAAAATTAGCCTCATCAAAATCCGGATTTACCTTGCGTACACAATTCAATAAGTGATCAGAGCCTTGCTTGCTGGCGACAGCTGTTTCTCTTGCTAAGTCAGCAAAAGACCAAGAAGTTAGCTGCTTTGCGTAATCAAGGATTTGGGCAACTACAACCCTCCGCGCTTCAGGATTACGCCAAAGTTTGGTTTCCACAAGAACAAGATGTCCACTTTCTGTGACGTACAATATATCCGCTGGACCTGCACCTGTTTCAATTTCCATGCAGATTGGTATCAAGGCGCTCATTCGCGGATCTATTTCTTTTATTGGCAAACATTGCGGATGATAAAATAGTGCTTCTTGCAGCCATTTCTCTGAGAAAAGACCTTCAAAGCTCATTAGCGGAAGCCGCTCTAAAACTATTGCCGGGCCTTGCTGGCTGATAATAATTGGGTTTGCAAAAGCACTCAAAATTGACCTCCTTGTTTTTATTATCCTGCATGGTACTTCGTTAGTAATTCAATTGCAAAAAATCTCCTTAATATCTAGCAACTTGGCTTGAACTATTGAGGGCCTGAATAGATACATTTTAGTAAATAGGATGAAATCTTGTGATGCCGAACTTCCACTTTTGGCCGAAGTTTACTCATTCAGCTTTGCTAGCTGCTTGCCCCAAAGCTGACGCTCACTAACTAAGAGTAGCAAATCAACATAAGCTGGAAATTCTCAATCCTGTTATTTATGGTCAAATCAATCATGGAATACGGACAGCCCTTTTATTTGACTCATTTTTTATTTTTTTGGAGCCATTTTTTTTGCACGCAGGTAAAATAGTCGCATGCAAGATTCCGTTCAACATCCAGCCGAAAATTCAGAAACGCTCAGCCCGCAGTTTATCCACTTGCGCTGCCACAGCGAATATTCGATTGTGGATGGCATTGTGCGGATTGACGATTATATCGATGCGGCCAGCAAAGATGCCATGCCGGCCGTGGCGCTTACCGACCTTAGCAATCTATTTGGCGCGATTAAATTTTATAAAGCCGCGCGCGGACGAGGCATTAAGCCGATTCTGGGTTGCGAGCTTTGGCTGGAAAATACCAGCAACCGTGATCAGGCGTTCCGCATTTTATTGTTGGTGCAAACCAATGCGGGCTATCTCAAATTATGCCAGCTTATTAGTAAGGCCTATCTTGAGAATCAGTACAGGGGCCGTGCCGAGATCAAGCAGGCGTGGCTGGAACGGGCCGATGGCTTGATCCTCATATCTGGCAATGCGCAGAGTGACATCGGGGCCGCATTGAATGCAGGAAATGCAAAGTTGGCGTTGCAGCTGGCAGCCTCATGGTCGAATATGTTCTCTGGACGCTTCTATATCGAATTGCAGCGGACAGCGGATCCTAAAGATCATCCCGCGCAGGAAAATCTAATCAGCAACGCCTTAGACCTGGCCAGCCAGTGCGATTTGCCAGTGGTCGCCACGCACCCCATCCAGTTTATCAGCCCAGATGATTTCAAGGCGCATGAGGCGCGCACCTGCATTGCCGAAGGCTATATGCTGGCGGATACGCGTCGTCCCAAAAACTTCACGCCACAGCAATACTTTAAATCGCAGGCGCAAATGTGCGAATTATTTGCAGACATTCCCGAAGCGCTTGCCAACTCGGTTGAAATTGCCAAGCGCTGCAATTTAACACTTACGCTTGGTAAGAATTATCTGCCCAATTTCCCCACGCCCAACCAGGAAAGCCTGGATGCTTATCTGATCCAGCAATCGGAAATCGGGCTGGAAGCGCGTCTGCAGACATTGTACCCAGATGCGGAGGCGCGCGAAGCCAAGCGGAAAGTATATGCAGCTAGGCTGGAGTTTGAATGCAAAATCATTAACCAGATGGGCTTTGCGGGTTATTTTTTAATTGTGGCCGATTTTATCAACTGGGCGAAAAATAACGGTGTGCCGGTCGGGCCTGGCCGTGGATCAGGTGCTGGTTCCCTGGTGGCGTATAGCCTTAACATTACCGATCTCGATCCGCTTAGATACAACCTCCTGTTCGAGCGCTTCTTGAACCCGGACCGTGTTTCCATGCCCGACTTTGATATCGATTTCTGCATGGATGGGCGTGATCGCGTCATTGATTATGTTAAGCAAAAATATGGTCTGGATGCCGTTTCGCAAATTGCCACCTTCGGTACCATGGCCGCTAAGGCGGTGATCCGTGACGTTGGCCGAGTGCTGGATTTGCCGTTTAATTTTGTGGATGGCATTGCCAAACTGATCCCGCTGGAGCTTGGCATTACGCTGGAATCCGCACTCGAAAAAGAACCGCAACTGCAGGAAAGAAGAGAGGCGGAGGAAGAGGTAGCTGAACTGCTCGAGCTCGCATTGCGGCTGGAAGGCTTGGTGCGCAATGTGGGGATGCATGCGGGCGGCGTGCTGATTTCACCGGGCAAGATTTCTGATTTTTCACCGATTTATTGCCAGGCCGATGGTGGTAGCCTGGTGAGCCAGTACGATAAAGATGATGTAGAAGCGGTCGGGCTAGTGAAGTTCGACTTTCTGGGCTTGCGCACGCTAACTATTCTGGAGCTAGCGCTTGAAAATGCCAACAAACAGCGCATCGCTGCAGGCCAAGCCCCGCTTGCCTTCCAGAGCATGCTTTTGGACGACAAAGCAACCTTCAATCTGCTTAAAACGGCGAATACCACAGCGGTGTTCCAGCTGGAATCGCGTGGCATGAAAGACATGCTGAAGCAAGCCTTGCCTGATTGTTTTGAGGACATTATCGCCTTGGTGGCGTTGTACCGCCCAGGCCCAATGGACCTGATTCCGGATTTCTGCCGCCGCAAGCACGGCAAGCAAAGGGTAGAGTATCCGCATCCGGCGACCGAACCTATCCTGAAAGAGACCTACGGCATCGCGGTATATCAAGAGCAGGTCATGCAAATCGCGCAGGTGGTGGCAGGATACAGCCTGGGCGGCGCTGATCTGCTGCGTCGCGCCATGGGCAAAAAGAAGCCTGAGGAAATGGTGGCGCAACGTGCCATATTTACCGAAGGCGCGCTTAATAATGGTTTAACCGAGCGCCAGGCCAATGAGTTGTTTGACTTGCTGGAGAAATTTGCCGGTTACGGGTTTAATAAATCACACGCCGCCGCCTATGCTTTGGTAGCATATCAAACGGCTTATCTGAAAGCGCATTATCCTGCCGCGTTTCTGGCATCCACGATGTCGGCAGACATGAACAACACCGACAACATTCACAGCTTCTTTGATGACTGCGCGCCGAATAAAGTTGAGGTGCTTCCGCCGGACATCAACCAAAGCGGTTACCGTTTCGAGCCTCTCAATAATACTCAAATATTATATGGACTGGGGGCGGTGAAAGGCACAGGGCTGGCCGCAATCGATGTGATTCTGGCTGCGCGTGAACAGAATGGCCCATTTAAGGATCTGTTTGATTTTTGCACGCGCCTGGATCTGCGCAAGGTGAATCGCCGCGTGATTGAATCGCTGATTCGTGCCGGCGCGTTTGATAAACTGGAGCCGAATCGTGCTGCATTGCTGGCGGGTGTTGGCTTGGCGATTGCCGCAGCCGAGCAATCCAATCACCATGCAAATCAGAACAGTCTGTTCAGCGAAACGGCGGAAACCAAACATGCGCTGCCGAAAGTGCCCGACTGGACCCCAGATCAGGCTTTGATAGAAGAAAAAGCTGCGCTGGGTTTTTATTTAAGCGGACACCCTTTTTTAAGTGCGAAAGACGATGTAAGTCAGTTTGTGCGCGGCACATTGGCTGATTTGGTGCCGCAGGAGCAGCCTAAGTTATTGGCGGGCATTGTGGCCGGGGTGCGCATTCGCATGACGCAGCGCGGTAAGATGGCAATCGTGACGATTGATGATGCGGTCGCTAGGGTGGATGTAGTGGTGGGGAGCGAGTTGCTCAATCAGTACGCACATTTGATTAAAGAAGACCAATTGTTGGTGATTGAAGGACGCGTGAGCCATGATGAGTTTTCGGGGGGAAACCGCGTCAATGCACGCAAGCTATATGATTTAGCTTCGGCGCGCAGCGCCTATGCCAGCATGCTTAAAATATCCTGCAATGGACAATCGGATGCAGCAAAACTTACCACGATATTAAGCCCGTACCGTAAAAAAACGGCAGAACCCGATAAAAAGTTGTGCCCGGTTAAAATTGAATATCATAACAGTCAGGGTCAGGCTAGCCTGATGCTGGGCGATGCCTGGCGAGTGGAACTGCAGGATGAATTATTGCAAAATCTTCATGCATGGTTGTCAAAAGAAAACGTAAAAATCCTTTATAATTAGCACACTTTGTATTTAATGCATGACACGAGATGAAGGCCAGAAATGAAAGTTAGCTATTTGGATTTTGAGCAAGGCATCGCGGATCTGGAAAAGCGCATTGATGCGCTGCAGGTATCGCATGACGATCATGACGATTTGGATATTTCCAAAGAGCTTGAACAATTGCAGAAAAAAAATAAAAAACTGCTCGAAGATACCTATAAAAACTTGAACGCATGGCAAATCTCGCAAGTGGCGCGCCATCCGCAGCGCCCTTACACGCTTGACTACATCAGCAATTTGTTCACTGATTTTGAGGAACTGCACGGCGACCGCGCATTTGCTGACGACCCAGCGATTGTAGGCGGTATTGCGCGTTTTGAAGGCACACCAGTGATGGTGATCGGCCACCAAAAAGGGCGTGATGTCAAAGAACGCCAGTACCGTAATTTTGGCATGCCGCGCCCGGAAGGCTACCGCAAAGCCTTACGCCTGTTCCGCTTGGCCGAAAAATTCGGTCTGCCGATTATTACGCTCATTGATACACCGGGCGCTTACCCCGGTATCGGCGCGGAAGAACGCGGCCAATCCGAAGCCATTGCCAGAAATCTCTATGTGATGGCCGAACTTAAAACACCGATTCTCGGCGTGATTATCGGCGAAGGCGGCTCGGGTGGCGCACTGGCGCTGGGTGTAGTGGATCAGTTATTAATGATGCAATATTCCACTTATTCAGTGATTTCGCCTGAGGGCTGTGCTTCGATCTTATGGAAAAGCGCCACCAAGGCGCCAGAGGCCGCAGAAACATTGGCGATTACGGCAGATCGTTTGAAGGACTTGGGGTTGGTGGATATGATTGTCAGCGAGCCTTTGGGCGGCGCGCACCGCGATGTGGATACCACCATGCAATCGCTGCGCCGTGCGCTAAAAAGCGAGCTCGCGGCATTGCAAAAGAAAAACACCGATAAGCTACTCGCTGCGCGTTATGAGCGTTTAATGGGTTATGGCAAGTTCAAAGAAACTGCCAGCAAATAAAACTCTTCAATATCAGCTTAAAACTTTTTTAGCTGATATTTTTTTAAGCCAAAGTTTAGTAAATCCTAAGCTGGTTGTCGGCTTCAGTGGCGGCCTGGATTCATGTGTGTTGTTACATTTACTTGCCGAATGTCGTCAAACTCTCCCGTTTCAATTACAAGCGCACCATGTGCACCATGGCCTGAGCCCTAATGCGGATGCGTGGGCTGATTTTTGTCAAGGTGTCAGCAGTAAACTGAATATTCCATTCACGCTATCAAAAGTCGAAATCAATAGAAACAGCGGCACAGGCCTTGAGGCGGCTGCCCGCGAGGCACGTTATAGGGTGCTGCAGGCCTCGGGCGCTGATTTTATTTGCCTGGCACATCATCAGGATGACCAAGCCGAAACTTTATTGCTGCAGCTAGCGCGGGGCGCAGGTGTGAAGGGGCTGGCAGGCATGGCTGGCCTGAATAAAAAGTTGCTGCGGCCTCTGCTGAATGTATCTAGAGTAGACTTAGAGCGTTATGCCAAGCAGCATCAATTGGCATGGATTGAAGACGAAAGTAACATTGATACCAAATTTGACAGAAACTTTATGCGGCATGAAGTGCTGCCAAAATTAGAAAAAAAATATCCCGCTATCAGGCAGACCATTAGCCGTGCTGCACAGCACATGGCGGAAGCCGATATGCTGCTGGACGAGCTGGCTGAAATGGATGTGACAAATTGTCAATCAAGCCAACATGACAGCAGACAATTAGCACTCCAGCCACTTGCGGCATTAAGCGCTGTACGCATTAAGAATGCACTGCGCTGGTGGCTGGCACAGCATGTTTGTGATATGCCAAGTGCCGCGCAGTTGCAGCAAATTTCGCAACAATTGATGCATGCCAAAGCTGACGCCAACGTAAAAATAAAAGTGTCTCCAGACTTTATTCTACGGCGCTTTCATGGCTGTGCCTATTTGGTTAAGAATATGCCTGAGAATGCTGAAAATGATGCCCGCAGTACTTTTAGCCTTGTGTGGCAAGGTGAAAAAATGATTATTTTACCCGACCTATCACGCTTATTTTTTTGCGAAAAACTAGGGGAAGGTATTGCCATGCGGCATGTTGAAAATGGTCAATTAAGCATTCGTTATCGTCACGGTGGTGAGACTTTAAAGCCTGAAGAAAATCGCCCAAATCGTAGCCTAAAAAGTTTATTTCAAACCTCACAAGTCCCACCTTGGCAACGCGAGCGCTTGCCTTTGCTGTTTTTAAATGATGAACTCTGCATGCTGCCTAACATAGCAATGACGGCCGCGCTTAAAGCCAAACCTGATGAATTAGGTTTGTTTATTGAGTGGCAAGACAACAAAGTAATTTAATTAAGCAAGTTAACTAAAAAAACCTTTACCAGCACCCCCCATGAATATTTGCTTATAGTGCTTTATTTTCTCAGTATTTTATTGAGTTCTGGCCATACGTTTTCTAATATTTTGGCCTGGGCAGCGGCTGTGGGGTGCAATCCATCGGCTTGAATTAAATCTGGGTTGCCAGCCACACCTTCTAGCAAAAAGGGTACTAGTGCTGCACCATGTTTTTTGGCTAGAGTTCGGTAATTTTCGCTAAATTGTCGGCTGTACTTTAGGCCGTAATTGGGTGGTATTTTCATGCCAATTAGCAATACTTTAGCCTTAGATTTTTTGGCTTGTTGAATCATGGTCTCTAGATTGTTGTGGGTTTCAGAAGCATTTAAACCACGTAGGCCATCATTTCCACCCAGTTCAATTAGCACAAAGTTGGGTTTCTGCAGTTTTAATATATTGGCAAAACGGCTTAATCCGCCGCTGGTGGTTTCGCCGCTGATGCTGGCGTTAACAACTTGGTAGTTAAGCTTTTGTGCATTTAGGCGCTGTTGCAATAATGCCACCCAGCCGTCATCTTGTGGTATGCCGTAAGCGGAAGATAAGCTATCACCAAACACAACAATGGTTTGCGGACTAGTTTGCTTCGCGTTGGCGGATAGTGCAACCAAAGTGCTTACAATAAGACTAACTGCAGCAAACACATTAAACAATAAATTAAAACGAGAAGGCATGCGAGAATCCATATATGTTACTTTCTGAATCCGAAATAAACTTGACGCATCGAAGCACAATAAACAGCACCGCTATTTTAGCCAAAAACTTAAGCAAACACGTGGTAGATGTAACAAACAAAGCTAGTGCAAATAAAATCGAAATTTTAAATGACCTGAACTTGCAGGTTGCACACGGTGAGAGTATCGCTATCGTCGGGAGTTCAGGCTCAGGCAAATCCACTTTGCTGGCGTTGCTGGCGGGGTTGGATGTGCCAACCGCTGGCTCAGTAGAAGTTTCTGGCCGGTCATTCAGCACCTTAGATGAGGATGCCCGGGCCGCCATGCGAGGTGCACAGATGGGCTTTGTGTTTCAATCGTTTCAACTACTTCCCACTATGACAGCGTTAGAAAACGTGATGCTGCCGATGCAGTTAGCTAATAGAAAAGATGCCAAACAAATGGCAGTCGCGACACTCGAGAAAGTGGGTTTGGCTGAGCGTTTGCAACATTACCCCAAGCAACTATCTGGTGGCGAACAGCAGAGGGTAGCAATAGCAAGAGCTTTCGCCCCAAAACCAGCTATTTTGTTTGCAGATGAACCGACGGGCAATTTAGATATTGCCACAGGCGAGTGCATTATTGAGTTACTGTTTAGCCTGAACCGGCAAGCCAATACCACGCTTATTTTGGTGACACACGATGTGCAGTTGGCACAGCGTTGCAGACGTCAATTGACGTTACAACATGGTCAGTTGAGCGCGATATGAGGTTAAAGCTATGACTTTGAATTTTGTTTTAGCATGGCAGCAATTACGTTCGCAATGGCAAGCGGGTGATTTGCGTGTACTGGTACTGGCCTTGGTGCTGGCGGTTAGCTCCATCACTGCTGTTAATTTCTTTACTCACCGCATTGCGGCACACTTGAATAATCAGGGAGGTATGTTATTGGGTGGCGATGCGGTGATTAAAGCAGATCACGCTATCCCACTCCAATATAGTACCGAGGCTAAACGGCATAGCCTGCAGACATCATCCACACTCGAGTTTGCCAGTATGGCAATAAATGCGGATAAAAATATACTCGCTGAAATTAAAGCGATTGATGACAATTTTCCCTTAATTGGTGATTTTGGCGTGCAGTTTTTGACAGAGAAAACGGTGCAAAATGTGCGTACTAGACCTGCAAAAGGTGAGGTATGGGTAGAGCCTCGCTTAGCTAATGCGCTGAATTTAAAGCTTGATGACCAACTAGAATTGGGCGCCATTAAACTTAAAGTAGCTGGCATTTTATTACGCGAGCCTTCGCGTGGGGGCGATATGTTTAGCTTTGCACCACGCGTGATGATGCACATAGATGACGTGCCTGCAACTGAGCTGCTTCAATTTGGCAGTCGCGTCAAATATCAATTGGTGCTCGCGGGCAATGCTGAAAATCTTAAACAGTACACGCGCAAGATAGCGCCAAATTTACAACGTGGCGAGAGAATTGAAGACGTAAAAACCGCAAGGCCAGAGATTAGAAGTGCCTTAGATAAAGCCGAAATATTTTTAGGCCTAAGCGCCATGGTGACTGTGGTGCTGTCGATTGTGGCCATGCTGCTTGCCAGTGCGCCGTTTGTAGCTCGCAGCCAAGAGGCAGCAGCCTTGTTACGCTGTTTTGGCGCAAGTAAAGCAAATATTGAAAATATCATGCTGATTCAAACGGCATTGCTGGCTGCGATAGCTGGCGGTGCTGGCTGCTTGCTGGGCTATTTAGTGCAATTCGGACTAGCCCATTTTGCTGGAAAATTATTTTTAGAAAACCTGCCAGCGCCCAATTTAACACCTATTGCAATGGGCCTGCTATTAAGCTTTGCGATTCTATTTGCAATTATGTTGCCACACATTCGTGCGTTAAAAAATATTCCAACTATTCAAATTTTGCGTCGAAATTTTGTATTAAACCCCAGCAAAATTTGGATGAATTACTTGCCTGTGATAGTGGTGATTACGTTGCTGATTTTTTTATTGGCCAAAACATTTAAACTGGCCTTGGCATTTTTGGCGGGTATTTTTGGCATCTGCTTAGTCACTGGTGTTCTAGCATTTTGCTTGGCGCTATTGCTGCATCGTGCCAGCCAAAGCAAAGCTTTTGATAATATTATCAGCTTAGGCATGGGCAATTTAAAGCGTAGGCTTGGTTTGTCTATCGTACAAATTGTCGGCTTTAGTATAGGCGCCATGGTGCTGATGCTACTGGTGATGATTAAAACGGATTTGATGCAATCCTGGCAGTCGTCCTTGCCCGCGGATGCGCCAAACAGGTTCATTATTAATATTCAACAAAATCAAGTTGAGCCACTTAAAACTTTTCTTAGTCAAATAAGTGCTATTAAAAGCACTCCGCAAGTGTTTGCTATGGTTCGCGGCAGGCTGGTAGAAAAAAATGGTCAGCCAATTAATGCAGAGATGTTTACAGAAGATCGTGCAAAAAGGCTAGTATCACGTGAGTTTAATTTGTCGTCAGCCGCTGTAATGCAAACAGATAATAAGCTACAGCAAGGCCGTTGGTGGCGTGCCGATGAAGCCGCTGCGCCGCTGTTATCTTTAGAGCATGACATTGCGCAAGCGCTGAACATTAAGCTAGGTGACACACTGACATATGACATTGCAGGCAGTAAAATCACTTTAACTGTGGCGAGTATACGCAAAGTAGAGTGGGACAGCATGCGAGCTAATTTTTTTGCTGTAACGCCACCTAAAACTTTAGCTCAATTTAGTGCCAGCTATATGACCGCATTTTACTTGCCTAAAAACCAAGATAATGTACTTAATAGCATGCTGCAACAATTCCCTAATTTTACTGTAATAGATGTTGCCAGCATCATGAATCAAGTACGTGAGATTATGAGCAAGCTCGCCACAGCTGTCAGTTTTATATTTGTTTTCTGCGTGCTGGCAGGTGTTGTCGTGCTGTATGTCGCACTGGTAGCCACACGCAGTGCGCGTTTGCAAGAAGCTAGTTTGTTGCGTGCATTTGGCGCGTCACGTAAGCAGGTGATATTGATGCTTCTAACAGAATTTACAAGCATTGCTGTGTTAGCTTCTATTGTCGCTGTGCTGGTTGCCAGCGGGTTAAATTACTATTTGAGCCGATACGTGTTGGATATTGTTTATCAATTTAACTTGCAATTAGCGCTTAGTGCACTGGTAATGGCGCTGGTATTAATCCCACTTGCCGCATGGTTAGTCATTCGTGGCTATTTAAATGTACCACCAAAACAGCTGCTTAACAGCATATAGTTATTTAGAATGGTGGCTGTTAATAACCATAATGGTGGTTGTATACAACCAATATTTAAGTCTATAATCCTCGCATATAAGTAAGAAATAATATTTCTTATTGATTTTATTCACTATTTTTAATCGCCAGGTTTTGGAACAAATTTTGCAGTTGATATAGAGATGTAATAACCAAAACTTAGGAAACAACATGCAAAAACCATCACGACCAAAAGCAATACTATTAGCAGTTATAGCTGTTTACTCGATGCCGCAATTGGCGAATGCCGAAAATAAAACGGAAGCGCTAAAAACCGAAAAAATCGAAGTAATTAGCACCACGCCATTGCAAGGTGTGGGCTTGCCTAAAGAAAAAATTCCAGCCAATATCCAAAGCGTTAAGGGCGCTGAAATGGTCAATCAAAATGACCTCAGTATTGCAGATTTTCTATCTAGCGGCTTGCTGGGTATCAATGTTAACGAGGTGCAGAATAATCCATACCAACCTAATGTGAATTACCGCGGCTTTACTGCATCGCCTTTGCTTGGTACGCCACAAGGCCTATCGGTTTTTGTGGATGGCGTGCGTGTAAATGAACCATTTGGTGACGTAGTGAACTGGGATCTGATTCCGCTTAACGCGATTTCAAATATGAACTTAATCCCAGGCTCTAACCCGGTGTTTGGCTTGAATACATTGGGCGGCGCGCTTTCTGTCAACACCAAAAGCGGTCGTACAGACCCAGGCGGTGCAATGGAATTATCAGGCGGTTCTTGGGGGCGCATAAATGGCAACGCAGAATTTGGCGGTGTGGCCGCCAATGGCGTAGATTTTTTTGTGGCAGCCAATGCCCTGCACGAGCAAGGCTGGCGTGATGCTTCGCCATCTGACGTGCGTCAAGCTTTTGGCAAGATAGGCTGGCAAGGCGAGAAAACTGATGCCAATTTGAGCTTGACATTGGCTGACAACGAGTTAATTGGTAATGGTCTGGTGCAAAAAGAGTTTTTGGATAATTTAGGTTGGGATTCAATCAACACCAAGCCAGATATCACCGATACGCAAATGGTGTTCTTAAATTTTAATGCGAACCATTATTTTGCCGAAGATACAATATTGAGTGCGAATACCTACTACCGTAATGCGCGCACCAAAACGCTGAATGGTGATGTAAATGATGATGTGGATAGCGTAACTTTTGCTGCTGATTGCGCAGTTGCGCCAAATCCTGAGACGGACTGCGGCGGTGCTTTAAACCGTAGTAAATCGAAACGTGAGGGGTATGGATTTGCCGCGCAGATAACCTTTAACCAGGATTGGTTCGGTAAGAAAAATCAATTGATTACAGGTTTGGGCTATGATTTGGGTAAGACGACATTTAGCCAATCAAGCGAGTTGGGTAACATTACTGCTAGCCGTGGTGTTGCTGGAATAGGGGAATTTAATGACGAAGCGGAAGTGGATTTAAAAGCAAAAAGTAAAACATGGAGTATTTTTGCAACAGATACATTTTCGTTTAATGATATGTATCACTTAACCCTGGCAGGTCGTTATAACCACACCAAAATCGATAATAAAGATGGAGATATTGCACCACCTGATCCGGAGTCTTTGACAGAAAGTCGTTCATTTAGCCGCATTAACCCGGCAATTGGCTTGAGCATTACGCCAAGTAAAGATTTATCTTTCTACGGCAGCTATAACGAGGGTAGCCGCGCACCAACAGCGATTGAATTAGGTTGCGCCTTTCAGGACTTGGATGGAGATGGTATCGGAGATACAGCATGTAAATTGCCAAACGCCATGGCAGGCGACCCGCCTTTGAAGAAAGTGGTGTCTAAAACCTTTGAAGCAGGTGCACGTGGTCAATTAGCAGGTGGTTTGGGCTGGAGCGCCAGTGTTTATCGCTCACAAAATACCGATGATATTCAGTTTATTTCATCTGACCCTGCGAATGGTGCAGGTAACTTCTTGAATGTGGGTAAAACCCGCCGTCAAGGCCTGGATCTGGGTGTAAATGGCGAATTGACTAATTTCCGTTGGAACGTGGGTTACAGCTTTATTAGAGCCACATACCAAAGCGAATTCAAGATTGCTAATGAAGTTAACACCAGCGCCGTAGGTGATGAAATCACGGTTTCCAAGGGTGATTATTTGTCAGGCATTCCAAAACATCAATTAAAACTGCGTGGCGAATGGCAAGCGCTACCGAATTGGACAATTGGTACTAATATCGTTGGCTTCACTAGCCAGTATTCATTCGGTAATGAAAACAACAAGCATCAAGGTGAAGGTGCAAAAGTGCGGGGTTATGCAGTTGTGAACCTGGATACCCGTTACAAATTCGGTAATACGGGCTGGCAATTGTTTGGCCGTGTAAACAACATCTTCGACAAAGAGTATTACAGCGCGGGCATGCTCGGTGAATCATTCTTTACGCCGGATGGCACATTCGATGGCGGTGACAATCACTTCCAACCACTTTATTCACCTGGAGCACCGCGTGCAGGCTGGGTTGGGTTGCGCTATGAGTTTGGCGGCAAAAAATCAACCTCTAGCTTAGATAATGACTAATTAAGAGGTTCAATTGCTCGCACAACAAATTCATTCAGAGCCCAAGATCCCTCAGCTAAAACAAGCAATAAAATTATTGATTGTGGAGGATGAGGTGCTGTTTGCACGCGCCGTAATGAAGCGTTTGCAAAAGGCGGGGTTTGAGTGCGAGCATGCTGAAACACTGCAGGATGGTCGTGCAATTGCCAAGCAGTTTTTGCCTGACTTGGTGTTATTAGATATGCGCCTGCCAGACGGCAATGGCATGGATTTGTTGCCGGAGCTTGTTGCAAGTGGTGTCACGGTGATTGTGATGACGGCCTACGGCGACATTAGCGATGCCGTGAATGCCATCAAGCTGGGTGCAGACGACTACCTTAAAAAGCCGATTGATTTAGAAGAGCTTTTGCTGATCGTGCAGAAAAACGAAAAGACTGCCGAGCTCAAAACCAGCTTGGATTATTCACGCCAGCGTAATGTCCTTACGGCAGAGAACATAAGCCTGATTGGTGAAAGTCCTGCCATTCAAAGCCTCCGCCTGCAAATTGCCAGAATTGCACAGTTGGGCAGTATGAATGACGCAGTGCCGCCCACGGTACTGATTGCCGGTGAGACGGGCACCGGGAAGGACGTGGCGGCACGTTTGCTGCATGCTTCTTGTGCCAATAAAGATAAACCGTTTGTGCATGTGGATTGTGCATCGCTGCCCGCCGAGCTGATTGAAAGTGAATTATTCGGCCACGAGAAAGGCGCATTTACCAATGCGGTTAGTGCGCGCCCGGGTTTGATTGAGGCCGCGGAAGACGGAACATTATTTCTGGATGAGATCGGTGAATTGCCGCTTGCCTTGCAAGCCAAGCTGTTGAATGTGCTCGAGCGCCGCAAAGTACGCCGTCTGGGCTCTACAAAAGAACGCGACGTACCAGCGCGCATCATTGCGGCCACTAATCGAGATTTGCACGAAATGGCGAATGCCGGAACATTCCGCTCGGATTTATACTATCGTTTGAATGTGATGACAATCGCGCTTGCGCCATTGCGTGAGCGTGTGGATGATGTGGTAGTGTTGGCAAAGCACTTTATCAACCTGACAGAAAAGCGCTACGGCTTGCAAAAACATACACTTAGCCCGACCGCTATTGCCGCGCTGTTGCAATATACCTGGCCGGGCAATGTGCGTGAGTTGCGTCACCAGATCAGCCGTGCCGTGCTGTTGAGCAGTCAGCCACAAATCTCTGCAACCGATTTGGCGTTGCCTGCAACCGGGCCTGAGCAGCATGAAGCAAAATACCAAGTGCAACTCACACTGGAGGCTTCCGAAAAACACATGCTGCTAAATGCGCTGGAAGCCTCGCATCACAATGTATCAGAAGCCGCGCGTCAATTGGGCATTACGCGGATGACGATGCGGTATCGCATGGATAAGCACGGCATCACTCTCTAACATCATTTTAGGGCAAATTGCGGCGTTGGGCGCTATTTGCAAGCTCGCTCTACAAGCCCGTACTATCTCGCTTTCTGTGTTGCGTCCGCCTTGCGCTTCATCCCAAATACTGAATTTATCATAATACTTAAGCGGCACTCGTCCCTCATTATTTTAGCTTAGGCGTGATATGATTTCAGTAATTTCACGATGGAGTTTTTCATGCAAATCGGCACGCCACTAAGCGCTACTGCAACCAAAGTTATGCTGCTGGGCAGCGGCGAGCTGGGCAAAGAGGTCATTATCGCACTGCAACGTTTAGGCGTTGAAGTGATTGCGGTGGATCGGTACGAGAACGCGCCAGGACATCAAGTGGCGCACCGCGCATACACCATTGATATGACCGATGCGGCGGCACTCAAAGCACTGGTAGCCAAAGAAAAACCGCATTTAATTGTGCCGGAAATCGAGGCGCTGAATACCGATGCGCTGGCAGAGATTGAGCGTGAAGGTTTGGCCACTGTCATTCCAACTGTTAAAGCCGTACAGCTCACCATGAACCGCGAAGGCATTCGCCGGCTGGCAGCGGAAGCGCTTAAATTACCTACTTCTCCTTATGCATTCGCCCATAGTTGTGATGACCTGCAGGCCGCTATTGATGGAAAAAATGGTGACGCGGGGATTTGCTATCCATGTTTTATCAAGCCGACTATGTCATCATCAGGCAAAGGCCAGTCGCGTGTAACGGAAAAATCGCAAGTACAGGCCGCCTGGGATTATGCCGCAACTGGCGGACGCGTGAATCAGGGCGTGGTGATTGTGGAAGGCCAGATTGATTTTGATTACGAAATTACCTTGTTGACTGTGCGCGCTAAAAATGCGGCGGGTGAGATTCAAACTTATTTTTGCGAACCGATTGGCCACGTACAAAAAAGCGGCGATTACGTCGAAAGCTGGCAGCCGCAAGTAATGACGCCGAATGCCTTAAAAGCCGCGCAGCATGTTGCCAAAACCATCACAGATGCGCTTGGCGGGGTTGGATTATTTGGCGTGGAGCTATTCGTTAAAGGCGATCAGGTATGGTTCAGCGAAGTAAGTCCGCGCCCGCACGACACCGGTATGGTGACGATGTGTTCGCAAAGATTGAGCGAATTTGAACTGCACGCACGTGCAATTTTGGGTTTGCCCGTGGATGTGAGCATGACCAACGCGGGCGCCAGTGCCGTGATTTACGGCGGCGCAGAGAGTAATAATTTGAAATATGATGGTCTGGAAGCCGCACTGGCTGTGCCTTGCAGCGACGTGCGTTTGTTCGGAAAACCGCAGTCTTTTGTTAAACGCCGTATGGGCGTGGCGCTCGCCACAGGCAAAGATACTGATGAAGCGAGAAGCCGCGCCAAACTGGTGGCCAGCCTGGTAAAAACCAGCGACTAAGGCCAGGTCGATGCTGAATACAATTGAAGAAGCCGGCAGCAATAAATCCACGTTTTACGAACTGCTGGGCGGCGAACAAGGCGGAACAGAAAAAATCCGCACGCTGGTAGAAACCTTTTACGATGTGATGGATAGCGACCCCAGGGCAAAAGGCATCCGTGCCATGCACCAGGCGGATTTAACCAGCGCGCGTGAGAAACTGTTTATGTTCTTGATGGGCTGGACCGGCGGCCCGCAGCTTTACATCGAGCGTTACGGGCACCCCATGCTGCGTCGCCGGCACATGCCATTTTCCATAGGTGAAAGCGAGCGCGACCAGTGGATGTACTGCATGATAAAAGCCATGCAGACCTTGAATTTTGAAGAAGATTTAATGATCAAGCTTGCCGAGCAGCTATACGGCGTGGCTGATTTTATGCGCAATCGATAAGCTGAATATCGATTTCAAATTTGTAGACTTCACCAAGGCTGGCGATTTTAGATATACAATCTTAATTAATAACTTAGCGGCACTCAGAGACAATTGCACATTATAAAAATAAAAATATTAATGCGGATGACTGGGAATATACAACAGGCCTGAGGCGGGGAAGGCGGGAGATGAAAATTTTGGTTGCGGAAAACAACGAGAACTCAAAAGAAATAATTGAGTTAAACGAAGAAAAACAGCGGCTTATTAAAAGTGAAGCACGCTTTAGAGATTTTGCCGAGGCTTCAGCCGACTGGTTCTGGGAGTCGGATGAGCAATTAAAAATCAATGCGACCACAGGCGGGCCGGCAGGATTGAGTTCTTATAGCCTGACGGATCTGGCAGAGGCCTGCCATAGCCACACATCTAACGAAATGCTCAAAACCTTGCAAGAGCATAAACGTTTTGTGGATTATGTAGTGCATTTTACCGACGAGCTGGGCAAGCTTGCTTACTTGCGTATTTCCGGCAAGCCAGTATTTGAGGATGATGGCAGCTTTGCAGGCTATCGTGGTGTCGGGCGCGATGTGAGTGAAATTGTGGCACTCAATCGTAAAGTAGAGTTTTTGGCATCGCATGACGAACTGACGGGTTTGCCAAACCGCAGTTTGTTCAGGCAAAGGTTGGAGCATGCTATTGCCAAGGCCGCACGTACCGGTCAGCAGGTGCTGCTGCTGTTCTTTGATCTGGATCGATTCAAATTAATCAACGATACGCTTGGGCACGAGGCGGGTGACCAATTGTTAATTATGGCGACCAAGCGCATTACTGAGAAGGCGCGCGCGACCGATATTCTGTGCAGGCTGGGCGGCGATGAGTTTGTGATGTTGATGGAGGGGGCTTCTCCGCAGGATGGGCACCGTTTGGTGCGCGACATTATCACCGCATTTTCAACCCCATTTGAAATTCTGCAGCAGCGTGTGTATTGCACCACGAGTATCGGCGTGAGCGTGTATCCCGACGACACGCAGGATCCGCAAACATTGGTGGTATATGCAGATTTGGCGATGTATCGCGCTAAACAGAATGGCCGCAACGATTTCGAGTTTTATACCAGCAACCTGAATTTTATTGCGCATCAATGGCTGGATATGGAAAACGGCATTCGTCATGCACTGACGGAAAATCAGTTTTTTGTGCTGTTCCAGCCGCAAATAGAAAATGATAAAAATCAGTTAGTCGGCATGGAGGCTTTACTGCGCTGGAGGCATCCGGAACGCGGCTTAATTCCACCACTAGAGTTCATTAAAATTGCCGAGCAATCGTCGTTGATCAACCAGATTGGCGAGTGGGTAATGGACGTTACCTGTGCAAAAATTCGCAGCTGGCTAGACAAGGGCTTAAGTGTGCCGCGCGTTTCTGTCAACATTTCGGCACGTCATCTGCGATCAGAGAGTCTGGTCAAAATGCTGAACTCGGTGACGGATAAATACGGCATATCCCCGCAAATGATGTGTATCGAAATTACCGAACATGCGCTGCTGGAAGAAGGCGACACCGTCAAGAAGAACATGCGTCAAATCAAAGAGGCTGGTTTCGGCATCTCTCTGGATGATTTTGGCATGGGGCATTCCTCGTTGCTATACCTCAAGCGCTGGGCGGTGGATGAGGTGAAAATTGACCGATCTTTTGTGGATGGACTGGTAAGCAGTGCGGAAGATCGTGTTATTGTAAAAGCGATTGTGGCCTTAGGTGACGCGCTGGGACTGCAACTGGTGGGCGAGGGCGTAGAAAACCAGTTACAGGCGGATATTCTTTCGGAGAGCGGCTGTAAAAATGTGCAGGGCTATTTTTACTCGCCGCCGATTGAAGCAAAAGAGATGGAAATCTGGCTTAAAAGATAGGCCTGCTATTTGTTAAGTTTCGGGCTGCCTGATTTTAGGCCGCCCAGTAATGCTGCTACTGGCGCCTTGCGCGTACTGCTTAGGCTGCTGATGACTTTGCTGTTGCTGTTTGCAGCAGGCTCGTAAGGCTTGTCAAACCAGGGGTCCGCAGAGGGCTTGCGCGCTGTCTGGCGTGGTTTGGCTCTGTTTGATTCAATGGCATGGTCTTCATCGCGCTTGGCAGGCCCACGCGTGGCGCGATGACTGGTTTTGCGCGCGCTGGCTTTTACTTCCGCTTTTTCTTTATCTATCGTGCGCTTGATGAGTTTTTCGATTTCCGCGAGATATTTTTCTTCGTCCTCACATACCAGAGAAATCGCCACACCACTCGCACCAGCGCGGCCTGTGCGGCCAATGCGATGCACATAATCTTCCGGGGCGCTCGGAATTTCGTAATTAATCACCATGGGCAGCTGGTCAATATCCAGACCGCGTGCGGCAACATCAGTGGCAACCAGGGCCATGATTTTGCCTGCTTTAAATGCATCCAGCGCTTCGATGCGTTCTTTCTGGCTTTTGTCGCCATGAATCGCATCGGCTGCAATGCCTTCCTTTTGCAAGGCACGGCTCAAGCGGCTGGCAGTAAGTTTGGTCTTGGTGAAAATAATGACTTGTTTGCTGTCGTCGGCCTGCAGCAGTTGCGTGAGCAGTGCCTGCTTACTGCTTTGTTCGACCAGATACACTTTTTGCGTGACATTTTCGGCCGTTGCATTGCTGCGCGCTACCTCGATTAATGTCGGGTTAGTCAGAAAGTCGTCTGCCAGCTTTTTAATTTCGTTAGAAAACGTCGCAGAGAACATCAGGTTCTGACGTTGTTTGGGCAGCAAAGCCAGAATGCGCTTCAAATCCGGCATAAAGCCCATGTCAAGCATTCGATCCGCTTCGTCGAGCACTAGAATCTGTACCTGACCCAAGTTTAGTGTTTTTTGCTCTACGTGATCCAGCAATCTGCCGGGTGTCGCGACCAGAACTTCCACACCAGTTTTTAAGTGCGGCGTTTGCGTTTTAATGTCTACGCCGCCAAATACCACCAGGCTGCGCAGGGCGGTGTATTTGGCATAAACCTTAATGCTTTCCTCTACCTGAATCGCCAATTCACGCGTTGGCGTTAATACCAGCGCGCGTATGGGATGTTTGGCTGGTGAAGTGCTGCTGCTTGCAAGTGGCAACAGTTTTTGCAAAATCGGCAGCGCAAACGCCGCCGTTTTGCCTGTTCCGGTCTGCGCGCCCGCCATTAAATCCAGGCCTTGCAAGGCCAAAGGGATGGCCTTGGCTTGTATCGGCGTCGGTGTGGTGTAACCAGTCTCGCTAACCGCCTTTAGTAAAGGGGCTGCGAGGCCCAGCATGTCAAATTTTATTTCTGTAGTAGTGGTCATCGTTTCCATCAAATTGACTTAAGCAAAACTACGTGGGCGTCTAGGACTTGCGTCGCCACCACTACGGCCTGTGCTGGCGCTTGAGCGTCCGCTAGAGGCAGGGCGGTCATTGCCGCGTTGAGGACGTGGATTACCAAATTTTTCGCCAGTGGCTACACGAGGTGCATCGCCGCGAGGCGCAGAACGACCGCCTTCGCTACGATTAGGACGTGCGCCAAAACTGCCTTCAGGCTTGCGCGCATAAGATTTTGGTGCAGCGCCTCTATCATTAGAAGCTCTGTCGCCATTACTTTTTCCGCCAAAGCCTTTGCTTAATTCTCGTGCAAATTGCATATCGGTATCTTTAGTATAGCTGCGGCTGTTGCCGTTAATTTCGGTGGGTTTTGATTCACGATTACCGGCAGATTCGTTATTGGTAAAACGCTCAACATTGCGCACTGGTCTATCAGGCCTATCAGCAAATGTGCGACCTTGTGGTCTGTCACTAGATTTAAAGTCGCCTCTGTCGTTTGATTTATGGTTAGGTCTGCCGCTTGGTTTCTCACCCATGATACGGTCGCCAAAACTAGCGCGATTATTATCGCGCGGTTGATAACCGCCGCGACCGCCAGGTGTGTGTGATCTTTCATTGCGGTTCGATCTTTCTGAGCCACGGCTGCTGCCAGATTTACCTTGAGTACCGTCCATCTTCATGGCACGTTTTGGCTCAAAACCTTCAATCACTGCGGCTTCCAGACGTTGGCCCGTGAATTGTTCGATTTTACGCAGGATGTGTCGATCCATATTCGACGCGAATGAGATCGCGATTCCAGTATTGTTGGCACGGCCGGTACGGCCGATGCGGTGGACATAGTCCTCGGCAAATTTGGGCAAGTCGTAGTTAATCACATGGCTAATGCCTTGTACGTCAATGCCGCGTGCAGCGACATCGGTGGCGACCAGCACTTTTACATCGCCATGGCGCAATTTAGTCAGCGTACGGTTACGCGCGCCTTGGGTCATGTCGCCATGCAAAGCGGCTGTTTTGTGACCAGCGGCGTATAAATCTTCGGCCAATACGTCCGCATGGCGCTTGGTGCTGGTGAAGATAATGACTTGATTCATATCAGGTGCAATCAACAAATGCTCAAGCAGTTTGTTTTTGTGCGTCATGTCATCGACATAATGCAAACGCTGCTCAATATTAGCGTGTTTTTCTTTTTGTGTTGCTACTTGAATGGTTTTAGGATTTTTAAGAATTTGTTTTGCGATTCTAGCAATGTCACCATCTAAAGTGGCTGAAAACAATAGCGTTTGGCGCTCAGTTGAGAGTTGGCTGCAAATGCGCTCAACATCAGGCAGGAAGCCCATGTCCAACATGCGGTCGGCTTCGTCCAGAATTAACATCTGTAGGCGTGATAAATCAATGCGGCCGCGCTCCATGTGATCTAACAAACGACCAGGGGTTGCGACTAGAATATCTAATGGTTGTGATAATAATTTGTTTTGCAGCGGGTAAGGCATGCCGCCTACGATACTTACAGTACGTGCGCGTAAAAATTTACCATATTTACGAGCCGCTTCGTTTACTTGCGCTGCAAGCTCACGCGTTGGCACTAGTACCAAGATGCGAGGGCCGCGGCTTTTAAGCTCATGCGGTGTAGCAAGTAAGTTCAACGCTGGCAACATGAATGCTGCGGTTTTGCCAGTGCCGGTTTGGGCAGAGGCCATCAGGTCGTGGCCTCCTGTCACAACAGGTATTGCCTGAGCCTGGATAGCAGTAGGTTCGGTGTAGCCGGATTCTTCAATAGCACGAAGGATGGCAGGATTAAGATTTAACGATTCAAAAGACAAAGTAGTCCCTTTCAATAAAAACAAAAAAGGGCGCAAGCAAGCACATAAAAGTTGAAAACTATTAAATTAAATCAATAGCTTAAATTTCAACATAAACGCGAAAAGCAAGATTTATAAAGATGCTTTTTACCAGCGCACGGGCATAGCCGCTAACCAGTAAAAAAGACAGTAACTTCAACAATTCACGAGTTACAGAAGGGTCAGGGCAATGAATCTAAAAACTTTTTGAGTTAAATAAAAGTTTTAAGTTGCGCGCAGTATAACCATTTAATTTCTAAAGTCAAATTTAATTGTACGAAGTGTGTTAAAATCGCGCCCTTTCAAACATTTGGCAGTTCACATGGCTCGTAATTTAAGAAACATCGCAATCATCGCCCACGTTGACCACGGTAAAACCACCATGGTCGATAAACTTCTGCAACAGGCAGGCACGTTCGCTTCGCATCAGGCCGTGACCGAGCGGGTGATGGACAGCAACGATCTTGAAAGAGAGCGCGGCATTACGATTCTCGCCAAAAATACCGCGGTAAACTATGAAGGCACGCACATCAATATTGTAGACACGCCAGGCCATGCTGACTTCGGCGGCGAGGTGGAGCGCGTGCTGGGGATGGTGGATGGCGTGGTGCTGTTGGTGGATGCAGTTGAAGGCCCCATGCCGCAAACACGCTTCGTCACCAAAAAAGCTTTGGCACTGGGGTTGAAACCAATCGTCGTGATTAATAAAGTAGACCGCCCGGGCGCACGTCCGGATTGGGTGATTAACCATACTTTTGATTTGTTTGCCAATTTGGGGGCAACGGACGAACAACTGGATTTCCCGGTGGTATATGCCTCCGCACTCAACGGTTTTGCAACGCTGGACATGAAAACGCCTAGCGACACCATGCGTCCATTATTTGAAACGATTCTAAGTCATGTGGCACCACCAGAAGGTGACCCAGACGCGCCATTACAATTACAAATTTCCGCGTTGGATTACTCTACTTACACAGGCCGCCTAGGTGTGGGCCGTGTGCGTAATGGTCGCATCAAGCCTGGCCAAGTGGTGGCGGTGATGCGCGAAGATGAGCAGATTGCACAAGGCCGCATTAACCAGGTGCTGGGCTTTAGAGGTCTGGAGCGCGTGCCGGTAGAAGAAGCTGAAGCAGGCGATATCGTGATTGTTTCAGGTCTGGAAGATATCGGTATTGGGTTTACCATTGCTGACCGCGACAAGCCGGTAGGGTTGCCGCATCTGGGCGTGGATGAACCGACTCTGACCATGGACTTTATGGTGAATACATCGCCATTGGCCGGCACAGAAGGCAAATTTGTGACTTCACGCCAGATCCGTGATCGCCTGACTAAAGAGTTGTTGGTGAATGTGGCGTTGCGGGTAGAAGATACGCAGGACGCCGATGTGTTCCGCGTTTCCGGCCGCGGCGAATTGCACCTGACTATTCTGCTTGAAAATATGCGCCGCGAAGGTTTTGAAATCGCAGTAGGCAAGCCGCGCGTGGTTTATCGTGAAATTAACGGCGAAAAATGTGAGCCATACGAGATTTTAACGGTGGATCTGGAAGATGAAAATCAAGGTGCGGTGATGGAGGAACTGGGTCGCCGCCGTGGTGAAATGCAGAATATGGAATCTGACGGCAACGGCCGCACGCGCCTGGAATATAAAATCCCCGCGCGCGGCTTGATTGGATTTCAGGGCGAATTCTTAACTATGACACGTGGTACAGGCCTGATGGCGCATATTTTTGACGAATATGCGCCGGTTAAGCCTGATATGCCTGGCCGGCGCAATGGCGTGCTGATTTCGGCCGAACATGGCGAAGCGGTGGCTTACGCGCTCTGGAAACTGCAGGATCGCGGCAGAATGTTTGCTGTGCCGGGCGATAAACTTTACGAAGGCATGATCATCGGCATCCACAGTCGTGATAATGACCTGATTGTAAATCCGATTAAAGGTAAACAACTTACCAACGTGCGTGCTTCCGGCACTGATGAAGCGGTGCGCCTGGTGCCGCCAGTGGCCTTGACGCTGGAATCTGCAGTGGAGTTTATTGATGATGACGAACTGGTGGAAATTACGCCCAAAAACATTCGTATCCGTAAACGCTACTTGTTAGAGCATGAGCGTAAACGTGCAATGAAAGAGTAGTAAAGAAGCCAGCTTATGCTGGCTTTTTTACTAGCTACTGATGGCGTAGTGCCTCGATTGGGCTCATACGAGCTGCTTTGCGCGCGGGGTAAAAGCCAAAAAATATTCCCACACTGGCGGCTACTCCAAATGCAATCATCACGGAGTTTCCAGAAATAACTACGGCGGCTTGTGTCAGTTTGTTAACCAGCATTGCGCCTATGACGCCGATAAACAGACCTATCAGGCAACCAATCACAGAGATGACAATGGCCTCAAGTAAAAATTGCAAGAGAATATCACGTTCTCGTGCGCCAATTGCCATGCGGATGCCGATTTCACGCGTGCGCTCGGTGACAGAAACTAGCATGATATTCATGATGCCGATACCGCCAACGAGCAGTGAAACTGATGCGATTGCTCCAAGTAATAATGACATGGTGCGCGTGGTTTCTGCTGCCGAGTTGGCAACGGCGGTGAGATTGCGTACATTAAAATCATTATCTGCACCTTCACGAATATTATGGCGTTGTTTCAATAAACTGTTGATACTTTGTTCTACCATCGGCATCGATTCCGGATTGTTTGCCTGCACCATAATTTGGCGAACACTGCCTGCAAACTGGTTGCCGAGAATCTTGCGTTGAGCTGTAGTTAGCGGAACGATGATAGTGTCATCTTGGTCGCGGCCATCTAAGCTTTGGCCTTTATCTTTCAGCACACCTAATACTACAAAAGGGTTTTGTTTGATGCGAATGGTTTTACCAATAGGATCAACGTCACCAAATATATTCTCTATAACGGTTTTTCCGATAAGTGCAACGCGGGTGGAAGAGCGCATATCTGAATCTGAAAACACATAACCATCATCTAAATCCCAGCCTCGTATCTCTAAATAGGTGGGTGTGGTGCCAATAATGCTGGTACTCCAGTTGTTATTACCAAAAACAACTTGGGCATTACCCATGCTAATAGGCGCTACGTTGTTAACACCATCCAGTTCGCTAATTGCGTCTGCGTCATTCACGGTAAGCGTACTGGTGCCACCGCTGCCAGACCTAGCGCCACCGGAGGTAAAGGAGCCAGAAAGTACTATGAATATATTGCTACCCATGGCATTGATGGATTGTTTGACCGATTCTTGTGCACCTTGTCCAACAGCCATCATCAGTACAACTGCGCCTACACCAATCATCATGCCTAGCATTGTTAGGAATGTACGCAAACGATTGGCACCCATGGCACGCCAAGCTTCTCCAAGCATAGCTGAAAACATTATTTAGGCCCCATCAATTTAACACCTCAGTCAGCAAGATTTTCAATCATTTTGCTGCGCACATCTTGTACGATGCGACCGTCTAAGAAACGTACTTGACGGCTTGCATGGGCGGCAATATCAGATTCGTGAGTCACTAGAACGATTGAAATGCCCTCGGCATTTAATTCAGAAAACAGAGTCATAATCTCTTCGCTTGTTGCGCTATCGAGGTTACCTGTTGGCTCATCGGCAAGTATTAACCTGGGGCGGTTCACTAGCGCTCTGGCTATCGCCACACGTTGTTGCTGGCCACCAGAAATCTGATTGGGTAAAGAGTGGATGTGTTTTCCTAATCCTACTTTTTCCAGCAGAGATTTAGCACGTGCTTGGCGCTCACTTTTACTGACTCCCGAATATACTAAAGGCAACGCAACGTTATCGAGCAGGCTGACACGAGATAACAGATTGAATCCTTGAAACACAAAACCTATGGTCTGGTTGCGTATCTTAGCCAAGGCATCGCCATCAAGCTCGGCAACTGGATAGCCATTAAGAGCATAATGACCGCTAGTAGGCTTATCCAAACAGCCGAGGATATTCATAAAAGTGGATTTTCCAGAACCAGAAGGGCCCATGATGGCAACAAAATCACCAGCCTCCATACTAAAATCAACCTGTTTTAGCACAGAGATTGGGCCTGCAGCAGTCTGATAATCTTTGTGCAAATCCTGCACTAGAACTAGGCTTTGCGCCATTAAAACATCCTAAAGCGCATGTTGCTGGTAGTGGTTGGCGGCGCTTCGCCATCGGCTTGGTTTTCTCCAACAATTACTTTATCTTTTACCTTGAGGTCGTTACTGGAAATTTCAGTGAATCGGCCATCGGAGATGCCTGCATTTACTTGTACAGGGGTTGGCTTCCCGTCTTTGATGATGTAAACCTTTCCGCTGGAAATATTTTCTTGCCCAGATTTTTTCTTGCCTCGACCTTGACCATTACCGCGCGTCGAGCTGCCTACTTGGCTCTCATCCTGTTTAGGTTTAAAACGCAATGCTGCATTAGGCGCCAGCAGCACATTATCGTGCTTGGCCACCATAATGTTGACGTACGCGGTCATGCCGGGAAGCAGGATTTTATCAGGGTTATCGACGGATACCACAACGTTGTAGGTTACGACGTTGGCAGTGACTGTTGGATTTAAGCGCAGCTGTTTGACAACGCCCTCAAAATTGCGATTCGGAAAGGCATCCACATTAAATTTTGCTTTTTGCCCGACCTTAATATTACCAATATCAGCTTCAGCAAAACTGGAATCAATCTGCATTTTAGACAAGTCTTGTGCAATTTTGATCAATGTTGGTGTTTGGAAGCTTGCAGCAACGGTTTGGCCCACATCTACGACACGATCAACCACCACACCGGAAACTGGAGAGAGAATGATCGAATAACTTAGATTGGTTTGGTCTCGGCGCAACTGTCCACGTGCAGTGTCAAGTTGAGCCAGTGCAGATTTTAATGCTTGGACAGATTGGTCAAGCTCTTGTTTCGAAACGTATTCCTGCACAAATAGTGAGCGCATACGAGCCTCGTTAGCTTTAGCTAGTTCAACGGAGGCTTGCGCATTGCGCACGTTACCTTCGGATTGAGCAATCTGTGAGGTAAATAATGAATCGTCCAGTTCTAATAATATCTGACCTTTTTCAACATGATCATTGAAATCGACATACAGTTTGCTTACTCGCCCGGATACCTGAGTGCCTACGCTGATCAATGTTACAGGGTTAAGTGTGCCATTGGCCGAAACGCTTTGTGCTACATCGCCACGAGTGATTTCCTGTAATCGGTAGAGTTGTTCCGGTTGTAATGTTGTGCGTTTTTGGTAGTAGTAAAAACCTCCACTAACGATGCCCAGTAACATGATCGCGATGATGGTTTTTTTTATAATACTTTTCATGGCTGTCTTTCAAGTGGGGGTGCTTCTAAACCAGTTTGATGATTTCCGCCTTCAGGAAGCGATTGAATCATGGCGTTATCTAGTCCACCTATCGATTGTGCAAGTGTTGCACGGGCAATACTCCAGTTGAGGCTGGCCTGAATTTGTTGTTGGCGAGCGCTCGCTAGCGCGCTCTGTGCATTGATGCTATCCAGTATATTGCCAACGCCGGCTTTATATCGACCCAGAGCTGCACGTGACGACTCCTCTGCGCTGCTGACCAGCACAGTTGCAGCACGTATGGACTCATTTGCGGTACGTAAGCTTTGATAAGCACGCCAAACATCCAACGAAATCTGTAAGCGCAATTGATCCCGCTGTGCTGCCCTAACCTCTGCATTGGCTTCCGCTGAACGTATCTTATAGCTTGGGCCATAACCACTGAAGATAGGTATAGAAATTGTGACGCCTAAGGCGGAATTGCTGCCGAATGATTGACTGCTGCCATCCTGTAAATTGTTGGAAACAGCAACTGATACAGTTGGTTTAGATGCAGCACGGCTGGCTTCTATGCTGGCTTGAGCAGCCTTTACTTGTGCTTCACTGGCCATCAAATCGGGTCGACGACTGCGTGCTTGTTCAATTAACGCGTTGATATCTTGATCTATATTTTGTGGCGTTTGAATTGAGGTTCTAGCCGTTAGTTTAAGTGTCTGATTTGCGGCTAAGCCCATTACATTTGCCAGCAAGCCATAAGCGGTTTTCAGATTGCCTTCAGAGGTGATTCGCGTCAGGCTATTTTGCGCGTAAAGGGTTTGTGCTTGTAATTTATCGGCGGGTGTTGCTACCCCTGCTTTATAACGTGCTTCAGCAGCCTCGAAGCTTTCCTCACTGGCGCGCTCTGACTCGCGCACAGCATCTAAAGCTGCAATGTTGGCTTGCACTTGATAATAAGCCTGAATGGCGTTGAGCAATACATTTTGTACGACACTGCTTTGCGTAGCGCTGGCAGCCTGTAGCAACTGGCGTGTATTTTCCAGGTTAGCATCGCGATTGCCAAAATCATATAAAAGGTAAGAGGCTACGATGTTGTTACTCAGATTATTATAAGGATTACTACGTGTTGGCTGCTCAGGATGAGCAACATTCAAATTACCGGAAACGTTGTCATTCACTGAGGGCATGTATGCGGATTTTGCGATACCAACCTGGGCAGCTTGAACTCTGGCACTGGCATAGGCTTCTCGGGTTTGTGGATTGTTACATAAGGCCGCCTCGGCAACGTCGGCTAATGTAAGTGCTTTATCGTAATTAGTTGCGGTACAAGCAGTGCCATCTAAATAGCCATTCGGTATCGCTGGCGGAGTAAATGCCTCAGTTTTAAGCGGGTCGTTGCTGTTATACCAAATTGAGTCCTCAGCGAACGTTATGTTTGATTGCCATAAAAGAGCGTAACCCAATAGTAAATATAAAGGGTTGGCTTTGGGTTTTAGTTGCAGTGTTCTTTTTAGCATGTGCATTCGTATTAGGTCGTTACATTAGACTTAGTTCCTTACAAAAACCTGACAGGTTAGAAACTTAAGGCATTATGGCACTTCAGAAGAATTGTCGGCTGTAGCCGTTTACTACACAAACATATATTGCAGTATACAAGTGGGTAAACGCGAGGTGCTTCGACAGGTTTACATAAAAGGCCAATTTACGCTGTCTTTTATTTGCGGAAAGGGAGGGATTTGAACCCTCGATACGTCATAAACGTATGCCGGATTTCGAGTCCGGTGCATTCAACCACTCTGCCACCTTTCCGAGTTGGGTTAATTATCGCATTAGAACAGCTAATAAGTGATGCCCTGCAAGCCAATATCCATGCGGGTTTCAGGGCATGTATTTTTTTCTGTTAAATACATGAATGCCAGGTTTATTCTACGCCCTGGCTCGCCAGGTAATCTTCGTAATTACCCGTGTAATCCACAATGCCATCCGGCTTGATCTCCAGTATCCGCGTGGCGATGGAGCTCACAAATTCGCGGTCATGGCTCACAAAAAACAGCGTGCCTTTGTATTTATCCAGCGCGGTGTTCAGCGCTTCAATCGATTCCATGTCCATGTGGTTGGTGGGCTCATCCATCAATAGTACATTGGTGCGGCCGAGCATGAGCTTACCATAGAGCATACGGCCTTTTTCACCGCCTGAAAGCACTTTGACGGATTTTTTAGCATCATCGCCGGAGAACAGCAGGCGGCCCAGCATGCTGCGCACGGCTTGGTCGTCTTCATTGCTTTGGCGGTATTTTGCCATCCAGTCAAATAGCGTTTCGTCTTTTTCAAATTCGTATTCATGATCTTGCGCGAAGTAGCCAAGGGTGGCCTTCTCAGCCCATTTCACTTCGCCGTGCTTGGGTTTTAAATCGCCAGCCAGACAACGTAGAAAGGTAGTTTTACCAACACCGTTTTCGCCAATAATCGCGACCTTTTCACCGGCTTCAAACATCATGCTGACGTCGTTAAACAGCGGTTTATCAAAGCCATGGCTGAGTTTTTTAAGCTCAACCGCGTTGCGATGCAGTTTTTCGCGCTCATCGTATTCAAAACGGATGAACGGATACTGGCGGCTGGAAGGTTTAAATTCTTCAATCTTTATTTTATCGATTTGTTTGGCACGACTGGTGGCTTGCTTGGCTTTTGATGCGTTGGCTGAGAAGCGGCGTACAAATTCCTGCAAATCGGCGATTTGCTGTTTAGCCTTGGCGTTATCTTTGGCTTGCTGGGCACGCGCTGCGGTACTGGCTTCCATGTAATCATCGTAATTTCCAGGGTAAACCGCCAGCTTGCCGTAATCCATATCGCAGGTGTGCGTACATACCTGGTTTAAAAAGTGCCTGTCGTGCGAAATGATAATCATGGTGCAATCGCGATTATTCAGCACGTCTTCCAGCCAGCGGATGGTATTAATGTCGAGGTTGTTGGTGGGCTCATCCAGTAGTAAAACGTCAGGGTTGGCAAACAATGCTTGCACCAGCAACACACGCAGCTTCCAGCCCGGTGCAATAGCGCTCATGGGGCCGTTATGCTGCTCAAGTGGAATGCCTACGCCCATCAACAGTTCGCCAGCGCGCGCTTCAGCAGTGTAACCGCCATATTCCGCGAATACATGTTCCAGCTCGGCAGCGCGCATGTAATCCTCTTCGGTGGCTTCCAGATTGGCGTAGATGGCATCACGCTCTTGCATGGCCTTCCACATTTGCTCGTGGCCCATCATCACTACATCCAGCACGCGCTGGTCTTCGTAGGCGAACTGGTCTTGTTTCAAAAAGGCCATGCGTTCGTTGCTGTCCAAGGCGATATTGCCGGATGTTGGCTCGAGCACACCTGCCAGAATCTTCATAAAGGTCGATTTGCCGCAGCCGTTTGCGCCAATGAGGCCATAGCGGTTGCCGTCACCGAATTTTACCGAGACGTTTTCAAACAGCGGCTTGGCGCCGAACTGCATGGTGATATTGTTAGCGATTAACATCTAAAACTTTCAAAATTGATAGTGATTAAAACTTGTTATAAATGACGACTTCATTAAAATCCAGTTGCCCGCCGCGCGGGTTGGCAGGCTGCAGCGCTTTGCCGACCACCACAAACATCGCAGGTGTATGGTCGGCAGGCAGATTCAGCAGTTTGGCTACCGCGTCAAAGTCGAAGCCATCCATAGGGCAGGTGTCATAGCCCATTTCCTTGGCTGCAAGCATGATGGTCATGGCCGCCATGCCGCAGGAACGCATCCCCTCATCGCGTTGTACCTGCTCCTTGCCATCGTAATATTGCTTGATGGCAGGAATAAGGTAATCTTGCACCGGCTTGGAGGCATTCGCCCAGTAGCGTTCAGGCTGTTTTGCCCAGGACTTCAAATCAGCTGTCAGTACAATCAATAGCGAGGCATCCGTGACCTGCGGCTGATCCCAGCTTGCTGCACGGATTTGCTTACGCACTGCTGCGTCAGTGACGACAACGAAGCGCCAGTTCTGAATGTTAAACGCGGTGGGCGAGAGCATGGCCAAAGACATGAGTTTGGCGATTTCTTCATCTGTCAGTTTATGTTGAGGATCATAGGTTTTAACGGAACGGCGTTTGACGATGGCTTGGGTTACGCTCATGACTTGGGTTTCGTTCATTTCCAGCTTTCTATTGATAATGTACTGCAATAATTTCCAATGTGGTATTGCCTGCCGGCCGCGCCCACACAACATTTTCGCCAATCTTGTGGCCGATAAGCGCTTTGGCCAAAGGCGATGTCCAGCTGACTTTATTGGCTTTAATGTCCGCCTCGTCCTCGCCTACAATTTCATAGGTGTGGCTATCGCCATTTTCGTCCTCCACGGTCACTTGTGCGCCAAACAGCACAAGATGGGAAGCCGCATCCGGTTTGGTCACCAAAGCACTTTCCAGCCGGGCCGAAATATAGCGCAAATCGCGATTCAGAACGGCCAGTTTTTGCTGTGTGCCAGCATCTTCCTTGTTGGTAGAAAGGCTAGATATTTCTCTCTCCAATAAGGCAGCCTGCTGCTGCAGTTGCGCATAACCATTGGCTGTCACGTAATTTGGATGCGCACTTACCGGACGCTCTGGTACATCAGTACCAGCGTGCTCTAAATCATCTTCCTTTACAAATCCGCGGCTCATAAAAACTTTAAGCCAAGACTAGCTTAACAGCTATGCTTGGCTTGTTATTTTTTCGTAAATAATCAGTTAGGGTTGTCGATAAACTCAAGCGCAACACCGCTTGTGGCTGCCAAATCGGCAAGACGCTTTTGTGTTTCTTTAGCACCAATGACAATGGCTTTTGCACCGCTGATTTTATCATTACCGCTTGTAAGTGCTTTTGCCATAGTTGTTGCAGTGAGCGATTCGTCTTCGCCCGCAACCACCACCATACTTGATTTAAGCGCCAGTGAGCTCACAATTGCAGCTACTTTCCCGGTATCGACATCTTTTTCAACCTCGCAATTGGCCAAACGCGGCGCGATAAAGCCTTCTGGCGCGCCAATGAAAATGAGTGTGTTTTTGTCTGCAGGATATTTGGCATGCACGGTTTCAAAAATCTTTTGCGGATAAATGGAAATGTCGTGTTTATCACTCACGCAGCCGGCCAGTAGTGCCAATGCAAATGCTAGAAAGTAATGAATGGAATGTTTCATGGCAACCTCATCTTATTGATTTGTTGGGTAAATTCTAACAGGCAGATATTAGCACAATCAAACTTTTAAGCGCTATTCCCACTCAATCGTCGCGGGCGGTTTACCGGAAATGTCGTACACCACACGGTTGATGCCGCGCACTTCGTTAATGATACGGTTAGAAACGCGGCCGAGCAGATCGTAAGGCAGTTCTGCCCAGTGCGCAGTCATGAAGTCGCTGGTGACCACGGCGCGCAGGGCGACCACATAATCATAGGTGCGCCCGTCGCCCATCACGCCGACAGACTTCACAGGTAAAAACACTGCAAAAGCCTGGCTGGTGAGGTCGTACCAGCTTTTACCGGTTTTTTCATCCTGGGTGTTGCGTAATTCTTCGATAAAAATCGCATCGGCGCGGCGTAGCAAATCGGCGTAATCCTTTTTGACTTCGCCCAGAATACGCACACCTAAACCGGGCCCGGGGAAGGGGTGGCGGTACACCATGTCATGCGGCAAGCCAAGCGCGACGCCGAGTTCGCGCACCTCATCCTTGAACAGGTCACGTAACGGCTCCAGCAATTTTAAGCCGAGTGTTTCCGGTAAACCACCCACGTTGTGGTGGCTTTTGATAGTGACGGCCTTTTTGGATTTTGCGCCGCCGGATTCAATCACATCCGGGTAAATCGTGCCTTGCGCCAGAAATGTCGCACCTTTATGCCCGCCATCACCCGCCTTCAGTTTGGCAGCCTCTGTTTTGAACACTTCTACAAACTCGCGGCCGATGATCTTGCGTTTCGCTTCCGGATCGGTCACGCCGCTCAGATGCCCCATAAACTGGCTAACCGCGTCCACGCGGATGACTCGCGCATGCAGTTTGCCAACGAACATCTCCATCACCATGTCGCCTTCATCAAGGCGCAGCAGGCCGTGGTCAACAAAAACACAGGTGAGCTGGCTCCCAATCGCGCGGTGAATCAGCGCAGCGGCAACGCTGGAATCCACGCCACCCGACAGGCCTAAAATGACTTCTTCGTCACCGACTTCCAAACGGATTTTTTCAACGGCTTCCGCAATGTGGTCTTTCATCACCCAGTCAGGTTTTGCACCGCAAATTTCCAGCACAAAGCGCTCAAGCATAGCCTGGCCTTGTTTGGTATGCGTGACTTCGGGATGGAATTGCACGCCGTAGAATTTGCGTGTTTCATCCGCAAACGCAGCGATGGGCGTGGTTTCGTTGCTGGCAATAACCTTAAAGCCGGGCGGTAATTCGGTGACTTTGTCGCCGTGGCTCATCCATACATCCAGCAGGCCATGACCTTCAGCATTGGTGCGGTCCTGAATATCTCTAAATAGCGCAGAATGGGCGCGGGCGCGGATTTCAGCGTAACCGAATTCACGCTTATGGCCAGCCTCTACTTTGCCGCCTAACTGTTGCGCCATGGTTTGCATGCCGTAACAAATGCCCAGAACCGGCACGCCCAGCTCGAATACCGCTTGCGGCGCTCTGTCAGTATCTTCTTCGTAAGCGCTGGCATGGCTGCCCGAAAGGATGATGCCCTTTGCGCCAAAGTCTTTGACGAACTCGTTTGACACGTCGCAGGGATGGATCTCGCAGTACACATGCGCCTCGCGCACACGGCGTGCGATGAGCTGGGTGACTTGTGAGCCGAAATCGAGAATAAGGATTTTTGAGTGATTCATATAAAATACCTGCCTGCAGAGCCAATATCCATGCGGTCTGCAGGCTAGTCTATGCGATAGTTGGGGGCTTCTTTGGTAATCTGTACGTCATGCACGTGCGATTCACGCATGCCGGCACTGGTGATTTGAACAAATTCGGCTTTGCTGCGCATATCCTGAATATTTGCGGCGCCGACATAGCCCATCGAGGCGCGTAAACCGCCCATTAGTTGATGGATGACGGCGATCACGCTGCCTTTATAAGGCACGCGGCCTTCAATGCCTTCAGGTACCAGTTTGTCCGCATTGCCATTGTTGTCCTGAAAATATCTATCGCTGGAACCTTTTTGCATGGCGCCAATCGAGCCCATGCCGCGATACGACTTGTATGAGCGGCCCTGGAATAGTTCAATATCACCAGGCGCTTCTTCAGTGCCGGCGAACATGCCGCCCAGCATGACAGAGTAGGCGCCTGCGGCGATGGCTTTTGAAATATCGCCTGAGAAACGAATGCCGCCGTCTGCAATAAACGGGATGCCGGATTTTTCGAGCGCCTCTGCTACGTTGCAGATGGCGCTGATTTGCGGTACGCCTACGCCAGCCACAATGCGCGTGGTACAGATGGAGCCTGGGCCAATACCTACTTTCACCCCATCCGCGCCCGCATCTACCAGCGCTCTGGCTGCATCTGCAGTGGCGATGTTGCCGCCGATGACTTCAATTGCCGGATAATGTTTTTTCACCCAGGTCACACGGTCCAGCACGCCTTGCGAATGGCCGTGCGCGGTGTCAACTACAATCACATCCACGCCGGCTTCGGCAAGCGCCGCCACGCGGTCTTCGGTGCCTTCACCCACACCAACGGCCGCGCCTACGCGCAGGCGGCCTTTGCTGTCCTTACAGGCAAGCGGGTGGTCATGCGATTTCTGGATATCCTTAACGGTAATCAAGCCTTTAAGCGTATCCTGCTCATCAATGACCAGCACGCGCTCCAGGCGGTATTGATGTAGCAGACGGATTGCTTCTTCACGCGGGGCGCCTTCGCGCACCGTGATCAATTTTTCTCGCGGTGTCATGATGTTGCTGATGGCCTGATCCAGATTGGTCTCAAAGCGCAAATCACGGTTGGTGACAATGCCGACGATTTTGCTGCCATCCACGACGGGTAACCCGGAAATCTTATGTTTTTGTGTGAGCGCCAGCACGTCTCGCACCGTCATGTGCGGCTGAATGGTGACCGGGTCGTTTACTACGCCGGATTCAAAGCGTTTTACGCGCGAAACGTGCGCGGCCTGTTGTGCCGGCGTCATGTTCTTGTGAATAATGCCTAGGCCGCCTTCTTGCGCTAACACAATCGCAAGCGGTGCTTCGGTCACAGTATCCATTGCCGCAGAAACCAGCGGAATGTTGAGTTTGATATTACGGGTGAGTTGAGTGCTTAAATTAACTTCGCGTGGCATCACCACAGAGTGCGCGGGAACTAATAAAACATCATCAAAGGTAAGAGCTTGTTGCAGCAAACGCATGAGTTATCCTTAATTTCCAAAACGAGATTATACAGATTTGCAATGCTTATTAAAAGTTGGTAAGCTCAATTGCGTGAAATATGATTAAAAACATGAGGTAATCGTTAAATTATCAATTAATATCTAAATTAATCGGCGCGAAGTAAACTAAATTTTCGATAAAAACGTTGTTTAACGACAAGATCTACCAAGAGCGACATTGGTAAAATGGATAGGAACATACATGAAATATCTACATTTGCTTTTAGTTTTAATGATGTTTATCACAGCACCGTTGTTAAGCCACGCGGAAATCTATAAATGGAAAGATAAAGACGGCTCGATTCGATATACCGATACGCCGCCACCTTCAAATGTAAAACAAGAGGCCATTGGTGGCAAAAAAAAGCCTGCGACTCCGACTGGTAAAGAACCGTTGGCACCTGTAGAAAATGTCCAGAAAACTTCACCCATAATGAAGGACTCGCTCCCGGGGCCTGTGAATGCCGCAGATGAAGCGGCAGCGGAGCGTCAGCGTAACGCCGAAATTGAGAAAAAGAATAAACAGGAAAAAGAGAAGCTAGCCAAGGTTAGAGAAGAAAATTGTAAAACGGCTAAAGCTAATTTAGAGAATTACACACAAGGTGGTCGTATTTACAAAATGAACGAAAAAGGTGAGCGTGAATATTTAGGTGACGAAGATTTAGCGACTGGCAAAGCCCAGGCACAAAGGGAAATCGACGAGAACTGTAATTAGTTTGTTGTAAATATCAATCATCAGGCGGTGCATCTCCACCGCCTTTTTTCATAATCTTTCCATCTGCTGCGCGCTGCTTGCGCACTTCTTTCGGGTCGGCGATCAGCGGGCGATAAATCTCGACGCGGTCCAGATTACGCAGTGGTGTTTCAAGTCTGGTGAGTTTTCCAAAAATACCGATCTGATTCACTTTCAGGTCAATTTCAGGGAATTTCTGCAGTATGCCAGATGCCTGAATCGCCGCTTCTGCATTGGCTCCTAGCGGCATATGCACGGGGATGATGAGTTGCTGATGCGGTAGTGCATAGGCGACTTCCACCATTATATTTTGGCTACTCATTGGCGTCCTTCATGCTATAAATTTTATCTGCGCGCGCTACAAAGCCATCCACAAACGTATTGGCAATATGGCCAAATACCGGCGCAATCATTTTCTCTAAAAATCCATTGGCAAATTCGTAATTCAATCTGAATTCGATTTTACAGGCATCCGGCCGTAATTCAATAAATCGCCAATCACCTTCCAAATGCTTAAACGGGCCGTCTATCAGTTTTATTTCCATACTGTGCGGAAATGTTTTGTGATTTTGCGTTGTAAAATTTTGTTTCAGTCCGTGATAGTTAATGTGCAAAGTCGCGCTGGTGCTTGTTTCTGTGCGCTCGTGCAAATCCACGCCGCCGCACCAGGGCAGAAATTTCGGGTAATCCTCCACCGCATCCACTAGTGCGTACATCTGCTCGGCAGAGTGCATCACTAGCACTGTTTTTTCCACCTTATTCATTACGACATTCAAAGTAGCGTAAAATGCTATTTTAAGTCATAAATCGCAAATTAATAGCAACATGAGCATTGCCCAAAATAAAAAAGCCTTTTTCGATTACTTTATCGAAGAAAAATACGAAGCTGGCATCGTGCTGGAAGGCTGGGAAGTCAAAGCTATCCGCGATAACCGCGTCAATCTTAAAGAAGCGTATGTGATTATCCAGCGCGGTGAAATATACCTCATCGGCTGCCATATCACGCCGCTGGGTGCAGCTTCTACGCATATCCGGCCCGATGCGATACGTACACGCAAGCTATTGTTACACAATGAAGAGATCGCCAAACTCATCGGCAAGGTCGAGCGTGCGGGCTATACGCTGGTGCCGCTGGATATGCACTTTTCAAAAGGGCGCATCAAAGTACAAATCGGCCTGGCAAAAGGCAAAAAACAGCACGACAAGCGTGATACTGAAAAAGCGCGTGATTGGGAGCGCGAAAAAGGCCGCATCATGCGCGCGCATAACAAATAAAAGCGTATAATTCGCGCACTAGCAGAACTAATTAAGAGTTACGTTAGTCGTAGAGTTACTGTATTTACACCAAAGATTTTTAAGTTTTGGGGCTGACCAGGTTTCGACGTGGGTTGCAAAGCAGTGCAGGGCATACCGAGGGTTCAGGTTTCCTCGTAAATCCATCTGAAAAAGTATAGTCGCAAACGACGAAACTTACGCTCTAGCCGCTTAATACCGGCTGGACGCTGCACCATCTCTCCCGTGGGGTGGGTGGCCTTAAAAACCATCGCAGCGTCATATACACGGGATACGTGATGTGTCGGGTTACTTGGCATTTCATTAACCTTAAGGTAACTCGTCTTGCAGATGCTTGTCGGTTGGTGCATGCAAGATCAAACTAAACAACCAGGCTAAGTATGTAGAACTGTCTGTGGAGGGCTTGCGGACGCGGGTTCGATTCCCGCCTGCTCCACCAAACAACAAATACCACCCTTGGGGTGGTATTTTTGTTTGTGACGTAGTCTAGGAATTAACCCGATTGGGTTCGACTAAGCGACCACTGGTCGCTTGGACGCGTAGCTTGCAGAGCGGTCTTGAGCGTTAGCGATAGATGACAGAATCGCCTTAAGGCAAGACTGACACATTCCCGCCTGCTCCACAAAATTAAACAAGGCTGCCCGTGGGTGGCCTTTTTAATTTTGTGATGTTGGTGTTCCTATCCTTTTGCCCAAGAAAAGATCATCGCGATTACTGGCGTTGCCATGACAAGCGTTGCAATCCATCCTAGCCATTTATGGCGATGCGATAGCGTGTAATCGCCAAGTATCATTTTATTGGCACCAATCTTCATCATGACAACCATAATGGGCACTGCAACAATACCGTTAACTACAGCGCTGTAAATGAGTGCCTTGATAGGGTCTAAGGTTGTGAAATCAACCAATGTGCCAGCCAAGGTCGCAAAAATCAGTACCCCATAAAACCCTTTTGCTTCTGATAAAGTGTGATCAAGGCCTGAGCGCCATTCGAATACATCAGCAACTGCATAGGCTGCAGAGCCCGCAAGTACAGGTACTGCCAGCATGCCAGTGCCAATGATGCCTAGCGAAAAAAGTACAAAGGCAAAATCACCTGCAATTGGCCGTAATGCTTCAGCCGCATGCTTGGTTGTCTGGATGTCGGTAATGCCATGCTGATTGAGTGTGATTGCAGTTGCAAGCATCACGCAAAACGCAATAATATTCGAAAATATCATGCCGATAGCGGTATCCAGCTTGATGCGATATAAATGTTCGCGTATAAATCGGCCATGGTGAATAATATCTTTAGGGTCCTCTATGCGTTGTCGCTGCTCAGCTTCTTGCGCAGCCTGCCAAAAAAATAAATATGGGCTAATCGTGGTGCCAAGTATGGCCACAATCATCATCCAATAGTTACTGTTATTTTGAAAATTGGGCACCAAAGTATGTAAAAACACTTTTCCCCATTCGATCTGTAATACAAGCACTACACCTACATATGCGAGTAAAGTGAGTGTTAGCCATTTCAATATGCGCGTCATCGTTTCATAGCTGAGCCATACAGGGAGTGTTGCACACAATATGCCGAATAAAAGGGCATGTCCATGTTCGGGGCCGCCGACAGCCAACTGCAATGCCTCGCCCATCGCTGAAATGTCGGCAGCAATATTCAATGTATTCGCAAATACCAACATAGTAATCAAGGCAATAGCAATCCAGCGCGGCAAGATGCGGCACATATTGGCGGCTAAACCTTGTCCTGTCATCCAGCCGATGCGTGCGCTCACCAATTGAATACCTATCATCAATGGTGTTGTTAAAGCTAATGACCACAGTAAACTTGTGCCGAACTGTGCGCCTGCCTGCGAATATGTTGCAAGCCCGCTCGGGTCGTCATCTGCTGCGCCTGTAATAAGGCCTGGACCAAGACGATCGGCCAAATTTTTAGCATGGTGAAATGTAAACATGGGGAATTTAATGAACTTAAAATTTATACATGAGCAGTTAGCTGTCTAGGCTGCGGAACTATCAAAATAGGTTAGCTAGGCTTCTATTTCTTCTGCTTATCCCCAATATGCGCTTCTCCACGCTGCTTGGCTAGTATCACCTGTTTTTGCCTTTCAGTCAGCGCGGCACGTTTTTCTTCAGAAACTTTATCATAACAATGCGGGCATGAAATGCCGGCCACATATTGCGGGCTTTGCATTTCTTCCTGCGAGAGCGGCATGCGGCAGGCATAGCACTGGTCGTAATCGCCCACCTCCAGCCCATGCTTAACGGCCACGCGCTGGTCGAACACAAAGCATTCGCCTTGCCACAGGCTCTGCGCCTCCGGTACGGTTTCCAGGTATTTCAAAATACCGCCTTGCAGGTGATACACCTCTTCAAAGCCTTGTTCTTTCATGAAGGAAGAGGCTTTTTCGCAGCGGATACCGCCGGTGCAGAACATGGCAACTTTTTTATTTTTAGTTTTATCCAGGTTTTGTTCCACGAATTTTGGGAATTCGCGGAATGTCGTCGTTTTTGGGTCGACCGCGCCCTTAAATGTCCCGATATGCACTTCGTAATCATTGCGCGTGTCTAGCAGAACCACGTCCGGGTCTGAAATCAGCGCATTCCATTCCTCTGGTTTGACATAAGTGCCAACCGTGTTGTTGGGATTCACACTCGGTACGCCCATGGTGACGATCTCTTTTTTCAGCTTTACCTTCATGCGGTAAAACGGGTGTTCGTCTGCGTAGGATTCTTTATGCTCCAGATTGGCAAGCCGTTGTTTGAAAACAGGATCCTGCCTTAAGTAATCAAGCACTTTGTGAACGTCATCCGGCAGGCCGGCAATGGTGCCGTTGATGCCCTCTTCTGCCAATAATAGCGTGCCTTTGATGTTGTGTTTTTGGCATTCAGCCAGTATGGGCGCTTGTAGGGCTTTGTAATCGGGCAGGCTAACGAATTTATAAAGCGTGGCGGTGAGGTATCTGGGCATGTAGCAAAGTCAATCGAACAAAGTGCTATTTTAGCACTCGCGCCAGTTAAGACGAAATGACTAAAATCTCACCATTGCCCGCGCACGCCAAATCGCCCGCATAGCGTTGCACGCGGCTGGTCTGGATTTGATTGAATGCGGTTGGAAGCGGTCTGAACGAGCGGAATAACAGCGCCAGAAACGGCAGGGTATGCGTGCCGCAGTTTTGAATGGTAGCGTGTAAAGCAGGCGTATTTTTCAGCAGCAGGGTGCCGCGCTTCATGCTAAATCCGACGTAATTTCCAACGTTGCCATATACGCCAATGGTGCCCGCTATCATGCGGCTGCCACAATAATCACCTGCGTTGCCATCAATTAAAATCAGGCCGCGGCGCATGCTGTCGCCGACTCTATCGCCGACATTTTTTTTACACAGAATGATTCCATTCTGCATTTGGGCGCCTAAAAAATCGCCGGCATCGTCCTCGGCGGTAATCTTGCCATGCGACATTTTATGGCCAATGTAATCAAGCTGCTTGCAGTTTCTAAAAATGATATCCTCTGTATCGTTGCCGGAAACTTCAAAATAATCAGCCACTTGAGGTGAGTTGTGCTGCGGCGACAACTTCAATTGCAGAATCTGCTGCAGGCTTAGCCCTGCCAAACCGTCCGGCGTAAGGCGGCGACAATCCAGCCTGTGTTTGATGGTGTGTTTGAGCGTAAAGATAAGTGCACTCATGATTTGTGACCTAGAATTTCATGCAGTCTGAACAGGTGTGGCCCTAACTTGCCACCGTAGTTGCCCGCAGAGATGCGCTTGACGCCGCTGTTTTTCAGCCGGCAAATGGCTTCTATGCCGACCCGCATAGATGCAGCGATGTCTTCGAAAGTCAGGCCGTCAATCACGATTTCCATTACCGATTCAATATCATCATCCAACTCCGTGTTCACGATGCCTTTAAGCGTGGGGCAGAAGGCATCGTTGGTCGAAGCGAACATTTTCGGGTATTTGCTTCCCACCTTGGAGCCGGAGCGCACTACGCCACCAGGGAAGGGCATAATCACATTGGGTACTTGCTTCATGGCCTCGATGGCCGCTTCTGCTGCAGTCAGCGCGGCAGGTTGCGAAGTTGCCAGAATAAGAAAATTGCCGCCGCCAATCGCGCGTACCATGCAGGTGGTTTCCTGCACGAGAAATTCGCCATCCATGACGGGAATGCGCCAGTAACGGATACCGTTAATCAGCTTCGAGGACTGGTAGCCGTCGCCAAAATAGCGTAGGTGCTTGCCCAAGTTAATCTTGTCTTGACTCTCGATGCCCGCAAACGCAGCTGCGGTCGGGCAGGTGAGGATGCATTGCCCCATGCGGGTTTCTAGCTGTTGCATGAGCACTTTGCTGCCCATGGCGAACATGAGAATGCTGATGCCTGGGCGGCCATCCGGTGTTTCGTCTGTGCTGAGTTCGCGCTCGATGCCGGCTTCTACGCCGCATCCAATCACGCTGGTGGCGAAACCGGCCATGGCATTGGCCGCGTGATACGCCCACTTGAGGTTTTGCGCGGTGATGAGCACGCGCGTGCCGCGCATGTTGAATGCTTCCGCAAAGGTGTCGTCAATTTTTATGCCGTTAATAATCATGATTTGTTGGTGTGCGTTATCACTTTTCCACGCCCATCCTCAGTAATTTCATCATCTGAAATCTTGAAGTTATCTAATTGAATCGTATGGTATTTTTCAAAATATTCTTTTAATCCTTGTTCCACACTCATGTCAAATGCCGGTTTGGCAGTATGGGTTGCGCCCCAAACCACCTTGACTACTTTGCCGTCTTTTACCACGAGTTCGCCATCCTTGAATACGTAATCTGGTTTGCTAAACATGGCCTCACGGTCAGGCTGATCGGTATAAACCGTAATATCTGCCGCCGCGCCGATGCCTAAATGCCCGCAGTCATTCAAGCCGATAAGTTTAGCTGCACCGGCGCGCGTCATGATGGCGATTTCATACAGACTGTATTCACGCTCCAGAGATGTGAGATTACTCATGGCTTGCGCATCCAGATTCAATTTAGCAAAAGCTTCATTTCTGAAAGCTTTATCCATCAGCAAACGAATCAAATGCGGGTAGCTGGTAAACGGCGCGCCATTCGGGTGGTCAGTCGTGAGGAAGATGCGCCAAGGGTCTTCTACGGAAAGGAATAGCTCCAGGCCGATTGCCCATTGCAGGGCGTTAACATAATTCTGGTCGCGATATTTGAATGGCACCACGCCGCAACCCGCATCGCATTCAATATCCATGATGACGGATTTTTTAGGGTTGGCGTGTTTAGCGTTTAGGTGCTGCATCATGGTATCGCCCGAGGCAGTGACGGTTTGCCCAAACAGAATCTGCCCGACATCGGCGGTGATGTGCTTGTTTTTATTGAGTGCCTCGGCAATCTGCGCGGCGGCGGACGAGAATTTTTTATCGCCTTCTGTGCCGTAACTGTGAAACTGAATGTGCGTAAGGTGCATGGGCAAACCATCGCTTGCACCCATGGTGTTGAGTGTAGTTTCAAAGTTGCCTGCCGCCCCAAGATTGTTGCAATGGACATGCAAAGGTTTGGCAATGCCCAGTTGATGCACCGCAGTGCTTAGGCTTTTTAGAATCTCGCGCGGCGAAACCTGATAGTGGATATTGTTTTCATCCAAATCCAGCCTGCGCTGGTTAAATTTAAATGCTGAAATTCCGCCGGGGTTCACTACTTTAATGCCAATGGCTTGCGTGGCTGCGAGTGTCCACGCCACGTAGTCGTTAATGGTTTTTTGATCTGCGCGATTCGCTAAAAGCCGCAAAAAATAATCGTCATTACCAAGCATGGCGTAGCCGCCTTTGTCTATCATCGGCGTATCGCCCATTTCCAGGTGCGCATGGCGTGCATTGATCGGCAAAATCGCAGGCTCGAAGGCGGCGGTATAGCCCATTTCAATGTAGCGGAAACCCGTATCCGTCGTGTTGGGCGTTGCATTGTGGCTGCAATTCGGCGTGCAGACATGCGCTTCAGGTTCGCTATAGTTTTTCGTCTCCTGAAACTCCGGCAGCATCAAGCGTGCGATATTCACCTTGCCGCCGCCAATGTGGCTGTGCATGTCGATTGCGCCTGCCATCACCACTTTGCCAGTCAAATCGTAGGCTTGTGTGATTTTTTCGTGAGCGTCAGGTTTGCTGATAATGCGCCCGCCGCGGATGTAAATATCCTGTACCACGCCATCTATGCCGTGTGCGGGGTCGTACAGTTTGCCGTTTTTAAGCAGCGTAATCATCCGAGCAGCACCTTAATTTGACTAACGACATCACTTAGCGTCGGCAAGCCGGTTTCGCGCAGTTTTTTCAGCGGCAGCGTGACAGAACCATCCACCCTGAATAGCGTGCCACTGCAATCCACGCCAGGCGTGGCGATTGGAATAAATACTTCCGGTTCGGTTTCAAGCTGGCTATTGGCATTGCCCAGCACAATCAACGGTCTACTAGACGAGGGTAGTTTTTTGTCAGGGCTAAAACTGTTTACCCAAACAACGGTGTCATGCTGAATGGATGGGTTATCGTTCAAAGTCAAACCGCTCAACCAGGTGTTGGCATAATTGGCGCCGGTATCGCCATCGCTGCCGCCCAGCTGGAGCCCGGCTGCGCGCGTTGTTTGATTTAAAACTGCCACAGTTTCAGTGATATTCTGAATGGTCAGTTCAGCATGTGGAAAATCCAGGTCTTTCGCCACCCAGGCCAACACCGCGTATTTGGCCTGTTTTAGTTTATCGGCAACCGCTTGTAAGTCACTGATGTTGACGCCCACAACTTGTGTGACTTTTAACTTTTTGCCAAGTACCAAAGCGCGCAAGGCAAGTGTGATTTCAGGCAAATTGGATGCCCTGCAAGCCAATAGGGATGCGCTCTCCAGAGCATCCGTTTTTTGAATATTTTCGCCAATAAAAATGATCTCGCGTTCTTTAGCGCCAACAAACATGCCGTCGTGCTGAATAAAGCGCTCAAAAAAGCGTGGGTTATGCGTTACAACATCTGTACCAATGCATACAACCACATCCGCGCGATTTTTTACTTCCGTCAGCGTGGTCATCTGCCAGCCGCTGCTTTGCAGCACGCGCAGATTGCGCTGCGAGCTGGTTGCGTTCATGTGTTGCAGGGTAGCATTGGTTTTTTGCGCCAATTCATACAACGCCCTAAAGCCTTGCACATCGGTGCTCAAACCCGCAAATAATGGCTTCTGTGCTGCTTTCAGTATTTGCGCGGCTTTTCCCACTGCCTGTGCCAGGGTGGCAGGTTCGCCTGCAATTCTGGGTGTAGTATTGCCAGCAGACTGCTCAAAAAAACCGATGCTTTTCGCACAGCGATTCGCCAACACGCTGATTTTATTTTGATTATTCTCAACCAGCACATCGTCACACAACAAGCCGCAAGCGGGGCAGGTGGCCATTACTGTTCTGGTGTCGGCGTGGTTGGAATTCATAACATCAGATTTTGCCACAATTTTGGCTGCTGACTTACAATTTTGCTACAAATTGATGGTTTATAAAAATTGCTAAAAATGTTAAAGTGCATGCCTTTCTAAGTAGTTCATTTTAATATTTATTTTTGGAGTCAACATGGCAGTAGAACGTACCCTAAGCATTATCAAACCAGATGCAGTGGCAAAAAACGTGATTGGTAAAATTTATACACGTTTTGAAAACGCCGGTTTGAAAATCGTTGCAGCGAAAATGGTGCATCTTACCAAGGCTGAGGCAGAAGGCTTTTACGCAGTGCACGCAGCGCGTCCTTTTTTCAATGATTTGGTGAAATTCATGATTTCTGGTCCAGTGATGATTCAGGCGCTTGAAGGTGAAAACGCTGTAGCAAAAAACCGCGAGCTGATGGGCGCTACCAACCCGAAAGAAGCCGCACCAGGCACTATCCGCGCAGATTTTGCCGAGAGCATCGATGCGAATGCGGTACATGGGTCGGACTCAGCTGAGAATGCAGCCATCGAGATTAAATACTTCTTTGGTTAATTTACTCGATTACAATCAGCCACAACTCGCCGAGTACTTTGTCGGGCTTGGCGAGAAGCCGTTTCGCGCCAAGCAGATGATGCGCTGGATGCACCATTTTGGCGTGAATGACTTTTCGCAGATGACCGACATTGCCAAGTCTTTGCGAGAAAAACTGCAAATCGAGGCTGAAATTTCACCGCCGACCGTGCAGCTGGAACAGGTGTCAGATGACGGCACGCGCAAATGGCTCATAGATGTAAATAATAATGGCGGTGCCGATACGGCGAATAGTATTGAAACCGTGTTCATCCCCGAAGATGACCGCGGTACATTGTGCATTTCCAGCCAGGTGGGTTGTGCGCTGGCATGTACGTTTTGCAGTACGGGCAGGCAGGGCTTTAACCGCAATCTGAGTGTTTCTGAAATCATCGGCCAGCTTTGGCTGGCGAATCAATCGCTAAGAAAATCTGACGGCTATGACATGCTGCCTGCAAGTGAGCGCATTATAAGTAACGTAGTCATGATGGGCATGGGCGAGCCATTGACCAATTATGATAACGTTGTGACCGCGATGCAGATCATGCTGGATGACAGCGCGTATGGCTTGAGCCGCCGCCGCGTGACGTTATCGACAAGCGGCATCGTGCCTGCAATGGACAGGCTCAAGGAAGATTGCCCGGTGGCTCTGGCCGTCAGCCTGCATGCGCCTAACGACGCGCTACGCGACGAGATTGTGCCGATCAATAAAAAATACCCGATTAAAGAATTAATGGCCGCTTGCGAGCGCTATCTGGTGAAAGCGCCGCGCGACTTTGTGACGTTTGAATACGTCATGCTGGACGGCGTGAACGACACGGTTGAGCACGCGCACCAGCTGCTTGATGTAGTGAAAAACGTGCCATGCAAATTTAATTTGATCCCGTTCAACCCGTTTCCTAACAGCGGATACGAAACATCTAAACCTAGCCACATCCGCGTGTTCCGTGATATTTTAATGCAGGCGGGCTATGTGGTGACCGTGCGTAAAACGCGCGGTGAGGATATAGACGCCGCCTGTGGCCAACTGGCAGGCAAGGTGTTAGATAAGACCAAACGAAGCATGAAAATTCCAATAAAGGCGGTTGCATGAAGTTTACTTTAATCAGATTCAGCTGGATTCCACTAGCGCTGGTTTTAATCAGCGCCTGCGCAACAAGCCCGCAGGGTGGTGCCGACGGTTATGGTGAAACCAAAGTCACTGCGCGTGCACGTGCGCATACCGACCTTGGGGCGGCGTATTATCAGCAAAATAAACTGGAAATCGCACTGGCTGAGTTTAACCATGCGATTCAGATCGATCCGGAATATGGGCAGGCCTATAATGGCTTGGGGCTGGTATATGCAGCGTTGAACGAGGATGCAAAAGCAGATGCTAGCTTCAAAAAAGCTATTCAAATTCAGCCAAACAGTTCAGAGTCACATAATAACTATGGCAGTTTTTTATGCTCGCGCAGCCGTTATGATGAATCCATCACGCATTTTTTAGAGGCGGTTAAGAACCCACTGTATGGCACGCCGAATATAGCTTACGCTAATGCCGGTATCTGTTCGGCACGTAAGAACGATGTCAAAAATGCAGAAATATATCTCAACAAAGCGCTGCAAATTCAGCCGCTCACGCACTCTGCGGCCACTCAGCTTGCTGAATTACAGTACAGGCGTGGCGATGCAAGAACAGCGCAAAAAACACTGCAGAATGCACTGCTGTCATCACCCAGTGCCGAGACTTTATGGCTGGGGATTAAGATCGAGCGCGTATTGGGCGGCAAGGACAATATCGCCAGCTATGCGTTGCAGTTGCGTCAACAATATCCTGATTCTGAGCAAACGCGATTGCTGTTGAGCGGTCAATAGTAGTGCGTAACTGACATGAGGCTGTAAATTAAGGTGACATTATGGCGCGTAAACCCAAAGAACCTACCTATAAACCGGAAATGACAGAGAATTTATCCATGCAGCAGGAAGAGATGAGTCGGCCTGAACATGACGCCTACCAGCGTTCTCGCTGTGGCGGTGCCTTGCGCTCGGCGCGCGAAAATCAGGGCTTGACCGTGCAGGATATCGCAAACCGGCTCAGACTGAGTCCCAAACAAATCGAAGCGATCGAGGCGGATAATTTTTTAGCGCTCCCGGAGCCGACCATTGTCAGAGGGTTTATTCGCAATTATGCGAAGCTGCTTAAAGTCAGCATGGAACCCCTGCTGGATGCGTATAGCGTGCTCGCCCCAAATAGCGCGCCGCATGAGTTTACTGTAAAGCCCACCTCCAAAATGAAAGTGACCAGCTACGACAAGCCGAAATCAGGGCGCTACATTTGGGCAGGCCTGATCTTGTTAGCGGGTTTGGGGGCATGGCTGTTTTACCAGAGTTATATTGAAAAGCCCAGTCCAGCTAAACCTGCAATTACGCAGAGCATTGTAGAACCCTTGCCGCAGGCTGCGCTGCCCGCTGCAGAGCGTACGGCTTCGCCGGAACAGGTGATCGCGCTGGATTTACCACCTACGGAAACTGGCGCAGCGGTTACGACTGAGACCGCAAACCAGCTGCTTCCCGCAGATACGAATGTGAATAATCCGGTAGCTGCCAACACGCCGCCGGCGCCGGCGCCAAACCCAGCGCCTGCTGAAGTAACTCTGCCTGCGGCCATTGGAAAGTCACAGCTGGAATTTAATGCAAGCCAGGAAACATGGGTAAGCGTGGTGGATGCAACTGGCAAAGAAATTTTCAATAAAACGATATTTGCCGGTAGCCGCGAAAGCGTCGAGGTGACGCTACCCGTCGATGTGGTGGTGGGTAATGCGGGAGCTACCAATATGAGTATGAATGGCAAGCCGGTTAATCTAGCGCCACATTCGCGTCAAAATGTCGCGCGTATCAAACTCGAGTAGCATAGGTTCCTTAAAAGACATGCGGCGCAACTCTTTACAAGTGATGATTGGCCACGTGCCTGTGGGTGGTGGCTTGCAAGGCTCTATGTCGGCTCCGGTGGTTGTTCAGAGCATGACCAACACCGACACCGCCGATGCAAAATCCACCATTCAGCAAGTATTTGAGCTGTGGCAGGCAGGCAGCGAGGTGGTACGCATTACCGTCAATTCGCCCGAAGCGGCTGCCCAGGTTGCCAATATCCGCGCTGGATTGGATGCGCTGGGCTGCAATGTGCCGCTGGTAGGCGATTTTCATTACAATGGCCACAAACTGTTAAATGCGTATCCTGATTGTGCGCAGGCTTTAGCTAAATACCGCATCAATCCTGGTAATGTGGGCAAAGGCAGCAAGCGCGATGAGCAATTCGCGGCGATGATTGAGGCGGCAATTCAATATAACAAAGCAGTGCGCATCGGCGTTAACTGGGGTAGCCTGGATCAAGCCAAAATGGCGCAGATGATGGACGACAATGGCAAATCACCTAATCCGATGCCATCCGATGAACTGATGCGCGAGGCACTGATTCAATCGGCGCTCGAAAGTGCACAGCAGGCTGTGGATATTGGTCTGCAGCCTAGCCAGATTATCATCTCCTGCAAAGTCAGTAACGTGCAGGATCTGGTCAAAGTGTATCGCGCGCTGGCCAAACGCTGCGATTACCCGTTGCATTTGGGCTTAACCGAGGCAGGTATGGGCAGCAAGGGTATCGTGGCTTCGACGGCAGCCCTGTCATTGCTGTTGCAGGAGGGCATTGGCGATACAATTAGAGTGAGCCTCACGCCGGAACCCAACGAATCGCGCACCAAGGAGGTCGTCGTCGCGCAAGAGATTCTGCAAACGATGGGCATTCGCTCATTCACACCTTTGGTGACAGCATGTCCGGGTTGCGGGCGTACAACGTCGACTTATTTTCAAGAACTTGCTATGCAGATTCAAAGCTATTTACGTAATCAAATGCCGGTTTGGCGCAAAAGCTACCCGGGTGTAGAAAACATGAACGTGGCCGTGATGGGCTGTGTAGTGAATGGTCCGGGAGAGTCCAAACTGGCAAATATCGGCATTAGCCTGCCTGGTACGGGTGAAGTGCCAGTCGCGCCAGTGTTTGTGGATGGCGAAAAAACCGTGACACTGAAAGGTGACAATATCGCGCAGGAATTCCAAGCAATTGTTGAAGAGTATGTGCAAAAAAACTATGCGGAAGGTGGCAAGCTCCGTGTTAATTTAACCCAAAAAACCATTCCAATTTCAGCAGTTAATTAAAATAAAAAATGAACCAAAAGTTTCAATCCATTAAAGGTTTTTACGACATTCTGCCAGAAGCCACACCACTGTGGTTCAAGCTCGAAGACACCGCCAGACGCGTACTGGCACAATATGGCTACATCAACATCCGCCTTCCGCTGGTGGAAACTACAGATTTATTCGTTCGCAGCGTGGGCGAACATACCGATATTGTCGAAAAGGAAATGTACGCATGGGTAGACGCACTGAATGGCGATAAGCTCACACTGCGCCCGGAAGGGACGGCCGGCTGTGTACGGGCGGTGGTTCAGCATAGCCTGACTTACAACGGCCCGCAGCGCTTATGGTACAGCGGTGCGATGTTTCGGCACGAGAACGTGCAGAAAGGCCGCCAGCGCCAGTTTCATCAGATTGGTGTTGAAGCGTTCGGGTTTGAATCGCCCGATGTGGATGCCGAACAGATCGTGTTATTGGCCAGGCTCTGGAGCGAATTGGGTATTCAGGATGTTGAGCTTCAAATCAACAGCATCGGTGACGCGCATGAACGTGCAGCCTATCGCAATACACTTATTGCTTACTTTGAGCAGCATGCGGAATTGCTGGACGAAGACGCCAAGCGCCGCCTGCATACCAATCCGCTGCGCATTCTGGATAGCAAAAACCCGTGCATGCAAGCCATGTGCGAAGCTGCGCCAAAACTCATGGATTGTCTGGGCGAGTCCAGCCGAACGCATTTTGAAAAACTGTGTCAATTGCTAAGCGATGCTGGCGTGGCTTACAGCATTAATCACAGGTTGGTGCGTGGGCTGGATTATTACAACCGCACGGTGTTTGAATGGGTGACCACCAAACTGGGTGCGCAAGGTACGATCGCTGCCGGTGGGCGCTATGACGCATTGGTAGAGCGACTGGGCGGCGAGTCTGCGCCTGCATGCGGTTTTGGCATTGGGCTGGAGCGCGTAATCCTGTTAATGCAGGAATATGGAGCGACTGCAACCGATTCACCGGACATGTATTTAGTGAATGTCGGCGAATTGGCAGAAAAACAGGCATTTTCTGCGGCAGAAACCTTGCGCAGTGCCGGTTTCAGCGTGGTATTACATGCTGGCGGCGGCAGTTTTAAATCGCAGATGAAAAAGGCAGATAGAAGCGGCGCGCGCTACGCGGCGATTTTGGGCGATGACGAGGCTGCGGCGAATGAGATTTCGCTGAAACCGTTATTGCAAGCGGGTGAGCAGGTGCGCTGCAAATTAACTGATGTCGCAAGACGGATTGGAGAGCCAAGATGAACGAGCAAAATCAGTTTTCAAAGGCCATTGTCGTAATGGGTTTGTTGCTGGCGATCGGTATGGCAACTGCTGCGTTTATTCTGGGCGTGCAGGCCAAGCGCGCGGTTTCCGGGCAGCAATCCATCACCGTCAAAGGCCTGGCCGAAAAGCCAATCAGGGCGGATAGCGCGGAATGGACGCTCAATATCGCCGTGACCGATGCCACGCAGCGCGGCGCTTTACAAAAATTGGCCACCGAGCGCAAAGTGCTGGAAGATTTTTTAGAGAAACAAGGCCTGCCCAAAGACAGCATTACTGTGGATGTGGAAAACATTTACGACCACTATGACGAGGTGTTTGTTAAAGACACGCCGCGCCAGGTCCGTAACGGCTATGATGGCAGCCAGAGCATTCGTGTTGCGAGCAGGGATTTAGCCAAGATTACGCAGGCCAACAAAGCCTTGCTGCATTTGCGTGCGGATAATCACCCGGTCACCGCGCAGCCGCCGAATTACCTGGTGGGCAACCTGGAAGAAATTAAAATGTCGCTGATCGCGGACGCTACCAAAAATGCCCGCACGCGTGCCACTGAGTTTGTGAGGCAGGACGGCGTGAAAGTGGGAGTCATGAAATCGGCGTCGCAAGGTGCATTCTATATCCTGCCTGTGGGCGGCGGCGAGGATAGTGACAACAGCTACGGCGGCGTCTATGATAAATCGACCATTGATAAGACGGCGCGTGTGGTAGTCACGATTGTTTATAATATTGAATAAAATGCAATACTTATATTTCGGGCGCATTGCTTTGTTGCGCGGTACTCGCAACCTCGCTGTACAAGTGCGTACTATCTCGGTTTCTGCGTTCCGTGCGCCGCGCGCTGCAACCCGAAATTCTAAGTTTTGTCAGGTGAAGTAGTGGGCGAAATCTTAAATATTCAAAATCTAAGCATTACACCCAAAAATGCGCCAGACCGCTTTTTGGTGAACAATGTTTCGCTGTCGTTATCTGCCGGAAAAACCACATGTATCGTGGGCGAGTCTGGCAGCGGCAAAAGCTTGACCGCACTCAGCATCATGGGTTTGCTTTCCTCGCAGCTGCAAGCACAAGGTAGCATACAGTTTCAAGGGCAAGAGCTTATGCGCCTTGATAATAAAGCCATGCAGGATATACGCGGTGCAAAAATCGGCATGATTTTTCAGGAGCCGATGACTTCATTAAATCCGGTTCTGACGGTCGGTTATCAAATAGGCGAATCACTTACTGCACATTTGGGTTTAAAAGGCGCAGGCCTGAAATTGCGGGTAGAGAGTTTGCTGCAGCAGGTCGGCATCCCGATCGAGCGCGCCAATAGCTACCCAGATGAGCTTTCAGGCGGGCAGCGCCAGCGCGTCATGATTGCCATGAGCATTGCCTGCGAACCCGCCTTGCTGATTGCTGATGAGCCAACCACCGCGCTGGATGTGACGGTTCAGGCACAGATTCTGCAGTTGCTGGATGAGCTTAAAACCCGCATGAATATGGCGATGCTATTCATTACGCATGATTTTGGCGTAGTGGCGGATATTGCCGACGATGTGATTGTGATGTTCCGCGGCGAGGTTGTGGAAGCCGGTAGCAAGCATGAGGTGCTGAATAAGCCAAAACATCCTTATACCAAAGCATTATTGGCCTGTGTGCCAGATGCTGAAGGTAAAAAGCAACTGAAGCCCATTGATTACGCTTGGCTAAACGGTAAGAAAGCTGCTGCATGAGCGACATTATTCTGCAGGCGAATCATCTGGTTAAAACCTACACGCAGCGCAGCGGGCGTTTCGGCTTTGGCAGCATGAAAATCAAGGCCTTGGACGATGTGAGCATTGCATTAAGGGCAGGTTCTACGCTTGCGGTTGTAGGTGAATCCGGCAGCGGTAAATCCACGCTGGCGCGTTGTCTGTTACAATTACACCCTTTCGATAGCGGCGAAGTGCTGTTTCAAGGGCAAGACCTTGCCAAACTCAGCGGACACGCATTGCGAGATGTGCGCAAGCATCTGCAAATGGTATTTCAGGATCCCTTTGCATCGCTGAATCCGCGCATGCGCGTCGGTGAAATCGTAGGTGAAGGCTTGCTGATTCATGGTTTGGGCTGCGTTGCTGAGCAGAAAGAAAAAGTGCAGCAGATGCTTGAGCGCGTGGGGTTGGAAGCGGCAGATGCAGAAAAATATCCGCACCAGTTTTCGGGTGGGCAACGCCAACGTATCGGCATTGCGCGTGCTTTAGTGCTGTCCCCCAAGGTGGTCGTGTGTGATGAGCCGGTTTCTGCGCTGGATGTGTCGGTGCAGGCGCAAATATTACTGTTGCTCAAGGAGTTGCAGCAAGAGATGAATCTGAGCTACATTTTTATCAGCCATGATTTACGCGTGGTGCGGCACATTGCCGATGAAATGGTGGTGATGAATCAAGGCAAGATTGTAGAACAGGGCAAGGTGGTAGACATTTACAATGCACCGCAACAGTCCTACACGCAGCAGTTGTTAAATGCAATTCCAGGCCGGAAAGCGGCTTAAAATTTAGAAATAGAAAACTTAGTTAGAAAGAAAAGCATGGCATACGATTTAGAAGAGCAAGAGCAGTTAGACGAATTCAAAGCATGGTGGAAAAAGAACGGCAGCATGGTGACCAACCTGCTATTAATAGCCTTGATCGCCTATTCCGCCTGGCAGGGCTATCATTGGTTTCAAAATAAAAAAGCAGCAGAGGCTTCCGGTTTGTATCAGGGCTTAGTCGTGACCGATTTGGCCAAAACCGCCGAAATCAAAGCGCAATCTGCCAAGTTGATGGAGGATTTTTCTGGTACCCCTTACGCGGGCCGCGCGGCTGTGTTTGCGGCCAAAGCCAACTTTGCTGCGAATGACAACAAAAGCGCCAAAGCCCAGCTTGAATGGGCAGTTAAAAACGCAAAGGAAAGCGCAGTTCAGGCGATTGCAGGCTTGCAGCTGGCTGGCATTCTATTTGAAGAAAAAAATTACGATGAGGCCCAAAAAGTGCTAGCCGCAATTAATGACAAAGGCTATGAAGGGTTGAAGGCGAGCCTGCAAGGCGATGTCCTACTGGCGCAAGGCAAGAATGTGGAAGCAAAAAAAGCCTACCAAACCGCTCTGGAAAATCTGGATAGCCAGGGCAGAATGCATCAATATACACAGCAAAAGCTTGAGTCGCTGGGTGTTTAATCTAACCTTTGATGTGAACTGATTGCCGGAATTTATGAGTCATTTAAAACAGTTTCGATTTCTCTTAGTCCTAGGCGTTGCCATGCTTGCAGGGTGCAGTACCCTTACTGAGTTAAGGTCTGATCTTGCCGACAAGATATTTGGCCGCGAACCCCCTAATCCGCCAGCTGTGCTTGAAGAGATCACGCCGACTCATACCGCAAAAATTGACTGGTCTGGAAGCGCGGGAAAAACCGAAAGGTACGATTACACCCCCGCCCTTGATTCCAGCGCAGTGTATGCGGTTAACGCAGCGGGTGAGATCACAAAGCTGGATATTGCCAATGGTCGCCAGGTATGGCGCGTGAAAGTGGGCGAGCCGGTCAGCGGTGGTGTCGGGATTGGTGCCGGCATTATATTGGTGGGTACCAATAAAGGTAACGTCCATGCATATGACGCTGCCGGAAAACCGCTCTGGAAGGCCAAAGTTACCAGTGAGATTCTGAGCGTGCCGCGCTATTTTGATGGCATGGTCATTGTGCGTACCGGAGATAACCGTATCTTTGGTCTTGATGCGACCGATGGCAGCCGCAAATGGGTGTATGAGCGCATTAATCCGGCACTGATTTTAAGAAGCAGCGTGGGCATCGTGGTGAATGGCGGCGCAGTATATGCGGGGTTTGCAGGCGGTAAACTGGTTGCGATTCGCGCGGACAACGGAAAATTGCTATGGGAGGCCACCGTTGCGCAGCCAAAAGGCGTCACTGAAATTGAACGTATCGCCGATATTACCAGCCTACCGATGGTTGATGGCCCGCTGGTATACGCTGTAGCGTATCAAGGCAAAATTGCAGCGGTAGACCGCACCAATGGCCGTGTTGTGTGGAACCGGGATATCTCCAGCTATAGCGGTTTAAATGCCGAGGATGCCAAGATATTTGTATCGCATACGCTAGGCGCGGTTTATTCACTGGATTACTCAACCGGTAAAACCTTCTGGCGTCAGGGCGCACTGGCGAATCGCCGCCTGACCGCGCCATTACCGATGGGCAGCGTGATTGCGGTGGGTGATTTGGAGGGCTATGTACACTTCTTAACGCGTGATGAAGGCAAGTTTGCCGCGCGGATCAAACTGGATAGCAACGCTGTCATGTCGCTCGTCCCCGGATCCACTTCAACACAACTCATCGCAGAAACACGCGATGGCGGCTTATATGCAATCAGTGTTGCAGAGAAAAACATTAAGTCAGCGCCCGCATCTCAAGTGCGACCCGTACCAGCTCCAGATGTAACGGCAGTACCTGAAACCGCGACTGGATCTACCCCCACTGAACCAGACGCGCCGAGCACTGAACGTAGCATTCTGTTCAATAATGATTCAATTTTGCTGCCCGACCAGAACTCAGGTCAGCAGCCAGATGGCGGTAGTGCGCCAATCATCACACTACCCAATACAGGGCCTTAACCAATCATCATGCTGCCCACCATCGTGCTCGTTGGTCGTCCCAACGTTGGAAAATCCACTTTATTCAATCGTCTGACCAAAAGCCGTGACGCGCTGGTTGCGGACTTGCCCGGACTTACGCGCGACCGGCACTATGGGCGCGGCATTGGTGCCAGCCGGCCTTATCTGGTGATTGATACCGGCGGTTTTGAGCCAACCGCCGAAAGCGGCATTTTAAAAGAGATGGCACGCCAGACTTTGCTGGCGATTGATGAAGCGGATGTCGTGATTTTTCTGGTTGATGGCCGTGCCGGCATTACCCCGCAGGAATATATCATTGCCGATAAACTGCGCAGGTCGCAGCGTCCCGTGCTGCTGGCAGTGAATAAAACCGAAGGCATGCAAAAAGCGGTTGTGTCGGCGGATTTCCATGAATTAGGGCTTGGCGAACCGTTGTCTATCTCTTCTGCGCATGGCGAAGGCGTGAAAGACTTGATCGAACTGGCGCTGGAAAATTTTCCTGAGCCGCAAGAAGATGAAGAAGTTAAACACAATAACAGAGTGCCGAGAGTGGCCATCGTCGGCCGCCCCAACGTAGGCAAATCGACCTTGGTGAATGCCCTGCTGGGAGAAGAGCGCGTCATTGCTTTTAACGAGCCTGGTACCACGCGCGATTCGATTGAAATCGACCTGGAAAAGAATGGCAAACATTATGTGATCATCGATACAGCCGGTGTGCGCAAGCGCGGCAAAGTGTTTGAATCGATTGAAAAATTCTCAGTAGTGAAGACCATGCAGGCGATTGAGGATGCCAATGTGGCGATTCTGGTGGTGGATGCGCAAGAGGGCATCACGGAACAGGATGCGCACGTGGCTGCATATATTCTGGATGCCGGGCGTGCCTTGGTGGTGGCGATTAACAAATGGGACGGCCTGAAAGACGATGAGCGCGAGTGGATTAAAAATGAAATTGATCGCAAACTCCAATTTTTAGATTTCGCAAAATTCCACTACATTTCTGCGCTTCGCAAAAAAGGGTTGACTGAACTATTTGCATCGGTAGACGGCGCATTCAAGGCTGCTTTTGCCAAGCTGGCCACGCCGCAGCTCACGCGTGTGCTGATTGATGCGGTTGCGCAGCACCAGCCTCCGGTCAGCAAGGGTATTCGTCCAAAATTACGTTACGCGCATCAGGGCGGCATGAATCCGCCGATTGTGGTGATACACGGCAACCATGTGGATGGTGTAAAAGACAGCTACAAACGCTTTTTAGAAGGCGTGTTTCGCAAGACATTCCAGCTGACCGGTACGCCATTGCGCGTGCAGTTCAAGCAGGGCGATAATCCGTTTGCAGAGCCGGATAAACGTAAAGCAGGTGAGGGGATTGTGAGCATGCGCCGCCGTAAAACCGCACAGCGTGCTGAATTGAAAGCTAAAAAGGACATTGAAGATAAAAGTAGGCGCGCTAAAAAAAATTGAGTTTCATGTCCGCAAACATTTTCGGACAAGGTCTATTTTTCCAGTAGCTTATTTTCTTTAGGCAACTCGTAAGGGTCTGCCACATAGGCCGGCCCTTTCATGAGCATGACGACAATACATCCTATGGCGGTTGCGCCTACAAAGAACCAGTAGCTGAAGAGAACTCCCAAGCACTGGTATATAATCTTTTGCTGTGCCGGGTTCAGCGTGACGTTGTTAAAGTAAATACTGAGTATGATGGCAGCGAGTGGCGCTGTGCCCAGTAGGAATATCACCGGTATTTTCTTGAACAAGATCCACTCAAATCCTGATGGCGATCTGGTATATCCCGGTAATTTGTTAAGCATGCCCATAAGTGAAGTTTTTAATAGAGACTTTCCCAGAACTTCCACCACACGCGCTCGTCCTCAGTTACTTTGCCTGTCACCATCGGATTTTGCGGATAGTTGGTTTTTAGCACACGCAGGGTGTCTTCTTTCAAATCCTGCAAGTCCATGTGGTCGTAAGCGCTGATACTGATGACAAGCGCTTCTTCGACAGAAACGGAGTTTGGATAATATTCCAGCACGTATTTGGCACGGTTAAGTGCGGCCAGATAAGCCTGACGCTTCATGTAATAGCGTGCCACGTGCATCTCATGCTGGGAAAGCGTGTTTACCAGGTACACCATGCGCTGTGTGGCGTCTTTATAGTAGCGGCTTTTCGGGTAGCGTTCAGTCAGCTCTTTAAATGCGGCGAATGAGAGTTTAAGCGCCTTCGGATCGCGATCGCTGATTTCCTGCGCGGTCGCTTTTTCGATAATGCCGCGCTCGTTAAAACTGGACAAGCCTTTTAGATAATAGGCGTAGTCGACATTCGGGTGATTGGGGTGCAGTTTAATGAAACGATCTGCCGCTGCCACGCTGGAAACAGGGTCGCCTTTTTTGTAGTAGGCATAGGCAATTTCAAGCTGCGCCTGCGTAGCATATTTGCCGTGCGGAAAGCGTGATTCCAGTTTTTGAAAATAACCGATGGCTTTGTCATAGTCTTTGTCGATCATTTTAGCTTCGCCTTCCTGATAGATGCGCTCAGCTTGCCAGCCTTTGGTGTCATCCAGTTCAGTGGGGTCGCCGAAAATAGCGCATGCTTGCATAAATAAAGCTAAAAGCCCAATGGATAAAAGCGGTAAAATACGTTTCACAATATATTTCAAAATGAAAACCTGTAAATTAATTTGTTTCATTATAACTGATGCCAAAGAAAAAGCCGATGCAAACGAAGACAGATATTACGCTTAACATCCCCATGCATTTGGGTGGAGAGCGGTTGGACATCGCATTGCAGAAAATGTTGCCGGAGCACTCGCGCAGCCGTTTGCAGGCCTGGATAAAAACCGGCCGGGTAACTTTGAATAACGATGCTACAACGGCCAAAACCAAGGTATGGGGTGGCGAAAAAGTGAATGTGAAGCCACAGGACAATCCTCAGGAGCAGGCGTTTTTACCGGAAAATATTCCGCTGGATATTGTTTACGAAGATGACGAATTGCTGGTGATCAATAAACCCGCGGGGTTGGTGGTTCATCCTGCAGCCGGCAACTGGAGCGGCACTTTGCTGAATGCATTGCTGTACCACGCGCCGCAATTGGCGGAAATTCCACGCTGCGGCATTGTGCACCGGCTGGACAAAGACACCAGCGGTTTGCTGGTGGTGGCAAAAACGCTGGAAGCGCAAACCAGCCTGGTGCGCCAGTTGCAGGCGCGCACGGTGAAGCGTGAATATCGGGCGATTGTATGGGGGCAGATCTGGCGCAATGGCACGATCAACCAGCCCATCGGGCGCCATCCGCATGCGCGAACCAAGATGGCGGTTACCCGCACAGGCAAACCCGCCGTGACGCACTATGAGGTGCTGGAGCGTTTTGGCGTGCATACCTACTTGCGCTGTATGCTCGAGACGGGCCGAACCCACCAGATTCGCGTGCATTTACAGTTCCTCAAGGCGCCTATGCTGGGCGACCCTGTCTATGGCATAGGCAATATTATTCCGCATAAACTCATGACGCAAACCTTGAAAGATGCGGTTTCCGGCTTTAAGCGCCAGGCGTTGCACGCGATCAAGCTTGGGCTGATTCACCCCAAGACTCACCAGCCTATGGAATGGCAGATCGAGTTGGCGGCTGATATGAAAGCCTTACTGGAAGCCATGCGCCATGAGGATGTGGCCGAAGATGCCATGCCAGCATTCTTGCCGGAAGACCAGCCGTATGAGTACGATGAATCTGATGAAGATTGGGATGATTTTGAAGACGAGGACGAATTCGATGCTGAAGAAGAGTGACTTCATTGTTCCCGATTGGCCTGTGCCGTCTAATGTACTTGCATTGCAGACCACGCGCGTTGGCGGCGTTAGCCGTGCGCCTTACGACGCTCTGAACCTGGGCAGCCATGTGGGCGATGATCCGCTTAACGTTGCAGTAAACCGCCAATTACTGAGCCCCTTTGTGCCGAGCGAGCCGGTATGGCTGAATCAGGTACACGGCACGCTGACGATACACGCAGAAACTGCGGGTTGCGTGCCACCGGATGCCGATGCCAGCTACACGCAGCAACATAATGTCGTTTGTGCCACCATGACGGCAGATTGCCTGCCATTGCTTTTCTGTAATCAGGCAGGCACAGAGGTCGCTGCGGTGCACGCGGGCTGGAAAGGCCTGCTGGACGGCGTGATTGAATCCGCGCTGGACAGGATGCAATCGAAATCCAGCGAGATTCTAGTCTGGCTCGGCCCCGCGATTGGCCCGCAGGCGTTTGAGGTGGGCAGCGAAGTGCGCGATGCTTTTATCAAAAAACTGGCACTTGCCGAAGCCGCGTTTCGACCGTATGGCGAAAAATGGCTGGGTGATATATTTATGCTGGCCAGGCAACGCCTTGCCGAGCATGGCGTGACACAGGTGTATGGCGGCGGCGTTTGCACGTATAGTAACCCGGAGCGCTTCTTTTCATTCCGGCGCGACAATGTCACCGGGCGCATGGCGACGCTGATCTGGTTAGCTTAGTTTATAATGGCACAACTTTTTTCTGCACAGATTCATGACCATTCCTGACTTTTCCGTTTTACTCTGGATTGTAATATTCAGCCTGATCGGCGGCGTTTTGAGTGTTGCGGGGGCGGCCCTGGTGGCCTTAAATGCACGTGTCGCTGCCATTCCCATGCTGATCAGTTATGCCATCGGCGCGATGCTGGGAGCGGTTTTTCTGGAGATTCTGCCAGAAGCGATAAAAATCGCCAGCAATGTGCAATACATGACGGCTACGGTGCTGTTCGGCATTTTGCTGTTTTTTACACTTGAAAAACTGGTGATATGGCGGCATTGCCATGGCGACCATTGCGAGGTGCATGCGATCCACACCGAGGAAGAGTGCCCGGAAACGCATCCGCACACCACCAAATATAAGCCGGTCAGCGTGAAGCAGCCTTTATTGAACTTGCATGCTGCAAACCATTACACCCATGCTCATGACCATGGCCGCAGCGGCATGATGGTGATGATTGGCGACACGTTTCATAACTTTGTCGATGGCATTTTGATCGCCTCGGCCTTTATGGTGGATGTAAAAGTCGGTATCGTGACAGCGATTGCGATTATCGCGCATGAAATTCCGCAGGAAGTAGGCGACTTTTTAATCCTGCTGCATTCAGGCTACAGCAAAAAACAGGCATTTATTTTCAATCTGGTATCCAGTTTTGCTACCGTTGTTGGCGGTGCCATTGCTTATTTTGCTCTGAGCCATGTACAGGGCTGGATTCCGACCATTTTGGGCTTAGCCGCTTCAAGCATGCTGTATGTGGCAGTGGCGGATTTAATTCCCAGTTTGCATAAGCGCACCGAGCTGCACGCCACCGTTTCGCAGCTCGTGCTGATTGCCTGCGGCGTAGCCTCGATTTGGCTGGCAGGCCATTTTTTAGAATAGTTGGTATATATGAAAACTCCTACATCCATTGCACCAAAAGTCGGTTTTGTTTCACTGGGCTGCCCGAAGGCAGGCTCTGATGCCGAGCGCATTCTTACGCAACTACGGGCAGAAGGCTACGAAATCAGTTCAACCTACGAAGATTCTGATTTGGTTGTTGTCAACACCTGCGGTTTTATCGATAGCGCAGTGGAAGAATCGCTGGATGCGATTGGTGAAGCGCTCAACAAAAACGGTAAAGTGATTGTTACAGGCTGCCTGGGGGCAAAAAAAGGCGTGGTAGAAGCCGCGCATCCTAGCGTATTGGCGGTGACTGGCCCGCACGCGCTGGAAGAAGTGATGACGGCTGTACATTCCAATCTGCCCAAATTGCATGATCCCTATACTGATTTAGTGCCGCCTCAGGGTGTTCGTTTAACGCCAAGTCACTTTGCCTACTTAAAAATCTCAGAAGGTTGTAATCACCGTTGCAGCTTCTGCATCATTCCCAGTCTGCGCGGTGATTTAGTCAGCCGCCCGATAGGCGAGGTGATGAACGAAGCGGAAAACCTCGTTAATGCAGGGGTGAGTGAGATTTTAGTCATCTCGCAAGATACCTCGGCGTATGGCGTGGATGTGAAATATAGAAGCGGTTTCTGGAATGGCCGCCCCGTCAAAACGCGCATGACGGAACTCACCAAAGCTTTAAGTGAGCTCGGCGTTTGGGTGCGCTTGCACTATGTATATCCATATCCGCATGTGGATGAAGTGATCCCACTGATGGCTGACGGCCTGATTCTACCGTATCTGGATGTGCCGTTTCAGCATGCCAGCCCGCGTATTCTCAAGGCCATGAAACGCCCGGCGAGCAGCGAGAATAATCTTGCGCGCATCAAGGCATGGCGTAAAATCTGCCCCGATATTACGGTGAGAAGTACCTTTATTGCGGGCTTTCCGGGCGAGACGGAAGATGATTTCCAGCAACTGCTCGATTTCCTGGAAGAAGCGCAACTGGACAGGGTGGGTTGTTTTGCTTATTCCGCTGTGGATGGCGCAAAAGCCAATGAACTGCCAGGCCAGGTGCCGGAGGAAGTAAAGCAAGAGCGCCTAAGCCGCTTTATGGCAGTGCAGGAGCGCATTAGCGCCGCCAAGCTGCATGCCAAAACTGGCAGCATTCAGACCGTTCTGGTGGATGAGATTGTGCATGATGCCGAAGGTAATGTCGAAGCGGTTGGCCGCACCAAAGCGGATGCGCCGGAGATTGATGGTGTGGTGTATCTGGAAGATGCAGAGGGTTTAACGCCCGGGGATTTTGTGGAAGTCGAGATTTATAGCGCGGATGGGCATGATTTACGGGGTGGGCCACCGAGGAGTTTCTAGTGATAGGATAACTAATGATAAATAAATCATGGATATCAATCTTATTGTTGTTGACAGAGACCTCTTTTGCATCAGAGATTTGGTTAATTGTGACTCCAAATGAATTACTTAATAACAATGGAGAGTTGCTAGTAGAAGTGGTTAAGCCGAGCAACATTACAACATGGCCTAATAACTTAGCATTATTACTTGGCAGCCAGAACACACAGGAGCAAGTGGAAATTTTTTTGGTTGAAAAAGGCCCCGGCACTGATATAAGGCGTACGTATAAAGGTGTAGCTAAATCTAAGTTTGAAGGTAATGTGCGAGCAGAACTTGCTAATCTTGAGTCTAACCGATTATTGTTGACTGCAAAAAGTGTTGAGGCCACATCAAATGAAATTTTGGCCAGCCATCAAAGGGTGACATCAGTAAAAGATAATAATATAAACGATACTGATAAAAAGCCTAGTACGATAGTCGTTTCTGGGCCAAAAGAAGATCCGACAATCACAGCAAATGAGCCGCTATATTTTGTTGTGGGCTCCAGTAAAGATAGAAGTTTTGATGCCAGGTTTCAGCTAAGTTTCAAATATCGTCCCTTTGATCCAGATGCGACTGTTGCAACATTTATTCCCTATGCTAGCAACCTTTATTTTGCGTACACCCAAACAAGCATATGGGATCTCGGGAGCGATTCTAGCCCATTTAAAGATACGAGTTATCGACCTAGTATCTATTACAACTGGGCAGAAAGTGGCAAGGGCTTAAATCCTAATAGGTGGAAATTCGGGCTTGAACATGAATCCAATGGTAGAAATGGAGATGAATCTCGCTCATTAAATATTGCATTTGTTCAACCATTTTGGAATATTGATTTTTCTAGCGGCAGACGATTTACGTTTATGCCGAAGATATATCAATATATTGAAAAATCAGATAATCGAGATATTCACCATTATCGTGGATACGTCGATTGGATGGCGCGCTACGGAAGAGAAGATGGCGCAATTTTAACTGGGTTGTATCGCCAAGGAACGGAGGGTTATGCTCAAGGTCAACTTGATTTGTCATACCCTATAAGTGATAAGCTTTTTGGGCGTACAGGTACATTTCTCCACTTTCAATTGCTTGGTGGCTATGGCGAAACCTTAATTGATTATGATCATCAGCGCGCTACGCAATTGCGTGTTGGTATATCGTTAGCAAGATAATGCGTTACTTTTCGTTTAGCGTGTCATATGTTTTCTGTGCATTAAGCACCTCGCCTATATTGGCTTCTGACCAGGTTTTAATCGCATAGAGCAAGTCTTTTAGCGTGTGTCCGAGCCGGGGTGAGGGCGTATTCTACTTTTGGCGGCACTGTGGCGTAAACCGTTCTGCCCACCAGCCCATCGCGTTCTAGATTTCGCAAGGTCTGCGTGAGCATTTTTTGAGAGATACCGTCAATCGCGCGCTGCAGATGGCTAAAACGCTTGGTACCGTCTTGCAGCAAAATCACCACCAGCACTGTCCATTTATCTGCAATTCTATTCAGCACCAGGCGTGTGGGGCATAGCGCGTTAAAAGCGCATGCCTGATTCTCTAGCGGTGTTTGTTCATTAGTATCCATTTAGTACCTATATAATGTTTTAGTGCCTACTTACTATAAGTAACTATAGCTGATAATATGCGCTAAATCAATTGCAGCACAAAAAACAGGAGTGTAAAAATGACATCAGTCGTAGTGATTTACCACAGTGGTTACGGACACACCACGAAACAGGCGGAGGCGGTTGCGGCAGGCGCAAAAGCGGATTTAATCGCGATTGATGCCAGTGGCGATATCACTGATGCCGATTGGGCAAAACTAGACGCGGCGAAGGCGATTGTCATGGGCTCACCTACCTATATGGGTTCTGTAAGCTGGCAATTTAAAAAATTTGCTGATGCCAGTTCTAAAAAATGGTTTACACAAGAGTGGAAAAACAAGATTTTCGCTGGATTTACCAATTCCGCCACCATGAATGGTGATAAATTCTTGACCATTCAGTATCTATTCACGCTTGCTATGCAGCACTCCGGCGTTTGGGTGGGTACAGGCTTGATGCCTGCCAACACCAAAGCTGCTAAGCATGGTGACGTGAATTATGTGGGTGGTTTTGCTGGCGCCTTGATGACGTCGCCTAGTGACGCTTCAGCAGGTGAAGTGAATAAAGGTGACTTGGAAACAGCACGTTTATTGGGTTTGCGCGTCGCGGAGTTTGCGGCTAAGATTTAGTGCGTAAATAAATCAGGTAACACCGGCACGGGACGTTCGCTATCGGCACGATCTTCCAAAAAATCCAGTGTGTATGGGCAGCGTGTGGGTTTTTTGGCTACTTTTTTCTTTTTTGCACCGGTAATTTCGGTGTTGATGTAGGGCGTCTGGCTGATACGGATATAACCTGAAGAAACGAGTTTTTGCGCCGTGGTTTCAAACAGACTGAGCGGATTATCGATATTTTGAAGAGTGATGGCGGCTTTGGTGACTTTAAGCACGTTGTACATCACGAATTTGCTGGATGTTTGTTTGCCGTAGATTTCGCCAGTGAGAATCATTTTGTTAAACCATTTTTGCCATAAAGCTGTCATCATTAACGATACTGTCAGCTGTATAATGCATTAACACTTTAATGAACGCAAGTATCTTGTTGTCTTAATTGGTATTTTAAGATTAAATTGGCTGATAGTTGCATGTTTTGGATAATTTTATGAACGCCAGACTGATAATAATAAGCTTTCTGTTAACCATTCTCGTTACTGCATGCGATAAAAAACCAGAGGGCGCCCCGGCGGCGGCGGGTATGAGCATGCCAGCCATGCCGGTAAACGTGATTGCTGTGCAGCCAACCTCGGTGCCGATGAGTGTGGAAGCCGTTGCACAGACCGAGGGTGCCAGTGAGGTGGAAATTCGCCCGCGCGTGGGCGGCATTATCTTAAAGAAAATGTTTGAAGAAGGCACGCCGGTAAAGGCCGGGCAGGTGATGTTCCAGATTGACCCGGCGCCATTCCAGATCGCGCTGGCACAAGCCAGGGCACAGGCAGCGGAGCAGGGCGCGCGCATCACACAAACCACACGCGAATCCAGCCGCTTAAAAGAGTTGTTAGCCACACAATCTATCAGCCAGCGCGAATACGATAACGCGACTTCGGATGCCAGTATCTCGCAGGCAGGCATGATGCAGGCGCAGGCCAGTATTAATGAGGCAGAATTGAATCTTTCTTACACCAAAGTGACGGCGCCGGTTTCTGGCATTGCCGGGCGTTTTCAGTATTCTGAAGGCGCACTGGTGCAAGCCAATACCAGTTTATTAACGACGATTATTCAGGTTTCGCCAATTTGGGTGCGGTTTAGCTTATCTGAAAGCGAGCTGCAGAGCTTGGGTGGGCATTTAGATCAGAAGCATGTAAGTGAAGTGAGTTTGATTTTGCCAGATGGCAGCGAGTATGCGCATAAGGGAAAATTGAATTTTACCGCCAATCAAATCAACCCTAGCCTCGGTACGCAAGAATTGCGCGCCACATTTGAGAATAAGGATAAGACCTTGCTGCCAGGCCAGTTTGTGCGTGCCCGCGTGACGACAGGAATGCGGGAAGGCGTGTTTCTAGTGCCGCAGACCGCAGTTTTAACAGGTGAGCTAGGCAAATTTGTGTATGTGGCCAACGAGAAAAATGAAGCGACGATGCGGCCTGTGGTAGTGGGTGAATGGAAAGGTAAAGACTGGATTATTCTGGAAGGCTTAAAAGCCAATGACAAGGTGATTGTGGATAATTTAATCAAGCTGCGCCCTAATGCGCCTGTCGCCCCGCATACGATGGGAACCGCGCCAGTATTGCCTCCTGGAGCACCTGCCAAATAGGCTTTTGTGACCATCTATGATGATTGAATCCTGTATCCATGATTAAATTTTTCATTACGCGTCCCATTTTTGCTGGTGTACTGTCTATCATCATTGTGCTGGCGGGGCTGGCAGCGGCATTTAAGCTGCCTGTCGCGCAGTACCCTGAAATCGCGCCGCCCACGGTGACGATTACTGCGGTTTACCCGGGCGCAAGTGCCGATACGCTTTCAAAAACCGTGGCTGCGCCCATCGAGGAGCAGTTGAGCGGCGTAGAAAATTTGCTCTACTTCAACTCGGTGGCGGATTCCAGCGGCACGCTCACCATTACAGCCACGTTTGAAGTCGGTACCAATATTGACCAGGCGACATTTAACGTGAGCAACCGTGTGAACATTGCTACGCCGCGCTTGCCAGACGAGGTGCGGCGCAATGGGTTGATTGTGCAGAAAAAATCCAACGATATTCTGCTGGTGGTGATGCTGACGTCGGAGGACAAAAAACACGACAGGCTGTTCCTGAGCAACTACGCGACGCTGAATGTGCTGGATGAACTGAAACGCGTGCAAGGCGTGGGCGATGTGCTGATATTCGGCGGACAGGATTACGCCATGCGCGTGTGGTTGCGGCCTGACCGCATGGCGCAGCTGGGCGTGACGACCACCGATATTGCGCAGGCGATTCAATCGCAAAACGCGCAATATGCCGCGGGTAAGATTGGCCAGGATCCTGCGCCGAATGACCAGCAAATCGTATATACCGTCACCGCCAAAGGGCGTTTGCTGGAGCCGGAACAGTTTGGCAATATCATTATTAAAGCAGACGGGCCGCGCGGTATTTTGTACCTGAAGGATGTGGCGCGCATTGAGTTGGGTGCGCAAAATTATAATGTACGCTCGGCGCTGGATGGTACGACCGGCGTGGCGATCCCGGTCTTCCTGCAAACAGGTTCTAACGCGCTGGAAACTGCAAATAACATCAAGCTGAAAATGGCGGAGCTGAAGCAACGCTTTCCGAAAGGCATGCAATTCAGTATTCCTTACGATACCAGCGATTTTGTAAAAGCGACTATTCAGGAGGTTTTTAAAACCCTGGGAGAGGCCTTGGTGCTGGTCGTGCTGGTGGTATATCTATTCCTGCAAAGCTGGCGCGCCACGCTGATCCCCATTATCGCAGTGCCAATTTCGCTAATCGGTACTTTTGCCGGGCTTTACTTGCTGGGCTTCAGCATTAACTTGCTGACGCTTTTTGCCATGATTCTGGCGATTGGGATTGTGGTAGATGATGCGATTGTGGTGCTGGAAAACATCGAGCGGTTGATGAGTGAAGAAGGCCTGAAGCCGATGGAAGCCGCAATCAAATCCATGCGGCAGGTTTCTGCTGCCGTGGTGGCGATTGTGATGGTGCTGTGCGCGGTGTTTATTCCGGTGGCGTTTCTGGGCGGCATTGCCGGCGCGCTGTATCGACAGTTTGCCGTCACCGTGGCGATTGCGGTGGTGATTTCCGGGGTGGTGGCGCTTACGCTCACACCCGCTTTGTGTGCGATTTTATTGAGGAATGTGCACCAGAAATCCGCGTTTTTTACCGCGTTTAATCGCGGTTTTCACGGGCTTACGCATTTTTACACACGCGTTGTGGATTTAACATTGCACCATAGAATTATTGGCACTGTTGTGTTTGCCGTGATTATCGCCTTATGCGCCATATTGCTCAACCGCGTGCCCAATAGCTTTGTGCCGGCTGAAGATCAGGGTTATGTGATTACTGCGGTCATCATGCCGGATGGTGCGACATTGAACCGCACCGAGAAAACCACAGAAGCGGTGCGAAAGGGCATTGCGCAAGACCCGGCAGTAGCACATGAATTTGCGGTAAACGGCTTTGATTTGATTGGTGGCGGTAACAAAACCAGCGCTGCGACCATGTTTGTGCGGCTGAAAGATTGGAAAGAACGTACCACAACTGCCGAGCAGATTGTAGGCAAACTGTTTGGCTTGGGGATGAGCCAGCCGGATGGCCTGGCAATTGCGTTTAATCCGCCCGCCATTCGCGGTTTGGGCAGTGCCGGCGGTTTTGAGGTCTATGTGCAAAGCCGTATTGACACTGACCCGCAGAAACTCGCAGCCGTGTTGAACAGCTTTGTCGATACGCTGCGTGCCAGTTCGAAGCTCACGGGGATTAACACCTTTTTCAGACCCACTGTGCCGCAGTTGTATATTGAGGTGGATGAAGCTAAAGCCTTATCTTTGGGCGTGCCAATCTCTGATATCTATGCCACTTTGCAAAGCACTATGGGGCAGCTTTATGTAAATGATTTTAATAAATCCGGCCGCACGTATAAGGTGCAGTTGCAGGCCGAACCGCAATTCCGCATGCAGCCGGAGGACATCGGCAAAGTGTATGTGCGTAGTAAGACAGGTGCAATGATCCCACTGTCATCATTAAGCAAGGTGAGCAGTATCATCGGTGCCGAGCAACTGGAGCGCTATAACGGGCTGCTATCCGCAAAGATACTGGGCAGCGGCGCGCCGGGCGTGAGTTCCGGCGATGCGATCGATTTGGTTGAAAAACTGGCAAAAGAAACCTTGCCGGAAGGCTACCAGATCGCATGGACTGGCCAGGCTTACCAGGAAAAGCGCACGGGCTCGGCTGCGCTGTTCGCTTTTAGCTTTGCCATCATCATGGTGTTTCTGATTTTAGCGGCTCAGTTTGAAACCTGGGCTTTGCCACTCGCCGTCATCATGGCGGTACCATTTGCGCTGGCTGGCGCACTGATAGCTGTGTTTGTGCGCGGCATGCCGAACGATATTTACTTTCAAATCGGGCTGATTACCTTAATTGGGCTGGCGGCTAAGAATGCCATCCTGATTGTAGAATTTGCCAGCCAGAAAATGGAAGAAGGCATGCCTGTACTGCAGGCTGCGGTCGAGGCGGCGCGGTTACGGTTCAGGCCCATTGTTATGACCTCGATGGCTTTCGTGTTGGGTATTACGCCGCTGCTGGTGGCCACCGGCGCGGGCTCTGCCGCCCGCCGCAGCATGGGTACAGGCGTGTTTGGCGGCATGCTGCTGGCAACCTTTGTTGCCACAATCTTTATTCCGTTGTTCTTCTCATGGCTATCCGGAAAAACCGTGCATCGTCATCATGTCGGTGACGATAGCCCGCACCAAAAAGAGGCGGCAACATGAAAAAGTTGAGCCTGTTGTTAGTATTGTTTTTGGTCGCCTGCAAGGCTGTCGGGCCGGATTACAAGCGTGCTGAGCCCAATTTACCCGCAGCATTTAGTGAAAGCGACACCAATGCGAATACATCGAATGATGTGATGAAACAATGGTGGAAGCATTACCAGGACGAAAAACTGAATGAACTGGTCGAGCTCACCCTTAAAAACAATACCAATATTCAATTGGCGGTTGCGCGCATTGAAGAAGCCGATGCAAACATGCGCGAAGTGGGCGCTAATTTGTTGCCAGAGATTGACTTTTCTACCCAAGCCGAGCGCAACAAGGTAACTGAACTCGGGCCATTTCCTACCTTTACATCTCCGATTCGTAACAATTACACCTTCGGCCTCAGCACCTCCTATGAAATCGATTTCTGGGGCAGGCTGAAGCGTAATAAAGAAGCGGCAAAGGCAAATGCCTTGGCTACGCGCAACGCCAAAGAAACCGTCGAACTTTCGCTGACAGGTCTGGTTGCCAGCAACTATCTGCAATTGCGCGGTTTGGATGCACAAATAGCGGTCACCAAAGATAATCAAAAAAGCCGTAAAGAAGCACTTGGCTTGAATCAGAGGCGACTTGCGGGCGGCGTGGCGAGCGCGCTGGAGGTAAGCCAGGCTGAAGTGGCGGTGAGCAATTTAGAGGCGCAGCTGATTGAGCTAACTAGGTTGCGTGCGATAAGCCAACATCAGCTTGCGGTACTGACAGGCGTGCTGGATTTGAAGCTCGAAGCCGCAGATATCCGCACCTTACCGGTTCCGCCCACCCCGCCTGCCGGCTTGCCTTCTGTATTGCTGGAAAATCGCCCGGATATTCGCCAGGCCGAGCAGGCGCTGATAGCAGAAAATGCCAGAATCGGCATCGCCAAAGCTGCATTGTATCCAAGCATTACCTTGACCGGCAGCTATGGCGGCGAGAGTCTGGAACTCAGTGATTTGTTAAAAACGGGGGCACGTGTCTGGACGTTGGGAATCGGGCTGGATTTACCGATATTCGATTCTGGCAAGCGCCAGTCTCGCGTGGAGCAAGCTACGGCCAGGCAAAAACAAACTTTGGCGCAGTACCAGACGGCGATACAAAGTGCATTCAGAGAAGTGAACGATGCATTGATCACGCGGCGTCTGAATGCTGAACGCGAGCAAAGTTTGCAGCAAAGTGAAGTGTCTGCCAAGAAGGCACTTTCTGTGGCAGAGAATCGCTATAAGTCAGGTTATTCAGCCTATTTGGAAGTGCTGGATGCGCAACGTGTACATAACGAGGCTTCACTCGCGATGATCCAAGCCAAGCAAGCGAATCTTTTAGCCACGGTGGAGTTGTTTAAAGTGCTGGGCGGCGATTGGAAGGGTGAAGCTCAAACAGCTTCAGAGCTTCAAGCTCATTAGAAGGGAAAGGCGACTTTTACCCAGTCATCGCGAGATTCAACGGGTTCGCCAAGCAGGACGTGCTTGGTTGTCCCATTTATACTAACGCTGTAGTGGCTGTTGGTGCGGTAGTTGATTTTGGGCAGTATCATCATCGAGATGTCTGACAACCCGGCCTCAATCGGCAGAAAAATGCCGGAGAACAAGCCAATATCCACTGTGGGAGCCGCGTTTTTTGCACCACTTGCAGCACGGGGTTCGATTGCCGATTCGGTATGGGTGTAGGTTTCGTCAGAACGTATCTGGCGTAACTGCACCCAGGTCGGGTGATTTGAGATGGTCTGGATGCCTACTCTCAGCTGGCTGCCCTGCGTCGGCTTGACCGATCTGATCATACCAAGAATGAGCTTGTTATAGTCTTCATCCACGACCAATCCAATCAGTTTATCCGGCCTGGCCAGGATATTGGCGTACTTGTTGACACGTGTCCCCATGCCGCGCGGGCTTTCATCGGTGATGATCCAGGTGTCGAGCGAGCCGCTATTGGCGGAAAGGCTGCTGCCTTGTTTTAATACGGTATGCGCTCTTATTCGTTCTTCCAGGGATGCACCGTTATGCGATAACCGCAACCCGCTGCTGATCTGATTTGCCTGATGCACCTGGTTACAAATGTTGGCGATACCGGCGGTGACTTTAGCCATTTTTGAACTTGCTTGCCGTTTGGTTTTGCGGCGCTGCCTGACGTAGCCGTTCTTTTTCCATTCTTCAAGTAGAATCCTGAGCGTTTCATTCAGTTTTTTTGCATTTTCAATTTTTGCGAAAGCCAGACTTTGAGGAATTTCTCCGCGGTCTGACACGGTAATTGCCACAGATACTTGTTTTTCCAGCTCATCCAGCTCCCAATAACGGTAACTGTCGTTAGGTACAAAATCGCGCATACGCTTTGCTGGCGCATCTTTTTCCAAATCAATGTAAAACAGATATTGCTCAGGTGTGGATTTGTTGCTGATATAAGCGCGCTTAAGCAGGGTGTTTATAACGCGTGTTGCGATTTCAAGATGATACTTCTGCATGCTCGCTTGCCCCAGCTGCCCCAACATGCATGTTTGCACATAACAGGCTGCGAGCGTGGTCGAGGGCGAGAAATCAAACAGTTCCACTGGATTATTCAATAGCATATGCTGCGCGGCAATCCGATACAGTACATTGATTTGCTGCCACACTTTGGCCGGCGGATTGCTCTGACTGAACATGCGCCATTTGACCATATTGAAGGCGGTATATAGCGCGCGTGCGATCAGCAGCATGGGCGTGTTTCCTTCCAGCCTGATACTGTTTTCGGGCTGTGCCTGATCGGCATTAAACACTTTTTCGATGACTTTAAGATGGAGGATATAGGATTGTCGGCAGTAGTTGTAACAAGTATCGCAGATGTTATTTTCCAGCTCCGGCTTCATGTTCTCCACGTTGGAAAACTGGGTGGATAATCTTTCCAGGCGCGCTTGATTAAGCACCTCGACTTCGAATATCAAATCGAGTTGCTGTTGCAGGCTTAACGCATCCTCATCGCCGGCCTGGTTGAGTATAAGGGTCAGCTGTTTGGCGGCAAACTGCAGTGCAGTCAGGTCGTCCATTTCCTCTAGATCGCCCAGCCAGGCTAAGCGCTTGCTGGTTTTTTTGATGGAAGTTGGACCGAACAGGTGTTGAAATATATTTATCATCAGCAAGAAAACTAATTTGGAATGGCGATTTTTATCGAACTAAATGTAATGAGTGAAAATATAATAATAAATCATTGAATAATCAAGCTTAATTTAATCGTGCTGTTAGCGATTAAGCGATTATGATTGCATGGTAAAATTCAACTTTTAAGTTAAAAGTAAATCATACATGACAGTTCGTACTCGTTTTGCACCTAGTCCTACCGGATTTTTGCACATCGGTGGCGCGCGCACTGCGCTATTTTCGTGGGCTTATGCCAAAAAGCATCATGGCCAATTTATCTTGCGTATTGAAGATACTGATGTGGAACGCTCTACACCAGAAGCTGTGCAGGCCATTCTGGACGGCATGCATTGGCTGGGTTTGGATTACGACGAAGGCCCGTACTATCAGATGCAGCGCATGGATATCTACAAAAAAGTCATCCAAAGCATGCTGGATCACGGTACGGCTTATTATTGCTACTGCAGCAAGGAAGAACTGGAAGCTCTGCGCGAAAGCCAGATGCAACAAGGCTTGAAACCGCGCTACGATGGAAAGTGGCGGCCAGAAGCTGGTAAAACCTTGCCTGCAATCCCGCAGGATATTCCGCCGGTGGTGCGCTTCAAAAATCCGCAAACCGGCGTGGTGGCCTGGGGTGATCTGGTAAAAGGGCGCATCGAAATCGCCAATGCGGAGTTGGATGATCTGATTATCGCCCGCGCTGACGGCACGCCGACCTACAACTTTTGTGTGGTGGTGGATGACTGGGAAATGGGCATCACGCAAGTGATTCGCGGCGATGATCATGTTAACAATACGCCGCGCCAGATCAATATGCTGCAGGCGCTTGGTGCCACGGTTCCGCAATATGCGCATTTATCCATGATTCTAGGGGATGACGGACAGAAACTATCCAAGCGTCATGGCGCCGTGAGTGTAATGCAATATCATGAAGATGGCTATTTACCAGAAGCTGTCTTGAATTATCTGGCGCGTTTGGGCTGGAGCCATGGCGATGCGGAAATTTTTACTATGCAGCAGTTTTGTGAATGGTTCGATCTGGATCATATTACGCCATCCGCTGCACAATTTAATACCGAAAAACTCAATTGGCTGAATGCGCATTACATTAAGGAGGCCAATATTGACGTGCTTGCAGACGATATTGACAGCCGGCTGAAAAAGCTGGACGTTGTCGCGCAGGCGCAACCAAAATTGCAGGACGTGCTGGCTTTATACCGTGAGCGCGCTAATAATCTGAATCAATTGGCACGCGATGTTGCCTATTTTTATACTTTGCCGCAAGTCAGTGCAGAAGATGTTGCAAAGCATATTACACCTGAAATTATGCCAGCAGTTCAATCACTTAGCCAGAATCTGGCGCAGATTAACTGGTCAGCAGAGGCAATACACGAGGCGATTAATGCAGTCGTGGCGCAATATCAGCTCAAGTTTCCAAAAGTGGCCATGCCTCTGCGTGTGATGCTGACGGGTATTGCGCAATCGCCCAGTATCGACCAGGTAATGGCGTTGCTGGGACAAAAGGAAGCGCTTAGCAGAATACAAAATTACATCCGATAATTTTTTATCAGGCACTTGAAAAGCGAACAAAAAGGCGCAATCATAGTCATATGCAAGGTAGAATGCGCTTTTACTAATAATATTCAGGCAAAGCCACTCCAATTTTATTAAAACTACAAGGAGCACAACATGAACAACAAAGGACAAATGCTGCAGGACCCATTCCTAAACGCTCTCAGAAAAGAACACGTACAGGTGTCCATCTATTTGGTGAACGGTATCAAGCTGCAAGGACAGGTTGATTCTTTTGATCAATACGTGATTCTACTTAAAAATACCGTAACCCAGATGGTGTATAAGCACGCCATTTCTACTATTGTGCCAGCGCGTGCGGTGAGCATGCCGTTGCCTGAGCATTTGGAAGAATAAAGCTTGTCAATTAGATCCTCTGGTTACGGCGAAAACACTTTAGCGAATCCATCTGTCTCAACCGCCGCATCTAATGGTGCGGTAGTGTTGGTTAGTTTGGATTTCGGCGATTCAGATTATGCGGAAAGCCTGCATGAATTGCGTCAATTGGTGACATCAGCGGGCATGCAAGTGCGCGGTACGGTTGAAGGCAAGCGAAGCGCCCCAGATGCAAAACTTTTTATTGGCAGTGGTAAAGCCGATGAATTAAAAATGATGCTTGAAACTAGCGAAACCAGCCTAGTTGCATTTAACCATGATTTAAGCCCATCGCAACAGCGCAATTTAGAACGTTTTTTACAAGCTAAAGTATTGGATAGAACAGGTTTGATTTTAGATATTTTTGCCCAACGTGCAAAAAGCCATGAAGGTAAACTGCAAGTCGAGCTGGCGCAGCTGGAGCATTTGTCTACGCGCCTGGTACGTGGATGGACGCATCTGGAACGCCAAAAGGGTGGTATTGGCGTGCGTGGCGGTCCGGGTGAGAAGCAATTAGAGCTAGATAAGCGAATGATTGGCGTGCGGGTAAAACAACTGCGCGAAAAGCTGGCAAAACTCAAGCAGCAGCGCAGCATGCAGCGCCGGGCGCGCAAACGTTCCAATTTAATGACCGTGTCGCTGGTAGGCTATACTAATGCCGGCAAATCCACTTTATTCAATCGCCTGACGCAATCAGGTGTCTATGCTGCAGATCAGCTGTTTGCCACGCTGGATACCACTTCGCGCAAAATGTATATTCCAGATGCTAATCCTGTCGTGTTGTCTGATACGGTAGGATTTATCAAACATTTACCGACCACGCTGATAGAGGCGTTCGGCGCTACCTTGGAGGAGGCTGCACAGGCAGATCTGCTACTGCATGTGGTAGATGTGGCCAGCACGAACCGTGAGGCGCAGATTGCACAAGTGAACCACGTGCTGGATGAAATTGGTGCGGCGAACGTGCCGCAGATTCTGGTGTTAAACCAGGTCGACAGGCTGGATAACGATGCGGGCTTGGAACGTGACGAATATGGTAGAATTTACCAAGTGCGCGTATCTGCCAAGACTGGCGCTGGCTTGGAGCTTATCCGGCTTGCCTTGACGGAGCATCAACAGTTACTAAAAAAATTAAGCACTGAAGAAAGTGCGTTTGCATAAATGGAGTTTGAGAATGATTAAGTTTCCCGGTTTCGGTCAACGCAATAACGAAGGCCCTCCTGATCTGGATGAAGTGCTGCGCGATTTAAGCCAAAAGCTGAATAATCTTTTTGGTAAAAAAGGCGGCGATAACAATAACCAGGCTACCGGCGGCAAGGGTACCAACGTACCGGTTATGCCGATTCTGGCAATCATTGCTGCAATCTGGCTGGCCACAGGCTTTTACATTGTTGATCAGGGCTCGCTTGGCGTAGTGCAGCGATTCGGCAAGTTTACACAAACTACAGAGCCCGGCCCACGCTGGCATTGGCCGTTTCCTATTGAAACTAAAACCATTGTCAATATGGAACAGGTTCGCCGCCTGGAAGTAGGCTATAGAAGCAATGGTGAAGGCTCAGGTAGCAAAACCAAAGTGCCTAGAGAAGCCCTGATGCTGACTGAAGACGAAAACATCATTGATATGCAGGTGGCTGTACAGTACAAACTTAAAAATGCAAAAGATTATGTATTTAATAATCGAGATACTGACAAGGCTGTGATGTCGGCCGCAGAAACCGCCATTCGTGAAGTGGTGGGCAAAAGTAAATTAGATGATTTGCTACAGAAAGGTTTGCCGGACACGTCAGCACGCATGCAGGCGATTTTGGATAGTTACAACACTGGTATATTGATTACCAGTGTTTCTCGGCAAAAAGGTGCAGCGCCAGAGCAGGTAAAAGAGGCATTTGACGATGTGAACCGTGCCAACCAGGATTACCAACGTCAAATTAACCTGGGTCAGGCTTATGCGAACGATGTTATTCCTAGAGCGCGTGGTAATGCATCGCGTTTGGCGGCTGAAGCGGCGGGTTACAAACTGAAAGTGGAAAGCGAAGCCAAAGGTAACGCCAGCCGATTCGAACAAATCCTGGCGCAATATAACAAGGCGCCGGAAGTGACCCGTCAGCGTCTATATTTAGATGCACAAGAGCAGATTTTATCAAATACCAGCAAGGTGATTGTTGACCAAAAAGGCGGCAATAGCTTGTTGTATCTGCCATTAGATAAATTGATGGAAGCGACTCGGTCTGCAAGCTCTGGAGTGGTAACAGCACCTGCGAATATAAGTAAGCAAGAAGAGCCAGGTGTTGAGGAGTCGCGTGGATTAACACGTGATCGGGACAGTCGCTAAGCCTGCGCAAAGAGAGTCTGAGAGAAGAGAGTTAAGATGAAAAATATTGGTCTAGGTTTAATTGGTTTGTTTGTGGCCTTGATAGTGCTGACGATGTCACTTTTTACGGTCGATCAGCGTGAATACGCTTTGGTGTTTAGGTTGGGTGAGCTTGTCGCGGTTAAAAAAGAGCCAGGGCTATATTTCAAAGTGCCTTTGGTAGACGATTTGAAATATTTCGAAAAACGTATCGTGACACTTGATTGGGAACAGCCGGCGGAGATTGTAACGAGTGAAAATAAAACCATGACGGTGGATTCGTTTGTGAAATGGCGCATCATTGATCCAGCGAAATATTATGTATCGGTGAAAGAAGGCGGAGAGGCCGCTGCTGAAGACAGGCTTTCGCAAGTGGTAAATGCTGGTTTGCGTGACGAATTTGGTAAACGTACTGTGCGTGACGTCATTGCAGGTGAGCGCGGGGCGATTATGAGTAACATGAAAATCAGAGCGGATAAAGAAGCGCGCCAGATTGGCATTCAGGTAGTGGATGTGCGCTTGAAACGTGTTGATTATTCAGAAGATATTAGCAAGTCGGTGTATGACCGCATGATCGCAGAGCGTAAGCGTATTGCCAACCAGTTACGTTCTGAAGGGGCGGCTGCGTCAGAAAAAATTCGCGCTGATGCTGATAAACAGCGTGAAGTCATTATTGCAGAAGCTTTCCGCGATGCGCAAAAAATGAAAGGTGAAGGCGACGCTAAAGCAGCAGAAATTTATTCTAATGCTTACGGTAAAAACCCTGAATTTTATGCGTTTTACCGCAGCCAGGAAGCTTACAAAAATAGCTTTAAAAGCAAATCTGATGTTATGGTGCTAGATCCAAGTTCCGATTTCTTTAAATATATGCGCGGTGCTGGCGGCAAATAGTCAGCCAGAAAGCAGGTTAGAGGTCGCTTGAAAAATATATTGCTTGCAGCATTCGGGCTTATGCTGGTGTTTGAAGGGTTGCTGCCGTTCATTGCGCCGCAAGCGTGGCGCGAAACATTCAGGCGCATGATAGAGCTCAAAGACGGCCAGCTGCGTTTTGTTGGCCTGATTTCCATTATTGGCGGCTTGTTGCTGATGCTGCTTAGCCGCTAATTCTAGGTCGCTCGCGTAAGCCGTTTTACAATAATCCAAGTATAATAGCGGCATGCGAAATTGGTTACTCCCAGAATATATCGAAGACGTGTTGCCCAGTGAGGCTGCACGCCTCGAGCAGCTTCGCCGTAAGCTATTGGATTTATTCAAGGTTCACGGCTACCAATACGTGATTCCACCCACCTTGGAGTATATGGAATCACTCATCACCGGCACCGGTCACGATCTTGATCTGGCCACGTTTAAAGTGGTAGATCAGCTTACCGGGCGCTTAATGGGTATTCGTGCGGATATGACGCCGCAAGCTGCGCGTATTGACGCGCATATGCTCAATCATCAGGGTGTTTCAAGATTGTGCTATGCGGGCACGGTATTACGCACCAAACCCGATGGCCTTGCGCGCACGCGCGAACCACTACAGATAGGCGCAGAACTGTTCGGGCATGCGGGCATTGAAAGTGACACAGAGATTCAACGCCTTATGATCAAAGCCTTGCAGCTTCTTGGCTTGGAAGAGCTGCATATTGATTTTAGCCATGTCGCGATTTTTGAGAGTTTGGTGAAGGCTGGCAATATCAGTGCGGATTTGGAGCAAGCGCTGTACGCCGCTCTGTTAAGTAAAGACAAAGCGGCGGTAACCCACCTGGCAGCCGGCCTGCCAAAATCTATTCAGCAGGCGCTAGTGAGTTTGACAGAGCTAAACGGTGATGCGGCGATGCTGGAAAAAGCAAAAAATGTGCTGCCGGAATTACCGGAAATTAATCTGGCATTGGCCGATTTGCGGGCTGTTGCAAGCAAATTGAGTGATCTGAACGTGCATGTCTCGTTTGATTTATGCGAGTTGCGTGGCTATCACTACCACAGCGGCATTGTGTTTGCGGCCTATGCACAAGGTTATGCAGGGCCGTTGGCGCTGGGCGGGCGTTATGACGAAGTCGGCATCGCGTTTGGGCGCGCCCGGCCGGCAACGGGCTTTAGCCTTGATTTGCGCGGCGTGATAACTGCGCTTGCGCCAGCCAGCCAGCCTAAAGCGATTTTGGCGCCGGAAGGTAACGACAAAGCATTACTCAATGAAATCGAAGCGTTGCGTGCGGATGGTCTGATTGTGATTCAGGCGCTGCCAAATGTGCAGCTGAGCGCTGCCGAGCTTAACTGCGACAGCGCGCTAGTGTTACGAAATGGCGAATGGCTCATTGAAGCGCTTGCCCAACATTAAAAATATTTAAACCTGATAAAAGTAGTAAATTATGGCAAAAAATGTAGTAGTGATTGGTACGCAATGGGGTGATGAGGGCAAAGGCAAGATTGTTGATTGGCTGACTGATCACGCCCAAGGCGTGGTGCGCTTTCAGGGAGGCCATAACGCGGGGCATACGTTAGTGGTGGGGCAGGGCGATGCGCAGCGCGTTTACAAATTAAACCTGGTGCCATCCGGCATCGTTCGTGCAGGGGTAAATTGCTACATTGGTAATGGCGTGGTGCTGGATGCAGGCCATTTGCTAAGCGAAATCGCTGCACTGGAAAAAGATGGTTTGGAAGTGAAAAATCGCCTGAAAGTCAGCCCGGGCTGTCCACTGATTTTGAGCCATCATGTGGCGATTGACATCGCGCGTGAAGCCAAACGCAGCGCCGATAAAAAGATCGGTACCACAGGCAAAGGCATCGGCCCCACTTATGAGGATAAAGTCGCGCGGCGTGCCTTGCGCGTTTATGATTTGTTTTATCCGGAACGCTTTGCTGAAAAACTGCGCGAAGTGATGGATTACCATAACTTTGTGCTTACCAACTATCTGGGTGCACAACCTGTTGATTTTAATCAGCAATACGAGGCCAGCATGCAGCATGCGGCAGCTTTGAAACCGATGATTGCAGATGTTTCTGCCGAGCTTTATGCTGCTAATGCCAGAGGTGAAAATCTGCTGTTTGAGGGCGCACAAGGCACGCTGCTGGATATTGATCACGGCACCTATCCTTATGTGACCTCCAGCAATTGTATTGCAGGCCAGGCTTCAGCAGGCACGGGCGTTGGTGCCAATATGCTGCACTACGTGCTGGGCATTACCAAGGCTTATACTACGCGCGTGGGCGGCGGACCTTTCCCTAGTGAGCTGGATATTGAGTCAGATGGCGCGCCAGGCACCCAGATGTCGGTAAAAGGCCAGGAAATCGGCACCGTGACCAAACGCAAGCGCCGCTGCGGCTGGTTTGATGCGGCAGCACTGCGCCGCTCGGCCCGTATCAACGGTCTCACAGGCCTATGTATCACCAAGCTGGATGTGCTGGATGGCATTGATGAACTCAATATATGTACAGGCTACGAACTGGATGGCAAAGTGGTCGATTTACTGCCTGTAGGCGCGGATGATGTGGCACGCTGCAAACCAATATACGAGCGGGTTGCAGGCTGGTCAGAAAGTACGTTTGGCGTAAAAGCCTGGGATGGCTTGCCAAAAAATGCGCAAAACTACCTTAAACGCCTGGAGGCTTTATGCGGTGTACCTATTGCGATTGTTTCGACCGGGCCTGAGCGGGATGAGACTATCATCATTGAACATCCCTTTGCTTAATTGAAAGCAGTATCAACACAGCGCCTCGCATGGGCAATCACCGGTTCCGGGCATTATCTGCGCGAATCGTTGGACATACTCAGCACGCTGCAAGATGTAGATATATTTCTTAGCAGAGCCGCAGCTGAAATCATTCGGCAATATGGTTTTCAAGTGCAGTTAGAAGAATCTGGGCATCGTGTGTATCAGGATAAAACCGCCAGCAGCGTGCCGGTAGAACTGTTTTATCAAGGTAAATATCATACTTTGGTGATTGCGCCCGTCACTTCAAACACCATCGCGAAAATGGCGTATGGATTCTCGGATAGCCTGGTTACCAATCTGTTCGCACAGGCAGGGAAAACCCGCGTGCCCAGTATCGTGTTTGCTTGTGACACCGCACCAGAACTTGAGTCTGAAGCACCACGTGAAAACATGGTGAAGGTTTATCCGCGCCAGATTGATTTAGACAACGTAGCAAAACTGGCCTGTTTTGAGGCGACAAAAGTGGTCGCCGATATGGCAGAATTAACCCATGCCATTCATGAACGTCTAATCGGTATCAAGTGAAAACCGACAGCCTACTATTTTTAACAGGCAAACTGGCTGAAAAAAGCCTGTACAAAGTCTTGCAGGAAGTGCAGGCGAATCCCAAAACACCCCAATTCAAATACCGTGTCGAGCAAATTGGCGTGTCTGTGGCGGCGCTGATGACGCCGGACTTGATTGCGCGTCGGTTAAATAATGTTGGTGATGCCAACAAAGTGATTCTGCCGGGACTTTGCCAGGGTGATTTAACTTCTCTTCAGGCCAAGTATGGCGTCCCTGTTGAGCGCGGGCCGGATGACCTGAAAGACTTGCCGCAGTATTTTGGCCAGCAAGGCAAAGCACCTGATTTAAGCCAATACAGCGTGCAGATGTTTGCTGAGATTGTCGATGCGCCTGATTTGACAGTCGCGCAGATATTAGCCAAAGCCAAGCGGTTTCAGGCACAGGGCGCGAACGTGATTGATCTGGGCTGCTTGCCCAACAGGCCATTCTCGCATCTGGCAGAATCTATCCAGACGCTGAAAGCAGCCGGTTTCAAGGTCAGTGTGGATTCGATGGATGCCGAAGAATTGTTGCTGGCGGGCAAAGCGGGTGCGGATTATCTGCTAAGTTTGACCGAAAAAACCCTGTGGATTGCGGATGCCGTTGAAGCCGCGCCGGTATTGATTCCTGGCAGGCCTGGCAATATGCCATCGCTGTATCGTGCGATCGAAATTTGCCTTAAAAATCGCAAACCATTCATTGCGGACCCCATTTTAGACCCGATTCATTTTGGGCTGGCTGACTCGGTTGTGCGCTATCACAAATTACGCAAGAAATATCCTGAGATACCAATCATGATGGGCATTGGTAATTTAACCGAACTTACCGATGCTGACACCACTGGCATCAACGCCATTTTGTTCGGCCTAATTAGTGAGCTGAATGTTAACGCCGTGCTGGCGACTTCAGTGAGCCCGCACGCCATCAACGCGATTGCAGAAGCCGATGATGCGCGGCGCGTGATGTTTCGTGCAAGGCAGGATAACCGCCTGCCGCGCGGCTACAGCACTGGTTTGCTGGGGCTGCATGACAGAAGACCGTTTCCGTACAATGACGATGAAATCAATGAATTCGCAGTACAAATCAAAGATCCCAGTTTCAGGGTTATGGTGAGTGACTCCGGCGTGCATGTATATAACCGCGATGGCCATCTGCTGGATATTGACCCGTTTGCATTTTACTCTGGCCTTGGTGTAGAAAATGACGCTTCACATGCGTTTTATTTGGGTGTGGAACTGGCACGCGCGCAAATCGCCTGGCAGCTTAAAAAGCGCTATGTGCAGGATGAGGAACTGAGCTGGGGTGTGGCCAGTAATGTCCGGCAGAAAGCGGCAAAAAAAGCGCACCGTGAGGCATGGCTCAAAGAAAAACAGGCTAGAAAAAGCGAGCCGACAGATGATTTATGAAACTATTGTCATAAGTACAGACCTTGCCGGAAACCCTCACGTCGCACCGTTTGGGGTGCGCCAGGAAGCCGATTTGGTTGTGATTTCACCCTACAAGCCATCTACAACGCTTAATAATATTTTGGCGACCAGTCACGCGGTGATGAATATGACAGTCGATGTGCGCATTTTCGCCGGTGCGCTCACCGATAGGCAGCCATGGACGCTCACGCAAGCCAATAGAATTAAAGGTTACAGGCTTGCTGATTGCCTGGCGCATGCTGAGCTGAAGTTGATAGAAATGCGCGATGACGCCGTGCGTCCGCAATTGGTGATGCAAAAAGTCGAAACGCAAAATCACCGGCCGTTTAGCGGTTTTAACCGTGCTCAGGCTGCCGTAATAGAACTGGCGGTGCTTGCCAGCCGCTTGCAAATGCTGCCGCGCGAGAAAATCCAGACAGAAATGCAGTACTTGCAAATCGCCATCGACAAAACTGCGGGTGAGTGTGAAAAGCAGGCCTGGGGTTGGTTGGTGGAAAAGATTGATAATTTTTATGCTGAGCAACTCGGAGAAAATCAGGCATGATGCAGCTATTAATCAGCGTCAGGAATATCGAAGAAGCCTTGCTGGCGCTGGACGCTGGCGTGGATATCATCGACCTGAAAGATCCTAATGTTGGCGCGCTTGGTGCTCTGGATTTGGTTACAACCGGACAGATTGTGCAGACCATCAATGGTTGCGGACTTGTGAGTGCTACGGTAGGCGAGCAGCATGTATTGCTAAGCGAGTTAATCGAGGATATCACTGCCCGCGCACAGCTGGGCGTAGATATTATTAAAATCGGAGTTTCAGTACTGTTTTATGACCACCGTTTTTTTGTTGAAATGTCCAAACTGACGCTTGCAGGTGTGAAAATGGTGGTGGTGTTTTTTGCCGATGAAAAACTCGATCTGGATTTGCTACCGGCATTGCAAGAAGCCGGCTTCTATGGCGCCATGCTGGATACTAAAAATAAACAGCATCATTTGCTGGCGATGCAGACCAAAAAGTCCTTGCACCTGTTTACACAATTATGTAAAAAACATCATTTAAAATCGGGCTTGGCAGGCTCGCTTAAACCGCAACATATTGAGATACTCAGTGAAGTCGATTCTACCTATATTGGTTTTAGAGGTGGCGTATGCGAAAACTCAATGCGCAATGCGGCTTTATCAAAAGCCAAAGTCATGGAAGTTAAGAATATGTTGCACATACACAACAAACATGATGGAAAAGCTCGTGTAATGCTGCCTGGCGTTGCATAGTCAAGCTGGATTAAGTATAGTTCATAGGTGAATGTTTGTATTAAAGATTGTTATAAGTTTACAACCGAGGAGTTTAAGAATGAATAAAAAATTTATGGGTTTGGCAGTTGCAGCAACACTTGGCTTGACAGCCTTATCAGCATCTGCAGAAGATATGTTCCGTGGCGCTTGGTATTTATTGCCAGGCGTAAGCTATATGCATACCGATAGTGATTTGGATGCAAACAATGGTGGCGGTGCTTTTATTAAATTAGGTAAAGAATTAAGCCCTAGCTGGGATATCCAAGGCGGCCTGGGTTATAACCGCGCCAGTGAAGACACTGGCATTGCCGGGGTAGGCGGTCGTTATAAACAAACAACTTTAGGTATAGATGCTTTATATATGTTTAGCCGTGATAAATTCCGCCCATTCTTATTGGCTGGTTTAGGTGCAGCGCGTAATAACGTTGACTACAGTGTTCCTGCAGGTGCAAATTTTGACGGTAAAAAAACCTCATGGATGGCAAACGTAGGTTTAGGTGCACAATACTTGTTTAATGATTCATTCGGTTTGCAAGCAGATTTGCGTCATCAATGGAGTCGCGCTGAAGGGGAACTTACTGGCACCACAGATGATTTTAATAAAACAGAAACAATTGGCAATACGCTATTGAACTTGGGCGGTATTTTCCGCTTTGGTGCGCCAGCGCCAGTAGTGGCAGAGCCGGCACCAGAGCCAGCACCGATTGCTGCTGTTGAGCCAGCTCCTGCACCAGCTCCGGAACCTGCTCCTGCACCAGAGCCAGTAAAATGCACACCGCAAATGGAAACCATTACTGTGGGCGCTGAGAAACTGTTTGGCTTTGATAAAGCCAACCTGAAAGCTGAAGGTAAAGCAGCTTTGGATGACGCTGCTGCAAAAATCAAAGCGAACCCAGAAATCAAAGCAGTTATTGTAACTGGTCATACAGACCGCATTGGTTCTGATGCTTACAACCAAAAACTTTCAGAGCGCCGTGCTAAACAAGTTGCAGATTACCTGGCTGCGCAAGGTGTGGACCCATCCATTATCGAAGCGGTAGGTAAAGGTGAATCTGAGCCTGTAGTTCAATGTAAAGGTAACAAAGCAACGAAAAAATTGATTCAATGCTTACAACCTAACCGTCGCGTAACGATTCAAGCTGAAGGTAAAAAAGAAACAGGTTGCAACTAAGTAATATTGGTTTAGTCAATCTAGTAAATAAAAAGCCTCGCAATAGCGGGGCTTTTTTATGGCCGTCAATTAAATCGCTATAATGACGATATGAAATCCTTAATAGATTTAATACAAGTTGATTTAATCATTGAAGCCCTCTGGCTTTGTCCTGTAGTTCCAAGCAATACGCTGCTAGAGCATCAGGCCGTAGTTATTCGATCTGGAAAGATTATTGATATTTGTGCGATCACCCATGCCCATGCACAATATGAAGCAATCGAGACGGTATCATTGAATGAGCATGTGCTGATTCCCGGCCTGATTAACTTGCACACACATGCTGCCATGAACTTGATGCGCGGCCTGGCCGATGATTTGCCATTGATGCCGTGGCTTGAGCGGCATATCTGGCCGGCTGAACAGAAATTGGTGTCGCCCAGTTTTGTGTGTGATGGCACATTGCTGGCCTGCGCAGAAATGCTGGCTGGTGGCATCACGACTTTTAATGATATGTATTTTTACCCGGAGTCGGCGGCGGAAGCCTGTTTGAAAATGGGGATGCGGGGCAATCTGGGGCTGGCCGTGCTGGATTTTGCCACGCAATATGCTAACGATGCTGAAGGATATATTCAGAAAGGTTTAGAAGCGCGCGATCACTTACGCGGTGAGGCGCTCCTGACTTTTAGTTTCGCTCCGCATGCACCTTATACTGTTTCAGATACAACATTTGAGCGCATCATGACGTTGGCTGAACAAGTTGATATTGGCGTGCATACGCACATGCATGAAACACAGCAGGAAATTATTGATAGTGAGCGAATGCATGGTCTGCGGCCACTTGCTCGACTGGCCAATCTAGGCTTATTGGGCCCCAATCTGACTTTGGCACATTGCGTATATTTAGAGGAAGCCGAAATTGAACTGCTGGCAGAACATGGCAGCAACATCGTGCACTGCCCAAGCTCAAACTTAAAATTGGCTTCAGGTATTACTCCCATTACAAAATACGCCAAATATGGCGTCAATATTGGCTTGGGGACAGATGGCGCAGCTAGCAATAATCGTTTGGATATGTTTGCCGAGATGCGCTTAGCAGCCTTGCTGGCAAAAGGGCAGAGCGGTGACGCCACTGCAGTCACTGCGTATCAGGCGCTGGAAATGGCGACGATCAATTGCGCTAAGGCACTGGGGCTAGATGATAAAATAGGCTCTATTGAAATCGGCAAGTTGGCCGATTTAACTGCGGTGAAACTGACCGGCATTGAAACGCAACCCTGTTTTGATCCGGCTTCCCATCTGGTTTATTCGGCTGGACGTGAGCATGTAAGCCATGTCTGGGTGAATGGCGATCTGAAGTTCCATCGCCCAAAAGGTGGCGAAGGCGAGTATCAAAATGTCGAACCGCAAGAGTTGCTTGATATTGTTGCCAAGTGGCAAACTAAATTAAACGAATTTAAGTCGAAATAAACCACGCGAATTTTAATGAACATAAGATAAACACAGATGATGATAAATGCAGACGTAGAAGAACTTAATAAATTCAGCGAGTTGGCACACAAGTGGTGGGATAAGACCAGTGAATTCAAGCCGCTGCACGATATTAATCCGCTGCGTCTCGGGTATATAGATAAAGCCGTTTCGCTGGATGGTAAAACGGTGCTGGACGTAGGCTGCGGTGGCGGTATTCTATCAGAATCAATGGCCATGAAAGGTGCCCAGGTAACCGGTATCGATTTAGGTGAAAAGGCCTTGAAGGTGGCGCAGTTACATAGTTTAGAGAGCGGTGCAAATGTGAATTACCGGCTGGTTTCTGTGGAAGAATTAGCAGCAGAACAGCCTGAGAGTTTTGATGTGGTAACCTGTCTGGAAATGCTTGAGCATGTGCCTGACCCCGCCAGCGTGGTGCATGCCTGTGCCAGATTGGTAAAGCCGGGTGGGCATGTATTTTTTTCTACCATCAACCGCAACCCAAAGGCCTATTTGCTGGCCGTGGTTGGCGCCGAATACGTTTTGAATATGCTCCCGCGTGGCACACACGACTATGCCAAATTTATCAAGCCGTCCGAATTGGCAGGCTGGGCGCGTGCTGCAGGGTTGTCGCTTAATCATCAGGCTGGCATGAGTTATAACCCGATAACGCAACATTACTGGCTTGGTGGCGATGTTTCAGTCAATTATTTAATGCATACCATTAAGGAATAGTTTGATTAGTATGATACTTTTTGACCTGGATGGTACATTGGTCGATACCGCACCTGATTTAGGTTACGCGCTGAATATTCAGCTGCGCAGACACCGCAAACCAGCTTTAAGCGATGCGACAATACGCCCGTATGCATCACACGGCTCAAAAGGCTTGCTGGGGCTGGGTTTTGGCATTACGCCGGAGGATGCCAGTTTCTCAGCCTTGCGTGAAGAATACTTGAATATCTACGATGAAGTGTTTACCCGCAGCCCGGTATTGTTAGATGGTATTGGCGAGCTGTTGCAAGCGATAGAAAATAGACGACTCAAATGGGGGATTGTCACCAATAAACCACGCCGCTTTACACAGCGTTTGATTGAAAGCATGGGCCTGCATCAGCGCGCAGCATGTATAGTCAGTGGTGACGATGCAGCAAAGCCGAAACCATCCCCGGAGACCTTATTGCTGGCTTGTAAGCAGGTGGGCGTCAAGCCTCAGGCATGTGTTTATGTGGGCGATGCCGAGCGCGATGTAGTGGCCGCAAAGGCTGCCGGGATGAAAACGGTAGTGGCTTTATTTGGCTATATTGATGATATTAGCGATAAGCCGCATGAATGGGGCGCGGATGCGCTGATACAAACGCCAATAGAACTGCTGGGTTTGCTAACGGAAAACGCCTTGTTCAGCACGGCTTGTGCCCCAATAGCGCCATAGATACTAAAGCTGCTTGCGCCCAAGCAGCGCCATTGAAAGAGTTCCGCTATCCACGTATTCAATTTCCCCGCCCATCGGCAAACCGCGCGCGATGCGGCTGACAGCGATACCGCGGGTTTTTAACAACTCGCTGATATAGTGCGCAGTGGCTTCACCTTCAACCGTGTAATTGGTGGCTAAAATCACTTCATTCACCATGCCGTCTTGTGCGCGTTTAATCAGTTTATCCAGGTTGATTTCTTTCGGGCCAATGCCGTCCAGTGGTGATAATCTCCCCATCAGCACAAAATACATGCCGGTGTAAGATTGTGTCTGTTCCATCATCATTAAATCGGTCGGCATCTCGACCACGCAAAGCTGGGAAATGTCACGTTTCTCCGATTCGCAAAGCGGACATATGCTTGTTTCGGAAAAATTATTGCAAAGCGTACAGTGCCCCAGCACCTGCAGTGCATGGTCGAGCGATAAAGCCAACCCGCTGGCGCCTTTCCGGTCGCGCTGCAGCAAGTGGTAAGCCATGCGCAGCGCAGACTTTGGCCCAACGCCGGGCAAACAGCGCAACGATTCGATGAGTTGCTCTAAAGCAGGGGGATTTTTCACCAATGCAGACTAAAGACTTAAATTAAAACGGCAGCTTGAAGCCGGCCGGCATCATGCCGCTCATGCGCGCATTAGAGGTCGCCTCGGCTTTTGCTCTTGCGTCATTCAGGGCAATCAGCAGCAGGTCTTCCAGCGTTTCCCGGTCATCCATCGCTGCATCGTCAATAGACACGTGCTTCACCGCGTTGTTGCAAGTCATGGTGACTTTTACCATGCCATTGCTCGCAATGCCTTCTACCTCGGTTACGGCCAGTTCGGCTTGCGCCTTTTGCATATTGGCTTGCATCATTTGGGCCTGTTTCATCATGTTGCCCATGCCACCTTTCATCATAATTTCTGCTCCTTTTTAGTTTAAATTTTTGAAAATTATATTTTTCAAATGGGCTTAATGGAATTGGGGATAATGGAGGCGTCAAAATCCTGGATGAGCGCCTGCACAAAACTATCCTGCATAATGGCGGCTTCTGCGTTAGATTTTATGTTGGCCTTTTCAACCGCACTCTGCCTGGCCGGGGTGTTGGCGTCGCTGTTAATTTCAAAATTCAGACGCATTTTTCTGCCAAAATGCTCGTTAATCGCGCCAGATAATTTTTCCTGATAATTGGCGCTGGCCAAGTGTTTCTGGCTCTCTGCCACGCGCAGCGTCAGGCTGTTTTCATCAAAACTCACTAATTCGCAATTTTGCGCCAAGGCGCGCGCCAGGCCGAGTTTAAGGTTTTGTTCGACCAGTTTGCGCCAGTCACCATCAAAAACAACCGGGCTGGAAGGCAATACCGGTGCGGCTTCCAGAGCATCGATTTTGACTGGTTCTACTCGTTTCGGCGCCGGTTCAGCCTGTTGCGCCTGGGGTGCGCTGTGTACGGCCTGCCTTGCGCTGGGTTGTGCATGGGTATTGTTGGGCTGATGCGCCGGCTTGCTGGCAGGTTTGTCGGTTTTATCGCCTTCTTGCGGCGCAAACGCCAGCATCCGCAGCAAGGTCATGGTAAAGCCGGCGTATTCGTCTGGTGCCAGGCCAATATCACGGCGGCCCAGCAGCACAATCTGGTAATAAAGCTGGATGGTTTCCGGACTTAGTTTACCTGCCAGATCGAGCAACAAGGCACGTTCTGGAAGATCATCCGCGAAGCTTTCAGGCACGGTTTGCGCCATGGCAATCTGGTGCAGAATATTGGCCAAATCGTTCAATGCCGTTTCAAACGAGATATTACGCATCTGCATCGCTTGCGCTTTTGCAATCAAAGCAGCGCCGTCGCTTTGTATGAGCGCCTGAATAATCTCGTACAAGTAAGTCTGGTCAATCGCGCCCAGCATGCTGCGCACCTCGGCCTCGTTCACGGTCTGGTTGCCGTAGGCAATCGCCTGATCCGTCAGTGACAGCGCATCACGCATGCTGCCTGCAGCGGCGCGTGAAATCAGGTTAATGGCGGCGGGCTCGAAACTGATATTTTCCTGCGTGAGTACGTTTTGTAAATACTCCGCAATGGTGGCGCTAGCCATTTGTCGCAAATTAAATTGCAAACAGCGCGATAGCACGGTGACGGGGACTTTCTGCGGGTCAGTGGTGGCCAGAATGAATTTAACGTGCGCAGGCGGCTCCTCCAGCGTTTTCAGCATGGCATTGAACGCACTTTTAGACAGCATGTGCACTTCATCGATGATATAAACTTTAAAGCGGCCTACCGTTGGCGCATATTGGGCGTTGTCTAGCAGATCGCGCATGGCGTCGACTTGCGTGTTGCTGGCGGCATCCACTTCCAGCAAATCCACGAAGCGGCCCTTGTCGATTTCGGTACAGGCGTTACATATGCCGCAGGGTGTGGCAGTGATGCCGGTTTCGCAATTAAGCGATTTGGCCAGAATGCGGGCGAGGGTGGTTTTGCCCACGCCGCGTGTGCCCGTAAACAGGTAGGCATGGTGCAGACGCTGCTGACTTAGGGCATTGGTTAACGCGCGCACTACATGCGGCTGGCCGACCAGGGTTTCAAAGGATTTCGGGCGCCATTTGCGCGCTAGGACTTGGTATGACATAAGCTAAATTCTAGCTGAAAATCAGTAATTCATCTAAAGCTAAATTAGATGGCTTTAGTAAATATTAAATGCTATGTGGTAGTGACGTCATTCTGTTGATAAATCAAAAAGAACAAGATAGAGCGCCGTAGATAGTACGTGTGTGTACAGCAAGGCGTGAATTTGCTTTTGGCAGGCATTTGAATGTAGCTCAAAGCTCGCACAACACAGTTATTTTTGATTTTGAAATGAAATGAGAGAGGTGGCGAGCCTTGCCCCCGGCACTTGCTCGGTAGTTGTGGCTGCTTGCTTCCGCACCTGACCAGGTTGGCTACTTTACAATGCGGGGAGGCCCGCCGACCGTGATTCTACCTGAATTTGCGTCATTATCCGCAGTGTGCGACAGGATTTTTTACAAAAGTAGCTATTATTTTCTGTTTTAATCGGTATGTTAGATGATAAGCGTTTCTTTAAAATTGAGCGATAAAAGTAGCCTTTAATTCGCTTTTGATTTTTGCTTTTGGTAGGAAAATATAACCAATATATATTTTTTTGATAATAGTTAATCAGTTGGCGAATACTATGCTTAATATCAGTAAACAAAATAAATCTGCGCTTGTACCAACCAATATTGCCCGTGAAACCATCAGGCAGATGGCCGCGCGTCGGGTGGAGCCTACACCGGAAAATTACCAGCTTATTTATAACGAAATCGCCGAGATTCCCGCAACCGAAAACCTGCATAGCGCAATCAGAAAGGCGCTCAGGCAGCTGCCGAATGAAACGCCGGAACAGAACAACTGGATCAACCGCTGGGAAAAATTGTTAAAACAGCACAACTGGACAGCATTGCCAGCATTGCTGGGGGATGGCATGGATGCCAGCATTACGTTTTCCGAGCAGTGGCCAGCGGCCGTTCGCGAGCTTTTGCTGGCTTGGGATACCAAGCATATCGGGCTGGACCTATCGCAGAAAAAGGAAACACTGGAGCGTTTGCTCATCAACTTTGGCAGTGATCCACTTCTGGCAGAAAAGATACAGAATCTGGCTAAAAACTGGATGCAATACGACGACAGCAGGGTGGGGCAGCAAGCTGTGGTAAATACAAAGAGCGAGGACTCGACGGGTGAAACCCTAGTTGAAGCTGCAGCAGCAGAGTCCCCCAGCACTGCGCTTTCTACCGAAGTTGCCGCAGCATCAGATGAAACGCCTGTGATTGCCGCATATGACTCAGACCAGTTCCAGGAAACTTTCCGCATTTTGCAGGATATGCTCAAGCAATCGCTGAACCATGGACTGATTCCAAGGTTGGATGGTTACCCAGAGCTTAAAGAGGATGCGCTTGAGGTTTATATTCTTACCGAAAAAGCGCGCAAGTTAAAAGACTGGCAGTTTATGGCCAAGCAATTCCGGGCGCTTCTGGTACGTGTCGAGCTGATCGGCGCCAATGAAGAGGGTATGAAGCAGGACTTGCTGAGATTGCTTAAATTGCTGATTGATAACATCAGTGAACTGGTTGCTGACGATCAATGGATACGCGGGCAGATCGCCGTGGTGCAAACCATCGTCTCAAGCCCACTTGAGAGAGCGCTGATTCAGGATGCGGAAAAGAGCCTGAAAGAAGTGATCTTCAAACAGGGCATGCTCAAACACAGTCTGAACGAAGCGAAAAGCTCCTTCAAGAACATGATAGCAACCTTTGTAGACCGTTTGGGATACATGTCAGATTCAAGCGGTACTTATCAAGAGAAAATTGAGAGTTACGCTGGAAAACTATCAGAAACAGAAGATATCTTGCAAATCAACGAGCTGCTGGAAAATCTGATGAAAGATACACATACCATGCAGGCAGAGATTGTGCGCTCACGCGAGGTATTGCTGCAACAGCGCGATAATGTTGAATCGGCACAGGAAAAGATCCGCAGTCTGCAAGAAGAGTTAACCCAGCTCAGCGAAGCCGTGCGCGTAGACCAGTTGACCGGAGTGCTTAACCGGCGCGGGCTTGATGAAGCCATGGTAAGGGAGATTTCGCGCGCCAAACGCGGAGGGGGTAAGCTAAGTGTAGCTCTGCTAGATATCGATAACTTCAAACGGCTGAACGATACCTATGGGCATCATGTAGGTGATTCCGCATTGCAGCATCTGGCTAAAACAATACAAGAAACCATCAGGCCGACGGACGTGGTGTCCCGCTTTGGGGGCGAAGAGTTTGTCATACTGTTGCCGGATACCGATCTCAACCAGGCTGTAATCACGATTCAGCGTTTGCAGCGGGCGCTCACAAAACAGTTTTTTATGGGTAACAATGAGCGATTGCTGATTACATTCAGTGCCGGCGTTGCACTGCTTAGAAACGATGAAGAAGAAGCTACAGTCTTGCATCGTGCCGACCAGTCGATGTACTTAGCGAAAAAAACAGGCAAAAACCGCGTGATGACCGAAAATGATTTGAACGCTAAATAAGCTTAATTTAAAGGAAAATTTAGTTATAATAGTCTAGACACATTGATACTCAATTAACAAAAATAAAAGGGTAGTTTCAATTGCTTCCTTTAGTTGATAACCATCTGTTTCTAAAAGCCATGATGCTTGGCGTGTCGGATGAAGTCTATCTGATCGATGCATCAACTATGCAGCTCGTGAATGTGAGCGAAAGCGTGCTAAATAATTCTGGTGCTGATCTTGAGATCTTTAAGCAACAGAGTTTAGATAGCTTGCTTGGTGTTAGCCAGCAAAAGCTTCGGGAGCATACTGACCGTATCGGAAACCAGGCACACTTTATTGAGATGTCTCTGGATCAGGCGCCCATTATCACTGAATCCGGACATTTTCAGTTGCGCGTCATACACATGCGCGCTGATGAGAAAGAATACATTCTTGTCATTAAAAACGACTTATTATCCAAAGATAAGATGCTGCAGGCATTGAGTGAGAGTGAATCCCGTTTTCAGGCCATCGTTTCTAATACGCCGGGCTTGGTGTTGCAGTTTCAGGCGGATAGTAATGATGACATAAGATTCGTTTATCTAAGTGGGGGCAGTAAAGCCTTGCTTGGGCAAGACCCGGATGAACTGAAGCAAAGTCCTCAGCTGTTTTACTCGATGATGAATGCAAGAGACCGTGCATCACTGCGTACGGGCTTGAAGTCATCCAGCGCGCATCTCAGTATGCTGGATTGGGAAGGCCGCATGTGGATTGATGGCTGGCAGGATACCAAGTGGATCAACTTGCGTGCAACACCAAGAAAACTCAATGATGATGTCATCCAGTGGGATGGCATTATGCTCAATATCACGCAAAGCAAAAAAGAGAAACTTGAAATAGAAAAATCACGTCGTGATCTGGCAGAGCTGACGGAGCATATCAACAAAATCAAAGAGCAGGAGCGTACCAAGATAGCGCGTGAAATACATGATGACCTGGGAGGTAATCTCACCGCAATCAAGATGGGCCTGTCCTCCATTACCAGTCTGCTCGGCGCCGGCCAGAATGCTTTAAGGGAGCACACACAGCACCTGGAGGCAATCGTGGATAAAACCTTCGAAACTGTCCACAGGATATCAGGTAATTTGAGGCCGAATATTCTGGATCTTGGGATAGTGGACGCCATAGAGTGGCAGACCAAAGAATTCACCAAGCAGTTGGACATCCCTTGCCGGTTTGCATGCAATCAGGCAGAAATCCCAATCACGACAGATCAGGCGATGGCGCTATTCCGTATCTGCCAGGAGGCGATGTCGAATATCGCTAAATATGCAAAAGCCACGCAGATGAGTGTTGACCTGAACGCCAGCGCGAACGAGGTTGCGATGACCATCAGCGACAATGGCATTGGCATAGAACCTGACGACCAGCTGAAAACCAATTCGTTCGGCTTGCGTGGCATGCATGAGCGTGCAATTGCGCTGCATGGCAGCTTCAAAATTTCCAAACCTGCAGACAAACACGGTACCGTTATTACCGTCAAACTTCCAATTTAGCAGCACATCATTTGCAGCAGGCTTTTATTGCCGTTAAAAGCTTTTGCAATATTTAACTCGTAACGCCAGTAATCAAGCATTCAATAGCCTTGCGCTATTTCAAGTACAACATCCTGATCTCTCAAACTGAATAGCCCGGCTGAATATGTCATAGCCAAAGCTGGCATGCTGTTTGCAATTAACAAACTATATCAGTAGAAAACAGTGGAAATTCAAGGTTAACTGATGGGAAACACACACAGCTGTCGAAAAAATTACAGTACACAAGAAGGATGCAGTATGAAAAACAATAATAAAATTAAAGTGATCGTCGTAGATGACCATGCCATTCTGAGAGCAGGAATCAACCAGATTCTTGCCGCGACCGACGATGTTGAAGTGATTGCCGAGGCGCAGAATGGTGCCGAAGCAATCAAGCTCTCCCGTCAGCTTGACGCGGATGTGATGTTGTTGGACATCTCGATGCCGGACCGCAGCGGCATGGAAGTGCTCAAATATATTAAATCTGAAAACAGCCATATTGCAGTGCTCATGCTGTCTACCTATATGGAAGACCAATATGCGGTGCGCGCCCTGAAATCAGGTGCGTCCGGATATCTATGCAAGCAAAAGGCATCTTCAGATTTGCTCAATGCAATTCGCACTGTCGCAAAAGGCAAAAAATTCATCACGCCAGAAGTGGCCGAGATATTGGCAGACCAGGTCGGCATGGAAAAACCGCAATCGCCGCATGAAACGCTGTCAGACCGTGAATTCCAGACGATGGTGATGATTTCTTCTGGTTTGTCAGTGGGTGAAATCGCAGACCAGTTATCACTTTCGGTCAAAACAGTGAGCATGTATCGTACGCGCCTGCTGGAAAAAATGCATTTACGCCACAATGCTGAACTTACGCATTATGCGATTAAGAACAATTTAGTTTACAACTAGCTTTTATTCTCTATCTCTCTGTAGTCTCGTCTAACCAGTAATCTCGCTGGCTAAGCCAAGATTTAACCTGCTTTCTCCCCTGTATTGCTTCTTTATTTTCAAAAAATATTGAATATCATGGTTGATATTTAATAATCTAGCTAACACACTAATTATTTAATTTTTAATGGCTCTGCGGACCGCATGGATATTGGCTTGCAGACCATCTATTTTGAATAAATTTTAATCTATTTTAATGACAAAAAACCAATGGTAAGGAGCGACATCCTAAAGATTTAGTAATTACTGCCGACATCAACAACATCGGGACTGCTTACTCGGTAAGAAACGAAAGTAAGGTTCAAGAGAAAAGTTGCAAATGAAACAAAGTTTTAGAACTTACCCTAAATTTTCTCAAAAGCTTACCGATAATAGATTTAACTGCAACGCAATTCGAAATTAAATTGCAACGCTAAAAGCAGTAGGTGTAATTAAATTTAACTTAATTTTAGGAGATTTATCATGGCTGCAGTAATTAATACCAATGTTGCTTCATTAAACACACAACGTAATTTAAGCGCATCACAAGGCGCACTTAACACTTCATTGCAACGTTTGTCATCAGGCTTGCGTGTAAACAGCGCTAAAGATGACGCAGCGGGCTTATCCATTGCAACACGTATGGACGCACAAGTGCGTGGCCAGACTGTGGCGATCCGTAATGCGAACGATGCGATTTCATATGCACAAACAACAGAGGGTGCATTAGGCAAGGTAACAGATGCATTACAACGTATGCGTGAACTGGCTGTACAGTCTGCCAACGCGACTAACAGCGCTGGTGACCGTACTAATCTGGATACTGAGTTCCAACAATTGGCAACAGAAGTGACTCGTTTGGGTACTGCGACCAAATTTAACGGTACTGCCGTATTCGGTGGTGCAGCTAAGCAATTCCAAGTAGGCGCTGATGCAACAGATACGATCACTGTTGGCGTGATTGCAGCAGCAAGCATTGCTGGCGATGTAACTTCACTAGCGAATGCAACTACTGCAATTGGCGCAATTGATACCGCATTGGATGGTGTGAATACTTCTCGCGCTACACTGGGTGCTGTGCAGAACCGTTTTGAATCTGTAATCGGCAGTTTGCAAGTGTCAGTAGAAAACCAATCTGCAGCGAAATCTCGCATCATGGATGCCGACTTTGCAGCGGAAACAGCAAACCTGACTCGTGGCCAGATCTTGCAACAAGCAGGTACTGCAATGTTAGCGCAAGCCAACTCATTACCTAACGGCGTATTGGCACTATTAAGAGGCTAATCGTAAGTAAGTAAATTGATCTGACTCCACAGGGTTAATGTTAATCCTGTGGACTTTTGCTAAGGAGGTCATCATGTTTAACCCATCTTTAGATGCGCTTGGTTCTGCTAATAAACCTGCTGGCATGCATCCTGTTGCTGCCGGTCCATCTGCATTAACAGGATTAAAAGTGGTTGATAAAGTAGAAAACAAGCAAGCAGCACCAGTCGATAAAGACACGCTTGCAGGTGCAGTACAGAAACTGAATGAATATGTAGCGCCGGCCTTGCAGACCATCGAGTTTTCACTGGATCAGGAATCCAAGCGCATGATTGTTAAGGTGGTAGATACGGCAACACAAAAAGTATTGAGGCAGATTCCCAATGAGGAGGTCATGGCCATGTCCAGGACTTTGGATAAGTTGCAAGGCCTGGTGATTCGGCAGACCGCCTAAAGATTCAACGCGATGTTTTGAAAAGAATTTCAACTGGTAATTATTGATGAATCAACATTAAAGGAAAATACACATGCCTATTTCATCTCCGGGAATTGGATCTGGCCTTGACGTCAATTCTATCGTTACCAGTTTAATGAATGTCGAAAGACAACCCTTAACCGCCGTAAGCAAGCAAAAAACGGATTATCAGTCCCAAATCTCGGCGTACGGCACAATGAAAAGCGCTTTATCTACTTTCCAGACTGCGGTAAAAGCACTTTCCAGCCCGGCCAAATTTAACGCACAAGCAGCCAATTCCGGCAATCCTGCTGTATTTACTGCCACAGCCAATGGCAATGCGACATTGGGTGATTATGCGGTAACAGTCAGCCAGCTGGCAAAGCCACAAAAACTGGCGATGGACGGATTTACCAATACTTCTGATGTTGTAGGTACCGGTACGCTCACCATCTCTTTTGGTACGTTTACGCCAGAAGTGATTACGCCACCGACCCCAAGCTCTTTCACGCCCAACACCGCTAAACCCGATGTCACTATAACCATTGGCAGCTCAAATAATACTTTGGCTGGGGTGCGCGATGCGATTAATGCGTCCAATTCAAGCGTAAGTGCGACGATTGTGAACGATGGCACGACTAACCGCCTGGTGATTACCTCCAAAGACACAGGCGAGGTGAATAGCCTGAAAATTTCAGTGGCAGATGATGACACCAATAATCTGGATGCTGCCGGGCTGTCTCGTTTGGCATATGACCCGACTGCCAGCACGGGCAGTGGTAAAAACATGACGCAAATGCAGGCCGCAAAGAATGCCATCCTGGATATCGACGGGATTGCCGTGGTGAAATCCAGCAATACCATTACAGATGCCATTGAGGGTGTGACGCTGAATTTGCTGGCAACCAGCAATAGCAACAGCGTTAACCTGGGCGTGGCAACGAATCAGGACAAGATCAAAGAATCGGTCACCGCTTTTGTCGATGCTTACAATAAACTGAATGACACCCTGCGCAGCCTGACTAAATATGACGAGACCGGCAAAGCGTCCGGCGTGCTGCTAGGCGATGCCACCGCAAGGTCTGTCATTAACCAGATCAAGACAGTGATGACGAATACCATTAGCAGTAGCGGTACTATCAATTCGCTGAGTCAGGTTGGAGTGTCTTTTCAGCGTGATGGTAAATTGGCGCTGGACACAACCAAGCTGGCCTCGGCAGTGACGTCAAACTTTAGTGATATTGCGACTTTGTTTGCAACTTCTGCCAAAGCGACAGACCCGCTGATCAGCTTCTCAAATAGTACCAGCAAAACACAAGCCGGAACCTATGCAGTAACGGTTAGCCAGCTTGGAACCAGCCTGGTCAACGCTGCCGGCACCATCAACGGTGTTGCGGCAACGGGTGCCGGGATCAATCTAATCGGTGCGGTGGGCGATCCAAGCGAAGGATTGAGCATTAAAGTAAATGGCGGTGCGCTGGGTGCGCGCGGTACGGTTACTTTCACTATAGGATATGCGGCGCAACTGGATAGCGTCATTACCAACCTGTTGAAGGATGACGGGCTCCTAGCGGCTAGAACACAAGGCATGCAAAGCTCGATCACGCGTCTGGATAAACAGACAGAGGCAATCAATGTGCGGTTGACTGCAATTGAGGCACGTTACCGTGCACAATTCACCAAGCTTGATACATTGCTGTCCAGCATGTCGAAAACCAGCAGTTTCCTTACGCAGCAAATTGCATCTCTCAATGCAAATAATCAATAACAGGTAAAGGACAAGATGATGTTTGGATTGAATCAAAGCGGGGTAAACGTGTATGCCAAGATTGGCATCGAAACCGGTGTGCTGGCAGCGAGTCCGAATAAACTGATTATTATGCTTTATGAGGGCGCCATTGCTGCATGCCAGAGTGCTATTGTGCATATGCAGAACAAAGACATTCAGAATAAAGGAGCCATGCTGTCGAAAGCAATTATGATTATCGAAAGCGGCCTCAGGCTCAGCCTGGATAAAAAGGCTGGCGGCGAGGTGGCAGCAAGCCTGGATAGTCTGTACGCTTATATGAGCAATCGATTGGCCATTGCCAATATCCGCAACCAGCCTGAGCTGGTGCATGAGGTTATCAAGCTATTAACAGATTTAAAATCTGCCTGGGAAGCTATCGGCAATCAACAGGCCATGCCTTTAGCCGCTTCTCAGATGCCGCCTTCAGTAAATCATCCTATTGCCAACTACGCCGGAGCCTGATCTATGGAAAATAAAAACACGATTGCCATCTACGACACCATTGCGGAACTGACCAACCAGATGTTGATGGCAGCCAAATTACATGATTGGGATTTGTTGCTGGAACTCGAGAACAGTTGCGCCGAGCATGTTGAAAAACTGAAGCTATTAAAGAATGAACTGCCGCTTACAAGCGACATGCATGAGCGCAAGGTGGCGAATATCAAGCGTATTCTTGCGGATGACCGTGAGATACGCGATCTGGTTTCCCCAAGAATGGCGAAATTAAGCTCGCTGATTAATAGCTCCCAAACAGGCAAGAAAATGACGCGAGCCTACGGTCGCTAATATACAGGCACAGTGACTCAAGTTGAAATATCATGCTCAACAAGCCCGACAGCTTAGGCACTAAAGTCAGCATTAACCCGGTATCCAGAATCACACCGGTGCTGGCTGTGGATACCATAGGCAGCATTACCCAGGAGCTTGGCGACCGGGCTACACAGCTCAATAAAGGGCAGGAATACATTGCCCATGTGTTATCAAAAGCGGGTGATGCCGCATACAATGTCAAAGTAGAAGGCGGAGATGCAAAGGGAGTCATCCTGAAAATGGAGCTGGGTTCCGCCGCGCAGCCCGGTCAGACTTTATTGCTGCGCTATATACACGGAAATCCAACCCCGACATTTTTACTTTTATCCGCGCCAACCAATGATACTGAAAGTGCCGCTGACATCAGTCCAGCCGCGCAGCTTATCGGGCATGTTCTTAAGAAAGCAGACAGTGATGGCGTGTCGGCCCGTTTCGAGGCGGCTTCAGTTGTGACGCATGCGCCTCACAATGCACAAGTCATGGTGCACGACTTAAAACATGCAGTCAGGAATAGCGGTTTGTTTTATGAATCACACTTGAGCGACCTGTTACAAAGCAATCAGGCCTTGGCCACAATCAGGCAGGAGCCACAGAACCAGGCCAATTTGCCACTTGCAGGCCTGATGTCACAGCAATTGGCCATTCTGGAAAATCAGCGCATGTCTTGGCATGGCGAAATATGGCCCAGGCAAAAGATGGATTGGGATGTTTATTTGCAGCAAAAAGAGGCCGATAACGGTCAACATGCTTACCCGCAACAATCTGATGAAGGCAGGCCGATTGCCAGCGAGATGACGCTGTATCTGCCGCATCTGGGCAAGGTTACCGCTAGATTGAGCATTATTGATGGGCGTATGCGAATAGGTATACTGGCCGAGCAAACACAAACAATAGACGCTCTCGAAAGCCAGAAGTTAAGACTGGCCAAAGCAATCGAAAAAAATGGCCAACAGCTGGATAGGCTGACCATCACACATCATGAATAACCCCCATGACAATAAACTTGGCACGGCGGCTACTTTAAAGCCCAACGCTAATCAGCAAGCCATTGCACTGGCCTATGATGCCAGTGATTATGCGCCCAGAGTGGTGGCCAAAGGCCGTGGCTTGATTGCCGAGCAGATCATCGCCAAAGCCAAAGAAAACGGCGTATTCGTGCATGAATCCCAAGATCTGGTTGCACTATTGATGCAGGTGGATTTGGACGATCACATCCCACCGGCTCTGTATCAGGCCATTGCAGAGATTCTGGCGTGGCTGTACCGGTTGGAGGAAGACCAAACGAATGTAAAGGATATTCTTTCTAATTAAACCTGCATATTCATGATGTCGTGATAGGCAGATACCAACTTGTTACGTACCTGCACAGTCGCTTGGAATGAAATATTGGCTTTTTGTCCGGCAATCATCACGTCAGAAAGGCTCACGCTGTCATCGCCCATGGCGAAATTTTTCCCCAATGTTTCGGCATTAACCTGTACCTGATTTACCTGATCAAGAGATGCTTTTAGTGCATCTGAAAAATTAACTTTCGAGGCACTTTGGGTATTCTGGATGCCCACAGAGGGCCCCAGCCCACCTATAGAGTCATTCTGCGGGCGCTGCGCCGCCGCTTTTAGCTGTGCAAGCATGGATTCTATTCTGCTTGAATCAATTCCACCTGCTTTCATGGGTTACCTCCATTTCATCTTAGAACATTAATAGCTGGTCGTTAATTAACTGTTAATTCGAGCAAATTACCGTTGATGACTAATTTAACACTTCAAGTCCAGCGTGAGTGCCCAAATAGGCCGATGAAAATTGCTCTATTCTTAAATTTGAAAATCCAGGCAATCGGCATAATGGTATCTAATCGGTCAGGCAGGTAATTATTGAAGCGTAGTCAATTTAATAAAAACCCTTAACCTGAAGTGTTTAGCAGGTGCAAATGAAGGAATTGTGATGGCGGCAACAACTGATGCGGTCTTAACTGGTGGAGGTACGATGGGATCTGTTTCTCAAATGGGTAACAAGTTGCTATTATTGGCGGGCGTAGCCGCCGTGATTGCGGTGATGACCGTGTTCTGGCTATGGAGCCAGCAGCCGGATTACCGTGTGCTGTTCTCAAACTATTCCGATAAAGATGGCGGCTCAATCGTGGCCGCGCTGGAGAAGATGAATGTGCCTTATAAATTTTCAGAGAGCGGCACCGCGATTCTTGTTCCGGCTGCCCAGGTACATCAGGCACGTTTGAAACTGGCTTCAGACGGCCTGCCTAAAGGCGGCAATATAGGTTTCGAGATTTTAGAGAATCAGAAATTTGGTGTTTCGCAATTTGTAGAGCAGGTCAATTTCCAGCGCGCGCTGGAAGGTGAGCTGGAACGCAGCATCCAGTCAATCGGCGCGGTTGAGATGGCGAGAATTCATCTTGCCATCCCTAAGGCTTCAGTATTTGTAAGAGATCAGCAAAAGCCGACCGCTTCTGTGCTGTTGAATCTGCGCGCAGGCCGCAGCCTGGATGCCCAGCAGGTAGGCGCCGTGGTGCATCTGGTGGCCAGCAGCGTGCCTGATTTGCCTGCTACCAACGTGACGGTGGTGGACCAGAACGGTAACCTGCTTTCAGACACTTCCAAAAAAATGGGTGCCAATAATCTGGATCCGACACAGCTTAAGTATGTGGATGATATACAGCAGAGCATTGCCAAGCGTGTTGAATCGATCATTACGCCCATCGTTGGTGCCAAGAATGTACGCGCGGAAGCGAGTGCGGAAATCGACTTTTCCAGCCTGGAGCAGGCGGCAGAGACCTACAAGCCGAATCAGAAACCTGAAGATGTAGTTGTGCGAAGCATGCAGAGCAATGAATCATTGAGCAGCAATGGCAACGGTTTTGCAGCCGGCGTGCCTGGGGCCTTGTCAAACCAACCTCCCGCAAACGCTACTGCGCCAATCACAGCACCTGCGGGAGCAGAAACAGCAGCAGGTACGGCTACCGCGGCGGTGCCGGTAGATAGCCAGAAGAACGTGACGACTAATTACGAAGTGGATAAGACCGTGCGCTATGTGCAACAGGCGATGGGCGGCATCAAGCGCCTGAATGTTGCGGTGGTGGTAAACAATATGCCGGTTGTGGATAAAAAAGGCAAAGTGACCTATCGCCCGTTGACCACCGCTGAAAAGCAGCAGATCAACGATTTGGCGATGCAGGCAATGGGCTTTAATAAAGAGCGTGGCGATTCATTGACTGTGGTGAACAGTTCATTTGCCGGTGAACCGGCAGAAATCGTGCCTGAAGTGCCGTTGTGGAAAAGCCCGGAAACGATTGAGTACGCCAAAGATGCGCTGCGTTTTATTGTGGGAATTGTGGTGTTGTTCATGCTTTATTCCCGTGCCTTGAAACCCATGCTGAATAAATTGATGACCGCCTCGCCAAAACAGCTGAATGCGCCAGATGGTGAAGATGCCATCGTGAATCTGAGCGGTGTACAGGCTAAATTGGCGGCTCCGGCCTTCGATCAGAATCTGGTCGCGGCCAAACAAATGGCAAAAGAGAATCCACGCATGGTTGCGAACGTGGTCGCTAACTGGACGAACGGGAACGGATAAAGAAAATGAGTGACACTGGTGTAATGAGAAGTGCAGTGTTGATGCTGGCGCTGGGCGAAGATGAAGCTGCCGAAGTGATGAAGTTTCTCAGCCCGAAAGAAGTGCAGAAGCTTGGCGAAGCCATGGCAACGATGAAATCGGTAGGCCGCGACCAGGTGGAAACTGTGGTAACGGAATTTTTGACAGAAGCGGGGCAAAGCAGCGATTTTGCTGTTGATTCCGATGAGTACATCCGTTCGGTATTGAATAAGGCGCTTGGCGAGGATAAGGCATCCGGCCTGCTTAACCGTATTCTGCAGTCACCGGAGTCAAGCGGTATCGACACTTTGAAATGGATGGATGCACATACGGTTGCTGAGTTTATCCAGAACGAACACCCGCAGATTGTCGCGACTATTCTGGTGCACCTGGAACCAGACCAGGCATCAGCCGTGCTTGGTCATTTTAACGATCGGCTGCAGCAGGATGTGATGCTGCGTATTGCAACGTTGGATGGCGTTAAGCCCATTGCCCTGCGTGAACTCAATGACGTGATGAGCAAGTTGCTCACAGGCAACGAAAACATCAAAAAACAGACCATGGGCGGCATCAAGGTGGCGGCCGATATCATGAACTTTATGAGTGGCGACAACGAGGCCAGCGTCATGGAAGGGCTGAAAAGTTACGATGACGAGATGGCGCAGAAAATCATGGATCAGATGTTTGTATTCGACAACATCATGGATATCGATGACAAAGGCATCCAGGTCATCCTGAAGGAGGTGCAGTCGGAAACGCTGATTGTTGCACTTAAAGGCACAACCGAAGAAATACGCGCGAAGATATTCAAGAACATGTCGTCACGTGCCGCAGAAATGATGAAAGAAGACCTGGAAGCGAAAGGTCCGGTCAAACTCTCAGAGGTTGAAGCGCAACAGAAACAAATCCTGCAAATCGTTCGCAGACTGGCGGATGAAGGTCAGATCATGCTGGCTGGCAAAGGTGGAGATGATCAATATGTATAAAGGTGCTCAATATGGCTAATCTGGCTACCCCTAAAGAACAACAAACTGCCTATGAAAGATGGCAGATGTCATCGTTTGCCGAAGGCGACCAAGGTATCGGCAGCAATAAACCGAAAAAGAAAGAAAATGCTGCTAGCGCCGCAACGGTCTCGCAGATTCTGGATGCTGTGCGCAAAGAGGCTTATGCCAAAGGCATGCAGGAAGGATTTGCTGTCGGCATGGCAAAGGCGAGGGAGGCTGCTTATGAGGATAAGCAGAGTTTTCTTAAACTAATGGCAGCTTTTAGCGAAGCACTTGAAAAATCAGATGAGCTGATTGCAGATGATGTGTTGTCATTGGCGCTGGATATTGCAAAAGCCATGCTGAAAGTCAAGCTGGACGTAGATCATGCGATGGTGTTGCCGGTGGTCATGGATGCGATTCATTACCTTCCCTATGTCCAGAAACCAGCCAGAATTCTGGTGCATCATGAAGATGCGCAGATGTTGCGTGAGTATCTGGCTGAAGAAATCTCCAGCCAGCATTGGCAGATCCAGGAAGACAGCAGTATTGAGCGTGGTGGTTGCCTGGTAGAAACTGGTGCCAATCAGATCGATTCCACCAATGCAGTCCGCTGGAAAAGAATCAGCGAAGCTTTGGCGCAAAATAACGATTGGTTGTTGCCATGAGCCAGCAAAACTTGCCGTCACAAAACCTGCATCAACAGCGCTGGCATGATCAGATGCGTGACTGCAAGGAAATTTTGCGCATTGTCGAACCTGTAGAAATCGCGGGACGCATTACAAAGCTGACCGGGCTAGTGATGGAGGCTGTGGGGATTAAATTGCCCATAGGCAGTGCCTGTTATGTGCCTTTGACAGAAGGTAGCCGGGTGGAAGCCGAAGTGGTGGGATTCGATGGTGACACACTATTGTTAATGCCTCAAAGCAGTGTCGATGGTGTGGTTCCGGGAGCCAAGGTGTTTGCCCTGGAGGTAGCTAAAGCCTTGCCCAAGCCGCGCTTTGGCCAGCCGCCGCGCAGAAGGGTCACCGATATCGCGCGCCATCTGCCGGTAGGCAACGAGCTGCTGGGCCGTGTGGTGGATGGCGCAGGTAATCCGCTGGATGATTTGGGCAAAATTGAAACTTTGCATAGCGCGCCCTTAAATGCCCGTCCCATGAACCCGTTGATGCGGGCACCGATTGAAGATGTGCTGGATGTGGGCGTACGGGCGATTAACAGCATGCTTACGGTTGGCCGTGGCCAGAGAATGGGCTTGTTTGCAGGTTCCGGCGTAGGTAAAAGTGTGCTGCTTGGCATGATGGCACGTTACACCACTGCCGATGTGATTGTAGTGGGGTTGATTGGCGAACGCGGCCGTGAAGTGAAAGAGTTTATTGAACAGATTCTAGGTCCTGAAGGACTGGCACGTTCAGTGGTTGTCGCCGCGCCCGCGGATGCACCCGCATTGATGCGCCTGCAAGGTGCCAACTATGCCACGACTATTGCCGAGAATTTCCGCAATCAGTGCAAAAATGTGCTGCTGATCATGGATTCATTGACGCGCTACGCCATGGCGCAACGTGAGATTGCGCTCGCAATTGGCGAGCCGCCAGCTACCAAGGGTTATCCGCCCTCTGTGTTTGCCAAGCTGCCGGCACTGGTAGAGCGCGTGGGTAACGGCAAGCCAGGAGAAGGCTCAATTACCGCATTCTATACCGTGCTGACCGAAGGCGACGACCAGCAGGACCCCATTGCCGATGCGGCGCGTGCCATTCTTGACGGGCACATCGTATTAAACCGCAGCTTGGCCGAGAGCGGCCATTATCCTGCGATTGATATTGAGCAGTCGATCAGCCGCGCCATGCACAATATCACCAGCGCGGAGCACCAGAAACTGGCGCGCAAACTCAAGCAGCTGAACTCACGCTATATGCGCAGTGTGGATCTGATTAATGTCGGGGCTTATGAAGCGGGGAGTGATGCTGTGCTTGATCAGGCGATTGCCAGACATGAAAGCATTAACGCATTTCTGCAGCAAGATATTTCGGAACGGGCAGGAATGAATGAGAGCATCCATCATCTGGCGCATGTGCTTGATGAAACGATACAGAACTAAACTGGCTTAAAACCGCATAAAAATTAAAAAGATTGAGACGATATGGCAGCACATTCAGCCGGTATATTGAAAACATTAAAGGAGATGGCCGCCAAGGAAGTGGATTTGGCGGCGGAGGCTTTGGCGCATACCATGAAGGTGGCTGAGGAGGCTCAGAACAAGCAGCGCATGCTAACCGAATACCGGCAGGACTATCTCACGAGCCTCAATTATCTTTTGGAAACCGGCGTCAGTGCGGAAACATACCGGAATTTCCAGAATTTTTTTACCAAGCTGGATCAGGCGGTTATGGGTCAGCAGGAAGTGGTTGAATTTACAAAGCAACAGGTAAAAGTGCAGCGCGAGCTGTGGCAGGAAAGCCAGCGCAAAAAACTGTCTTATGAGGTGCTTACGCAGCGCTCGGATAAGCGTGCACATAAAATCGAGCAAAAAAAAGATCAGAAGATGATGGATGAGTTTGCCACGCGCACCAGCAGGACTAGACATTTATAAATGATTGATAGGGTGAATCGCCGAAGTGTCTTGCAAGAAGTATTTTGAAATCAGTAGCGGTTAATTTCCGGAGTAAAAATATGCAAAATTTAACATTACAAATGGCACAAACAACAACCTTAAAAAAGGCGCTGAGCGCGACAAACAACAATAATACGAGTGCTGATAACGCTGCGGCTCCGGAGTCAAATACATCGTTTCAGGCTCTACTGAATAAGCAGTCGAAAGCCCAGAAGGATTCGGCCCGGCAAGAATTGGCTCAACAAAAACTGGCTCAGCAAAAACCTGCGCCAAAAATTTCAAACGCACAAGGTAACGATGAAGGCGAGCAGAAGAGCAAGCTTGCGGCTGATTATGCCGAGTTTGTCGTCGCTGTGAATGATATAAAAAACACCGATAGCAGCGCGAATGAGCATGTTCAGTTTTCTGAAAATTCCATCGCAGTGCCCATTGTGCAAGCGGTTGATATTCCTGATAAAACGCAAAAGGCTGCTGAGGATGGCGATGGTAAAGAAGCATTAAACAATGCGACAAACAATGCCAGAGATGCGGCCGTCATTGCTACTGCAGTTCCGATACTGACACCGGTGGTGTTAACGCCAGCAACGCATTCCCGCATGGCCAGCGCATCGGAAAACTCAGGTTTGCCTGGTGCTAACACCGCTTCGCAAGCAATCATAACCGCAGAAAGTGCAGCCCCGCAAAATAAATCCGCTGCAGCAGCGCGGACTGAAGCTCAGGGTACGTTGTCGGCAACAAATGCCAAGGCCGTTCCAGAGCAAACTCGCTGGACAGATGTGATGCAGTCGGCAACCAAGCAGGTACCGAGCGATGAATCCGTGACTGCAAAATCGATGCTGGACACTGCTAAAGAGGGCAATAAGGACATGGCAATAAAAAACATGGCGATACCTGCAAGCCCACATACGCTGACGCAATTGAGTACCAGCTTGCCAGTGCAGGCAGTAAGCACCAATACCATCAATGTTTATCCGGGAAGAGCGGGTTGGGATCAGGCGATTAGCCAAAAAGTGGTGTGGATGGTGGGGGTGGGAGAACAATCAGCAACGCTGACACTGAACCCCCCGGAGCTTGGCCCTTTGCAAGTAGTGATTAATGTGCAGAATGACAAGGCAGATACGACATTTATTTCGGACAACGCTGAAGTGAGACAGGCTTTGCAGGACGGCATAGCAAACCTGCGTGAGAAAATGAGTGAATCCGGAATTCAGCTTGGCCAGGCCAATGTAAGCTCTGGCGGGCAGGCACAGCAGGAATTCCATCAGGCTATGCAGAACAGGGCCGCTTCACGGCTCGATAAAAGTGCCTCCATTTCACATGAGGAAAACGCAGTCAGCACGAAAACTTTAACCCGCGTAGCCAACGGGTTGGTGGATACTTTTGCCTAACCATATGATTTTATGATAGTTTTGTACGATCCAATTCAGTTTTTGCAGGCATTATTAATGCTCTGTAAAGGCAAGCTCTAATTTAACGCCTTTTTCCCCTTCTTATCCATGCTTGTTCTCAGGCCATTTTTTTTCATAATGGAGCCATCAGTAACGCCAATGACTGCCTAACGGGCAGTACAGGCTCCAGCCAATAAGGAAAGGCAAAAATATGGCATTAGATCCAAAATCAGAAGAGGCTGCAGCTGCAGCTGCAGCACCGGCAACATCTTCCAAAAAAAAATTAATCATCATTATTGCTGCAGCGCTGGTGTTGCTTGGCGGAGGTGGCGGAGCCGCCTGGTATTTTATGCATCAGAAACCGGATCATAAAAAAGAGGTCAAGCACGAAGAGCCGGCAAAAGCACCAGTCTTTGTTACGCTGGAAACGTTTACCGTGAACCTGCAGCCCGACCCGGATGAAAAGTTCTTGCAATTGGATCTTTCAATGCAGGTCGCCAGCCCGGAAGCTGCAGAGCTGTTGAAAACGCAGATGCCTGCGGTACGTAACCGTTTGCTGATGCTATTGACGAGCAAGACGGCGACTGATATTTCCAGCATGGATGGCAAGCAACAATTGAGCGATGAGATCATCGCCGAGCTGAAAAGGCCTTTTTCTGCAGATGCTAAGCCCCAAGAAATTACAGGTGTTTTCTTTACTTCTTTCGTGATTCAATAATCAGAACATTTTTAGCCATGGCTGATAAATTTTTATCTCAAGACGAAGTCGATGCCCTGCTGAAAGGCGTTGAAGGTGACAGTGATGACACCAAGCCTGATGGGGATAATGAGGCGACTGTACGTGATTATGACATGGCGACGCAAGAACGTATCGTGCGTGGGCGCTTGCCTACGCTAGAGATCGTCAATGAAAGATTCGCGCGCCTGGTTCGTATCGAGCTATTCAATTTCTTGCGGCGCAGCGTCGAAGTTTCTGCCGGCCCAGTGCGTATTGTCAAATACAGCGATTTTATTAATAATCTGGCAGTGCCTACCAATCTGAATTTAATCCAGATGAAACCGTTGCGCGGCAATGCACTGATGGTGTTTGATCCAAGCCTGGTCTTTCTGGTGGTGGACAATATGTTCGGCGGGGATGGCCGTTTTCACACCCGCGCAGAAGGACGTGAGTTCACACAAACAGAGCAGCGTATTATCCAGCGCATTCTCAATATCGTGTTCGAAACTTATTCAAAATCATGGGAGCCCGTGTATCCGGTGCAGTTCGAGTATGTTCGCTCTGAAATCAATACCCAGTTTGCCAACATTGCCACTCCAAATGAGGCGGTGGCGGCGATTACGTTTAATGTCGAGTTAGGTCCGGCAAATGGCGAGATGCATTTCTGTTTTCCCTATTCGATGCTGGAACCAATCCGCAGCATACTGGCGTCATCATCACAAGGTGAGATGCTAAGCGCCGACAAGCGCTGGGTAAAGCTGATGACACAGCAGGTACAGGCAGCAGAGATCGAGATTGTGGCAGATCTGGCCAAGACCTCAATGCAGCTTGGCGAAGTGCTGAACATGAAAGTAGGGGATGTCATTCCGCTCAATATTGCTGAAGAGATTGAAGGGCAAGTCGATGGCATCCCGGTGATGTTATGTAAATATGGATTGTTTAATGGCCAATATGCGTTGCGCGTAGAGAAGCTTTTAAGATCTAACTCATCTGAATATATTAAAGGAGAACCTTATGGCGACTGATGCTGTAGAAGAGGTTGTTGAAGAAGCGATGGAAAATGACTGGAGTGCGCAGTCAGCCGCAGAATCCTCTGTGTTGCAGACCAGCAATGTTGAACAGGCTCAGGTGTTTTCGGAATTCACGCCGAAAAACAAGCTGAATGAAACCCAAAACGACATTGATTTTATTCTGGATATTCCAGTACAGCTTACGGTGGAATTGGGGCGCACCAAAATCGCTATCAAGAATCTGCTGCAATTGGCACAGGGCTCGGTAGTCGAGCTGGACGGCATGGCCGGTGAGCCGATGGATGTGTTGGTGAACGGATGTCTGATTGCGCAGGGCGAAGTCGTAGTGGTAAACGATAAGTTCGGTATTCGTTTGACTGACATCATCACGCCGGCCGAGCGTATCCGCAAAATTAACAAGTAAGTTATTCAGAAAATTATCCATGAAGATGCGTTTGAATCTACTGTTTTTGAGTTTTTTCCTCATGTCTTGTAGCGCGCTGGCTGCAGATGCTATAGCGGCATCGCCAACAGGCGGTGTGTTGAAAATGGTGCTGGGTCTTGCCGTGGTATTGGCCGTGATGGCGCTGTTGACTTGGGTATTAAAGCGCATGATGCCGGGAGCAGGCGGCAATAAACAGTCGGTGGTGCGTGTTGTGGGCGGTGTCAGTGTTGGTTCGCGCGAACGTGTCGTGGTGGTGGAGGTGGCAGGGCGCTGGATCGTGGTTGGCGTAGCGCCCGGACAAGTAAACGGCATTGCTGACCTAGAGGCTGGTTCATTGCAGATATCAGAAAATGTTTCAGGTGCCGGTAACCAGCTTAACCCAAATTTAGGTGCACTTACACAATCATTAGCGCCATCGTTTGCGCAATGGTTAAAGAAATCTACGGCCAAGATGGCTGGAAATAAGATGGCAGGAAAAACAGATGCAGAAAAAGATGCGCAAGAATAATCTAAAACCTATATGGATGCTGGTGTTGGTCGCACTTGCTCTGCCGCTTACCGCATTTGCAGAGAATGGCTTGCCTCTGGTGAACGCATTGCCGACGGCGGGTGGCGGTCAGAATTATACATTGAGCCTGCAGACCTTAATTCTGCTGACTTCTCTGACCTTTTTGCCGGCAGCGTTGCTGATGATGACAGGGTTCACCCGCATTATCATCGTACTGTCGCTATTGCGCCAGGCACTGGGTACACAATCCGCGCCACCCAATCAGGTGATGATAGGCTTGGCATTGTTCCTCACTTTTTTTGTGATGAGTCCGGTCATAGACAAAATCTACACAGAAGCCTACCAACCGCTCGCAGAAAACAGAATCACGATGCAGGAAGCGATGGATAAAGGTGCTGAGCCACTTAAAGCCTTTATGATGAAACAAACGCGCGAAAGTGATCTCGCATTGTTCGTGAAAATGGCGCAAATTGAAAAAATAGAAACGCCGGAGCAGGTGCCGTTGCGGGTTCTGGTACCGGCTTTTATGACGAGCGAGCTTAAAACTGCGTTCCAAATCGGTTTTGCCATATTCATTCCATTTTTAATTATCGACATGGTCGTGGCTAGTGTGTTGATGGCGATGGGGATGATGATGGTGTCGCCCGCGATTGTGTCGCTACCCTTTAAGTTGATGCTATTTGTACTGGTCGATGGCTGGCAGTTGTTGTTAGGCTCGCTGGTACAAAGCTTCTATTAGAGACCTTGTGCAACTACTGCGCTCAATAATACAAGGAAAACCAAATGACTCCGGAAAGCGTAATGACTCTAGGCAGGAATGCAATGGAAATCACGTTGCTGGTGGCTGCGCCCATATTGCTCACAGTGCTTATCATCGGCCTGGTCGTCAGCATATTTCAGGCCGCCACACAGATTAACGAAGCTACATTGTCATTTATTCCCAAGCTGGTGGGCGTGTTTGTGGCACTGATATTCGCTGGCCCATGGATGCTCACCACCATGGTGGATTATATGCATCTGGTGTTTACCGGCATTCCGTCGATGGCAAATTGATCTGATCAGTCAGCATATTTTTAGGTTGATATGGTTTCAATCAGCAGCGAACTTCTTCAAACATGGATCATCAGCCTGCTCTGGCCTTTGACCAGGGTGCTGGGCGTGATGGCGACAGCGCCTATCTTTAGCCATAACACGATTCCCAACCGGATCAAGCTGGGCATAGGCATTGTGTTTACCATGATTATTATGCCTACGCTGCCGCCTTTGCCGCAGTTCGAGATATTCTCGTTTCAAGGTCTGCTGATTTTGGTCCAGCAGCTTGTCATCGGGCTGGCGATAGGCTTCAGTATGCGGCTGGTCTTTGCTGCGGTTGATCTGGCAGGGCAACTGATCGGCATGTCCATGGGCTTGGGCTTTGCTACTTTTTTCGATCCGCAGTCACAAGGCCAGAGCACTGCGGTGAACCAGTTTTTGATTCTTCTCGCTATGCTCATTTTTTTAAGCCTGGATGGCCATTTGATGATCGTGACCGCCATGGCCAATAGCTTCATTACCATGCCAATCGCAATTGGCGGGAGTGGAATCAACCCGATGAAAATTGCACTGTGGGGTGAAACAATTTTCAGTGCAGGCCTGCTGTTGGCCTTGCCGGTGGTGGCTGCATTGCTGATTACTAACATGGCATTGGGGATATTGACCCGAACTGCGCCACAACTGAATTTATTCGGTATAGGTTTCCCTATCACCTTAAGTATCGGTTTTTTAGTACTGGCATTGGCACTGCCGGGCATGCTGAAGCCGATTGAAAACTTTATTGAACAAGGGATAAGCAATATGCATCAAGTGGCTGTGCCTGTTGAAGTGCCTGCGGCATCATCGCTGATCCCGTCTCAATCTTTTGGCAAGCCATAAAGCTTCAATATAGTTGACTTAATCTTGATATGGCGATGATCTCAATATAGGTTCCGCTCTAGCGCGCCAAGGTTGTTTCAGAGTTTACCCATCAAAAAATACTTAGCGAATTCGTCATAAAAAACAATGCCAGCTAATGGCCAACAGGCAGCAATGGCCACTTCTGAAGTATCTGGTAGCGCGCCCCTTGATCAGTCATGACCGATTCCACCAGCACAAACGCGTCTACCTGCCACGTGATGGGTGCAATGGCTTGGGATTCCAAAATATGTCCGACTTGACGTAACAATGTGACGTGCGGATTAAACTCATAATTTTCAAACAGGAAACCCGCCGCTATCAACTCCTGTTGCAGCGCTGTGGCTAGTTGGTACAGTGCTGGCACTTCCACCAGCGGTGTAGCATAAGCAATCCGGTTATATGACCAAAATGACAGTCTATCCAGTACAAACCTAAAGGGTGGCACTGACACCTTGCCCGCGGTTTGCCTTAATAGCGGCAGACGTGCACGCTCCATTTCTCCCAGAAACAGCAATGTCATGTGCAGAGTATCTGCATCCATAATGCGCCCCTCACACAGCGGCAGATATTCCGTTGCTAATGAATGTAGCGTCCTTTGTACTAATTCTTCTGGCCACAAGGCAAAAAATACGCGCGCTACACTTGAATTTTTTATCGGCATTTCATGTTGGCATGTATTCAAAATGGATCATTTTCCTCTTAAATTCGCATTTTATATCGCACAGTTTTTTAACATGAACTTAGTATAATGCTTAGTAAATTAGAATGGTTGATAGCGACGATGCCTAATCAGTGTGGCCATGCCCCGGGTAGAATGCTGTCCCGCACGCAACTTATTGCAGGGGAATAAGAATGATCATCCCTCCAGCTTTACCACAAAAGAAGCTGCGCCTCGTGATTCATGGCCGCGTGCAAGGCGTGTTCTTCCGCAACTCGATGCGTCTGCAAGCGCAAAAGCTGGGGATTAGCGGCTGGGTGAGAAACCGAAGCGATGGCTCGGTTGAGGCCGTGGTGCATGGGAACTCCGCTGCCGTGGATTCAATCGTGCACTGGGCACAGCGCGGCCCGGAGCTTGCGCATGTTGAGCGAGTAGAAATCAAGCTGGATGATGGCAGTTACAAAGGCTTCGAGGTTGTCGGATAATCCACAAATCGTGGATAGTCCAAATTTTGGAATTAACGTTCCAGCAAACTCATGGTTTATATAAATTGAAATAGCGACAGTTTGGTTGTTTCTACAAATGATTTCTGTGCCGCTTCCATAATGGTTTGCTGTTTCGCGAGGTCTGAGAGTGCGCTGGCATAGTCAAGATCCTCCAACTCGGAGAGGGATTTGCTGTATTGCAGGGCACGGTCTGCACCTGCGGTGTCCAATGCATCAAGCTCATTCAGTTTGGAGCCGATAGCAGCACGTACATTGAGTACATTGTCTACCGAGCCCTGCAGATTGCTGATGGCTGTTGCCAGGCCGCTACTGAAGGCTGCCTGCGTGGCGGCATTGGTGATCGGCGTGTTCAGCAATGTCACTAGATTGCTCAAAGTGGTAAATACATCATTACCGCCAGCTTGAAATACGTTGTCACCGCTGACATTTGCCGCCATCAGGCGCTGCGCATCCACCTGAATCAACTGCTGGTTACTATCACCAGCATAACTTGCACCTGAAGCATTGGCTATAAAGGGTTTGGTATCTGTTTTAAAGCCGGCATAAATAAAATCTCCCGATGAATCTTGCGTGTTTGCAAGGTTGATCAGTTCTTCAAGGGAGCCATTAAGTTCTGTCGCAATAAACCCTCTTTGCAGATCTGAAAGAGAGCCATTGCCGGCACCGACCAATGTAGATTGTGTGGAAACAAGAAGGCTGGTAATGCTGGCAAGGCTCGATTCCAGCGTATTGAGTTTGAGCTGCGCGGTTTGACGGCCACTTGCGAATGAAGCATTAACTCCCTGTGCATGAGAGATCTCTAAGGCACGCGTCGAAGCAATAGGATCGTCTGACGGCAGTGTTATACGCTTGCCTGTAGAAATCTGCTGTTGCAGTTTGGTCTGATCTGCCTGTAGCGAGCTAATTTTTGAAATGCCGCTTTGGTAGATGGTGTTGGTACTTATGCGCATGATATATTTCCTTGGGAGTCTTATCTTAACCTAATGACCTAATTGCAGCAGCACATCAAAAAGCTGACTGGCTATTTGCATCATCTTGCCGGCGGCCTGATAAGCCTGCTGGTAGCGGAGAAGATTGGTTGCTTCTTCATCCAGATTGACACCTGACTCTGCCTGCACCGCTGCGGTTGCCTGTTCGAGCACTTTGGCTTCTGTTAAACCGATGACTTTCAATTCACGCGCTTTGTTGCCTACGGTGTTGACGAGCTGACCGAATGCATCCGAGTAATTGGTTTTGCTGTTATTTAACGTACCCTGGCTTTGCAGGCCTGCCAGCAGCAGTCCATTCCGGTTATCGCCCGAACCAGTGCTGGTATTGGGCGCAATGGTAAACTGGTCGCCATTTGCAGGCGCGCCAGTCATCACAAAGCTTAAGCCACCCACGGCGATGGTCGCGCCGCTGGTGTAAGTAATGGGTGAGCCTGCAGGAAAGGTTGTCGTTACACCGCCCGAAGTTACTGTAACGGGCTGTGTTGACGGTGCCAGGGTGAGCGTACCAGGAAGTCCGCTTGTATAGGTAAGTCCAATCGGGCTTGCGAGCGGACTTGCTGCATAGCTAGTCCCGGCAGTGGGCACGCTAATTGTGGCCCCGCCGGTATTGGCTGCATTGGCGTTCGAACTTAGTGCAGGGCCGCCCACAGCTAATTTGCTGGCATCGGTAAAAACCAAGCTCATGGTGGTCGCAGCGTTTTGTGTAGGGCGGATAACAAAATCATCGCCTGCCAGCATGGTGCCGGAAATCTGGCTAAAGCTCAGGCCATCGATGGTCTGGGGCAGGCTGGTAAAGCTCTGCACGGTTTTGTCACTGAGCCGGGTAATCTTATAGTTAGTGCCATCGTACTGCAGGCGGTAATCGCTGCTGGTAATTGCGCGGGCATCCATAATTTTGCTACTGACGATAGCCGATCCGGTGTTGTCGCTGTTGCTGCTGACCGCTGGGTCAGGAATGCTGAACAGGGCGCCACCAGGATTGCCGTTCTTGTCCAGGCCTTGTGCATGCTGGGTATTAAAGGTTTCTGCGAGTACGACTGCAATTTGCCCCAGCTGATTCTGCACGGTGTCCAGAGATTCGCTGCGGAACTGAAGCAAACCGCCTATCTCCCCGCCTGGCAGGCTGTCTATACCCAAGACCGTGGTTTTGGTCTTATTCTGATAAGCGACTTCCAACCGACCGGGATCTGTGGGAGAGGAGGTCGTGATGAGCGAGTTGGTGACGGTGCCCACGACTAATGGCAGGCCGTTGCCGATAAATATGTTATAGCTACCCTGGTTCTGTGGCACGACAGTCGTCTTGATCTGTTTGCTGAGCTCAAGCACCAGCTGATCACGCTGGTCCATCAGGTCATTGGGCGGATTGCCGGCAGAGTTGACGGCTTTTTCAATCACATCATTCAATCTGGCGATCTGCTTGGCATAGCTGTTGACCATGCTGACGCTGGAGGTGAGTTGTGTATTGACGCTGTCGCGAATTTCATTAAGGCGGTTGTTTGTGCTTTGAAAGCGGTTGACCAGGGATTGTGCATAGGACAACATGGTTTGCCGTGTGGGCGTGTCGCCCGGGTTGGCAGAAAGACTCTGTACGCTGGCAAAAAAATCATTAAGTGCAGGATTAAGGCCTGCAGAAGCATCTGAGAGCATGTTTTCTATAGCGCCAAGGTTCGAGCTGTAGACATCCACCCCCGAACTTACCGCCTGGCTATTGACAACCTGCCTGGCCAGTATTTCATTGTAAACACGTGTTACTGCTGAAATCTCGGTTCCTTGGCCAATATAGCCATAGCCGAAGTTCTGCGCCTGTGCGGCAGACTGAACCACGACCTGTCTTGAGTAGCCTGGCGTGGAGGCATTGGCGATATTATGCCCGGTGGTGCTAAGGCCGACCTGAGCCGCATTCAGCGCACTTGTTCCGATGCTTAGTATGTTGGAAGCCATGATATCTTTTCGTCAAAATCCATAATATAAGTTTGATGACGGCATAAATATTGATAACTTTAGGCCGACTAATTAAAATAATTTTTTACGATGCCAATACTTTCTGTATCACGCTGGCGAGTTTGCTGGCGTATTGGGGGTCGGTGGCATAGCCGGCTTTTTGCATGGCTTGCGCATAACCGTTCACGTCTTGCAGGTTCGCCATGACTTTTTCGTAGCGCGGATTGCTGCGCATCATATTGGCAAAATCTTTGAATGAATCTGCGTAACTGTCATAAGCGCGGAATTTTTCGATACGTTTTTGTTTGATGCCATTGATATATTCAGTCGTCATAGCTTCTACGACTTTGCCATCCCAGTTGCCAGTGGCTTTAATGCCAAACAGATTGTTGCTGGGAGTGCCATCGACAGCTTTGATCTCACGCTTGCCCCAACCGCTTTCCAGTGCGGCCTGGCCGAGCATCAGGTGGGCAGGAACGCCGGTGGCGCGACTTGCCGCCTCGGCGTGCTGCGCCATGCGGGTTTGAAATTCAGAAGCGCTGCTGCTAAATGATTTGTTGCTTATCAGACTGTTTTCCGAAGGCAGAGGATTGCTCTGAAGTGTCTTGTTTTCATAAGGCTTAGATTCAGGCGCTTTTGCATTGATGGGTGAAAGCGGGTTTCTGATCAGCGCCGATCCTCCTTGCAGATGAGAGTCGGATATAGCGGATTCATCAGTTACCGCCTGCTGCATGGTGTTTGTAGCCGCATAACCACTTTTACTGAGTTGCCTGGCAAGCACATCCGCCAGCCCCAGACCTTTTGAAGCCAGGTTGCTGCTTAGTTGCTGATCAAGCATCGAGGTGAAAGTACGGCTTTGTTCATTGTCAAAGGGATTGTCTTGCGGTGAGGCTTCGCGCATGCTTTTCAGCATCATGTTCATGAAGATGGCTTCAAATTGTTTGGCGACACCCTTGATTGCCTCTGGCGAATTTTCTTTGGCCGCCTGCTTGAGGTTATTTAGGCCGTTGGCATCAAAAGCGACTTTTCCAGACAAATCCGCACTGTTAATCATGGTAAAGTTCTCTGGTAATCATGTTAGATAATCTCTAGTTCCGCACGCAGAGAACCTGCCGCCTTCATGGCCTGCAGTATAGCCAGCAGGTCTTGCGGGGTTGCACCAATCGCATTGAGCGCCTTTACTACGTCAGAGAGATTGGCGCCATTGTTCAGCTGCAACACCTTACCAGGCTCTTTATTGATGTCAATTCTTGAAACAGCCGTTGAAACGGTCTGGCCATTTGAAAACGCACCTGGCTGGCTGATGACCGGCGCAGTGTCGATAACCACTGACAGGTTGCCATGCGATACGGCGCAGCTTTCCAGCGTGACTGCTTTGTTCATCACCACCGAACCGGTGCGAGCATTGAGGATAATCTTGGCTGAGCCCGCGGCAGGCGAGATGTTGATGGATTCCAGCGCGGCAAGAAAAGATACGCGACTATTCCCTGTGGGAGGTTGTACCCGAATCACGCGGCCATCTTGCGCAAAAGCGGTATTCTGGCCAAATTTACGGTTAATAGCATCTACCACCAGAGCGGCAGTGGAAAAGTCCGACTCTTTTAATTCCAGATTAACGCCGTCAGTCTGGCTGATGGGATTAGGGAGCGCGCGCTCAACCGTAGCCCCGTCTGAAATACGGCCTACGCTTAAATGGTTGATCTGGGTTTGGCTGCCATTGACCGAGGCACCGACGCCGCCGACCACCAGATTGCCTTGCGCAATCGCGTAAATCTGGCCGTCAGCGCCTTTAAGCGGGGTCATCAGCAAGGTGCCGCCGCGCAGGCTTTTGGCGTTTCCCATAGAAGAAACGGTTATATCCAGAGTTTGACCGGGCTGTGCAAAAGCCGGCAGACTGCTGGTCACGATGACCGAAGCCACATTCTTAAGTTGCAGATTGGTGCCGGGGGGCAAGCTGACACCCATTTGCTGCATCATGCTGATGATGCTCTGTACCGTAAACGGTGTCTGAGTGGTCTGGTCGCCTGTGCCATCCAGACCAACCACCAGGCCGTAGCCGATGAGCTGGTTATTCCTGACGCCCTGAATAGAGGCCAGATCTTTCAGTCTTTCAGCGTGGACTGTCGGAACGATCATCACGCTGCAGAAAAGCAGAAGGCAGGCGATTTCATGCCTGTTTTCCATGATGATGTTAATAATGTTTTTTAAATATCTGCTCATGATTATCTGCCAGTTATAACGGAATAAAACTGAAGAAGAATCGTGTCAGGATAGACATGATCTGCGCCGTATCAATCTTGCTGTTCGTTCTGTATTCGATGCGTGCGTCCGCTATTTTTGTTGAAGGTACGACATTGCCCGAGGTGATTGTATCCGGGTTAACTACCCCGGAAAAACGCACAAATTCCGTACCTTTATCAAATGCAACTTGTTTTTCGCCACTGACAACAAGGTTGCCATTTGCCAGTACATCAACCACTGTAACGCTGATGGAGCCGCTGAAGTTGTTGCTGGAGTTCGCAGCAGCCTTGTCCTCATTCTTGATGGAAGAGTCAGCAGCCAGAGTGATGCCGCGCAGCGTAATCGGCAAGCCGGTTGGCGGGGTAAGCGAGGCATCCACAGAGCCTGTCTTGCTGGCTGAACTGCCGCCAGCCTTGGTCGCAGAGGTGTTTTCAGTGATATTGATGGTGAGGATGTCACCCACATAACGTGGGCGCCTGTCTTCAAACAATGGCCGGTAAGCCGCATTGTTGAAGATCGCACCATTGCTGGCCGAGGTTGCTGGAATCGCCTGTGGTTTGGCGGTCATCGGCTGCTTAACAATGGAATCCGGCGTAACTGCACAGCCGCCCAGCAGTAACATACTGAAAATAAAATATTTTTTAGTGACCTGCATCATCGATTCTATATTTTCAAAAAATATGCGCATATAAATGTTTATCCAGTGGTGTTTACGCCTGGCTCAAATTACATTTGTGCCAGTTTCTGCAGCATCTGGTCTGATGTGGTAATCGCCTTGCTGTTGATTTCATAGGCGCGCTGAGTTTGTATCATGTTGACCAGTTCCTCCACCACGTTGACGTTAGAAGTTTCCACATAGCCTTGTGAAAGAATGCCTGCGCCATTGGCGCCTGGTGTATTGGTGTTGGCGTTTCCGGAAGCGGAGGTTTCTACAAACAGGTTTTCGCCTTTAGCCAGTAAGCCGGCCGGATTGATAAACGTGGCAAGCTGCAGCGAACCGACCTGTGTGGCCGCCGCCGCGCCTGCGGTTGTGACAGAAACCGTGCCATCGCGTCCTATGGTGAGGCTTTGCGCGTTGGCGGGAATGGTAATGGCAGGCTGCACCGCGAACCCGCTCGAGGTGACTAGCTGGCCCTGGCTATCGACCTGGAAAGAGCCATCGCGAGTATAAGCGGTCGTGCCATCCGGCAGCAACACCTGAAAGAAGCCGGCGCCCTGAATGGCGACATCTTTATCGCTACTGGTTTGCTGCAGATTACCCTGTGTAAAAATACGCTCTGTGGCGACAGGTCTTACGCCCGTGCCAAGCTGCAAGCCCGACGGCAGCTGTGTCTGCTGTGAGGACTGTGCGCCTGGCTGGCGGATATTCTGATACAGCAAGTCCTCAAACACCGCGCGCGAACGCTTGAAGCCATTGGTGCTGACGTTGGCCAGGTTGTTGGCAATCACGTCCATTTGCGTTTGCTGCGCATCAAGACCGGTTTTTGAAATCCATAGTGAGCGTATCATTTTATTTCCCTTAAAAATCAGCTGCTAAGTCGATATTAACCCCATCCTGCTTAATTCATACTGAGGAGTTGACTGGCTTTATTGGCGTTATTCTCAGCGCTCTGTACCAGTTTCATCTGCGTTTCAAACTGTCTGGCCAGGCTAATCATGCTGACCATGGCTTCCACTACGTTCACATTGCTGCCTTCGAGTGCACCGCTGACGACATTGACGTTTGCATCGACTTCGGCATTGCCATTTTTAGTGACAAACAGCCCATCTGCCGCGCGTGTCAGTTCTGCCTCAGGCGGATTGACTAGTTTCAGGCGGCCAATCGCATTGGATGGGCCGGGCAGGGTGCTGTTGGATACCGAAGAAATAGTGCCGTCTTTGGCAATCGAAATCGTGACGTCCGGCGGAATGCTGATAGGCCCGCCATCCCCCATCACGGTCTGGCCAGATGCCGTTTGCAGCAGGCCGTTTTCGCTAACCTTGAGGGACCCGTTGCGCGTATAGCCTTCAGAGCCGTCTGCGCGCTGAACCACCAGCCAGCCTTTGCCCTGAATCGCGACATCCAGGTCGCGACTGGTGGCCTGGATAGCACCAGGGTTGAAGTCAGCGCCTACGGTCGCATCGAGAACAAAAGCACGTGTAGGCAACCCTTCGCTGATTACCGGCACCGCACGAAACGAATCCACCTGTGCCTTAAAGCCGGTAGAGGTGGCGTTGGCCAGATTGTGTGCAGTGGTTGCCTGCTGCTCAAGTATATGCTTTGCGCCTGTCATTGCGGTATAAATCATGCGATCCATAGTGCGCCTCCTTGTTTAGGTGTTAACTAGCTTAGGTTAGCCATTAACGCAGGTTCACCAGGGTTTGCAGCACCTGGTCCTGTGTCTTAATGGTCTGTGCGTTGGCTTGATACCAACGCTGTGCTGTAATCATATTCACCAGCTCGGCAGTCAGGTCAACATTCGAGTCCTCAACAGCGGATGATTGCAGTACGCCCAATGAGCCGGTATCCGGCGTTCCAACCAGCGCAGCGCCAGAAGTCGCGCTTTCAGCCCAGGCATTGCCGCCGAGCGATTGCAAACCATTCGGATTAACAAAATTGGCCAGTACGACTTGCCCCAAGACTTTGGATTGACCATTGGTATAACGTCCGACAATGGTGCCATCCGAGCCGGTATTGAATCCTGATAGACGTCCGGATGTGAAACCGTCTTGCGACAGGCTATTAACGCTGAAGTTGGAGCCGAATTGCGTGCTGCCGGAATAGTCCAGGGTGAGTGGAACAGGCGTTATCGCGCCTGTGGTGACCGCAAAAGACACTGGTGCGGCACTAGCGGGTGTAACAGTCGGTGCAATACCGGTGCCGGTAAATGTCATCGTGGCTGTCGGAGTTGGCAGCGCTGTAGTCGGTACACCGTCAGCCGCTGTAAATACATCCCATGAGCCTGCAGCTGTTTTTACGAAGAAGCTTTGTAAGGTATGTGAATTACCAAGACTGTCGAATACCGTCACAGCGGTAGAGTTATGATAAGTGGTTGGGTCTGCAGGATCGAATCCAGCTGCGGGCAATGGAGTGTTACGGGAATCGAGATTAACCAGGCCGACTACAGTTGCAGTAGCGGAAGGCTGCAAATCGGAAGTGTTGATGTTGATTTCTGTCGGTGCTCCGGTTGACAGGTTGCCTAGTGCATCCGCGACATAGCCCGTCAGGCGCTTGCTTTCAGCATCCACAATATAGCCAAGTCTATCCATTTGGAACTGACCATTACGTGAATAAGTAATGGCGCCGTTATTGCTCATGCGGAAAAAACCGCCGCCGTTAATGGCGATATCCAGCGAGTTGTTGGTGCTGGTGATATTGCCCTGCGTGTATTGCTGAGTTACGTTTGAGATTTTGGTGCCAATACCAATTTGTGATGCACCGCCGCCGCTGAGAGAGTTGGCAAACACATCAGCGAATTCGGCGCGTGATTGCTTGAACCCTACCGTATTGGCGTTTGATACGTTATTGCCGATCACTTCCAGTTGTTTTGATGCTGCATTTAAACCGCTTAACCCTTGTTGAAAACTCATGATCTTCTCCTGATTGTTTCTGTTAAATAAAGGTGGTTAGAAAATTTCTTTCACGTCACTTGTGCTTACCGATGCCTGATTGCTTAAATTCAGCTTGATGCCGCTGGCATTATTAGAGATGCTCATTACTTGAGCGTAGCTTAGGCCATCGGCCGCAACGCTCTGGCCAGACGTGGTTGCAGTAACATCAAATTTGTAACTGCCGGCCTTGGCGACTGAGCCGTCATCTGTAAATCCGTCCCAGCTTAAAGGCAGCGTGCCCGCCTCCTGTGCCCCCAGTGCCATGGTTCTGACGGTGCTGCCTGCAGAGTCTTTGATAGTAACAGTCAGCTTGTCGGCACCGATCGGCAAGTCAACACCAAAGTAACCGCCAGCGCCATTGGTGCGCACTTCATTGCCAGATACCAATACGTTGTGGCCGATCATGCTGGATGCCTGATAGGACTGGCCGGTTTGTACGCTACCAATTAGTGATTCCAATGTGTTGTTGAGTTTGTCGATGCCGGTGACGGTAGACAATTGCGCCATCTGGCTGGTCACCTGGGCGTTATCCATCGGGTTGAGCGGGTCCTGATTTTTCATCTGCGTGACGAGCAACATCATGAATCTGTCCTGTGCTGCATCCACACTGCCTTTGGCGGTGTTTTTCTTACCGTTCACGCTGTCCAGCAAGGCCTGGGATGCCGTATTTGTGGTGTTTTGTACTGTGGTCATATGGTTTCCTTTAGATTTTTGTATCAGCTAAATATCTATTGCTGGCCGATTGTGAGCGTTTTCAGCAGCATGGTTTTAGCCGCATTCATGGTTTCCACGTTGTTCTGATAAGAGCGTGAGGCAGAAATCATATTTACCATTTCCTCAGTCACATTCACATTGGGCATCGTGACGTAGCCTTTTTCATCTGCCAGCGGATGTTTAGGGTCATACACCACTTTAGGTGGTGCGCTATCCTCAATTACCTTTTGCACTTTGACGCCACTGGCATCGGGCGACTTGGTCGGTATCGCGCTAAACACGACTTGTTTGGCTTTATAAGGCGTGCCGTTGGCACTGGTTGCACTATCTGCATTGGCCAGGTTGCTGGCTACCGTGTTCAATCGCTGCGATTGCGCACTCATGGCAGAGCCGGAAATATTGAATACATTAAATAGAGACATATTTTTCTCCTATCAAAATTTGAAGATTACTGACCTTGGATAGCCGCAAGCATTTTTTTAAGCTGCGCGTTGATCATGGTCAGACTGGCTTCGTAGCGGATGCCGTTATCAACGAACTGGTTGCGTTCCACATCCATATCTACCGTGTTGCCATCTACGCTGCCTTGAATAACCGGCCGAAACAGCGGTTCGCCAGAAGCGCCATTTGACATGCCTTTTGAAGGCATGCCATCTAAATGCCGCGCCGAGGTTTTAGCCGTATTAAAAGTTTCCTTGCTGATGTCGGCAGCGGCAGCCTGCATGGCAGATTTAAAGTCTATGTCACGGGCTTTGTAATTCGGCGTGTCCGCATTGGCAATATTGGCCGCGATAAGCTCCTGGCGCTGGCCGCGCACTCTTAATGCGGTTTGATGAAAACTCAAAGCATCGTCCAGTTTATTCAACATCATCATTTCCTTTCATCACGGCCTTTGTCTTTCAGGTTAAAGAAATGACACTTTTTGCCGTTAACATACATGAGGGCTAGTCTAGGATTAAAAAACTGACTTTGATCTGGAAAGTAAACGGGTAAATCTCGTCCTATTTTGCGTTTTGCTATACAAAATATTCCGTAGAATACATATTCATCAATTTGCCTTTACGGATGGGGATAGAGATGAACCGGATCAGCCAATACTTGCGATTAAATTCGGCGCGAACAGCTTTTGCGCTAGTGGCCATGATAATGTCGGCGCTCGGTCATGCCGAAATCTCGGCCATCCCTGCAGCCGCCCAACCATCCGCAAAACAGAACTTGGGCGTGATAAAAACCAAAGTCACCGAGTTTTTAGAGGTGCAGACCGCTGGCTACCCAGGTAAGGTGAGCGTGCATGCTGGTGCGGTAGACCCCAATTTGAGATTGCCGCAATGTGCGGATATGCAGGTTTTTCTGCCGGCAGGAAGCCGTGCCTGGGGAAAAACCAGTGTGGGCGTGCGTTGCAATGCACCTAATCCATGGACGATCTATGTGCAGGCAACGGTCAATGTGGTTGCACAGTATCTGGTGGCAGCCGCGCCCTTGGCACAAGGACAGGTTGTTACAAACCAGGATCTGCTTTTTGAAAGCGGCGATCTGACACAATTGCCGGCAGGGGTCTTTACCGATCAGGCGCAGGCAGTTGGGCGTACAGTGAATATATCTATGCAGGCTGGTACAGTGTTAAGGCAGGAAATGCTGAAAATTTCTCCGGTCGTGCAGCAGGGGCAAACCGTCAAGCTGACATCCGTCGGCAACGGCTTCAGTGTTTCTGCCGAAGGGCAGGCGATGACCAAGGCCAACGAAGGGCAGGTTGTGCAGGTGAAGGTGGCCAGTGGCCAGATTGTGACCGGAATTGCACGTAACGGTGGCCAGATTGAGGTTAGATTTTAATGTGTTGGTGTGCAGCTGATTTTTTGGGATGCTTATTTTTGAAATATAAAACGCTTAAAAGCATTAAAGTTCGCTTAAACTATGCCGATACAAGCAATAGAGATGCGCTAAGTGTATACCTTAGCCATGCATGGTAAATTTAGGCATAATATATTTCGCGAAAAGGAAAACTCTCATGAAAATTAATGACTCAATCAAAAACAACTTAGGTCTTGGGGTTGATAAGACAGGCGCTGAGAAAACCGGCGCGGGCAAAAAAACCGAGAAATCTCAAAGCAATGCCAAACTTGCAGAAAACGTCACTTTGTCGCCTATCTCGGCGCAGCTGCAGGCGTTAGAGGCGAAAATTGCAGGCGATAACGCCTTCGATGTGGAAAAAGTAGCCGCCATTAAATTAGCCATTGCAAGCGGCCAGTTTAATGTAAGTTCTGAAAAAGTTGCAGATGGGTTGATTGAAACCGTGAAAGATTTACTTAAAAAAACATGAGGACAGTATGAACGTACCAGCTTCTATTAAAGCCATCTCTTTTGAGCAGGATGCTCAATTAGCAAAAGACCTGTTGGCAACCATCCGTAGCGAACAAGCTGCTTTGGTGAGAGCGGATATTGACGCGATAGAAGATTTGCTGGATAAAAAGTCCGAAGTATTGCAACGCATGAATATCGTTGTGATGAACCGATATGAAGCGCTGGCTGCAAACGGCTTTGAACCTAACGAAACCGGCATGGGGGAGTGGCTCAAACAGCAAGCAAAGCCCGCCTTGAATGAAGCATGGGCAAACCTCAAAAAGACACTCATCCAGGCAAAAGAGCTCAATCGCCTGAATGGCCTGCTGATCAACCGGCATTCCATGCTTAACCAGCAACTGCTTGACCATCTGCACGGAAGCTCCGGCCAAGCCGATGTTTATGGCAGAAATGGCCAGGCAAAAGCGCAATCAACGAAGCGCGCTGCTCTGGTGGTTTAATTGATCTGGTTAAGTTAAATTCTGGGTGTTGCCAAGCCTAATTCTGCACCATATTGACTTTCTGAGCAAATGCTTGCAGAATCCTTCATAACGCCATAAAAATAAAAGAGTTTTCATGGTTTCTATATGTACTATATGTCTATAAATATACCAAGTCTAGAAATATGCCAGTAGTTATATCGAATAAGCATTTTGCCAGGCAAGAAAACGCCCCCGCCGCTCGTGATTGCCCTTTTGTTGGCGCTGTAAACCATATTGATGCGTAACCTGAATAAAAAAGAGGCAATATTATCCGCAAGGCTGGCACATTTATACGCCAATAGCCAGCTGGCAATTGGTATTGCATTCCTGCTCGCAATTCTTCTGGTGTTTGTCTTTCATAGCATAGTTCCGTCCGGCTTGATTTATTCCTGGCTGGCATTGGTGTCGTTGATTTCACTGGTTCGTTTATGGATGGTTGCAAAATATCAGCGCTCACCAGTAGCTGATTATCAGACCCTTCAGGCCCGGTTGAGAAACTTACGCTTAGTTATTACCTTTGCCGGTCTGATATGGGGATCGACTGGCCTGCTGATGTTTCCTACAGGTGACCCTGATCATCAGGTGTTTTTAATCTTCATATTGGCAGGCATGTCGACTGCAGTTGTGATTGCCTATGTGGCGGATATTTTCTGCGCAACTGCATTTGGCCTGGCTGTTTTATTGCCCTTGATTATTCGCCTGTTTATGGAGGGGGATAGCCTTTCCGTAACCATGGGCGCCACGGGCTTTCTTTACATTGGCTTCCTTATTGCCAATATTATTCGTAGCAATAAAATCATCCTCGAGAACCTCACCTTGCATTTTGAGGCGAGTGAGCGTGAGGAAAACGTCAAGATTAGTGATGAATGGCATCGTTCCATACTCAACCGGGCTATGGATGGTTTCTGGCTGACGGATATGCAGGGTAAGCTGCTGCAGGTAAATGAAACCTATTGCCGGATGAGTGGGTATGGCGAGCAGGAGCTGCTAACCATGCATATTCAAGAATTGGAAGCGATTGAAACGGTAGATGATGTAATCAGTCACCTGCAAAAAATTAAAGCGGATGGCGAGGATCGTTTCGAGACCATGCACCGCCGCAAGGACGGAACGCTCTTCGATGTGGAAGTGGGTGTTCAGTATCGTGCTGCAGATGGCGGGCGACTGGTGGTCTTTTTACAGGACATTACGGAACGTAAACAAACGGAAGCGGCCTTGCTGTCGAGTGAGGCCCATTTGCGCACCATCATCGATAATGAGCCGGAATGCATCAAGATAGTGGATGCGCATGGCCGTCTGAAGCAGATGAACCCAGCCGGATTGGCCATGATTGAGGCGGATTCGCTGGCGCAGATGGCTGGGCATTCGCTGCTTGAAGTGGTAGCGCCAGAGCACCGCATGGCCTTTGCGGGGCTGCACAAACGCGTAATTGCCGGTGAATCAGGACAACTGGAATTTGAGGTGGTTGGCCTTAAGGGTGGGCGCCGCTGGCTGGAAACGCACGCCGTGCCAATGCAGGAGCACGGTGAAACGATGCTGCTTGGTGTCACCCGTGATATTACCCGGCGCAAACAGGCGGAAGAGGCGCTGCGTGAAAGCGAATTTCGCTGGAAATTCGCCATTGAAAGTTCAGGTGACTGTGTTTGGGATACTAATGAAGTTGATCGCACGATAACTTTTTCCAAGACGTGGAAGGAAATGCTTGGCTATTCCGAACACGAAGATATGAACAGTATCGATGAATGGGAGTCGCTCATACATCCTGAGGACAAGATGTCTACGCTCACTAATGTGCAAGACTGTCTCGATGGCAAGATTCCAACTTTCGTCTGCGAGTATCGTATTCTCTGTAAGGATGGGAGCTATAAGTGGATGCTCGATCGTGGTGTAATAGTAAGTCGAAATAAGGATGGTAAGCCATTGCGCATGCTTGGAACAAGTAGTGATATTTCCAAACGCAAGCAGATGGAAGAGGCGCTGCGCGAAAGCGAGTTCCGCTGGAAATTCGCTATTGAAGGCTCCGGTGACGGTGTGTGGGATGTAAACGTACAGACCGAAGAGGCCAAGTACTCTAAGCGCTGGAAAGAGATGCTGGGCTATAGCGAAGAGGATATCATGGAGCACCGTCATGAATGGATCAATCGCATCCATCCTCAAGATAAAGCAAAGGTGTTGGCAGCAGGGCAGGCCTATCTGGAGGGTCTGTCAGATAGTTATGTAGTTGAATACCGCCTGCAGTGCAAAGATGGCAGCTACAAATGGATGCTTAGCCGGGGTATGATCGTCAGCCATGATCAAAATGGCAAGCCGTTGCGCGTAATTGGCACGCAGACAGACATCACCGAGCGCAAAACTGCCCAACTTGCATTGCAGCAGACACGTACAGCCTTGGAAGAGTCGCATGACCGCTTTAAGGATCTTTATGAGTTTGCACCTATCGGCTATCTGACCATCAGTAAGCATGGGCTGATTACCCAGCTCAACTGGCGGGCATCCGCGATGCTTGGGATGGACCGCAAGCACATTATCCACAAGCGCTTTGCAGAATTTATTGATGAGAGCGACAAAGGCCGCTGGTCCCGCATGTTTCTGGCGATGAAAGACCTGGCTTCGGGCGAAGAGTATAGTTTTGACCTGAAGTTTCATCTCCATAATCAAATGACCTTTCATGCTAACCTCAACTGTGCACGGATGAGCGATGAGGATGAGCAATCCATGCTGCGGGTCACGCTGGAAGACATCACCATGGTTAAAAAGTCTGAGGCAGATTTGCGCATCGCGGCTACTGCCTTTGAATCGCAAGACGGCTTGATGATTACCGACGCCGAAAACAAGATATTGAAAGTCAACAAGGCGTTTTCCGCCATCACCGGTTATTCCGATGAAGAGGTTGTCGGCAAGTCTCCAAGCATACTCGCTTCAGGCAGGCATGACGCAAGCTTCTTTTCTGCGATGTGGGATACCCTTGATAAGACGGGTCACTGGACTGGCGAGATCTGGAATCGGCGCAAGAGTGGCGATATATATCCGGAGAATCTCACGATTAGCGCTGTTAAAGCAGATAATGGCATTGTCACCAATTACGTGGGGACATTCACCGATACCAGCATGATGAAGGCGGCTGCAGAAGAGATTCAGCAGCTGGCATTCTATGACTCACTCACCCAGCTGCCTAATCGACGGCTGCTTATGGACAGGCTCAAGCACGCGCTGGCTACCATTGGGCGAAGCGGCCGGCAAGGTGCAGTGCTGTTTCTTGACCTGGATCACTTTAAAGTGCTCAATGACTCCCTAGGCCATGATATTGGTGACTTGTTGTTGCAGCAGGTTGCATCTCGCCTGACAGCCTGTGTGCGTGAAGGCGACACTGTTGCGCGCCTGGGCGGAGATGAATACGTGGTTGTGCTGGAAGACCTGAGTGAACAGAGCCTGGAAGCTGCAGCGCAGACGGAAACCATTGCCAACAAAATTCTGGCCGCGCTCAATCAGCCTTATCAACTTAATGAGCATGAACACCACATCACGCCCAGCATTGGTATTGCCCTGTTTAACAACCACCATATTACAATAGAAGAGTTACTAAAACAGGCTGACATCGCCATGTATCAGGCCAAGAAGACCGGGCGAAACACCATGCGCTTCTTTAACCCGCAGATGCAGATCAGCATTACGGCACGGGTAGCGCTGGAGCGGGAATTGCGCAAAGCGCTTGAGAATAAGCAATTGCAACTGTATTACCAGATTCAGGTAGATAACTCGGGACACGTATTGGGGGCCGAGGCGCTGATTCGCTGGCTGCACCCTGAGCGCGGGCTGGTATCCCCTGCACAGTTTATCCAGCTGGCAGAAGAAACTGGGCTGATCATGTCCATCGGTCATTGGGTATTGGATACTGCGTGCGCCCAAATCAAAGCATGGCATAAACATGCCCATACCCGTGACCTCACACTCTCAATCAATGTGAGCGCCAAGCAGTTCCGTCAGCCCGATTTTGTGGCGCAGGTGCGCGCTGCCATAGAGCGTCATTCGATTGACCCGATGCAGCTCAAGCTGGAGTTAACCGAGAGTCTGTTGTTAGAGAACATCGAAGATACGATATCCTCCATGACCGCTTTAGGTGAGATTGGCGTGCAGTTCTCGCTGGACGATTTTGGTACGGGCTATTCATCCCTGCAATACCTCAAAAGACTGCCGCTATTCCAGCTTAAAATCGATCAGTCCTTTGTGCGCGACATTGTTACCGACAGCCATGACAGATCAATTGTGCGAACCATCATTGCCATGGCACAGAGTCTTTATCTGAACGTGATTGCCGAAGGGGTGGAAATAGAAGAGCAGCGCGAACTCCTTCTTAGCAGTGGCTGCAAACGCTATCAGGGATACCTGTTTGGCAGGCCCGTCCCCATTGACCAGTTCAATGCGGCACTGAAGCAAGGGGTTGCGGGTAAAAAAGTAGCGCAGTTGGAACGTTCCTAAAGCATTTGGGCGCTTCTGTAAATTCTGATTTCATCATTCCGGCGAATGCTGGAATCCGATCGAATCAAGCACCTTGATTCCAGGTCAAGCACGAAATGTCATTTTATAGAAGTGCCAATTTATGGCTTGCCGGTTTTCTGCGGCGTGATTTCCAAAGCAGCGTCATCCTGATTTGGAGACTCATACAGCACCATAATGGATACCCGACGGTTTCTGGAACGCCCAAGCGGCGTGTCGTTGTCGCTTACAGGCTGAGCTGAACCGAACCCCAGCGCACTGAGCCGATTATCTGTAATGCCGGCGTCGCTCAGCATCCTGACTACGCTGCTGGCACGCACTGCAGAAAGCTCCCAATTAGAGAAGAAGGTCGCGTTATGGATAGGACTATTGTCGGTATGGCCTTCTACCTGAATGAGGCGTTGGTTTTCTTTAATTAATGCGGCAATTTCATTCATAATACTCGATGCGGTAGCGGCCAGCTCGGCTGATCCCGGGCTAAACAGCAGACTGTCATGAATATCGATACGGATGCCACGGTTATTCTGTGCTACGCGCACTTTGCCTTCGTTGATAAGCGGGGCGAGCGCGTTGGAGAGATCAATGCCCATATTGGTCATGGATTCACGTTCGCGGCGCAGTTTTTCACTATAAAGATGCGATAGCGGCAAGGGTTTGATGAGCGAGCTTTGCTGGCCTTTAATTTTGTTTTTTGTACCGGGCCGGTTTTTGATATGGCCTTCGGTCTCCGAAGGGCTGACACCGGAAAATGCGCTACCCATGGAAGAGGTCAGGTCGTTGTATTTGCTCTGATTAACCGATGAAATAGCGTACATCACGACAAAAAAGGCAAACAGAAGTGTGATGAAATCGGCATACGAAACCAGCCAGCGATCCGGGCTCTCGTCGTCATCTTCTATCGGTTTTCTTCTGATCATGATGTGGTATCGTAATAATTTAGCGCAAATAGGCTAACAGGCGCTCTTCAACAATTCTCGGGTGATCACCATGCGCAATGGAAACCCAGGCATTCAGCAGCATCTCGCGGCGCATCATTTCATGCTGTATCTGTGCTTTGAGTTTGTTTGCAATAGGCAAAAAGATTAGATTTGCTAAACCTACGCCATAGATGGTGGCAACAAAGGCGACCGCGATGCCGCCGCCCAGTCTGCTGGGATCTGTCAGATTCTCCATCACATGGATCAACCCAAGCACAGCCCCCAGAATGCCGATGGTGGGGGCATAGCCGCCGGCGGCGCTCCATACTTTTGCGGCATTGCGCTGCTGTATTTCATAGAAGTGCATGTCGATGGCGCATATTTCCCGTATCTTGTCCGGTGGGGTGCCGTCAATCATCAATTGCAGCCCTTTTCTGACAAAAGGTTCCGTTTCTTTTTTCAGATAAGTTTCCAGCATAAATATGCCTTCTTTACGGGCAAACGTACTCCATACGTTGATGCGTTTTGCTAATGCTTTTCTGTCGTCGATTGGCGTGGCAAAAACATGGCGCACCATCAGCACGCCTGTGATAAAGCTTTTAGCGTCGGTTTGCAGCAGCACCGCACCAAAAGTGCCACATATTACGATCATGAAAGCCGCAGGCTGCAGCAATGAGCCGACATGCCCGCCTTCGATGGCTTGTCCGAATAGAATGCCGATCAGCGCAAGGCCAATCCCGCCTAAACTGCTCCAGTCCATGCTTTCTCTTTAAGGTTTGCACGCAGTCTGGCGATGGCCTGGCTATGTAATTGGCTGACGCGTGATTCGGAAACGTTCATCACCACGCCTATTTCTTTAAGGTTAAGCTCCTGCTCGTAATATAGGCCCATCAGTATCTTTTCCCGTTCCGGCAGCGAGTCGATGGCCTCAATTAGTGCATCGCGGAAATCGCCGGCCAGCAAGCCTTTGATCGGGTCGTTGCTGTCATCCCCTTTAAACCGGTCGAGAAAATGTTCTCCGCCGTCGGTATCATGGAAATCTTCGTAGTAAATTAATTGATGACCGCTGCAATCGCCAAGCATGTCATAGTAATCATCCAGTGAAAGGTCGAGTTTTTTGGCGACTTCTTTTTCGGTCGGCGGCCTTCCCAGCGATTGCTCAAGCTGGCTAATGGCGGCTTCCATATCGCGCATGTTTTTCCTCAAACTGCGCGGCAGCCAGTCCGTATTGCGTAATTCATCCAGCATGGAGCCTCGGATTCTTTGCGCCGCATAGGTTTCAAACTGCGCGCCATGAATATCCTCATAGCGATTGATCGCGTCCAGCAAGCCCATCATTCCTGCCTGTATCAAGTCATCCATTTCAACACTGGGTGGCAGCTTGGCCTTAAGCTGATAGGCAAGCTTCTTGACTAAGCTCGCATGTTGATTGAGCATTTCTTCATGCTGGTCTTTTTTTCCGTGAACTGTATACATAGATAACCCTTGCCTTAAATAAGAGACGCAAGCTTGGTTTTAGCTGCCTGGTCATGCCTGCCGTCTAAGCGTTGAGCGATTTGCTTAAGTGCTGCTGAAGCGCTTGCCAGCGGAAATGCCTCAATGACAGAACGGCCAAGTTTTGCAGCGCGGCTGAGATGGACATCGGGCGGGATAGCGCCAAAATACTCCAATTCGATTTGCATAAAACGCCTTGCCACCTGTGAGATATTATCGAACACAAGCTGCGCCTGGGATTCCGACGCATTATCGACAATGATGCCAAATGAGCGGCTGCCAAGCTGGCCATAAATTTTCTTAATCAGCGCGTAGGCCTCTTTGATTGACTCTGGCTGGTGCGTGAGTTTGATAATAATCTCGCCTTCATTGAGCGCTTTCAGTGGCAACAGATGGTTCGAGTTTAATGCAGCATCCACCAGAATAATTTCATATTGCTGTGCTAAGCCGATAAAAATCGCATTGAGTTGCTCGCCCAGAAAACTGTCAAGCGGTTTGCCGACCTGATGAGCTGGCATCAGTTTGGCAACAGAAAATCCGTTACCGGAATTTTTTATCGCACTTTGCAACAGGGATTCCGAGTTAATCACATCCAGCAGTGCGGGCAGTTTGTTAATTTCATAAATGCTTTCGCTGGATTCATGTGACGCATGCAGAATCAGAACGTCATTTCCATGCGCGACGATCGGTGTGGCCAGATTAGCCATCAGGCGCGCCTGATCACGGCTGGGAGCGGTAGAAAGTATAGAAACCACCCTGGGCCTTGGAGTGGCCATGATTCGCCTGAGCCCTGCGGCCTGGTCGTTTTGGATTTTTCTGTTTTGATTGTTTTGAAAGTTAAGCATAGCTTGCCTCCGCAAATTGAGCGGTGCTTGCAGGATGCACCGTGCTGCCCATCACAAAAGGTAATTCCTCATCCAGAAACTTGAACGGCCAGCTGCGGGCGGCACTTAGTTTAAGGGCATGTTCAATCAACTGCTGTTTGTCTGCCAGGTGGATATCCTCCGGAACGCGCTGGCCATCAGTGGTGTAGTAGAGCTTGAGTTTTTCCCTGATGATGACATCCAGCGTACTGCCTATGGTCGCCGCCTCGTCCTTCTTTGTCATGATGCAGCCTGCGAGACCATTGCCTTTGTATGCCTTAATGACATCGGCCAGTGTTTCACCGGTGCTGGTTGCGCTCAGGCATAGCAATCGTTTAATGGGCGTATTGGTGCTGGAAAGCATGCTGATCTGTTCTGTCACCATTTGATCGCGCTGGCTGACACCCACAGTATCGATCAATATCGTGTGTTTGTTTTTAAGTTCGTTGAGTGCGATTTGCAGATCCGCTTCATCTTTGACTGCATGCACCATCACGCCAAGGATCTTGCCGTAGATCCGGAGCTGTTCATGACCGCCGACACGGTAGGCGTCAGTGGTAATAAGCCCCAGATTCTGTGTGCCATGTTTCATGACATAGCGGGCGGCCAATTTTGCCATGGTGGTCGTTTTACCCACGCCGGTCGGGCCAATCAAGGCAAATATGCCGCCCTGATCCAGCACTTCGGTTTCGCTTTCTACCGAGTTCAGGTTTCTGGCAAGAATGGCCTTGATCCAGGCGGTTGATTTCTCGCCATCCAGGTTCGAGGGCAGCTTTTCAGCCAGATGTCTGGATAAGGAGGCGCTGAAACCGGCATCTAACAACGTGTTCAAGGTTTTTGACTTGATGGCGTCGCGTTGCTGGATATTGCCCCACGAAATTGTAGTGAGCTGAGATTCCATGACGCGACGCATCTCGCGCATTTCGTTGAGCATCGCTGTCATCTGCTGGCTGGATACCTGCTGCTCAGGCGCATCAACGGGTGACAGTTTTACCGGTGCAGGTGTCCTTCTGGTCTTTTCTTGTACAGGTGCTTTTATCTGCTTGCCTAGTTTGGCTTGTTTGGCAGTTTTATCCTTAACAGGCGTGGCCTTTTTGGCAGCCATGTCCGAATTCTGAACGCGATTTTTCTTTTTAATATGCGATAACAAAGTTGTCGGTCCGTTACTGATGTCATTTTGTGCAGGTTGCTGGTTCGCCTGACTTGCGGTCATGGCATGTATGTCTTCTTCTTTATAGGCCATGATTTCATTGCCGCCATTCACCGCACGGTTGGAGAGGATAATGGCATCGTCTCCCAGGCCTCTACGCACCATGCTCAGTGCTTCATGCGAGTTTTTGCCGAAAAATCGTTTAATGTTCATGCTTGACCTCCAATAAGACTAGTGACACGTATGGTTTTTGAATCGGGTAATTCTTCATGCGATAACACGCGCAAGTGCGGAACTGCGCGACGAAGGAATTTGGAGAGCGTCGCCCTTAGCGGCGAAGGAACCAGTAGCACCGGCGTCATACCCAGTTGTTCCTGCTGTTTTGCCGCAGTTTCCGTCTGCCTTGATAATGTTTCCGCGATGCCAGGTTCGATTGCGGCACCTGTTGTGGTGTTGTTTTGCAAGGCCTGCATCAGCAGGCGTTCGAGATTGTTATCCAATGACATCACTGTCACTTCATTGCCGCTCGGAAATAACTGCTGCACGATGGCACGGCCAAGTTGTACGCGCACAAATGCGGTAAGATCATTTGCGTCTTGAGTATGGGGGGCATGTTCGGCAAGCGTTTCAACAATGGTGCGCATGTCGCGGATATGCACCCCTTCTGTCAGCAGGTTTTGCAACACCTTCTGAATAATAGACAGAGAAAGCAGCTTAGGAACAAGGTCTTCTATCAGTTTAGGCGATTCCTTGCTGATATGGTCGAGCAGTTGCTGTGCTTCCTGACGACCTAATAATTCCGCCGCATGTAGCGAGATGATGTGGTTCAGGTGTGTGGCAATCACCGTGCCGGCATCCACCACCGTGTAGCCCATGCCTTGCGCCTCGTCACGCAGACTGGCATCTATCCAGACTGCAGGTAAGCCAAATGCCGGATCTGAGGTGGTTGGGCCTGGTAGGGCACCGCTTACCATGCCTGGGTCGATTGCCAGAAATTGGCCGAAATGCGATTCCCCGCTGGCAATTTCTACGCCCTTCAGCGTGATGCGGTAGCTGGATGGCTTGAGCTCAAGATTGTCCCGAATATGCACGGTCGGCGCCAGAAAGCCGACTTCCTGAGCAAATTTTTTGCGCAGGCCTTTAATGCGTTTAAGCAGGTCGCCGCCCTGGCTTTTATCTACCAGCGGAATCAGGCGATAACCAACTTCGAGTCCAATGACATCAACCGGAGTGACATCATCCCAGCTGGCTTCTTCAATTTCTGTAGTGACTTCAGGTTTGTTTTCTAGCACAGGCTCGGCTTGTGCATTTTTTTTCTGCTCATCGACCATATAAGCGATACCGGCAAGAATGCCCGCCAGCATCAGAAAGGCAAAATGCGGCATACCGGGAATAGCGCCCATGCCGGCAATAATGCCAGCGGTGACGTAGATCACTTTTGGATTGGAGAACAGTTGTGTCATCAGCTGGCCGCCAATGTCTTCGTTGTTGGCAACTCGCGATACCACCACACCAGCAGCCACTGAAATGATGAGTGATGGAATCTGTGCAACGAGGCCGTCACCAATGGCAAGCAGGGTGTAGTTTTTAACGGCATCGGCAAATGCCATGTCATGCTGCACGATGCCTACAATCAATCCGCCAACGATATTGATGATGATAACCAGGATACCTGCAATGGCGTCCCCGCGCACGTATTTGCTGGCACCGTCCATGGCGCCATAAAATTCTGATTCCTGGCTTATTTCTTTACGGCGAAGGCGTGCTTCGTCTTCACCGATCAATCCTGCATTCAAATCGGCATCAATCGCCATCTGTTTTCCGGGCATGGCATCCAGGGTGAAGCGCGCGCCGACCTCTGCAATGCGACCAGCACCTTTGGTGACAACGGTAAAATTGATGATAGTCAAAATAACGAATACCACGATACCAACCGTGTAATTTCCGCCAATCAGAAAGTGACCAAACGCTTCAATCACTTTGCCGGCAGCATCCGGCCCAGAATGGCCTTCAGTCAGCACCACGCGGGTAGATGCCACATTGAGGGATAGCCGCAGCATAGTGGTGACCAACAATACGGTTGGAAAGGCAATAAAATCGAGCGCCTTTTTGGTTTGCAGGCCAATGAGCAATACCATGATGGATAATGCAATATTAAAACTGAATAGCACATCCAGTATCACCGCGGGCAATGGCAATATCATCATCGCCAGCAGCAGTATGATAATCAACGGTGCTGCAATGTTGCGGCTACCCAGTTTGTTCATCCAGATTGGCAAGTTAAGTGAGTTCATGAGATGACGGCCTCCAGATCATGAGCGCTGGCGGCAGGAATCAGGCTGTGTGGATCTAGGGCTTCAGGCACTGGCAAGGCTTTAGGGACTTCTGGACGGAAGCCGCCTTCTTTGTTAAAGATACGCATCTGGAATACATAGGCCAGCACTTCGGCCACTGCAGAATAGAGCGCCTCGGGGATTTCACTGCCCAATTCGGTATGTGCGTATAAAGCACGTGCCAGCTTGGGTGCTTCCATGGTGAGCACATTGTGTTCGGCGGCGATCTCACGAATCTTCAGGGCAATGGCGTCGGCACCCTTGGCCACAACTACAGGCGCGCGCATTCCTGCATCCTGATATTTAATGGCTACTGCATAGTGGGTAGGGTTGGTAATGACAACATCCGCTGTCGGGATCTCGGACATCATTCTGCGTTTGGCCATTTCGCGTTGCTGCTGACGGATTCTGGCCTTGATTTCCGGATTGCCCTCAGATTCTTTGGATTCCTGGCGCACCTCTTCCTTGGTCATTTTCAGCTTGTTGGCATAGTGATAAAGCTGGTAGGGCACATCAATGGCTGCGATAAACACCAGCGCGCTTACAATCGACAGGAAGCCTGTCAGCATTAAATCGTTTACTTGTGCAATGCTGGTTTTAAGCGGCAGCAATGAAAGTGACAGAATCGGTTCCATATCATGCGAAACCACGACGTAGGCTACAGTTGCCACTAAAATAGTCTTGGCAATGGACTTGATTAGCTCGACAGCAGAATTCTTGGAGAACATATTGCCCAGGCCCTTCATTGGGTTGAGGCGGCCGAATTGTGGCGCCAGCGCTTTGCCGCTGAATATCCATCCGCCAATCATGGCAGGTGAGGCTATTGCCACAACCAGTAAAATGAGCGCTAAAGGTGCAAATGCCAGAAGCAGTGTATAGACATTGTCTGACATTCTCATCAACAGTACCGATGCATCAAAAGCCATGGTGCGATCAAAATGCAAACCGGAGCTCATGGTTGCCTTTAATGCCTGATGCAGATGATTTCCCATCATTAAAAAACTTAATCCGGCGGCAAACAGCACGGTCACAGTCGCCAGCTCGCGTGAGCGGGGTACGTCGCCTTCTTCCCGCGCTTTTTCTAAGCGCTTGGGGGAGGCCTGTTCCGTCTTTTCTAAATCGCTGTCTTCTGCCATGACGATTTCCTAAGTTATCTGCTCCATGAAATGTTAATTAAGAAAGTACACCCGGTTTTTTTGCTGCGTACTTTTGCTCATGGAATTCATTATTAAGTAAATTAATGTGTTTGTATCTTGAGAATAAAAGGGTGAAAACTGGCCTTTCCTGAAGCCGATAGGTGGAAGATTATTTGGCGGAAAGAAAAAGTTGCTATTTTTTGTAATTTTTAACTTATAAAAAACAACGAGATATAAAATATTTCAGGTTTTTTTTTAGAAATTATCCTAAAGTTTTTTCAAGTGCTGCCGATACACACTAATGAAGTGATGCCGCTACTGTTTTTTGTGGAATGCAGTTTCAACGATACAAAATGCATAACGGCAAAAACCAAGAAAACTTTAATCTTTTCCAGGATATTTTTTAATGACATTGATGAATTAGCAGCTTTTATCCGCGCTTAAATTAAACCAGGCGGCATTTTGTGTAATTTAAGTGTTTGAAAAATATAGATATTAATAACCCCTTGTAGGTGTTTGTAAGACAAACACCTACAAGGGCGTGTCCGCTTGTCTTACCTAAAAAACCGACAAACCCCGATATTTTGTTTCGATTAAAAGGTTCAAAGTACGCCTAACACGAATTGCGAACTTTTTAACAACCACTGAAAAACGAATGGGGAAATAAAATGAATGAATCAGAAATCATGTCAGAAATTAAAGATGCCAACTTGAATTATTTATTGCTAGCGCAGCAAATGATTCGCGCAGATAAAGCGACTGCAATCTTCCGTTTAGGCATTAGTAAAGACATTGCTGATCTACTGGAAGGCTTAAGCACTTTGCAGCTGCTCAAGCTCTGCAGTACAAACATGATGTTAGCGCGCTTCCGTTTTGATGACAGCACCATCCTAGGCATGCTGACCAACTATACAAAAGACCGCTCACAAGCTCATTTACATACCGCTGTGCTAATGGCGGGTCAAAATGCCGGTGCAATGGTGTCATAAACACATCGGGTATATTGAACCAAGACAGATATTGATCCTAGAAAAGGAAAGAATCATGCAAAAGAAAAGTGTAGTGAATGAATCAGAGCAAATCCAGCTGGCTATCCAAATGATCAAACTTGGCGCCAGATTGCAATTACTTGAATCGCAAACGACCTTATCGCGTGAACGCTTGATTAAGCTATACAAAGAACTGAAGGGTGTTTCGCCACCTAAAGGTATGCTGCCTTTCTCTACGGACTGGTTCCTGACCTGGCAGCCCAATATCCATTCATCCATTTTTTACAACATTTACAAGTTTATGGTGGATTATGCCGACGTAAAAGGCATTGACGCCATCATCAAAGCTTACAGTTTGTATCAACAACAGGTAGTAGAGCAGGATTCAGATGTAGAGCCGGTGCTGTCGCTGACGCGCGCCTGGACGCTGGTGCGCTTCGTGGAAAGCAAGATGCTGAAAATGAAAAGCTGCACCTGCTGCAGCGGAGAGTTTATCGTTAACACTTACGATCTGAACCAGAATTACGTATGCAATCTGTGCCATGTGCCTTCTCGCGCAGGCAAAACCAAAAAAGCCAAAGAGCTCACTTATAAACTGATTTCGATGACTGCGTAAGGTCAATCATGGGCAATGCGCAGAATAGGCGATACATTGAAGAACATAATGTAAATCAGTATGTTGAGCCTGGAATGTTTGATGCTACAGGATCGCCTGCAAAGCGTATAAGTGAAATGCATTTGAAACCTGCGACACTGGCTGTTCTGGTGCAAAGCGCTGCATTAATTATCGTGCTGGGGTTGTCATGGATTGTTCAGCTTCTAGCAGCCGCTTATCTTGATGCAAACTTGACGTTTTCAGTGTTGGCTTTAGTGTTGATGCAAGCTTCACTGGCCGCAATATTTTCCTCCCTGGCAGGCATGGCGAGCTGGTGGCGCTGGATTCATCTCTGTTTCCCCATTGCCGTATGGGGCATGTCCAGCTGGCATATCCCCAATGAGTTTTATTTAGCGGGCTTCATTGTCTCTCTAGGCTTGTTCTGGACCACATTTCGCAGTCAGGTGCCATTCTTTCCTTCTCGTCCGGTGGTGTGGCTGCAGGTGGCCAAGCTGATGCCAAAGGTTAAGCCCGTGCGTTTAATAGACATCGGCAGTGGTTTAGGCGATATGCCAATGTATATCGCCAAAGCCAGGCCAGACAGCCATATTGAAGGCATTGAAATCGCACCCCTGCCATGGCTGATAAGTGTTATACGCGCAAAAATACGGCGCTCCAAAGCAGTTCTAAAAATGGGGGATTATCGGGCACTGGATTTTGCGAACTACGATGTCATTTTTGCCTACTTGTCGCCTGCGGCCATGCTGGCATTGTGGCAAAAGGCACACCAGGAAATGAGATCGGGCAGTTTACTCATCAGTCTGGAATTCGAAATTCCGGGCGTTACGCCAAGCATGCGGATTGCCGGTACCGGACATTCACCGGCGATATATGTCTGGCGAATGCCCTAGCGATATCACCAGCATAACGCCTTTCTACTGGCTTCATAGAAATATTCTTCATTTAATCATCCTCCCGATTAAAGAATATAAAAATTTATCCGTAATACAACATTAGAGATCTCACGATGTTGTTACCGGCGAAATAGCAATTAAAAAACAGCGATGTTCATTGAATTGCATTGCGTGGTAATTGAGATAATCAACAATAACCCCAACAAGTGCATTAGCTCAAATGAAAAATGATCGATTAGGATTACTGATGATTGCGGCATCGCTGGTCGTCATAGCGATTGTAAGTGGTCTGCTATACAAGCATCAGGTTAAATTGCATGAGGACAAAACGCGTGTACATGGCGTGGCGCTCACGCGGGCATTGTCCAGTATGCAATACTCCCAATTAGTTTCCAGCACGGATAACGCCGGCCTGATAGACAGCCTTATTGATGTTCAGAACAATGAGGATTTTGCCTACGCTGCGGTTGTCGATCTTGCGGGCGAAAAACTATACGAAACTACCTCAGCAGGCAGCATCATGCCTGCCGCTACTATGCCGACAGAGCCTTTTGCCTGGTTTGGCGAGCACAATCTGACATCGCCCGGAGATGGCCGCCAGATCAGGGAGTTTTTCGCGCCCATCATGAATATGGATCAACTCGCAGGATTTGTGAGGATAGGGTATTACAATCAGCCAGCAAGCCTGCTGAATGACCAGATTTCCAGTTTTGGCCTGATGGCGCTGCCGATATTTCTGCTCACAACACTTTCCTACTTCCTGATCCGCCGTGAAATAAAACCCCTTGGCCGATTGAGCGAAAAAATGGAACAGGCATCGCTTGTTTATGGCGTTCCAGTTTCAGCGTCTGCGCATGCTCACGATTTGGGCGATTTTATCCAGCGCTTTGATCAATTTATCCAGCTTGTTCAGTCCAGAGTTGATCAAATGAACCTGGAATCTGTTTCTACCCAAACCACGACTCACTTGCTTTCATATAAGCAGGAAAAAGCAGAGTCGGCCCTCAATTCGATTCCCGATGCCGTGCTGGTGATAGACAATGCATGCATCCCCACCTTTGCAAACCAGAAAATCGAACCGGTTCTTGGGGTAAACCGCGAGGCTATCATAGGCAGGCAGCCTCAGGATTGGTGCGATAACAAGGAGGTGCTGGCTTTTCTGATGCGGTTCAGAAGCCCTGCGTTGACGATGCGTTCAACCAGCATCGAGTATGCCCCCGAGAATAATCCGGATCGGCGGATCAGCGTTTCGGCATTTCCCCTTTTTTCGCCACGCGATCACAGTACTTTATTCGGCATGCTGATCGTATTTCGCGATATCAGTAAAGAACATCTGGCCAAACAGGCGGGTGCCGAATTCGTGTCGCATGTCTCGCATGAGCTTAAAACTCCTTTGAACACGCTCTCGGCCTATAGTGAACTCCTGCTTGACTATGCCAGCCTGGCTGAAACCGAAAGAGTTGATGCGGTAAACGTGATTCATAGCGAAGTCGAGCGCATGGCTGCGCTCATCAACAATCTGCTGAATATTTCGAAAATGGAAACAGGCACGCTTCAACTGGCACGCAAGCGTGTGAAGATACACGACCTGTTGCAGGACGCCTTCAATAGCATCAACAGCAACGCATTAGGCAAGGGCGTTACGCTGGAGCTTAAGATTCCGCCTGATCTCGGTTCGGCCCGGCTGGACAAGGATATGTTCCGCATCGCCATCGACAATCTGCTGAGTAATGCCATCAAGTACAGCAACGCTGCCGGCAAGGTCACACTTTGCGCACAGGCGCTTGATGACGACCAGATCCAGATCAGCGTGCGCGACCAGGGCATTGGCATAGCGCCGGAAGACAGCCAAAAAATATTCATGAAATACTACCGGGCTAACAATAGCGAAACCGCTTTACGAAGCGGCCATGGGTTAGGGTTGTATTTGGCCAAGCAGATCATAGAACTGCATCATGGTTCCATCAGTGTTAATAGCGAGTTGGGCAAAGGCACGGAGTTCATCATTACATTCAAGGCGCAGGCCGTTCAGCTAGAGGAGTTACAAGCCGCATGAAAAATATTTTAATCGTTGATGACGAGCCGCACATGACGCACGTGCTCAAACTTTATCTCGAGCGGGCTGGCTATGCCGTGGAGACAGTCCCCAATGGTCAAGCTGCGTTGGCTACTATCATGAAACACGCGCCAGACGTGATGGTAACCGATATACAGATGCCGCTGATGACCGGCAAACAGCTATGCCTGGCGCTTGAAGAGCAATATCCGCAACGCACGTTCCCGATTTTTGTCATGACATCCATGACGGACCGTGAACACCGTGAATGGACACAGAAGATCGATAATCTTGAGTTTCTGGAAAAGCCGCTCAGCATGCGCGCATTGACGCGTGCGCTCGATAAATATTTTGGAGCTGAACATATTGAAGGAGGGGTGGCTCATGTCTGATCAAATATTCGGGCAGATCGACTTTCCAAGATACCAGCGCTGGCTTAATCGCGCGGTTGGTTCAGAAATTATCCTGGTGGTATTTGATAAAGCAGGCAATCCGCTGTGGGGCGGTGGTCACCCGCAGGCGCAAGCGCTTGGAACCGCTATCGCTTCGTCTGGCAACGTCGAGGCAGGCTTGCATCGCCACGATTTAGATACCAGCAAAACCGCACTTTATCAGTCGCTAGGCTTCACAAATGATGGTTTGCTCGGCTGGATATCGGTGATTGTCGATTATTTTAATAAGAACGATACACCCATGAAAATCGATCAATTGGCGGAGTCGATAGAAGATCTGGCTGCGGGCATTTTTGACGAATACAAGCATAAGGCGGATCTCGAGCTAATGACCGAAGAGCTTGGCGCGCGTTATGAAGAACTGCATCTGGTGTATGCAGTGGACCAGCATGTTCAAAGCCATTCCGGCGAGAATAGCCAGGTGTTCCAAAGCCTGCTGCAATCGGCATCTGAACATCTGAACGTGGATGTGGTTGCTTTTGTGCGACCATCAAACGAAATATGTCAGTACTCTACCTCGCTCAGCAAAGAGATCCATAACCTCGATTTGGTGCTGATTGAAATGCGCGGCGACCTGTATCGTTTTATTCAGGCATCTGGTGAAACGGTGATTCTCAATACTGTGGACGATCCGCGCCGCGCCTACATATTTACCGACATGCCCTATAAAGTGCTGGCTTGTCCGGTAATCACCGAAGGCAAGGTTGATTCTCTGGTGGTGCTGCTCAATCATCAGCATAAGCCTGATTTTACCAACAGCGATCGCAAGCTTGCAGAAGTGCTGGCTAATCAGCTCTCTAGCCTCAGCAACACCTACCAGCTGCTCGAAAGCATGAAAGAATTCAATCAGCAGATGGCCAAGGTGTTAATTGAGGCAGTCGAGGCTAAAGATCCTTACACGCGCGGCCACAGCGAACGGGTGCATCATTTGTCGATGGAAATTGGCAAGGCCATGGGTCTGCCACCTGACGAATTGGATGATTTGTTTTGGGGCTCACTGCTGCATGATGTCGGGAAAATAGGCATTCCGGATGCCGTGTTGTGTAAACCAAGCCGGCTGACCAAGGATGAATACACCTTCATCATGGTGCATCCGGAGCGCAGCTACGAGATTCTGCGCCATATCAAGCATCTGGATAAAGCCATACTCGGCGCGCGCCATCATCAGGAAATGTATGACGGCAAAGGTTACCCGCATGGCCTTAAAGGAGAACGCATTCCATTGCATGGCCGCATCATTGCGGTGGCGGATACCTACGATTCCATTACCAGCTCCCGTGCCTATCGGGCAGGGCGCAGCCATGAGGTGGCCATGAAGGAAATCGAGCGGGTGGCGGGCACACAGCTGGATCCTGCGATTGTGGAAGTGTTCAAGAAAATAGTGGCAGTCGAACCGGAATGGCTGCAGCGTTTTCATATCAGACGGGAAAAGGCCGCCGCATAATGGCAGAAGAAATTGCACGCAGCATCATTGGTGCGATGACTTATCTTGCTCCGGCCGGACCGCTGGTAAGCGAGGACGCTTGCAAAGCTCTGGAAAAAGCCATTCAGGGTTGCATTGCCGCCAACCAGATCCACCTGATTCTGGATCTGGAGCAGGTTTCAATTCTCGATGGCAGGGCGCTTGAAATCATCCTCGACACCAATGCCGGGCTCACGCACAGCGGCGGTTCTCTCCGGTATGTCAATCCATCGGCGCTTGTAAAAGATATCCTGATCGTGACCGGGGTTGGTGATCAGGCCGCGCTGAACTCAGTGGGGTTTGGTGAACTGCATGCCGTTGGGGAAGATTTTTCTGCTGATCCTCCTATGAAGCTAGGTGAAATCCTGCTGGAAATGGGTGTTGTTACCGAAGAGCAACTGGACCAGGCTGCAAAACAGCAATCCAAAAGCAATAAGCGTATGGGGAAAATTCTGGTCGAAGCCGGCACCATTTCGGATAATGACCTGCTGAACGCTCTCAGCCGCCAGCTCAGAATTCCGCATATCACGTTGCGTGCCGGCCTTTATGAGAGCACCGCTACTGACCTTATCCCGAAAGACGTGGCGCGCCGTCTGGAAATATTGCCCATGTTCAAGGTGCATGACACCTTGACGCTGGCGACCACTGATCCGCAATCAGTGCCGGCATTGGACGAATTACAGGATATTTCCGGGGGAAAGCTGCGGCTGGTGCTTGCCAGGCGCGAAGAGATACTGAAGCATCAGATGGATGCGTATAGCGGCAATGAGTTCAGTCCCGAGATAGTCAATAACATGGCGACCGATATCGAACTGGTCGAGCAGGTACAGACAGATTACACACGGATTGATGAAATGGCAGGCGGCAGTCCGGTTATCAATCTGGTCAACGGATTGATCCAGCGCGCGGTACGTGATGGCGCCAGCGATATCCATATCGAAAGCGGGCGCAACCGCTCGTTTGTGCGATTTCGTATCGATGGCCTGCTGTATGAGGTGCTCTCGACCCGCGCCGATCTGCATCCCGCCATCGTCTCACGGCTTAAGGTGATGGCCAACCTGGATATTGCCGAGCGCCGGCTGCCGCAGGATGGGCGTATGCAAGTGATGACACAGGGCCGTAGTGTTGACCTGCGCTTCAGTTCTTTGTCCGGCATCTATGGTGAAAAAGTCGTATTGCGCGTGCTGGACAAGAATCAATCTATCCTTGATGTCGAGAAGCTCGGCATGAGTGCATCGAATCTGGCTGTGCTGAAAAAATTGCTCGGGCGCAGCTATGGGCTGATACTGGTCACCGGGCCTACCGGCAGTGGCAAAACCACAACGCTTTACGCCTCGGTGAACCACCTGAAAAGTATCGAGAGGAATATCGTCACCATTGAAGACCCGGTGGAATATCAGCTTGATATCATCAACCAGAACCAGGTCAACGATGCAATCGGGTTATCTTTTGCCAAAATGCTCAAACACGTGTTGCGGCAAGATCCTGACATCATCATGGTAGGCGAGATCCGCGATCGTGAAACCGCTGAAATCGCTGTTCAGGCGGCGCTGACGGGACACTTGGTCCTATCTACATTACATACCAATGATGCTGTGGGCGCACTCTCGCGCATGATGGACATGGGGGTTGAGCCTTACCTGCTTTCATCTGCACTGGCGGGTGTGGTGGGTCAGCGCTTAGTTCGCGGCATCTGCCCGGCCTGCAAAACCACTTATCTGCCCCCGCCGGAACTTGTAGAGCGATACAAATGGCCAGAAGGAACGCGCCTGATACGCGGCAAAGGCTGCCCAGCCTGCTACGACTCGGGTTACCGCGGCCGCCTTGGCATTCACGAAATCATCGAATCAACGGACGGCTTGCAACAATTGATGGCCAAAAACCCCACCAAGAACGAATTGCAGGCTTTTACTGCGGCAGAAGGCTACAAGACTTTGTTCGATGACGGGATTAAACGTGCGCTTGAAGGGCGTACAACCATCGAAGAAGTCGCACGCGTGATCCATGCAAGTTAACCCATTAGAGCTAAAACATCATGGCGATTAATATTAACCCGGCACAAGCACCCATACAATCAGTGGCTAATCAGCCAGCCAAACGCGGCTGGAACATGGAGATTCGCTTCGGACCAACCAAAATCAGCCTCGACCAGCGCATGGTATTCACCGAACGTTTGTTATTGCTGCTGGAAACCGGCGTCAGCCTGCTCGAAGCGCTCAAGGCGATGCAGTTGCAGACAGAAGAGCCTTTGCTTGCTGAAATTATAGGGTCACTGGTTGATACGATCAGCGAAGGCAAAACCTTTTCTGCGGCGCTGGAAAAACATCCGGAAATGTTCTCCAGCACCTATACCAGCTTAGTGTTTGCGGCAGAAGAGGGCGGCTTTCTACCGCAAGTGCTAAATCAGCTTTTAAGAATGGATGAAAAAAACAGCCAGATGCGCAGCAATATCGTATCCGCACTGTCTTATCCCGCATTTTTGATCGTGTTTTCCATAGCCGTGGTGGTGTTTGTGCTGGTGGTCATCTTCCCTAAATTTGAAACTTTATTCGCCTCGATTCACGACCAGCTGCCTATCACCACTGTATTCCTGATGGCGCTATCGGCCTTTTTCCGTCATTACTGGATACTCATCATCATCGGTTTAAGTGCAGCCGGCTGGGCAACAATCACCTGGCTGAAAAGCCTGCCCGGCAAGCTCATGCTGGATAAATTAAAAATGACGGCACCCGTTATCAAAGATATTTATACGCAAATTTACCTCAGCCAGACGCTCAGCGTGCTGGGTTTGTCGCTGGCCAACGGTGTGCCAATTACGGTAGCCTTAAAGGCTAGCCAGGGTGTGGTGAGCAATTACATATTTGCAAGATTTCTGGAAGACATTCGCAACCACGTCAACGAAGGGCGTGGCATCGCCATTGGCTTTACAAATTCGCCCATTGTGCCGCCCATGGTGCGGCAAATGGTATCCACTGGTGAGCAAACCGGCAACCTCAGCATGGTAATGTCGCGTGTAGCCGATTTTTACGAGCGCGAGCTTACCAAGCGCATCACCATACTTTCAAAAGCGGTCGAGCCGATCATGCTGATTGTGATGGGGGTAGTGGTCGGTTTAATCGTTGTTTCGCTGATTCTGCCCATATTCAAGCTATCGCGTGCTATTCACTAGAAGAGAAATTTTATGCAAATGATAAAACAAATTGCTTTTTATGCCTCTATTGCCCTAAAGAAGTTTTTATAACTGCCGTTACTATGATTATGAACAAAACTAGAAAGGTTGAAAAAATGCGCTCTATTACAAACAAATCCATGAAGCTGATGCAAAAAGGCTTCACACTTGTTGAACTGCTCATTGTCGTCATTATCCTGGCGATTCTGGCGGCCATCGTGATTCCCCAGTTCTCGAGCGCGACGACCGATGCGCAGGAATCTGCGCTGGATTCCAATTTGAATGCATTACGCTCGGCCATCGATCTTTACAGGGTGCAGCACAACGGTAAATACCCTGGTCAGGTCGCTGCGACCGGGGCTACTTGTACGGTAGGTTCAGCCGGTACCGGTGCTATTAACACGGCACAGGCGGTGATCGATCAGTTGACCAAATTCAGTAGTGCAAGCGGTACGACATGTAGCGGCGCTGACCCAACTACATTACTTGGGCCATATCTGCGTAAAGGCGTTCCTGCCGACCCGATTACCAATAGTGCGGCAATCGCGGTTGCCACTGCCGGTACGCCTTTGGCTCCCGCGGCTGCAACTGGTGGCTGGGCTTACGATAATAAAACTGGCCAGATCGTCATGAATAGCAACGCGAATGACAGCAAAGGCGCTGCTTACTCTACGCACTAAGCAAAACAACAGCATCACACCAGGGGTAACAGTATGAAAAAAATCGCCGCACGCGGTTTTACCCTGGTGGAAATGCTGATTGTCATTGTCATCCTGGGGATTGTCGCGAAAGTGGCAATCCCTTTGCTTTCATCGAATGACCCGCAAAAACTCAGTGTGGCGGCAGAAGAAACCGCCAACCTGTTACGATTCGCGCTCAGCGAAGCCAAACGCACGGGTGGCTATGTGCTGGTGGATGGCAAGTCGACGTCTGGTCAACTCAAGCTCTACAATTCTGATTCCATTGCCAATTTAAGCTCAGTAATCAACGATCCATTGACCAAGCGCGCTGCAATACTGAATGTCAAAGACAGCGCCTTTTCACAAGGCGTTACTTTAACGCCCAAGTTCATGCAGGGCAGCGTGGGATATCCTCAACTGCTCATTGGGCCGGGCTTGTCGCAACTTCAAGTCTTCGATGGCATTCCGAACAAAGGTCCGCTGCAAGCCAATAGCGGCGTGCTGCTGGCTTTTGGTTCACAAAGCGTCACCGTCAGTATCAATCATGTTACCGCTCTGGTGACTTTGCCATGACCATGATGCCGAAATTAAGTATTGCAAGCCGCCAGCACCAGCGCGGCTTTTCGTATACCGAAGTATTGCTTTCGGTGCTGTTGTTAGCGATATTGCTGGTACCTGCGATGCAGGCACTGAACACTGCCATTCTTGGCGGCTCGAATAACCTTGCAGCCAAACAGCTTAGCTTGCGCAGCAAGATGGAAGAAGTGCTGAGCCATCCTTTTAATGAGCTGTATAGCAAAGCCAGCACCACCAGCACCAGCACGGCCAGCAGCCTCTCGGATGCCTCCGGTACGGTAGACCGCCGCGTGGTGGTGCTTTACCGTTACGATGTTACTACCGACGCCATCAGCACCAATGACACCGGGTTGCTTTATATGAGCGTTTATTACGAGGCCGAAGGCAGCGCCAATGCGCTAAATACGCTGGTTGGCAGGTGGTGGTGAATATGCTCCCATACTCAACCCAACGTGGCATGACACTCATTGAGCTAGTGCTGGCCGTGGCGATCAGTGCAATCATCATGGTGGCACTTAATGGGCTGGTCAAGCTCGGGCTGGATGCGCAGGCTGCCGGACGAGGTGCAAATGAACTGGCCTACCAAGGCCGATTCGCGCTGGAACGCATGGCTGACAAGGCACGCAGCCTTGCACCCAAAGTTTTGACCACGCCAACTGCCAACACCACCAGTGACTGGTTTGCCCCAACAGGCTGCACGGGAGCTGCCTGTGTGATGTATTGCCGTAACGCCAGTAATCAGCTGATTGAAACCAACACCACTGATACTGCATGTACTGGCACAACCATCATCGCCAGTAATGTGAGTGCATTCTCTGCTGCTCTACCAGCCAGCATGGGCGCGGTTGATAGGTCAAATGCCGTTATCAGCCTGACTTTGAATGATTTGGCAAACAATACCATTACTCTGTCATCCAGCATACGCCTGGGCGGAGGCGCGAAGTGAGGTTCCACAGTGTCAGAATGACCGGCTTCACCCTGTTACCCGTGGTGCTGGCGATGAGCCTGATCGCAGCGATTGCCTTTCTGCTTAATCGCGATAACGGCATGAACACAAGTATGGTATCACATCAAATGGATACAGACCGCGCCCGTTACGCGGCCGAGGCTGGCTTGCAGGCCGCCAATGCCAAAATACAAAGTTTGGGATGTACTGGCGGTTATCCTGTCGTGGGCACCCCTGTAACTAACACCAGCTTTGGCGGTGCCAGCTATAGCGCCTATGCCAGCGCGTCATCAGGCAACACCACCAACTTGTTTTCAACAGGTACTTACAACAACACCTCGGTGACGCTCACGCGCAATAATGTTGTTGTTTATCAACTATCACCCAATACCTACACGTTGCAGCCCGACGCGTCGACAGGGTTGGATACCTATATCGATTCAGCCAACGAGAAGAATTATGGCAACGTTGAAAAATTTTCTATCAAAAAAGATGCGCAGCACATGTTGTTCAAGTTTGATTTATCCGCTTTTCCCGCCGGCAGTCGGCCCCTGTCGGCATATTTTTCAATCTATGGCTCAGGCGGGGTTTCGATTGGTCTTGAATATTTCCGCATGACCAGCGATTGGGTAGAGGGCACTGGTGCCAGTAGCCCACTGGATGGTGCCACCTGGAACACCAGCAACGGCAGCACGGCTTGGACAGCAGGCGGCAATCACCATCCCGTAAAATTGAATGCCACACCCAGCGGCAGCATCTTTAACTCATGGGCCTTTTTTGACGCCACGGACATAACAACTGCCTGGCTTAGCGGACAATATCCGAACCATGGCATCATCGCCAAATCAATCGGCGAGCTCGGCACCTACAAATACACCAGCAGCGATGACAGCGATGCCGTACACCGTCCGAAGATAACCTTTAACTATCTGGTACCCTGTGGTGCCACTGGTCCGTCAGACCCGACAGGCGCAACGGCTACCTTAAGCCCCACCGCCGACAGCTTTAATGATAGTGGCGCCACCTCAGCCAATAACGGTGCGTCAACCACAATTAAGACTTATTACACCCCAACGCGCGAAAATCGCATCCTCATGCAGTTTGATACCAGCAGTATCCCTGCCGGAAAAACCATACAAAGCGCCACCTTGCGCATGTATGTCAGCGCCGTAGCCAGTTCAACCACCAATGCCAAATCCATCTGGGCGAATGCCATCAATGAATCGTGGGTGGAAGGCGCCGGAATCGGCACCAACAAAACCTGCCCGACTATCACCGCCGGTACTAGCTGGAACTATCGCACCGGCTGCACCAATTGGTCGTTTATTCATCCGCCTAACACCGCACAGGCGTGGACCGCCATGGCCAATATGCCAACCGCCAGAGCCCAGCACGTGGTGGCTACGGTGAAGAATAAGATTTATGCGATTGGCGGCTACAGCTTCACCAGCGGCTATTTGAATAAAGTGGAAGAATACAACCCGGCTACCAACACATGGATCACCAAGGCCAATATGCCAACAGCACGCGCCAATGCCGCCATCGCTGTAGTCAATAACATCATTTACGTGATGGGTGGTACAAATGGTGCAGTACTTAATAAAACCGAGGCATATGACCCTTCGACCGACAGTTGGACTACCAAGGCGAACATGTTATCCAGTCGCACCCATCTTTCAGCTGCGGTGGTAAATAACAAGATTTACGCGGTAGGAGGCTCCACAACCGGCTCGAATGCAGTCAAAAACAACGAGGAATATAACCCTGCCACCAACACCTGGGCGACCAAGACCCTGATGACAACAGCCAGAATGTGGCTGTCGGCACAGGCTGTGAGCGACAAGGTTTACGCTATCGGCGGTTGGACAGGTTCTGCCAGTTTAAATAAAAATGAAGTCTATGACCCGGTTGGGAATTCCTGGAGCAACAAGGCTAACATGCCGACTGGAACAGACTCGATGTCTTCAGCCGTGCTGGGCAACAAGATTTACCTTATCAGTGGCTATCAGGGAAGCACGCTTACAAATAAGGTCTGGATGTATGACACCTTGAGCAATGCCTATACCGCCCAGCCAAATTATCCGGTTGCAATGAATGAGCCAGCTGCTGCCGCAGTCAACGGCAAAATCTACAGTATGGGTGGGAATAATGGTGCATCCACTTACTTTTCTAACCACTACCAATACGACACTGGCTCGCCCACACCCGTTGCTACGGCTTCGGATGAAGCAACCTCCGCATCTCCACTGGCCTCTGGCTTTAATAAAGGCTGGATCAATTTCGACCTGAAACCGCTGGTGCAGGAATGGGTGGATGGCGTGCGCCCGAACAACGGCGTGGTGATTTATACCGAGGTTGCAGACCAGTTCAGCATTAACAGTCGTGAGAATAGCAGTAATAATCCCCAGCTAATCGTCACATACTAAACGCAAGCCTGCGTTTATCATCTGATTAAATACCTAGAAACCATTTATCTAAAGACATTGCTATCTAAAGACCTTGCATGAACATTGCTTTTAAAGACTTGCTCAAGCCAGCATCTGATTGGCTGCCAAACTTGTTGCCAACACTAGGTAACAAGTACGGCATTGGCATTTATGTGGGCCATGACAGGCTTAATCTGGTGCAAATGCAGCAGGCGACAGATCATGCATGTATCCGTGCCATCGCCTCTATTCCATACCAATGCACGCGCGATGATCTGTATCAGAATCCGCAGAAACTGAAAGCTTTGTTAAAGCAGGCTTATGCAATGCAGCCATTCAAAGGCAAACACGTGGTTTCATGCTTGCCGGCCGACCAGATCAAGATCATCACGATTTCTTACAGCTATACAGAAGGCCAGCCGGATGCCGCGGCAGTGGTGGCTGAATTACGTGCGCGATTGAAAGATGAACTGGATGGGATGGTGGTTGACTTTATGACATTGCGTCAGGAGGAATCCGATTCCGGCAAGCGGGATGCATTAGTCGCGCTGGCCCCGCGCGATAAAGTCGTCGCTTATCTTGATTTGCTGGCCAGTGCCGGTCTTAAGGTCGATGCACTGGATATCGGCCCTGCAGCATTGACACGCCTTGTGGTGCATGCAGGCGCAATTCATGAGCCGGAGTTCCCAATATTGCCGAATGTACTGTTGGTTAATTTTGGCACTGATTCCAGTTTTATCACCATTATCTGGGGACGCCGTTTGATGTTAGACCGTCCGGTGGAGTTTTCAGAGAGCCGCGTATTTTCACGCTTGAAGCAGGTTTTAGATATGCCGGAAGAATTGGCAATGCGCTTACTTTACGAAAAAAATACGGCACCAAACAAGCAAACAAGCGGGCTGGATGAAATGGAACAAATGGTGACGGAAGTGCTTAGGCCGGAAATGGCGTTGCTGTTGCAGGAAATCAATAAGACTTTAGTCTATATGGCCTCGCGCACACGCGGGAAATCTGTGGACAAGATTTATCTGGCTGGGCGGGTGGCGCGTTATCCGGGTATTCTCGATTATCTGCGGGAACAGCTGCAAGTTTCTGTGAATATTTTAGATCCGGTAGAAGTGTTCGCTACTGAAAAATGCAAATCGCATGATCAGGGCTTGGGAACAATGGCTGGCATTGCGCTGGCGACTGGACTGGCCTTGCGGGGAGTGCCGGAACATGGGTGATATGGATCTGATCCCTGATGATTACCGGCACCATCTTGATTTACGGCGTGCCGTTCGCAATTTTATTGCGGCGTGCGTGGTAGTGCTGGCTTGTATCGGGTTAATCAAGATGCTGCTCACTTACCTGATATGGCGTGAAAACGTGCAGGTGGTTCGACTGGAACAGCAGGAAAATGTGCTGGAACAGAACAAAGCCAAAACTGAAACTTACCGTCAGCAAAAACAGGTGACGGAACAGCAGCTTGCCGCGCTGAATGAATTGCGCGGACGCGATCGCGTAGCAATTTTTCTGCAAGCGATTGATAGCGCTTATGCTGAGGGCATATGGTTTGATAACCTGCGTTTTATGCGCCGCAGCAGCACCGGCACGCTGGATAATGTCCCCGGTGCTGTCAATACGGGCATTATTGTGGTGCCGGCTAACGCTGAAACGCCGCAATCGTTAGAAGTTGATCATGGCGCCGAGATTGTCGGCCATGCGGTGAACCATTCAATGCTGGCAGAATTTATGCGCAAGCTTGGCACACAAGCAAGTGTGGCCGATCTGCGCTTAATCGATACTGGCACAAGAAATTATACGACCATGCAGGTGGTGGATTTCAATCTGGCCCTGCAGGTAAGCGAGAAAGCGCAGGCGCAGCCATGATAACAAAAACCATTCAAGCGCTTGGCAAGCTGAATCCGCGTCTGGTATATGGTCTGATGCTGCTCGTAATTGGTCTGCTGGCCTTTGAGGGCTGGATTTTGCTGCTGCGTAAACCTTATGCCGAATATCAGCAGATATTATCCACCAGAGAGTCGTTGTCATCTTCTTTGCGTCAATCTCCTGATCAGTTAAGCGAGCTGGATAAGCTCGCAAACGAACTCAAACGTCTATCAGAAAAACTTAGCGGCGAACTGCGTCTGCCAGCCTCCGATGACAAGATGGCTGCGTCATTGATGGAGGCGCTGGACCGCTCGGCCTCAATGCATGATGTGATGCTTGCCAGTGTTAAACCAAAAGAAAGAAAACAGGTTTCGGTGTTTGAAGAGGTTTCCTTCGAAGTGAGCGCAAAGGGCTCATATCTGCATTTATGCGCATGGATGCTCGATTTTGCTAAAACCTTGGGCAATAACGCAACGGTTACCGAGTTTGATATGAAATCGGCAGATGAAGGCAAGCAAGTCGCGCTGTCTTTAAACATTGCGCTTTATCGGCCGTTAAGACTGAATGAGGTGGCCAAATGATTAGAATCTTCAGTCGCTTGGGATTTGTGTTGATGACGGTGTTTTTTCTACCGTCGGCATTTGCGGGAGATTCACTAAAACATGATCCGTTTGCACGGCCGTTGCTAACTGCGCCACCAAGCAACACAGCCGCCGGCACTGTCGCTGAAGAAGAAATGCCGTGGAATCCGCAGCTGATTGCAGTAATGGTGGCTGGTAATAATTCTCTGGTAAACCTGGATGGCATCATCCTCAAGATAGGTGAAGAGAGCGATGGTTACCGTCTGGTACAGGTACGAGATCACGAAGCTGTATTCAAAAAAGGCAATAAACGTATTGTGCTGAACATGGAAATGTCGGCCTTACGCCAAAACAAAGAACGAGGTGGTGAATGAATATGACCAGAATAAAGGTTTATATCGCATTAATAGTCTGTTTGGTAAGCGCTGGTGGCGTTTGCAATGCAGCACCGGCAGGTGCCGGCAAGCAGGAAAATATCGGCGATAGGGTGACGCTCAATTTTAGGGAATCCTCCATTCAAGAGGTGTTTGATGTGCTTTCGCGCAAAGATAAGGTCAATATCATTCTTGGCAAAGGTGTAACAGGTACTGTTTCTGTTAATTTATACAACATTACGGTTAATGAAGCGATTTACCGCGTGGCTGCAGCGGCGGGTTTTGCGGTGGAATTTCGAAATGGCGACTTTTTTATTCTGGAGCACAAGGACGCCGGCCTCGAACATCCGGAAGGAATCATGAAGTTACGCACATTCAAGGTGCAGTACTCTGATCCCAAACAAGTGGCTGATATTCTAGGTAAATATCTTTCCCGCTATGGCAAGGTGACACCGCTTATTGACAGGAAGATGATCGTGATTGAAGACACGCCGGAATTCCTTGATCGTGTGAGCAAGCTGCTGCTGGAGCTGGATGCGCAGCCAAAACAGGTATTAATTGAAGCTAGAGTGCTGGAAGTGAAGCTGGATGATGGCGAGATCTATGGCGTAGACTGGAGCAAGATCTTCGGCTCTGTCGGCGGTACGCATGGCAGTTTTGGTACCAATGGCTTGGCTTCTGGCAATGTGACGGGTGGACCGAAACAAGCTGGTTTTTTCTTTAGTCTAGCAAACAAAAATCTGGAATTGTTTCTTGAAGCACAATCTACCAGAAATCGCGTGCGTACATTATCTACACCCAAGCTGCTGGCGCTGGAAAATCAGGAGGCGCGGGTTTCTATAGGGGACAGCACGGGCTACAAGGTGACCACCACCATTAACCAGGTGACGACGGAAAGCATTCAGTTTCTGGAGTCAGGCGTCATCCTCAGAGTGACGCCGACCGTAGACCAGCAGGGGCGCGTATTGTTGAAAGTCCACCCTGAAGTCAGTTCAGCCACGCTCAGCGCAGGTATTCCTTCCAAGAAAAGCACAGAAGTCACTACCGAATTGCTGAGTGAAGATGGCCAGTCCGTATTTATAGGCGGACTGATTAAAAAAAACAGCAGCAAGGACAAAACTGGCGTGCCTATTTTGGGCGATATCCCTGGTATCGGCCGCTTATTTTCTACCACTACCGAAACTGTTAACAACACAGAAACGGTGGTCATTATCACGCCAAGGGTCATTCAGAACCCGCGCGCAGCGGACGAATTTACCGATGAAAATATCGCACAAATTGATCATGCCGCTGATTTGATTATGGATCACCAATTGAAGTTGGAATCTTCAATTGTTACGGAAAGGTTAAACGCCTCAGAGACGCGATAGCAGGGCATGCGCGGTACAAACCCGGATTTATCCCTTTATTTCATCGATTGATTTGCTGTCCATCTTGATATTCTGGCTCTAATTATTAATACATCAGAAGTATATATTTTGTTCAGGAGTGCATAGGTATGTTTGTCATCATTGGGTATATTGTAATTTGCGGCACAATATTTGGTGGCTACGCCATGGCTGGCGGCCATTTGGGCGGCTTATGGCAACCACTGGAAGTGCTCATGATTTTTGGTGGCGCCATAGGGGCATTTGTTGTTGGTAACGATAATAAAGCCATAAAAGCGACTATGAAAGCGTTGCCAACAATATTTAAAGGCTCTAAATTTACCAAAGCACTTTACATGGATTTGCTTGCGCTTCTGTTTGAAATTTTAGCTAAAATTCGTAAAGACGGCATGATGGCGATTGAAAACGATATTGAAAACCCGGAAGCCAGTCCGTTATTCAGCAAATATCCAAAGATACTTCAGGACCACCATCTTGTGGAGTTTATGACTGACTATCTGCGCCTGATGGTGTCTGGAAATATGGATGCGTTCCAGGTGGAAAACCTCATGGACAACGAAATTGAAACACACCACATGGAAGGCCATGTGCCAGCCCATTGTATTTCCAAACTCGGTGATGCGTTGCCTGCGTTTGGTATTGTGGCTGCGGTGATGGGGGTGGTGCATACCATGGAGAGTTTGCATTTACCGCCGAATGAGTTGGGCGTGCTGATTGGACATGCGCTGGTAGGTACTTTCCTGGGTATCTTGCTGGCCTATGGGTTTGTTGGTCCGTTAGCAGGTTTGCTGGAACAAAAGCTGGAAGAGAGCACCAAAATGTATAACACGGTAAAAGTGACACTGATTTCAAGCCTTAATGGTTATGCGCCTGCGATCGCGGTGGAGTTCGGTCGCAAGGTGCTTTACTCAACCGAGCGCCCCGGTTTTGCAGAACTTGAAACGCATGTGAAACAGGCCAAAGCCGGCAAATAATACCCTACAAACGAAGATAACATCAGACGGAGCTTGCAATGGCTGAAGAACGCGCCAGACCGATTATCGTAAAGAAGATCAAGAAAGTCTCGGGCGGACACCACGGTGGCGCCTGGAAAATCGCCTATGCCGACTTTGTGACGGCGATGATGGCGTTCTTTTTGTTGATGTGGCTGCTCGGATCAACCTCAAAAGCACAAAGGGAAGGTATTTCTGATTATTTTAAAACGCCATTGATGGTCGCCATCAAAAATACTGGTGGTCCAGCGGTTGGTGCGAGTGATTCCATCATGAAAGATACTGGCGGAAAAGACATCACCAAAAAACAAGGGCAGGTAAAACCGGACGATGGCTCTAAAGGAAAAGAAAAATCGGTCAATGTAGAAGATGCCAAACAAGCATTGGAAAAAGCCGAGGCGGCAAAACTGGAAGAGCTGAAAAGCAAAATCGAAAAAGCCATCGAAGATAGCCCGGCTTTAAGCAAGTTCAAAAATCAATTATTACTGGATATTACCTCTGAAGGGCTGCGTGTACAGATTGTGGATGAGCAGAATCGAGCCATGTTTGCTTCGTCCAAGGCGGATATGCAGCCTTATGCGCAGCAGATTCTGCATGAGATAGGCAAGATGCTGAATGGAGTCCCCAACAAAATCAGTTTGTCCGGGCACACCGATGCTGTGGCTTATCCAGGCGGTGATAAAGGCTATAGCAATTGGGAGCTTTCGGCAGACCGTGCCAATGCTTCGCGGCGTGAATTGATCGCGGGTGGCATGGATGAATCCAAGCTGCTGCGTGTGGTGGGGCTGGCCTCGGCATCCCTGTTTGACAAGGAAAATCCGTTAGACCCCAGCAATCGTCGCATCAGCATTATCGTGATGAATAAGCAGGCTGAAGAAAACGTTTTGCGGGACGATGGCGCAGTCCATCTGCCCTCAACTGCAGACCAATCGGAGATTGATAAAGCAGTATCGGCACCATAGTTTAATCATGTTTATCAGATTGATTATTAATTGGTTTGGATCCTGAGGGATTGGCAAATTAAATGAATAAAAATAATTTCATGGGATTGCGAGCCAAAATGCTGTTGGCTTTGGCCACAGGTGTGCTGGTGCTATTTGCATTAATATTCTTCGTCTCACGGACAGTGCTGCTTGATGGTTATGCTCAGCTAGAGAAAGACAAAGCTGGGATTCTGCTAAGCAGCGCAATCGGTTTGCTTAATGAGCAATCGAGCCAACTCAGTACCATAGTACGTGATAATGCACATTGGGATGACTTGTACCAATACATGCATAAACAAAATCCTGCTTTTGTTGAATCAAGCTTCGCTGATATCACGCTTTCTAACGTAAAGATTAATGCTATTTTAATAGTGAATACTAAAGGGGAAACCTTAGTTAAAAAAAGTATTAACTATAGAGATGGAAAGCCATGGCGCATACCAGAATTCATAATGCAGGAGGTTAAGGAAGGTGGCGCATTTATAGACCCATCTAAGAATGATCTGTCAGGCTTATTTTGGACACAACAAGGCATCTGCATTGTTTCAGCGTTTAGCATATTAGACAGTCAAGAAAAGGGGCCACGTCGGGGAACTCTTATCATGGTTCGTCTGCTTGACGAGCCTTTACTAGAGCATATTGGAAAAATTCTTGGAACCAAACTTTCTGTTGAGGCTATGCGGGATGATGAGATTGCTTTTTTATCGCCCAATATAACTAAAGGTGAAAAAGTAGTTATACCAATGAGTAATAGCCAAGTAGCAGGCTTTACCGTACTAAAGCCTATTGCTGGTGATACTAAGCTTGTTTTAAGTTCAGTAAGTGACCGCAAAATTTTTGAACAAGGCCAATCAAACCTAAAGTTTTTATATTGGGTGTCGCTATTGGTTGCATTAATGCTGGGTACTTTTAGTTGGCTGCTAGATAAACTGGTGCTTTCACGCTTGGCACATTTGAGTGAAAATGTGAAGCGAATTGGTGAATCAGCCGCTAAGGAGGGGCGTGTACAAGAGCTGGGTGGGCATGATGAGGTGTCTAGCCTCGCGCAGAATATCAACGGTATGCTGGAGCGTCTCGACGAATCGCAGCATGCGCTGCAATTTGAAAAAGAGCGTGCCCAGGTTACGCTGGCAGGCATTGCCGATGCCGTGATTACCAGTGACATGGCAGGTCGTGTACTCTACATGAATACAACAGCGGAACGTCTAACGGGTGTTAACATCAGCGATGCAAAAGACAACACGTTGCAATCGCTGTTTCACTTGATGAACGGAGATAAAACCGCATCGGTAGGTAGTGAATGGTTAACTGATGCTGAAAGCAATCAGGATGAGGCCGTTTTGCAACGGGCTGATGGGCAGGAGTTTATAATCAGAAAATCGGCATCCCCGCTATATGATTACCAAGGCGCTTTTTTTGGCACCGTTACTGTAGCACGATGTGACGATGTTGCGCATACTCTCCAACCAGATTTCCTATCAGGCTCGGCATGATTCACTTACAGGCCTGGTCAATCGTTATGAGTTCGACAATAAAACACAGGCGGCCATTGAGGATGCGGCAACAGAAAATCGTGTTCATTGCATTGCTTACATTGATTTGGATCAGTTCAAACTAGTGAATGATACCTGCGGCCATGCGGCTGGGGATCAACTGCTGCGCCAGTTAGCTGAGCACCTTAAAGCAAAAGTTCGCAACGCTGATACACTTGCACGTCTGGGTGGGGATGAGTTTGGATTGCTGTTAATGGGTTGCGATTTGAAAAAAGCGCAAAAAATTGTCGATGGCATGTTAAATATGGTGCGGGAATATCGTTTTACTTTCGATGATAAAGTGTTCAAAATTGGTGTCAGTATTGGCTTGACTGAAATCTCATCAAATCAGCGCCTTACACTGAGTGAGCTTTTAAGTACCGCTGATTCTGCCTGTTATGCCGCTAAGAAAGATGGCGGCAACCGTATATATACACATCGTCCTGACGACGACGATATAAAAGAGCGAAATAATCAGCTGGAATGGGTGTCGCATATCCATCAGGCATTGGAGAAGCAACAGTTTGTTTTGTATTTCCAGCGTATGGAAAACTTTATGCTTGGCAGCGAACCTCATTGTGAGTTGCTGGTTCGTATGCGGGGTGAAGATGGTACGCTCTATCCTCCAGGATATTTTCTGCCGGCGGCGGAAAGATACCGCATGATGCCGCAAATTGACCGTTGGGTGGTGGCTAAAGCGATGACCATTATCGCACGTAAAGATGCAGATATCCCTAGTGTGTATGCTATTAATCTTTCAGGGCAGACTTTAACGGAAGAAGGGTTCTTAGAGTACGTCATTGATCTAATTAAAGAGCATGGCGTAGACGCAAGACGAATTTGTTTCGAGATCACAGAAACAGCAGTGATTGCCAACCTGAATAAGGCGCGCCAGTTTATGCGTGGATTGCGCGAGATTGGCTGCCGCTTCTCCCTGGATGATTTTGGTAGCGGCTTGTCCTCTTTTGCTTACCTGAAGAATTTGGAAGTAGATTTTCTTAAAATCGATGGTATGTTCGTAAAGGCTATCGTTAACAACAAGGTGGATCGCGCTATGGTCGAGTCTATCAACAATGTGGGTCACGTGATGGGGCTACAAACTATCGCCGAATTTGCTGAGAACGATGACATTATCAATATGCTTAAGGAAATTGGTGTGGATTACGCTCAAGGTTACGGAGTGGCTATGCCTGAGTTATTTGAGTACTAAGTTCTGAATAGGGCAGTTAAAAGCACATGCCGTGCGAACCAATATCCATGTGGGTTACAGGGCATTCCAATTTGTAACTAATTTGGTTAAAACAGTTATTTTATCCGCAGTGTCTGACAGGATTTTTTTCTAAGTATTTCCATTCTTCATCGCTGTAAAGCCGTGAGCGAATGTGAAAACGCATGCCTGTGCCGTTATCATATGAAAACTGGCCACCCATGCCGGGAATAGCATCCAGCGTTAGATGCGTGTGCTCCCAATAAGCGAACTGGCTTTCGGACATATAAAATTTAACGCCATGCACTTCACCGATTTCCACATCTGATGCGCCAAGCATGAACTCGCCCTTGCCATAGCACATGGGTGTGCTGCCATCGCAGCAGCCACCAGATTGGTGAAACATTAGATCGCCATATTTGGCGCGCAGTTGGTCAATAAGCTCGTTAGCTGCGTCGGTGCTATCAATACGCGTGATTGTCTTGCTTTTGATGTCATCCACTTTGCATCTCCTTCAAGCAATAAGGGCGGAGATAAACCCCGCCCAGTATTGTTTTAACCGCCTTGTGCTTTCAATTAAAAGAAACCAAGCTTATTCTCATTGTAACTGACCAGCAGGTTTTTGGTTTGCTGGTAATGGTCGAGCATCATTTTGTGATTCTCGCGGCCAATACCGGATTGTTTGTAGCCACCAAATGCAGCGTGGGCAGGGTAGAGGTGGTAACAATTGGTCCATACACGACCGGCCTGGATGCCTTTGCCCATCCGGTAAGCCAGGTTTCCGTTACGCGTCCAGACGCCTGCGCCCAAGCCGTACAGCGTGTCGTTAGCGATTGCCAAGGCTTCTGCTTCGTCCTTGAAGGTGGTTACCGAAACCACTGGCCCAAAAATCTCTTCCTGGAAAATACGCATTTTGTTGTGACCTTTAAAGATGGTCGGTTCAATATAAAAACCGTCTTTAATTGCGGCATCAGCCTGCACTTTGCGTTTGCCGCCAGTAAGCAGTTGGGCACCTTCATCCTGACCGATTTTAATGTAGCTCAGGATTTTTTCCACCTGTTCTTGCGAGGCTTGCGCGCCTACCATGGTGTTGATGTCGAGTGGGCTGCCTTGCGTTGCGGCTTTTACACGCGCTAACGCACGCTCCATGAACTTTTCATAGATGGATTCTTGAATCAGAGCGCGTGATGGGCAGGTGCACACTTCGCCCTGATTCACCAGGTATAAGGCAAATCCTTCCAGCGCTTTGTCAAAGTATGCGTCATCCGCGTCCATGATGTCTTCAAAGAAGATGTTGGGTGATTTTCCACCCAGTTCCAGCGTGACCGGGATCAGGTTTTGTGAAGCATACTGCATAATCAGGCGGCCGGTAGTGGTTTCGCCTGTAAACGCGATTTTGGCAATACGGTTTGAGCTGGCAAGCGGTTTGCCTGCTTCTAAACCGAAGCCGTTTACTATATTGAGTACACCCGGTGGTAACAAGTGACCAATAGTTTCCATTACAATCATGATTGAAACCGGCGTCTGTTCTGCTGGCTTCATGACGATACAGTTGCCTGCAGCCAGCGCCGGAGCCAGTTTCCAGGCTGCCATCAGAATCGGAAAGTTCCAGGGAATAATCTGCCCAACCACGCCAAGCGGTTCATGATAATGGTATGCAACGGTTTGCTCGTCCACTTCACATATAGAGCCTTCCTGTGCACGGATGCAACCCGCAAAATAGCGGAAGTGATCGATGGTAAGCGGAATATCAACATAGGTAGTTTCACGCAGTGGTTTGCCGTTATCAATGGTTTCGGCAATCGCAATGGCCTCAAGATTGGCTTCAATGGCATCAGCAATTTTGTTGAGGATGTTGGCGCGTTCTGTGTATGAGGTCTTGCCCCATTTTTCACGTGCAGCGTGTGCGGCATCTAGTGCCAGATTAATGTCTTTTTCGGTAGAGCGGGCGGCCTGACAAAATACTTTGCCTGTCACCGGGCTCACATTATCAAAATATTTGCCCTCGACAGGGGCTACCCATTTACCGCCGATGAAATTGTCATATCTGGCTTTGTAGGGATGTTTTACGCCAAGATCTTTCAGTGTATCCAAACTCATGCTGACTCCTCTAGTTTTTCTATCGTTAATATAGTATTTCTATGTCTAAACCCGCATTGCATTGTTAAGTCTTTTATTTGATACAAAAGTCAGCCTAATCCTTCCAAAACCCTTATCAGTAAAGGGTTTTATATAGATAAGCTCGACCCAAACAATAAACCTTAGTAATAGGTAAATCAAGTAAAAATAGAATTTTTTAATTAATTTTTATTCGGTCATCTTGTTAATTTTGCAGAGCAATTGTGGCGAACATTTGCAGCATGCGATATAGTTTGCGCATTCAGTTATATAAATAATATTCTTAATTAGGAATCACCCTTTTTCATGCCTGACGCATCGACATCTTTTGGCATTACCACAAGAGAGTTTTGGCATAACATCAGCCATCCGACAGATTCTACTTTGGGCAAGGCCATACTCACTATTCTGGTGTTTGCCGAGAGCCTGGTTTGCATATTCTGGATATATACACTCTCAGGCCTTGGCGAAGGCTATGCCATCATGGCCGCAGTGCCTTATATATATATTGTTTTCTCTTATGCCAGCTTGTTGATATTTTACCGTAGCAAAAAATTCGAATACTTCACGTTCACGCAACTGGTGATGCTGCTGGTGATGCCGTTTTTTATGCAGTGGGCGATTGGCGGTTATGAGGCCTCTAGCGGCATCGCGATCTGGGCGATTTTATCCCCCATCGGTGCGCTGATGATTTTGGGTACGCGTCAATCTACACCATGGTTTATTTTATTTGGTCTGCTGGCGGGGGTTTCGTGGCGGCTAAATTACATGTTTATCGGTAATTCTCTGCCCATTCCTGCGCACATAAAAGATACCTTTTTCTTAATGAATATCATGGGAGTGGCTTGTATCTTATATGCGGTGATGCGCTATTTTCAAAGCCAGAAAGAGCGTACTTTGCTTGAGTTAAGCCTGGAACAAGCAAGGTCGGAAAAATTATTGCTGAATATTTTGCCAAAATCGATTGCCAACAGGCTAAAAGATAATGATATGCGCATTGCAGATAGTCACGAAGAGGTGACCATTTTATTTGCGGATATTGTAGGCTTTACCAAGATGACTGCATCGATGCCGCCTGCTGAGCTTGTGGATCTGTTGAGTCGGTTATTCTCCCGATTTGACGGTTTGGCCGATCAGCTCGGATTGGAGAAAATTAAAACCATTGGTGATGGCTATATGGTAGTGGGCGGGGCGCCTGTGAGCCGTGATGACCATGCAACGGTAATAGCGCAACTGGCATTAGGAATGCAGCGAGAGCTTGTCGCATTCAATGAGCAAACTGGTAACAGCTTACAAATGCGTATTGGTATCAGCAGCGGGCCGGTGGTGGCAGGGGTGATAGGCACCAGTAAATTCGCTTATGATATTTGGGGTGACTCAGTCAACATGGCCAGCCGTATGGAAAAGACGAGTTTGCCGGGCACAATTCAGGTGAGTGAAGCTACTTATCAGCTATTAAAAAATCACTATACATTAGAACCACGCGGCCTGATTGAAATCAAGGGCAAGGGCCAAGTGAATACATATTTACTCAAAAGCTAACGGTTTGTTTGAATTTCATCACGCTTAGCCACGCAAATTGCCACTCAGTATTGGTGCATATGCCGCACATCGTATATAATCCGCCACCTGCATTGAGTCGTCGCAAGCGCGGAGAGATGGATGAGCGGTTTAAGTCACCACCCTGGAAAGGTGGCACAGGGGTAACCCTGTCGAGGGTTCGAATCCCTCTCTCTCCGCCAAAAGTTAAAATCAGGCAGTATCACAAAATATCAAAAACCCTAGTAAATACAACACACACAGCCAGTTTATTGCATCATATAGCATCAATTAATAGCTTGCAATCTTACAATAAATTGGGGTAACATTAAGGGGTAACTTAACTTACCCCACTTTGGAGTTACCCCAATATGGCGCTAACCGATACAGCTATACGCACCGCCAAGTCTTTAGATAAGGCTTATAAGATGTATGACGAAGGCGGGCTATTTTTACAAGTTACCCCAAGCGGCGGTAAGTGGTGGCGTTTTAAATATCGCTTTGAGGGAAAAGAAAAACTACTTTCATTTGGCACTTATCCCGAAGTCACATTATTAAGTGCAAGGCAACGGCGCGACCAAGCTAGAACACTATTGGTAAGCGACCCGCCTATTGACCCAAGCGAAAAGCGTAAAGATGAAAAAGCCGAGCGGGTGGCCAATAAAACAAACACCTTCGAGTTATGGGCTGGTAAGTGGTGGCAACACTGGCAAACAAGCAAAAGCCCACGCCATGCCGATTACGTTAAGCGCCGTTTAGAGGCCGATATATACCCCTGCATAGGCAAGTTACCCATTAACGAGATTGAAGCGCACCAAGTGGTTGAGGCCGTTAAGGCGATCGCCGAGCGTGGGGCGCTTGATATTGCCAAAAGGGCGCATCAAACCATTGGCCAAGTATTTAGATACGCCATAGCGCACAGCAAAGAGAGTAAGGCCAAGCGTAACCCTGCGAGTGAAATCAAACCCAGCGACATTATCGAAAGCCGCCAAAAGGTGAATTATGCGCGGGTAGAGCTTAAAGAGTTACCCCAGCTATTGCGCGCTATTGATGCAAGCAGCTCGCAGCCATTGACGCGCCTTGCGGTTAAGTTGATGGCTTTAACTTTTGTACGTACCACTGAATTAATAGGCGCTAAGTGGAGTGAGTTTGATTTTGATGAAAAGCAATGGCGAGTTGCGCCCGAGCGCATGAAAATGAAAACCCCGCATATCGTGCCATTATCGCGCCAAGCAATACACATCTTAGAAACTCTTAAGCCAATGACGGGGCATGGTGAGTTGGTTTTTCCTAACCAAAACAACCATAGCAAGCCCATGAGCAACAACACCATATTAAAAGCCTTAGAGGTGGCGGGTTATAAACACAGAATGACGGGGCATGGCTTTAGAGGGCTAGCTTCAACCGCGTTGCATGAGCAAGGTTTTGACCACCAACATATTGAGCTGCAATTAGCACATCAAGAGCGCAACCAGGTAAGCGCGGCCTATAACCATGCACTTTACCTTAAACAACGTTCAAGCATGATGCAACATTGGGCGGATTATTTAGACGAACTCAAAACGGGTGCAAAAGTAGTAGAGTTTAAGAAAGCGTAAAGTTTAGCTACACCTAGCCCGACGGGGAAAATCCAATAGAATTTGTTGATTAAAATGAGCACTAAAATGAAAAATGAAAAAAATACTGGGAAAGTTGATTCTGTAGACGATTTGTTTAACGATTTGCTTAAAGATGCCGAATATGGAGGAGTACCCGCATTATCATACCTTGAACAAGGCTTGTGTATAGATGACGCCACTAATGCAATGGAAAAACCTGATTTATTACGACTACTAAGTAAGGCCGTTTTATTAGTAGTCATATTGGATAAGGAAAAGGCAAGGCTACAAGGTCAAGTTGCCAATACACAGCAACTAGCTATCACAGCAGGTAGTGTTGCACTCCAAAAGAAGGAAGCCTTTGGGAAAATAGCTCGGCATCAGCTAGCAAAAAAAGGCGGGAAGGGAAGAGGTGAAAAATACAAGCCATTAAAAGAACTCGCCGCACAGTTAGTAAATGCAGGTAAATTCAAAAGCAGACGTAATGCAGCTAAAACAATTGCACCTGAAATTATCGCCAAAAGTAAAGAGCTAGGATTTTTATTAAGTAAAGACCAAGCCGAAACAACAATAACTGGCTGGTTAAAAGAGATGGGTTTGCCAGTAAACATATAACCTTATCCGAGCAAACATATAACCTTAGCTAGTAAGCCAGCTAGTTAACAGTCTTAGCAACTTGCATCATGCAACATCGTAAACAACAACGAGGTTGCATAAATGACAAAAGTAACAATCCCCGAAGCCTTAGCGCAATTCGACCAACTACCTGACAGTGCATTTGTGCGCTTAAATATCGTCAAACGTATTTATGGCGTATCGGCAGCCACGATATGGCGAAATTCTAAAAAGCAGTTAATGCCTTGCCCAGTAAAGCTAAGTGAGAGATGCACGGCTTGGTCTGTTAAAGCCATTCGTGCTGATTTAGCAGCAAAGGCGGTGTAATCATGACCTACGCGAAGCCTAAATACGCGGGCAAGTTTTTTCGAAAAGCATTACCTGATCCAATTTCTTATTACGAAACCCAAAACATCAAGCTTAAAGGTGGTGGTGCATGGCGTGATGCAACGTGTCCGTTTCATAAGGACACTAAACCTAGCTTGCGGGTGAATATAGAAAAAGGCGCCTACAGGTGCATGGTATGTGGCGCGCATGGTGGTGATGTGCTGGCCTTTCACATGCACAAACACGGGCTTAACTTTGTAGAAGCCTGCAAAGAGCTTGGAGCGTGGAGGGTAGCAGCATGAGTGAACTCGACACCATTAAACAAGCGGCAAAATTGATTGCCGCAAACAAAGTAAAAGAGGGTTACAAAGCCGATGCAATACATCAATATCATGACAATGAAGGCAATATCATATATGTACGTTTACGCATGGTTAATACCAATGGCGATAAGTGGATTAGACCGCTTAGCCGTGATGATGCTGGCAACTGGACACAGCTAAAAGAGCCACAATTCCCCAATGGCAAGCCACTGTATAACTTGCACTTGCTAGCAAAAGAACCTGATAAAACGGTTTTTATCGTAGAAGGTGAAAAATGCGCCGATGCACTCACTAAGCTGGGATTATTGGCAACCACTAGCGGCGGTGCGACAAGTGCCAAAGATGCAAACTGGCAGATACTTGCAGGGCGTGAAGTGACGCTATGGCCTGATAATGATGATGCAGGTTTGCAATATGCCAATGATGTAACGGCAAAACTCACCCGCCTAGCAACGGTAAATCAGATTGATATTGTAGCGCTCAATCTACCCGCTAAAGGCGATTGTTACGACTGGCTAGCGCAATTTAAGCAAGAGCATGGCCACGATGCAACAAAGGCGGATGTTGAGGCTTTACCGCTTAAAACCGACCTTATACAAGTGCCTACAAGCGAAGATTTACAGGCGGGTGATGCAAAGGTATTGCCGCAAACCGATGATGAAGTGATTGCACGGCTGGCAACGCTTAAACCGTTAGAATATGACCGCGTAAGAGTGGCAGAAGCCAAAGCATTAAAGGTGCAAGTCAAAACTCTTGACGGCATGGTAAAAGCTAACCGTGAAAGCCTAAAACAAAGTGACTCACCCTTTGCAGATATTGAGCCGTGGCAAGAGACAATCGCACCCGCGCAACTGCTAGACGAGCTCACTTGCACGATACAACGATTTATTGTGCTGGATAAACACCAAGCACAATCCGCTGCGCTATGGGTTGCTGCTTGCTGGTTTATTGATGTGATTGATTGCGCGCCGATTGCTTTAATCAACGCACCTGAAAGGGCTTGCGGTAAAACACAATTACTCACTGTATTGGCGAGATTAGCACCTAGAACCGCGCAAGCGAGTGGCATAAGCCCGAGTGTTTTATTTCGCATGATTGAAGCCTACCAGCCAACACTTTTCATAGATGAAATTGAGACTGTGCTTAAGGATAACGACGACTTACGCGGTTTAATCAACGCAGGGCACACCCGCGATATGCCCTATGTTTGGCGTAGCGTTTCAAAAGGTGACGATTGGGAACCTAGACGCTTCAATGTTTGGGGTATGAAAGCCATTGCAGGCATTAACGCCATTAAGCTTGCGGAAACAGTAACAAGCCGTTCGATAGTGTTTGAGTTACGCAGAAAAACAGCTAATGAAAACGTTGAAAGATTGCGCCGCGCCGAGGCTGGTTTATTTGAAACGCTAGCCGCTAAGTTAGCAAGGTTTGCTGATGATTATGCAGAGGCAGTACAAAAAGCCAGTATTGATTTACCCGATGCGCTAGGCGACCGCGAGCAAGACAATTGGGAGCCGTTGCTACAGATTGCTTCGGTTGCGGGTAGCCATTGGCCTAACACTGCATTAAACGCGGCTCTAAGGCTCTCTGATTCAACGCAAACCCCTATGAGTAGTGCCAATGAATTGCTGGCCGATATTCAAGAGATATTTGAATCTAAGCAAGTCATTAAGATAAGCACGACAGAGCTAATCAATGCACTTTGTGATGATGTTGAAAAATCATGGGCGACCTACAACAGGGGAAAGCCGTTAAGCCCGCGACAACTATCAAGCAAACTTAATGATTATGGCATTGCATCAAAAACCATTCGCACCAATAGCTATGAAACTGCAAAAGGCTTTGAGTGTGAACAATTCAATGATGCGTTCGCACGTTATCTCGCAGACCCCTAAAATTTGCCGTCACAAAGTAACATTTTGCTAGACACCAATAACTATGGGCTTGTCAGCGTTACTGATGTTGTTACTGTTACGGATAGCATGAGTAACAATTGTGACGTTGTTACGGATGGCAAAACAATAGGTAACAGAAAGGTAACACTTAAACCCACGCCAATACTGGATTGTGACGTTGTTACGGATAAATCAACTATTTTAGATGGTGCTACGCAAGCACGTAATAATGACAATCAGATTGTGAGGTTTTGATTATGTGCATAATCAACACAGCAACAGAATTGTTAGAGATGATGCGTTTAGGTTGTTACACGATTGAAGTCAAAGGCGGTGTGCTAGAAGTATCGCCCGCGTTTTCGATTGATGACGAAATGGCAGATTTAATCAAATTACATAAGGCAGAGTTAATCAAACTATTAGAAAGCGAAAAGGCTAACAATGACTAATACAGCCGACGTTAAAGAGCCTATGACAATTGATAGCAACCTGAATTGGGGACTTCCAATGCCACTAACACCTGCAGAACGACAACACCGTAGACGGGCAAGACTACCCAGACGAATAGACTACTACCCGTCTGCCGAGGTGAGAGCTATCATCGATGAAGAACTTACCAAAATCATACAAAAGAACGGTGGCCATCTAAGCGTTGACTCTACCTATGCATCATTCTTGAACAGAATGATATTGCTAGCTTACAAAGCTTTTAAGAAGCAAAAGTGACCTGAATTTACTCACTCGATAAAAGTGGGGTGGCGCGAGTCAGCTTCAAAACCAAGCTGCTCTTGCATCTAACCGGCCGCTTCTCGCAGTCGGCGTAGCACCCTCTAAAAAAGCAACGCCAGCGTCCAAAAATCCTCCTATAGTTGGAGGAATTACAGCTTTACATTATCATTGTGTATACCTACGACTGTAGGAGCATGGTCGAGTATTGAAGTTTTAGTTAAGGGAGGAAGCTTGATGAAACTATTAATAATAAAGCTACTGAACGCGTTTAATTACCTGCTTACTGGACTTTGGTGGCTGGCACTAATAGGAATACATCTTTACACCATAGTCTTTTCGTACAAGATGCATGGAATATTTGCAGCAATAGTTACTGCGCTGTTTGTTGGTGCATCACAGATGTTTTATTTCGTATTGACATGGGGCCATTTCAACTCCATCGTCAACCCTTATTCAACAGAAATATTTATTTCTTTGTGCTGGTTTGCAGCAACTTTCTTGCTGTCTATGTTGGTGGTAACAGTTCAAGAAAAAATGAAAAGCAACTAGATAATGGCTTCTCGATATGCGCTCATTGGACTGATTCTCACCTTTGTCTCGGGAATGGCTCATGCTGAATACATTGTCACTGGTGATGTTCGAGGCAATGTATGTTCTGGATTTGTAATAAAGAGTTGTGAGTTCAGGAAATTGTCGGCTGTCAAAGGGGATGACGGAAAGCTATATGAGTTGGCTAAAAGTTTTGGTTCGGTTGACGAGTACAAAAGCGGGATTAATACATGCTGGATACATACGAAGAGTACAAACCTGGGCCTTATATCGTGGGGGATAAACACCATCCGTCAGCCTGTTTTTTATGAAAAGACAAAATTAGGTAAGTATGAAGAGCTTGATGTCGATTACGTTGTGTTTAAGTGCTTAAAGAAATAACAGTCGGTATTTCACTCTTAATTACCACTGATTGCATTGAAGATTATTCGGGATTGAATCCAAAACACTTCAAGAGTATAATGTGGTTATCGCCGATTTGTATTCCAGCTTGCGGGGCGATTCATAAATACCTGCTAAATCCGGAACAAGACCCGTTTTTAGCTTTCAGGCTGAACCGGGTTTTCTGTTTTATACGACTAGCGGCCGTTAACCGCTGAGGGGATTTATTCCAACTTGCTGCCCTCGACACCCTGTCAAACTAGCTAAACGAGGAGAAGTAACATGTCAGACAATATCGGAACGCTCACCAACCCCAAACGACGTTATCACAGAATCGACCGCTGGCGTGGTTACTATGTTCCAGCCCTAGCTATTGCAGGCAGTAGCGACACTGGATCATATAGCGACAGTCCCTGCCCTTCAGATGAGGTAGCCAAAGAATTAAACCGGCTACGCAAGGAGGCACTGCGCCCAGCAGGCATTCACTCTCGCACAAGGTGGGGCACATCCAGCAATCTATTCTGTGCAAAACGCTGGTTAGTGGTTAGCCAAATTGATTTTGCAAAGGCAGCAGCTTTAGTCAGAAATTGGATTGACGAAAATCGCCGCACCACCTCATACATTCACGATGCAAACTTGGATGCTTATTTTTCATGAGACACCCCGGAGGATGAAGACGAACTCGAATACGAACAAACTACAGAAGGAGAAATAAGATGAACGAGAATCCATCCCCCAAGGTTTATAAGGTACTTGTGGATGACAATTATCACTACATGGATGCTGACTGGCGTTACGAGCATGGCTCGTTTTCTTCGTTGGAAGAAACACTGCAGGCCGCAAAACTGCTGGTTGATTTGTATCTGGAAGACGCCTATGCGCCCGAAATGACTGCCGATGACCTTTACGAAAGCTATGCCACATTTGGGCCCGACCCATTTATACAGTCGAACACCGAAGATAAGGTTACATTCTCAGCTTGGGGTTATGCCAAGGAGAGGTGCGAAGAAATATGTAACTCCTCATCGAGTGCTCATCAACCATCTCAAGTAACCATGGAGGGTGAACTTTCAATAAATGACGCCATAATATTTGCAAGTGCAGCCCATGAGGGCCAATTGGACAAAGCGGGTGAACCTTACATCCTTCATCCTCTCCGGGTGATGCTGAAGCTAACCACCGATGAGGAAAGGATTGCAGCAGTACTTCATGATGCCGTTGAGGACTGCGAGTGGGTCACACTTGATTTTCTTCGTGCCAAAGGGTTCAGCGAATCCGTGATTGAAGCCATCGACTCCGTCACCAAGCGAGACGGAGAAGATTACGATAGTTTTGTTCAGCGTGCTGCGGCAAACCCTATAGGCCGGAGAGTGAAACTCGCTGATCTTGAGGATAACTGTGACTTATCACGCATCAGGAACCCAACGGAGCGTGATTACAAGCGCACCGAGAAATACCAAAGGGCGATTGAAATTATCAAGAATCTGGACATCGCAGACGCAAACAAATCTGCGCAAGAGCGGGAGGAGGCTATCATGAAAGTTAAAGTATCGGAAAAGATAAAATCTGCGCTAGAGGGTTTGGACTGTAAATTTCTTTCCGAGCCAGTGCAATCAATGCGTCGCAGGATTGCGGCCCAGAGGGAGCGGGGAAAACGACAGAGTCAAGCCGGGACGGAACCACCGATCCCGGAATAGGCTCGCCCACGCGGCACCAATTGCTTCGATCGTGGATATTACGTAACATTAAGCAAAGGAAATAATCATGAAATCAAAAAATTCAACACCTCATGGGCAGACAGTGCCGGGGCGGTTCGATCTCTCGAAGCTGAAATCAACGCCAGAGGATTCGGATATCTACAGGGCAGGCTTCGTGCTTGGCGAGACAGTGCACTCCGCACGTCGGAGGCTTATGGCCGAGATGGAGAAACAACAAAGTCAAGCTGGGACGGAACCACCGACCCCGGGAATAGGGGTCGAGTTGCTGATGCCAGGTGGCCCGGGAAAAGTTTAATTTGAGATTGGGAAGAATATGGAGTCGAACATCAAATCAAAATGCAGCTGCATGAACCCGCCATTCGACTATAGGGACTTTATTGCCACCGAAGTTGGGGTAGATATGACCGAAGGGCGCTATGCCGATGTGACTATCGAAACATGCAGGCATTGTGGAAGCGTATGGCTGCGCTATCTCGTTGAGTATGAGTTCTTTAGTCAATCTGGGCGGTGGTATCGGGGCCTAATTACGGCAGATGTTGCTGATTCAGTTACTCCCGAAACTGCAGCAAAAATACTCGAAGATTTGCCTTGGCGATTTGGCGGGGGAAGTTATTTTAATTCCTTTGGATTTCGCGACACTAATCCCATGAGGCTTGGGTGTTTTTGACAGTCAACAGCGTTAGACACGGAGTAATCAATATGAAAATCAGATCACTTATAGCTCTTGGGTTATTGGTCGGTCTCTGTGGTTGTACAAAAACAGATATTAATTTAGGGAACTGGAAAACTAAGGCTGATGGAGATCGGTATGTTCTGCTTACAGAAAAGGATGCCAAGAAGATAGGGGAGATGACTCGACCGCCATCTCCGTATGGGCGAGGGGACTGGGATAAGGTTAAAGACGTTGGTGAGATGCCTGAGAAGATAAAACCAGCACTAACCCCATATGCGATCACAGTTGTTGATCATAGTTTTGCTTTTCTTGAGGTTTCACCATCCCCGAATAAGAACAGTTCGTTCGATGATGTCGAGTGGGGATGGAAAGTGACGCTCGAAAACAAGAGCAAATATGATGAAATTTATGCCTATGGTGGTTACGCATTATTCGACAAAGATGGATTCCTTCTAGTTAAAACCGGCATGGATTGGGACAACTGGGATGACGAGGAATATGGGGTGCTAATCAAGGCGGGTAGTCGAGTAGTTATCAAGGGTTCTGATCACTGGCGGGTGAATAGAGCGTCGAAGCCATATTCACCAACACGAGTGGCCAGTGGTGATTACAGATTATTTTTAAGACATGGCAATGTTGAATATGAAGCTAGAGTTGGCTCAGAACCGCCGTCAGCCGAATGATGGCTGTCTTTTACCAACCCGAAGGTTATAGAGAAAAACCTCCCCTTCGCCTTCAAAGCATTTGGAGAAATTTATGCTGAAAATCAATCGGGAAGACTTACCGGGAGCGAAGTCGTTTCAAGAGTACAAAGCGTCATGCGGGAAGCCGGTTCCGGTGGGGCTAGGCTACGCAGTTTCGACAGGGCAGCTCTCGGGCGAGCAGGCGGACGAGTTGTTGCGAAAAGCAATCAAAACCAAGACACCGCTAGAGGGGTACGATCTCCTGATGCCGGGAGACCCGGCGATAGTGTAGCCTGGGATGCGTCCGACGTAACATCGCTGGACAACGTCCGGCGTTACATGCAGGATCGTCATATTGACACGCGCAAGGTTCAGGACGACATCAAATAGATGCTCGGCCTTGACCAATTGCCGGACAATCAGGACTTCATCCTGGCCGATGACAACTACTACGGGCGCGTATCGGCACGTGTGGACCAGTTCAGGGATGAGGTCAGCTTAAAAACAGGTTGATAACAGGAATAAAGAGAGCAGTACGCGCGCGAGGGCAGCATAATCAATTCAAATAATTAATTTATAAAACAATGATATAAATCAATTGGTTAAGTTATGTTACAAAGAGTTTTTAAGTCTAATAAAATCAAAGCATAAATTTCTAAAGTAGAAAGAGTTATATCCATAAAACATTAGTCAATAAGGGCTATTGTTAGCAAAACTAATCAGTAGATAATAAGAATATGCTGGATATAATATGGCTAACTTATTCGAAATGTTTTTGTAGATAAATTTTAAAGGCAAATGTTAATGGAACTCGACTTGGGCATCGAAGTGAGCGAAGTAACTTTCGATGAGTTTGAACGTCGAAAAACTCCAAGGGTGAGTATTTCAATAAATGACATTCGAAGCAAAGATTATTTTGCAAATAATTTTTATAAGGTAGAACAGTTACCAACTGAAGTTGATTTAGGCATCGAAGTGAGCGAAGTAACTTTCGATGAGTTTGAGCGTCGAAAAGCTCCTAGGGAAAATAGATCTATAAATGTGTAATCTAATTAAACCTGCCCGTGCAATGAGATTAGAACATAAAGCTAATTCATTGACTCGATAAAAGAGTTTCTGGCGCCCATAAAAGACTGTCAAATAATTGACGATTCAGGCAGCAAGATAGCACTATGGCAAAGCAATTTACTTACTCGTAAAAAGAGGTCACATTCAATTTATTGGGGTAACTTTGGGGGGTAACCTCAATATTCATATTTTATAATGCCTTATATATAAAGGATTACAAAATACTTTATGAATCCCTCTCTCGCAACTAGTGCATAATATCAAAGAAATCCAAATCTTCAGTGCCGACATAGTGCCTAATGTCAGCGCTGGTGCCCTTTTCAGATATGTCGAATTCTTCAAACTCATCACCCGCTAAGTCTTCCAGCATTTGATCTAATAATTTAATTTTATCTGGGCTTGCTTTTGTTGGGGTAGCCATATTAAACCTTACCTTTCAGTATTTCAAAACCAGCAACCTGCTGGTATTTATCAATTAGCATTTTTCGTGCCATGTTTTTAATGTACATTGTCCTGGCTATTTTTATTCAAAATTTTTGTTATCACTTCGGTTTCTGGATATGATTAATGATGTCAATCAATAAATGGCTTATATGGAACAAGCATTAGAACAGGCGCCAATAGCGCCAGCCTTCAGGCAGGCTTTCTGGTATTGGCTAAAGCTGGGTTTTGTCAGTTTTGGCGGGCCAGCCGGGCAGATCGCGGTTATGCATCATGATTTAGTAGAAAACAAGCGCTGGATTTCTGAAAAGCGGTTTTTGCATGCACTGAATTATTGCATGGCGCTGCCAGGGCCTGAAGCGCAGCAGCTGGCAATCTATATCGGCTGGCTCATGCATCGCAGCTTAGGTGGCGTGATTGCAGGCGGGCTGTTTGTGCTGCCTTCGCTGATGATTTTAATGCTGCTCAGCTATGTTTACATGCGTTTTGGCGATGTGCCCGCTGTAGCGGGCGTGCTGTATGGTATTAAGCCCGCAGTGGTGGCGATTGTGCTGTTTGCGGCGTACAGGATCGGCTTGCGTACGCTTAAAAATGGTGCGCTGTGGAGTATCGCAGCTGCGTCATTTGTGGCGATTGCTATTCTTAAAGCACCGTTCCCACTTATTGTGTTAAGCGCTGCAATTATTGGATACATCATGCATCGTTTTCGGCCGGTGTTGCTTGCGAGTGGAGGCGGGCATCTGGCCAGCCAGAAAGGCTATGGAAAAGCAGTCATTGATGACGATACGCCAACACCCAGCCATGCACGGTTTAGTGTTAAAGGCTTTGTAAAAATTTTGATGGTTGGCATAGCGATATGGCTGGCAGGCATGCTGTTATTGATATTGCGTTATGGCTGGGATGCCACTCTTACGCAAATGGCGTGGTTTTTCACCAAGGCGGCCTTGCTCACTTTTGGCGGCGCGTATGCGGTGTTGCCTTATGTGTTTCAAGGTGCGGTAACGCATTACGGTTGGCTTTCCGCAGCACAAATGATGGATGGCTTGGCATTGGGTGAAACCACACCGGGCCCGCTGATTATGGTGGTGGCGTTTGTGGGCTTTGTGAGCGGCTGGTCGCATGTTCCGCTTGCAGACCCGCTGGTAGCGGGCATTGTGGCGGCTTGCGTCGTTACTTTTTTTACGTTTTTGCCATCATTTATTTTTATATTTGTTGGCGCGCCGCTGATTGAATCGACGCAGGACAATCTAAAACTCACCGCGCCGCTCACTGCGATTACCGCCGCAGTAGTAGGGGTGATTACCAGCCTAGCGGTGTTTTTTGCCCAGCATATTTTTTGGCCAGGCGGCTTAGAGGCTGGTACAGATTGGATTGCGTTGCTGGCCACTGTGGCAGCAGGATTTGTTTTGTTTAGATTTAAGCTGAATATTATTAAATTGATCGGAATTTTTGCGCTGTTCGGGCTGATGCACCACTGGCTGATTTAAGCCTGTTAGATAATTACAGGAAGAAGAAAAGCGCGCTTGTTTTAAGCGCGCTTTTGTCATTGGTTAATATAACTATTAAGCGGCCTGTTTAGAAGGCTGCCTGATTTTTTCCATAATGATGGCTGATAGCTCTTCAACAGAGCGGCTGGTGGAATCTGCCCAGGTAATGCCGGCATTACGCATCAAGTTTTCCGCAGTGGCAATTTCTTTTTTGCAGTTCTCAAGTGAGGCATAAAAACTACCATTTCTGCGCTCGTTACGCACGGCATGTAGACGCTCTGGCTTGATGGTGAGGCCAAAAATCTTGTCGGTATGTTTATGCAGCACAGCTGGCAGGGTGCCACGTTCAAAATCTTCTGGAATTAAGGGGTAGTTAGCCGCCTTGATGCCAAACTGCATGGCAAGGTAAACGCTGGTAGGAGTCTTTCCGCAACGAGAAACGCCGATTAAAATTACTTGCGCTTCTTCTAAGCCTGTATTCGTCATGCCGTCATCATGATTCAGAGTAAAGTTAACGGCATCCATACGGTCGTTGTATTTGCTTCCCATGACGCTATGCGCAATGCCGGCCCCGGTGAGCGGCTTTTGATCAAGCTCTACGCCTAAGGGATCGATAAATGTGTTGAACAGATCGATAAAATAGGCATTGGATTTTTTGATGGCGTTGCGCAATTCCATATTGCCCAGTGACATAATCACCACCGGGCGTGCACCGTTCTCTTCAGCGGCTTGCTGGATGGCATCTTGCGCCAGCTTGATTTTATCCAGCGTGTCAGTAAACGGCATGCGTACCTGGGTAAAGTTAGTGCCAGGAAAATGCTCAAGCAGCTTGCCTAAAGCGCCTGCAGTAATGCCGGTGCCGTCTGAAATAAAGAATGCGGTACGATTTATCATGATTCAATATCCATAATTGATTAGTTGCTATTTCTTGGTGAGTCGCTGCCAGGTAGCCACTACAGTATCCGGGTTAAGCGAGATGGATTTAATCCCCTCTGCCACCAGCCACTCGGCAAAGTCCGGATGGTCTGATGGGCCTTGTCCGCAAATGCCCACATATTTGCCCAAGCGATTGCAGGTATGAATGGCCATTTTAAGCAATTCTTTGACAGCATCGTTGCGCTCGTCAAAACCATCGGCCAATATGCCTGAATCGCGATCCATTGCCAATGTGAGTTGAGTCAGGTCGTTTGAGCCGATTGAGAAACCATCAAAATAGTGCAGAAATTGTTCAGCCAATAGTGCATTTGATGGAACTTCGCACATCATAATCAGGCGCAAACCATTTTCGCCCCGTTTGAGACCATTCGCCGCCATGATGTCAATTACGGCTTTCGCCTCCTCGATGGTGCGAACAAATGGAATCATTAACTCTACGTTGGTTAACCCCATTTCATCGCGCACTTTTTTCATGGCGATACATTCCATCGCAAAGCATTCTTTGAAGTCGTCAGCAATATAACGCGCTGCGCCACGGAAACCAATCATCGGGTTTTCTTCGTCCGGTTCGTAAATCTCGCCGCCCACCAGTTTTTTGTACTCGTTAGATTTGAAGTCAGACGTCCGTACAATCACCGGTTTTGGATAAAACGCTGCGGCAATCGTTGCCACGCCTTCAGCCACTTTATCAATGTAGAACTGTTTAGGGCTTGAATAGCCGCGCGCACGGTTTTTAATCGTGGTTTGAATTGCATGCGGCATGGCCTCTGCATTTAAAATCGCCTTAGGGTGAATGCCGACCATGTTGTTGATCACAAACTCCAGTCGCGCTAAGCCCACACCGTCGTTGGGTGTTTTTGCAAAACCGAATGCCATGTCGGGATTGCCGACGTTCATCATGATCTTGCAAGGCGCAGGGGCGAGTGCCGATTGCGTCTGGGTGCTGACATCGAATTCAATTGCGCCATGGTAAACAAAGCCAGATTCACCTTCAGCACATGAAACGGTTACAATCTCGCCTTCACGCAAAACGTCCGTTGCGTTGACTGCGCCTACAATCGCTGGAATGCCGAGTTCACGCGCAATAATCGCCGCGTGACAGGTGCGGCCGCCACGGTTGGTTACCAAGGCACTGGCGCGCTTCATCACCGGTTCCCAGTTAGGGTCTGTCATGTCGGCGACCAATACATCTCCAGGCTGAACTTCGTGCATGTGTGCCGGATCCAGCACGATACGTACTGGGCCAACGCCCACTTTTTGTGTCACGGCACGGCCAATCACCAATGGCTTTTCGCTATGCTTGTTTAATGTGAATGTCTCTGTGACGTTGTTTGCCGATTCCTGTGATTTCACGGTTTCAGGGCGAGCCTGCAGAATATACAGCTTGTTGTCCACGCCGTTTTTGCCCCACTCAATATCCATCGGGCAGCCGTAGTGTGCTTCAATCGTCATGGCGTAGCGGGCTAACTCTAAAACATCCGCATCGCAGAGTGAGTAACGGTCGCTGTCTGCTGAATCAACATCGACGGTATGGGTGCTTTTGCCCGCACGTGTGGCATCGCTAAACACCATTTTAATAAGTTTTGAGCCAATAGTGCGGCGCACAATCGAAGGCTTGCCTTGAGCTAGGGTTGGCTTGTGTACATAGAACTCATCCGGATTCACAGCCCCTTGCACGACGGTTTCGCCCAAACCATATGAGGAGGTAATAAACACCACATCCTTGAAGCCTGATTCAGTATCGATAGTGAACATCACGCCGGCACAGCCAATATCGCTGCGCACCATTTGCTGCACGCCGGCAGAGAGCGCCACATCCGCATGCACGAAGCCCTTGTGTACGCGGTATGAAATGGCGCGGTCGTTATATAAAGAGGCAAATACTTCCTGAATGGCGTGCTTGATATTGTCCAAGCCCTGGATGTTCAGGAACGACTCTTGTTGACCCGCAAAGGATGCATCAGGCAAATCCTCTGCTGTGGCAGAAGAACGCACCGCAAAGGTGGCGCCATTTCCGGATTTTGCAGTCAGGATGGCATAGTTTTCAGCAATGGCTTTGTCCAGCGCGGGTGGAAAAGGTGCAGCCATGATCCATTCGCGAATCTGCTTGCCACATACTGCAAGTGCTTGCGTATCATCTGCATTGAGCTTATCAAGTAAATCATTAATCTTTTTGTCTAACCCGTTTTGCGCCAAAAATTCACGGTAGGCATCGGCTGTTGTTGCAAAGCCCGTTGGCACACGCACGCCCTTAGCTGATAGCTGAGAAATCATCTCTCCTAAAGAAGCGTTTTTACCGCCGACAGAAGGGACGTCGGTGTTTCGTAGATTTTCAAATGGAATAACGTGGGCTGACATGATAGTTCCTTCGATGTTCAAACAGGGGATTAAAATAATTTTTACAATGCAGTTACATTTTGCCTAAATAAGCAGGCGCTGTCACCTGAAAATTAGCGACTCAAGACTAAATTTTTGTGCACGTGCTGGAGTTGGCATATTAAAAGTCTTCACTGTCGGCTAAAATGATGATGAACGATGAGAAAATGGCGCTCAGTTGATGTGTGCATCAAAAACTAAAAACATTGAATAACACTTATGGTTGCAGCAATCCCCAATAAAATCACAGTTAAGAGCACCGCGCGTTTGCATATGGGGTTTTTTGACCTGCACGGCGGCCTAGGGAGAAAGTTTGGCGGTATAGGGTTGAGCCTGGCTGCGCCTTTGGTTGAATTGACGGCAATCTTTGCTGAGAATAAACAAGCGCAGGTCACAGGCTCTCCCCAAGTTCCTGCAGCAACGGTGGCGCGGGCATCCGCCATTACGGAACAGCTGATTAAAAAGCTGCAGCATGCTGGCGGTGTCAGTCTTAATATTCTGCAGCATATTCCTGAACATGCAGGATTAGGTTCCGGCACACAGCTGGCTTTGGCTGTCGGGGCGGCTATCAACGAGCTATACCGGCTAAAGTTAAGCACGTCACAAATCGCCGAGTTAACCGGGCGTGGCGGCCGCTCCGGCATCGGCATTGCAGCTTTTGACTATGGTGGATTATTGATTGACGGCGGACGTGCTTCTAACACTGCGACTGGTACGGCATTGTCAAAAGTACCGCCTTTGTTGGCACGTTATGATTTTCCAGAGCAATGGCGTATTTTACTGATATTGGATACCAGCCAGCCGGGGATTCATGGGAAAAATGAGCTGGAGGCGTTTAAACGGTTGCCGGTGTTTTCTGAAAACCTGGCGGCGCATTTGTGCCGGCATGTGCTGATGCAGGCGATGCCGGCATTAGTCGAGCAGGATTTAACGGCCTTTGGTAATAGCATTCAGGAATTGCAAGCGCATGTTGGCGACTATTTTGCGCCAGCGCAAGGCGGGCGTTATGCAAGCCCTCAAATCGGGACAATATTGTTGCACTTGGCGCATGCGGGTATGGCCTGCTTTGGGCAAAGCTCATGGGGGCCGACAGGGTTTGCCGTGTTTGAAAATGAACAGGCTGCGATGAGCATGCTGGATGCATTGCAGCAGCAATTTGCAGCATTTAACAATATTTCGTACCAAATCGTGCGCGGCAATAATACTGGCGCACGCATTCAATTGGATTAAGATTATGGAAAAAGTCTCGATTTTACATCTCATTACTGCAGCAAAAAATGCCAGTCCGTTTGACGTGAACATGGCATTCGATGCCGGGTTTGATAAGATCATGCCTTACACGCATGTTGAGTTGGACGAAGTGGCGGGTTTGGCGCAGGACGCGATTTTTTCGCGCAGCCCTTCCGGCATCAAGCGCGAGGCGATTTTTGTAGGCGGACGTGATATCGACTTAACCATGGATATGCTGGAAGCTGCGCGGAGAGCCATGTTTCCGCCGTTTCAGTTTTCAGTATTCGCAGACCCTTCAGGTGCGTTTACCACGGCTGCGGCCATGCTGGCAAAAGTAGATTTCCATCTTAAAAGGCATTTTCAAACCAGTCTGAGTGGCAAGAAAGTGGCTGTGTTTGGGGCAACCGGCCCGGTAGGTGGTTGCGTGGCCGTGATCGCCGCCAGACAGGGCGCACAGGTCGAACTGGTTGCGCATAGCAGCACGGAGGCCGCGCGAGACAAAGCGCAAAGTTATAACCAGCGTTATGGCACTAGTATCGGCTATGTGGATGGCATGAATGAGGTCGCAAAGCAGGCCGTGCTGGATAAGGCAGATATTGCGCTATGTACGGCAGCGGCGGGAGTTCGTGTGATTACGGCTGCACAAATTGCGCATTCCAGATCGCTGAAAGTTATTGCCGACGTGAACGCGGTTGCACCGACTGGTGCTGAAGGCGTAGATGTAATGGCGGATGGCGTGGCGATTGCTGCAACTGACGTTATCGGTATAGGCGCGCTGGCGATTGGCAATTTGAAATATGCCACGCAACACAACTTACTCAAACAAATGCTGGCCACAGATAAACCGCTTTATCTGGAGTTTATGGCAGCGTTTGAAATGGCGCAAAATCTAGCAGGCGCCTAAAATGATAATCATCGCCGCAACCTCGGCGCGTGGCTATGCGCAAGCGGCAGCGTTCGGCGGTTATAAGGTCGTCACGCTGGACGTCTTTGCCGATGCGGATACACAGCGCATTGCTGAACAAGCCTTCAAGCTGAAAATGCATGCGCAGGGTGCAGATGCGGAGGATTTCAAACGTATTTTTGCACAAATAAACCTCGATGATGTGGATGGTTTTTTGTATGGAAGCTTGTTCGATGCCGAACCTGAATTGTTAAGCTGGGTTGCGGAACGTGTGCCTTTACTTGGCAATACGCCGGAGGTGCTTGAACAGGCGAAGGGTTTTGATTTTTTCAAGTTATTGGATGCGCTTAACATTACACATCCAGAAGTATGCCTAGATGCGCCTGAAGTTGCGGCGAACTGGCTTTCAAAAAAACTGGGCGGTAGCGGCGGCACGCACATCAATCCTGCGAATCAAGGCGAAGCGGGCGGTTATCCTCAGAAGATTTATTATCAGAAAGAAATAGCTGGAAAGCCTGTATCCATGCTATTTGTGGCTGATGGCAAAACGGCAAAGCTAATCGGCTTTAATCTGCAATTTGTTGCGCCATTTGCAGATATGCCGTATCGCTTTGCGGGCGCTGTGAGTGGAATAGATTTGCCTGCGCAGGCACAGCAACAGTTTTGCCATGCTGCACAGCAGTTAACGGCTGCTATGGGATTGCGCGGCATCAATAGTCTTGATGCGATATTGGATGGCGAAACGCTGTTGATTTTGGAACTGAATCCAAGATTAAGTGCGACTTTTCATTTGTATCCAAATTTGTTTGCGGCTCATATGCAAGGCTGCGCGGGGAATTTGATGGGTTTTTCACTGCAACAAGCACCAGCCAAGGCCCAGTTGATTTTGTATGCGGATGATGCAGTTGAAATTCCAATCGATTTTGCCTGGCCAGATTGGGTGGCCGATATTCCATCTGTGGTGGATAAAGCATCCAGTGTTAAAATCGCCCATAACGCCCCGATTTGTACAGTGCTTGCGGAGGCGGAAAATGCTGATTCGGCATATATATCAGTGTTACAAAAAGCACAAAAATTAAGAGAGATAATTTATGACTAAATTGGACGCCGGCTTATGGCCTAGCATCAATGCGCTTTCCGGCCCATTGGTACAGCAATTGATTGACAATGCCCGGGCGTTGCAAATCGGTGTGTCAACGCATGAATCCGGCGCGACTGTTGTTGATGCGGGCATTCTGCATGCAGGCAGTGCAGAGGCGGGGCGATTGATTGCGGAAATCTGTATGGGTGGTTTGGGCAAGGTGGAGTTGAGCGACAAAACGGCTTTTAAAGACTGGCCTTCAGGTATCAAAGTGCAGAGTAAAAGCCCTGTATTGGCATGCCTTGGCAGCCAGTATGCGGGCTGGGCGCTTAGTAATGAAAGTGGCCACGAAAAATTCTTTTCGCTCGGCAGTGGCCCTGCGAGGGCTATTGCGCAGCGTGAAGAACTGTTTAAAGAACTTGGATATAAAGACAGCGCACAAAACACGGTACTGGTGCTGGAAACGGACAAGATTCCGCCGATGGCGATCATTGAAAAAATCACGCGGGATACAGGCGTGCAAGCCAAAAATCTAACGCTGATATTGACGCCGACGACCAGTATCGCGGGCGTGGTGCAAATCGTGGGGCGCGTGCTGGAAGTGGCGCTGCATAAGGCGCATACGCTGCACTTCCCGCTGGCGAATATCATAAGCGGCAATGGCGAAGCGGTTCTGCCGCCAGTTTCCAAAGATTTTATGACGGCGATGGGGCGTACCAACGATGCGATTTTATTTGGCGGTTTTGTGCAGCTCAATGTGAATTGCAGTGACGATGAGGCCAGAAAATTAGCACAAGAGTTACCCAGCAGCGCCTCAAAAGATTACGGAAAAACGTTTGCCGAAGTGTTCAAGTCTTACAATATGGATTTTTACCAGATTGATCCGCTGCTATTTTCTCCCGCAAAAGTGACAATTAACAACCTGGAAACGGGCAATAGTTTTGTTGCTGGCGAGTTTAATAGCCAGCTAATAAATAAATCATTTAATATTTAATTCAATTAGTTATTTATTTAATTTAATGTAAATTATAAATTGCGCATTCCCATTTTTACAGACGATGCTGGCTGGCATGGTGAGCAGCTTAAACAGGCTTTTGCTATACATGGTGTAGAGGCGGTTTTTGTATCGCTACAAGATTGTGCGATTGACCTTTCTGGCAATCAACCGCACATTTATATTCCCGAGGTTGATGAATTACCCAAAGCCGCATTCGTGCGCAGCGTTGCGGGCGGCACGTTGCAGCAGATCACCACGCGCCTGAATATTTTGCACATCCTGAAAATGCTAGGCGTCAGCGTTTACAACGACGGTAGAGCAATTGAGCGCACCGTGGATAAAGCCATGACCAGTTTTTTGCTGCATCAGGCAGGCATCGCCACGCCGCTAACCTGGGTGTGTGAATCGCGCCAGCAAGCGCATGCGATTATTAAGAATGACTTAAAAATCAATCAGCAAATGGTCATCAAGCCGTTATTCGGTTCGCAAGGGCAGGGTGTGCGTTTGCTTGATACGCAAAGCGCGTTACCTTTGCCGATGGATGATTTTGTTGATGGCGTGTTTTATTTGCAGGCGTTTATCGAAGCGCCACATGATTACCGCGTGTTTGTTGTAAATGGCCACGCTGTTGCCGCCATGCGCCGTAGCGGCGCTGATTGGCTGCATAACGTGGCGCAAGGCGCGCAATGTACAACTTCCGATGAATCTGACGTGATGAGTCTGGCTGTACAGGCGACCAAGGCGTTGGATATTGCTTATTGTGGCGTGGATATTATCCGTGACAGCAAAGGTAAGCTATGGGTGCTGGAAGTGAACAGCATCCCTGCCTGGCGGGGCCTGCAAGGAGTCTCTTCGGTGAATATAGCACAAATTCTGGCGGATGATTTTTTAAGGCTCGCTCAATAGCATGCACCAGAACCAACTATTAGCGGACGCCTTCAAGGCCGCATGTATGGCAGAGCTTGAAGCTTTAAAGCCGGGCAATGTGCACATCTTTGCAGATGGCCACGGTATGACGGTACAGTGTTTTATTCTAAGTGCCGAAGCCGCCTCTAAAGTGATCGTCAACGCTGGCTTTAGCTTGGGCGAGCGCATTTTATCGAGCGTTGAAGCCACGCAAAAAGTGGTGAACTGCAATACCAATTTGGGTGTGATTTTACTGTGTGCGCCATTACTTCACGCAGCTTTGCTGCCAAGTTCAGACACATTCGCTGAAAAACTATCAAGTGTGCTTGCTAACACCACCGTCAGCGACGCTGAACATGCTTTTGCCGCAATCCGTTTGGCGAAACCTGCCGGGCTAGGTGAGAGTGCGCAATATGATGTGTATCAGCCTGCTAATTGCACGCTGCTGCAAGCCATGCTAGAAGCCGCACCGCGCGATATGATCGCGCAGCAATATGCGAATAACTATGTCAATGTTGTAGATGGCTTGGCACACTACCGGCAAATGCTAATACAATGGCAGCGCCCGGCCTGGGCTGTCACGGCGCTGCATTTGCACTTTATGACACGTTTTTTAGATAGCCATCTTGTACGCAAATACGGTGAAACCGTTGCCAGGCTTGTGCAGGAAGAGGCGGCGGCGCATGAAGCAGAATTATTAAAAGCTTATAATCCAAAAAATTATCAGGCGCCCTTGCTAAGGTTTGATGCAGAACTAAAAAAACGTGGGCTAAATCCTGGCACCAGTGCGGATTTAACTGTGGCAGCATTGTTTTTGCATGCTTTAGATATTTGCTAGGAATATCTGGCATGGCCATATAGAAAATAAAAAATTTAAGTTACAATGTATGACTGGGTTCAGTCAAAGAATTTTAGTTAATTTATTTTTGGAGGATGCAATGGCGAATTTATTAGACCAATTAAAAGCAATGACCACTATCGTGGCTGATACAGGCGACGTGGAAGCAATTAAAAGTGTTAAACCGGTTGATGCAACAACCAATCCATCATTGGTTTTAAAAGCAAGCCAATTGCCACAATATGCCCCTCTGATCGAAACAGCGATTGCGTATGCAAAAGCACAAGGCGGCACTAAGGAGCAGCAAATTGATAATGCTGCTGACAAATTGGCGGTATTGATTGGTACAGAAATTACTAAAGTAGTGCCAGGCCGCATTTCAACTGAAGTTGATGCGCGTTTATCATTTAACTTGGATGCAATGGTGGCAAAAGGCCGTAAATTGATTCAACTTTATAAAGATTCCGGCGTGGACAAAAGCCGTGTGTTGATTAAATTAGCCTCAACATGGGAAGGTATTAAAGCGGGTGAAATTCTTGAAAAAGAAGGCATCCAATGTAACCTCACATTGCTGTTCGGTTTCGGCCAGGCACGCGCATGTGCGGAAGCTGGCGTATTTCTGATTTCACCATTCGTTGGCCGCATTCTGGACTGGTACAAAGCGAAAAATCCAGGTACTGAATACACACAAGAAACAGACCCAGGTGTGGTTTCTGTGCGCGCTATTTACAAGTACTATAAAGAGCACGGCTACAAAACAGTAGTGATGGGCGCTTCATTCCGTAATACTGGCGAATTAATCGCCTTGGCTGGCTGCGATCGCCTAACAGTTTCACCAAACTTGCTACAAGACTTAGCGGCTACTGAAGGCACGTTAGCACAAGTGTTAAAAGACACTGGCGCAACTAAAACACCTCCAGCGAGAATGACAGAGGAAGAATTCCGCTTCGAACTAAACCAAGATCCAATGGCGACAGAAAAGTTAGCCGAAGGCATTCGTGGCTTTGTGGCTGACCAGATCAAGCTCGAAGTGGCCTTGGCAACAAAACTGTAATAGCAATAGCGATGCTAAACCGTAACTAAGTTGTAATAATTACGGTTTAACATTGACAACAATAAGCTGGGCACTTAAGATTGCGGGTCCAGCTTCAAATTCGCTAAGCGCTATTGGAATCTATGTTCCTGAGCAATTAGCAAAACGATTTGGTTGTAAATAAGTAGTAAAATTATGTAGCTAATCAAATAGTTACAATGTATATTTAATTAAATACCTCAGGTATTAAGTTATTAATAAAAATTTTTAATCGGAGAAAACCATGGCACAAACCCAAATGGCATTAGATTCATTAGATTTTGACGCAACTGTTGCATTAGCAGCTACTGTTGCTCCACACGTAGACATCTTGGAAATCGGTACGCCTTGCATCAAGCACAACGGCATCAAACTGCTTGAAACATTGCGCGCAAAATTCCCAAACAACAAAATCTTAGTTGATTTGAAAACAATGGACGCTGGTTTCTACGAAGCTGAGCCGTTCTACAAAGCCGGTGCAGATATCTGTACAGTTTTAGGTTGCGCTGATATCGGTACAATCAAAGGCGTAATCGATGTTGCCAACAAATACGGCAAAAAAGCTCAAGTTGACTTAATCAATGTGGCCGACAAAAAAGCACGTACACAAGAAGTGGCTAAATTAGGCGCACACATCATTGGCGTGCATACTGGCTTAGACCAACAAGCTGCTGGCCAAACACCATTTGCTGACTTAGCAATGGTTGCTGGTTTGAATTTAGGTCTTGAAATATCAGTTGCTGGCGGTGTTAAAGCTGCTACAGCTGCACAAGTACGCGACGCTGGCGCTTCAATCATCGTTGCCGGTGCTGCTATCTACGGCGCTGCTGATCCAGCTGCTTCAGCTGCTGAAATCACAAAAATCGCTCACGGTTAATTCACGACACTCAATAAGCAATTATTGATGTGAGCTAAGAAAATCCCGACCCAGCAATGAGTCGGGATTTTTTATTATAATGAGCAAACAATTCGTCATGTAAAAGGAAATTAAGATGGATCATCAAAAATTAATTTTAGACAGACTCACTACCATTTTATCTGAGACTGACAAGAGCAATGCAGCAAAATTAATGAAGCTGGTTGATGAAGCTGGCCGTATTTTTGTAGGTGGCGCAGGCCGTTCCGGCTTGGTGTCACGTTTTTTTGCAATGCGTTTAGTGCATAGCGGCTATAACGTGAACATGGTGGGCGAGATTGTTACGCCAGCCATTAAAGCGGGTGATTTGCTGGTGCTGGTTTCAGGTTCAGGCGGCACGGAAACTTTGCTGCCATTTGTTAAAAAGGCAAAATCTGTAGGTGCTAAGCTGGTGGTGATTTCAATGAAAGCGAAATCAGCGATGGCAGAAGTAGCTGATTTGACCATTCAAATCGGTAACGATAACAGTTTCCCGCTGACAAAAGGCATGCCAATGGGCTCGCAGTTTGAGCTATCAACCTTGATTTACCTGGAGGCCATTATCGGTGACATTATCGACGCTAAAGGCCTGACTGAGGAAGGTATGCGGGCGATCCATGCTAATTTGGAATAGCGCAAATCCGGAATAATATTTTCTCTTCAGGTTTCGCATTAAAACGAGTGGCTATGCCACTCGTTTTTTTTCGTCTGTCAGAATGAAAATACAAGAAAATATGCACTTTTGCACAATCAAGTTGTCTCATTTACAGGTGCAAAACATGATTCAATTTTGAACGTAGTTTTTCAAAAAAGGAGAATAAAAATGGCAGTGATTGATCGTGTATTGGTAGGAGAAGCGCTCGTTATTGAAAATCGTAAAGAAGGTCATGGTCATGGGTTGGATTTGCTTAATGTAGCGCACATAGACTTGATTATGGGACCGCGTGGCAGCCCTGCTGAACAGGCATTCTGTCGTGCGCTGACTGACCAGAAGGATGGTGCTAATGGCTTGCTTGCAATTACCGCACCGAATATGATGACCAAGCCCGCTACCGTTATTTTTAATAAAGTAACGATTAAAAATGGCAAACAGGCATTACAGATGTTTGGCCCGGCACAGCGCGGGGTATCGATGGCGGTCATGGATTGTGTTGCAGACGGCACAATCCCTAAAGAAGAGGCGGAGGACGTTTTTATCTGTGTGGGCGTTTTTATAGACCGCAAAGCAGATGATGACAGGCGCGTGCAGGATTGGAACTACAGAGCCACCGTGCAGGCCATTAAAAATGCGGTTGCAGGACAGCCGAAAGTAGAAACGGTTCTGAAAGAATATCAGGATACCATACATCCATTTCAGGCCAAATGATGATAATCTTTTGAATAATAAAGCCCGGTTTTCCGGGCTTTTTATTTAGCTAGCATTCAGATTGAGCTAAACTTTCCAATTGTTGTGCCGAGATCTGTTTTTGATGAAATGCAGTAGAGATTAAAGCGCCGTGCACCCCCATTTTTTTTAGCAGCGTTAAATCATTCAGGCTTCTTATTCCGCCAGCAGCATAAATATTAAGACCTGTGGCACGTGGCATGATTTCGTTCAAAAGTTTGATGTTAACGCCTTGGTTTGTGCCAACATTTGGTAGCGACATCACAATCACATCATTAGGCCAATACGCGCTGTCCCGCAACAATTCTGCGGGACCTCGGTAGCCGGTTGGCATGAAGTCTAACGACAAAATAAAGTGCGTGTCCTGCCGAATTTTGAGCGCTAGAAAATTTCCTATTTCAGAAAAGTTTTCGCTGGCAAAAATCAAGTTAGAATGGAGTTTATTCCAGATATTCAGCTCGGTTTGGTTGCTGATGCCCGCATCAACCCATAGCTTGAGATTGGGGAAATGCCGTGCAATGGATTCGACAACTGGATAGTTTGTTTCATATGTACTTTTCAGTTTTTGTATCGCATTCAGGTCCGCAATATAAAGCTGCTGGAAGGGATAATAATCAAGCAATGCCGCCACTATATCGAGCGGTTTGCTTGAGTTTGTAAGAAATGATTGAATCGGCTGATAATGTTGACGCTCGCCTCTTTTGGCGTGCACGACAATGCCGTCTAACAAATCAATTACCGGGATTATTTGCATTATTAAACTCGAAAATCAAAAACTGGAGAAAATATTCGTCTGTGAGTTTATCACTGGCGGCGGCTTGTGTGCGGAGCTATTGCCGGAATCATTGGTGAATGAGGGCGCTATGATGCGCGACGCCTTGCTACGCGACTTATCCGGCTTGAATTATAGTGTCAGCACCTCGGTGGATGCGCGTTTAAGCTCACCTAAGCATTGTGCCGAATGCATAGAGGTGCAAGCGGATGATGATGTATGGCAGGTTTGGCAAGATCAGATAAAGGCTGCAGATGCAGTTTGGCTGATCGCACCGGAAACAGACGGTTTGCTGCATTATTTAACCCAGATCGCCACTCAAGAGGGTAAGCTGGTATTGGGTTGCGGACCTGCCTCTATCAAAATCACCAGCGAAAAGACGGCAACTTGCCTGGCTTTGGAAGAGGCGAACATCGCAACAATTCCTACCTATACTTTTGAAAACTGGCCAAGAAGTCACTGGATATGGCTTGCCAAGCCTAACGATGGAGCGGGCTGCAGCGATACTGCCTGGTTCAATAACGCGGATGACTTGCAGGATTGGATTGAACAGAATGACAAGCAGCTCACGCATGTGATTCAGGCTTATCAGCCAGGTGACTCTGCGAGCATTTCCTGCGTGATGAAAGATGGCAAAGCACACTTATTAAGCTGCAATACACAAATGATTGAGATTATTAATCATATGGTGAGCTACAAAGGCAGTGTCATCAATGGCATGCGTGAACACTGGGCGCAATTTGAGGCCGTCGCAAACCAGATTGCAAAGGCGTTTCCTGATTTAGCGGGTTATGTGGGTATTGATGTGATTGTGGATAATGAAGACATTTACGTCGTGGAAATCAACCCGCGCCTCACCACCAGCTATGTAGGCTTGCGTGAAGCCACTGGCGTGAACCCGGCCGAGCTGATTATCAACACCCTCACGCAGCCAAATTTCGAGTGGCCCGTGCTGCAGCAGAACAAAGTCAAAATTTATGTCTGACATGGTGGGTTGGGATATTGGTGGCGCTCATCTGAAAGCGGCGCTGTTGGACGGCAAAGGTGAAATCATCAATATACTGCAGTTGCCTTGCCAGCTCTGGCGTGGTTTGAATCAATTGGAAAGTGCAATTGCATCTGCTCTGCAAGCCTTTAAAATTAAGCCAGGCGATGCACAGCATGCCGTCACCATGACCGGTGAACTGGTCGATTTGTTTCCTAATCGGCATACGGGTGTAGTGGAGATTGCGGCCTTAGTTGTAAAACTATTAGGAAAAAGCACCTTGTTCTATGCTTCAAGCCACGGTTTTGTGACGGTAGAGCGTGTTTCTGCATATACAGTTCACATTGCATCAACCAACTGGCACGCGAGCGCCAGCGCGCTTGCAATGCATGTAAAGGACGCGTTGTTGATAGACATTGGCAGCACCACGACAGATGTTATCGCGATAGAGGCAGGCAGGGTGGAGGAGAAAGGTTTGTCTGATGCGAGCCGTATGCAGGCGGACAATCTGGTTTATACGGGCGTTGTACGTACGCCGGTGATGGCCTTGGCGCAAAAACTGCCTTTTGAAGGCGCTGAAACCAATGTGGCTGCCGAATATTTCGCCACCATGGCCGATGTGTACCGCCTGACGGGCGAGCTTCGGCCTGAATCCGACATGGCGGAGACCGCGGACGGAAAAGGCAGGAGTGAGTTGGAAAGCGCGCGGCGGCTGGCGCGCATGGTCGGGCATGATGCAGAAGATAAGCCGATGCAAACCTGGAAAAGCCTGGCGAATACTTGCAGGACGTTGCAGCTGAATCAAATCAAAGCGGCAGTGTTAAAACACCTTAAACCGGGTGTGCCGATGATAGGCGCGGGCGCGGGCAGTTTTCTGGTGAAAGCGCTCGCGGATGATTTGGGGCATGAGTTTAAGCATGTCTGGGAGCCAATATCCATGCGGCGTGCAGAGCATGCTGACTTAGAGGTTTGTTTTCCAGCTTATGCGGTGGTATATCTGGCGGCGAAGCGATGACTATGTTGAAACATGAATTAGCCTATCATCACGACAGCGCACGTTTGTTTGAGCGCATCGCGCATCAGCCGTGGGCGATGCTGCTGGACAGCGGGCAAATGATTAATCCCGCCACAGGAAGGGCGGGCAGCCAGTACGGGCGTTACGATATTATGGTGGCCGAGCCGTTTATTACGCTGGTTACACGGGATAAACAGACCACAATTACGCAAAATGGCGCGGTCATAATCTCTGAAGAAGATCCGTTTTTTTTGTTAAAAAACATCCTGAATCAATATCAGGCACCTAAAACGGGTATGCCGTTTGCGGGCGGCACTCTACCATTTGCGGGCGGGGCAATGGGTTATTTTGCTTATGATCTGGCGCGGCGGCTGGAAAAGCTGCCCAACAATGCACGTCCTGCAGTCAATATACCGGAAATGATGATCGGCATCTACGATTGGGCAGTGGTGGTGGATCATCGTGAGCAGCGAAGCGCCCTGGTTTCACATGGCTTGCATGCAGAAACACAAAAAAAATGGCCCGCCCTGCAAGCCTTATTTGATGCGCTTTACGAGGCAGCGTTCACAGATGATAACCCGAGTAAATTCGAAGTTACGACAGCAATCACCTCCAATTTGACCGAGCCGCAATACCAGCAAGCCTTCGCCAAGATCAAGGCGTATATTACTGCGGGTGATTGTTATCAGGTGAATCTGGCACAGCGTTTTTCTGCAGAGGTGGAAGGTGATAGCTGGCTAATGTACCGGAAACTGCGCGAGATCAGCCCCGCGCCGTTTATGGCCTATATGCAGTTGCCTTTAAGTAAGGATGAAAACTTTCAGGTGCTCTCGGATTCACCGGAGCGGTTTTTGCAGACCAATGATCGTCACGTGGAAACCCGCCCTATTAAAGGCACGCGGCCAAGGTCAGCTGATGCGGAGCAGGATTTAGCCTACTCGAAAGAGCTATTGACGAGCGTAAAGGACAGGGCGGAAAATCTGATGATCGTGGATTTGCTGCGCAACGATTTAAGTAAAACCTGCGCGCTTGGTAGCGTTAAAGTAAATAAGCTTTTCCAGTTGCAAAGCTTTGCCAATGTGCATCATCTGGTGAGCATAGTTGTGGGCAAACTGAAGCCTGGCAAAACGGCTGTGGATGTGCTCAGGGACTGCTTTCCGGGTGGCTCGATTACGGGCGCGCCCAAGCTGCGCGCCATGCAGATTATCGATGAACTGGAGCCGCACCGTCGCGGCCTGTATTGCGGCGCAATTGGATATATCGGCTTTGACGGCGACATGGATACCAATATTGCGATTAGAACCGCTATTGTCTGCAAAAACATATTAAGTTTTTACACGGGGGGCGGTATAGTGGCGGACTCGGACGGATCAAAAGAATACGCCGAAACACTGGACAAGGCGTCCAGTTTTACAACAATAACAAAGTTTTTTACGAGGCTCTGATTAAGCTTCTTAACTATGAATAAAAATACAGAAAAATAATAAAAACCCGGTCATATTTAAGGGTAGAATAAAAAATAACAAGATACCGGAATTTCGTCTTTAACCTTTAAGTCGAAAGGAATAATCAGGTCCACAATGGAAAAACTACTTAGGGGATCATCCATGTGGGTTGTTAAAATTGGCGGTAGCTTGTTAGGCTCGCCAGAGTTAGAACGTTGGCTAAAGATATTCGTAAAGTTTAGCGACGGAAATATCATCATCGTGCCCGGCGGCGGCATTTTTGCCGATGCAGTACGAGAAGCTCAAAAATTATCTAAAATCAGCGATGCCTGCGCGCACCGGCTCGCCGTACTGGCCATGGATCAATTCGGATTGTTGCTGGCTAACTTGAATCCGTTGCTGGCTACCGCCGCCAGCGAGTTGGAGATTGCCGAGCGCACCTGGCAACATCGTGCCATTGTCTGGCTGCCAAGCAAAATGGTGCTTGCGGATGATTCCATTCCGCAAAGCTGGGACGTGACTTCAGATAGCCTGGCTGCCTGGCTTGCAGAGAAACTGGATGCACGGCACCTGATTCTGCTGAAATCTGACAAGCCCAGTGAAACCGAACTCAGCCTGAAAGTGATGACAAAAGACGGACTGATTGACGAGGCTTTCAGCGATTTTGTGCTGAACAAGCCGTTTTCGCCCTGGGTGATTAAAAAAGCTGACTGCATGCATTTTGAAGACGGTGTTGATATCGAAATACTGGGCAAAATTGCTTCTTCAATGCATTGACTGATAACCATGGCCGCCAAAGTTTATTCTGAACAGGAAACCATCGCGAAGCTTGAAAACGAGCTACCACACTGGTATCTGGAGAATGGCTGGATACGCCGCCAATATAGAACCAGTGGCTGGAAAGCCACGCTGATGGTGGTGAACACGGTAGGGCACTTGGCTGAAGCGGCCTGGCATCATCCCGACCTGACTGTTTCTTACGCCTTTGTGATTGTGAAACTGTGCACGCATGACGCTAAAGGCATTACCGATAAGGATTTTGAACTGGCAGCCAAGATCGAGCAGGTGATCGGTTGGCAGCCTGCGTTGGAAGGCGGCGCATTAACCGGCACGCCGAATGACGATGTAAGGTTCAAATATATTAAATACGACTGAGTGTCTAGTTTCGACCCATCTGAGACATTTGCCTAAATTCACTAAATGGCGCAAAAAATCCTCTAACTAGACTTTCAACAATCCTCACTGTGCCTCAAAGTTTGTCAATCCATTTAATTAACCATAATAAAAACATTAATTTTTCTAAAGACTTAGTATATTGCCGCCGTAATAATTCATATTGGAAGCGACTGCTTAACCTAAGAACAAATCGAGAAATGCTCATCTGACCATGATTCCTTACCTGTCCGCTTTACTGGTTCTAATTGGCCTAGTGATTCATTTGGCAGCGCTTGCTCCGTTACGTAGACTGATAGCGATGCTCCCTAAAGGCTCGCTTCGTAATAAGTGGCTTGCAATGTCCGGACTGATTTTTTTCTTCATCGCCGGTGACTTGGGCTACATTATAGTGCTTTGGGGTCAACAGAGTATGTGGCACGAGCTCCCCATTCCTGGCATATTTCTACTCGGAGCCATTTATGTGTGGATAACGGTAAAGCTTTCGCTACAAACCGCTGTTGAACTACAACGAATAGATTTACTCGAAGCTGAGAGCATCACCGATCCACTGACTAATCTTTACAACCGCCGCTATCTGGATCGTCGCCTAGAGGAAGAAGTCGCACGGTCAAAAAGATACTCTCTCGACCTTTCTGTTTTGATGCTCGACATTGATCATTTCAAACAGGTCAATGACACCTACGGACACCAAGCTGGGGACGCCATACTGAGCACATTAGGCGGCATGGTTAAGGCAGATATTCGTGATTTAGATGTTGCAGCCCGTTATGGAGGAGAAGAATTCCTAGTCATTTGTACTAATACAGCTATCGATGGAGCTGCTTTGGTAGCAGAACGTCTCCGAAAGCTAGTTGAATCGCATCAATTTCAGTTTTTTGATGGTTCTGGCAGAAGTCAAACCATTCAGATTAGTATCAGCATTGGTGCGGCAGGCTTCAGTGCTAGCGTTGATAGCAATGAAAAGTTGATTCAAACCGCAGATCAAGCACTATACCGCGCGAAAGAAGAAGGCAGAAATCGCGTCATTGTTGCTTAAAAGAAAGTCAAACACTCAGATTGTTCTTGCAATATGACATAACATTCCTTTTGCCCAGTTGGGCTCTTAAGGATAAAAAAAATGGAGGGGAAGTCCGCCAATCAATAGGTACAACTGACCAAACAAAAAAATTGTTGGCAGAGATGTCAAATGTATTAGAAGCGGTCTAAACATCTCATTAATCTCCAAATTGAAATGATGGACGAGAGTTTACAATTGTTCCCAACATTGCATATTGCAATGAAAGTGCACAAATTAAAATCAAACTAGTACATTAAATATAGGTTTAGCCTTATGAATAGTCCTGCTGAGAATATCCCAGACCGTCGAGAGCACCATGAAGTGCGCAAAGTATTTACCAGTGCTTGTGAGATACTTGCGCCCATCTTCGAAAGTAATGCTAAGGCGTTAACAGTGTCGACGTTTGGCATGGCGCTAATTTTGACTACTAGGTTTCCCACGCTAACGGATAGTCAGGCGCATATCCTCATAGTAGCGGCCGAAAAGCTGCATAACTATAAACGCCTGCATGCTGCGGCACTGCATAAAAATGCTAGTTGAACCATTACTAAAGAGATTCGTAAATTAAGGATTACCCTTTTGAGAAATTGTCTTCATTTCTTAGGCTTTGGTTGATGCAATAAATGGATCGTCAACATTACGATCATGCTATTCAAACAGTACGGTAAGCGTTATGTGGAAATGAATAACAGGCTTCAGCAGCCCATCTTGATTTCGGAGGGATAAACAGATATCTGCAAGTGTTTCTAACTTTTGCATAATGTCTCTAATGGGTCACATTACCTTGGCGAACCCTAGTAGTCGGGTGATCGCTTTGTCCCGCTTAGTTGCCGTTTGCCCATAATTATCGACCGTCCGGAGTTGACCGAATGCAGACTTTCAGTCTATAACCTAGCACTATACAAATCTGTCTCTTTTTCAAACCTACCAAAATGCAGCATTATCGTTGGCAGAATCAACAAATTAAGGATGGTCGAAGTCACTAGGCCGCCGACGATAATCGTCGCCATCGGGCCTTCAATCTCCCGTCCGGGCTGACCGCTACCAGCTGCCAGCGGCAGCAGGCCCAGCGCTGTGACGAGCGCAGTCATCAGGATAGAAGGCAAGCGTTCCTTCGCGCCCCTTACACAGGTTTCCAGGTTCCAAACGCAATTTTCTTCATCTACGAGATGCTGGAAATGCGATACCATCATGATGGAGTTACGCAAGGTAATACCGAATAACGTCACGAAGCCTACCAGCGAGCCTAGCGAAATCCAGCCGCCCGTAAACAAGGCCGCCAGCACACCGCCAATCAGCGCAAACGGCAGGTTGGCAAAGGTGAGCAGCAAATTTCGCAAGCGGCCAAAGGCAATATACAGCATGAGGAAAATCGCTACGCTAGCCAATAAAGAATGCACGACGAGATCTTCGCGCGATTGAGCATTGGCTTCAGCCTCACCGGTAAATTCCAGATAATTTTCATTGCTTAGCTTAATGTCACTCTTGATGCGTTTTTTAAGCTCGGCACTCACGCTTTCAACGTCACGCCCTTGCACATTGGCGGTAACGGTTTGAATGCGTTTTGCGCCTGCGTGCAGAATTTTTGAGCGGCCATTTTCCTGGGTAATAAACGCGATATCCTTTAAATGCAATAGCCTGCCATCTGGATTAAACAGCGGGATATTGCCAATATCGCCAATGTCATCACGTGCTTCTTCCTCCAGCACCACGCTTAAGCCGACTACGCGGCTGCCAAAATATACCTGTGAAACCGGCACGCTTTCATAAGCCGCGCGAATGGTGTCCAGCACATCAACGGCCTGCAAGCCCCATATCGCAAGCTTGTCCGGGCGCAATCGAATGACCGCTTGCGGTGTGCCGGGCGGCGACTGTACCAGCACATCGCTCGCACCTTTGGTGTTGTAGAGCAAGTCGGCGATTTTTTGCGCATCGCGATCCAGTGCGTCTAAATCGTTGCCATAAATATTGATGACGATAGAAGCGGCATAGCCTGAAATCGTTTCTTCGATACGTTCGGTTAAAAAGGTATTGATAGCGAAATTAACGCCGACAAATCCGGGTTCAGCTTTGCCGTCGCTATCTGTATCTACGGCTTCACCCGCCAGCTCCTCGCGGATGTCATTTAGGATGCGGTTTTGCTCCTCGCCCGATAGTGTGCCTATTTCGATTTCAAACTCGCTGTAATGTGTGCCGAATGTGTCGGCAGCATTGGGCGCGCGGCCAACCCATTGTGTTACCGACTTGACCCCCTTGATATTGCGGATGGTTCTGGAAACTTGCTTGCCAAGCCGTATAGATTCCAGTTCGGAAGTACCCGGCACAGCGGTCATGTGCATGATGAAATGGCCTTCGTGCAGCGCGGGAATAAACTGGTTTTTGAATAAAGGCAGTATGCCCAGGCCAAGCGCGATAAGCAGAAAGCTGATACTAATCACCAGTTTGTAATGCTTTTCTATCGCATACAAAAGCCTGACGTAGCCGCCTTTAATATGGCGGATGATCGGTGAGTCTTCTGTATCCAGTTTAGCTTTGCCGAGCATCAGGTAACACAGTGCTGGTGTGAGCGTGAGCGCGACCACAAGTGAGGCCATGATGGCCGCAATATAGGCAAAGCCTAATGGCGCAAACAGCTTGCCTGCCACGCCAGATAAGGTGAGCAGCGGCATAAATACCAGCGCCACAATCACCGTGGCATAGACTACAGAGCTGCGTACTTCCATGGAGGCGTTAAACACGACCTTGTGCACAGGCAATGGCTGGGCGAGCAGACGATTTTCTTTCAGGCGCCTGAAAATATTTTCAGTATCGATAATCGCATCATCTACTACCTCGCCCAGCGCGATTGCCAAACCGCCCAGCACCATGATGTTGAGGCCAATGTTGAAATAGCTCATGACCACAATTGCGGTGAGTAATGAGAGCGGAATAGCAGTGGCGGAGATAAACGCGGTACGCGCGTTGAACAGGAACAGAAATAAAATAGTGATGACCAGAATCGAGCCGATGAGAATATCGGTGCGCACGCCATCTATCGCGGTCTCAATAAAATTGGCAGGGCGGAACAAGCCTTCATGCAGGGTTACTTGCTCGTTTCTCAACGTAGGTTTAAGTTCTTGCAGTGCTGATTCTATGGCTTGGGTAACCGCATGGGTATTGGCTCCCAGCTGGCCTTGCACCGACAGGTAAATACCGGTTTCTTCGTTAATTGCCGCACTGCTGATGGAGGGCGCCGCGCCCTCTGTCACGCGACCGATATCGCCTAATCTGACAGTGAGGCCGTTCTTATGCAGCAAAGTCGCTTTGGCCAGAGCGGCTGCAGTCGTCGCCTGGCCTTCGGTTTTCACAATAATGCGCTGATTGCTGTTTTGAATGAAACCAGCCCCACTGACGCCGGTGGCTTTTTGTGCGGCTGCGACGACCTCATTGATATTCAGCTGATAGCGTACCAGTTTGGCCGGGTCAATTTGTATCTGAAACTGCCGCACTTCGCCGCCAAATACATTCACGTCCGCCACGCCTGGAATTGCCAGTAGATGCGGCACTATGGTCCAGTCAACCAGTGTTCTCAATTCCATCAGGCTGCGCTTTTTGGAGGTGACGCCAAAACCTAAAACTGTACTCGCTGACGAGGTGAGGGGGGTGATATTAGGCGTGATGCCTTTCGGGATATGATTGCTGAGCGTGCTCAGGCGCTCTGCGACAACTTGCCTGTTTCTGTAGATGTCGGTGTCTTCGTCAAAGATGACCGTGACTATGGACAGACCCGGAATGGACTGTGAGCGCATATCCGCCACGCCGACAGTACCCGCGATGCTGGATTCGATCGGCTGTGTGACCAGGCTTTCGACTAACTCGGCCGATAGGCCGGGAGATTCCGTCTGGATAATAATTTGTGTGGGCGAAAACTCAGGAAAAACGTCCAGATTGCTACGGGCCAGGCTGTAGATGCCGTATAGCACCATCAGGCTCGCCAAGCCAATAATCACGCCGTAAAAGCGGATGGAGAAACGAACGATTGCCGACATCATGGCAATTTAATCCTCATTCTCGTTCTTTATGAGGTATTTAAACTCTTCTGAAAGCAGTAGTTGCGCGCCGCTCACGACAACTTCACTGTTGGCGTCGATACCTTGATTAAACCATCCGGTAGCCACTTCGGTATCTGCTGCGATGGGCTTGCGGACAAACTGGTCTTTACCTTGCTTGAAATAGGCCCAAGGTTTGCCTGCATACCATATGACGGCGTTGCTGGGGATGATGATGCCGTTGGCGGTGTCACCCGTATTGGGATCCATTTCGACATTGACGCGCATGCCAATGCGCAACAATTCGGCAGGTGCGCTGTAATAGAATGTTTTGCCAAAACCGCTGGTATCGCTAGTGGATGCTGGCGAGACGTAAACAGCTCTAATGGGTGCGACAGATTCGTTAAGTGGCGTGACGTGAATGCTGGAGCCTGCTTTGGGCACGGAGGTTTTTAAAGGCAAGCTCACTTGAATGAGTACGTTTTTTCTCTCCAGCAAATTGGCCAGATGCGGCGCTAGCTTGTCTTCAAAAACCAACGTTGTCAGCACTTCACCCCACTGCAGCTTCATGCTGGTTTGCAGGTTTTTAAGTTGTAATTCGCTGGCCGTTATTTTAGCCTTATCAGCATTCACCGCAGTCAGCGCTTCCTGCACGGCTCGATCAGATACGTTTTTATCATCCGCATTAAGCGTTTTAAGGCGATGATGCTGTTGCATGTTGCTGACGCTGGCAGCGCGCGCAAGCGCAATATCGGTTTTCAGGCTTAATGCCCTGGCTTTCGCCTCAGTTAAACTGTCAATGCTGACCACATTGCCGTAGCTTTTTATTGCTCCCTGAAATTTTGCAGAACTGACTTTGGCCGTGGTGATACCGCTATTCTGCTGGGTGACGGGTGGCAGCCTGACGACATTAATGCCGTCTTTTTCACTTACTCGGCTTGGGCTTTCAATCTCCTCTTGCTGCTCAGCCCGATATGCTTCGTATTCATCACGCCCATAAAACACCAGCACCCAAAAAAGCGTCACAATGAGCAAAGCTTGCAGCGCAATAATAATCGTCAATTTCTTATTCATGATGTACATCCGCAGACATGGTAGTGAGCATAGAGAAATCGTCAAACAACGGGCGTTGCATCACGTCTTCAACCAATAAGGCAGCATGCAGGCTGTTAAATTGCGCTTCTAGTAGCTGCTGTTCGAGCAGACTGGTGTTGAGCTGGTTCTGTGTCAGATCAAGGCGGTCGATTAAGCCTGCATCGAACTGGCGTTGCAGTTTCTGCGTCAATTGCTCTTGCGTTTCCAGTTGCGCTTTTAATCCGTGCGCATTTTCCAAGCTCGCTTGGTAAGATGCCAGACTTTGCCCTAAGTCGCCGATGATTCTGGCTTGCAAGGCTTCGAATTGCGCACCTTCAACCTCGCGCAGCTGGGTAGCTTCTGCAATAAGCGTTTGATTTTTATTGAGTAAATTTAGCAAAGCAGAAAATCCTAGCGACCAGATGCTGTCGCCGAACTCAAACGCGAATCCTGGGCTAAGTGAAATATCAGGTGTTTGTTTAGCCACTTCCAGCTTGATTTTTGCTTCAGCAGCAGCATACTTTTCCAGGCTGTGGCGAATGTCCAGGCGGTTGAGCAGGGCGCTTGCCTGTAAATCTCTGTTTTTATCCGGGATATTTAATAGAGCCGATTGCTTGGCCTGCGCTTCATCCAGATTCAACGGTTTAAGTGCAATGCCATTAAAATTTTCTACCGGCAACCCCACATCTGTGGCTAAATTCGAGCGAATTTCTGCCAGTTTGGCTTGTTCATTAGTCAGGCTGAACTGGGCTTTTTGTTGGCGCAGCTTTGCCGCACTGAGTTCGGCGCTGGAGATCGCGCCTAAACTCAGACGTTTGTTTAGCAAATCTACCAGCTTGGTTTGAATCGCCAATTCATTTTTCAGCGCGTCAGCCGTGGCCATATTTTGATGATAGCGCAATAAATCCTTGGCGATTTGGCTGCGTAACTGCCATGCGACATCTGCCACATCTATACGGGCGGCTTCTGCCAGATGCTGCGCTTCTTCGACTCTAATTTGGCGCTTATTACCAGTTTCTATCGGGATTTCCACGTTTAAGCTATACGCCCAAGGTCGAATGTCGCCATTGGCTTGGTTACTATGTGCTATATGGCCGCCTAAAATGGGATTTTGCTTTTGCGCGGCAGTCTTCAGGCTGGCACTGGCGAGCGTTAATTGGGCTTTTGCGACTTCAAGTTTTGGGTGGTGGTACAGCGCGCACCAGGTGAGTTCGTTTAAGCCCCAGGCGGCAAAAGGTAATTGGTCTTCAGCATAGCCTTGTTTGATTAAATAAGCTTTAAAATCTGCACTAGTGACGTTTTTGCTCAGGAGTTTTGCTGAGGCTTGCGTTGGATCCAGTGGTTTGGCCTGATATTTTTCGTGCGCGCAACTGGCAGCAAGCAGGCTCAAGCTCAGTGTGACGATCAAAAATTTTGATTGAGGTAAGAAATTCACGACAAGAAACGATGCGGATTACATCTTAATTTTCAATGCTGGCATGTACCGAGTTGAGTGCGTCTTGTAAGGTTTCTTCAGAAAGTTTGTTAATCGTGGTTGCCAATAGATCAGCGGCTTCAACCGTGCGGATCGGCAGGTCATGCGTATTCAGCTCGGCAATTAGCCCGGCCGCTGCGCCTGCAATAATCAACAAGGTTTCGCGCTCTTTCATTAACAATTCAAGCTCGGCGCGCAGCATATTGTTTTCATTGGAATAGTTAGAGTTTTGCATATAATTATCTTTAAAATGGAGTGCTAGACTGTATCTTGCTATCTGTATGGCGTTCTTGTCAATCATGCTTAATGAATGCCCGCATAATTTTGTTCTTGAGTTCCTGTTTCTCTTATCAAATGTGGCAAAGTTGGGATACAATACGCGTTTTATTGATTTGGGTATTACCTGTTTAATTACATGGCCCAAATTAAATGCGAGAGTGGCGGAATTGGTAGACGCACTGGATTTAGGTTCCAGCGCCGCAAGGCGTGAGAGTTCGAGTCTCTCCTTTCGCACCATCAACAACTAATCGTTTTCTATAACATAATTAGGAAACAACTTTTACAGGAAATGCAACATGGCAGCATCTGTTGAAACAATCAGTAGTTTAGAACGTCGCATGACAGTGAAGGTGCCATTGGCGCCATTAGAAGGTCAAATCAAGCAGCGCCTCAGCCAGATTTCACGTACGGCAAAATTCGCAGGTTTCCGCCCGGGCAAAGCGCCTATTGGCTTGGTGAATCAGCATTATGGCGACCAGGTGCGTGATGAAGTCTACTCTAAGGCCGTAGAAAGCAGTTTTGGCGATGCAGTAGAAGAAAACAAGCTGCGTGTGGCCGGTTTCCCGAATATCGAACACAAGCCCTTTGCTGAAGCGGCAACCGAGTTTGAATACACGGCAACATTCGAAGTGTTCCCAGAGGTAAAGCTAGGCGATTTAAGCAAAATCAAGCTGGAAAAGCCAACGTTGGAAGTGACGGATGCTGATGTTGAAAAAACGCTGGACGTGCTGGTAAAACAACGTGTTAGCTATGAGCCGGTCAAACGTGCCGCCAAGAAAGACGACCGTGTGAATGTGAGCCTGACAGCCAGTATCGATGGTAACGTGGTGGAAAGCACTGGTGACAAGGGGATAGACCTTGTGCTGGGCGAGCCGAACCGCATGGCGGCTTTCGATGATGAACTCATCGGTGGCAAGGCCGGCGGCGGCAAGACTTTCGAAATTACTTACCCTGCGGACCACAATCCTGCAGAGCTTGCTGGCAAAAAAGTGAGCTACACCGTGACTTTTAACAGTATTTCCCAGCCAGTTCTGCCTAAAGTTGACGCAGAATTCGCCAAGAGCCTGGGTGTGGATGACGGCGATGTGAACAAGATGCGTGCTGAAATCAAGCTAAGCCTTGAACAGGAAGTGGAAAAACGCATCAAAGCGCGCGTTAAAGAAGGCGTATTTCAAGCGCTGGTCGCTGCGGCTGAGTTCGAAGTGCCCAAGGCCTTGATTGGTGCCGAAATTAATCGCATGATGCAAATGACCGCACAAAACTTGCAGCAGCGTGGCATGAACCCTAAAGATATCCAGCTTGAGCCGGGTATGTTTGAGGAACAGGCAAAACGTGGCACGGCTTTGCGCCTGATTTTGAGCGAAATAGTCAACACAAACAGCCTGCAAGCTAATGCTGACCAGGTGCGCAAGATGGTGGACACTTTTGCGAACAGCTATGAAAAGCCTGAAGAATTGGTGAATTGGTATTACGCTGATGTAAAACGCCTGGATGAGCCAGCCGCACTTGCGACAGAAGAGAACGTTGTGAACTGGGTGCTGGAAAAAGCCAAGGTCAGCGCTAAAAAAATCAAATTTGATGAATTAATGGCAGGCCAATAATGACAAATAGTATGAGCGAGATCGTAGCAAACGGCATGTCCGAGCCACAGGGACTGGGTTATATTCCGATGGTCATCGAGCAAAGTGGCCGTGGTGAACGCTCGTATGACATTTATTCTCGTTTGCTAAAAGAGCGCGTCATATTTCTGGTAGGCCCGGTCAACGATATGAGCGCTAATCTGGTCGTCGCGCAATTATTGTTTTTGGAAGCCGAGAATCCGGACAAGGACATTTCGCTGTATATCAATTCGCCCGGCGGCTCGGTGACGGCCGGCATGTCTATTTACGACACCATGCAATTCATCAAGCCGGATGTGAGTACGCTGTGCATCGGTCAGGCAGCAAGCATGGGCGCGTTTTTGCTGGCGGCTGGCGCCAAGGGCAAGCGGTTTAGTCTGCCCAATTCGCGGGTCATGATTCACCAGCCGTCTGGCGGTTTCCAGGGTCAGTCATCCGACATTGAAATCCATGCCAAAGAGATTTTGTATTTGCGTGGCAAGCTGAATGAAATTTTGGCACATCACACAGGAAAAACGGCCGCAGAAATTGATCGCGATACCGAGCGCGACAATTTTATGAGTGCAGATGAATCGGTTAAATACGGCATGATTGACAAGGTTATTGCTAATCGCTCTGAAGCGGCATAATATAAAGGCAGTTTTGTACGATTTAAGGAAGTTGCATGGCCACTAAAGCCGAAGGTGAAAAGTTACTCTATTGCTCTTTTTGCGGCAAAAGCCAGCATGAAGTCAAAAAGTTAATCGCAGGTCCGTCCGTGTTTATCTGCGATGAGTGCGTCGATTTATGTAACGACATCATCAAAGAAGAGGTGCAAAACCTCAGCGACATCAAGTCTACCGACAAGTCCCTGCCTACCCCACAGGAAATCTGTGCCATTCTGGATCAATACGTGATTGGTCAGGTGCAAGCTAAAAAGAACTTATCAGTCGCTGTCTATAACCACTACAAACGCCTTGGCCACAACCATATTTCACAAAATACCGTCAAAGACGATGTGGAAATCCAGAAAAGCAATATTTTGCTGATTGGCCCGACAGGCTCCGGCAAGACTTTGCTGGCGCAAACACTGGCGCGCCTTCTGGACGTGCCATTTGTGATGGCGGATGCCACTACATTGACCGAAGCGGGTTATGTGGGTGAAGACGTTGAGAACATTATGCAAAAGCTGCTGCAGAAATGTGATTATGACGTTGAAAAAGCGCAACGTGGCATCGTGTACATAGATGAAGTAGATAAAATTTCCCGTAAATCAGACAATCCTTCGATCACGCGCGACGTGTCAGGTGAGGGCGTGCAGCAAGCCTTACTTAAGCTGATCGAAGGTACGGTTGCTTCTGTGCCACCGCAAGGCGGCCGCAAGCACCCAAATCAGGAATTCGTACAGCTGGACACCACCAATATCCTGTTTATCTGCGGCGGCGCGTTTGACGGCTTGGATAAGGTCATTCGCAGGCGTTCTGAAAAGGGCGGCATCGGCTTTGGCGCGGAAGTCAAAAGTAAAGATGACTTGCGCGAAGTGGGTGCCGTGTTACGAGAAGTCGAACCGGAAGATTTGATTAAATTCGGCTTGATTCCGGAGTTTATTGGCCGTTTGCCGGTAGTGGCTACGTTGGAATCCTTAGACGAAGACGCGCTAATGACAATTCTAACCGAGCCAAAGAACGCGCTTACCAAGCAATATATCAAACTGTTCAAAATGGAGGGCGTGGACCTGGAATTCAGAGAATCCGCCTTACGTTTGATTGCCAAAAAAGCGCTAGAACGCAAAACAGGTGCGCGTGGCTTGCGCTCTATCATGGAGCATGCGCTGCTGGAGATCATGTATGACTTGCCTTCTATCGAGAATCTGGTCAAAGTGGTGATTGATGAAGGCACCATCAAAGGCGATTCCCAGCCTATCATGATTTACCAGGATGCACCCAAGGTGGCTGAAACAGCCAGCTAGACAATCACATCAGGAATGCCTGACAAGACTATTGCAATTAAAAATGAGTCATTTATAGTGATACATAAGCCTTCAAGGCTAATTTATGTTATTTGATTGACTAGCTCTTGAATAATCAAAGAATGTTCCCAACTTAAGAGCATTGGTAGTTTTTACCGTGTGAACTTGAAAGTATTTTATGACCGAACAGACTTTGCCAGAAAATTTATCCCAACCTAAGCATGACATGATGCCGCTACTACCTTTGCGCGATGTGGTGGTGTATCCGCATCTGGTGATTCCTTTGTTCGTGGGACGTGCAAAATCGGTCAAAGCGCTTGAGATAGCTTCTGAAGGCAATAAGCAAATATTACTGGTAGCCCAGAAATCTGCCAACAAAGACGAACCTGATGCCGATGATTTATACGAAATTGGTACCTTGGCGACAGTCTTGCAGATGCTAAAACTACCCGATGGCACTGTCAAAGTGCTGGTCGAAGGGTTATACCGCGTGCGTGTTTCGGATTTTGTTGAAACCGAAGAATGCTTTCTGGCCAAAGCCGAAAAAATTGTGCACCCAGAAGAAAACGACAGTGAAACTGAGGCGCTCATGCGCACGGTTTTCACACAGTTTGACCAATACGTCAAACTCAACAAAAAAATCCCACCTGAAATTTTGACTTCTCTGGCGACCATTAACGATGCAGGCCGTCTGGCGGACACAATCTCCGCCCACCTCACGCTGAAACTAGAAGAAAAGCAAAAAATTCTAGAAATGCTGAGTGTCACCGAGCGCTTGGAACATTTGCTGCACTTGATGGAATCTGAAATCGATATTCTGCAGGTAGAAAAGCGTATCCGTGGTCGTGTGAAACGGCAGATGGAAAAAAGCCAGCGCGAATATTATCTGAATGAACAAGTGAAAGCGATTCAAAAAGAGCTCGGCGAGCAGGACGAAAGCGTCGAGATGGACGAGCTTGAAAAACGCATCAATGAATCCGGGATGTCAAAAGAAGCGCTCGCCAAGGTGAATGCAGAGCTCAAGAAGCTAAAAATGATGTCGCCGATGTCGGCAGAGGCTTCTGTAGTGCGCAATTATATTGATACGTTGGTCGGGTTGCCCTGGAAGAAAAAAACCAAAATCAGTAAAGATCTAAAAGCCGCCGAAGCGGTTCTGGATGCCGATCACTATGGATTAGAAAAAGTCAAGGAACGCATTGTCGAGTATCTTGCAGTGCAGCAGCGCGTGGGCAAGCTGAAAGCGCCGATCTTGTGCCTGGTAGGGCCGCCGGGCGTAGGCAAGACCTCGCTTGGACAAAGCATTGCCAAAGCGGTTAATCGCAAGTTTATACGCATGGCCTTGGGCGGCGTACGTGATGAGGCGGAAATTCGCGGTCACAGGCGCACCTATATCGGCTCAATGCCTGGTAAGGTATTGCAAAGCATGAGCAAGGTGGGTGTAAAGAATCCATTATTTTTGCTTGATGAAGTCGATAAAATGGGCCAGGACATGCGTGGCGACCCATCGTCTGCATTGCTGGAAGTGCTTGATCCGGAACAGAACCACACTTTTGCTGATCATTACGTTGAAGTTGAATATGATCTGTCGGACGTGATGTTTGTAGCTACGGCCAACACCATGAATATTCCTGCGCCATTGCTGGACAGGATGGAGATTATTCGCCTTGCGGGTTACACTGAAGATGAAAAAATCAATATCGCGATGAAGTATTTACTGCCAAAACAGCTTAAAGCGCATGGACTCAAGCCGGCAGAAATCAGCATTACTGAATCAGTGATTCGCGATATCGTACGCTTTTATACGCGCGAGGCAGGCGTCCGCCGTCTGGAGCAGGAAATAGCAAAAGTGTGCCGGAAAGTGGTGAAAGAATTACTGCTTAACAAGACCAGAGCTAAAACTAGCCGCCCAGCTTCAGAAGCTGAAAAAGCGAAACCGGCTAAAATGATCGTCGTCACTTCCAAGAACCTGGATAAATATTTAGGTGTATACCGCTATGATTATGGCGTTGCAGCAAAAGAAAATCAGGTAGGGCAAGTCACAGGGCTGGCCTGGACATCAGTGGGCGGTGAATTGCTTACAATTGAAGCCGTGCTATTACCAGGCAAAGGTAAAACGATCACTACGGGTAAGCTTGGCGATGTGATGCAGGAATCGGTGCAGGCGGCTATGAGCGTGGTGCGTAGCCGGGCTAAGCGGTTAGGTATTCCTGAAGATTTTTACGAGAAAAAAGACATCCATATTCACTTGCCTGAGGGTGCTACACCTAAAGATGGGCCAAGTGCAGGCATCGGCCTGACTACTGCATTGGTTTCGGTGCTAACGGGTATTCCAGCGCGCGCAGACGTAGCCATGACCGGGGAGATCACCTTGCGTGGAGAAGTGCTCGCAATTGGAGGCTTAAAAGAAAAGTTACTGGCTGCGCATCGCGGTGGTATCAAAACAGTGCTAATCCCTGAGTCAAACGTAAAAGACTTGGTGGATATTCCAGAAAATATCAAGAGCCATTTGCAAATCCATCCGGTTAAATGGATCGATCAGGTATTGGAATTGGCTTTGGAAACCATGCCGCAACCTTTGGAAGAAAAGCCTGTTGAAATTACTGCAGCAGTTCCAGAAATTGCAGCAGCAGATGAGAAGGTGCCGGTAACGCACTAATTTCATCAGCAGTTACATTTATTTTCATTTATCGCGTAAAATCAGCCGCAAAGCCTTGACAGAGGCTTTTGTAGCTTGATATAAAGTCATAACAGGATAGGCCTGTTATTTTAGTTAATAACATTAGAGGGGATTACTCGTGAACAAATCAGAATTGATTGATGAAATTGCAAAGGCAGCAGGCGTTTCGAAGGCTGCGGCTGGCCGTACTTTGGATGCAACGACAGCTGCCATTACTAAAGCACTTAAAAAAGGTGATTTAGTCACTTTAATTGGTTTCGGTTCATTTTATGTAGGCAAACGTGAAGCTCGCAATGGCCGTAATCCCCGCACTGGCGCAACAATTAAAATCAAAGCTGCAAATTCTCCTAAGTTTAGGGCTGGTAAAGCGCTTAAAGATGCTGTAAACTAGCGGTCTTTACTGATTAAGCAATTAATCAGGATTTAAGCAGTTAGTTGTAAGCTTTATCATGTCTTTGGCGATAAAGCTCGCGGGGTGCTTAGCTCAGTTGGTAGAGCGTCGCCCTTACAAGGCGAATGTCAGCGGTTCGACCCCGTTAGCACCCACCAATAACTAACATGTGTCGCCTCAAAATATATTAAGAGTGCTAGAATTTTTAGCACTCTTTCATTTTGAATGCTTTATTAGATGCCAAAGGCTGTAGCAATCTTGTTGTTTTAAAGTAGTAAACTGGAGTGGTAGTTCAGTTGGTTAGAATACCGGCCTGTCACGCCGGGGGTCGCGGGTTCGAGCCCCGTCCACTCCGCCAATTCAAAGAAAAGCGAACTTAACGGTTCGCTTTTTTTATGCCTGATTCAGAATAACCACCTATCATCAGATTCAAGATGTAACCGTCATTTTCTACAACTGTTATATAATAGAAAATTATGCAATTTAGCGATGAAATTTAGAAAGTATAAAGCATGTTAGAAGCGATTCGGAAACACACCACAGGCTGGCTGGCCAAACTTATTCTAGCCTTGATTACTATTCCTTTTGCCTTGTTTGGCATCGATTCATATTTCAATCAGGCAGGCAGCAATGTTGCAATTGCCAAAGTGAATGGAGATAAAATTTCGATTCAGGAATATGGCAATGCAATTGAAAATGTGCGGAATCGTTTGCAATCAGAAGGCCAGAAAGTAGATGCGGCCTTACTGGAAAGCCCGGAGTTGAAGCAATCAGTTCTAGATGGTTTAATCACACGTCGTTTGGTGAATGAAGAAATCCATCGGGCTAATTTTAAAATCAGCGATGAGCAGTTAAGCCAGCATATTTTGAGCATGCCGGAATTTCAGCAAGAGGGTAAGTTTTCTGAGGATATTTATCAAAAAACCTTGGCGCAGAATAAACTCACCGCATCAAAATTTGAAAATGACAGACGCAGAGAATTGCTTGCGCAGCAAGCGCGTGATGGCTTGGGGATGCTGGTATCGATTCCCAAGGCCATGGCAGAGCAAACCTTGAAATTTGCGCATCAGCAACGCGACGTCAGCGTGGCGGAGATCAAAACCGCACAATTTTTGACTCAGGTAAAAGTGACGCCAGAGCAAGTTAAAGCCTATTACGATTTACATAAAGACAAGTTTAAAGTGCCAGAGCAAGTCAAGATTGAGTTCGCTTTGCTTTCAGCCGCTGGCCTAGTATCTCAGGTATCGGTAACGGATGCGGAAGTGAAGCATTTTTATGATGAAAATGCAGCAAAATTCCAGGGGAATGAGCAGCGCCATGCAAGCCATATTCTAATTGGGTTTGGTGCGAGCGCTTCTGCTGAAGAAAAAGCGGCGGCGAAGGATAAAGCGGCTAATATCCTGGCGCAATTGAGAAAAAATCCAAAACGCTTTGAGGAGTTGGCCACGAAAAACTCGCAAGATCCCGGCTCTGCCACCAAAGGCGGCGATTTGGGCAGCTTCGGGCGGGGCGCCATGGTGAAGCCGTTTGAAGATGCTGTGTTTAGCATGAAGGTCAATCAAATCAGTGATCTGGTGGAATCCGAGTTTGGCTACCACATCATCCGGCTGAACGGGGTCAGTGGCCAAAGCACTTCTTTTGACAGCATGAAAGCGCAAATCAAAGGCGAGCTGATTTTTCAAAAAGCACAGGCTAAGTATGCCGAACTGGCGGATGAATTCAGCAATACCGTATATGAGCAGTCTGGCAGTTTGAAGCCTGCCGCAGATAAATTAGGCTTGCAGGTGCAAACAAGCGGCTGGATGAGTCGCGAAGACGGCGCCAAATTTTTCAAGAATGACAAGCTCATGAGCTTGGTGTTTTCTGACGAAGTGCTCAAAGAAAAACGTAATACTGAAGCTGTAGAAGTTTCGCCAAACAATCTGGTTTCGGCGCGAGTGGTAGATTACAAGCCATCTGCGCCGCGTAGCTTTGATGAGGTTAAGGGTGGCATCGAAGCCTTTTTAAAACTCGAGCAGGCAGAGAAGCTGGCTACCGAAAAAGGTAAGGCTGCTTTAGCGAAACTTAAAGCAGGGGATGCAGGTAAAGATCTAGAGTGGATTCCTACGGTGACGATTGACCGCAAGAACGCACAGGGCTTAACACAAGGCGTGATGAACCAGGCCTTTAAAATCGATACCAGTAAATTGCCTGCCTATGCCGGCTTCATGAACGGCAAAACAAGTTATACCATTGTGCAGGTAAGCCGCGTGGATAACGCTTTGGCTGCGGATGAAGAAGCGAAAAAGAATGCTGAAGCTGAGCTGCAAGCGGCTATGGCGGCGGAATACATCAGTGCTTACGGAAAATCGCTCAAAGCTAAAAGTGATATCGTGGTGAACCGCAAACTGCTGGAAGCGCCCGCTCAATAGAGCAGGATGAAATAAAAAAGCCGATGTCCAAGAATAAAACTTGGCATCGGCTTTTTTATTCGGCGATTGAAGCGCTTAGTCGATTTGACCGGCAGCGGTGATATTCATGCCGCCATCCACGTAAGTAATTTCACCGGTAATCCCTGAAGCCAGATCACTGCATAAGAACGCCGCAGCATTGCCCACTTCCTCGATGGTAACATTGCGGCGCAATGCCGCGTGTTTTTCGTTAAAGCCTATCATTTTGTCGAAGTCTGCAATACCTGACGCTGCAAGCGTTTTAATAGGACCTGCAGAAACCGCATTCACGCGGATGCCTCTCGGGCCCAGGCTTTGTGCCAGATAGCGCACGTTAGCCTCTAGGCTGGCCTTTGCGACGCCCATCACGTTGTAGTTGGGCATGGTGCGCTCTGCGCCCAGATAACTCAGGGTTAACAGGCTGCCTTTGCGGCCTTGCATCATCGGATAAGCAGCTTTAGCAAGGGCAGAGAAGCTGTATGAGCTGATATCATGCGCGATGCGGAAGTATTCGCGGTTGATAGCATCCAGATAATCGCCTTCCAATGCCACTTTTGGCACAAAAGCGACCGAGTGAACCAGGCCATCCAGACCATCCCAGTGTTTAGCGAGTGCAGGAAAGAGAGCGTCAATCTGCGCATCTTCAGCCACGTCGCAAGGCAGTACGATTTTGGAATCAAAATCAGCGGCTAAATCAGCTACGCGTTTTTCATGTTTTTCCATTTGATAGGTGAACGCAAGTTCTGCACCTTCACGCTTCATGGCGCCAGCAATGCCATATGCAATGCTGCGGTTGCTTAATAAACCTGCGATTAATACTTTTTTGCCCGCTAAAAATCCCATATCTCTATCCTAATATATTTGGCTTATTTATTTGAACTGGAACGAGGGTCAAGTGCATCACGCAAACCTTCGCCAAGCAAATTATACCCCAATACGGTGATTAAAATCGCCAGACCCGGGAATAGCGACAGCCACCAGGCAAACTGAATGTAATCCTTGCCATCGGTGAGGATATTTCCCCAGGAGGCCTGCGGTGCCTGTACGCCTAAGCCTAAAAAACTGAGCCCTGATTCCATCAGCACCGCACCGGCAATGCCTAGTACTGAGCTTACAATAATCGGCGTGAGGCTGTTGGGCAGTAAATGCGTAAAGATCAAGCGCGCATCCTTTGCGCCCAGCGTGCGTGAGGCCATGACAAACTCCCGTCCGCTCAGGCTTAGAAATTCGGCGCGCACTAGGCGCGTGACGCCCATCCACGAGGTAAGTCCAATCACAATCATGACATTTACGATGGACGGTGTTAAAAAGGCGATGACGGCAAGAATGAGGAAAAAGCTGGGGATTGAAAGCATCACATCGACCAGACGCATGATGAGTGTATCTACCCAGCCGCGATAATAACCGGCAATGGCGCCCAGCAGGATGCCGATAGCCGTGGAAATGCCTACCGCAACCAGACCGACCAGTAATGAAATGCGGCCGCCAAACAGCATGCGGCTTAAGACGTCGCGGCCGAGACCGTCTGTGCCCATCCAGTGCTGCCAGGATGGCCCGAGCAATATGGCTTTTACGTTGATTTCATCGGGATCATACGGTGAAATCACAGGTGCCAGCATGGCAAGTAAAAACACCATGACAATAATGATGAAGCCTGCCTTAGATAAGGGATTGGCTAGCGCTTTTTTGAATATATTGTGGCTCATGGTTAATCTCTTACCACGCCACGTCGCACACGCGGATCAGCCCAGGCATAGGCGATGTCAGCAATCAGGTTGCCAACTAAAGTAAGTGCAGAGCCAATGGTTAAAATGCCCATGACTACAGGAAAATCGCGCATCATGACGGAATCGTAAAATAATTTCCCCATGCCAGGGATGGCAAAAATGGTTTCGGCAATGACTGAGCCGCCAATCAATCCGGGAATAGATAAGCCAACGATGGTAATGAGCGGTAGCAGGGCATTGCGCAGTGCATGCGTATACACCACTTTGTGCTCGCTTAAACCTTTGGCGCGTGCGGTGGTGATGTAATCCTGGTGAAATACATCCAGCATGCCATTTTTTACAAATAACGTAATGCCCGCCAAGCCTGTGATTGAGGGAATCAACACAGGTAAGATTAAATGATTTACCGAGTCCTTAAACTTGCCAAAAGCGTCTAAAGACTCATAGTTAAGGCTATGCAGGCCTGAAATTGGGAACCAATTATTCACGACCCCAAGCCAATACATGAGCAGTAAAGACAGCCAAAAGCCGGGAATCGAAAAGCCGATAAAATTAAACAGCGTAATCGATTTGTCCTGCCATCTGTTATATGTGCTGGCGGCAATAATACCAAGCGGTATCGCTAGCATCAGCGTAATCATCAAACCTAATACATTGATGAGCAGCGTAATAGGCAGGGCCTCCTGAATCAAGCCTTTGTTTACATTGCCATCTTTATCCTTGGTTTGCCAAAACACAGGTTTTTGATGGCTGGCGAAAGAAGTTCCAAAATCCAGTGTGGCCATGCGTTTGAGCCATAGTCCGTACTGCACAATCACCGGCTTGTCCAAGTTATAAAGTTCACGCAGTCTTTGGCGCGATTCCTCAGACGCTTTCGGATTGAATGAAGCTTCGTTGCTGGTAATGTCGCCAGGTGCCAAGTGCATGATAAAGAAAGAAATCAGGCTGATTCCAACTAACAGTGGAATCATCCATAACACGCGTTTAATGAGATATTTAATCATGCAGGACTTATAATTATTATCAGTTTTCTGCTATTTCGTTACGTCCGGCTTCGCTACGCCTGAGGGGCTCGGGTATATACCAGTCGTAGGAATTCCAGCCAATGCCGGCGGGCGGGGCGGGGTTGTCAATGCCCTTGACCCGCTTGTGAATAGCAGTAAGGCCATAGCCAGCCGATAAATACACAATCGGACTGTCATCCAGTAGCACGCGCGCAAACTCATGGTAGATTTTCATACGTTTATCGGGGTTAAGCTCCAGGCGACCTTGCTCTAAAAGCTTGTCAATAGTTGGGTTATTGTAGCCAATGAAATTGAATTGCCCAGGTGCCTGCTGGCTGGAGTGCCAGATATTATATTGGTCGGGGTCTAGTCCCAGGCTCCAGCCCAGCACGACCACATCAAAATCTCCGGTTTTAATGAAGCGGCTGATAAAGCTCGCCCATTCAATGGCGCGGATTTTGACATCAATGCCTACCTCTTTCAACCGGCGCTGAATCAGTACCGCAGATTTCTCACGCTCCTTATTTTGATTGGTAATGATTTCGAACGAAAATGGTTTGCCGTCCCGTTCCAAAACACCATCGCCATCGCTATCTATAAAACCGGCTTCTTGCAGCAATGCTTTTGCTCTGGCAGGGTCGTAAGGGTAAGGTTTCAGGTCTGGATTGCTCCAGCGTGTACCCGGTTTGTAAGGCGAGGCAATGTTGATCCCCAACCCCAAATACACGCCATCGATGATCTCTTGTTTATCAATGGCATAATTAATGGCACGACGCACACGCGCATCATCGAAAGGCTTGTGTTTCAGGTTGAAGCCCATATAAGTGTAGCTGTTGCCAAGTTCTTTATACAGCGCCAGTTTCTGTTTTAATTCAGGCCGCGCCGGAATAATGCGCGCATATTTGATGGGATCTAGCGCCATGCTGTCAATATTGTCGGCCATCAATTCCAGAAATTGTGCGGAGCTGTCAGGAATAATGCGCGTCACAAGATTGTCGATTTTCGCCTGACCAAGCACTGAAGTTGGGTTGCGCGATAGTTTCAGATTCTCGCCATGTGTCCAGCTATCCAGTTTATAGTAGTTGCTGCCTACAGGGTTGCGCGCAAAAGCCGTGGTGTGTAAATCTTGACCTTCTAGTAAATGCTTAGGGAGAATCTGCAGCCCCGCCCAACTGTCAAGCGCGGGCGCGTAAGCTTGCTCATAAGTCACGCTGAAAGTAAGCGGATCAGGCGCTTCAGTTTTTTTTACCAATTGATAATCTGATGCGTAAGGGCTGCGGGTTTTTTCGTCAATCACCGCATGCCAGGTCCAGAGTATATCTGCGCTAGTCAGTGGCATGTCATCCGACCATTTTAGGTTGGGTTTGAGTTTAAAGGTAATGGTTTTTTGATCAGCAGAAATTTGCCAGCTTTCGGCAAGTTCGCCTTCCAAATCCAGATTTTTATCGTATTTTAGAAGTCTGTTAAAAATATTCGATGAGATGGCTGAGGACGCCGATTCTCCGGCAATCATGGAAATCAGGCCGGAAGGTTCGCCAATCATGGCATCAATCAAAGTACCGCCGGCTTGACTTGGGTAGCTTTTATCGAGGTTGCTTAGAACTTCCTGGGATAAATTCTGCGCGGGCTGATCGCAAGCGGTTAGCAGGGTTAACAACAAGAAGACATTAGCGGCTTTAGCATTTCCTTTTAATATCTTGTTGTTTAGAAATGCAAGATTTTTCATATCCTGATTATTTTAATCGAAGATGCGATCGGGCGCTAATACGTCTGGAGGATTTGTGATTGTTCCTGGTGGTTGATCTGTGTGAACTCAATTTTTTATGCTTGGTGCTGCTTGCAACTTTACGCTCTTTGTAATGGGCGGTTCTATAGCCGCTGTCTTTAATGGTCAGGTTTTGCCCAACTCTTAATTTGCTATTTCTAAGCTGATTAATTTTCATTAAAGATTGCGCACTGACGTCATACCTGTTGGCCAATGCCTGCAACGTTTCGCCTTTTTTAACTTTGTGCGAAACACGTTGCGTGGCTTTTGGCGCATCTTTATTTGCTACAGTAAGGGTTTCGTTGCTATCCATATCGCTTGCATCAATGGCTTGTGCTTCAACAGCTGGTGTGTCAGGATATGCCGATTGTTCTTTGTAGGATGCGGGAACCAGCATAGCTTGCGAGGTGCGCAGTTTATTCGACGCTGACAAATCATTTACATCACGCAACTGACTGACATTGATGCCAAATTTATTGGCAATATGATCCATGCGCTCGCCGCGTTTGGCGTGATAAGTTTGCCAACTGGTTAACGGCTTATCGTAGTTGGCGAGATTATCCGCAAAACGCTCAGCAGCCCAAACCGGTAGCAGCAATTGGTGTTTTTCACCGGTAGATGTAATCACCGGGCGATTGTAGCTTGGGTTAAGCGAGCTAAATTCCTCGTAAGAAATTTCGGCCAATTGCGCAGCCAGTTTGGCGTCAATTTGTTTGGGTGTGGTTACGCGCGCGAAATAAGGACGGTTTGGAATAGAGCCGATATTTAGGCCAAATTTTTCGGGATCGGTGACGATATTCTTGATCGCTTGCAACTTAGGAACGTAATTTTCTGTTTCTGCGGGCAAATCCAGGCTTTGATAGTCTGTTGGCAAGCCTTTTCTGCGGTTACGGTCTATTGCCCGCTGCACCGTGCCTTCACCAGCGTTATAGGCGGCCAATGCTAGCTCCCAAGTACCGAACATGCCGTGCAGTTTTTGCAAATAATCCAGCGCGGCATTGGTTGCAGCGGTAACATCCCGGCGATTATCTACCCACCAGTTTTGCTGTAAACCAAAGTGTTTTCCCGTTGAAGGGATAAATTGCCAAATGCCGGAAGCGCGGCTGCTTGAATTGGCCTGCGGATTAAAAGCGCTTTCTATCATGGGCAATAGCGCGATTTCTGTCGGCATGCCGCGTTTCTGCACTTCTTCTACAATGTGGAAAAGATATCTTTGGCCGCGATCCACCATGCGCTTGATGTATTCGGGACGAGAGGCATACCAGGTTTCGTGCTTGGTGGTGTAGGCCGATTCGAGATTGGACATGGCGTAACCATCTTTAATGCGTGCCCATAAATCGTCTTGAGGGTTGCCGTTATCTATATCAGCCAAAAAATTCTGTACCGGATCACCAACCAGATTGCTTGCCACGGACTCGTTGAGAATTTCGATTTCTACGCCGGACACATTGGTTGTGGCGGTTGCGTGATGAGAGTAGGCGATTGCGCCGACCAGAATGAAAAAGCTGATGAGACCGACAGCAAATTTTTTCCGATTAGCGTTTGTGAGTGCGACTGCTTGAGCCTTTTTTACATCCATGGTGGCAATGCCTTACAAAAACGGTACTGAATGGTAGCCATTGATAAATGATTAGTCAAGTGAAAGTTCCACTTTATAATTTTATGTTATGTAGATGATTAATAATGATTTCTTAAAGTTCTAAGTGCAGTAAAAACAGATAACTCATCGCTGCTTTCTGAATGCGCATTTTTAACAATTGCAGCCTGACCACAACGCAAAAACGGGTTGGTTTTAAGTTCAAGTCCTATGGTGCTGGGCAAACTTGGCAATTGCCGCATTCTTAATTTATCTACCAATTGTTTTCTATCCAATAAGTCTATGTTTTCAGGTTCTACGGTGAGCGCAAATGCGATGTTTTTAGCGGTATATTCATGCGTGCAGAATACTTTTGTGCCTAAGGCAAGTGTTTTTAACCGCTGTAATGAGTTTAGCATCTGCGCCGGCGTACCTTCGAACAGCCGCCCGCAGCCCGCACCGAATAAGGTATCCCCACAAAATAAATATTCATCGTTTACATAGGCGATGTGCCCCAATGTATGCCCAGGCAGCCACATAATGCGAAAGCTTTGAGCAATTTCTGGCAGCGTGATTTCATCACCTTCGCTTAATGGAGTGTGTTTGAAGTTAAAAGTTTCATACCTTGGCGCGTAAACCGGTGCAGCCTGATGTGCTAGCAGTGTGTTTACGCCGCCCACATGGTCGTTGTGGTGATGCGTGATTAAAATAGCGGCTAATTCCAGATGGAGTTTATCAAGTGTTTCAATGACAGGTCGCGCATCTCCCGGATCCACAACGACTGCATACCGCGCATTATGCAAAAGCCATATATAATTGTCGTCAAAAGCAGGGATGGGGATAATATTGAGCATGATTTTAATGGTAGTTTTGTTTACATAGCAATGCAACAGACAGCACAAAATAGTCACCTGTGTCAGCATGACTGGCTTAATTGCACACTTGGGCAATATCTGCTGGCGCGCGAGCAAGCCATGTATGACGCCGTAGTGGGTGATATTTTCGGGTTTAACGCGTTGCAATTGGGCATGCTGCAGATGGATGCGCTTAAGAACTCGCGCATTCCACATCTGGTGCATGTGGGTAATTGTGAAGGTGACGCTTATTGCGAGAGCGATTATCTGCCATTTGCCGAGAGTTGTATTGATTTGGTTTGCTTGCCGCATGTGCTGGAATTCAGTGAAAATCCTCACCAAACCTTGCGTGAGGCAGAGCGCGTGCTGGTGGCGGAAGGCCATTTGATCATAACCGGCTTTAATCCGATGAGCGCCTGGGGTGTCCGGCAGATACTTACAAAGGACAACAACTACCCGTGGCATGGACGTTTTATTACCTTATCACGCATCAAAGACTGGCTGGCTTTGCTGGGACTGGAGTTTGTGAGCGGAAGCATGAATTGTTACGAGCCGCCAGTTAACGATGAGAAGTGGCTGAATCGCTTTGCATTTATGGATAAAATGGGTGACAAATGGTGGCCAATGATGGGCGGGCTATATTTTATTGTCGCTAAAAAACGTGTGGCCAACATGACCTTGCTCAAACCTAATTGGAAAAACAGCTCGATCAAATCCAGACTTGCCGTGAGCGGCAATCCTAAATCTAAACCGCATCAGCAAAAAAACCAGAAAACAAAGCGAAGTGAATGAATCAGTTAGTGGAAATTTATGCAGATGGCGCATGCAAAGGCAATCCTGGCCCCGGCGGCTGGGGCGCTTGGCTACACTATGATGGCAAACATAAGTCTTTGCACGGTGGAGAAGCACTTACCACCAACAATCGTATGGAATTAACGGCAGTCATCCGTGCGCTGGAGGCGCTGAAACGGCCATGTAATGTTAAAATATATACAGATTCAGTATATGTGCAAAAAGGTATTAGCGAGTGGATTATTGGCTGGAAGGCGCGCAATTGGCGCACTGCAGACAAAAAACCCGTCAAAAACGATGATTTGTGGAAAGCCTTGGATGTACTCGCCAGCCAGCATAGTATCGAATGGATCTGGGTGAAGGGTCATGCCGGAAACGCCGGCAATGAGCGTGCGGATGCGTTGGCCAACCAAGGTGTAGTAGCGTTTTTATAGAAAAATTAACAAGTATGCGACAAATATTCCTAGACACAGAAACCACCGGTTTATACCCGGCCCAAGGTCACCGCATCATCGAGATTGCTGCGGTGGAAATGGTGAATCGCCGCCCGACCAGCAATCATTATCATGTGTATTTAAATCCTGAGCGGGAGATTGATCCTGCCGCGCAGGAGGTACATGGCATTACGTTGGAGTTTTTACAGGATAAACCCTTATTTGACGCGATTGCACAGGATTTTATCGCGTTTATCCGCGATGCTGAGTTGATTATCCATAACGCACCGTTTGACATGGGCTTCTTGAACAGCGAGCTTGGTCGTATCGGGCTACAGCCAATCGAGACGATGTGCGGTAGAATCACCGATACGCTGAAGATGGCGAAAGATTCCCGTCCCGGGCAGCGCAATAATCTGGACGCGCTATGCAGGCATTTTGGCATCGATAACTCAAAGCGCACTTTGCATGGCGCCTTGCTGGATGCGGAGTTGCTGGCCGAAGTGTATATGGCAATGACGCGCGGCCAGGATAGCTTGATGATGGATTTGGGGCAGACCCAGCAAATGGCCACGAATCAATTTGCGACCAATGGTGTACGTACCTTGAAAATTATCAAGGCAGATGAGGCGGAGCTTGCTCTGCATGAGGAATATGTAAAAAGTCTGGCAAAGGCAGGGGCCAAACTTTGGTGATTAGTTCAATAAGGAAGGTAAAAAATGAATAATTGTATTATTGTTACAGGTGGCGCGGGCTTTATTGGCAGCAATTTTGTCAATGACTGGGTGAAGCTGGGATTGGGCACCGTAATTAACTTGGACAAGCTCACATATGCAGGCAATCTGGCTAATCTGGCGGATATCGAACATAATCCGGAGCATATTTTTGTGCAAGGCGATATTGGCGATAAAGATCTGGTAGGTTCGCTACTGAAGCAATACCGGCCGCGCGCAATAGTGAATTTTGCAGCCGAAAGTCATGTCGATCGCTCTATCCATGGGCCTGGGGAGTTTATTCAAACCAACATCGTCGGAACCTTTAATCTGCTTGAAGAAGCACGCGCCTACTGGACCGGCCTAAGTGATGCCGATAAAGCCAATTTTAGATTTTTGCACGTATCAACCGATGAAGTGTATGGCTCTCTAAGCAGCACAGACCCGGCCTTTAAGGAAACCAACGCTTATGAGCCGAACAGCCCGTATTCAGCCTCCAAGGCGGCTTCCGACCATCTGGTGCGCGCTTATCACCATACTTATGGCATGCCAATGCTGACAACCAACTGCTCGAACAATTATGGCCCTTATCACTTTCCGGAAAAACTGATTCCGCTGGTGATTCACAATGCGCTCAATGGCAAGCCATTACCGATTTACGGTAACGGCAGCAATGTGCGCGATTGGCTGTATGTGGGGGATCACTGCAGTGCGATTCGGCGCGTTCTGGAGGCCGGGCGGGTGGGTGAAACTTACAATATCGGCGGCTGGAACGAAAAAACCAATCTAGAGGTTGTGCACACTTTATGCGACATGCTGGATCTGCAAAAACCAAAAAAATCGGGCAGTTACCGCGATCAAATCACGTTTGTGCAGGATAGGCCAGGGCATGATCAGCGCTATGCCATTGATGCTACCAAAATCGAGCGGGAACTTGGCTGGAAGCCAGCGGAAACATTCGATAGTGGTATACAAAAGACGGTCAGCTGGTATCTTGCGCATCAAGACTGGGTTGACAATGTGACCAGCGGCGAATACAAGAACTGGGTAAATAAAAACTATCAGGAACGTGGCGAGGAGTTGGCATAATGGGCATGAAGGGCATTATATTGGCAGGCGGATCCGGCACCCGGCTGTACCCGGCCACACAAGTGGTTTCTAAGCAGCTGTTGCCCGTCTATGACAAACCGATGATTTACTATCCGCTATCCACGCTCATGCTGGCTGGCATACGTGAAGTGCTGGTGATTTCTACTCCGCAGGATACGCCGCGTTTTAGCGAGTTGTTGAAGGACGGCAGCCAATGGGGCATGCACATCAGCTACGCGGTACAGCCCTCACCAGACGGCCTGGCGCAGGCATTTATTATTGGCGAGCAGTTTATTGGTGAAGACCCTTGCGCTTTGGTGCTGGGAGATAATATTTTTTACGGGCATGAACTTGCACAAACGGCACAAAATGCTGCACAACGCGCCAATGGCGCCACTGTTTTTGCCTACCCAGTGACCGACCCTGAGCGTTATGGCGTTGTCGAATTCAATTCGCAGGGCAGGGCGGTGAGCCTGGAAGAAAAGCCAAAGTCGCCAAGATCACGTTATGCTGTCACAGGTTTGTACTTTTACGATAACCGCGTTGTCGAGATTGCTAAAAATATGAAACCATCGGCACGCGGCGAACTGGAAATTACCGATGTGAATCGCCAGTATTTGGACTGGGGTGATTTGCAAGTAGAAGTGATGGGACGCGGCATGGCATGGCTGGATACCGGCACGCATGAGTCATTATTAGATGCAGGTATTTTTATACAAACCATCGAAAAGCGTCAGGGATTAAAAATAGCCTGCCCAGAAGAAATCGCTTATCGCATGGGCTTTATAGGTGCTGCACAGCTTGAGTCGCTGGCCAATAAATATGCTAAAAATGGTTATGGGCAATATCTCAAGCAAGTGCTGACAGAGCAGGTGTATTGATGAATGTCATCAAGACTAGAATTCCGGAAGTGATCATTTTTGAGCCCAAGGTATTCGGTGATGAAAGAGGCTTCTTTTTCGAAAGTTTTAATCAAAAGGCTTTTTTTGAAGCGACGAATTTGGACGTCAATTTTGTGCAGGACAATCATTCAAAATCTGCCAAAAACGTGCTGCGCGGTATGCACTACCAAATAGAGCAGGCGCAGGGTAAGCTAGTACGTGTCACACAGGGTGAGGTATTTGATGTGGCGGTGGATTTGCGTGCATCATCACCGACGTTTGGGCAATGGGAAGGCACTATATTATCTGCTGAAAACAAGCGCCAAATGTGGATACCGCCAGGCTTTGCCCACGGCTTTCTGGTGCTTTCAGACACAGCTGAGTTTTTATATAAAACCACGGATTTTTACGCGCCGCAATTTGAATGCTGTCTTAAATGGGATGATCCAGAGGTCGGCATCAAATGGCCTTTGCTGGGCACGCCGATATTATCAGCCAAAGACAGCCAGGGCTTAAGTCTGCAAGCAGCCAAGAAATTTCCTTAATCAGGTTTTATATATGCAAAAAAAAATACTACTCACAGGGGTTAAAGGGCAAGTAGGGCATGCATTAAAAACTAGGCTGCTAGAGTATGAATTATTCGCTTTATCGCGTGAGCAGCTTGATCTAAGCAATGTCCATAATATTCGCTGTGTGGTACGTGAAATCAAGCCCGATCTCATTATTAATCCAGCGGCTTATACGGCGGTCGATAAAGCTGAAACCGAGCCGGAACTCGCCTATGCGATTAACGCGACTGCCCCGCAGATATTGGCGGAAGAGGCTGCCAGGTTGAATGCCGCGTTCATTCATTTTTCTACTGATTACGTCTATGATGGCACCAAAGCGACACCATATGTTGAAGATGATACTACCAACCCTGTGAGCGTGTACGGCAAAAGTAAACTGGCTGGTGAGGATACTATCAGGCAGGTAGGTTTGCCGCATTTAATCTTGCGCACCAGCTGGGTCTATGGCGCTTATGGCAAAAATTTTTTAAAAACGATACTGCGCCTGGCTTCCGAGCATGACAGCCTGCGTATTGTGGAGGATCAGTTTGGCGCGCCGACAAGTAGTGAGAGTATCGCAGAGGGGATTGTTAAATTGGTGAATGTTTGGCAACCAGATCTGGAGAATCAGACAGGCGTTTATCATTTTACCAACACAGGGAGTACATCCTGGCACGGTTTTAGTTGCGAAATTGTGAATCAATACAATCAGCTAGCCGCAATCCACAACTGGCCTGCGCTTAAAACTAATATTAAAAATATCATAGCGATTACAACGGCAGACTATCCTACACCAGCCGTGCGACCTGCGAATTCCAGGCTGGATAATACCAAGCTTAAGAAAATATTTAATGTAGAACTGCCGAGCTGGCAGCAAGGCCTGCAGCAGGTAATGCAAGCGATGGCTTTTTAGTTTTGGTTAGTTTTAGCTTAACGCATCTGCCCAGCTGTTTGGCGTTTCGTAGAGCCTGACGCGCTCTAATCTGAGGCGGTTCCCGTAAGTGTTTTTATACTCACTCTTGAGTATTCTAAAAGCTTCAACAGCCATATTTTCTGCAGTCGGCACGGTCGGGAATATGACGGTTTTATGATGGGGAAGTGAATTTAAAAAATCCAGTACGGGCAGATCATCCTTAAATACCAGAAATGCGTGATCCCAGACATCCACAACACTTTTCTTTGCGATTTTTTTTACATCGGAAAAATCCATCACCATCCCATTTTCAGAAGCATTTTCCTGACTGATAATGTCTCCAGAAAGCGTGATTTCAAGTGCGTATCGATGGCCATGCAAATTGCGGCATTGGCTTTTGTGGTTGGGGATACGATGCCCGGCATCGAATTCTAGTCGTGTAGTAATTTGCATGCCACTATTATAGCAGTTCTGGAAACCTCTGATTAATGCTGTTTTGCCCATGTGACAAACTCGTCAAACGGCATTGGCTTGGCGAAAAAATAGCCTTGGCATTTATGGATTTTCATTTTTTTGATCAGTGCCAGACATTCTTTATCTTCAACACCTTCAGCCAGCACCTCTTTCCCCAGGCTGTTTGCCAGCATGGCAATCGATTTTACGATTTCAAAATCATGCTGTGAATGACTGATATCGCGTACGAATGACTGATCAATTTTGATTAAATCGATGGGCATGGTACGCAGCCGCGAGAGCGATGAAAAACCCGTGCCAAAGTCATCCAGGGCAAGCCTGAAACCGCTTTCAGCCAGCTTGTTAATCACGGCGCTGGTGGTTTCGTTTTCTTCAAGGATGCCATTTTCAGTGACTTCGAGAATGATGTCTTTCGGCTGGATCTTCCATAACGCCAGCGCTTGCAGCAGCAGGTGAGGCAGTTCAATATCGTATAAATCTTCTGCGCGCAGATTAATCGTGAGATAGACTTTTAAGTGATGTTTATGCAAAAGTTCGCTGGAATAACGGCATGCAGAATTGATTAACCAGCGCGTAAATAACTTGCATTTACCCAGCTTGCTTAGGATTTCGATGGTCAAGCCCGGAGATATGTAGTAGTCAGCCTCGTCCGTCCAGCGCAATAACAATTCTGCACCGACACATTTTGAGTTTGACAGATTGACAATGGGCTGGAAAAACAAAGTCAGACTGTCTCCAGCAAATGCTTCCAATACTTTGAGTTCCATATCATGCTGCGCGGCTAACTGTTTTTCCAGCTCTTGCGAGTACATCACAAACTGCTGCTGGCTGGAAAAAGCACTTTCCAGCGCCAGTTTGGAACAGCCATATAACTCATGCGCTTTTTGAGAGGATTTTTTGGTAAATGCACAGCCAGTGAATGGCGTGACCAGAACCGATTGATTGTTAATAGACACCATTTGCTCGAAAGCACGCTGCAGTTTGGCGGCGAGTAAATTAAGTTGCATGTCATTGCTCAGGCTGGGAATCAGGATATCAAATTGCAAGTTGCCGGTATGGTAAAGCTGGTAATCAGGCGATATGTTTTTCTTTAGTCTGAAAGCAACTTTTCGGCTTAATTCAGAGGCAAGCTGTTGTGAAAAAATGGGATTATGTTTTGCAACTTGAAAATGTATGGAAAACAAGCCGACCAACGGACTTCCCTCTTTATTCTTGACAGCGTTTTCTATGCTGGCCAATATTTGATTGGCATTAGGCAATTGCGTAATGGCATCAAAGTTACGTGTGTAATTGAGCTGAAATTGCTGATGCCGATGATTGGTTTCTGCAAACATATCAAACAAAAAACAATGCAGCTTGGCTGAGTTGGAAATGCCCAGTTTCGTTTTGAATTCAAAACAGCTAAGAAAGTTGAGTACGCCTTGTGCGCTTGCACCATCCTGCACGGCGTTGAGCCACAAGAATATCAGTTGATTAATCTTGGCGGTAAAGGTTTTTAAGTCATGTCCGGATTGCCAGTTTTTAAGTGCCGAACTTAGCTGGGATAAAAACGGGTTTAATTGCGGGTTTTCTGATATTTCTGCTTGTCCAAGCGCTTTAACATTGACTTTCAGGTTGGAAAACAGCGCTTTTGGTTTAAGTCCGTAGGCATGTAACTTTTCTAAGACAGCATGTTCAGTATAGGCAATCTCAACTTCCTGTATTTCCTCCTCGGGAAGCTCCTCCCTGGCCGACGCATCTTCCATCATCATCATTTGAAGCTACCAGTCAAAAACCATTGCTGATCTAAACATAAAAATCACTCGGGTTTAAGCCGTAGCTGTCAGGGGGCAGGCTTTTTATTATTCTGTAAGGCTCGCCTGCTGGCGTTGACGGGCTGTTCAGCAGGTTCAGAATAACTGGCGATGTGTAGCGTGATTTGTCAGGGCTCAGCAAGAGCATTAATCTTGGCAGCAGCCTTCTGACCTGGTTCTGTTGTATGACCACGCCGACTTCGCCCGTATTAAGCTCAACCAGCGAGCTGACGGGATACATGCCCATGAACTGGACAAGTTGATCGATTAATTCACGGCTGAATAGTTTTCCACTCAATTGATGAATTTTATCCAGCGCTTCCTGGTGAAAAACGCCTTTGGCATAAGATTTATGACTGGTGATGGCGCAATAGGTGTCAATCAAGCCTGCAATTTGCGAAGCCAGGTCAATTTGGTCCTCTCGCAACTGGTTTGGATAACCGCTGCCATCCATGCGTTCATGGTGCTGTGCCACCATATCAATCACAGATAGCGGAATATCCGGTGTTTTTTCAAGAATTTTGAGGCTTTCATCCACGTGTTTTTTTGCATATTCATATTCTTCACGCGAGAGCTTCCCTTCTTTCAGCAGCACATCGGCAGAAAGTTTTACCTTGCCGACATCCTGCAGTAAGCCAGCTAGGCCTAATTCTTTAATCTGTTTTTTAGACAGCGCCAGGAAATTGCCGAAAGCCATTAAGGTGATCGAGACATGCAAGGCGTGATTGTACGAGTAGTCGTCGGTCTGCTTCAGTTTTGCTAGCCACAGCAATGCATCGGGTACGCGGCCAATACTTTCAACCATACTGTCCAGAATTTCACTTACAGCGGTCAAGTCGAGATTTTGCTCATTTGCCACCGCATCAAATATCTCTCTGGTCGCCACTTGCGATTGTTCATAGACCGGATAGATAATCGCGATCTCATTTTCGACAGGCGGCTCTTCCTCGTAAATTGTTACTTTGTAGCCGTCACTGGAATCATTGCCTGCTTTATTATTTTTAGAACTGTCATCAATTGTGGATTTAAGTTTATTACGTCTGAATAGGTTGCCGAAAAACCCGCCTACATCCTCTGCCAGCTGTTTGGCCATGGGCTTTTGCTGAGGATTGGTTTCGGTTTGATAGGGTAAGGCTTCCTGCGCCGCCGTATTCGCCCCATATTTCATGTTGTAAACCGTTCCATCCTGGTTATTGCGCTCAACATTCCGGGGTGTCTGGTGATTTTTTAGTTCGCGAAGAATGTCGAAGAAAGAGGTCTTGTTGGCAAACCTAGGATCTATATTGCCCCCTGGTTTTTTGTCTGAAGCAGCCTTTCCAGGATCTTTGATGCGTATCACCGTACCTTCGCGCTGGATGGCGACGTTTTGTCTAGCGGGCGCAGCAAATAGGCTGCCTAAGGATCTGGTGCGGTCAATGTAGACAAATTTGCATATGGACTGGAGCTTATTCAGGTCAGACTGGTCATCCAGCAAAAAGCCTTGCAGCATGAATGGCGTGCCTTCCCAAGGCCTGTCCAGATCGGTCACATACATGCCGAGCTCTAGCTTTTCAACCCCAATTTGTTCTTTTTTAAGATCAGCCATTTTTTGCCAAACTGTTAATATGTGCCCAAGCGCTTTGTGCCAAGGATGGTAAATGATAACCGCCTTCAAGTGAAGATATAATCCTGTTTTTTGCGTATTTTGCGGCAAATTCTTTTATGAATTCGGTTATCCACACATAATCCTCTTCAATCAGGGTTAAATCGGCCAGAGGGTCATTCAAATGCGCATCAAACCCGGCGGAAACAAACATAATCTCGGGCTTAAAATCATCCAAGGCAGGCGCGAATTCTGTTATGACGGCTTCTCTAAAGTCCTCGCGCCTGGTCTTTGCGGCCAAGGGGACGTTAATCATGTTTTTGCTGCGCGTTTCTGCGCCGCTAAATGGATAAAACGGATGCTGAAAAGTAGAGCAGAGCATGACGTTCGGGTTGCTGCTGAAAATGTCCTCGGTACCATCGCCATGGTGAACATCAAAGTCAATAATGGCAGCGCGTTTGATTGGGTATTGCGACATGGCGTGAGCAACACCGACGGCAATATGGTTAAAAATGCAGAAACCCGCGCTATTGGCGCGTCCTGCATGGTGGCCGGGCGGGCGCACACAGCAAAACGCGTTTTTGGCTTTGCCTGTTATTACTAAATCTGTGGCCAAAACGACTGCACCGCTTGCATGCAAGGCAGCGGACAAACTCATCGGCCCCATGGCGGTGTCGCCGTCCAGGCGCACCAATCCTGCCTTTGGGGCTATGCTGTGAATGTAATCAACATAGTCGGTAGAATGTACCCGTTGGAGTTGTGCTTTGGTGGCTGCCGGTGCCTCGTAAAGCTGTAGTTTTTCTTTTAAGTCGGAGGCATTCACGGCATTCTTTATGGCAGTGATGCGTGCTGGCGATTCAGGATGGCTGCCGTCCATGACATGCAGTAAAGTATCCGGGTGCGAAATGAAAGCGGTATTTGTCATAATCAGAGGCTCCTTAATCGCGATCTTCCTGTGCTAGCTCCTGGTAATAGCCTAGCCTTGAAGCGGATATTTTGCCATGATTGACAGCGTTTATCACGGCGCAATCCGGTTCATGCAGGTGTTTGCAGTTATTAAAGCGGCATTTGCCCAAATACGGCCTGAATTCCTTAAAAGCCAGTTCCAACTCTTCCTGAGATAAATGATGTAGGCCAAACTCTTGCAAACCAGGTGAATCAATCAGGCTGCTGGTTGCGTCCAGGTGATACAAATGCGTGGCCGTAGTGGTGTGCTTACCGCTGTCCAGCGCATCGCTAATCTCTTGTGTGCGTACTTGCTGGTCGGGTAGCAATTTATTGATGATGGTAGATTTACCCATACCGGATTGGCCTACTAGCACACTTTGATGATTGGTAAGATATGGTCGCAGTTCGGCAATATCTTGTTTTGCCGATAAATGCACGACCTGGTAGCCTAAATCTTGGTATAGCTGGAGTTTTCTTTTTGCGTCTTCTGTATGGGCTAAATCGCATTTATTTAACACAATCAGCGGGTTAATTTTCGCTGCTTCTGCTGCGACTAAACAGCGATTGAGCAAAGCTTCATAAAAGCTGGGTTGAGTTGCCAACACAATCACGATTTGCGTAACATTGGAGGCGAGAATTTTGCTTTTGAAAGCATTGCTGCGATAAAGCAGTGATTTGCGCGGCCGACTTGATTCTACAACGCCTTCAGCGGTGTCGGTGAGCTTGATGGTGACAATGTCACCACAGGCTAAATCGGTTTTTTTACCACGCGTGACGCAGCTGATGCGAGATTTGTCTGCCAACTCAACTTCATAACGCTTGCCATAAGCGGCAACCACCAGGCCCTGTAACATATTCAGACCCAGCTTAACATTTTGAAATTTGCATTTATTTTTCGAATTTATAGTAAGTTTGGTTCAGATAGGCCGCTACATTAAGCTCTTCATCTTCAAACCACTTCAGACCAAGCATGGTGTTGCAGCTACGCACTTGAGCCACCAGGCCTTTAGAGGTTTTCACTTTCGGGTATTCGCGCGTGTAAATACCCGAGCCATCGCCGCCGTAGCTTGAGGCATGGCAGCTGATGCAGTTTTTTTCAACCAAAGCCTTGCCAGCCTTAACATCCGCATTGGAAAACATTTCATTAGCAACAGCATTGATGCTAAACAGGCATAACAATATCGGTAATATTTTTGTCATCGCTTAATCCCTTCAGCTTGCTAATTTGCAGTATACGCTGCTAATTTAGAAATGCGAATGCTTGCAGGCGGATGTGAGTCATAAAACGCCGAGTGCAAAGGGTCTGGCGTGAGCGTAGAAGCGTTATCGCGATACAGCTTCACCAAGGCTTCAATCAGGTGACCTGCGCTGGCGTGCTTGGCAGCGTATTCATCGGCCTCGAATTCGTTTTTGCGTGAATAACTCGCCATCAGCGGGCGTAGCAAAAATAAAAACACAGGCGATACCAGCAAAAATAAAATTAACGCCATGTGGTTGCTCGGCGTAGTGACGCCTAAACCGTTGTAAAACCAGGTTTGGTTCATCAGCCAGCCCAGCAGGGCCAAGCCAAGAAAGCTTACAAAGAACATCAAGGCGATACGCTTGATGACGTGATGATGCTTAAAATGCCCTAGTTCGTGTGCCAGTACTGCCTCGATTTCTTCAGTGCTTAAGCGGTCTAATAGCGTATCAAAAAACACCACGCGTTTACTGCTGCCAAAACCGGTAAAGTAGGCGTTGCCGTGACTGCTGCGAGCAGAGCCATCCATCACAAACAAACCCTGCGATCTAAAGCCGCATTTAGCCAGCAGTGCTTCTATGCGCGATTTAAGATTTTCATCGGCAAGTGGCGTAAATTTGTTGAATAATGGCGCGATAAAAGTCGGGTAAACCGCGAGCATGAGAATATTAAAGATGCTCCAGATTACCCATAAATAAAACCACCAGTATTGGCCCGCACCCTGCATCAGCCAAAGTGCTGTAAACAGAATAGGCAGGCCTAATGCTAGGCCGACTAGGCTGTGCTTGATTAAGTCGGTAAAAAACATGCGTGGCGTCATTTTGTTAAAACCGAACTTTTCATCGATGACAAAAGTTTTGTAATATTCAAAAGGCAAGTCTATTAAGGCGCTGATCAGCATTGCGCAGCAAATCACCAAAGCACCGCGGATAACCTCGTGGTCAGTCAAAACATTGCGCCAACTATCATCCAGCCACTGCAAGCCTACGCCAATGGTGAGTGCGGCTAATAACAAGGCCTGAATCACAACCTCAGCCAGTGTCAGCCTGGTTTTTGCCGTGGAATAGTCTGCCGCTTTTTGATGCGCCTCTAAAGAAATATTCGCAGAAAATGCACTGGGTACTTGAGTGCGGTTTGCTTGCACGTATGCGATTTGTCGCGATCCCAGCCAAAGCCGGGCAAGTGTTGTTGCGATGAGTAGAGCGATAAAAACGAGTGTTAAAGTTGTCGCCGGTGTAAGTGTGGATGCCATGACTTTTCTAAATTAAGTTAAACTACTTATATTCTGAAGCATTTGCAGGTAATTGGTTCACTGCGAGTGCTGTTATACGTTATTTTAATGGAAATCATGATGGAAGCCTCAAGCAATAATATCAACAACGATAATTTAATCTGGCTGGACATGGAAATGAGTGGTTTGCTGCCGGACTCAGACCGTATTTTAGAGCTTGCTGTGGTGGTGACAGATGCCGAATTAAACGTGCTGGGCGAATCGCCTGTGTTGGTTATTCACCAGTCTGACGCTGTACTGGATGGCATGGATGCCTGGAATAAGGGCACGCATGGCCGCAGTGGCTTGATTGATAAAGTGAAAGCATCCACTTTGGACGAAGCCGCCGCTACCGAGCAAATGATTGCCTACTTAAAACAATTTGTGCCTGCCGGGAAATCGCCCATGTGCGGCAACTCTATTTGTCAGGATAGGCGCTTTATGGCGCGTTATATGTCTGATCTGGAAGCCTATTTTCATTACCGCAATCTGGATGTGAGCGTGTTTAAGGAACTGGCGCGCCGCTGGAAGCCGGAAATTTATTCGGGATTCAAGAAAGCCAGCAAACATGAGGCGTTGGCAGATATCTACGAATCTATCGACGAACTGAAGTATTACCGCGAGCATTTTATTGTTAAGTAAAAATGGCAGAAATTTAGAATAAAAAAAGAGGCGTAACAACTTTAGTGTATACGCCCCTAGGGAGGAGAAGTTAGCTTTGGAGAAGCTTGATTAATATCAAGCATCAACCATGCCAACTTATTCTCTAGTGACCTGAGAGCGTTTTTTCATATAGTTTTAAATAAGCTTTCGCGCTGGAACCCCAACCAATATCCTGTTGCATGCCATTTCGCTGAATTCTTTGCCATAGTGCTTTGTTTTTCCAGATGGTCAAAGCGTGTTCAATTGTGACCAAAAGTGATGCACTGCTGACACTTTTCATCACAAATCCGGTGGCGGTGTCATTGTTTAGGGTGGTTTCATTGGTATCGCATACCGAATCCGCCAAGCCGCCCGTAGCGTTGACAATCGGCGGGGTACCGTAGGCCAGGCCATACAATTGGTTAAGTCCGCATGGCTCAAAGCGTGATGGCATCACAAACATGTCGCAGCCTGCCATAATGTTGTGCGAGAGATGTTCGTTATAGCCTATAGTCATGGAAACTTGGGCTGGGGTTTTTTGTGCCAAGTCATTGAAGCTGGCTTCCAGGGCTTTATCGCCACTGCCTAAAATTGCAAACTGGCAGCCTTGTGCAATAAGCTGAGGCATGATTTTTGGCAACAAATCCAGCCCTTTCTGATGTGTGAGCCGGCTCACTACGCCCAATAACGGTGCATCTGCATCGACATGAAGCCCAAGTTGTTCCTGTAACGCTTTTTTAACCGCCGCTTTTCCAGAGAGATCGCTGGCACTGTAATTCTTGATGAGGCTGGGGTCTTTTTCAGGCGACCATTCTTCTGCATCAATGCCATTTAAAATGCCGGTCAAATCATCTTTGCGGATCTGCAGCAGGCCTTGCATTCCAAAACCAAAGGCTTCAGTTTGAATTTCCTGCGCATAGGTCGGGCTTACGGTGCTTAATTTATCCGCGTAAAAAAGTCCCGCTTTCAAAAACGAAATTTGACCATGATATTCAAAGCCGCTGATTTGAAAATTTTCTATCGGAAGTTCTAATGCTTTTAGCCAACTGACATCAAAATTACCCTGGAAGGCGAGATTATGCAGGCTTAAAATTGACTTAGTGGAAGATAAGTCAATCAGCTTCATGTAGGCTGGGGCCAAGGCAGTTTGCCAGTCATTACATTGGATCAGGTCTGGCCGCCAGCTCTGAAGCGGGCTGTGTTTACTGCAAAGCAAGCTTGCCACGCGGGAAAGCACGCCGAATCTAAGCGCATTATCCAGCCACTCAACGCCATGCTTGTCGCTGTATGGACCACCGTTGCGTTCATACAGTTGCGCATTCTGAATTGCGATCACGTCGGTATCGCTATCTGGCATTTTGCCCATTAATAGCGTACAGGTCTGACCAAGCACTTCTATGGTGGCGACTGGTGAAACAGCTCTTAGTTTTTCTAAAACCGCCCGGTAGCCCGGCAGCAGTATTTTGATGTCGCCATCAAATTCCGCCAGATTGTTCAAGGCCTTGGGAAGGGCGCCGCTTACGTCGGCGAGGCCGCCTGTTTTAATGAGTGGGTAGGCTTCTGAAGTGGCAAATAAAACGCGCAAAATATACCTTCTTTATCATGACGTCGATACGCTATTATAGTGCATAAACAAATGGCTATAATATAGCCTTAGGGGGTCATAGCATGGGATTGAACGGTTTTGTGGCCGTAGGGACTGGCGCGGCACTTGGCGCCTGGCTGCGTTGGGGATTAGGCATCATGCTGAATGCGACGTTGCCTGCATTGCCGCTAGGTACATTGGCAGCAAATCTGATAGGCGGTTACTTGATGGGCTTGACGATAGGCGTGTTTGCCTTGACTTCTAGCTTTTCGCCAGAGGTCAGGCTTTTTGTTACCACAGGTTTTCTTGGTGGATTAACCACTTTTTCCACATTCTCTGCAGAAGCAGCTACCTTGCTTGCGCGCGGGCAATTTAGCTGGGCGGCCGCGCATATATTAGTGCATGTGCTGGGTTCGCTGGCCTTAACCGGCCTAGGTATACTTACAATACAGCTGATGCGAGGTTGATGCAATGCAAGGAACATACTTGAAGCTATTCGTACCAGAGTCATTACGCCACCATGGCGACTTGTTATACGAGTGGATTTTGAAACAAGCCGAAGCAATCGGCATTCCGGGCGGGTCGGCTGTACGTGCGTTAGCGGGATTTGGCCGCAATGGGCGCTTGCATGAACAGCACTTTTTTGAATTGGCAGGGGAATTGCCAATTATCATGGAATTTTTTGCAACAGATGAAGCAATCAATCGGCTGTTGGCATTGCTAGCTGCGGAAAATCATTCATTGTTTTATATCAAGTTTCACGCTGAAGCAGCAATCGTAGGCGGGTAGCCAGTATAGGTGCTAAATTCAATATTCATTTAATGTAGCAGTGTTGCAAATGATTTAGTTAGCATCATAAAAAAGCCCGACTAGTCTAATACAAGCCGGGCTTCTTAATTTTTAGAAATAGCTAATTTTAATTATTTATTTCTGAGTTTCTACCATCACCAGTGGTGCATCATCTGCTTTGGATTCTGCATTTTTCTTCCAGCTTGGCGCTTTACGCGGACCTTTTGGTTTTGCAGGTTCTGCTGCAGGCGCGGCCATTTTTGCATCGCCTTTGGTTTCTACTAGCTGTAAACCACTTGCGGCCAAATCAATTGGTTTTGCTGGTTTAGGTTTACGCGTAGCAGGTTTTTTCTCAGCTTTTGCCTTCGGTGCTGTTTCTGGCGCAACGGCGGTTTCTGCCACTGGCTCCACTGTTTTTGCAGCTTTTTTAGGTTTGCTAGGCGCTTTTACCTCTTTTTCAACAATAGGCTCAGAAACCAATACTGGTGCAGCCACTACAGCATGCTCTTTTGGAGCAGGTTCGTTCTGGACCAGATCATTTGGCACAAAAGCTGGTGTTGTGGCATCTTGTTCGCGCGACATCTCGCGACTTTGGTCACGGTTGGCATCGCGATTTTTATTGCGATTGCGTCCACCACGGCGGTTACGGCCGCTACGCTCTTGACGCGGCGCTTGATTTGCATCGGTTACCACATTGTCTGTGGCCGGTGTTGTAGCAACGGTTTCAGCTTTCTCGGCACGGTTTTCGATTGATCTTTCGGGACGCGGCGCACGCTCTGGACGTTGTTGACCGGTTTGCGGTGGACGTTGCCCTTGTTGCGGCCTGTCACCACGCTCGCTCGCGCTTATATTGGCACGGTCGCGATTGCTGCGGTTGCGATTACGGTCGCGGGCGTTACGGCTGCGGTCGCGGGTGTTGTCACGAGCCTCGCGTGCAGTTTTGTCTTCTGCCTTTTCTTCAACCTTGACTTCGCCAGTACCACCCAGCCACTTTTTAATGCGGCTTAAAAATGAGGTTTTGGCTACAGGCGCAGCAGGATTTTCTGCCGCGACTCTTTCTTCAACAATCGGCGCGGATGTCGCAGGCGTAATGCCTTTCACTAGCGCTTCTGGGGCACTTGGTTTTGCCTCTTCACTCAGGCTGCGTACATAAGCAGTTTCGGCAGGCAATTCCACCATTTTGTAGCTGGCTTGCGCGGTTTCTTCGTTAACATCATCATGCTTGATGCGCGTGATGCTGTAGTTTGGCGTTTCCATATGGATATTTGGAATCAATATAACTTCCACGCCCATACGCTGCTCGATTTTGTGAATATCCGCGCGCTTTTCGTTGAGCAGGAAGGTGGCAGCTTCAACAGGCAATTGCACCTGAATAATCGCGCTGTTATCTTTCATGGCCTCTTCTTGCGTAATGCGCAAGATATGCAATGCGGTTGATTCTATGCCGCGGATATGGCCCGTGCCGCTGCAGCGCGGGCATGCTGCGTGGTTGGTTTCGCCCAGGCTGGGGCGCAGGCGCTGGCGCGACAGCTCAAGCAAACCAAAGCGTGAAATCTTGCCGGTCTGTACGCGTGCACGGTCAGCATGCAGAGCGTCACGCAAAGCGTTTTCCACCTCGCGCTGGTTGCGCTGGCTTTCCATGTCAATAAAATCGATTACTACCAAACCGCCCAAATCGCGCAAACGCAATTGGCGCGCAACTTCTTCGGCGGCTTCCAGGTTAGTGTTAAAGGCGGTCTGTTCGATGTCGCTGCCTTTAATTGAGCGGCCAGAGTTCACGTCAATGGATACCAGCGCCTCGGTATGGTCAATCACTATGGCGCCGCCGGAAGGCAGGCGAACTTCACGTGAAAAAGCGGATTCAATCTGGTGTTCGATCTGAAAGCGCGAAAATAGCGGCACTTCGTCCTGATAAAGTTTTACACGAGTCACATTGCCCGGCATCACATGGTTCATGAATTGCACGGCCTGTTCGTATACATCAGGCGTATCGATTAAAATCTCGCCAATGTCCGCGCTGAAATAATCACGGATCGCGCGAATGACCAGGCTGCCTTCCTGATAGATCAGAAACGCCCCGGCCTGGATATGCGAGGCTTCCTCTACGGCGGTCCATAGTTGTGTAAGGTAGTTCAGATCCCACTGCAGTTCTTCTGCGGTGCGGCCAATACCGGCGGTACGTGCGATGATGCTCATGCCTTTCGGCACTTCCAGTTGCGCCATTACGTCACGCAGCTCGTTGCGATCCTCGCCCTCAATGCGGCGCGAAACACCGCCGCCGCGTGGGTTGTTGGGCATCAAGACCAGATAGCGGCCTGCCAAAGAGATAAAAGTGGTAAGCGCTGCGCCTTTGTTGCCGCGTTCATCCTTATCGACTTGAACGATGAGTTCCTGGCCTTCTTTAATCACGTCTTGAATACGTGTTTTACCACCTTCGGATTTGTCTGAGAAATAGCTGCGAGAAATTTCCTTGAAGGGTAAAAAGCCGTGACGTTCGGTGCCGTAATCGACAAATGCGGCTTCTAGTGATGGCTCTACTCGGGTGATGACACCTTTGTAGATATTGCCTTTGCGCTGTTCTTTTCCAGCGTGTTCGATGTCCAGATCAACAAGCTTTTGCCCATCGACAATCGCAACGCGTAATTCTTCCGATTGCGTTGCATTAAATAACATGCGTTTCATTGTGTGCTCCCGCGCTCATGCGGGCAGACATGTTGTACTTTAGGATTAAAGTTCTGAAGTAGTGATTTCACCTAGACCATGTCTAGGTTATGTTTTAATCGTGCGCTATATGTGGCGCAACACGATGCAGCTGAAATCAACCGTGCCTGCAGAAAAAGCTGGCATTGCAAATCGCGGAGAATTTCTACGATTTAATTTGTCGATTGATAAAATATGGTTTTGCTACATCTTAAAATACATGCCGGCGTTTGATTTTTCTCATACCTTTATCAACACGGGGGCATAAATCCGTTAAAATTCTGTCTTCAGTAACTTTAGTCGCGTTTATGTTTATTTGTCTGCGGCGGCTAGAGCGCAATTTTTTTATCGCTACTTTGAATATGGCGAGCGGTATTAGCCAAGTATTTTTTGTCACGTTTAGCTGTTATTGAGCTACGCTAAAGCGATTTAGATTCAATAACATGCTAAGTATAGGCGTTATCGCCCATTTTAGCAAAATATAAGTCACGCAAAATAAAGTTAAGCAAAATGATCATGCAAACAGAGCGAAATAAAATGATAGGCGCACATGTGGTTGCCAATTTAACCGTCGATGAGGCGAGCGATGGACAACGCATTGACAATTTCCTCGCCAAAACACTTAAAGGCGTGCCCAAAAGCCATATTTACCGCATTCTGCGCAGCGGTGAAGTGCGCGTCAACAAGGGTCGTATTGATGCTTCGTACAAACTTGTGCTGGGCGATGTAGTGCGCGTGCCGCCGATACGCGTTGCAGCCAGTGAAAAGGAAGTGATGAATGCGCCGGCAACAGCAGTATTACAAAAAACCATTATTTTCGAAGATGACGCGCTGTTGGTGATTGATAAACCCGCAGGGTTTGCGGTGCACGGCGGTAGTGGTGTGAGTCGTGGCGTAATTGAACAACTGCGCCTGGAGCGCCCGAAAGCAAAGTTTCTGGAACTGGTGCACCGGCTGGACCGCGAAACTTCGGGCGTGCTCTTGCTTGCTAAAAAACGTGCGGCATTAGTGGCTTTGCATGAGGCAATTCGCAACAACCAAACCGAAAAGCGCTATTTAATGCTGGTTGCAGGCGAGTGGACTGAAAAAAAGAAGCGTGTAATTTTGGATTTGCAAAAATATGTATTGCCTAATGGTGAGCGCCGCGTGAATGTGGTGACCGATAAAAGCAAGGATAAATATGATGAGGCACAAGTTTCAGAAACTATCTTTTATCTGAAACAACGGTTTGCCGGGTTCAGTTTGCTTGAGGCGCAGCTTGTTACAGGACGCACCCACCAGCTTCGCGTGCAATTGGCGCACCTAGGGTTTCCGATTGTTGGGGATGACAAGTATGGTGACTTTGCGCTTAACAAGTCACTGGTAAAAAAGGGTTTAAAGCGCATGTTCTTGCATTCGGCTGAAACAAATCTGCGACATCCTCTGTCTGGAGAGAAATTGAGATTGGTGGCGCCTTTGCCGGTTGAATTACAGAAATTTATCGAAAAACTGGAAAGGGATAGTGAAGGTAATGGCTAAACAGTTTGATTTAATCGTGTGGGATTGGGACGGCACGCTGGCTGATTCCGCGGGCATGATCACTAATGCCATTGTAGATGCGGCCGCTCAGGTGGGCCTGCCTCCGCTGACCCCGGAAGTGGCGCGCAATATCATCGGGCTTGGGCTGAGAGAGTCTATTCATGCGTTGTATGGTGATATTCCCGCGGATCAGGCACAAGCTCTGGCCGCGCAATACAGTGCGAATTATTATGCAGGCGAGCAGGCGATTCCTTTGTTCGACGGGGCAAAAGAAACCATTGTCGAGCTTAACCGGCGCGGTTATAAACTGGCCGTGGCGACAGGCAAGGGCAGGCGCGGGCTAAATCTGGCATTGCAGCATTGTGGCCTGGGCAGTTATTTTCATGTCACACGTACCATGGACGAGTGTTTTTCCAAACCGCATCCGCAAATGCTGGATCAAATCATGGATGCTTGCGTAATCTCCCCGGAACGAACTTTGATGATCGGCGATACTAGCTATGATTTGCAGATGGCCAAAAATGCTGATGTGCAAGCTGTTGCTGTGACCTATGGAGCACAATCACATGATAAATTATTGAGTTACAATAGCATTGAAATGTTCCATCAATTTGATGACTTAAGCGCTTGGTTATTGGCCCATGCATAAAAACACCATTGTTTTAGATAGCCGCGATTTGCACGAAAAATCGCTAGGATTGCGTTTCCCTTTGCCGCAGTTGGGCGAATATGCCACCGGTTTTGTGGTGCGCTATCAAGGCAAGGCGCATGCCTATGTTAATCAATGTGCGCATGTGCCTGTCGAACTGGACTGGAATCAAGGAGAATTTTTTACAGTTGGTAAAGATTATCTGATTTGTGCTACGCATGGTGCACATTATCGGCCTGATAACGGTTTTTGCGTGATGGGGCCATGCAAAGGCAAAAGTTTGCAAATGTTGCCTGTTACAGAGCAGAATCATCAAATTATCATCCATATTGACCAGCTTCATCCATTACATAGAAAACCCTGAATAGGAAAACATAGCATGTCTGAGCAGAACGAATCGTCACACAGTAACTGGCAACAGAAAACCATAGAAAAACTATTATTATCAGGGCTGAAGGAACAGCAAACCGCGCGCCGCTGGAGCATCTTTTTTAAGGCGCTTACCTTTGGGTATCTGTTTCTATTGTTGATTGTAGTATTGGGGGTGTTTGGTGGAAAAAACGTAGCCGGCCCGCATGCGGCCTTGATCGACATCAATGGAGTGATTGAGGCGGGCGGAGAAGTCAACGCGGATGCTGTGATCAGCAGTTTGAACGAAGCTTACGACAGCATCGGCACCAAGGGCATTATTTTGCGGTTTAACACACCAGGCGGCAGTCCGGTGCAGGCCGGCATCATCAATGATGAAATCATGCGCCAAAAGAAACTGCATCCTAAAATCCCGGTATACGGCGTAGTGGAAGACATTTGCGCTTCTGGCGGCTATTACATCGCTGCGGCAACGGATAAGATTTATGTTGATAAAGCCAGCATCGTCGGCTCGATTGGGGTGCTAATGGACGGCTACGGCTTTACCGAAGTGATGAAAAAAGTAGGCGTGGAACGCAGGCTAATGACTGCAGGTGAAAACAAGGCCATGCTGGATCCATTTTCACCGGTAAACCCAAAGCATCAGGCTTTGGCGCAAACCATGCTGAATGAAGTGCATGACCAGTTTAAAAACGTGGTGAGAAAAGGTAGGGGCGCGCGCTTAAAAGAAACGCCGGAGATATTCAGTGGCCTGTTCTGGAGCGGAGAACAGAGCATCAAGCTGGGTCTTGCCGATGCGCTGGGCAGTGCCGATTACGTAGCGCGCGAGGTGATCAAGCAAGATGAGATTGTTGATTATACCTACCAGGAAACAATGATGGACCGTTTTGCCAAACGCCTGGGTGCGGGTGTGGCCAAGGCGGTTGGCATAGATGCGATAATGAAGGGAATAGAGTTGAGGTGATGATGACTGCCCACACGATCAATTAACTTGAGTGCGGGCAGATAGTTGGCCGATGGATTTGCTAAGGTTTATTCAACTGCTTGGTGTGGTTAATCAGGCCGTTGGTTGAGCTGTCGTAATTCGTCACCACTTCGTCACTGGTTAGTTGCGGCAGGATTTGCTGAGCAATCTGCTTGCCGTATTCCACGCCCCACTGGTCGTAGCTGTTAATATTCCACATGATGCCCTGCACGAATATCTTGTGTTCATACAGCGCGATCAGTTTGCCGAGCGTGTTCGGCGTGAGCTTGTCGAACAGGATCGAGGTGGTAGGACGGTTGCCTTCAAATACTTTGTGCGGCAGCAGTTTTTCGAGTGCTTCGCCTGACATGCCTTGCTTTTCAAGCTCTGCGCGTGCTTCTTCCTTGGTTTTTCCCAGCATTAAAGCCTGTGTCTGTGCTAAAAAGTTTGCCAACAGGATTTTATGATGCGCGTAACCATGTTTACCGATGGCATAATGGCTATGCACGGGCATCAGAAAGTCAGCAGGAACCATTTGCGTGCCCTGGTGAATGAGCTGATAAAACGCATGCTGGCCATTCGTGCCAGCCTCTCCCCAAATCACAGGACCAGTTTTGTATTCCACGCGACTGCCATCGCGGCAGATAAACTTGCCATTACTTTCCATATCAGCCTGCTGCATATAGGCTGGAAAGCGCGCCATTCCTTGGTCATAGGGCAGTATGACATGGGTGTCCACATGGAAGAAGTTGTTATACCAGATGCCGATAAGGGCCATAATCACGGGCATATTCTGTTCGAGCGGTGCGGTTCTGAAATGGTTATCCATTTCATGACCGCCAGAGAGCAGGTCTTCAAAGTTATCCATGCCTACATACAAGGCAATCGATAGCCCAATGGCGGACCAGAGCGAATAGCGGCCGCCCACCCAATCCCAGAACGCGAACATGTTGGCGGTGTCGATGCCGAAGTCTTGCACCGCTTTTGAGTTGGTTGAAAGTGCCACAAAATGCTTAGCTACGTGCGCTTCATCTTTCGCCATGTTTAGAAACCAGGTACGCGCAGAATGTGCATTGGTCATGGTTTCTTGCGTGGTGAAGGTTTTCGAAGCCACAATAAATAACGTGGTTTCAGCATTGCATTTTTCGAGTGCGCGCATCAAATGTGCGCCATCAATATTAGATACGAAGTGAATGTTCAACGCGGGGCTGGCGTAGGGTTTAAGCGCGTCGCATACCATCACGGGGCCCAAGTCGGAGCCACCAATCCCAATGTTTATAATGTCTGTAATACGCTTGCCGGAATAGCCTTTCCATTCGCCATTGCGCACTTTGTCAGAAAATACACGCATTTGCTTAAGCACCGCATTAACGTCCGGCATGACATCATGGCCATCCACATAGACAGGCGTGTTGGAACGGTTACGTAGCGCAGTGTGCAAGACTGCACGGTCTTCGGTGATATTGATTTTTTCGCCCGCAAACATTCTGTCACGCCAGTTTTCAATATTGGCTTCGCGAGCTAGCTGGATCAGCAAAGGCAGCGTTTCATCGTTCATGCGATGTTTGGAATAATCCAGCAATAAATCAGCAAACTTCAGGCTGTATTTTTCGAAGCGTTTTGGATCATTTGCGAATAAATCGCGCATGTGTGTTGAAGCTATAGTTTTTTCATGTTGGCAGAGTTTTTGCCATACTGGGTAGTGTGTGAGCGTAGCCATTTGAATATTCGTGCTTTATTAAGTTATTTTATCAATTATAAAAACATCCCAGCTTAAACGGTTTAACGTCTAAGTCGGTTTTAAAACCAAGCCTGCCAGTGGGGGCAGCGTAATGACAAGCGATTGGCTACGGTTCATCCAGGCAACGTCTTCTGTGTGTAACCCTGCGCCGTTGCCCTGATTGCTGCCGCCATAGCATGCCGCATCACTGTTAAATACTTCGTTATAGGTGCCTGCTTGCGGCACGCCAATGCGATAACCTTCGCGCAATACTGGGGTGAAGTTCAATACTATTATAACAAAACTATTGTCCAGCCCCCGTCTAACATAGCTGATAATGGATTGGTCTGAGTCGTGGCAGTCTATCCATTCGAAGCCCTGGTGTACAAAATCAAGCGAATGTAGCGCTATCTCCTGTTTGTAGAGGCTGTTCAGATCATGGCTTGCTTGCTTGATGCCCTGATGCCATTGATGCCCCTCATATTTATCGCTGAGCAAGTGCCAGTCCAGGCAACTATTCACGTTCCATTCGCGGCCTTGGCCGAACTCGTTGCCCATGAAGTTGAGCTTTTTGCCCGGCGCAGTCATCTGATACGTAGTCAGCAAACGCAGGTTAGCAAATTTCTGCCACGCGTCGCCCGGCATTTTATCTAGTAGTGATTTTTTTCCATGTACGACTTCATCATGCGAGAACGGTAGTACAAAGTTCTCAGAGTAGGCATATAGTTGGCCAAAAGTGAGCATGTCATGGTAATAGCGCCGATGCACCGGGTCGTGTTCTATGTAGGCAAGCGTGTCGTTCATCCAGCCCATGTTCCACTTCATGTTAAAACCTAAACCGCCCAGATACACCGGCCGCGACACTGCCGGCCATGCAGTGGATTCCTCGGCAATGGTGAGTACGCCGGCAAAGTCTTCGCCCACCATGACATTGAGTTGCTTCAAGAACTCAATCACATCCAGATTTTCCCTGCCGCCGTATTTGTTAGGGAGCCATTCGCCGGCCTTGCGTGAGTAATCGAGATAAAGCATTGATGCCACGGCATCTACACGCAAACCGTCAATATGGAACTCTGAAAGCCAGTAATAAGCGTTTGACATCAGGAAGTTACGTACTTCATTGCGGCCGTAATTAAAAATAAGAGTGCCCCAGTCCTGATGCTCACCCAGGCGCGGGTCTTCATGTTCATATAACGCCGTGCCGTCGAAGCGTGCCAAGGCCCAGTCATCTTTTGGAAAGTGTCCTGGCACCCAGTCTAAAATAACGCCGATATTGGCCTGGTGAAATGCGTCAATCAAAAAGCGCAAATCATCGGGCGAGCCGAAGCGATTGGTCACGCCAAAGTAACCGGTGGTTTGATAGCCCCAGGACTCAGTCAGCGGATGCTCTGAGATCGGCATTAGTTCTACATGGGTATAGCCCATTTCGGCGACATAGGGCACGAGCGTACTGGCCAGATCGCGATAATTTAAAAAGTGACCCTTGTTGTTGCGTTGCCATGAGCCTAAATGGACTTCATAACAGTTAAATGGAGCATGCAGCCAGTCCCGTTTTTTGCGCGCATCGAGCCACTGCCTGTCTTCCCATTGGTGATAACTGGCGCTGATCTTTGCAGCAGTGCCGGGGCGCTGTTCAAATTCAAAACCATAAGGGTCAGTTTTGACCAGAATATTGCCGGTGTGGCGGTTGCGAATCTCGAATTTATAGGTGTCGTGCGTGGTGAGATTGGGGATGAAAATATCCCATACTCCACTTGATCCATGTGTGCGCATGGAGTGGACACGGCCATCCCAATTGTTAAAACTGCCGACTACGCTTACGCGCTCTGCATTTGGCGCCCAAACTGCAAAACGGACGCCGGCGACATTGTCTTGCGTCATGCATTGCGCGCCGAGCGTTTTGTAGGCTTGCAACAGGCGGCCTTCGCCAAACAAATAGAGCTCGTCCTGGGTGAGGCTTGTGCCAAATGTATAGGGGTCGTATGTTTCGTAAGTATTACCGGCACAATCTATTTTAAGCAGACAAGGGGTTTCCAGGCGGGTTTCACTTTGCAGACCAAACAATCCATCGGGATGAGATTTCTCGAGCTTGATCCACGCGTCACCAACTTTAACGCTCACGCCTGTCGCCTGGGGGATAAATGCACGATAGATGTAACTGCCATCGACTTTGTGCTGACCTAGAAAACTGAATGGATCGTGATGACGTGCTTCTAAAATTAGTAACAATGAATCCGATACGGCATCGGACTCTTTTTCTTGCTTAGCTGCAGTTTGCGCGCTTGCTTTTGCTGATGTCGCTTTAGATTGTACCAAGATGTATTCCCCCGAAATTTTTCTAAGAAATATTTTATGTTTTTATTAATATTATGCTAATTACGTCACATTCCAGCTGGATTATAGCTGGCAACATTGATTATAATGTAAACGAAAGCAGTTGATATAGGATTTAAGTCGAATTTGCTAATTTAGTTTAGCCCAGCTAAGTTATCAGATGCATAATTAAAACTTCAGGAGGGCATCATGTCGCACGACCAGCATTCAGATCGTTTTATTAGTACATTAACCAAAAATACTGCAGCGATTATTCTTGCGGGTGGTCGAGGCAGCCGATTGAAGAACCTGACTGATTGGCGCGCAAAACCAGCAGTACAATTTGGCGGAAAGTTCCGCATCATTGATTTCCCGCTCTCAAACTGCATCAATTCCGGCATTCGCCGCATCAATGTGGCAACTCAATATAAAGCACAAAGCCTGATTCAACACATTCAGCGCGGCTGGGGCTTTCTGCGCGGTGAATTTAACGAATATGTGAATATTATTCCTGCACAGCAGCGTATTTCAGAGGACTGGTACAAAGGCACTGCGGATGCCGTTTATCAGAACCTGGATCTGTTGCGTGAGGGCGGGGCTGAGTATGTGTTGATATTGGCGGGTGACCATATCTACAAGATGGATTACGGCAAAATGCTGGCAACCCATGCCCGCAACAATGCCGATATGACGGTTGCTTGTATCAATGTGCCGCTGGAAGACGCAAAGGGCTTTGGGGTGCTGGCTGTAGATGAAACCGATCGTGTGATCGAGTTCGCTGAAAAGCCAGCCAATCCCAAACACATGCCTGGCGATCCAACCAAGGCGTTTGCGAGCATGGGTATTTATATATTCAATGCCAAGTTTTTATATGAGCAGCTGATCCGCGATGCGGGCGACCCTAAATCCAGCCATGATTTTGGCGGCGATATCATTCCTTATCTGATTAAAAAATATAAAGTACAGGCACACCGCTTTACCGATAGCTGTGTCGGCGCCAAAAACGGCAATTACTACTGGCGAGATGTGGGTACCATTGATGCCTATTGGGAAGCCAATATGGAGCTTACCAAAGTGATCCCAGAGCTTAATTTGTATGACAGGGATTGGCCGATCTGGACGTATCAAGAACAATTGCCACCAGCCAAGTTTGTGTTTAATGATGAAGGCAGAACTGGCAAGGCGACAGATTCATTGATTTCCGGCGGTTGCATCGTAAGCGGTTCCTGCGTGACCAGTTCCGTGTTGTTCTCAGATGTGCGGGTACATAGTTATTGTGATATTGAAGGATCGGTGATTTTGCCTAAAGTAACTATCAATCGTAATGTCGTGCTTAAAAATGTGGTGATTGACCGTGGCTGTGTCATCCCTGAGGGTATGCAAATCGGGGTAGATCTGGCTTTGGATGCCAAGCGCTTCTATGTGTCCGAAAAAGGCATTGTGCTGGTAACGCCCGATATGCTGGGCCAGGATCTGTACAGAGTAATTTAATATTATTAATTTAAAACAAGTAGTTAATAATAATTTCTAATGTTTATTGTTAAGATTGTGAATTAATTTGAAGTCAACTCGTCCTAAGCTTTACCTTAATCTCTATTGGCACATGCATCAACCGGATTACCGCGACACGGTCAGCAATGAATACGTGTTGCCTTGGACATACCTGCATGCCATAAAAGATTACAGCGACATGGCTTTCCATCTGGAGGCAAATCCTAAGGCACGCGTCACCTTCAATTTTGTGCCGATCCTGTTGGAGCAGCTTGAAGACTATAGTAACCAATTCAAGCAGAACACGATTCGTGATCCGCTACTGGCCTTGCTGGTCAGACCGAATTTAGCGGACATCAATCATGAGCAATGCCATTTGATTGTAAAAAGCTGTTTCAAAAGCCATCACGAAAAAATGCTGAGCCCGTTTCCCCATTATCAGCGCTTGTTGCATCTGTATCAGCTGGTCGAGCCAATGGCATGTGGCGATTTCCAATATCTATCGCCGCAATACAAGGCGGATTTACTCGTGTGGTATCACCTGGCCTGGTGCGGAGAGAGCCTGCGCCGCAGCAACACAACGATTCAGTCCTTGATGAACAAGGGCATGATGTTCACTCTGGAAGAAAGGCAGCAACTATTCAACATTATTGGCGATACGATTTCCGGATTAATACCGCGCTATAAAGCGCTTTTGCAGCGCAAGCAAATAGAAATCTCTACAACACCTTATTACCATCCTATTCTTCCACTACTGCTGGATTTTAAATCCGCGCTGGATGCAATGCCGTATGCGCCGCTGCCAAAGTATGCAAAATATGCTGGCGGCCAAAGCCGCGCGGTGGCACATGTGCAATCTGCGAAAGAATATCATACTAAGCTCTTTGGCAAGGCACCACGCGGGATGTGGCCAGCAGAGGGTGGAGTTTCGGCTGCCGCATTATCGCTGATGGCTGAGGGCGGCGTAGAATGGGCTGCTACAGGGCAGAGCGTGCTGGCGAATAGCTTGCTGAAATCGCGTTTAAGCGTGGCGGATAAAAACCAATACTTGTATCAGCCATATCGTGTCACCAATGGCAAGCAGGATATTTTGTGTTTCTTCAGGGATGATAATCTTTCAGACAAGATTGGGTTTGAGTATGCAAAAATGCATACGCCAGATGCAGTAAAGGATTTTATCCAGACACTAGAATATATTCATAATGACGAAATAAAAGGCGACGTTTATAACAAACCGAAAATTGTAAGCGTTATTTTAGATGGTGAAAATGCCTGGGAATATTATCCATACAACGGATATTATTTTATAAGTGAGTTATATGCGGCACTAGCAAATCACCCTGATATAGTTATGGCAACTTTCAGTGATGTGGTTGATTTATATCAATCGAAGGAATACAAAATCAAGGGATTATCCGCTCCTGAATTATCGCAGGTTGCAGCAGGCAGCTGGGTCTATGGTACTTTCAGTACCTGGATTGGCAGCAAGGACAAGAATTTGGCTTGGGACTTGCTGTGCGTGGCTAAAAGAACGTACGACAGCGTGATGGCTAAAGGTGTTTTGAATGCCGAGCAAGTAGCGGCATGCGAGCGTCAGCTAGCGATTTGTGAAGGCTCAGACTGGTTCTGGTGGTTCGGTGACTATAATTCATCAGATAGCGTTGCGAGTTTTGATCAGCTTTACCGTCGCAATCTCATTAATTTATACACTTTGTTACAACAGCCTGTACCCTCGGTGTTGTATTCTTCTATTAGTGCTGGCGGCGGTAACGCAGACAATGCGGGAACCATGCGCCGAGGACAAGCGTAGTCCACAAACTACTAACGCTAATATAGTCATGGACTATTTGGCATGACAATATTGATATAGGCATTGATGAAACAAAAATTATATGCACCACTTCTAAAGAAACGCCGCGCAGGCGTTCTTCTTCACATCAGTTCTCTGCCAAGCGCGCATTACGTGGGAGATTTAGGTGCGGAAGCTTATCGTTTCGTCGATTTCTTGCATGACATTGGCGCAACTGTATGGCAAACCTTGCCAATTAACATGCCGCACGCCGACAACTCACCTTATCAGGCTTTATCCGCGTTTGCAGGAAACCCAGATTTTATTAGCCTGGAAGCCTTGCAATCACAAGGCCTCTTGCTAAGAAAAGCCGATACTGATGTCTTGATTACAAGCAAAACACAACTGCTGGCAAGTGCTTATGAAGCGTTTAAAATACGGGCAGAGAAAAAAGAGCAGCGAGCTTTTACGGCGTTTTGTAAAAAACAGGCGCACTGGCTTGATGATTTCGCATTGTTTTTGGCGCTACGAAGCAAGTTTAATCAAACCGGCTGGCATACCTGGCCAGAAGCGTATAAGAATCGCGATGCAAAAACGTTAAAGCAGGCGCGTAAAGAGCTGGCGCATGAAATCGCAGTCATTCAATTCACGCAGTTTGTGTTTTTTACGCAGTGGTTAAGCCTTAAAGCCTATGCGGCGACAAAAAACGTGCATTTGTTTGGAGATATTCCCATTTTCGTGGCTTATGATAGTGCGGATGTATGGGCGCAGCCGCATCTATTTAAACTGGATGCTGACAAGAACATGACCGTGGTGGCTGGTGTGCCGCCGGATTATTTTTCGTCCACTGGACAGCGCTGGGGAAATCCGCATTACAACTGGGATGCGATGGCGGCAGACGGCTACGCGTGGTGGATATCACGCATGGCAACGCAAAGTGAGCTGTTTGATATTGTGCGTATCGATCATTTCAGAGGTTTGGAAGCTGCATGGGAGATTGCCGCCAGCGAAGATACCGCTATAAATGGTCAATGGGTGCTGGCACCGGGTGATGAACTGCTGGCAGCTATCAAGCAGGCCCTGCCCAATATCTGCCTGGTGGCAGAAGATTTAGGTATTATTACTGACGAAGTTGATGCCTTGCGCAACAAATATAACTTGCCGGGCATGAAGATTCTGCAATTTGCGTTCAGCGGCGCAGAAGATAACCCGTACTTGCCACAAAACATTGAAAAGAACAGCGTGGTATACACCGGCACGCACGATAACGATACCACCCTGGGCTGGCACATCAATCTGGATGAGCATCAGCGCGGGCACTTTCACCGGCATTTATCCTCAACGCATTCAGAGGAGCATCAACCCGATATTCCAGCAGATTTAATCAATATGGCGCTTGCGTCCGCTGCCAATCTGGCAATCATTCCCATGCAGGATATTCTGGTGCTTGATTCCAGCCATCGTATGAACACGCCGGGAACATCTTCGGGTAACTGGCACTGGCGGTTTAACTGGCAGCAGCTTTCTGAGGAGCAGAAAAAGACGATTGCAAAAGCCATTGCTCGCACGAGACGTAAATAAGCATGGCGATGCGCATTGGCATAGACGTCGGCGGTACCAATTTGCGTGTGGGTGTGTTCTCTGATTTGGCACTGATAGAAGAAACGCGCTTTCAGGCAAGCTTTTCGCGCTTGTGCAAGGAGTATGCGCCCGAGCAGGCCTGGCAGAAAATACTTGAAGTTACCGCCAATGCAATACAAACCGTGTTGCTGAAATACCCTGAAGTGGAGGCGATAGGCATTGGCTTTCCGGGTTTTATCGATCCGCAAACGCACACTATTGCGCAATCACCTAACTTGCCGGGTTTGAAAAACGTGAATCTGGCAGCAGATTTAAGCCGGATTGTTGGTAAAAAAGTGGTGGTGGAAAACGATGCCAATGCCGCAGCTTACGGCGAATATTGCATGGCGGGTAAGCCAGAAGGCGGTCTGATTTACATGGGGCTAGGCACAGGGGTGGGCGGCGGCTTCATTGATACAAGCGGCAGGCTTTATTCAGGCCAGCATGGCGTGGCGATGGAAGTCGGGCACATCATTATCGAGCCAGATGGCAGGCAGTGCGGCTGCGGCAACAAGGGCTGCATGGAGCAATATGCCTCGGCTTCAGGCGTCGCTATAAGCTACTTCAACGTCACTAAGCAGCAGTGCACAGCAGCGCAGATCGCAGAGCTTGCCAAGGCGGGCAATATCGCTGCGATTTCCGCTTATGAAGTTGCCGCAAAAGCATTGGCGCAAACGCTGGCCAGCATTGCGAAAGTGATTGACGTTAAAAACGTGATTATTGGCGGCGGCATGGCAGGTGCCTGGACGCTCATGCAAAAGTCCTTCACACAACGCCTGGAAGCTGACTTGATTCCCGTTTTGCGTGGCAAAATATCAGTCAAAACATCTACTGCGCATGACCAAGCGGGCATGCTGGGTGCGGCGATGTTGACTTTGAGGTGATTTGTCAGTAAGTTCTAGCATGTGAATAAGTGCATAAATTATGGTGGCACCGAAACTACAGTTTTTTTAGTGAAAACTTTGCTTACCTCCATTTTGTTGCTAACCCATATGTCGATTTACGGGGCAACAGTCATCTCCAGCACTGTGCTACCAGTCGGTGAATACACACGCATTACCATCGAGTCAGATCAAGCTATTGTGCATTCAATGCTTATTCTTAAAAATCCAAATCGCATCGTGTTGGACTTAAAAAATACCCCAATAAATCAATCACTGAAAGCGCTTGTAAGTAAAGCTTTGCCTGATAACATTTACATTAAACAATTGCGGGTGGCCAGTTTCAAACAAGGCGTTACTCGCATAGTGGTTGATTTGAGAACGCAAGCCAAGCCCGCTCTTACAGCTTATCAGCCTTTAGGTGATTATAAGCATAGATTGGCATTAGATATTTATCCCATGCAAGATGCACCAAAAAACCAGGAAAATGCTCAAGAAACTTTTTCAGACACTCCTGATAGAAACATAGGGGTAAATAACGATTCAAAAAGTAGTGGAGCTAAAATTATATTGGAGCCAGGTCCTCTGTACGAACCCGAGCCAAGCCAAGATGAATTTTAGCAAATCATTAATTTATTGATGTTGCTGCAACGCCCAGACTACGTGCTCACGAATCAATTCATTGTTGTCATACTCTCGTGTTTTTAAGGCGCCTATCACTGCCGGCGTACTGGGCGCATTGCCCAAACCCACGGCAATGTTGCGTACCCATTGTGAGTAGCCGATTCTATAAATCGCGCTGCCCGCCATTTTCTGTTTAAATTCGGCCTCAGACCAGACAAAACATTCCACTAGGCTGATGTCATCCAGGCCGTTTCGCACATTAAAATCGGGCTCTTGCGTGGCTTCTGCAAACTTGTTCCAGGGACATACCAATTGGCAATCATCGCAGCCATATACCCTGTTGCCTATGAGTGGCCTGAATTCAACAGGAATCGCGGTTTTTAGCTCGATGGTGAGATAGGAAATGCAGCGCCGCGCATCCACCTCATAAGGCGCAGTAATGGCACGGGTAGGGCAGATGTTGATGCATGCGCTGCAACTGCCGCAATGGTTGCTGGCTCTCTCGTCAATCGGCAATGGCAAATTGGTGTAAATTTCGCCCAGAAAAAACCAGGAGCCATGTTCTTTGTTAATCAGCAAAGTATGCTTGCCGCGCCAGCCCAGGCCAGATTTTTCTGCCAGCGCCACCTCCAGCACTGGTGCGCTGTCTGTGAATACTCTGAATTCAAATTCGTTTATATTCACTGCAATTTTGTCGCACAGCTTTTGCAGCTTCTGCCGCATGACTTTGTGGTAATCGCGGCCTAATGCGTATCTTGAGATAAAGGCTTTTTCACCGTCCTTCATCACATCCCAGCTGTCTTGCGCTTTGGGCGGTAAATAATCCAGACGGGCAGAAATCACGCGTACAGTATTTGGCACCAAATCAGCTGGGCGCGTGCGCTTCGTGCCATGTTTTGCCATATAATCCATGTCACCATGAAAGCCTTTGTTAATCCATGCCTGATGTTCAGCCTCTGCGTCCGTCAAGTCGGTATCGGAAATGCCAATCTCGGCGAAGCCCAGTTCACGGCCCCAGCGCTTGATGTCAGCCGCCAGCGCAGTCAAGTCGTTAAAAGAATCTAAATGCATAGCGCCAATGATATTACACTTACCCTGAATGATGAAGCAGCCACCCTGGCTTGTGGCATGCGCTTTGCGCATGTTGCTAAGGCTGGTCTGGTGGTGTACCTGCATGGCGATCTTGGCGCGGGTAAAACCACCTTTGTGCGCGGTGTCCTGTATGGCTTAGGGCATGCCGGCAAAGTAAAAAGCCCGACTTATACCTTGGTTGAGCCTTACATGATTGAACCTAATGCAACTTCTAGTTATAATTTGTATCATTTTGATTTATATAGATTTACCAGCGAAGAAGAATGGGATGCTGCAGGCTTCCGGGATTATTTTAATCCGCAGAGCATCTGCATGATCGAATGGCCGGAGAAGGCTGCACATGTGTTGCCGGAGCCGGATATTCATGTGCGGCTTTCGCCAGTTGAAACCGGGCGTAAAATTCAGTTTTCGGCAGGTTCGCCGTTAGGAAAGCAATGTTTAGAAGCCTTTTAACAATACAGCTATTTATTTGTTTATTGCTAATCACTATAAATGGCTATGCGGCAAACACCATTACGGCGGCGCGTGTCTGGCCTGCGGATGAGTACACCCGCATTGCGCTGGAATCAACCGCGCCGATTAAATATCAGCTGATTATCCTGAAAAATCCTGACCGGTTGGTGCTGGATATTGAAGATGTAGAACTCACCAGTGTGCTCAAAACGCTTTCTGATAAAATTCTGTCGAGCGACCCTTATATCAAGCAGGTACGTGTGGCCAATTACAAGCCGGGTGTGGTGCGCGTGGCTGTCGATTTGAAAGGTGAGGTGAAATCCAACCTGTTCGCGCTCGCACCCGCCGGAGATTACAAAAACCGCCTGGTGCTGGATATTTACCCGCTACAGGATGAATTGATGGCCATGCTGGATAAGAGAAATAATGAAGCAAGTCAGCAAAAACCTGTAGTAGAACCGCTGCCGCCCAATAGTGGCGCGGCAGATGGAGCAATCGCCGAACAGTCGCCTTCGTCCGCAGACTCAACCGCGCCTAATACAGCTACGGCTTCAACGGCTATGCCTAAGTCTGCCGATACCACAGCGGTTGCGCCACCGGACACAAACAAATCCGAAACAGGCAAACCTGCCATCAATAAAGAAGATGGCCGTTTAATCACCATTGCCATTGATGCCGGACATGGTGGCGAAGATCCCGGCGCACATGGCGCCAATGGCAGCCATGAAAAAAACATTACCTTGGCCATTGCCAGAAAACTCAAAGAAAAAATCGATGCGGAACCCAATATGCGCGGAGTTTTGACGCGTGACGGAGATTATTTTATCCCGTTGCATACCCGTGTGGTGAAGGCGCGCAAGTTCAAAGCTGATTTGTTTGTGTCGATTCACGCGGACGCCTTTACCAATCCAGCGGCACGCGGTTCTTCGGTGTTTGCGCTTTCCGAAAAGGGCGCTACCAGCGCCAGCGCGCGCTATCTGGCTAAAAAGGAAAATGAATCCGATCTGATCGGCGGCGTGAGCCTGGATGACAAGGATCCGGTGTTGGCGAAGACATTGCTGGATTTATCCCAAACTGCAACCATTAACGACAGCTTAAAGCTGGGCAAGGCTGTGTTAAGGCATATTGGCGAAGTCAACAAGCTGCATAAACCGCGTGTTGAGCAAGCAGGCTTTGCTGTGTTGAAATCGCCAGACATCCCGTCGATATTAGTTGAAACGGCCTTTATCAGCAATCCTGAAGAAGAACGCAAACTTAACAACAGCGATCATCAGGATAAGCTGGTCGATTCCATTTTAAGCGGCATCAAAAAATATTTCGCCAGCAATCCAGCACTGGCAAAAATCAAAATCGCTCAAGAATAGCGGCTATTTGCGTTTATAACCCGTTTTAGTCAGTAACCATTGCACCAGCCACGGAAAAAATACGTGGTTCCAATAAATCAGTTTTGTCATAAACGGGGTGATAATCAGTTTTTTGTTGCGCTCTACGCCTTTAACTACCGCTGTACCAACGTCTTCAACCGTTAGTTTGGGAATGATGACACCAATTCCCGGTACGCGCTCAGCGCTGCCGGGGTTGTGCTCCCAATAAGGCGATTTCACACTGGCAGACTCATACAGTGTTACGTTGATATTTGTGGTGTCTAAATCCGCCCGCAGCGCTTGTGTAAAGCCCCTTACTGCCCAGCGGGCAGCTGTATAAGCGGTTGCTCCTGGCCACACAAAACGCGAGGCGACCGAGCTGATATTGACGATATGGCCGCTATTTCGCTTGAGCATGGCAGGTAGAAATGCATGCGTGACATTAAAAGTCGCAAAGTAGGGCAGTGCCATCATTTCTACCGCTTCGGCTGGCGTGGTTTCATCCACAAAACGCCATTTACCCGCACCGGCATTGTTAACAATAATATCAGGCGTGCCAAGCTGCGACGTAATTCGTTCGGCGACTTTGGCGACCGCATCCGCATCTTTCAAATCTACCGAGAATGCCTGCGCTTCGCCGCCCATCGCTGTGATTGTGCCGGCCACGCGGTCCAGCTCGGCTTGATTTCTCGCTAGTAGAATCAAGCGTCCGCCTGCTTTTGCCATGGCTTTTGCAATGCCTTCGCCCATGCCGCTGGAGGCGCCCGTAACCAATACCAGTTTGCCGTTAATTTTCATTTTCAACTCCCCGTAAACGACTATGCTGAATAATAAGTTTAGTACGATTTATATTGCAGTGATAGCACTACATTGTTGCAATGCAGGTAAAATTGCAATGTATCTCATCGATTGATACATCAATAGAAAAGTATATGCAAATACGCCTGTTACCCGACCAACTCATCAGCCAAATCGCCGCCGGCGAAGTGGTAGAGCGTCCAGCTTCAGCGCTTAAAGAGTTACTGGAAAATAGTCTGGATGCAGGTAGTACAGAGATTCAAGTTTCGCTCATGCAGGGCGGCATTAAGCAATTAAGAGTAACGGACAACGGCGGCGGGATTGCGCAGGACGATCTGGCAATGGCGCTCACACGACATGCCACCAGTAAAATAGCCAGTCTGGAAGATCTGGAATCCGTTGCCAGTTTAGGCTTTCGCGGCGAGGCACTGGCGAGCATTGCCTCAGTTTCGCGCACGGCCATTTTAAGCCGTGCCCAAGCCACAAAGCACGCTTGGCGTATTGCCTCAGAAGGCAGTGAAATCAAGCCGCTTGAGCCTGCCGCATTGGATGTTGGCACTATTGTCGAAGTGGATGATTTGTATTTCAACACACCCGCGCGCCGCAAGTTTTTAAAAACTGAGACAACCGAATTCGGGCATTGCGAAGAGGCATTTAGCCGCATTGCGCTTTCGCGCCCGGATGTGGCATTCATGCTGCAGCACAATGGCAGGGCGCTGAGTAGGTTTTCAATTAGTGAACCTTCAAAGCGGTTCAGCGAGGTGCTGGGCGCAGAATTTGCAGCGGAATCAATATATATCGACGAGTTTGCCGCAGGGTTGCGCTTGTGGGGCATGGCTGCAAAGCCGACATTCAACCGCAATAGCCGCGATATGCAGTATGTATACGTCAATGGCCGTTTTGTGCGCGATAAGCTCATTGCGCACGCCATCCGCCAGGCCTATCAGGATGTGTTGCATCATGAGCGCCACCCCGCGTTTGTACTGTTTCTGGAGCTTGACCCAAATTTGGTCGACGTGAACGTGCACCCGGCAAAAACTGAAGTACGGTTTAGAGACGGGCAGGCGATACACCGCTTTATTTTTCACTCGCTGCATAAAGCGCTGGCTACGCCAACTGGCGCTTCTAGCGCAGTAACGGCAGGGCAGGCGCAGCATAATCCTTTCAGCGCCCCGTATCCAGCTTATCAATCGCAGATCAATTTGGTGGCGAATGAAAGCCCAAACTTCTATCAAAAGTTATTTGGTGACATTCAAAACACTGCCCTGCAGCCCAATAGGGACAAGGGGGTAAGCTTACAGGGTTTTGAGCCATCGTTTGCAGAAAAACAAGAATTTCCATTGGGCTTTGCCGTTGCGCAAATCCACGGCGTGTATGTGCTGGCGCAGAACACACAGGGTTTGGTGGTGGTGGATATGCACGCTGCGCACGAGCGCATCATGTATGAGCAGCTGAAAAATGCGCTTGATGCCAAGACTGTTGCCATGCAGCCATTGCTGATCCCGGTAAGTTTTAATGCGGATAAACTTGAAGTGGCGGCCGTGCACGAAGCGCTTGCTAGTGGCGATAACAGCCTGCAACAGCTTGGATTTGACATTGCCATTCTTTCGCCCACCACTTTGGCGGTGCGCGCCGTACCTGCCATACTGCAGGAGGCTGATGCCGTGACCTTGGCGCGCGATGTGCTGCGCGATTTGCGCGAATTTGGCGCGAGTAGGGCACTCACGGAGCGCCGTAATGAGTTATTAGGCACCATGGCCTGCCACGCCGCCGTGCGCGCCAACCGCAGCCTTACCATTCCTGAAATGAACGCATTGCTGCGTGATATGGAAGCAACTGAACGCAGCGGACAATGCAACCATGGCCGCCCCACCTGGTTCCAGGTTTCAATGCAGGATCTGGATAAGATGTTTATGCGGGGGAAATGATACAGGTCGCAGTTTAGGTGTTTGCCGGGTCTTATTTTGGCAAGCGTTTTGCTAGGACTTCAACCAGCGCCAGATCAGGCTGTCTGGGACTTCTACTCCGTCGACAATGTAGGTCAGATCCTTGTGGCTATTTAATAGCCTCGGCTGGGTGGATTTTGCCATCGGCTTGCCACAGAAAAGAATCTGGTCGCCTTCGTTCAGGAAGGTGGATTCCGCTGGCAATAGCCAGGGTTCGTTGTTCCGCAGCAGCATAAGTGGAACCACCGGCAGGTACTTCTGACGATTGGCGGGATCTTGTGTCAGGTTCAGCAGCGTTACTCCGCGGTTCTGCTGGATAAATGCAGCGACTGCCGAGGCGTTTTTGCTGTTAATCGTGACAGCCCAGGTTTCGGGCACGGCTTCGCCTACAACTGAGACCAGATGGCTTACCAGCGAATTGGCCCAGGCATTGCTCTGGTTGCGGGCAAGCGCCAGAAACTGTGCCAGTAGCGGCGAGATCATGTGGGCCAGGCACTCATGCGCGATAATGTCGTGCGGCTGCATGGTAATATTGGCATCAAACTTCTTAAACAGCGCATTGTTGTGCCGCCCGTTTTTACGCACAATGACAAACAGCTTTGGGTTAAGCTCATAGGCGGTCATGACGATCGATAAGTTATTGATGTCGTTATCCGTGCCGGCAATAATGCCTACCGCGTCGTGCACTCCTGCTTCTATCAGGGTTTTTGCTTCTGTACCACTGCCCACGATGCAGTTTTCACAACCGGTGAGTTCTGGCATGGCTTCCACAATGGTGGTGGTCATGTGCTCGCGTTCCAGATTTTTAACGACAGATTTCCCGAACCGCCCGTAACCGCATACGATCCATCTTCCCATGGGGGGACACTCAGGTGGCGGCAGGGTGTCGCCCGGCACATCGGTGAGCCATTCGTGCAGAATATAAGTGCCGATCGCATGTACGCGCACAGCCAGCTGTTCACCAAATAGAACATAAGGATTAATGATGTGATCCGTGCCGAAAGACGCCATATTAGCCGCGATGTCCTCCCGTTCAGCACGCGCCAGCACGGGCAGGTCTGGGTTCATGAGCTTGACCGCTACCGCAACTGCCAGGTTGACCTGATCATTGTCGGTGAGCGTGACAACGCCGTTGCACAAAGGGTGGTGCACGCCTGCATGAACAAGTGTATCCGGCAGTTTGGCGTCGGCGCACAGACTGGGGATTACATTATTGGTGTCACTCAGCTCCAGTTCAGTGAGCCGCTCCTGCATGGACTCAATTACCACCACACGAATGCCTTTGTCATCCAGTGCTTTTGCCAGTACGCTGGCTGATTCGCCATAGCTGCACAGAATATAAAAAGGCTCCTGAATCAGGCGCACACTTTTGGCAAAGCGTTCTGTGGTCATCGCCTGGCGTAGCGCAGTATCCTGCAATAAGGTAATGATTTTACCCAAGGCATAAAACCAGGGAATCACGGTCAGATAGATGGACATTGTCAACCAGAGTCGCTGCGCATGGCTGTACGGGTAGGGAATCTCACCAAAGCCAATAGTGGTTGCCGTGTAGCTGATGACATAAAAGGCCTGGAATACACTCATATGCCAGGGATTGCCTTTGTCATCAACACCGGGCATCAGCGTGAGCCCGACAATGGCGATGGCAAAGCTGAGGATGATTACGATCAATGGCCGCCGCAGGCGCCGCAGGATCAGAAAAAGAATGTTATTCATATCGCCGGGTGCTTTGAGTATTCAAGCATGTCCGCATTATCTGCGCTGGCTGATGGTCTCAGAAATAAGCAGGATAACCGATACGAAATTCGCCATTAATGCACCGCCGGAGAGCGATACAATATACACCATCAATGAGGCCTCATCCATGCTGCCGCCCATGATAGTCCATAATATGGCTGCGGCAATGAGTTGCAGGTCTGCAGCCAGACTTGTGGACAGCAAGACAGCACCCACCTGTGTGCGGTCGCCAAACTTTAACACGGTAGCAATCAGGCTCACTACGATGGCTGCATAGAGTTCATAGACATGATGGTGATCAGGGTTGTCAATTTCGCCGAGAAAGAAGCCGAAATTCAGCGTCATCGCCAATACGATAAAAAAACCAAAAATTACTTTTTCCAAGTTCATTGAGAGTCTCCCCGCTCAAATGTGTAGTATATTTATTGAGTTATATTATACCGCCGTGCGGCAGCTTGGTAACAAGAGAAAAACCAAAGAGACAGCATTATCTGATTGAGCATGCAGATTGTTGCCGGAAAAACAAATTTTGAATAATTATTGATGATACAAACAGCTTATCCGCCTGCAATTTTTCTCATGGGGCCTACTGCCAGCGGCAAGACAGGCGTGGCGGTGGAGCTATATTCCAAGTTACCCGTTGAAATTATCAGTGTGGATTCTGCGCTGGTGTTCAAAGGCATGAACATCGGTACCGCCAAGCCGGATGCTGAAACGCTGGCAAGAGCGCCGCATCATCTGATTGATATCATTGACCCTACCGGTGCGTATTCCGCAGCGAATTTTAGAAATGACGCCTTGCGTTTGATGGCGGAGATTACTGCGCGCGGCAGGGTGCCTTTGCTGGTCGGCGGCACCATGCTGTATTTCAACGCGCTGCAGGGCGGGTTAAGCAACTTACCCGAGGCGAACCCTGCCATTCGCGCTGAAATCGAGGCGGAGGCTGCGAAAATCGGCTGGCCTGCCATGCATGCCAGGCTTGCGCACATCGACCCGGAAACCGCTGCGCGTTTGCAGCCCAACGATATGCAGCGCGTTGAGCGCGCGCTGGAAGTATTTATGATTACCGGCAATACTATAACGGCTCTGCATCTTGCCTCAAAAGGCGAGGCATTGCCTTACGAGCTGCTTAAAATCGCGCTGGTGCCAAGCGAGCGTAAGATGTTGCACGAACGCATTGCCCAGCGCTTTGACAGCATGCTCGCTAGCGGTTTTTTGGATGAAGTGAGGGCATTGCTGGCCAAATATCCTGAACTCACGCCCGAAAGCACCTCCATGCGCTGTGTGGGCTACAGGCAAGCATTGGAGCACCTTGCAGGGCAATACGATGAAAAAGAGCTGCGTGACAGGGGCATTTTTGCCACGCGGCAATTAGCCAAGCGCCAGCTCACGTGGCTGCGTGGCATGGATGACACGATAGAGGTGGATTGTTTGAGTCCTGAGATGCATGAGATTGTGCTAAAGTTAATCAAGGAATTTATTCAAGGATAAGGGCATGAAAAACTGGATAAAAGAAAATTTGGTATTGGTGATTGGCCTCACGCTGCCGCTGTTATTAATTGTGCTCTTTTTCGTCGCCACGGTGATTCCCAAGGCGTTTGGCACGCCGCCGCAATACGAAATGCTATTTACCACCGTGCGCTACGATTACCAGAATCCGTCTGAATTTCAGCTGGATTTTGTCGTGAAAGACCAGCATCTGGTGGTGAGGTCAAAAAAGAATCAGGATAAAAACGCCAGTTATAACGGCAAAAGACTAATGGTTTATGATGGCAAAACCGAAAGTGTGCGAGAGATAGCAATTGATACAAGCAAGTTTTCTGATGGCGTTGAAATGGCGCTGGAAGAAACAAAGAATTTGACGATCGACACGGCCAGCATTTCGCCAGATGGATACACGCTGGATGGCCCCAATTATAGCGGCAGCGGTTTATTGGGCGGCTTGTTTGGCGGTGGTTACCGCAACAGCGGGTTCCGCGTGAAAAAGGGAGGTGTGGGCTACAAAATACCTAATACCCAGCAGGATTATTACTATAACCAGGTACAGTTTATCGGCTGGATCATCAAAAAATAGGGGGGGCATCATGTCGCTGAAAGAAGATGCTTTACAGGATATCGTTTCGCTCGCCAAGCACAATCATATTACGCTGGAAGAAATCGCGCAGGCGCTGGCTATGCCGCAAATGCAGGCCAGTAAACCCTCCAGCGGCGTGCTTTCCAAGTTGTTTGGCTATATTGGTGGTATTTTCGTATTTGCGGGCATAGGGGTGTTTATCTCGATGTACTGGGATGATTTTGGCTCCGCTGCGCGCGTGATTGTGACCTTGGGCGTGGGGTTGGTAGCGTTTATCATGGGCTTGGTTTGTTTGGATGACAAACGCTATGAAAAAGCCGCAACACCCTTGTTTTTAATGGCCACGCTGTTGCAGCCGACCGGGATTATAGTCATGCTGCAAGAATACTCCTCGGGTGGTGATGCGCGCCATGGGCTGGCCTTTATGGCGGCGTATATGCTGATTCAGCAAGGGATGACGTTTTGGGGGAAGCGCCGCACTGTGCTTGCTTTCAGCTCCATTTTGTTCGGCTGCATTTTCTTTGCTAATCTGTTTGATCTCTGGGATTGGGATGAAGAATTCATCGGCATGGTAATCGGCACTTCGCTCATCTGCATTGCTTATGGTCTGCAGCAATCACGGCATCTGGCCATTGCCCCGTTCTGGTATTTTGTCGGCGCATGCATTCTATTGTGGGCGGTGTTCGACGCGGTGAGAAATACGCCGCTGGAACTCGTCTATCTTGGATTGTCGGCGTCCATCATCTTTTTGAGCACCTATGTGCGTAGCAGAACCTTGCTGCTGGTCGGCACACTCTCGATGCTGCTGTACATTGGCTATTTCACGGCCAAACATTTCGCCAACACCCTAGGCTGGCCGCTTGCGCTGGTGGTGATAGGCTTGGCGCTGATTGCGATGAGCTCGCTCGCAGTAAGGTTGAATAATAAATATATTAAATCAAATAGTTAAAATTAATACTTAATGTAATTTATAAATAATTTTTAATGCGGTTGGCGGCTTCCACACATTCGTCATAAGGCGCCACCAGCGCCATGCGGATGAAATGCTTACCAGGATTCATGCCGTGTGCCTCACGTGCCAGAAAGCTGCCAGGCAACACGGTGATACTCAAATCGCGATAAAGTTTTATCGCCAGTTCTGTATCACTTTCTTTACTTCTGGCCCATAAATAGAACGCTGCATCCGGCATTTCTACCTCTAGCACATCCGCTAGCATCGGGGTAACGGCATTAAATTTGGCTGCGTAAAGCCTGCGGTTTTCAATGACATGCGCTTCATCATTCCAAGCAGCAACGCTGGCGGCCTGTACTGCCGGGTTCATCGCGCAGCCATGGTAGGTGCGATAAAGCGTGAATTTTTCGATGATGCTTTCATCGCCTGCCACAAAACCGGAGCGCATGCCTGGCACATTGGAGCGCTTGGAAAGGGAGCTGAAAACGATTAAATTGGCATGCCCGCGACCCAATAGATATGCGGCCTGCAGGGCCCCCAGCGGCGGGTTGTTTTCGTCAAAGTAGATTTCGGAATAACATTCATCTGCGGCAATCACAAAACCATATCGGTCGGATAATTCGAACAGTGTTTTCCATTGTTCCAGACTCATGACTTTGCCGGATGGGTTGCCTGGACTGCAGACATAAACCAGTTGTGTGTGTTTGAGCACATCAACAGGCACGCTTTCGAACGCCATTGCATGGTTATTTTCGGGCAGCGTATTCAGAAAATAAGGTGTTGCACCGGCCAAAAACGTCGCGCCTTCGTAAATCTGATAAAACGGATTGGGCGAAATCACAACCGGGTTAGGCTTGCTGCTATCGATAACCGCCTGTGCGAAAGCAAATAGCGCTTCGCGGCTGCCATTCACTGGTAAAATGGCCTTATCAGCTCTGAGTGCCGGGATGTTGTAACGCCGGGAAATCCATGCGGAAATGGCTTCGCGCAACTCAAGCGAGCCAGCCGTGGTAGGGTAGCTGGCCAGCCCGGATAGATTCTTCGTCAGCGCGTCCTTAACCAGCTGCGGCGTAGCGTGTTTGGGTTCGCCGATGGATAAATTAATCGGCGACAATTCCGGATTGGGTGTAATGCCTTTGAACAGGTCGCGCAGGCGCTGAAACGGGTAGGATTGTAGCAAGCTGAGGTTTGGATTCATAGGCGCTATTATAATTTAGGAAACATCGTGAGCAACAGCAATAATAAAAACTCTTTTGCGGTATTTGGCCTGCTTTTTGGCGCGCTATGCTGGGGCATCATCTGGTATCCGTACCGTCTGATGGCGGAAGCAGGGTTTTCCGGTGTCGCTTCCAGCTTTTATACTTACTGCATAGCAGCGGCGATCGCTGGAATATATTTTTGCAAGCATTGGCGCGGGCTGTTGACGCAGCCCAAAAGCATCTTCTGGTTAAGCCTGGCCGCGGGCTGGACCAATCTGAGTTACGTGCTGGCAGTAATAGATGGTGAGGTAATGCGCGTGATGCTGCTGTTCTATCTTTCACCACTGTGGACATTGCTGCTGGCGCGTTTCTGGCTGAAAGAGCCGATTACTCAAATCGGATTTATTTCGATCGTCATTGCGCTTATTGGCGCCTATATCATGCTGGCCGGGCCATTGGGCGAGATGACCCGTTATCTTCCAGTTCCGCGGAATACGGCGGAATGGTTGGCATTGTCATCTGGCATGGGTTTTTCGCTAACTAACGTGATTACGCGCAAATCCAGCCATTTAAGCCTGCGCGCCAAGTCATTCGCAGTGTGGTTTGGCGTGATTGGCGTGGCATTGGTTTTTTCTCCAATTCTAGAGGGAGAATTTTTGATGCCTAGTTTTTTTAGCGTGTATCACTGGCTGGTGATGGGTTTGATAGCCTTACTGCTGATGGCGGCTACGTTGCTGGTGCAATTCGGCTTAACGCAGCTCACTGCAATACGGGCTTCGGTGTTGTTTTTGTTTGAGCTGGTGGTCGCCGCGATCGCCTCGTATTACCTGGCGCACGAGGCGATGACGCTCAATGAGTGGATTGGCGGCAGCCTGATTGTCATGGGCGCACTGATCGCGGCATTGAATCATAAAGAATGAGCCTGCCAGAGCTAGTTAAAGCCTCCGGCTGCCCCTTCAGCGGCAAAACGCATTTTAAGCGATAAGTCGTTGCGGGAATCAGCGTTTGCCAGCGCATCTTCTTCGCCAATCTTGCCATTGCTGAACAGCCTGAATAACGACTGGTCGAAAGTGTTCATGCCAATATCATTGTTGTCAGCCATGATTTCCTTCATCTCACCCAGTTTTTGTTTTTGAATGAGCTCGGCCATGTATGGCGTATTGATCATGACTTCTACCGCGGCAACACGCTTTTGTACTTTTCCAGGAATCAGGCGCTGCGAAATGATGCCCACCAGATTCAGGGAAAGACCAAGCAGCAGGCCGTGTTTAGCCTCGGTAGGGAAAAACGAGATAATGCGCTCCAGCGCCTGATTGGCATTGTTGGCGTGTAATGTAGCAAGGCATAAATGGCCAGTTTCGGCATAGGCGAGTGCCTGTTTCATGCCTTCCATGTCGCGCACCTCGCCAATCAGAATGACGTCTGGCGCCTGGCGCATGGCATTTTTCAGCGCATTTTCGAAAGAGAGGGTGTCTATGCCGACTTCGCGCTGGTCCACCACTGATTTTTTGTGGGTGTACACAAATTCAATCGGGTCTTCAATCGTGACAATATGACCATTTTCATTCGCGTTGCGGTAATCAATCATCGATGCCAGCGTGGTTGATTTGCCTGAGCCGGTAGCACCTACCACTAGAACCAGACCGCGCTTGCGCATAATGAGATCCCTGAGAACAAGCGGCAGACCTAGTGTTTCAAAATCCGGAATCTCGGTTTTAATATGGCGAATGACCATGCCGACTTCGCCGCGCTGGCGGAATACATTGATCCGGAAGCGGCCGATATCCTTGCGGCCAATCGCAAAGTTGCATTCCAGAGTAGATTCGAACTCCGCAATCTGTGCTGGGCTCATAATCGAATAAGCGATTTCTTTTATCATGCCGGGCTGCATAATTTGGTTATTGACAGGCATTGCTTCGCCTTCGATTTCCATATGAATCGGTGCGCTGGTGCTAAAAAACAGGTCGGAGCCACCTTTTTCCGTCATGAATTTAAGCACTGGGGTGATATCAATTGCAGCCATAGTATTTCCTATTTTCTTATAAGGCTAGTTTCAAGTATTTTAACTTTATCACAAGCTGGGTTTTTGTCACATAGCTTGCCGGAGATGCAAATAGTGTTGTTCCAATTCACGCGCAAATTGCGCCGGGTTGAATAACGTGGATTTTTCCAGTTCCGAACAGAGTTTTTGTTTTAGTTGCGCCAGTTTTTCAGGGTGCTGCGCAAAATCGAGCGCTTTTTGTTCATACGCTTGCAAGCAATTGGTGACTAATTCAGGCAGATTAACGCTTCGCAGCAAGCTGGCTGCTACGCGTGAGGCAAAGGTTTCGCCAGCACATGTGAGCAGCGGCAAGCGCATAAAAAGCGCGTCGCTGGCCGTGGTATGCGCGTTGTAGGGAAGAGTGTCCAGAAACAAGTCTGCATGCACATGGCGGGCAAGATGCTCGGCAATCGCCACGCGTGGTGCGAAAATCAGCCTGTTTTTGTCGATACCTACTTTTTCAGCCTCTTTCCATAAATTGGTTTTTGCCCACGGATTGCACTCCAGCAGCCATAACACGCTGTTGGGTACTTGTTGCAGCAAGTGCAGCCATACTGCAAACACCTCAGCCGTGATTTTAAAGGTTTGATTAAAACAGCAGAATACAAAAGCGTTTTCAGGCAGATTGTGCTCGGTTTTTGTGGTGAGCTTACCGACCGGGCGCTTGCTGTCATTGGGCTGGTAGCAAGGCAGGTAGAGCAGTTGTTCGCTAAAATCCGCCGCGTTTGGCGCAGTGACTTTATCGGCCAGTATATAATCAAACAGCGACCTGCCTTCTAGCTCACCCATCGTCCCCGGATAACCCAGCCAATTGATGCTGATTGGGGCGGGTTTGAGCGCCACTATGCCGGTGCGGCTGCTTTGCGTGAAACCGGTTAAATCGACCAGAATGTCAATCCGGTTAGCGTGGATCCTGGTTGCGGCTTCTATATCACTTAAGCCGGAGATATCCATAAAGCGATCAAATGCCTGCTCCAAGCGCTTGCGCGTTGGGGTTTTGTCATCTTTTCCGTAAGAATAAGCGGTAATTTCGAACTGGTTTCTGTCATGGCTTTCAATCAGCTCAGTAATTAGAAATGCGAGTGGATGTAACCTGAAATCGGCAGATAAATAGCCAATATTAAGCTTTCTATTCTTTTTTGAACCAGTCTGTAGGCCAATATCCATGCGGCCTCTGGCGATGCCTTTATAAAGCTGATTTGCCCAATTACTTGCACAGTTTTTTTGTTCTGCCGCAGTCGTACCGGGCATCGCCAGAAAGGCAAACGGTGAAATTTGTGCATTGGGGACATTTTTTACTAAATTGCGCAGTTGTTGGATTTGCGTATCTAACTCGGCCCAATCGCAGACATGCTGTTTCTGGTGCACCAGATGCGCGAGTGCATGATGCAGGCTGGGGTTGACCTGCAAAGCTGTTTGATAACTGGCGATGGCCTTATCCAGTTGCCCCAGTTCGCGCAGCACATTGCCCAGATTGTTGTGGGCGTCCGCGTCGTTCGGATTTAAGGCGAGTGATTTTTTAAAACTTGCCAGTGCAGCCTGCGGTTTGCCCAGTTCACGCTGGGCATTGCCCAGGTTGTACCAGTATGCGGCATTACCGGGTTGATGCTGCACGGCTTCTTCAAAACATGCCTCGGCCTGGGCAAAGCGGCCATGGTGGTGTGCCTGATTGCCCAGCTCCTGCAGCGCAAAACACAAAGCATTGCGCGCATCATTGTTTTTATTGGATGCACTTAAGATACGTCGAAAATAGCCCGCCGCTTCTTCAAAACGCTGCAGTTCTATGCATAAATTGCCGCAAACGATATGCAGATTCAGCTCGTCTGGGTATTGCTGTAAAAGCTGCTGATAGTGCTGCAAGGCCAGGCCAGGATTGCCTTGCTGCTGTGCCTGCTGGGCATTGGCGAGTAGTTGGTTCACATTTTGCATGGCGCAATTTTACTTGTTAAAGCGAATTTGCCAATTGTTTTAACCCCAATTCACGCAATAAAAACCGGCTGGGATTGAGTTTGCTGACAAGTATGCCGTAAATAGGGTAGTTTGAATTGGTAATCAGACTTGCAATGAGTTCACCGCAGATGGGCGCAGTAATCATGCCTTTCGAGCCATGTCCTGCATTCACATATAAACCTTCCAGCCAAGGCAAATCTGCAGGGTTGGCATTGTGGCGCGGCGGCTTTGTACGAATTTTCTGCTCGTCCAGCAATTGCCCTGCCAGCGGCATGTAATCGAGTGTTTGACTGCGCCAGCCTACACGTCCCGATAGGGCGCTTTTGTCAAGATGCGAGTAGATGTCCGGCGAAATGACACGCAAGGCAATTAAGTTTTCGCTGGTATCTGCATCGCTCAAATGCGGATTGGTATCATTAGGCGCATAAGTCGTTCCGATAGAATGCAGGCCATCTACGGCGGGGCTCAGGTAATGGTCGCTGCAAATGATGGTCTGGATTTCCTGGCTAAAATTATTTTGCGCAAAAAAGTTAACCTGGCCGCGTACCGGCGTAATCTTTATGCTCGCGCACGGCTTGAATTGCTTGATGTCGTTGGCATTACACATCACAACGATGTCTGCTTCAAATGCAGTATTTTTGTCACCGAATACCTGCCATTGATTGTCGTTTTTCTGGATTTTCAGCGCATTGGTGGAGATGTGCGTAGTGACCAGCGCCGAGCTGGAAAGCGCTCTGCACAGAGCCGCTGGCCGAATCCATCCGGATTGTGGCAAATAGATGCCGCCGGTTTTCAGTTCGATTCCCGCTTTTTCACTCACGCTGTAGGCGTCTAGGTGCTGCAGGAATGCAAGAGGATCTTGCTGCAAAAGTGCCTGCTGCCGGGCTTGTTCACGCGCATCAAAAGCCAGTTGAATCAACCCGCAAGCATTGAACAAGGTATGATTGGACGGCCATTGGTTCAATAAATCCAGCGTAAACCGAAAGCCATGCAAACCCAGCGCACTTGCGGCATCTGGCTTAGCGCTGAATTTTGGATACAGCATTGCAATCGGGTTGCCGGAACCTTCTTGCGCCAGCGCCGAATGCCGTTCAATCAGCGTGACGGCAATGCCGCGCCTAGCAAGTGCATAGGCAGTACTGCAACCCGAGATGCCGCCGCCGATGACAACGGCTTTTGTCATGTGCTATTCTCCGTGAAAATGCCGCTCAGCATCTCGCGCTTTTTGCCAAAACCGCCCTGTTTTTTTACGTCAAAACCTACTGTTTGCAAACCACGGCGAACCACTCCAGCACTGGTGAAGGTGGCAAATGTGGTGTTGATTCTGGAGAGTCTTGCCATATGTTCAAATACCTCGGCAGACCACATGTCCGCATTTTTAGCTGGCGCAAAGCCGTCGAGTATCCAAGCGTCAGCCATGTCGTTGATTTGAAGAAGTTGTGTGGCAACATCTCCAACCCGTAAATCAAGCTGGATATGCCTTTCAGCAAGGTTAAACTGATTTAGCCCGGATTCAAGTTCAGCATATTCTGAGATGAGTTCGGATGAAATAACGTTGAATTGTGGCAGAAGTTGCATGGCACGCTGTAAATCAGCAAGCTTAAGCGGATATTTTTCGATGCTGATGTAATGCAATTTCGCATGAGGCGACGACAATGCCAGCCAATGTGCGCAGACCGCTAAAAAATTGAGCCCGGTGCCGAAGCCGGTTTCGATAATAGTAAAGTGATTGTTGTTAAGTTGTGCAAAACGCTGTTTTAATTGATTGTGAGTAATAAATACATGCTCCGTTTCTTGCAGGCCATCCTCTGTTGAAAAATAAATATCATTAAAATCAATAGAATGTGGTTGATTATTAATCCAATTTATATTAGCAAATTGCATGTTATCGCGTCTTGATTTTGTAGACCCCGTACGACTTATTGTTAGCATTTTTCATTTAAAGCCAAAACAAGCTATATACTTATCGGTATGCTATAAATAAATCATTGGAACCTGTCACTATGAAACGTCATTTTAATCTGAATTTTTTGATTATAGCGGTTGTTCTGAGTTTGCTTGCCGCCTGCACACAAATTTCAAAGCAATATCACGCAGAAACGCAGGATTGGCCAAGCTTTGGGCGTGATTACCGTAGCCAGCGCTTTTCGCCGTCTGTGCAAATTAACCAAGACAATGTAAAAAACCTAGTACAGGCCTGGCAATATAAAAGCGGCATTACGGCGACTTTTCAAGCCACGCCGATCGTGCAAGGTGGTGTAATGTACCTGTCCTTGCCTTTTAACCACGTAGTCGCGCTGGATGCCAAAACTGGCAAAGAGCTTTGGCGCTACAATCATGACAGGCGCAAGGATTGGCAGATGTGTTGTGGCCCGGCTAACAGAGGCGTAGCGGTTGCTGAGGGCAAGGTGTTTATTGGCACAGTGGACGCACGTTTGATCGCGCTGAATGCTAAAACTGGCGCCAAAGAGTGGGATATCGACGTGGTGGAAAACGCAATCCTGACCGAAGGACAGGATGCGCTGGATAAAAACGACCCGAATTCTGCACGCAAGGTCACAGGCGGCACGGGCATCGGCATCGCCATGGCACCTGTGGTGTACAAAGGCAAAGTGATTATCGGCATCACTGGCGTGGGTTATGGCTTGCATATTGATAATCCACGTGAAGATGCGCCATTGGGCGCTGTCATTGGTGTCACCGGCCGTTATGGGCGCCCCGGCTTTCTGGCGGCCTATGATGTAAATAGCGGCAAGCGTATCTGGCAATTTGATACGATCCCTGAAAAGGGCTGGGAAGGCCAATTTTCTGAAACCACGGAAGATGGTGCGACTTTTAACCGTGATGTAGCTGCCGAAAAAGCCGATTTATCCAAGTATCCAGACGCGGCACGCTTCGGCGGAGGCTCGGCCTGGAGCACGCCAGCGATTGATGCAGTGACCGATACACTATATTTTGGCACAGGCAACCCAAGCCCGCAGATGAATGATGTTTCACGGCCTGGCGATAACCTCTATACAGTTTCTTTGGTGGCGCTGGATGTCAATACCGGCAAGCGCAAATGGCATTATCAGCAGGTGCCGCATGACTTGTGGGGCTATGACTTGGCAAGTCCGCCGGTATTATTTAATTACAAAATAGATGGCAAAATAATTCCCGCCGTGGGCCAGGCCAGCAAAACCGGCTGGTTCTATGTGCATGACAGGGTAACAGGCAAGTTGCTGAAAAAATCAGAGGCTTTTGTACCGCAACAAAACATGTTCAAAAAAGCAACTTTTGAAGGTACTGTTGTTTATCCTGGTATTTTAGGCGGCTCCAACTGGTCACCCGTGAGTGTGGATGAAATCAATCAGCGTGTGTTTGTGGCAGGCATCCATGCGCCGATAAAATACACACTGCATGAATCGCCATCTAAAGATGGCAAACCTGCCATCCGCTACGCGGCCAGTGAGCCTACCGGCGACCCGCGCTGGGGCTTGCTTTCAGCCATTGATTTAGCAACAGGAAAAATTGCCTGGCAAAACAAAACTGCACAGCCTTTGGTAGGTGGTGTGCTGGCAACTGCGGGCGGTCTGGTGTTTATGGGTGAGGGTAACGGCAACTTTAACGCTTACAATAGCCAAACAGGCGAACTGCTATGGCAGGCGAAATCAGACTTTGGCGTCAACGCGCCGCCGATTACATACATGATCGACGGCATACAATATATCGCCGTAGCGAGCGGAGGCAGCTCCATATTAGGTTATAAGCAGGGCGACGTAGTGCTGGTTTACAAACTTTCCAACCAATAACTTAGCAGCACAGGGTTTTGGTAGGGTAAAATGCACTAATTTTTAGCTCCAGGTTTTCCAGGCTAAACTAAGCTGCTGAATATCTGTCAATATGGCAAGATGGGAAGCATGGTATAAGTAACAATACACAATTATATTTAATATAAAGTGGCATATTTATGTCGGCAACAATCTCTTCATTAGTCCAGGTTTCATCCGCTACCGATGTAAAGGATGAAAATGTTTGGGTGGCGCTTGATGAACCGGTCGAATGGTCCAGTTTTAGCCAGGCTGTGGATGAAAAAAAGCATGTCTGGGAATCGCATCTGGCAGTTGAAGGTATGCATTGTGCCGCCTGCGCGATCAATGTGGAAAGAGCCTTGAAAGCCGTTCCCGGCGTGTCGGCTGCAGAAGTGAATGCCACAAGCGGACGCGCACGACTGATGTGGGATTCGAACACAGTAAAACCTTCTGACTGGATGCGGGCGATCGCCAAAGCAGGCTATCGGGCTTTGCCGGCGACTGAGGCTTTTAGCCAGGACGATCGACGCAAGAATCAGCGCCTCATGCTCTGGCGCTGGTTGGTGGCCGGTTTCTGCATGATGCAGGTGATGATGTACGCCTATCCTACTTATATATCAGCCCCTGGCGATATGACGACCGACATGCTGAACTTGCTGCGTTGGGCCTCATGGATATTGACTTTGCCGGTATTATTCTTTTCAAGCGGTCCATTTTTCAGCAATGCGCTTAATGATATCAAGCAGCGCCAAATCAGCATGGATATGCCTGTTGCGCTGGGTATTCTGATCACCTTTCTGGCAAGCACGGCTGCTACATTCGAGCCTTCCGGCTGGTGGGGAAGCGAAGTTTACTTCGATTCGCTCACTATGTTTGTATTTTTCCTGCTCACAGGCCGCTGGATAGAGTTGCGTATGCGCGACCGCACTGCTGGCGCACTGGACGCGCTGATGCGCCGTTTGCCCGGCAGCGTAGATCGCATCAAAAACGATGGAGGCTTTGAGCGCGTCGCGGTACGCAGGCTCAATGTCGGGGATGTCGTACGAATATTGCCCGGCGAAACATTTCCTGCCGACGGCACGATTACTTTAGGCAGTACCAGCGCAGATGAGGCGCTGTTGACGGGCGAATCACGTTCTGTTGCTAAACAGGCTGGTTCAGAGGTCATTGCGGGAAGCCATAATTTATCTGCAGCGGTACAGGTTCGCATTGATAAAATCGGGCAATCCACGCGTTATGCGCAAATTGTTGCGCTGATGGAACGTGTTTCTGTCGAAAAGCCACGTCTTGCCTTGCTGGCGGATCGCATTGCACGTCCATTTTTATTAGCCGTATTAATCGCTGCCGCCGCATCCGCTGCTTTCTGGTGGCAAACGGACCATGGCCGGGCGCTGATGACGGCGGTCGCCGTGCTGATTGTGACATGTCCATGCGCATTGTCTCTAGCCACGCCCGCTGCCATGCTGACTGCGTCGGGCGCTCTGGCGCGGGGTGGCGTGCTGGTGCGTAAAATGCAGGCGCTGGAAGCGCTTACCACGATTGACACCATTGTGTTCGATAAAACCGGCACCCTGACGCATGACAAAATGACGGTGGGCAAAATTTCTACGTGCGACAAGCTGAGTAATCTGGAAGCCTTACAGATTGCTGCTGCCATTGCCCAGCATTCCCTGCATCCGGTTTCCCGTGCGCTGGTTCTGGCCAATCAAAATCAGGCTGAGACAGAAGGCTCGGCCCAAATCACTCATGTGCAGGAAGTATCGGGATTCGGCCTAACGGCAGATTCGGCTTACGGCAGGTTGAAACTAGGCTCAGCACAATTTTGCGGCCTGGAAGATAACATAATTCAAAACCTTTCAGACGATGTTTCCAGGGTGCATCTGGTTTCGGAGCAAGGCTGGCTGGCTAGTTTTGAAATTGTAGAAGCAGTCAAACAGGACGCGGCTTCAGCGATTCAGGCACTTCAGGAAAGTGACATACACGTCGAAGTATTGTCAGGCGACAAGCCGCAATCGGTAGCACGCATTGCAAAACTGGTGGGCATCAGCCATGCCAAAGGCGGCTGTACGCCGCAAGACAAACTGTCGCACCTGCAGTGCCTGCAGCAGCAAGGACGTCATGTAGCGATGGTAGGGGATGGCCTGAACGATGGCCCGGTGCTGGCAAGCGCACATGTTTCCATTGCAATGGGGCAGGCGGTGCCATTAGCGCAGGCGCAGTCGGATTTCGTGATCATGGGAGGCCAGCTGACAATGGTGCCGCAGTTAATCGCTCAGGCCAGGCGTACAATGCATATTGTCAAACAAAATTTGATCTGGGCCGCCGCTTATAACGCCATCTGCGTTCCTTTGGCGGTGGCTGGCATGTTGCCGGCATGGCTTGCCGGCCTAGGCATGGCGCTGAGTTCGCTACTGGTAATACTCAATGCTGCGCGCCTGTCCAGTATTGCAACGCAGGTCACTAAAGGAGCATAATGGACATATTATTTTTACTCATCCCTTTATCCGTCATTCTTGTGCTGGTGATATTGGGAGGGCTCTGGTGGGCCATATATTCCGGACAGTTCGAAGATATTGAGGCAGAGGGAGAGCGCATTCTGCATGAAGATTGATTTGTATCAAATGGATTTAAGGCGTCGTGCGGCAGAATGCCGCAGGCAACATGTGCAAAGAATTATCAATAAGTACTTAAGGGGGGACTAAATGCAAGACCTAAATACTCAATCAGCTACCTATGACGATGGCGTCGTAAGGCAGTTTTCTATCATGGCCACGGTTTGGGGCGTGGTGGGCATGTTGGTGGGCGTGATTATCGCTGCACAGCTTGTCTGGCCGGAACTCAATCTCGGGTTGCCATGGACAAGCTTTGGCCGTCTGCGGCCGCTACATACCAATGCGGTTATTTTTGCATTTGGTGGATGTGCCTTGTTTGCCACGTCTTATTATGTAGTGCAGCGCACCTGCCAGACCAAGCTGTTTATGCCTAAGCTGGCTTCATTTACGTTCTGGGGCTGGCAATTAGTGATTCTTGCTGCAGCTATTTCCCTGCCGTTAGGTTTCACACAAAGTAAAGAATACGCGGAACTAGAGTGGCCTATTGACTTGCTGATTGCCGTGGTGTGGGTGTCTTACGCGATCGTGTTCTTCGGTACCATCGCCAAGCGCAAAGTAAAGCACATCTACGTGGCTAACTGGTTCTTTGGTGCGTTTATCCTTACCGTGGCTTTATTGCATATCGTTAATAGTGCAGCGATACCGGCTGGATTGATGAAATCTTACTCTGCTTATGCAGGCGTGCAGGATGCCATGGTGCAATGGTGGTATGGTCACAACGCGGTTGGCTTCTTCCTGACTGCTGGCTTCCTGGGCATGATGTACTACTTTGTGCCTAAACAAGCAGAGCGTCCTGTGTATTCTTACAGCTTGTCTATTGTGCACTTTTGGGCACTGATTTTTACCTATATGTGGGCAGGTCCCCACCACCTGCATTACACCGCATTGCCTGACTGGACGCAATCTTTAGGCATGGTGTTCTCACTCGTATTATTGGCACCTAGCTGGGGCGGCATGATTAACGGCATGATGACCTTGTCAGGCGCATGGCATAAATTGCGTACAGACCCGGTGTTGCGTTTCCTGATCGTTTCATTGTCTTTCTACGGCATGAGTACATTTGAAGGGCCGATGATGGCGATTAAAACCGTCAACTCACTTTCACATTACACCGACTGGACAGTAGGCCACGTACACTCAGGTGCATTAGGCTGGGTAGGTCTGGTTTCAATGGGCGCGCTTTACTATATGGTGCCTCGCTTGTTTGGTCAAAAGCAAATGTACAGCGTCAAAGCAATCGAGCTGCATTTCTGGCTGGCGACTATCGGCATTGTGCTGTATATCGCTGCGCTATGGATTTCTGGCGTGATGGAAGGTTTAATGTGGCGCTCTATTAATGCTGACGGCACGCTTACCTATACATTCGTAGAAAGCGTTAAAGCCAAAACACCTTACTACATCATTCGTTTATTAGGTGGCGTACTCTATTTAGGCGGCATGACTATCATGTTGTGGAATGTCATTAAGACGGCAACCAGCGGTAAGGCTGCAGTTGTTGCTATCCCACCTGTTGCTGCTCACGTATAAGGAAAACCATTATGTCAAATCACGATACAAAAAGTGGCTTCAGCCACGAGAAAATTGAAACCAATAACTTTCTGATGATTGTGCTAATTTTGGTGGTGGTGGCTTTTGGCGGACTGGTGGAGATTGTGCCACTGTTCTTTCAAAAGTCCACAACAGAGCCGATTGCAGGCTTGAAGCCTTACACGCCTGTTCAGCTTGCTGGACGCGATATTTACCAGCGTGAAGGTTGCTACAACTGTCACTCACAGATGATACGTCCGTTCCGCGCGGAAACCTTGCGCTATGGGCATTATTCGGTAGCCGGCGAGTCGGTATATGACCATCCGTTCCAGTGGGGCAGTAAACGTACAGGCCCAGACCTGGCACGTGTTGGCGGCCGCTATAGCGATGATTGGCATCGCATTCACTTAATTCAGCCACGTGATTTAGTGCCAGAGTCCATCATGCCAGCCTATCCTTGGTTAGAAAAAAACCTGGTCGACGCGGAAGCCATCCCAGCCCACATGAAAGCATTACGTGCGGTGGGAGTGCCTTACACTGATGCAGATATTGCAGGCGCAGCGGCAGCAGTTAAAGGTAAAACGGAGATGGATGCGCTGATTGCCTATATGCAAGGTTTAGGCATTCACCTGAAGTAACTTGAACATAAGTGCCTAAGGAAGAGAGTCAAAATGGATATGAATACACTCCGCATATTGGCTACCGTTGCCAGTTTTATAGTGTTCATTGGCATCATCGTGTGGGTTTGGCGGAATCGAAGTAAACCAGACTTTAAAGAGGCAGCAAACCTGCCTTTCACAGATGACCAAAGTTAAGAAGATTAAAGGAAAATTAAAATGAGTGACTTTACAAGTAATTTTTGGCCAATGTTTATCATAATCATCGCCGTAGGTGGTATTTTAGGTTGTGGATTGTTGCTGTGGTATACCAGCAAGATCAAGGTGGCAGGCACCGGCGGCGACAGTACCAGCGGACATGTCTGGGATGAAGATCTTGTCGAGATGAATAACCCGCTGCCACGCTGGTGGGTATGGATGTTTATTTTTACCATTGTTTTTTCGCTTATTTATTTAGCGTTGTATCCAGGTGCAGGCAGCTATGCAGGCAAGCTGGGCTGGAGTTCGACTGGTCAATATGAGCAAGAGGTGGCGACTGCGAATAAAGCATTGGAGCCGCTTTACGCCAAATTTGTTGCCATGAAAAGCGAAGACCTTGCGAAAAATCCTGAGGCCAGAGCTATTGGCGAGCGCCTGTTCATGAACAACTGTGCGCAATGCCATGGTTCCGATGCAAAAGGTAGCCGCGGCTTTCCAAACTTAACAGATAGCGATTGGCTGTATGGCGGTAGCCCAGAAAAAATTCATGAAACCATCGCAGGTGGCCGCATGGGCATGATGCCGCCGATGGCTGCAGCTTTGGGCGCGGAAGAAGATGTGAAAAATGTGGCCAATTACGTCCTTAGCCTTTCTGGTAGTTCTCATGATGCCGCACGCGCCGGTCTGGGTAAGGAAAAGTATGCTGTTTGTGGCGCCTGTCATGGCGCGGATGGTAAAGGAAACCAGGATATTGGCGCACCCAACTTGAGTGATAAGATCTGGCTGCATGGTGCAGGCGAAGCCGCTATTATTAAACGTATTAACGAAGGCAAAACCAACCAAATGCCCGCCTGGGAACAGAAGTTTACCCCAGCGCAGTTACAGGTATTGGTAGCTTACGTATGGGGCTTGTCAAATAAATAACTTTGTTGTGTAGTGTTAATAAGTAAATTGAGTAAGTAATTGCTGGTTTAAGAAAGTTGGATGGATGAACGAAGCACCTGCCGCTAAAACAGCGGAAAAAACGACCTCAACTAATGAGGTCGTCATTTCGCTGTACAAGGCGCAAGATAAAGTTTATCCACGCAGTGTATCGGGGTTCTTTACCAAATGGCGCTGGGTCATCATATGGCTGACCCAGCTTTTCTTTTACGGCATGCCATGGGTTCAGTGGGGTCAACGCCAGGCACTGCTGTTTGATCTGGAAGCCAGACGTTTTTATATCTTTAATCTGGTCTTGTACCCGCAAGATCTGATTTACCTGACCGCAATTCTCATTATTTCCGCGCTGTCGCTCTTCCTGTTTACTGCGGTCGCGGGGCGCCTATGGTGCGGCTATGCTTGCCCACAAACCGTTTATACTGAAATATTCCTCTGGATAGAAAGAAAAATCGAGGGGGACCGTGCTGCCCGTATGAAACTGGATGCAGCTGCGATGTCAGGTAAAAAGCTGTTCAAAAAAGCCTGCAAACAATTTGTGTGGATTCTTTTTGCCTTATGGACAGGTTTTACTTTTGTGGGCTACTTTACGCCGATACGCGAGCTTGGCCAAGCCGTTCTAGCCTTTAATTTAGGCCCATGGGAAACATTCTGGGTGTTTTTTTATGGCTTTGCCACTTATGGCAATGCAGGTTTTTTGCGCGAACAAGTCTGTAAATACATGTGTCCATATGCACGCTTTCAAAGCGCGATGTTTGATGATGACACCTTGATTGTGACTTATGATGAAGCGCGTGGTGAACCGCGCGGCGGTAGATCGCGCAAGGCAGATAGCAAGAGTCTTCAATTAGGCTCCTGCATAGATTGCAACTTGTGTGTGCAAGTTTGCCCGACTGGCATTGATATCCGCAAAGGCTTGCAATATGAGTGCATTGGCTGCGGAGCATGCGCCGACGTATGCGACACTGTCATGGACAAAATGGAGTATCCGCGCGGCTTGATTAAATATTCCACACAAAATGCGCTCACGCACCACTGGACGCATAAGCAAATGTTACAACGCATCATGCGGCCGCGCGTTCTGGTCTACAGCGCAATTCTTGGCCTGCTGGTTGCAGGTTTGCTGTTGAGTTTGTGGTTCCGGCCATCTTTCAAGGTGGATGTGGTTCGAGATCGCGGCGTGATGGCGCGCATGACCGATGACGGAAAGTTAGAGAATGTATATCGCCTGCAGATCATGAATGGGACGGAACGTGTCCAGCATTACCGTGTTGCTGCAACAGGTCTTAATGGCTTAGAAATTGAAGCGGAAGATAGGCATGCAGAAGAAAGTAATGAAAATGATACGAATTTTGAACATTCAATTACGGTTCAACCGGCGGAGTCACGCTGGCTTATTGCGGACTTGAAAATACCAGATGGTTCTGCTGAAACTGGCTCCCATAAAATCCAGTTCGAGGTTGAATCGGTTGAGTCTAAAGAGATCGTGACTGAAAAATCAGTTTTCTTAGTGCCTAGATAAGATTAGCCACAGCCTAAAAACTAAATTAAGGATCATTCAATGAACGAAAACGATACAAAATTCTGGTGGCAATATGGCTATGTCTGGCTTATTATTGCCGGCCCGCTATTGGTCGTCATTGCTGGCTTTATTACCTTGTACCTTGCAATAAGAACTCCGGATCCAGTAATAGACGATTATTACCGCAAGGGCATCGAGATTAATAAAACGCTTAATGCAGAACGTGATAGTCTTGCGCCAGCAGGACAAGCACGCAACCACGCGGCGACTGGAATCAAACCGGCACAACCTTAAGTCATGACGATAAATGCTGATATAGCAGTTATTGGTGCCGGGCCAGCAGGCTTATGCTTTGCAAGGTCGCTAGCTGAATCAGGCTTGCAGGTCGTTGTGCTAGAGCGTCAAAATGAAGCTGCATTAGCCATCCCGGCTTTTGATGGTCGTGAGATTGCACTTACCCATCACTCAGCGAAACTCATGCAGGAACTGGGTTTGTGGGAGCGTATAGACCCGCAAGCGATTTCGCCGTTGCGGGATGCACGGGTGTTCAATGGTTCATCCCTTTTCTCGCTAAATATAGGCCATCGTGATACACAGCAAAGCGAACTGGGCTATCTAATTTCAAACCATCTCATTCGCAAAGCGGCTTATGAGGCAGTGAAATCATCGCCAGCCATCACACTTAAAACTGAAGCACAAGTAAAAAGCATTCAGACTATGGCGGATGGTATGCAAATAACGCTAGCTGATGGCGAGACCATTCAAACCAGATTATTAATAGGCGCAGATAGCCGATTCTCTGAAACGCGCCGTGCCATGGGCATCGCCGCAGATATGCATGATTTTGGCAAGACGATGATGGTTTGCGTGATGGAACATGCAGTACCGCATGAATACGCTGCATGGGAATGGTTTGACTACGGGCAAACCTTAGCGCTATTGCCTATGAATGGTATGCGCTCATCAGTAGTGATTACGCTGCCGCCCAAAGAAATCGATAACTTGCTGAAGATGCAAGCGGATGATTTTGACCGTGAGGTTTCCGCGCGCTTTAAGCACAGGCTTGGTGCGATGCGTCTGGTTTCAACGCGCCATGCATACCCCTTAGTGACGGTATACGCAAAGCGCCTGATAGGGCAGAGATTTGCTTTAGTGGGTGATGCCGCTGTAGGCATGCACCCAGTAACTGCGCATGGGTTTAATTTTGGCTTAAAAGGCATTGCAACCTTATCTGCCGAAATCAAAGCGGCACTAGCATCTGGTAAAGATATCGCTTCAAATAGCTTGCTTCTGCGCTATGAACAATCACATCGGCGTGACACACGCCCGTTATTTCTTGCTACGCATGCTATCGCAAAACTTTACGCAAGCGACAGTCTTCCTGCGCGATTGCTGCGTGCAGGCGCTATAAGGATAGGCAGCCGCATCACGCCATTCAAGCGTGCAGTAGCAGGGTTTCTAGCAGACGCACGCTAACGCTTTATAATTCGGCTTTTTAATTTCACCCAAGCTGTAACCGGGTTCTTATCGTGTTACTCTCTACAATATGATACTGTGGCTAGAACTTCTGTTATGCCTTGCCGTTATTGGCTATGCGGGTTATTTTCTTTCGCGCTATGGTGATATTATCGCCGAGAAGACGGGCATGTCGGCATCCTGGGTCGGTCTTATCCTGCTGGCGACAGCAACCTCTTTGCCGGAATTGGTCACTGGTATTTCCGCCGTCACAGCGGCCAGCACGCCAAATATCGCCGTTGGCGATGTACTGGGCAGTACTGTTTTTAATCTAGCCATTCTGGTCATTCTGGATGCCCTCTATCAGCGAGAAACCCTGTATAGCCGTGCCGCTCAGGGGCACATTTTATCTGCTGCATTAGGGGCATTACTGATTGCCTTTGCAGGTTTTAGCCTGCTGCTCGATCATGCGGGGATGAGTCCAACGCTGGGTCATGTAGGATTATATACGCCACTGATTGTGCTGGTTTATATCGCAGCAATGCGGTCAGCAACGCACCTTAGATGCGTATACCGAAGCATCCGCAGAGCGCTATCCGCAAGCGACCTTGCGCCAGGCCGTTACTGGTTATGTGCTGGCGGCGATGGCGGTAATAGCGGCAGGTTCCTGGCTGCCTTTTGTTGCCAAAGACATCTCCGAATTGATGGGCTGGGGGCAAAGCTTCGTTGGCACTATGCTGGTAGCCGCGGTCACCTCTGCGCCAGAAGTCGCAGTCACTATTTCAGCACTACGCATTGGTGCGCTGGACATGGCGATTGCCAATCTGCTGGGTAGCAACTTGTTTGATATCCTTATTCTGGCCGTGGATGATTTGTTTTACACCAAAGCCCCCTTGCTTGCCAGTGTAGATACCAGCCACGCCATTACTGCCTTCACTGCGGTCATGATGAGCGCATTGGTAACCGTTGGTTTTATTTTTCGACCGCAGCGGCATGCCGTGTTAAAGCTCACATGGATCAGTTTGGGCTTGCTTCTGTTCTATATCCTCAACACATGGATTCACTATCAACATGGATAATCATGCCGATGCTAAAACACATCACTGGCACATGCTGTCAGCAGATGAAACCGCACATCAGCTTGAAACCAGACATCAAACTGGCTTAAGCGCAGCTGAAGCCGCCGAACGGATGGCACACCACGGACCAAATGCGTTGCATGAAAAGCGCGGGCGCTCGCCTTGGCGTATGCTGCTCGACCAGTTTACCGATTTCATGATCATCGTGCTGATTGGGGCAGCTATCATTTCCGGCATTGTAGGCGATGTGCAGGACACCATCGCCATCATCGTGATTGTCATCCTTAACGCGATGATTGGGTTCATCCAGGAATATCGAGCGGAACGTGCGATGGCGGCATTAAAGCGCATGTCCGAAGCCAGTGCGCGCGTACTACGCGACGGCCAAGTGCAAACTGTTAACGCATCTGAGCTGGTGCCCGGCGATGTGGTGCTGCTGGAAGCCGGCAACGTGGTGCCGGCTGATTTCCGTATCGTTGAAGCGGCGCAACTCAGGATAGATGAATCAGCGCTAACCGGGGAATCCGTCGCAGTCGAAAAACAAATTCATCCGCTATCTGTGGTCGATGCGCCTTTAGGAGACAAAACCTGTTTGGCTTACAAGGGCACTATTGTGACCTATGGACGTGGGCGCGGCTTAGTAATAGCCACTGGCATGCATAGCGAATTAGGTAAGATCGCATCATTGCTCAGCGAGGATGACAACAGCAAAACACCGCTGCAAAAACGCCTGAAAGCTTTCGGGCAACGGCTGGCTCTGGCTGCGCTGGCCGTTTGCCTGCTGGTGTTTATCATCGGCATCATGCGTGGTGAGCCGCTGCTGCTCATGTTCATGACAGCGGTGAGCTTGGCAGTAGCTGCCATACCGGAAGCACTGCCAGCTGTTGTGACCATTTCGCTGGCCTTGGGCGCACACAAGATGATCAGGCAGCATGCCTTGATCCGCCGCCTGCCCGCAGTGGAAACGCTAGGCTCGGTGACTTTTATCTGTTCCGATAAAACCGGTACGCTGACGCAGAACAAAATGCACGTCACGGCAATGTATGCAGATGGCGGATTTTGTAAAACATGGCAGGATGATAAAAAGACAGAACCGTGGCTCACGTTGTTCCACGCGCTGGCGTTGAGTAACGATGCGCATCTGGACCATCATGGCAAAATACATGGTGAGCCGACCGAAGCAGCCTTGCTGCGTGCCGCACAGGAAGCGGACTGGGACAAGGCCACGCTAGAGAGCGAGATGCCGAGGCTGAAAGAGCTGCCTTTCGACTCCGAACGCAAGCGCATGACCACATTCCACAAAGCTGCGGAAGGCGTCATCGCCTACACCAAGGGCTCGCCGGAGTCGCTGGTGCCACAATGCACCCGCATCCTGACCTCAAGCAGTGAGCAGGCCATAAATCAGGCTGCATTGTTGCAAGAAGTCGAAGCGATGGCGGCCAATGGGCTGCGTGTGCTGGCCTTTGCCTATCGTAACTGGCCTGCATTGCCTGGTAGCGAACAGCCTGATGAATTGGAACGTAATCTGGTATTTCTTGGGCTAATCGGCCTGATTGACCCCCCACGCCGTGAAGCAAAGGAAGCGGTTTCGTTGTGCAAATCCGCCGGCATTACGCCGGTGATGATTACCGGTGATCATCCCGCCACTGCCCGTGCCATCGCCCACGAGCTCGGCATCTTGGCTGACAGTGCAGGCCGAGTGATGACCGGAGCCGAGTTGGCAAAACTGGATCAACAAACGTTCGAAGCAGAAGTCGAGCTGGTGCGGGTTTATGCGCGCGTTGATCCGGTACAGAAAATAAAAATCGTCCAGGCTTTGCAGGACAAGGGTGAAGTAGTGGCGATGACCGGAGACGGCGTCAACGACGCGCCTGCCCTTAAAGCCGCAGATATTGGCGTGGCGATGGGTAAAGGCGGTACTGACGTGGCTCGGGAAGCAGCGCACATGGTGCTGCTGGATGACAACTTCGCCACCATCGTAAATGCAGTGCGTTATGGCCGCCGCCTCTATGACAATATTCGTAAGTTTATCCGCTATGTTGTGACTACCAACTCTGCGGAAGTTCTGACTATTTTTCTAGCACCTTTTTTAGGGCTGCCAATTCCATTGTTGCCAATACATATATTGTGGATTAATCTGGTTAGCGATGGCCTTCCGGCACTAGCACTTACAGCCGAACCGGCCGAGCCCGGCATCATGAGTCGCCCCCCACGCCCGCCAAATGAAAGTCTATTTGCTAATGGTGTATGGCAGCATATGATCTGGGTAGGGCTGCTAATGGCGGGGCTTACCTTGGTTACTCAGGCATATGCATATCACTCTGGATCAGCGCATTGGCAAACAATGGCATTTACAGTGCTGACTCTCAGTCAATTGGGGCATGTTTTGGCTATCCGCTCGGAAAAAGAATCGCTGTTCAGCATAGGGATTTTTTCTAACATTCCAATGGCGGTAGCTGTTATTGTCACTTTTATACTACAAATGGCAACCATTTATGTGCCTGCATTTAACCCAATTTTCAAAACAGAACCACTGAGCATGAGCGAGCTTGTGATGTGTCTTGCCTTATCAAGTGTTGTATTCATTGCAGTCGAAATAGAGAAATGGCTGATACGGCGCGGCTGGTTATATCAGAGTGAAAGAGTCGTTAGGGCTATGGGCTAATTTGCACGGTTACAGCAAGTGCACGTATGCGTTGCGCCATTGCTTCAAGCCATTCGGATGGAAGGCGACTAAGTCGACTTGCCTCAGCCTGCATGGATGGGCGCGCGATTCCATACAGATGAACGCCTTGTATAACTTCTTTAACCTGGCTGACCAGCGCCAGATAAGCTGAAATCTCGCTCTCTGAGGGTGGCTGACCATCCAGCGCAAACATGCAGGTTTGAATAAAAGTCGGGCAGGCCTGCGCGCAGTTGCGAAGCCTTTGCATATGGCTCTGAGGATTGAGATTGACATCGTTAATGCGCATGATGCCTTCTTTAGTGCCCGCATCCAGCTTGAACCAGACCTCTCCGTTGCATTGCGCCAGATGTCTGACGCTGTTGAGCACTGACGGTTTATCCATCATGCTGCCGTTGGTGATTAAACGAATCTTGATCTTGCCCAGTAAATCAAAGTCTTTTAACACCCGCTCGACCAGCATCACCGCTTGTGGAAACTCTTTTGCACTGGTCGGTTCCCCATTGCCAGAAAATGCAATATCTTTCAGTTGCCGGTCTGTTTCGCTGACATGGCGTTGCATAAAATCACCATGCAGCACATCGTTTAAAAGCCCTCGCAGTTCCTGCTCTAAAACGTCAAGCGCAATAGGAGGCGGAGTGCCGCGCGTGAGGTTTGGCACACTGCAATAAATACAGCGCCAGTTGCAGGCGTTGTTAGGGTTAAGGTTGATGCCGATGGAAACACCGCCAGCGCGACGTGAAACAACCGGGTAAACATAGCGTAATCCACCTACATCGCGGTTATGGTCAGTGACTGTGAGGATGTTTTGCAAAGTCATCGTTCGACTTGGTATTGAATTGAATGGCGGATGTTAATAAAGAATCTGGCGTAATCAGCAAAGCGCTTAATAAGTTTGGGGATTGAATATTTTTTTGAGCGCTTCCGGATCAAGAATGCGCACATAGCGTTGTTTGATTTCGATAATGCCATCCTCACTGAATTTTGAAAAAGTACGGCTTACGGTTTCGAGCTTCAAGCCAAGATAACTGCCAATTTCCTCGCGCGTCATTCTCAATGTGAGTTCTGTTTGCGAATAACCACGGGCATGCAGGCGCTGCACCAGATTCAAAAGAAAAGCCGCCACGCGCTCTTCGGCGCGCATGTTGCCTAGCAACATCATAACGCCGTTCTCGCGCACGATTTCACGGCTCATCATTTTGTGCACATGGCGCTGCAGCACTGGAAACTCGCGCGACAGGTCTTCTATACTGGCAAATGGCATCGTGCATACCTCAGCATCTTCAAGCGCAACCGCATTGCAGCTGTGGCGATCCGTCACGATACCATCCAGCCCGATGATTTCGCCAGCCATCTGAAAACCGGTTACCTGTTCGCGGCCGTCTTCGCTTGAAATGCAGGTTTTAAAAAAGCCTGTGCGTATGGCATAAAGTGAAGTGAACGTATCGCCGCTACTAAACAGCAGTTCACCCTGTTTAACCCGACGACGTTTTTCAACTATTTCTTCTAGTTTATCTAACTCCTCTGAGTTCAAGCCAACCGGCATGCAGATTTCGCGCAGATTACAGTTTGAGCAAGCGACTTTAAAGGTTTCAGAATTCATGTTTTTCTAAGATATAACGCTATCTTTCAAGGATACCGTTTTATCGCTTTTATTCATAGAGGGTTCTACCCAACATTTTGAACATGGCGCAAATTATTATACGGAATAGTCTGTATGCTTAACGCGCCGTCGTTTGATTTGTATCAAGGAGTTTTGTCTCTAAAGGTGGCAAAGTTTCATCCTGTCCAAGCGGGATTTAAAGTAATGATTTCCAATAATGTTGCACAAGTAGCTACTGCGAGTGTTAGTGGCATAACGCCCTCCATCACGCCTGCAATGCTGCAAAAATATGATGTTTCCGGCCCGCGTTATACGTCATATCCCACTGCAGACCGCTTTGTGGAAGCCTTTGCAGAGGATGAGTACAAGCAAGCCCTGGATCAGCGGCGCGTAGGCGGCATGGCGTTGCCGTTGTCAATCTATGTGCACATCCCATTTTGCGAATCGCTTTGCTTTTATTGTGCATGCAATAAAATCGTGACCAAACATCATGAGCGCAGCGCAGAATACCTGCGCTACCTCAGCCATGAGGTCGACTTGCATATCGCCCATTTAGGTGCCGGGCAGACCATTACCCAATTACACTTGGGAGGCGGTACGCCTACTTTCTTCTCTGACGATGAACTTAGTGAGCTGATGGCCATGCTGCGCCGCAGCTTTGTACTGGCTCCGGGCGGCGAATATTCGATTGAAGTAGACCCGAGAACGGTCGATGAAAAACGCCTGGCACATCTGGCGAGCTTAGGGTTTAACCGATTGAGTTTCGGAGTGCAGGATTTTGATCCGGATGTGCAAAAAGCGGTACATCGCATCCAGCCGGCCGAACAAGTGTTTTCTCTGGTCGAAGCTGCACGCCGCTTAGGGTTTGAATCGGTGAATGTCGATTTGATTTATGGCTTGCCGATGCAAACGTCCAAGTCGTTTGCGCGCACGCTGGCTCAGGTGGTCGAACTCAAACCCGACAGAATCGCACTCTATGCCTATGCGCATTTGCCTGAACGGTTCAAGCCGCAGCGCCGCATTAACGCCTATGAGCTGCCAGCAGCATCGGCAAAAGTTTCCATGTTGTCTGATGCTATTGCTACCTTTTTAGATGCAGGTTATGTGTATGTTGGCATGGATCACTTTGCGCTACCCAATGACTCGCTGGCAATCGCCAAGCGGCAGGGCAGGCTGCACCGCAACTTTCAGGGTTATAGCACGCAGCCGGATTGCGATCTGATTGGGCTTGGCGTATCGTCGATCGGCCGTATCGGCGCCACCTACAGCCAGAATGCCAAGACGCTGGAGGAATATTACGACTACCTGAACCAAGGTCGTTTCCCGGTAGTGCGCGGTCTGGCATTGTCGCGGGATGATCTGGTGCGCCGTGCCGTGATTATGGCGCTGATGTGTCAAGGTAGGTTACAATATGAGTCCATTGAACTTGCCTATATGATTGATTTTAAAAGTTACTTTGCGACTGAGTTGGAAGCGATTAAAGAATTGGAAAACACGGGTATGGTAGAACTTGAAGACGGTGCGATACAGGTCACTGACACTGGCTGGTTCTTCGTGCGCGCTGTAGCTATGCTGTTTGACCGCTATCTGCAAACCGATCGCAATCGAGCGCGCTTTTCTAAAATCATCTAAATTTCCTTCTTTATGCAAACATCGCTTGCGCTTACCACGTTTCTGATGGGGCTGGCCGGCGGACCACATTGTATCGCCATGTGCGGCGCGGCTTGCGCCAGCATTCAAAGCGGGCGGGGCGGAAGTTATAGTTTATGGAAATTCCAGGCCGGACGTTTAATCGGCTATGCCAGTCTCGGTGCGGTAGCGGCTGGTTCAGTTAAGAGCCTAGCCTGGTTTTCCGGCCAAACCTCAGCGCTGCATCCTGTTTGGACATTTTTTCACGTACTGGTACTGTGCTGGGGGCTCATGTTGCTCGCCTATGCCCGCCAGCCGGTCTGGGCAGACCATCTGGGCCGTAATATCTGGTCGCATGTGCGGCAGCTCTCGAATCTGCCCGGTGGTATCGTGATGACGGGCATGCTGTGGGCATTGATGCCTTGCGGCTTGCTTTATTCGGCGCTGCTTGTGGCATCGTTAAGCGCTAATATATTCAATGGCGCGTTCAGTATGGCCACATTTGCGGCTGGCACAAGCATTTCACTGTTTATCGGCCCCTGGCTCTGGCTCAGGCTTAAGAATGGCGTTAAATGGCTTAACGACGGCACCAGTATGCGTCTGGCAGGGCTGTTGTTGACTGGCGTTGCAGGATGGGCGATCTGGATGGATCTGGTACATCAGGTAAAGATCTGGTGTAATTAAAAATTTAATTACAAAAAAATACCCCCACCAATAACGGCAGGGGTAAAGGGTCTGGACTGATTAAATCCAGCTACTGAAAAGCGGTAATTAGAATTTTTTGCCGATACCGATACCAAATACCCATGGGTTGATATCAAGCGAGTCAATTTTTCTCCAGGCATTTCCTGTGAGAGGACCTTTCCACTTAACATCAGTATCTAACCAGACATATTTAACGTCGGCATTAATTAACCAGCCATCCTTTAAGTTGATATCAAAGCCTGCCTGCAAAGCTGGACCCCAGCTATCGCTATCAATTTTAATCTTGTTACCTGCGATAGCGCCACGACTACCTTTAAGGTTACGATCCAGCATAATGGTGTAGTTAATACCTGCACCGACATAAGGATCAAAAGTTTGATCTGGGTTGAAATGCCATTGTGCAGTTAAGGTTGGAGGTAATAGATTAACACTGCCTAATTGCTGATTATTCACAACACCTGCGGAGTCACCATGGATGCTTACGTCATGTCTTGTACCTACTGCAAGAATCAACTCAGCCGCGATGTTTTTAGTAAAGTAGTAAGAAATGTCCAGCTCAGGAATTACATTGTTATCTACTTTCAACTCGGCACTTGGAGTCATGGCTGGAATACCCAGTACACTATTCACAGTCTTACCTAATTTACTATCTTCATTTGGGCTAACATCCGCCGCGCGAATACGAACTACCCAATCCCCAGCTTCAGCTTGTGCCGCAACGGGTGCAAATACTGCTGCAGCAAGTGCTACTGCTAACAACGTTTTCTTCATAACTAACTCCCTTTAAAATTTAACTGCTATCAAAAGATGGATGAACTTTACTTGTCTGAGAAGTAAAGCAGTTTGATTTGTATCAAATACATTATGCTTATTATGGTAATAACCACCCAAGATACCTTTAATGTTGTATTTTTGATACAGAATATGGATTGATATTCTATAAGCGGTTGTACTGGATTAGAATTTTGTTGTATTGGTATTGACCGAGATGACCAACTTTGAATTGATGGGCTGATTTTGCATAACACGCTACGCATCGCGACATTTAACACCCACAAGGGCTTTACCCATTTTAACGCCCGCTTTGCCCTGCAAAGCCAGCGCGAACTGCTGCGAAAACTGCATGCGGATGTTATTTTTTTACAGGAGGTGCAGGATGTGCATTCAAAACACAGCCAGCGCTTTGAAACATGGTCGATATCAGGGCAGGTTGAATATCTGGCGGATACTGTCTGGTCTGATTATGCCTATGGAAAAAACTCCGTATATCCTGCAGGGCATCATGGCAATGCCTTGCTTTCAAAATTCCCGATCGTCAAAACCGCTAATCAGGATATTTCTGCGCATACTTTGGAGCAGCGCGGCATGTTGCACTGCGAAATCAATATCCCCAATTGGGATATGCCTTTGCACGCCATCTGTGTGCACCTTGGCTTGTTCGCACATTGGAGACGCCAGCAATTAGTAGAGGTGGCTGAATATATTGAGCGATACGTGCCACCTAACGCACCATTGATTATTGCAGGTGATTTCAATGACTGGAGCACACGGTCTGCACGCGATTTTGCAGCACGCCTGCATATGCGCGAAGTGTTTGAGCATCATTTAGGTAAAACGGCGCGCAGCTTTCCATCCTGGCTGCCACTGTTGAAGCTGGACCGTATTTATGTACGCGGATTTCAGATCAGGCATGCGGAAGTGCATTCAGGGGCGCACTTCGTCAAAGTCTCTGACCATGCGATACTGACTGCGACGCTAACAAAAATATGACGCGTATATTATGACCCATTTTGTAAGTGGCAATCGGATCAAGCTACTGCGCAATGGAGCAGAGTATTTTCCTGCCTTAGAAGTGGCCATCACGAATGCCGCCAAAGAAGTTTATCTGCAAACCTATATCTACCAGGCAGACGCAACAGGCATGCTGATTGGCAATGCGCTTAAACAAGCCGCACGGCGCGGTGTGCAAGTGCATGTTTTGCTGGATGGGTTCGGATGCAAGGACTTGCCAAAAACCTATGTGCGTGAATTAGAGAGAGCGGGTGTGCAGGTGATGTTTTACCGCCCCAAAATATCCCCATGGACATTCAAGAAGAACCGCTTGCGGCGCCTGCACCGCAAAGTGGCGGTGATCGATGGCACGGTCGGTTTTGTCGGCGGTATCAATATCATTGATGACTATGATATTCCGAAAAGCCATACGCCTTTCAATGTGCCGCCGCGCGTTGATTATGCGGTGCGCCTGGAAGGCGCATTGCTGCCGACCATCGCTGAGAGCGTACACAAGCTCTGGCGACATCATGCGAGGCTGCATCTGTTAAGTGCGAACATGGATCCTGCCAAGCCGATCCGGCAGCGGAAAATAAAAGACGGCATAAAGGCTGCTTTTGTGTTGCGTGATAACTTGCTGCACCGGCGTGATATAGAAGACGCTTATCTGGAGGCGATTGCACAAGCCGAATCTGAAATTATTATTGCAAATGCTTACTTTGTGCCTGGCAATAGATTTCGTCAGGCGTTATTAGATGCCGCTCAACGCGGGGTAGCCGTGAAACTATTGCTGCAGGGGCGTATGGAATATTTTCTGATGTTTGCCGCACATGCTTTTTACAGAGAGTTTTTGAGGCATGGCATCGAAATTTACGAATATCGTAAAAGTTTCATGCACAGCAAGGTCGCAGTCATCGACAATGAGTGGGCAACGGTGGGTTCATCCAATATCGACCCTTTTAGTTTGTTATTGGCGCGCGAAGCTAATGTGATCGTCCTGGATGCCGCCTTTGCCAATGAGCTGAGAGCCGACATTCTTGCATCAACGCAAGAGGGCGCGCATCGTGTGGCAGAGCAGGATTGGGGGCGTGGCAATATCGTTAAACGTATTGCTTCATGGGTGGCGTATGGATTGGTTAGATTTTTTTTAGGTGTAATAGGATATTCAAATGAGCGATAATTAAGGCACGTTTGAAAAAGAAGCACTAACAGCCGGTGATTGAATAATGAGCAAACTAGAAACCAAGCATACAGAAACTGCCAGCGAAGATGATTGGAGTTCACTCAATCATGTGCATACGTTTGTGCTGATGATGGTGACTGCTTTAGGCATATATTTGTGTTACAGCTTGGTTGCGCCGTTTTTACCAGTGATTGTTTGGGCGCTGACATTGGCGGTTATGTTTGCCCCTTTACAGCGCTGGCTTGAGGCTAAAGTTAGATACTCTACAGTTGCAGCGCTGATTTCTATCTTGATCATTGGCTTCATCGTCGTTGTACCTGCGGTATTCGTCGGGGAGCAACTGCTAGAGCAGGTGGTAAAAGGATCCCAGCTAATTGAGAGCAAAGTTGATTCTGGTGAATGGCGGCGTGTGCTTGAGGCGCAGCCGAAACTGGCACCGGTTGTAAAAAAAATTGAGCGGTATGTGAATTTGCCTGAAATCGTCAAAACACTTAATGCCAAACTGGGTTCAGTCGTGGGTGCCATTGTCAAAGGCTCGTTATTACAGGTGCTGGGGTTTGTCCTGGTTTTTTATGTGCTTTTCTTTTTTCTGCGAGACCGCCATCCAGCACTAAAGTCTATCATGGCATTATCGCCGCTCACACAGATGGAGATGGGCAGACTGTTTAATCAAGTCGGCGACACTATTCATGCTATCGTTTACGGAACGTTTGCCATTGCGGTTGTGCAAGGGTGTCTGGGTGGGCTAATGTTCTGGTGGCTGGATTTGCCAGCGCCATTGCTTTGGGGCTTGGTAATGAGTTTGCTTGCTGTTGTGCCCATGATGGGCACTTCTGTCATCTGGGCCCCTGCAGCACTATTTCTGGCTTTGGAAGGGGATCTGGGCAGTGCCTTGATTCTCACGTTATGGGGTATGCTTGTGGTTGGCACAATTGATAATTTGCTTAGACCGATTTTCGTTGGAAACCGGCTTAAACTTCACACCATTCTTGCTTTTATGTCAATTGTCGGCGGCCTGCTGCTGTTTGGACCTGCGGGACTTATTTTAGGCCCGGTGACACTTACCGTTACCATTGCCCTGCTGGAAATCTGGTTAACTCGTACTTCTGTGAGGGCAGCAGAGCTTCAGGGTTAACCAACGGATGCTGACTATGGATCAATTTCGTTACCCACCTTTAGGATGACTTATCATTAAGACCGAATCGACAACCCCTCATTTGTTAGTACAAAGCATGTTCCAGCCTGCTTTGCCACCGCGTGACCGTGATGCGCATAAAGGGTCTTTTGGCAGCGTGGCAATTATTGGAGGTGAAACCGGCATGGTCGGCGCAACCTTGCTAGCGGCGCGGGCTGCTGTACATTGCGGGGCAGGGCGCGTATATACCGCAATGCTGTGCAAAGATGCGCCATGTGTGGATATGCACCAGCCGGAAATCATGCTGCGTTCACCAGCGACGCTTAGCCAGTTAACTCAGCTGGATTGTGTCGTGATTGGTCCAGGGTTGGGGTTGTCGAATGCGGCGATAGAACTGCTGGAACTTTGGTTAAGCAAAGATATCTCTCTCTTGCTTGATGCAGATGCGCTCAATCTGATTGCCAGCCATCTACATTTGGCATCCCTTGTTGTCAGCCGCAATGCTGAAACCGTCATCACGCCGCACCCGGGTGAAGCCGCGAGGCTGCTTGATACCAGCAGTGAACATATTCAGCAGAACCGTACCGAGAGCGCACTTAAATTAGCCAAAACGCTGCGTGTTACCTGTGTGCTAAAAGGGGCCGGCTGCGTTTGTGCGCACTATGATGGCAGCTGGTTTATCAACAGCAGCGGCAATGTTGGGCTTGCCAGCGGCGGCACCGGCGATGTGCTGAGCGGCATTATTGGTAGTTTGATGGCGCAGGGCTTAGGTGGTCTGCAGGCAGCAACACTTGGGGTTTATGTGCATGGAGCAGCGGCCGATGCGCTTGTTGAAAAAGGCATTGGGCCAATAGGGCTAACGGCTTCCGAAGTGGCATCGGAAGTACGCAATATCATCAATCAGCTCAATCAAGACAAGTAACTTGCGAGAAATAGTTTTATTGCTGCAATCAATCTGATTAGGTCAAAGTTACAGTCTCAAGATAATCCGGCACAACGACTTGCCAACGCAGCGTTTCTTCGATATGAAGCCGCATGGCGTCTGCTGCAACCGGTTCGCCGTGGGTGATAAACGTCTGCTTAGGTGCCCTTTCAAAGCCGCCCAGCCAATCCAGGATCTCTGAATAATCCGCATGCGCGGAAAGGTTTGAAATAAACTCAACATTGGCATGTACTGGAATATATTCGCCATGAATTTTGATGCTTTCAGCGCCATCCAGCATGGCGGACCCGCGCGTGCCGGCGGCCTGAAAGCCCACAAACAGAATCGTATTATTTGGCTTGGGTGCAAATGCCTTCAAATGATGCACAACGCGTCCTCCGGAAGCCATGCCGCTTGCAGACAGGATAATCATCGGGCCCTTGGTCACGTTCAGCCGCTTGGATTCCTCGACACTATTCACCATATGCGCCGTATGGAAAAGTGCGCTGCATTGCTCTGGGCTCAGGCGATGTTCACCGCGGTGATGACGGAATATCTCCGTGGCATCTACCGCCATCGGGCTATTCAGATATACAGGGACGTCGCTGGCGATGGCACCTGATGATTTAAGCAGATGAATGTAATACAGCACCTCTTGTGCCCTTCCAACAGCAAACACAGGGATGAGGATAATGCCCCTGCGCTTTATCGTTTTATTGATTATCGCCGCCAGCTTGATTTTAGGATCGGTTCTATCATGCAGGCGATTGCCATAAGTGGATTCAACCACCAGGTAATCAGCCTGCTTAATGCGCACCGGAGATTTCATTAAAATATCATTGGGCCGGCCAATGTCGCCAGAAAATAAAATAGAAGTTTTTTTGTTGTGAATACGCACAAAGGCGGAACCTAGAATATGACCATTGGGAGAAAACCTCAGCGTCAAACCACCATCCAAATTAACGTCCTGTTCAAAAGCAACGGGGGTGAGCAGTTCAAGCGCCGCTTTTGCATCTTCCTGCGTATACAGCGGCAATGCCGGGTGGTGCTTTGAAAACCCGCGCCGGTTGGCGTAATCGGCTTCTTCTTCTTGCAGGTGCGCAGAATCCGGCAGCAAAATTTCGCATAAATCACGTGTAGCCTCAGTACAATATACCTTGCCGGAGAATCCCTTTTTCACCAGCAGGGGCAGGTAGCCACTGTGGTCGATATGCGCATGCGTCAGCACCACCACATCTATATCTCTTGGGCTGACTGGCAGCTGGGCCCAATTCCTGAGTCGTAACTGTTTTAGCCCCTGAAACAGTCCGCAATCAATCAGAATACGCATTATGCCGCCTGAATCGGTTTCACAGGTAAGCAGGTATTTTGATCCGGTGACGGTTCCGGTCGCGCCGAGAAATTTTAATTTCATTTTATTTTTCCCTTTCTAGTGTTCTTTATTTAGTGCAATGCGGTATTCCTCAAGTTTTGCTTCATAGCTTTCCGCTTCACCAAAGTCTAAAAACTGTGCATAACGTACATGTGTGCCGAGAATTTTTCGTGCATGTTTAATGGGGCAGAAATATTGCTCGGTGCGCGCCACGATTTCACTGATGTAGGCAATCATGCCGGCGCCGTAGGCGCAATAAGTGCAGTGAAATTTTTCGATAAAATTCAGGTAATTAAGTTGGTGTCGATCAAATATAATGTAATCAGCCCGACGTACTTTTTTGATGCCGTAAATCGGAAAGCAGGTCAACTGATAAAAGGTAATGAATATATCTGTAATCACCAGCGGAATAATCATCGAGTAAATGATAGGGCCGGTAATTAGATTCTGTGGGCGGTAAGTCACCAGCCAGCGAAAGAAATTCATTTTAAGCCTGCGGTGTGTTTCTTTGATGGATTGCTCAAATTCAACGCGTTTTCCCTTAATTTGGAAAAACATGCTGGATGGTTGTTCGCTGAGCGCCGTACGCAATTCGTCTTCAAGCACGGTAATCTGGTCAAGCAATTGCTGGATACGTTCGTTCATCAAGGCTCCATATTTTTTCTGAGTGATAAAAGATTAACACACTGCCGGAAAAAATATAGGAGTTACTGCTGCAAAAGCAGCTGCCAAGCAAGATATATGCTTGAAACGATGGTTATTTATTATGCGATAAATGTAGCATAAAACTTTTAGGCGTTTTATCATCAGGTAACCACTAAATCATGAGTTCTAAGCGCAACAGTAACAAGGCGGTTCCACCAAACCCAGCTGCAGGCAGGTTTGGCGTGCATTCTGACGTGCTTAAGCTGGGGCTTGTAAGTCTCCTGACCGACATCAGTTCTGAGATGATATTTTCGGTCTTTGCAGTATTCTTCACTGCTATTGCTGGTGCCTCGGCAGCTTTGCTGGGATTGATTGAGGGCTTGGCAGATCTTTCCGCATCTTCCTTGAATTATTTTTCTGGCTGGCTTTCTGACCGTACCGGAAAACGCAAAATTTTCGCGTTGGCTGGTTATGGCTTCTCCACGCTGGCAAAAATCATTCTGCTAGTCTCCAGCTCGGTGGTTGGCTTAAGTATATTTCGCGTGATTGAGCGCTTGGGGAAAGGATTTAGAGGGCCGCCACGTGATGCCTGGCTTTCGACTGTCGCAGGCAATGCAAAAAGAGGTTACTCGTTTGGCTTGCACAAAGCGCTCGACAAAGCGGGTGCAATTTTTGGCCCACTTATCGCCTATGGGCTGCTTTTTTGGCTGGGTGAAGCTGCTTCAACTTACCAAATCCTGTTCTGGGTTGCAATGGTGCCGGCGGCGCTTAGCATTGTGACCTTGAGTCTAATGAAAGATCAACCGGCACCTAAACGTCGGCACGAGAATATGTTTGATACCTGGAAAAAGCTAAGTCCGCAATTTAAGCGCTACCTCGTCCCAGCAGGTATCTTTTCGCTGGCCTATTTTAGCTTTGGTTTTTTGCTGTTACGCGCTCATCATGTTGGCTTCACCGTCAAGGATGTTGTGTTGCTCTACGCGCTGTTCAATATTGCATGTGTCATTGCCGCACCGTTGATAGGCAAGCTTGGCGATCGAGTTGGAAGGGCGCGAATGATTATCATGGGCTACATGACTTATCTAGTCATGTGCCTTGGTTTCGCTTTCGCAACCACGCACTTGCAGGTGATTGCGCTGTTTATCATTTATGGGCTGTTCTACGCGATTGATGAAGCCCAAAACAAGGCGTTCATTGTTGATATTGAGCTGGAGCGGCGCGCGTCAGCCATTGGTATGTATAACTTTGTGACCGGTATGATCTACCTGCCTGCTTCGTTAATAGCAGGCGGGCTGTGGTTGCTGCACCCAATTGCCCCTTTCGTTGCGGCAGCATGTCTTGCTTTGTTTGCAGTTATGGCCTTCCTAATTTTACGGCCACACATGGCCATATCTGCGACACCTTCTCAATGACAATTTAACCTCAATCATTCTTAAGCTGACTGCATGCTACCAACTGCGAATTCGACCAATATCGACATGCACGAAGTTGGATTTTGGATAGTAGCCTACGCCACCCCCACGCAAGGCAATGGCAGCGCGCCGCAGTTCATCCAAAGGAACGCCTTCAATATAAAGATCAATCGCTTTGGCCTGCATGTGCAGGCTGCCTTTGGCGACACCATCAGCATTGGCGGCCAAAGCGGCGTTGGTGGCCGGGGAACGATAGCCTGACACGATATGGAACGGCTGCACGGTGCCTAACGTGCTGTGGAGGCCATGCAGTAGATCAAGTAGAGGTGTCTCAATAGGGAGTGTCTGATCATTGCGATGATCACGCAGAATATGGTTAATATCAGCCAGCGCGTCAGGCAAGTAACCACCCTCGGCCCAGTAGACAGTTTTAAGGTTTTCGCCAGTGTGCAGATTGTAGAAAGCCAGCTCGCGCATCGCCGTTTTACTTTGCTCAAAAGCAGCGAGAGCAGGGCGCGCACCCAGTCCTGTGAGTGCGAACGCCATGCCAGCTTTAAGCAGATCCCGCCGTGTCTTGGAAATTTGATTATTCATTATGATAGTTTATCCTTAATTTCATGGAGTTTGGAAGTGAAGTGTCACGTCACGCGCAATGCCGTCTTTCTGCTCCAGCACATCTGCGGCTCGTAACCAGTCAATCCGATCGCTTAGCATGGCATCGCTCGCCAACTGCTCAAGCGCCGCCATTGAGACATCGCTTTCATTATAAATATCCCGATGCGCCTCAAGAAAAATGCGCCCGTTCGATTCTGCCAGCAGCAGCGGAGCATAGATTATACGGCCTGTCGCGCCGCGCTCTACCTGTGCAAATAACGCCTCAATGTTATCAGGATGCAAACGGATGCAGCCATGGCTCTGGAAATGGTAAATGCTGGCCGGCGCAATGGTGCCGTGAATGCCGATTGATGTCAGGCTGAGTCCCAGCCAGTGTTTGCCGAGGGGGTTGTCGGGGCCTGGCGGCACTTCAGTCTTCACTACCTGACCTTCGCGCCGCATCTCCTCCTGAATGGATTTCGGCACGCGCCAAGCCTTGTTGACCGCCTTGTCAATTACAGTGAAACCGCCTGCCGGTGTCGGCCAACTTGGCTTGCCCAATCCAACCGGGTAGGCTGCGGCCAACTCCCAATTGCGGAAATAGTACAATAAGCGCTGCGGCAGGTTGATGAGCAGTCCTTCCTCCCGCACCTCCGGCACAATATGGCGGTTGTCGATCATCAGCTTCTTGCCCGGCATCAGCTTAGCGTCATACTTCAGGCCGTTCTCACGTGACAGCACTGCGGCTGCCACACCAAACCGCGCACCAATCTTGATAAGATAATCTCCCGGCTGAACGGTGTATTCAAACACGCCGCCTGCAACGGGGAATTCAAGCGATTCCGCCATTGCGAAAGGCAGATAAAACGCCAAAATGGCTGGCCATATAAAACGCAATTCCGTTCTCTCTTTTCTATTAACCCACACTTGGGATGACATTATTGACATATAACGTTGGCATGATAACAGCAAGGCTGCCATAGCAACCAGTTGTCAGCGTATAAGGGTTAGCCCTTACGTGCTTGCACTAATTTACATGCATTCACCAGTTCATTACATTGCAAATATCGGCGGCGCATGCTTAACAACGCATAGTTGTCTAATTTCCATATGAAATTAGTGCCGCCGACTTCAATTTTGATGTCGGTACGTTAAAGAGGAGACAAAGTGAGTCCTTTTAAAGTGAAATCTTCAAAAGCAACTGGAAAGACTTCAATGGTTCCTAAAGCTAAGATTGAGCCAAAGGAAGCACTCAATAACGAGGACATGGTCTCCCGTATTGCAGTGTCTGCATATTATAAAGCAGCGGCGCGCGGCTATGAGCCAGGACATGAGATTCAGGACTGGCTTGAAGCAGAAGCGGAGATGCAGCAATGATATCCATACCCCCCCCATAGATATGAATGTCAGGCGGCTAATTCCGAATTAACGTTTCTGTGTCGAAGCGAAGATTCTGGCTGACATTGCCCGCGTGTTGTCTTTCGAGCAATTAATTGCAAAGAGGCACTTAGCTTAAATTAAACAAGCAAAGATGAAAATAGTTCTATTTATAATTAAAGGAGAAACTCATGGACACAGATAACAAAGGAAACATTCCTGTAAAGACTGAAGGCAAAGAAACAGCAAAATCCTCTTGGCCTGCATTGCAGCACCCCATTGCCGAGATGGAACGCGCATTTGACCGCTTTTTTGGACGTGGCTGGCCATCACTGAGGCGCTGGGGCGATTTCCCGGCATTAGACAATTTATTCGAGGCCGAAGGGCTGCGCATGCCAAGTCTGGACGTGGTGGATCGGGATAATGAAGTGCTGGTACGTGCTGAGATTCCTGGGATTGAAAAGAAAGATATCAGCGTGTCGCTTGCCGATAATGTGCTATCTATTAAAGGGCAATCCAGAAGCGAGAAAAAAGAGGAAAAGGGCGATTATCATCGGCACGAAATTTCGAGTTCTTCCTTTGCGCGTTCCATTACGATGCCCGCAAATGTAGATGCCTCAAAAACGGTCGCAAACCTGAAAGATGGCATTCTGGAGATTACGTTGCCCAAGCTGGAATCATCTAAAAAGCGCAATATCGCGGTTCAGTAAAAGGTCTTGCGTCTAATCTCACTAACACCTGATGGTGTTAGTGAGTATGAAATCTAAGACATCAGGTTTCAATGCCAAGCTAGACGCAATTAAAAGCAGTTATGCCAGTGCATAATGCGGATATCGCAGCAATTTTCGAAGAAATCGCTGATCTGCTGGAGATTGAAGCCGCCAATCGGTTCCGCATCCTAGCCTACCGCAAAGCGGCACGTATCTTAAGCGAGCTGCCGCAAGATGTGAGGGCATTGCTAAAACAAGGTTTTGACCTTACTCAGTTGCCAGGTATCGGTGAAGATCTTGCTTCAAAAATCGTCGAAATCGTTTCTACCGGAAGCTGCAGTTTATTGCAGAGGCTGCGTAGTGAGTTACCGCCCGCTATTACCGAGTTATTGCATGTTCCCGGTCTTGGCCCGAAGCGGGTTAAAGCCCTTTACCACCACCTTGATGTACAAACGGTGGAACAGTTGCATCGGGCGGCGCATGACGGCTGCATCAGAAATCTGCCCGGCTTCGGTGAGAAGACCGAGTTAAATATTCTGAAGGCAGTGGAAGCGCATGCCAGTCAATCCCGGCGCTTTAAGCTGGCGACAGCTGCGCAGTACGCCGAGTCGCTTGTTGCTTATCTGCAGAAGAGCCCAAACATCAATCATGTGGTAGTGGCTGGCAGTTTTCGGCGTATGCGCGAAACGGTAGGTGACCTGGACATTCTGGCAACATCCTCTGCGCCTGATGCTGTCATGCAGCATTTCACGGCTTACGATGAAATTGCCGAAGTGTTTGCTACCGGCAGCACACGCGCTACCGTGACGCTCAAATGCGGGTTGCAGGTTGATTTGCGTGTCGTAGATGACACAAGCTATGGTGCGGCTTTACACTATTTTACAGGCTCCAAAGCGCATAACATCGCCATCCGCCGCATCGCACAGAAACTAGGACTTAAAGTCAGCGAATATGGCGTATTCCGTGCCGATAAATCTATTGCTGGCGAGACTGAGGAATCAGTCTACCGCGCTGTTGGCCTGCCGTATATCTCGCCGGAACTGCGTGAGGATCGCGGCGAGATTGAGGCTGCACGTGCCGGACGGCTGCCAAAACTGGTGGAGATGGCAGACCTTAAAGGCGATCTCCACACGCATACTAAAGCTACCGACGGCCACGACAGCTTGCGCGACATGGCGCTGGCGGCACAGAAAATGGGGTTTGAATACCTTGCCATTACCGAGCATTCCCGCCGCCTCACCATTGCCCATGGACTGGATCCTGAGCGGTTGTTGCGCCAGTGCGATGAGATAGATAGGCTTAATTCGGAGCTTAGCGGCATCACCTTGCTTAAAGGCATCGAGGTAGATATTCTTGAAGACGGCAGCTTAGACCTGCCGGATAAAGTGCTGGGCCGTCTTGATCTGGTGGTTGGTGCAGTTCACAGCAAGTTTGATCTATCGCGTGTCAAACAGACTGAACGCATTATTCGCGCCATGGAGCACCCGCATTTCACCTTGCTGGCACATCCCACAGGACGGCTGCTGGAAAAAAGGGCGCCATATGATGCCGATATGCTGCGTATCATCCGGCAAGCCAAAAACCGCGGCTGTTTCCTTGAACTGAATGCGCATCCTGAACGACTCGACTTGCTTGATACTTATTGCCAGATGGCGAAGGAAGAAGGTGTTTTAATCAGCATCAATTCGGATGCGCATAGCTGTTATGAGTTTTCCAATTTGCGCTACGGGGTTGGGCAGGCGCGGCGCGGCTGGCTGGAAAAGGAAGATGTGCTCAACACGCGCACTCTGGTCGAATTGCGCACCTTAATCAAAAGCACTATGTGATGAGTGTGGACGATTTGCGCTGATGATTTGAGTTGGAACTACGTGTTTGCACTAATTTTTTCAGCGGCTAAACTTCTATATATTGATACTAAGCACAGTTAAATTTGGATTGGTGATTTTTGCTGGCACGGTCTTTTAGGAAGCCAATGCGAATAAGGAATAGTTGATGAGTGTAATAAGGCGGTTGGTTTTTATATTGAGCATATGCTGTGGCATAACGCCGTTGGCATATGCCAGAACGCCTGATGAATCGCGCGGGGAGCTGCTTTATTCAACACACTGTAATACATGCCATAGCTTGCAGATTCATTGGCGTGAACAAAAACTGGCGACCGACTGGAAAAGTCTTAAAGCGCAGGTAAACCGTTGGCAGGCCTATGCCAAACTTGGCTGGCGTGAAGAAGATATTGCTGACGTCGCACTATATTTGAATGCGCGCTATTATAAATTTTCGAGTACAGAGCTAAAAACTTTGTCGCAGCGTGAAGAACCCAGGCAGACCTTGCGCGAATATTGATGCCTGAAGCAAATGGAATATAAAAAAACCTTTGTTAATCCGATTCGAATTATTAGGAGAAAAGCATGCAAAGCCCGTTAAAACTGACTGTTCATGGCGTTGACCACTCGGAAGCGCTGGAAGCGCGGATACGCGCTAAGGTGGAAAAGCTCGAGGAATTTTTCGACCATATTACCTCTTGCCGTGTTGCGTAGAAATGCCGCACAAACATAGCCAGCAGGGTAAACAATTTAGTGTGCGCATTGATATCGGTGTGCCGGGCAATGAGATTATCGTGACCCGAAACCACGCCGAAGATGTTTACGTGGCCTTGCGCGATGCCTTTGATGCGGCAATACGCCAGCTTAAAGATTATGCGCACAAGCTGCGAGGTGAAATAAAGCAGCATGAACCAAAACGTTTAGCGGAAACAGAAGAGTCAGATGAAGGTGCAGATGAGAGTTCCAGTACCTAGTTTGAAACGACTTTTGTGATTCTTGCGTTTCATTCGCAAGCGACTAAATAAGTAAAAACTTTAATGCAAAAACTATAGTGATCGGGGAAATATGATGACAAAAATTACCAAGCAGCAAATTGATGTATTGCAGAAAATAATGGAACTGGAGCTTGAAAGCTTAGTTGATGAAACGCAGCAGGAGATGGATCCTCAATTAAAAGCCAGCATTAATGAGATAGACGGGGGTGCAGCCGATGTTGATGATGAAGCGGTTGCTGACACCATCGTTGATGTTGACAATGCGATTATTGGTATGCATTTACAAAAAGCACGTGACCTGAACGCAGCCCTAGATCGCATTCAAACCGACACTTATGGCATATGTATTGATTGCGGCGATGATATTTCCTTTGAGCGGCTCACTGCGTATCCTACGGCAAAGCGCTGCATCATTTGTCAGAGCCGTCGGGAAAAAACGCGTGCGAACAGGCCAGCTTCTACAATTTGATGATATTACTAGGCTATTGGCAAAACTATGGCACTAAAACTGCAGCTCCATGTATTTTTCCTTGCCTCAATCGTTCAAGGGCTTCGTTAGCGGAGGTTAATGGAAACGTTTCCACTTCGGTATGTATTCCGATTTTCGGTGCCAGTGCTAGAAATTCTTCGCCGTTCTGGCGGGTGAGGTTTGCGATGGAATGCACCGTGCGCTCGCCCCAAAGTATGGAATAGGGAAATTGCGGGATATCGCTCATGTGGATGCCGGCACATACCACGATGCCGCCTTTGGCAGTATGGCGTAGCGCCTGCGGAATCAACGCTCCCACTGGGGCAAAAATAATGGCAGCGTCCATTTCTTCCGGGGGCGGGATGCTAGAATCATCTGCCCAGGTCGCGCCTAGCGCAATAGCGAACTGCTGACCGGCGATATCTCCAGGTTTGGTAAAAGCAAAGACTTTACGGCCTTGATAATGTGCGGCCTGGACAATGATATGGGCAGCTGCTCCGAAGCCATAAATGCCCAGACGCTGTGCGTCACCAGCGGCCATTAAAGCACGGTAACCGATCAGTCCAGCACATAACAGCGGCGCTGCTTCCGCGTCAGAGTAGCTTTCCGGAATGGGAAAACAGTAACGCTGGTCTGCTACCGTATATTCGGCATAACCACCATTCAGGGTATAGCCCGTAAACAGCGCGTTGTCACATAAGTTCTCGTGGTTGGTTGTGCAATAACGGCACTGCCCGCAAGTATGGCCTAGCCATGGCACGCCCACACGCTGGCCAATCGTAAACCGCTCTACTTTTTGCCCTTTATCCACGACGCAGCCGACGATCTCATGGCCTAAAATAAGCGGGTATTTGGGGTTTGCGAGCTCACCATCCAACACATGCAGGTCGGTACGGCAAACACCGCAGGCATGCACTTTCAGTAATACTTCATTTTCTTTCGGTACTGGAATCGGCAATTCAGCCAGCCGCAAAGGGCTGTTTGCCGAATCCAGCACCATTGCCTTCATTTATGCCTCATAGCAATGCCAATTGCCTCAATCAAAATACCAAGCGTGATCAGTACCACGCCAGTCCAGGCTTCGGTTGCCAGAAAAATCAAGGCGGCACCTAATAGCACAAGCAGTGCCACCAGAAAACGCCTTGTACCTTGCTTGTTTAACATCAGCGGCTCCAGTGAATGCGCACCAGATTCTCGCCTGAAACGTGATCTACTTTCAACTCGCCTTGGTAAGCATGACGCACGGCTTCACCAATGCCGCGTGCAAGGTGGGTGTCAGTCGTCGTTATTAGCATGGCACCGCCTCGATTTTCTATCGCCATGATACGTTTCAGCGGGTGTTCAGCACGCTCATGTTCTGCATGGTGCTGGATTAAGCGCCTGATTTCTTCACAATGGCTATTAAAAAATGGTCCTTGTAAAGTGACAAATCCAGCAGGTTGGTTATCATGCACACGACGGCAGGCAGGGCAAGATTCTTTTTCTGCATCGGCAGAGGTTTCTATCCATTGCCAGCGTCCCTCGTGATACACGGCGCCACATTGCGGGCAGATCGTTGGCTCGGATAATTTGCCTTTACTTTTGTAGGCATCGACATCCTGCTCAAAAAGCGGACGGTCGTGGCTAACTGCATGAACGCCTGATGGTGTTTTATTGATACTCATGGTGTACTTCCTTTCGTATTGGGTTTATTTTCATTTTCTAACGCCTTTTGCTAACTTCATTTTTCTGTTCACGAGCCACTAGTTTACTAAGCGCGCCAAACTCTTTTGCCAGTAAAAGCAGTAAATCATCCAGTGTCACAATGCCCATCAGGCTTCCGCCGTCATCAATAACAGGTAAGCGCCTTACCCCTTTACTGGTCATGAGCTGGATAGCCTCTAGCACGCCCGTGCTATCCTTTACCACGGCAAGGCTGGCTACCATGATGTCGCCGACAGTAATGACAGCAGTATCAAGCTCTGTTGCAACCACCTCTACAACCACATCACGGTCGGTTACAATGCCGATAGGAACCGTCACATCTTTGCGATTTTCAATCACAACCACATCACCTACATGGTATTGACGCATCAGCATGGCAGCATGCAGCACAGTCGCATCTCGCTGCACGGTGATCACTTCACGATTACAAATTGCTCCAATTGTCATGATGATTCTCCTTGTTATTCAGTTGATTTTTTTTGACATATAAAGATCGCGCCTGGTCAGTGGCAGATTCGGCATTCCATCCACCTTGCGCTCGGCCAGTATCTGGTATATGCCTGTCGCACCCTGTTCGAACTGCAGGGCACTACCCGTCATATATAGCCGCCAGATACGGTAAGTCCGTTCGCCAACCAGATCAATGGCTTCTTCACTCTTTGCATCAAGACGGTTTACCCAATGCCGCAATGTGAAAGCATAGTGTGGCCGCAAGCCTTCCACATCAAAAATTTCAAATTTGGCATCCTCCATGCGGCGCTGAATATTGCTTACGATATCCAGCTCGCCATCAGGGAACACATGGCGGTTGATAAACTGGGTCGAAGTGCTATGACCCCAGTCAGGCTCGGCCGAAGTAATGCCGTGATTTAGAAACAGGCCGCCAGGCTTTAATACCTGATGTACGATTGAAAAATACTCCGGCAAATTTTTCAGACCAACATGTTCAAACATGCCGATGCTGGAGACTTTATCATAGGCGGCTTCACGGGGAAGGTCGCGGTAATTGCGCATCTCGATCGTAACCTGGCCTTCCAGCCCTTGTCTTTTCACTTCCTCACTTGCATACTCAAATTGGTTGCGGCTCAGGGTGATGCCATGTGCGCGAACGCCGTAATGCTTGGCTGCCCAACAGACTAACGCGCCCCAGCCGCAGCCAATATCAAGATAGGACTCACCTTTCTGTAATCGCAATTTGCGACAGATGTAATCCAGTTTATTGTGTTGTGCAGCCTCCAAATCCTGCTCTGGGGTTTCAAAATAGGCGCAAGAGTACACCATGCTATCATCCAGCCAGAGCTTGTAGAATTCATTGGAAACATCATAATGAAATGCGATCGATTCAATATCATTCTGACGCATAGTATTGGCTGGCTTTCTCGCCTTTTTTCGCGGCCTGGACTTTTGATTGCCTAGTGAAAGCGCACGGAAAACCAGCAATAGCTTTTCCTGGAAGGGTAGCTTTAAATCTTCCAGATAATAGCGCAAACCCATTGCGGCATTAAAGTCACCCGCGACCTCAACCGCTCCGTCAAAATAGGCTTCGGCCAGACGAATCGGGTCGTGAAACAGCACCAGATCGCGCAATACATGAGAAGCGTGAAAGGTCAGCGTGAATACAGAAACGCCATTACCGATTTGCAGCACACTGTTATCCCAAAGCTTGATCGTGAACGCGCCTTCATATCCCTTAAATATCCTGCGCAGGATAAGGTGCGCCGTATTCGTGCTTTCTCTCTTTTGTTTATGCCTGTTATGCATCACTTGCGCTGTCATCGTTCATCTCCTCAGATTTCTCGTTGTTTATGACATCACTACTTGTGTACTTTTTAGTATTCCCATGTCGTTTTTATTTGGACGAATAGTCGCCATCAGGTCTTCGGCCAGCCGTGCAATCTCAGCCTCTTCGTCGGCGGGTATCAGCAAAACCGGTTTGGAAGAGAGCGTGCTTAATCTTGTTAAATGCATCTGATTAGCCTCCTTGTTCAGGCCGAACCCAAGAAATTCCAACGGTTCGCAAATCAGCGCACGTACCTGGGCTGAATGCTCGCCGATGCCGCCAGTAAAAACCAGGCCATCGATGCCGCCGGACTTGGCGGCGTAGCTGCCAATTGCACCACACACCTGACGCGCGAAATATTCCACCGCAAACCGGGCGCTCTTGCTGCTGCTTTTCACCAGCGCGGACATTTCGCTATCTTCGCCATCTGACAGCGCTAGCAAGCCCATCTGCTCATAAACCAGCATAGATAGCTCAGCATCGTCATAGCGTTTGGCGAGTTCCAGCATCACGCCGGGATCGAGGTCGCCGCTGCGGGTTGCCATGGGAATACCGCCAGCTGGCGTATAACCCATGCTGGTATCCACCGAGCACAGGTTTTTTAGCAGGCACAGACTGGCACCATTGCCGAGATGCGCCACCACGATACAGCCTTGTGCGGCAGCGCCCAGGAGATCGGGCAGCTGCCGTGCGACATGGGCGTAATTAAGTCCATGAAAGCCATAGCGGCGTAGTTTGAGTGCTCGCGGAATCGGCAGGCGGTAGGCTATCTCAGGCAACGTGGCGTGAAAGGCCGTGTCAAAGCAGGCGATCTGAGGTACGTTAAACCGCGCGGCGCACAAATCCGCGCCCAGCAGATTAACAGGCATATGCAATGGCGCGAGATGAGTAATACTCTCCAGTCGTGCACGCTCATCCGCATCGATGAGGCGCGCTGCATCGGTAATTTCTCCGCCGTGCACGAACCGATGTCCGACCACCATCGGTTGCGCGTTACCTAAATCATGTAGTAACGCATCAAAAGCCTGCGCGTGTAGATAGTCACTATGACATACATAGCGAAAATCTCGCCGCTCGCCGCCAGGCGAAATCAGGCTTGCCTTAAGGCTGGATGAACCGCTGTTGATGGTGAGTATGCTTAACTTGTCCATTAATTTTGCACCTAATTTGACCAGGTCCAGTTATCTTCTTCTGGCAAATCAACGCCGTATTCATAGGCATAGTTGCGGCATTCAATCTGCCGGTTGCGCAGCTTCTCCTGCACATGCGCGCCAATCGTCTGCAAGGCGGGGATGCGGTTAATTGCCGCAATGGCCAGGCTGAAGCGGTCAATTTCGTTCTGAATCGCCAGTTCCAGCGGCGTGTTGATGCTGCCTTTTTCCTTGTAGCCGCGCACATGCAGATTGTCGTGATTGGTGCGGCGATAGGTCATACGGTGAATCAAGTAAGGGTAACCGTGAAAATTGAAAATAATCGGCTTATCCACCGTAAATAAGCTATCGAAATCGCGGTCAGAAAGACCGTGCGGATGTTCACTGTTCGGCGTCAGTTTGTACAGATCCACGACATTGACGAAACGTATCTTGAGTTGCGGAAAGTGTTCGCGCAGTAACAAAGTGGCTGCCAGGGCTTCCTTGGTGGGGATATCACCAGCGCATGCCATCACCAAATCCGGTTCGGCACCTGCATCGTTGCTGGCCCATTCCCAGATGCCGACGCCCTTGGTGCAATGTTTAATCGCCGCATCCATGTCCAGATACTGCAGGTGCTTCTGCTTGTCGCAGACGATGACGTTGATGTAATCGGTGCTGTTCAGGCAATGATTAGCCACGGATAGCAGACAATTTACATCGGGTGGCAGGTAGATGCGCGTGACCTCCGGGCTTTTGTTCACGACGATGTCGAGAAAGCCCGGATCCTGATGGGTAAATCCGTTATGATCCTGCCGCCAGACGGTGGAAGTAATCAGCAGGTTGAGCGAAGAAACCGGCGCGCGCCAAGGCACCGCCTTCGACATGGCGAGCCACTTGGCGTGCTGGTTGAACATGGAATCAATCACATGTACAAAAGATTCGTAAGTCGAGAAGAAACCATGGCGGCCAGTCAGCAGGTAGCCTTCCAGCCAGCCTTCTACCGTATGTTCTGATAGCATTTCCATCACGCGTCCATCGGGCGCGAGCTCGCCGCCATCGGCATCTTCCGGCAAATAATCTGCCAGCCAGGTTTTTTTGCTTACTTCATAAACATTATCCAGCTTGTTGGAACTGTTTTCATCCGGCCCGAATACACGGAAGTTGTGCATATTGAGGTGCATGATGTCACGCAGAAACTTGCCCAGTGGACGCGTGTTTTCTGCACTTATCTTGCCTGGCTCGGCCAGTTCAAGCGCATGGTCGCGGAAATCCGGCATACGCAAGGCTTTGCGTAACAGGCCGCCGTTGGCATGCGGGTTGGCGCTCATGCGGCGGTTGCCCTGCGGGGCAAGCGCCTTGAGTTCCGGCCGCAACTGTCCGTTTTCGCTGAACAATTCCTCCGGTTTATAGCTGCGCAGCCAATCTTCCAGCTGTTTCAAATGTTCCGGGTTTTCTTTCACCTTGCCCAGCGGCACCTGATGAGCGCGCCAGAAGCCTTCTACCTTATGGCCATCCACTTCCTTGGGGCCAGTCCAGCCTTTCGGGCTGCGCAGCACAATCATCGGCCAGCGCGGGCGGGTCGGCTTGCCACTGGCACGGGTGGTTTCCTGTATGCTTTTAATCACTGCAATACATGCTTCCAGCGTTGCAGCCATCGTCTGATGCATGGTTGCCGGATCGCTGCCTTCAACGAAATAGGGTGTCCAGCCATAACCGATAAACAGGTTTTCAAGTTCTTCGTGCGAAATGCGTGAGAGGATGGTCGGGTTGTTGATCTTATAACCGTTTAGATGCAGGATTGGCAGCACCGCGCCATCGCGGATCGGGTTAAGGAACTTGTTGGAATGCCAGGAAGTGGCCAGCGGACCGGTTTCAGACTCGCCATCGCCCACCATCACCGTGACCAACAAATCAGGGTTGTCGTAAGCGGCACCGAAAGCATGTGAAATGCTGTAGCCCAGTTCGCCGCCTTCGTGGACTGAGCCGGGCATCTCTGGCGTGCAATGGCTGCCAATGCCGCCCGGAAACGAGAACTCCTTGAAAAACTGACGCAGGCCTTCCTCATCCTCACCTTTGTTCGGATAGACTTCGCTATAAGTGCCTTCCAGATAGGCTGGGCCGAGTACGCCCGGCGCACCGTGGCCGGGGCCAGCAAGAAAAATGGCATTCAGGTCGTACTTGTTGATCAGGCGGTTAATATGGATGTAGGCAAAGCTTAACCCGGGACTGGAGCCCCAATGGCCCAGCAAACGCTGTTTGATATGTTCCGGCTGGAGCGGTGTCTTTAATAATGGATTATCGCGCAGATAAATCATGCCGGCAGCCAGGTAATTGCAGGCACGCCAATAGGCATCGATAGCCTGGAGCTCTTTGTCAGTAAGCGCAGAAGAGGTTAGGGCGTCATTCATGTTTGGTTACCGTAATTAAGCAGCACAATCAAGAATGCTTCCCTTCCGCCTGCTTGTCTCTTACCACTAAGACGGGCACAGGACTCGTCCGTATGATGGTTTCAGCATCGCTTCCCATCACCAAGCGTTCAACCCCGCGCAAACCATGTGTGCCTATCACGATCAAATCAGCCGGCCATTCCTTAGCGTGATTAACTACAAATTTAGAGACACGCGCCCCAATGGCTTCAATCATTTGCGAGTCAGATGCCACGCCAGCTTTTTGCGCAGCCGCTTCCGCCTTTTTCAGGACTTTATTGCCATTTTTACGCAAGATGTCATCGATGTTCACCACATTAAAATCTCCGGTTGCGTCCAGAATAGGAAAGTACATATCCACTACATGCAAAAAGCATAGTTTGGCATTCTGGTCTTTTGCAAGCTTAATTGCTTCGGCCATGCCGCAGTTGGAGGATGAACTGCCATCTACCGGGCAAAGAATCTGTTTATACATATCAATTTCCTCTCAAAAACTCATTTTTATCGTAGAAATATCGTTACCCATTTTAATTACTTGTTGCTGAAGGAAAGCTGGTTAACACGACCGGGGACTTTCTCGAAACTGGCGCAGCCTCATCCATTGGGTATCCCACAATGATGGGCACAACGACTGAAAAGTCTTTTGGAACGCCCAGTCTGGCTTTTACCTCCGGTATACTCAAAGCGGGCAGGGCGCTGCCAATAATGCAAGTGCCAAGCCTCATGGCGCAGGCTGCCAGCATCAGGTTTTCTGCGGCTAGCCAGCAGTCTGCCTCGTAAAAAGAAGCCGTTATTCTGCCGCAGATCAGGATGAGCGTGCCGGCATCATAAAAAATATTGAAATCTGGCTTTTCAAACATATCCAACACATGTCCAGAACGCTCACGCGCATGCTGGCCAACTTGCGCAAGAAATAACGGCTTAGCCTGATCTGACAGACCTAGCAACAGCTGCTTGTCCTGAATGATGACAAAAGCCCAGGGCTCCTGATGAATGGCGGTAGGCGCTCGCACAGCCGCTTGCAGCAGGTTGCGCACGGTCACATTGTCGACCTGCTGCGCTGTGTAGCTACGCACAGAACGTCTTGCCAATATCGTTTCAAAAATGGTCATTTCTATCTTAGGCAACGGCATCGTCTGATTACCCCCTAATTTGCTGCTTATTCTGTGTAACATTATTTGCACATTAGCAAGAATTTGATTATCAGGTAATCCGCGCAAGCACGTATATTGATATTAAAATTTTGTGGGTTAGTTAAGTGTTTGATTTAATCCTGGACTCATAAGAAGCTAAACAGAACTCGACTGTCAGCAGACAATAACTGTTTACTTTGCCTCATCGATCATTTGCATGGTCTTTTCTTCAACCTCTTTCGCCACTTCAACCAGCGCCGCGTCCTGGGATAACGCCGAGAGCATCTGCACCGGCTTAATCAGGCCGATTTTTGTTTTTCCTTGCTCGGTAAACACAGAGATGCGGCAGGGCAGCGCCATGTTAAGGCGCATGTCGGTCGACAGCACTTTTGCGGCCTGGACTGGGTTGCAGACCTCAAAAACCTTGCATTCTTCGGAAAATGCAATGCCTTTACTGCGCAGCGTGGCGCCTAAATCATGCACATGCAGCACGCCGAAACCATGGTGTTTAACTGCGGACTCAAGATCTGCTGAAGCCTGGCTGAATGATTTACTGGTTTCAACGATGTAGTACATGGAAGCTACCCTCAGTCTGAATAACACTGTTAGATTTAAGTACACTCAAAGCTGATGCTAAATGTAACAATAATTCAAGCATCGTGTTATCCGCGCTGACACGTATATCAATCGCCAAAACGTCGGGGTTACAATCAGTTTGTAAATTTCAGATTGTTGAAAACATTTTAAGGAGTGATTATGAAATACATCATACTTGGCATCTCTCTTCTTTCATTGGCAGGTTGTACTACGCAGAAGAGCGCTACTGATGCCGCCCCAAAAAATACAGCAGCCTCAGAAAAAATCCAGACATGTGCTGCGTGTCATGGCCCCGACGGGAAACAAGGCAAGGAAGGCGTACCTCCGCTGGGCGGAAGGTCATATGAGGAACTGGTCAAGGCGATGCAGAACGTACGTGAAGCTTATTCTCCACAGCCGTTGCTGGGACACACGTTGACAGACGCAGAGATACACGACATTGCCATTTACTATTCCAGCGTCAAGTGACGATTTTGGCGCGGTGAAGGCTATTGAGACAAGCTGGAATTAGCTGCTGGCTTCGCCTTCATGGGCGATGCGCGCAAGATCAAGCAAATTGGCTGCGCCGGTTTTATGCATGATTTTGGATTTATGGATTTCCACCGTACGGTGGCTAATTCCTAGTTTACGCGCAATGTCTTTGTTGGGATGGCCTTGAATGGCGAGCAGCATCACATCCCGTTCGCGGTCGGTTAAGTCGGCAAGGCGCGATAGCGCCTCTTGGTGATTAGTATTTTCTGCCTTTGTTATTTCGGATTTCTGAATCGCCAATCGGACAGCAGCCAGAAGCTTGTCACGCGTGACCGGTTTGGTGAGGAAATCCATCGCGCCGGCTTTCATCGCCTGAACACTCATGGGAATGTCGCCATGCCCGGTAAGAAAAATAACCGGTAGATGCATATTTCGTTTTGAAAGCACTTCCTGCAATTGCATGCCATCCATGCCAGGCATGCGGATATCGATAATGGCGCAGCCATAGCACTCAGACTGGCAACTGGCAAGAAATGCCTCGGCATTCTCAAAAGCGGCGACTGCAAGATTTTCCTGCTCAATCATCAACGACAAAGCATCCCGTACGGCAGGGTCGTCATCAATGATAAAAACGGTGGCTGTAGAATTGTTCATTGCGCGAATGGTAGCGTGAAGTGAAACGTTGCGCCAGACTTAAAGTCAGGTTCAAGCCAAAGTTGCCCGCCGTTGGCCTCGATCAGTGCACGGCTAATGGCAAGCCCCATGCCGATACCCGAAGGCTTGGTAGTAAAAAAAGGCTCAAAAATACGTTGAGCTGTTTCTGCGCTAAGGCCCGGACCGCTATCCTGCACCGTGACTTGCGCCTGGTTGCCGCTCTGACTGGTGCAGGCTTTAATGGTGATGTATGAAGAGGGCATGCCTGCATTTTGCATGGCTTCGACAGAGTTTCTGAGCAGGTTGACCAGCACTTTTTGTAGTTGAACCCGATTGGCTTCAACTGGAGGCATATCAGGTTCGAGTTCCAGTACTGAATAGAAATCTCCGTAACCGTTACTATGGACAATGTCCAGTGCACCTTTTACGATTGTATTGATGTCCAGTTTTTCTGTGACCAACTCACCTTTTAGCAGAAAGGCCAGCAATTCATGCAAGCTTCGCCCAGCACGATGTGCCTGGTCTACACAGCCTTGCAGCGCGCGCTTCAGTTTTTCCTGGTCAATAGATTCACTTTGCAGTGCATGCAATGCCACCTCGCTATAGGCTGATATTGCGCCTAGCGGCTGATTAAGCTCATGTGCGATGGCTGAAGCCGTGCGCGCCGCGACCTGCTGCTTATAAACATTTTCTGTTTCTGTGCGTTGTGCCTGTATTTTTTTCTCATTCGCCTTGCGTTCTGTCACATCCCGCGCCACGCCGATCAGCCTAGTCGCATGCCCATCCTCGAAGTGCATGCGGCCGGCAACAGCTATCCAGCGTTCTACACCATCCTTAGGGTTGGTCACGCGGTACTCTGCTTTAAACTCACCATTTCCGGCAGGGTCGGATGCACGCTCCAGTGCGGCTAGTCTGGTGCCATGATCTTTCGGGTTTATTGCTGCTACAAATTTTTCATAACTGGTAGATTCGTCAGAATCCCCTCCCCAAAGCTCACGCATTCGCGCATCCCAGTAAATGATATTGTGTCTGGCGTCAAAATCAAAAATTCCAAAATCTGCGGCTTGCTTGGCCAGACGCAGCCGTTCTTCGCTGGCACGCAATGCCTGTTCTACCTGGCGACGCTTATCAGCAGGATAAAAGGTAATCAGGGTGAATGGCTGCTGCTTTGTTTGTATGGGACTTAAGCCGATATCGACAGCCAGTTCTTTGCCGCTGCGGCTGAGTGCAAACAGGTCTCGGCCATAACCCATTGAGCGCTTTTCGGGATTGTTATAAAAGGCCTGCCGGTATTGGCGGTGAGGTTCACGAAACCTGAATGGCATCAAAGCCTCAACTTCAAGGCCGCATATGGCATCTTCGGTATACTCCAGCAGTAACTGCGCCGCAGAGTTTGCCTGAATGACATGACCAGTCACATCCACCAGCAACATGGCATCGGCGGCAGCATTAAACAGTGTCAGAAAACTCAGTTCTTCAAGCGGATTTATCAAGAATGTCCTAATTCATGAATCTGGATTGATTGTTAGCAAAGTCTAGATAAAAAGCGCATACCTGTCTATTAATCTTTATGTATATAAGGGCAAGCCCTTACGTGCTTGCACGAATTTACGCGCTGTGACTAGTCAAGTAAATTGCAGTTATCGACGGTATAGCTAATGCAGCGTCTGGCTGCAATCCCCTTCCTCTTGGTACGTCGACTTTTTTCATTGAAAGGAGATTGTGGTGGAACCCTCAAAAGCGACGCAGAAAAAAGCGAAGAATCCTATACCGGTAATTGGGATGGGGAAAGTTCCAGAATCAAATGACAATGATTTATGCATCCGCATTGCAGTACGCGCTTATTACAAGGCGGAAGCACGAGGTTATGAGCCAGGCCATGAGATTCAAGACTGGCTGGAAGCCGAAGCGGAGGAAGTGGGTAGGGCAAATGAATGATCAATCAGATTACACTCAGGCAAAGCAGGTTGAGGCCATTCAAGAAAGCTATATACGTGACCATGGTTTGGAGCTTGATAGCATCGGTCTTGAGGGCAACAAGGGCAGGATGGCTGAGTTGATGCTGTTTGAGAATGGCATGATTTTGGGCTGCAATAAAGCGAGTGGTGATTTACTGGGTTGCGATCCAGAAAAGCTAAAGTGGCAGCCAATCGCTAGATTATTGCCGCAGCTGGCCAATATGCCGCTGATAATGGATGAAAAAGTTAATCCTTATTTACGCTTTCTCTCCATTGCGGGGCATCGCTATGAGGTGACAGCCATGAATGGTAAGCAGTTCGCCTGCGAGTTATTTTTTAGCATAGAGGAAGATGTTGGCAGGCGTTGCCTGAAGATTACGATGCGACCGATTAGGCAGGCGGCGACGTTACGCCACTTAAGGACGTATTAAATTGCAATGATATGAAGCTCATCAAGCCAATCAAGTAAAAATAAGGAGACAAAAATGAAAGCTGCAGATTTCTTGATCACACTTGCATTGGGTGCAGCAATTTTCAATATTGCGCTGCCAGAGGGTACGTTGATGTCTGCCCCGCTGGCTGCACAGGAGCAGCAAGCCGGTGATGTTACTTATATCACTGGTGGCATTGGTGATTCAGAAGCGGAAATGATGAGAGGCATTGCCAAAAGCTATCCATTAGAAATAGCGTTTGTACAAAAACTAAAGCAATACGAAGAATTTATAGCCAGCGTGAAGGTGCAAATCCAGGATTCACGTAAAAACGTGGTGCTGGATGTTGTTACAGATGGCCCGTATCTGTTTGCGAATCTGCCGCAAGGGAAGTATTTGATTATTGCCGAGCATAATGGGGACACAAAACAGCAATGGGTGCGTGTTAATATTAAAAAACATCAGAAAATCGTGTTCTGGTGGCCGGTTCTCGAACCGCCTCATGAAGCTGATCCTGAAGAGGGGACATCGGAATGACGTTTGCAACTTCGAGCTATAGCGCCTGTCTTACAGTGGCAAGTCAGTCGCAAGCAATAAATAGCATTATGCTACTAATGAAATATTAATAAGGAGAAAGTCATGGACATATTACCAAGTGATGTTAGTAAAGAGATGTTGGTCAACGATTTTAAAGTTGTGGTGGCTGATGCGGAGGCACTGCTAAAAGCGACGGCCAACCAAGGAGGGGAAAAGGTCGCCGAGCTGCGCGTTAAGACTGAGGAATCTCTGAAGGCCGCAAAAGCCAGAATTGCAGAGGCGCAATCAGTTGTGATTGCTAAAAGCAAAGAGGCTGCAAAGGTGACTGATGAGTTTGTACATGAGAACCCATGGAAATCAATTGGCTTTGCCGCTAGCGTTGGCTTGATTGTCGGCTTGCTTATCGGCCGCCGTTAATAAATTTAGATAGATAAATTTATTATGGCTGAAGAGAGCAAAGGCTTGCTTGGCTCTTTGGCTGCGTTCGCGTCAACCTTGGTTGATGTTGCATATACGCGGCTTGAGCTATTATCCACAGACTTGGAGGAAGATAGAGAACGCTTGTTTTCACTGGTGGCTCTGTATCTGGCCGCTATGTTTTTCTTTGCAGTGGGTTTGGTGTTGGCGGCAATTTTCCTTGTAGTTGCATTCTGGGAAACACACCGCCTGATCGCATTAGGTTCGCTAGCCGGGCTCTTTCTGCTGGCGGGAGGGCTGGCAGGCGGTTTTGCCATACGCATGGCCAAAACCAAACCTAAACTGTTCTCGGCGAGCCTGCTGGAGTTGCTTAAAGATAAGGAAAAACTTGATTCCGATTGATACGATTCCTACAGAAAAAAACAGAACATGAACAAAAAACTCTTAAAGCTAGCACAACGGCGCGAACGCCTGGTTTCCGAGGCTGAAACACAACGTATGCAGTTAGTGCAGACTGTTGATACATTGCGCCCTGCGTTAGCAATGGCTGACAAGGGGCTTGCAGCAATAAGGTATATCAAGGCGCACCCGCTGTTAATGGCTGGCAGTGGTGCAGTTTTAATGAAAGTATTGCGGCCCAGCCGCATCGGGAAGTGGTTTGGTCGAGGTTTGTTTGCATGGCAAATGGTACGTAAGTTGCAAAATAAGTTTTTATAGGCCAGGAGTCGAAAATTGGATTTTGCGCCATCGGGAGAAAGAACCTGTCTTTATCAAACAGTGCAACTGGATGCCGTACTCGACAACATGGCGTGGCAGGCCGCCGGTTTTTTGACAGCAAAAGAGCGCATCATGATTGTGGGTATACTGCGTCGCGGTGCTCCGCTGGCTGAGATGCTGCATAAAAAACTGATGAGCCAGTTTGATTTGGCGAACATTTCCCTGATGAATTTGCAGATTAAACGCTATGCGGATGATTTGACGCTGCTGCACCCCGAAACAAAACTCACTGAAAGCCCCATGCAGGCCTCGCTCGATCTCAGAGACATGACGATATTGGTAGTGGACGACGTCATGTTTCACGGCCATTCCATGCTGCGTGCGGTGGAATACCTGGCGAGAAAACAGGCGGCCGAAATCCGCACTGCCGTATTGGTAGATCGCGGCGCAAACAAGCTGCCGGTCAGGGTTGATATCGCGGGTGTCCGGCTTGATGTCGCGCCACCTGATATCATTGAATGCAATGTGCCGCCGTATGAGACGGAATTTAAAATCGATCTGCTTAAACCCATTATCAATTAAAGCGAGGTTTCATCATGTTTTATGATCGTGAAGAAGCTGCATTAAAGCTAGCGGAAAAGCTCAAAGACTACCGCGACAAAAACCCATTAATTCTCGCTATTCCTCGGGGATCGGTCTTTATGGCAAAAATCATTGCCGAAAAACTGGATGGTGATTACGACGTTGTGCTGGTTCGCAAGCTGCGGGCGCCCTTGTATGGGGAACTTGCCATTGGCTCGGTGGATGAAAGCGGCTGGACCTACGTTGCCGACCATGCCGGATCTGTAGGCGCGGACAGTGAATATATCGAGGCCGAAAGACAGACACAGCTGGACACTATCTATAAGCGCCGCGCGTTATACACACCTGCTCATCCCCCAGTCAGCCCCGCTGGGCGCATTGTGATTGTCATTGATGACGGTCTTGCAACCGGATCTACCATGATTTGCGCCCTGCACGGACTGCGCAACAAAAACCCGGCCAAGCTCGTTTGCGCAGTACCGGTGGCGCCACCGGACACCTTGAAAAAAATAGCCGGTCTTGCAGATGAAGTGGTCTGTCTTGCAGCGCCTGATAATTTTCAGGCTGTCGGGCAGTTTTATCAATACTTTCCGCAAGTGGATGATGATGAAGTGATTGAGATTTTACAGAGCAGCAAGGCGAGAAAAAAATGAAATTTCAGAAATGGTTAATCTTGTCGGCATTGTGTGTCGGCATCCATGTGCAGGCCGCGGAACCTTCTGCAGGAAAGACAGAGGAAGCACCCAGAGCATCAGTACAGCAGGCGGAAAAAAGCGCGAAAGTGGCAGCAGATGAGGCTAAAGACGCTGCACGTCAGGCTGTGGAAGCTGCCAATCTGGCTTTAGAGAAAGCCGAGCAAGCTGTCAGAACGGCTACTCAGGAAGCAGCGGATGCTGCCAAGTCAGCTGCGCATGCGTCTGAACAAGCGGCTAAGCTGGCTCTAGAGAAATCCGAGCAAGCTGCCAAAAAAGCGACAGTAACAACTAAGCAGGCAGCACATGAGGCTGAAGAATCCGCAAAAAAGGCAGTTGAAGCCAGCATGGAGGCTGCGCGCAAAGCCGTTGAAGCAGCTAAGAATGTGGCCAGCGCTGGTAAAGATAACGCACAAAAAACCGTGGAGGCAGCAAGAGATGCGGCACGGAGAGCAATGGTGGCTGCCAAAGATGTTGCGGATAAAGCAATTGAGACTACTAAGGAAAAAGTTCAGGATATTAAAGACGCTGCTAAGGAATAGTTTTCTTTACCAGGTCATCAGTGTTTTATTGGAACCTTTATCAAGAATCATGAAATGGGAGCAATTATGAAAAACTTTCTGATTGCGGCTGCGCTAGCTGCTGTTGCACTAACCACGCCGGCACTGGCTGCTGACGTCGGGGTTTCGGTGACCATTGGCCAACCGGGCTTTTATGGCCGGATCGATATTGGCGACTATCCTTATCCTCCGCCACTCGTAATCTATCGTTATCCAAGAATAATTGAGCGCGTATATGTAGAGCGCGAACCGATCTACATGCGCGTACCCCCGGGCCATGCAAAAAATTGGCGTAAACATTGTCATAAATATCATGCTTGCGGCGAGCGGGTCTACTTTGTGCGGGATAGCTGGTACCATCATGAATATGTTCCGATTTATCGCGAGTATCATCGTGATCGCTATGACGAGCGCTGGGGCGACCGTCGCGATCGTAGAGATGACCGCTATGATGAGCGCAGGGAAGAGCGCAGACATGACGATCGTAAGGACAAAAGGAGACATGACTAGAAACATTAACATGCAGTAGAAAAATGATCTTTGGCGGCAGTCTGTCACAAAAAAAGAAATTATCAAAAAATGAAATTTAAAGATTATTACGAAATTCTAGGGGTCGCTCGCACAGCAACTAATGACGAGATTAAAAAATCTTATCGAAAACTCGCGCATCAATATCATCCAGACGTTTCTAAAGACCCTGCCGGCGAAGCCAAGTTTAAAGAAATAGGTGAGGCTTATGCGACTTTAAAAGATAAAGATAAACGTGCTGCCTACGACGCGTTAGGGCGTCATTCATCAGGCGAAGAATTCAGGCCGCCTCCAGGCTGGGCGGGAAGTCAGGCTGGATACCAAAGTGGCCAGGCATATTCGTTTGATGATATCGACCTGGCTGACTTGTTTGCAAGCTTCTCTAAGGGTGGTCGACATACACAGCATCAATCCCATCATATGCCTATTCCCGGACAGGATTATGAGCTGACAACTCAGATTTCACTCGAGGATGCCTATCATGGCGTCACAGTAGACCTCAGTTTTAGCGTGCCGGAATATGATCATCAAGGCCAGTTGAGGCGTGTACCCCATGCGTTTAAAGCGCGTATTCCTAAAGGGGTGGTCAATGGCCAAAAAATGCTGCTGCGAGGCAAGGGCGGTAAAGGCGCTAATGGCGGCAAGGATGGCAATCTTTACCTGAACATCCACTTTCTTCCGCACCGATTGTTTCGCGTCATCGATCATGACTTGTTGATAGATTTACCCATTACCCCTTGGGAGGCCGCATTAGGCGCGACGGTTAAAGTGCCGACATTGCATGGCGCAGTGAACCTTAAAGTGCCGGCAGGCGCCAAAAGCGGGCAAAAGCTTCGTATCAGCAAACGCGGCATGCCTAAATATAACCAGGAACATGGCGATCTTTTTGCGGTAATACAAATTACGGTTCCCACCAATCCGACCGAGCAGGAAATCGCGTTGCTCAAACAGTGGTCTGACATTTCGACATTTAATCCTCGTACACATTTTGTATATGAAGCGGTCTGATAAAACGAGATAATTGCCAAGAATATTTACAGGAGATCAATCATGACCTACCAGACCTTGATGGTGCATTTGCAGCTTGGGCGTTCAAATGCAGCTGCTCTACAAACTGCCAGTGAGCTTGCAGAACGCTTTCATGCAGATGTAATTGGCATCGCTGCAGGCCAGCCGACGCAGACACTATATGGGCAGGGATATGCGCTTCTGGACTTCCTTAATCAGGAACATGAAAAAGTTGCTAAAGAAATAGCCGATGCTGAAGCAGCGTTTAGAACGGCATTCAAGGACTATTCTAAAGCCATTGAGTGGCGTTCAACGGTGACAATGGGCTCCTTATCCGCATACATAGCGGGGGAGGCATGCAGTGCCGATATCATCATTACGGAAATTGCACCAAGCGATTTTTATGAAGGTCCCATTGGCGTAAATGCGGGAGAGCTTATCCTGCAATCAGGACGTCCCGTCCTGGCTGTGCCGGTTGCGACAAAAAAAATGAAGATGGAGCGGATGCTGGTGGGGTGGAAAGATACGCGTGAGGCCAGACGGGCGATTGCGGATGCCTTGCCGCTATTAAAACAGGCCGCGCAAGTGACTGTTGTTGCGATTGCTGCCGAGAAAGAGATTGTGACTGTGACCAAACGTCTTAAAGAAGTAGTCGATTGGCTTAAGCGGCATGGCGTTTCAGCCGAATATCTAGCCTCTCCTTCGAAAGATGATGATGCGACGCAATTAATGTCCATCGCTAAAAAACGGGATATCGATATCGTGATTGCAGGTGCCTATGGACATAGCCGCTTACGCGAATGGGTGCTGGGCGGCGTGACTAACAACCTGCTGCAGCAGGCAGATTTTTGTTCGCTTTTATCCCACTGACCTTTGCCTCTATCAGTGATAGGGAAATACCATGAACATCGAGGATTCTGAATTAATATGGCTTGATGAGCAGCATGAAGTCTCTTTGGAAGAGCTTGCAGCGCTATCAGGGTTATCCTTGGAAGAGCTGCTGCTTTTGGTGGAAAGCGGTGCTCTTGCTCCCATCAGCCCAACAGAAGAAATATCCCCTGAAGACTGGCAATTCAGCAGTCAATGTATCGTTTCTATTCGCACACTTTCGGGGCTCAAGCGTGATTTCGAGTTAGAGCCAAACTCATTGGGTTTAATGTTAGCTCTTCTGGAACGCATCCGGATGCTGGAGTTTAAATTGCATGCGTTAGATCATATAGCTGAGAACAATGGAAAGTGATACTTGGCGATTTATCGCCAGCAGAGCACGAAGAAAAGCGTCAACAAAACCTTATTTGATGACCTGATTTATCCCTATCACACACAGAGAATATTCATGCTAGACGAATTCATCCATGAACCACGCGTTGCGTACTTCTCCATGGAAATTGCGTTACGCAACGAAATCCTGACTTATGCCGGTGGCCTGGGTGTGCTTGCCGGCGATACAATACGGTCTGCGGTTGATCTCATGATACCTATCGTGGCGGTAAGCCTGGTGAGCCGTGCCGGCTATTTTCAGCAGCAGATTGATGCCCAGGGCAGGCAGGTCGAGCAGGCAGTCTTCTGGGAGCCGGAGCACTGGGCGCGTGCGCTCGATGCCAAGATTGCGGTGTCAATCGAGGGGCGCACTGTATGGATAGGCGCCTGGCTATATGTGGTCGAGGGTCACATGGGCGGGCGTCAGCCGGTGCTGTTGCTGGATACCGACCTGAACGAGAATCTTGCTGAGGATCGTGAGATCACGCATTACTTGTACGGCGGTGATGCTGTCTACCGGCTCAAGCAGGAGATTGTGCTCGGCATAGGCGGCGTTCGAATGTTGCAAGCCCTCGGTTTTACAGTCCGTCATTATCACATGAATGAGGGGCACTCCGCTCTGCTTGGGCTGGAGTTGCTACACCGCTATGCCTATCCAACCGAGGATGTCAGGCCGGGTGAATCGCTTTATGACCTCCCCAGAGTACGTGACCTATGCAGCTTTACCACGCACACTCCGATCGAAGCAGGTCATGACCGCTTTGCCTATGACTTGGTGCAGAGGGTGCTCAATAATGGCGTCGACATTGAGGGCATCAAGCATCTGGCTGGCGAAGACAATCTGAACATGACGCGGCTGGCGCTGAACTTGAGTGAATATGTCAATGGCGTCGCCAAAAAACATGCAGAGGTATCAAATGCCATGTTTCCAGGCTATCGGGTGCATGCTATCACCAATGGCGTGCACCCATACACCTGGGCGGCAGAAAGCTTCCGCCAGCTATACAACCATTACATTCCCAGCTGGTGCCATGAACCCCAGTTGCTGATGCGTGCCGATTGTTGCATTCCTGATACGGCAATCTGGGAATCGCATGTTAAGGCGAAACAGCATCTCATCGAGAAAGTGCAGATTCTCACTGGAGTCTCGCTGGATCCAAAGCTGCTAATTATCGGCTTCGCGCGGCGTATGACTGCCTACAAACGTCCGGATTTGCTGTTTTCCGACATTGAAAGACTGAAGGCAATCGCTCGCCATTATCCGTTCCAGATTGTACTGGCCGGCAAGGCGCATCCCCATGATGAAAACGGTAAACGCCTGATTGAACAGTTGCATGCTTATGCCCGCGACTTGACTGGGGCGATTTCGGTCACTTACCTGCCTGACTACAACATTGAACTGGCGCAGTTGCTGACAGCGGGGGCGGATGTCTGGCTCAATACGCCATTGCCGCCGCTCGAAGCCTCTGGCACCAGTGGCATGAAAGCCGCGCTCAATGGCGTGCCCAGCCTCTCGGTTTTAGATGGCTGGTGGATCGAGGGGTGCATCGAGGGCGTGACCGGCTGGTCGATTGGCGATGTGGCTGGAATGGCCGATAATAACGGGCACGAGTTATACGATAAACTTGAGCATATAGTGCTTCCTCTCTATTTTAGCAATGATCGCAGCAACTGGATTAAAGTAATGAAAGGCGCAATCAGCAAGAATGCTTCCTACTTTAACAGTCATCGCATGATGCGCCGCTACGCGACAGAAGCATACATCCGATGATAAGCGAGCCTGTCTATTCGTATTATTATTGATGGGTAAAGAGTAATAGCGCTGTAACTAAAGGAACAATCATGGCTATTGATCCAGTATGCGGAATGACGGTAGATGAGCAGTCAGCCGTTGCCAGCAAAGTTTACGCAGGCAGAAGATATTTCTTTTGCTCGACACATTGCCAGCATGCGTTCGAAGCCAATCCAACCAAGTATGCTGCTAGTACTGAAGCATTCCATAGCCACGCCCATCACCAAGACCACGATACAGCCGAAACCAATAAGCAGACAACAACCCCAGCGCCAGCCAATATTAATAACGCTGGTATAGTTTATACCTGCCCGATGCATCCGGAAGTGCGCCAGGACCATGCCGGAACATGTCCTAAATGCGGCATGGTGCTGGAGCCTGAGATGCCGAGTCTGGAGGAGGGGGAAGATCCTGAGTTGCTGGATTTCAGACAAAGGTTTATCTGGACGCTGCCGCTGACCATCGTTGTTACTGTTCTTGCGATGGCAGGCCACCGTTTGCAATGGTTCAGCATGGCTACGCAGAGCTGGATCGAGCTTGTGCTCACATTGCCTATAGTGCTATGGGCAGGCATGCCTTTTTTTCAGCGAGGTGTGCGGTCAATAATCAATCACAGCCCGAATATGTGGACATTGATTGGCTTGGGCACTTTTGCAGCCTTTGTTTACAGCGTAGTCGCCACGATAATTCCCGGTGTGTTTCCTGCGTCATTTAAGTCTATGGGGCGCGTATCGGTTTACTTTGAGGCGGCCGCGGTGATTATTTCACTGACGCTGCTAGGTCAAATTCTTGAGCTTAAGGCGCGTTCACAAACCTCGGCAGCGATTAAGTCTTTACTCGGCCTGGCACCAAAAACGGCGCGACGCATTAATGCCGATGGCGTCGAAGATGACATTCCGCTCGCCCACGTGCATGTTGGTGACAAGCTACGTGTGCGTCCGGGTGAAAAAGTACCTGTCGATGGTGTCGTGGTCGAAGGTGGAAGTGCGGTGGACGAATCCATGCTGACTGGCGAACCGGTACCTGTGACCAAACGTATCGGCGATAAGTTAATTGGCGCCACACTTAATACCACCGGCGCACTGGTGATGCTTACTGAAAAGGTTGGCTCGCAGACTGTGCTGGCCAGCATTGTACAAATGGTAGTGCAGGCGCAGCGCTCCAGAGCGCCGATGCAGCGCATGGCCGATAAGGTGGCCGGCTATTTTGTTGTGACTGTCGTCTGTGTGGCTCTGCTGACTTTTTTCGCCTGGGGATTGTTTGGGCCACAGCCAAGCTGGGTCTATGGGCTCATCAATGCAGTGGCCGTGCTCATCATTGCCTGTCCATGCGCGCTGGGGCTGGCTACGCCAATGTCGATTATGGTGGCTACTGGCAAAGCTGCCACGCAAGGCGTGCTATTTCGCGATGCAGCGGCGATTGAAAACTTCCGCAAGGTGGATACGCTCATTGTGGATAAAACGGGCACGCTGACAGAAGGTAAACCGCGATTTGATCGTGTCATAGCCAACACAGGGTTTACTGAAGACGAGGTATTTCGCCTTGCGGCGAGCCTTGATCAGGGCAGCGAACATCCTTTGGCCGATGCTATCGTGCAGGCGGCCCGTGAACGCGGACTTGTGCTTGATAAGGTTGAACATTTTGAATCGAGCACGGGTATCGGCGTGCGCGGCAGCATGGCAGGCAAGCTTATGGCGCTTGGCAATGCCGCGTTGATGCATCAGTTAGGTATATCTGTTGAAAACTTAAAGCCTCAGGCCGAAACGTTGCGTGCAGAAGGTTCAAGCGTGATTCTGCTGGCGGTGGATGGCCAATTAGCTGGCCTGCTGGCAGTGTCCGATCCAATCAAGGCCAGCACAATGGAGGCTTTAAACACGCTCAGGTCATCTGGCATGCGGGTGATTATGGCGACAGGGGATGGGCTGACGACTGCAAAAGCAGTTGCTGTCAAATTAGGTATCGATGAAGTTTATGGCGAGGTCAAGCCCGCCGACAAGCTGGCTCTAGTCGACAAGTTGCAACACGAAGGCCGCATTGTGGCAATGGCGGGTGATGGCATTAACGATGCCCCGGCACTGGCCAAAGCAAACGTAGGCGTGGCGATGGGTACAGGCACAGATGTAGCGATGAACAGTGCACAGGTCACGCTGGTTAAAGGCGATTTACGTGGCATCGCCCATGCAAGAATGATCTCTGAGCATACGGTGGCCAATATGAAGCAAAACCTTGCCTTCGCATTTATTTATAACACGCTGGGCATACCATTGGCTGCGGGTGTGCTATATCCCCTTACGGGCTGGCTGCTTTCACCCATGATAGCGGCCCTTGCAATGAGCTTGAGTTCAGTTTCGGTAATTACCAATGCATTGCGGTTAAGGCGATCAAGCCGCTAAGGAAATAGGATTAGGGAGGAAATCAGGTTAAATAAACTACTTGAAGTTGATGCTTATCCTGCTTTCAAATGTTATTTCAGTTGCCAGCGCAGCCAGGTAAACAGGATATTGCCGTTACCGTCGCCACCTGGAATGTAAGCTGATTGCACCGCTAATTGCTTATATTCAACCGAGAAAATCGGAGCAATCACAGGAAGGGGCAGGTAGTGAAAATCTTCACGCAGTGTCAAACCAAGCGTATATCCAGCACCTAATCGAAAGTGATCAGTAGGCCGCCACATTTTTTGAAATCCAAATCCCACCACAGGTTCTATATCTCGATGAGAATCTGAAAAAGCCATTGCGTAGAAGCCGTTCCAGTCACCGTCATCATCGAATCTGTATTTGCCCACACCCAAGCCCCAGGGGTGTTCATTGTATCCATCAATTTTTTCCGAGCTATAGTAATTGCGGTTGTGCCAAGCGTTTACAGGCACATATAGCTCATAGTTTGTTGATTGCCAAGTTTGGGATAATGAGTCTTGAGCGCGAGACCAAGCGCTAGCGCTATCTTCTGCAAATGCGGTTGCGGTGATAGCTGACGCCATTATCGCAATGAGTAACCTTAGCCTATTAGCTGAATTTTTAATGGTTTCAAGATTTAGCAGCATAACTATCTGACAAATAAACTGACATTTAGTTGAAGCTCAATTATACACCTTAAGAATGATCTGTTTCCTAAGCGTTCTAATTGCTAGAGGTAAGTATATAAACCTTGATCACTTAAAGGCCGTTAATCAGTTTTGCGTAATGGTTATTTATTGCGAGACTCCTTGTTGGTTGTCTGTAAATATTTTACTGATCTCGACTTCTAAAGCCATTCTATTGCCTATCTGACCGCAGACCAGATCGCAAAGTTCGTAAACGCTGGAATCAGCAATACTGTAGTACACGCAGTTTCCACGGGATTCTCGCTTGACCAGGCCATATTGTGCGAGTAGTGAAAGATGCTTTGAGACATTTGCTTGCGTGCTGCCTGATATTTCCGTTAACTGGTTAACATTCTTTTCGCCATCCTGTAGCGCATTTAGCACTTTGAGCCGCATTGGCTCGGCCAGCGCTTTAAAATATTTAGCGACATATTGAAGTGCTCTTTCATCAAGTTTGCTCATATCTTTTACCATCTATATTTTAGATAAAACTAATTATACATCATATTAAATTATTGACTATATAACCATATAGTAATATAGTATTTATATAGCAGCCAGCTTTAGAAATGGCTCCAAGATTTTTAAAGGGAAATAAGTTTGACCAAACAATATCAAAGAATTCTGATTTTGATGATAAGTTTCTTAAATGTAACTTTTTCATCTGTAACCTATGCTGCAGGCCTGTCTACAGCTGTAGTTACGCAGTCTGGTGGTGAATTAACTTATACCGCAGAAGGCGTGGTTGAGGCAGTGAAAGCCAGCGTGATTGCACCGCAGGTTGCGGGGAGCATCACGGCTTTGCCAGTAAGAGCAGGGGATCGTGTCAAAGCCGGTCAACTGCTGGCGCGTATTGACACGCGCTTGGCTACGCAGCAGGCCATGACGAATCAGGCACAAGCAGCGGCTGCGCAGGCGCAACTGAACGCTGCGCGTAAGGAGTATGAGCGCAAACACCGTTTGTATGAGAAGCAGTATATCAGCCAGGCCGCGCTGGAGCGCGCCGAGTCGGAATATAAAACCGCTGAAGCACAGACCAAAGCCCAGCTGGCACAAACTGGTGCGGCCAGTGTGCAGACCGGTTTGCATACCATCAATGCGCCGTATTCTGGCGTCATTGCTGAGGTGATGGCCGAAGTAGGTGATATGGCCATGCCAGGCAAACCCTTGTTATCCATATATGAGCCAGGAAATTTGCGCGTAGTAGTGAATGTGCCGCAAAGCCAGCTTGCCAATCTAAAACAAAGCACAGAAGTTAAGGTGCTCATTACCTCAGCAAATGAAACAGAGCGCAGTTTGATCAGTGCGCAAATGACAGTATTGCCGACTGTGGACGCGGTCAGCAACATGACTAAAGTGCGCTTGTCGCTCCCGTCAAACCTGATTAGTGTCGCCCCTGGTATGTTTGCACGCGCGCTGTTGCCAGTGGCCAAATCAGGCAACAAGGGTCAGATTTTAGTGCCGGCGAAAGCCGTCATCAAACGTAGTGAATTGATGGCAGTATACGTGGTTGATAAGCAAGGCCGCCCGCAGCTGAGGCAAGTGCGTCTGGGACGTCAGCAGGGCGAAAACATTGAAGTCTTTGCTGGCTTGCAAGCCGGCGAAAAAGTGGCACTTGACCCAATTGCCGCAGCGAACTTCAAGTAGCATGAATTTTAAGAAAAAACACCGTGATCACAAATACAGATAATTTAGGCGTTTCCGGACGCATTGCCAGGTTCTTCCAGTCAGCGCAAATCACGCCGTTGATTGCCTTGGTGGCTTTGCTGCTCGGTGCATTTGCCGTATTGGTCACGCCGCGCGAAGAAGAGCCGCAGATCAATGTGACGATGGCGAATGTGCTGATTCCCTTTCCCGGGGCATCAGCCAAGAATGTAGAGCAAATGGTATCAGTGCCCGCCGAACAGGTGTTGTCGCAAATTGAAGATGTGGAGCATGTTATGTCGGCTTCCCACCCGGGTATGGCGGTGATTACGGTGCAGTTTGAGGTCGGCGTGCCGCGTACCGAGGCACTGGTGCGCCTTTACAATACCATTCAGTCCAATCAGGACTGGCTGCCTAAAAATCTTGGGGTAGGTGATCCAATTGTAAAACCTAAGGGCATCGACGACGTTCCCATCCTGACCGCGACCGTATATACCAAAAACAATCAGCAGGGTGCCTATGAGCTGGAGCGCGTCGCGCATGCGTTGGAAGCGGAAATCAAGCACGTGAAAGGCACGCGCGAGGTGGTTACGTTTGGCGGTCCAGGCCGCGCGGTGAATATCGAAATCGATCCGGTGCGCATGGCGGCCTCCAACATCACTATCGCTGATATGCGGCGTGCACTGCAATCTGCCAATCTTGGTGCGCCATTGGGTGAAGTAGTCAATGCCAACCAGTCCATTGCAGTTGAAGTTGGGAAGTATTTCACCGATGCCAAAGATATTTCCGAACTGGTAGTAGGTTTGCATGCCGGTCATCCGGTTTATCTGGGCGAAGTTGCTCATATCAGTGATGGACCGCCCCCAGCAGAGCGTTATGTCTGGTATGGTGAAGGTAAAAGTACCGCTGAATATCCTGCTGTAACCCTCAGTGTAACTAAGAAACCTGGGCAGAATGCCGTGGCGGTGGCTGATGCGGTCATTAAGCAGATTGATGGCTTGAAGAATGTGCTGATTCCTGCGGGAATAGAGGTGCAAATTACCAGAAACTATGGTGAAACCGCGAATGATAAAGCACAGAAACTTATCCAGAAGCTGATTTTTGCCACATCTGCTGTTATTTTACTGGTATTTTTTGCGCTCGGTCGGCGAGAGGCAGCAATTGTTGGCATAGCAGTGATATTAACCTTGACTGCTACTCTGTTTGCCTCGTGGGCATGGGGGTTTACGCTGAATCGTGTTTCGCTGTTTGCACTGATTTTTTCCATTGGCATTCTGGTGGATGATGCGATTGTTGTCGTCGAGAACATTCATCGCCACATGAAGCTCAAGCCATCAGCCAGTCTGGCAGAAATCATTCCTGCTGCAGTGGATGAAGTTGGCGGACCAACCATTCTCGCCACGCTGACGGTGATTGCAGCGCTATTGCCTATGGCTTTTGTGAGCGGCCTGATGGGGCCTTATATGAGCCCGATTCCCATCAACGCCAGCATGGGCATGCTGATTTCACTGGCGGTCGCTTTTACCATCACGCCTTGGCTATCTCGCATCTGGCTGCGCCATGCACCGCATGGCGATGTGCTTTCTGCTCGCATGGCACCTTTGTTTACACGTATTTTCACACCTCTGCTGCGCGATGCTGATGGCAAAAAAAATAGACGGAAACTGGGTTTGGTCGTGCTGCTATTCATTATAGTTTCGCTCGCGTTGCCAGTAGCAAAGCTGGTGGTCATGAAGATGCTGCCATTTGATAATAAATCCGAGTTTCAGGTGGTGGTGGATATGCCCGCCGGCACTCCCCCAGAAAGAACAGCCGGCGTGCTGCATGCGATGACGGCCTATCTGTCTACCGTGCCGGAAGTGACCAATTATCAGGCATATGTGGGACTTTCTGCGCCGATCAACTTTAATGGACTGGTGCGTCAGTATTACCTCAGAAAAGGCGGCGAAGTGGGCGACATTCAGGTGAATCTGGTAGACAAGCACCATCGCAGCGAACAGAGTCATGCCATTGCCAGCCGCGTGAGGCCAAAATTGCAAAAGATTGCGCATGAAATGGGTGCCAAACTGAAAGTGGTAGAAGTGCCACCTGGACCGCCAGTGCTTTCTCCTATTGTGGCTGAAATCTATGGCCCAGTTGATGCTGACAGGTTGAAGCTGGCGCGACAGGTACACCAGGTATTTGATAACACTGAAGGTATTGTAGATACTGACAATAGTGGTATTGCCGACGCCAGAAAAATCGAACTTGTCGTAGACAAGAAAAAAGCCGCGCTGCTCGGTGTGTCGCAGGCGGCAATTGTCAGCACCCTGCGCACGGGACTGGCCGGCGAAGATGTCACCTATCTGCATGATGCAAGCAAATATCCGGCCGGAACGCGGCTGCGTTTACCGGTATCGGCACAAGGCGATATTGAAGATCTGCTCAAACTGTCAGTATCGACATCCAGCGGCAAGCTGGTGCCGATCCGCGAACTGGTGATGATAGAAGAAACCTTGCGTGAGCAGCCGATATATCATAAAGACCTGTTGCCCGTGAATTACGTGGTCGCCGATATGGCTGGCAAGCTGGATAGCCCGCTGTACGGCATGTTCAGTATGCGAGCAGCCGTTGGTGAACTAGCAGTGCCGGGTGGCGGCAAACTTGGTGAGTACTTTATACAGCAGCCAGAGGATAACCAGCGTGGCTATGCGCTTAAATGGGATGGCGAATGGCAGGTCACCTATGAAACCTTCCGTGACATGGGCGCAGCTTATGCCGTTGGCCTGATACTGATTTATTTACTTGTAGTCGCGCAATTCGGCTCATATTTGACGCCGCTGATCATCATGGCACCGATTCCGCTCACCATTATAGGCGTGATGCCTGGGCATGCGCTGCTGGGCTCGCAATTTACCGCTACCTCGATGATCGGCATGATTGCTCTGGCCGGGATCATCGTCAGAAACTCCATCCTGCTGGTGGACTTTATCAACCTGGAAGTTACGGCAGGCAAGCCATTCAAGGAGGCCGTGATCAATTCAGCCATTACCCGTGCGCAGCCGATTATGCTGACGGCATTATCCGCCATGCTGGGCGCGTTCTTTATTCTGGATGACCCGATTTTCAATGGTCTGGCCATTTCGCTGATATTCGGTATTTTTGTCTCGACTTTACTGACGCTGATCGTGATTCCGTTGCTGTACTTTGTGGCGTATCGCCATAAGTTTAACTAGGTAAATTTAATTAGGAGAAATATGATGACTTCATGGAAATTGGTTCGTGTGATTGCTGGTTTATTGATACTGCTGTCGCTTGCGTTGGGCGTGCCAGAAAGTCCGCTGTTTGTGAGTAAATACTGGTTGTACTTTACCGCTTTTATTGGGATTAATCTCTTCCAAAGCGGTTTGACCAGCTGGTGTCTGATGGAAAATATTTTGCGCAAACTGGGCGTGCGCGCAGGCTGTTAATGATGCATATGAAAAAATCTGCCAAGGTTACACTGTTATGGCTAATGCTGACGGCAAGCCAGGCGCAGGCTTTTGATCTATTGGAGGCCTGGCAGGCCGCGCGCACGCATGATCCGCAGTTTGCCTCTGCCCGTGCAGGTGCCGAAGCCGGCCGCACCAAAAACCTGCAGGCACAGGCGCTGAAAAGCCCGCAAGTGACACTTAACGCCGGTGCTGCGAGTGTGAACAGCGATAACAAGATTACTGATGCGCAGTTTTCTAATGCCCAGTTCGCAGGAGGCGGTGCGGGTGCAAGAGGAACAACAGACTTCCGCACCAAAACCGATGGCGGCCTCGATTTGAACCTGAATCTGCGCGCTGAATATCCGCTCTATGATGCTACACGCAATAAATCCGCAGAACAGCTCAATAAACAGGCGCAACTGGCTGAAGTGCAATTGACCGCCGATGAGCAGCAGCTTATGCAGCGCGTGGCACAGAGTTATTTTGACACGCTGCTGGCGGCAGATACGCTGGCAACGCTTAAGGCGCAACAAACGGCCGTAGCCGAGGCGCTGGCCAGTTCAAAAGAGCGGTTCAGAGAAGGCGATGTAGCTATTATCGATACGCATGAAACACAGGCGCGCTACGATATGCTGGCTTCGCAGGTGCTTGAAGCCGAAAGCAATCTGCAGCTTGTCCGCGCAGCCCTGGCTGATATGACCGGCAATCAGGATGCAGCGCTGGCGCAGTTGCCCCGGAAGGCAGATTTGCAACGTTATGTGAGCGGTGATCTGCAAGGCTGGCTTGGCCGTGCACAAATCAATCATCCACAAGTGCATGTGCAGCAACTGCAGCAAGATATTGCGCAGGCCGAAAGCGATAAATTTCAAATTAAATACTCCCCAGTGCTTAATCTGGTTGCACAGGCGGGCGGCGAGCGCTTGCAGGGGCTGGGCAGTAATGACGCCGATCTTACCAATCGCCAGCTGAGTCTTGGCGTGCAATTAACTATTCCCTTATATAGCGGCGGTATGCGCGGAGCTAAATATCAGGAAGCGCTGGCGCTGGAAGACAAAGCCCGCAACCAAACTGAATTTGCACGCCAGCAGGCGGCGCGGGATGCCAGGTCTGCCTGGATGGCAGTGACTGTGGGGCAGGGGCAAGTCAAAGCGCTGGAGCAGGCAGAGCATTCCGCCGAAATCAAGCTGGATTCTACCCGCCTCGGGCGTGATGTGGGTGACCGGACGACACTTGATGTGCTGAATTCGGAGCAGGAGCTTTACAACGCGCGTCTCGCTCTTTATCGCAGCCGCTATCAGGTATTGCTGGCATTGCTTAACCTTTCAGCTGCAGCGGGTGAATTGAATGAACCGCGTTTGCAGGAAATTAATCAGCTGCTTATTAGCAAGTAATTTTGACCCACATAATTTTTACTACGGAATAGGAAAAACGACATGACAAAACACCGTGCTCATCGAAATTTTATTCACTGGATTTTGATTGGGGCAGCCTCGCTCACGCTGTTGCTTGCGGGATGTCAACCTTCAAATCTTGCGTCGATCACTCCCAAAGAGGCTGCTACCATGTTCTCCGAGCAACAAGCCATTATTGTGGATGTACACGAGGATAGCGAATGGAACGAGGGACATATCGCAGGCGCGATACATATTCCATTAGCGCAAGTTGAAAGCCGGCTCAGTGAGCTTGCACAATATAAGAACAGTACCGTTATCACGCAATGCCGCAGCGGCAAACGCTCGGCAAAGGCCGCCGGTATGCTCCAAGCCGCAGGATTCAGCAAGGTGCTCAACCTGACAGGCGGCATTGTCGCTTGGAATGAAGATGGGCTGAAAAGCACGAAATAATCTAATAAATTGGTGTCTAAATTTTAGGAGGCAAAAAGATGAACCGCATTTTTGTAAAGAGCAGTTTGCTATTACTGGCACTTACAGCGTCAGCCTGCGCCACTAAAGCCCCAAGCGAGGCAGCACAAATGCAGCATCTGGAAGAAAGCCGCAAGACAGCGCAAGAGTTCATGCAGACACTGGGCGGAGCGCTAAAAAAGCAACTGGAAACTGGCAGCGCAGAAAGTGCCATTGGGGTATGCAAGCAAATAGCGCCCGCGCTGGCAGCGGAATATTCAAAAGATGGCCGGGTTGTCAAACGCGTATCACTCAAAACACGGAATAAAGCGCAGGGCATGCCAGATGATTGGGAAAAAGAAGTGCTAGAGGGCTTTGACCAGGCTCAGCGCGAGGGCAAACCCGCAGCCAGCATGGAAATGGCTACCACCACTGAAGAAACAGATGGACGCTGGTTCCGCTATATGAAGGCCATTCCTACCCAGCCGATGTGTCTGCAATGCCACGGCAAAGCGGCTGACATTCCCGCCGGTGTGAAAGTCGTGCTGACAAAGGAATATCCAGAAGATAAGGCGACAGGCTACAGCGCTGGGGAAATCCGCGGTGCGATTTCCATCAAACGCAAAATGGATGTAGTACAAAAATAAGATATCGATCAATCAAAGATGTTTACAGGGAGATAAAAAATGGCACATATCGTAATAATGGGCGCTGGCATTGGTGGAATGCCGACTGCCTACGAACTTAAAGCAAAGGTTGGCAATAAACACCAGATTACCGTGGTCAACGCTGTCGATTATTTTCAGTTTGTGCCTTCCAATCCCTGGTTGGCGGTGGGCTGGAGCAAGCGCGAGAAGATCACTTTTCCGATTCGCCCCTATCTCGAGAAGAAGGGTATCAATTTCGTTGCGCAGCCGGTAACCAAGCTTGATGCGGACAATAACAAACTGCAACTGGCCAACGGAGAACATCTGAATTATGACTATCTGGTGATTACCACCGGGCCTAAGCTCTCATTTGATGAAGTTCCCGGATCAGGCCCCAATGGTGGCCATACGCATTCGATATGCACCGTAGATCACGCGGAAAAAACCTGGAATGCCTATCAGGAATTTCTAAAAGATCCAGGCCCCGTGGTGATTGGAGCCATGCCAGGCGCAAGCTGTTTTGGACCCGCTTACGAATTTACGTTTATTGTGAACAGAGATCTGCGCAAGAAGAAAATTCGCAACAAAGTACCCATGACATATGTGACCAGTGAGCCTTATATCGGGCATTTAGGCCTGGGTGGCGTAGGCGACTCCAAAGGCATGCTTGAATCCGAGTATCGCAACAACGACGTTAAATGGATTACCAATGCCAAAGTGACCAAAGTTGAAGCAGGCAAGATGTTTGTGGCCGAACATGACATGAATGGCAACGTTGTGAAAGAGCATGAGCTGCCATTCAAGTTCTCCATGATGCTGCCGGCATTCAAGGGCGTTGATCCGGTTGCAGCCGTGGAAGGCTTATGCAATCCAAGAGGTTTTGTGCTGATTGATGAGCATCAGCGCAGCAAAAAGTATCACAACATTTTTGCTGCGGGCGTATGCGTAGCCATTCCGCCGGTGGAAGTCACGCCAGTGCCGACAGGCGCCCCAAAAACGGGTTATATGATTGAATCCATGGTGACTGCCATTGCGCATAACATTGCTGCCGATCTTACTGGACAAGTAGCTGATGCAAAAGGCACATGGAATGCAATCTGCCTGGCCGACATGGGTGATACCGGTGCGGCTTTTGTTGCCTTGCCACAAATCCCGCCACGCAATACAAACTGGATCAAAAAGGGCAAATGGGTGCATTATGCAAAAGTTGCCTTCGAAAAGTACTTTATTTACAAAATGAAAAAAGGTAGTTCCGAACCAGTTTACGAAAAGTATGTACTTAAGGCGATGGGGATTGAAAAGCTGGATTAAGCCCACGCTGTTTTTAGCTTGTTGACAAGCTTTTTTAGTTACTGGTCGCGAACGAGGCTTCATGCCTCACCAGCGATGATTAATAGCGATACTTCAAGAAGAATTATCTGTGACTCTCTAGGCAATCTGCTATAAATCAACAAATTACTAGAAATCTGGCGTCCCCACGGGGATTCGAACCCCGGTCGCCTCCGTGAAAGGGAGGTGTCCTAGGCCTCTAGACGATGGGGACCTAAGAATTTAACTCATTATTTACTACTTATTACAACGCCGCTATCTTACTACAATTCACTCTATTTCTAAAATGAATTTGCCACAAATTTGGTGGAGGTAAGCGGGATCGAACCGCTGACCTCTTGCATGCCATGCAAGCGCTCTCCCAGCTGAGCTATACCCCCAACTTACTGCCAAAACATAACAAAGATTCGGGCTCTTGAATTAGCTACAATTCAAAGAAGGCGCAATATTAAAGACGGGAGGGCTAATTGTCAATTAATTTATAATTTGCCTATGATATTCTGTGCAGAATCACTTATCCGCGCGTGTTGGATTGCGACTCGAATTTTAATAAATCTACAAATGGCTGTGGTTGCCAGCCCGCCTTGCGATGCTCGGCCACCACATTGGTGAAAATGCCGCCACGTACATAAAATTTGGCCGTGACGCGCATAAACTTTGGTTGTGTAGCCGCAATCAGGTCATCCAGAATGCGATTTGTCACCGCCTCATGAAAGCAACCTTCTTCACGGAACGACCACATATATAGCTTCAGGCTTTTAAGTTCCACACAAAGTTGGTCTGGAATGTAATCCAGATAAATCACCGCAAAATCCGGCTGACCAGTTTTAGGGCACAGGCAAGTAAATTCCGGAATTTCCATATGGATATGAAAATCACGGCCAGGATTGGGGTTTGCAAAGGTTTCCAGCTGCTTGGTCGGCTGTGCGGTCGGCTTGGCGCCTAAAGTTTGTTTGCTCGTCATAGAAAATGCGGATTTCGGCTTAAAAAAACGTTATTATAACGCTTAAAATTAAATCTCATTGACTCATTCATTTTGCGCTTAACCCATCTAAAACTCGCCGGCTTCAAATCGTTTGTAGACTCAACCACTATTCACTTGCACGGCCAACGTGTAGGCGTGGTCGGGCCTAATGGTTGTGGCAAATCCAACGTCATGGAATCGGTACGCTGGGTATTGGGCGAGTCATCTGCCAAAGAAATGCGCGCCGACGCGATGGATGCCGTGATTTTTAACGGTTCTGCCAACCGCAAACCTATCTCGCGCGCCAGTGTCGAGCTGGTGTTTGACAACAGCCTGGGCGGGGCAAACGGCGAGTGGAGCCAGTATGCGGAAATCAGCGTCAAGCGCGTCATTGAGCGCGAAAAAGGCTCAACTTACTACATTAACAACACAGCCGTACGCCGTCGCGATGTGGCTGATTTGTTTCTGGGTACAGGCCTGGGCGGCCGCGCCTATGCGATTATCGGCCAGAATACCATTTCACGCATTGTAGAGGCCAAACCTGAAGAACTGCGGGTGTTTCTGGAAGAAGCTGCGGGCATCAGCAAGTATAAGGAGCGCCGCCGTGAGACCGAATTGCGCTTACGCGACACGCGCGAGAACCTTACCAGAGTGGAGGATATCTGCCGCGAGCTGCAAAAGCAGATCACCAAGCTAGAATCACAGGCAGTTGTGACGCAGCAATATCATGCACTGCAAGCCGCATTGAGGCTGGCGGAAGGGCAATTGTGGCTGCTTAAAAAACGTGATGCCAGCCGCGACTGGGAAAAGGCCAAAACGCGGGTTGATCAACTGGTGAATCAGCTTGAAGCGCAAACCGCGGCGCTGAGAAAAAGCGAAGCCGAGCTGGAAACCTGCCGCCAGGCGCATTATGCGGCCAGCGAGGGCATTAATACTGCACAAGCGGCCTATTATGAGGCGAATGCCGAAGTTTCCAACCTCGAACACCAAGTGAAACAAAATACCGAGGCGCGCGAGCGCATGGCACAGCAACTGCAGCAATTGCAGCATGCGCTTGAGCGAAACGCCAGTGCCAACCAGGCTTTTCAGCAAAACCTGGCACAGTTAAATAACGAACTGGAAACTGCAACAGCAGGCGAGCAACAGGCTCAAATGGCTCTGGATGCGCTTAAGCAAATGCTCCCAGAGAAAGAGGCCGCACTTAAAGCTGCTATGGACATTGCTCAAAAAAGCCTGCAAGCGCTGTCAGAAGCAAATCAGCGCATACAAATCGAGAATAGCCATATTCATTATTTGAACCAGGCAATTGGTGAGAGTAGCCAGCGCATTCAAAGGCTTGAGACGGATTTATCCAATCTGGTGCTGCCCGATGAATCACGGTTAAAAGACAGCGAATCCGCTTTGCTGCACGCACAGCAAGAGATTGCCAATATAGAGCAGGCAGTTCAAAAACTGCGTGCGGATGAAGCGGCGCTGCATGCTGAAATCAATCAACTGCGAGAGCAGCAACATCAGGCGCAGCGCGCTGCAAACCAGGCAGAAGCCGAGATTCACTCACTCCAGAAAATTCAACAATCACTCAATACCGAAGGTAAGCTCGGCGAATGGCTGAACAGTAAAGGCTTAAAAAATAATGCCAGGTTATGGCAGAAGATTAAAATTGACGAAACTTGGAGTGTTGCCTTAGAAGCTGTATTAGGTGCAAAACTAAACGCACTGATCTCCGAAAAACACGACTTGGGAAACCGGCCGCCAGGTGCACTGGTACTGGGCTACAGGGCAGCTGAAAATGCTCCGTCCATTAAACAGAATTCGCGTCTGACACCCCTTATCAGTATCATTAAAGAGTGTGACGCAGACTTAAAACCCATTTTAAGCGATTGGCTGGCAGGCGCGTATTTATTGGCCTCTGGCGATGATGTACAAAAAGCCATCGCCGCGCTAAATTTAGGTGAAACGCTGGTGAATCAGCAGGGCGACATCTATGGCCGTCATAGCGTAGCCTATCACGGCGAAAACTCAAGCTTGCATGGTGTACTGGAGCGTCAGCAGCAGCTAGAAAAATTACAGGCAAATTTGCCAAACCTGCAGCTGCAACTGAATCAAGTGACCGAATCACTTAAAATCGCTGAAAACAGACTAATACAAACACGTCAGCAACAGCAACATGAAAATAACCAGCTGAGAACCGCAACACAAACGCAGCATCAGTTACAACTCGAGTTTTCCCGTTTACAGCATGCCCGCCAAACTTCGCTCGAGCGCGAGAAAAACATCAAAGCGGACATTGAAGCTGCAAAAACAAAGCTCGCGCAATCGGCGGCAGATCAAGCTGAAAAACAAGAAGCGTTGCAAGTGATTTCAGGCCAATTAAGCCAATTGGAGTTGACAAAAAATAATGATGCGACTGCAAAACAGCAAGCCGAACAGGCGTATTTGGTGCTGCGGGATTCAGTTCAGCAAGCTGAAAAGTTGCATCAGGAAAGTATTTTTAGTTTAAAATTAATAACCAATAATATTAATGAGTTAAATAATAAAATTAATGTAAATAATGAAGAAAGAGCAGCGCTTTTATTGCGCCAAGCTGAAGCGGAAGAAACTTTGAAGCTTACGCCGATGGAAACACTGAAGGTCAATTTAAGCGAAGCGATTAACCTCAAGCAGCAGCGCGAAGCGGCGCTGGCGGAAGCACGCAATCATCTGGCCGGGCAAGAACAGCAGTTGCAAGCGTTAGAACGCCAGCGCATGCAAAACGAGCAGCAACTGCATCCCATGCGCGACGGCCTTGAGCAAAGCCGCTTAAATGAACAGGAAGCGCGTCTGTATTTTGAACAGTGCCAGGCCGGCTTGGTTGAAAATGGCCACAACGAGAAGGAGTTGGCCACAGGTTTGGCGGAAAACGCCAAAACCCCAGATCTGGTGCGCAAAACCAGCCAATTACAGCAGAATATCAATGAACTGGGCGCCGTGAATCTGGCAGCGATCCAGGAACTGGCCACCGAAACCGAGCGCAAGACCTACCTGGATAGCCAGATGCAGGATCTGGCGCAGGCTACGGCAACGTTGGAGGATGCGATTCACAAGATTGACCGTGAAACACGCGACAAACTGATGCAAACTTTCAATACTGCCAATCAGCACTTTGGCGAGCTTTTCGCTACCTTATTCGATGGCGGCCAGGCCAAGCTGGAATTATTGGGCGATGAGATTCTGGACACAGGCCTGCATGTGTTTGCACAGCCACCAGGCAAGAAAAACACCACTATTCAACTTCTATCCGGCGGCGAGAAAGCATTAACCGCGCTGGCGCTGGTATTCGCGCTGTTCAGATTAAATCCTGCGCCATTTTGCCTGATGGACGAGGTGGATGCTCCTTTGGATGATAGCAATACCGAGCGTTTTTGTAACATGGTGAAGAAAATGGCTGAAAAAACACAGTTCATGTTTGTTTCGCATAACAAAATCACCATGGAAATGGCGCAGCAGCTTATCGGAGTGACCATGCAGGAATCCGGTGTTTCGCGCGTTGTGGACGTTGATATTGAGGCTGCGCTTACGATGCATGCTTGAAATATTATTGAATTAATTCGAAAATTAGCACCAATTCAAAGTAAAATAAAAACATGTCAGATTTGCAAGTAGCTCTTATTATTCTAGGCGCTTTTATTATTGCAGGGGTTGTGATCTACAACTGGATGCAGGAAAGAAAGTTGCGTAAACAAGTCACCAGTGAATTCATCGTTCCGCAAAAAGATGTGCTGGCTGAAGACTTTTACATCGATACGGACGCTTATGTCGAGAAAGAGCTTGGTGAAGTTGTCGAAAAAATCAAACTTGCGGAACATACACGATTCTCAAAAACCATTAGCGAACTGCAAACAGAAGGCATTCAGGACACGGTAGAGAAAAACAGCAAGGCATCTCAGCCAATGGAAACCTCTGTTGATGAGCCTGCCACATTAGAAAAACTACAAATTGAACCCGTTGAAACTGAGCCTATTGTTAAGGCAGATCTGTATGAGAAAATCCAAAACCTGCAAGCCGATTTACCTGATTATATACATCCGCAAATTGATTTGACTGCGATTTTATACGCTACCACAAACATTGCCGGTAGTGACTTTGCAGCGCTGAGCGCCTTAAAGAGCGACATCGGCTTGCCGATGCAGCTGCACGGCCTGGATGCCGACAATAAATGGCACGTCTTGAACGAAAGCACATCTAAAACCAAATTCAAGCAAGTAGCTTGTAGTCTGCAGCTTGCTGACCGTGGCGGCCCGATATCCAAACAGCTGCTGAATAAATTCCAGTTTTCTGTAGAGGATTGCGGTCTGGCGCTGAATGCCCATGTTGAATGGCAAGGCAATGGCGATGCGATGCAGCGTGCAATTGAGCTGGATCAGTTTTGTCTCGAAGTCGATCAAATGATCAGCGTGCATATCGCCCAGGGCGACGCGCCCATTCATGGCACCAAGTTTAAAGGTTTGGCTGAAGCAAATGGACTGGTGCTGAAGGACGATGGTAAGTTCTATTGCTTTGCAAATGGCAAAGAAGATCCACTGTTTGTGCTGATAGATACAGACAATCAGCCCTTTACCGCTGAAAGCCTGCGTAGCAATGTGCTCAAAAGCGTGACCTTCCAAATAGAAATCCCCAAGGTCAATAATTGTGAGCAGGTGTTCAACCAAATGATTGCGATAGCCCAGAAAATGATGGCCAGCCTGAATGGGCGCCTGGTGGATGACAACCAGAAGCCATTGGGTGATCTGCAATTAGAAAAAATCCGGCAACAGCTTAAAGTGATCCATGCCACCATGGTCGCACGCGGCATTATGCCTGGCAGCCCAGGCAGCATGCGCCTTTTCAGCTAGTCTGGCTATGGATGATTTAGAAGCGGCGCGCAAACAGGTTGCCCAGCTTGTTGCGGAGATAGCGCAGCATGATTATCGATACTATGTGCTGGATGCGCCCACTGTCTCCGATAATGAATACGATGGCTTGTATCGTCAGCTGGTCAACTTAGAGCACCGGTTTCCCGAACTTGTTACCCCTGATTCACCCACGCAGCGCGTGAGTGGCGCCGCGCTCAAAGCATTCGAGAGCGTAACGCACCGTCAAGCCATGCTGTCGCTCAATAATGCGTTTGGTGATGATGAATTGCTGGCGTTTGATAAGCGCGTTCGTGATGGTTTAGGTATCGAATCAGTTGAATATGCAGTCGAACCAAAGTTCGACGGCCTTGCCATTACCCTGACCTATGAGAACGGCTTATTCACACAAGGCGCCACACGCGGCGATGGCTACACCGGTGAAAACGTCACGCACAACCTGCGTACCATTCGCGCCATTCCTACACGCATAGCCATCTCTAACCCGCCAGCACTACTTGAAGTGCGCGGTGAAGTGCTGATGTTAAAACATGATTTCGAGCGCTTGAACATCGCCCAAGAGAAACTGGGCGCCAAGTTGTTCGCCAATCCACGAAATGCAGCAGCGGGTAGTCTGCGTCAGTTAGATCCGCAAATTACCGCCACACGGCCGTTACATTTTTTTGCTTATGGCCTGGGTGAAGCTGTTGGTGCCCCTACATTGCATTCACATGCAGAAGCGATGGATTACCTGGAAAATCTGCTGTTCCCAGTAAGCGATTTGCGCGCCGTGAAATATGGCGCAAATGCCTTGCTTGCTTATTTTCGTGAGATCGGTGCAAAGCGCGCAAGCTTACCGTTTGATATAGATGGCGTGGTATATAAGGTCAATCAATTCAGGCAGCAGGCCGAACTTGGTTATGTTTCACGCGCACCGCGCTGGGCAATCGCACATAAATATCCGGCAGAAGAAGCGACAACGATCGTAGAAGACATTACCGTGCAAGTAGGGCGCACCGGCGCGATTACGCCGGTCGCTCGCCTGAAAGCTGTGTTTGTAGGCGGCGTCACGGTGACGAACGCTACACTGCATAACGAGGATGAATTAAGGCGCAAAGATATCCTGATCGGCGATACGGTGGTTGTGCGCAGGGCAGGGGACGTCATCCCGGAAGTGGTTTCGGTCGTGACAGAAAAACGGCCCGCCGATGCGCGCTTATTCACAATGCCAACAGTGTGCCCTGAGTGCGGCTCGCATATTGAGCGGCCACAGGATGAAGCAGTTGCGCGCTGTTCAGGCGGAATATATTGTCCGGCACAGCGCAAGCAGGCCATTACGCATTTTGCATCGCGTCGCGCCATGGATATTGAAGGTCTGGGCGAAAAACTGGCTGACCAGCTGGTTGAAGCCAATCTGGTACACTCGCTGGATGATATTTATAAGCTGGATGTAGCCACGCTGGCCAATCTGGAACGCATGGCGCAGAAGTCAGCGCAGAACGTGGTGAATGCGTTGAATCAAAGCAAACAAACCACGCTGGCACGCTTTATTTATGGATTGGGCATCCGCAATGTGGGCGAAGCAACGGCGAAGGACTTAAGTAAGCATTTCGGCAGCCTGCAAGCCTTGCTGGATGCGGATTATGAGGCATTACTACAGGTAAATGACGTAGGGCCAATCGTGGCTGAATCCATTTTGCAATTTTTGAGCGAGCCGCACAATCGCCAGGTAATTGCTTCCATGCAAAAATTAGGCGTGCGGTGGCCTGAGGCTCAAAGCAAACAAACAACATCAGGAGCATTTTTAGGAAAAACATTGGTTTTGACTGGCACGTTGCCCAACTTAACGCGAGATGCAGCACAAATCTTAATCGAAGCGGCTGGCGGCAAGGTGAGCAGCAGCGTTTCTAAAAAAACAGATTTTGTAGTGGCGGGCGCTGAAGCAGGCAGCAAACTGGAAAAAGCGCAAACATTGGGCGTGCCTGTGATTGATGAAACGGGGTTGTTAGCGTTGTTGAAAGATGACGCAACCAATGCCAGCCAGAGCGCGTCTGATATAAGTTCCAGCATACAAACCACTTTATTTTAAACAGGTTTAAATGAATGAAAATATCAGAATCTACTTTAAATTTAATATATAGTTCATTGTTTTTTATAAGCATTAATGTGAGCGCAGATGAAATTGCAGATAAAATTTCTGCATGTAACGCGGCATTAAACAAAGATGAGCTGACCAGCGCCATCACAATCTCCGAAGCTATTTTAAAGCAAGCCCCCAATCACCGTGAAGGCCTGCTATGCAAAGGCAGAGCGCTTGGCGCACAGAATAATTATGATGCGGCACTAAATACGCTGGAAATGGCTGCAAAGCAGTCCAAATCAGGGTTTGATGAGATTCTTTCTCATATTTTTATTGGAAATCTACATAAAAATAACAATAAGAACATGGAAGCAATCGCCAGTTATGAAAATAGCATAAAAATCTGTGAAACCGAAAAAAATGACAAATTTAAACGCATTAATCTGAATTTAATTGGAGAAGCACATATACAAAACAACAACCTGAATGCTGCGCTAGCCAGCTATTTGGCAGGCTCCAAACTGGCCATGAATGATAATGAGCGGGCAGACAGTTATGAGCGTCTAGCATCCACCTACAGCGCGCTAGGAAAACATGATGCAGCAATAGAATATCAGCTTAAGGCCGTGCTCATGCAACAGAAGGCAGGCACGCTTGATGATTACGCGAACGCCAGTTACGTACTTGGGCAAACTTATGAGAAAGCCAAGGAATATAGCAATGCCGAGAAATCCTATTCAAAGTTACTGCAATTCAGCAAAGACAATGGCGGCGCTTATTATGAAGCCAAGACAAGCTACGCCTTAGGGAAAATAAAAACTATTACGGGCAATACAGAAAGTGCTAAAACCATTTTGGTTGAAGCCTTAACCATTGCAAGAAATATTGGTGAAACCAAACTGGCATCTGAAATCGAAACTTCGTTAAAAGAACTGGACAGCCCGAAGAGGTAGTTAGACGAAAGTTACCAATTGCGTTGATTTAACATAATATACATTATGCGAAGTAATTGGGGGTGTAAATAATTTTGTGTAAACGTCATTTTGCAGGAAACTGCTATTTTCAGAAATGGATTAAAAATGACCTTACCAAAAGCTTTACCCAACGATTTAATTGATAGCCTGCTATCGAATTATAAAAAGCCAGAAGACCTGATCGGCGAGAACGGTCTTCTCAAACAACTCACCAAAGCACTGGTTGAACGTGCGCTACAAGCAGAAATGGCAGAGCACCTTGGCCATGACAGGCATGAGAGTGTCACTAACAGTTCAGGCAATTCCCGCAACGGTAAAAGCCGTAAGACTTTGAAGGGTGAATTTGGCGAACTTCCCATTGAAGTTCCCCGTGACCGCGACAGCAGTTTCGAGCCACAACTCATCCCGAAACATCAAACCCGCTGGACTGGCTTTGATGACAAGATTATCTCACTCTACTCACGCGGCATGACGGTACGCGAGATTCAGAGCCATCTCAGCGAGATGTACGGTACTGAAATATCCCCTACGCTCATCTCTAGCGTCACCGATGCCGTGGTGGAAGAAGTCAAGCAATGGCAGTCACGCCCGCTGGATGCGGTTTATCCTGTCGTTTACCTGGATTGCATCCACGTCAAAGTCCGCGATGCAGGTGCTGTGCGGGCCAAAGCCGTTTACCTCGCGATCGGCATCAATATGCAGGGTGAGAAAGAAGTACTGGGCTTGTGGATTGCGCAGACGGAAGGTGCCAAGTTCTGGCTGAGCGTGGTCACAGAACTCAAGAACCGTGGCGTACAAGACATCTTTATTGCCTGTGTGGATGGTTTAAAAGGTTTCCCTGAAGCCATTGAGGCTGTGTATCCTAAAGCGGCTGTGCAACTCTGTATCGTGCATATGGTGCGTAATAGTTTGAATTACGTAGGTTGGAATAAACGTGATCTTGTGGCAACTGATTTAAAGCGCGTCTACACCGCTGCGACGGAAGCTGAGGCTGAACAGTATCTCACTGAGTTTGAAGCGAATTGGGATGATGCTTACCCTCCGATTGCACAATCCTGGCGTAACAACTGGGCGCGCATTACGCCGTTCTTTGATTACCCGCCAGAAATCAGAAAGATCATCTACACCACCAATGCCATTGAGTCGGTGAATATGAGTTTACGTAAAGTAACAAAGAGTCGTGGCTCATTTCCGAATGATGAGTCTGTGATGAAATTGTTCTATTTGGCGCTGAACAACATCAGCAAGAAATGGACGATGCCGCTACGTGATTGGAAACCTGCGTTAAATAGGTTTACTATTCAGTTTGAGGAGAGGATGCCTCAGCAGTAATTAACCGATGTTTACACAAAATTCAGGACACCCTCAAGTAATTGGGTAAATAAATGCCGAGACTACTCTCGGCATTTATTATTCCAACTGTATGTAATACTTACCTATTGTTGAAAAACGCGATGTTCATCACACGGTCATTTACAAAAGTAATTTCTGTTTCCTTGTAAGTACGTTTAGGATCGTATTTCACAATATTTTTGTAATACCACATCTCAACTTTAACAGGCTTGGATTTTTTATCCTCTACATTTTTACCTATTACTGCCCCGGCATTGGTAGGCTTTACCGAGAGCTCTTTTTTTGCAGGCTGTCCTAACTTCTCCACAATTACTTTTTTTGATTTACCACTGAAGTTATCTAGAAACTCGTTTTCTGTATAAGTTTTTCCAGCTGCATACGCGTTTGATATAGCCAATATGCCAACAACAAGACTGCTTGCTAAAATTTTCTTGAATGTAATTCGCATCATTTTCCTCTGAACCTGTTTTAATCTTAATGTGTTAAGTGTGCATTACAACGACTTATAACGCGTTTTGTTGACCTTGCCAATGCTCTGATATCAATCAATGTCTAATTTCAAGCCATCATAGCCAGCAAATACACCACTTGGTAACTTACTTGCTAAAGATGCGTATTCTAATTCATGCGTCATGTGAATCATATAACTTTGTTTGGCTTTCATACGACCTATGTAAGCCAAACTTTGTTCAATATTAATATGCGTCGGGTGTGACGCTTCGCGCAGACAATCTAACAGCACCACATCCAGATTTTCCAGCAAAGCGAATGATGTCTCCGGAATTTCAGAGACATCTGTCATATAAGCGAAGTTGCCAATTCTATAGCCCAAAATATGGCTCCTGCCATGCAGTAATGGTATGGGAGTAATTTTTACGCCAAAAAGCTCGAATGGCCCATGGATAGGTTCCGTGCGTAATACTGGCAAATCCCAGAAATCACTGGGTTCGCGCAGCACATAACCGAATTTTTGTTTGACATGAGCAACCGCATCTTCTTTGGCATACAACGGAATTTGCGCACGCTGGATCTGACAAAAAGCGCGCAAATCGTCAATGCCATGCAGATGATCAGCATGTGTGTGCGTATATAGCACTGCATCTACGCGCTCAATATTCTCCCGTAGCGATTGAATACGCAAATCAGGTCCAGTATCAATGAGGATGTTTTCTCCGGAATCCAGCGTAATCAGGCTTGAGCAGCGCGTACGCTTGTTGCGCGGGTTATCTGAGCTGCAAGTGACACATTTGCAGCCCACCACCGGGGTGCCTGCGCTGGAGCCTACGCCAAGCATGGTGAGTTGCATTATGAGATTCTTGCGTACTTAAACAAATTGAAAAAATTCTGCGTGGTAGCCTGCATCACCGCTTCCAGGCTTATTCCACGTAGATCGGCGATTTCCTGCGCCACATATTTTACATAGGCGGGCTGATTGGTTTTTCCTCTAAACGGCACAGGTGCCAGGTAAGGCGAATCGGTCTCTACCAGTATTTTATCCAGTGGGATCTTTTGCGCGACTTCTTTTAATTGTGCGGCATTTTTAAACGTCACAATGCCAGAAAACGAGATGTAAAAACCCATTTCAATGGCGGCCTCGGCCATTTCCAGGCTTTCAGTAAAACAATGCATCACCCCGCCCGCCTGATGGGCGCCCTCTTCCTGCATGATGCGCAGCGTATCATTCGCGGCGTTCCTGGTATGAATAATCAAAGGTTTTCCTACTAGAATGGCGGCACGAATATGCGTGCGGAAGCGGTTGCGCTGCCATTCCAGATCGCCGCTAAGACGGAAATAATCTAAGCCGGTTTCGCCAATAGCCACCACTTTCGGGTGCTGTGCCAGCCTGCAAAGCAGGTCCACACTGGGCTCATCGATATCCTCATAATCAGGATGCACTCCCACCGAAGCATAAAAATTATCATATTGTTCGGCCAGGCTTAATACTTCAGGAAACTTGTCGAGCGTGACTGAAACGCATAGCGCATGGCCCACTTGTGAATCCTGCATCAATTGTCTTACAGCATGAATGTTTTCAGTGAACTCGGGGAAGTTAAGGTGGCAATGCGAATCAACTAGCATGTTGCTCAAATTACGCGTTACATCGTATGGGTGGCACGGTTTGCTTTTAATGCACCACCCAGAATTGTTTCTATCTTGTTTTTCACCTCTATGCCGCCATCTTTTTCGCTAAACTGCACGCCTATGCCTTGCGGGCGGTTGGCCTGCGCCACAGGGGTAATCCAAATCACCTTACCAACCACTTTGTGTTTTACTGGATCATCTACCAGGCTTAACAGCATGAATACTTCTTCACCGATTTTGAAGTGTTTATTGGTCGGAATAAACAAACCGCCGCCTTTTACGTAAGGCATATAGGCAGCGTATAAAGCCGATTTTTCTTTAATGGCGAGCGACAATACGCCAGGCTTATTGCCGGCTTCTCTAATTTGATCGGTATTTGCTTCCATATTCAATGCTGGCTCTCTTTATGTTTTCACATTAACGGGCTTAAACAGCTGCGAGTATTGTAGCAATATATTCTCAAGCTGCAATTCGTTACTCAATGGGTGATTTGCCGTCCTTTTAGCTTCCAATAGTTTTTGTTGGAAACCGAGCAAGGACTTCAAGTTTACGCTTTTACACAAGGCTTGCAAAGCGCCGCTGTGTTGAGTATGGTAATGCAATGCCTGTGACAGCTTGTATGCAGTCAGGTCAAATGTCCATTTTTGCAGCGCATCAATAGCGCGCTCCATGCCCAACGTTAAAAATAAAGGCGCACTGACAAAGGGATCCAGCCTGGCGCCCTGCGCCAGATTCTTAACCAAACTGGCGCTGGTTCCGCCCTCTTCTGCAACCTGCAAAGCCAGTAATGGCGCGCCTCCTGCGTAGTCCAGCGCATCATCGGCATCTTTAACGCCCTGCTGTTTCAACCACGCAAGCGCGTCTGCTCTGCTTGGCAGCGGCATGTCAATGGCCTGGCAACGGCTGAGGATAGTAGCCAGCAGCCGTTGCGGCTGGCTGGTTACCAATAAAAACAAGGTATTGACAGGCGGCTCTTCCAGCATCTTCAGCAAGGCATTTGCCGAAGCGATATTAAGCGTTTCCGCCGGAGAAATTAAAATGACGCGCGGACTATTAACCTGATGACTGGAAAGGCTCAGATAATCAACAAGCTGGCGGATCTGTGCGACTGAAATCTGGCTTTTTTTTGCAGTTTTTTTCTTTGGTATTTCTTCTGTATTTTCAGCATCTTCCGGGCTGATAAAGCGAAAATCCGGATGATTGCCTTCTGCCAGCCATAAGCAGCTTGGACATTTCCCGCAAGCCTCATGCTGTGCATCGGGCTGCTGGCATAATATGGCTCTTGACAAATTGACGGCAAACGCATGTTTTCCGGTACCTGCGCGGCCACGCAGCAGCAAAGCATGCGGCATGCTTGCGCGTTGCTGCATGATGTGTCGCCACTGCTCTTTTTGCCATAGATACATAAATATTTACATTATTAATTATATAGTTGAAATAAATTGTTCAACTGATTGTTTAACTTTATCAAGTGCCTGGTTTGCATCTATGATATGAAAGCGAGCAGGATTTTTCTTAGCGCGCGTTAGATAAGCCTGGCGTAGTTTGTCAAAAAACGCCGCATTCTCACGCTCAAATTTATCCGGCTCACGCGCGCTTGCAAGCCTGGCCAGACTGATTTCGACAGGCACATCAAAAAGCAAAGTCATGTTCGGCTGCAAATCGCCCTGCACCCATGACTCGAGTTGTTTGATCTTATCGCTGGAAACGCCCTTCGCCCCGCACTGATATGCGTAAGTGGCATCGGTAAAGCGATCCGAAAGTACATAGGCACCACGTGCCAAAGCAGGCTCAATCACATTGGCGATGTGTTCGCGCCTGGCTGCAAACATCAATAAAGTTTCCGTTTCCGGATGCATGGACTCATGCAGCAGCAAAGTGCGCAGTTGCTCGCCGAGCATTGTTCCGCCGGGCTCCCGCGTTGAAACCACTTCTAAGCCGCGCGCTTCTAATATTTTAATAATATTCGGAATGTGCGTACTTTTTCCAGCGCCATCCATGCCTTCTAAAGTGATGAATTTCCCCCTGTGTGGAGTCTGGATTATCGTCATTTAGTTTTTCCGGTTTTTAGATCGGCCATTAAGCTGATATTTTACGACAGCACGATTATGCTCGACCAATGAGTTTGAAAATTCGTGGCTGCCATCACCCTTGCCCACAAAATACAACGCTTTCGTCTTGTCCGGGTGCAATGCAGCCTCGATGGAAGCCAGACCAGGCATGGCGATCGGCGTAGGTGGCAAGCCGCTTCTGGTATAAGTGTTGTAGGGGGTGTCCGCTGTCAAATCTTTACGGCGGATATTGCCATCATATTGGTCGCCCATGCCGTAAATCACGGTAGGATCTGTTTGCAGACGCATGCCTATACGCAGACGATTCAGAAAAACACCCGCGATCATTTTCCTTTCGGACGCCTTCCCGGTTTCTTTTTCGACAATAGAGGCCATGATAAGCGCTTCGTAGCTGTTTTTATATGGCAGATTTGGCGCGCGATTAGCCCATGCCGATGCCAGCCTGCTTTGCATGCTTTCGTACGACCGTTTCAGCAGCACAATATCAGCGGTATTGCGGTTGAAATAAAATGTATCTGGAAAAAACAAACCCTCGGGATGTTTTTCACCCTTGCCCACAATACGCATTACTTCAGCATCAGATAAATGCTCAATGGTGGTTTTTACCGCATCGTTTTTGGCGAGTTTTACACGCATCTGCTTGAAAGTTTTGCCTTCAATAAAGGTAATACTGCCCTGCATGGACTTTCCATGGTGAAGTGAACGCAACAGCTGGTATGGGTTGATGTTTTTATTGAGCGTGTAATCACCCGCCTGCAAATAAGGCTCTTTGCGCAAGACTTTGGCTAAAATCACAAATGGCCAGGCATGCGGAATGACGCGCTGCGTAACCAGCTGATCAGCAATGCTTTTAAGGCTGCTTTTTGGTTTTATGCTAATCTCCTGTGCATCCGGCGTGAGATTAAGCGGCGTTTTGGCATACATAAACAGCCAGGCGCCGAAGACCAGCGCCAAGAAAACGCTTGCCAGCAACGTAGTTTTAATGAGTTTAATCATGTCTTGAGAGCCGCTCTGGTATTTGCTGCCAGAGCACCTGCCTGCCAGGTTTTGTGTTGAATTTCCCTGATTTGCCATGCGCCATACAGGCTATTGCAGATCATCGCTTCGTCTGCGGACAGCAACTTTTCCACGTTGAATGTTTCTACAGCAATTTTCAATGAAAGCGAATGTGCAATACTCATGATGCGCTGCCTGGTAACGCCGGCCACACCGCACTGCCGGAGATCTGGCGTCAGCAGGACATCGCCAAATCGCGCAAAAATATTGGCGCTGGTACACTCGATGACATTGTTGTCAGCATCAAGCATGATACCGTCTGCAATCGTGGGGTCGTTCCATTCCATACGCGCCAGGACGTTTTCCAGGCGGTTTAAATGCTTAATGCCCGCCAGTTTGGGCTGATGCGCCAGCCGTGTTTCGCATACGTATAAATTAACGCCATTCACAAAATTTTCTTCCGGATATTGCGGCATGGCCGTTTTAATTATAACGCGCAACGGCATCGTCACAGCAGGCGGCGCATAGCCGCGCTCACCCTCTCCGCGCGTAATGATAATTTTTGCTATGGCCAAGTGATTTTCAGTCAAGCCGTCCGGCAAAAATAACTGTTGTAAATCGCTCATCAAAAGCTCGGCACTCGGGCATACAATGCCAATTGCACCGCAATCTGCGACCAGTTTCTGGTAATGCAGCGGCCAGTTTTCTGGCATACCGTCACGCATGACCAGCGTGCGAAAAACGCCATCGCCATAGGCAAAACCGCGGTCAAAGGGTGAGACGGCGTGGTCGAAACTGCCGTTGATGAGATATGTGTGCATGCGCGTCATGAGTCGCCATTAAACCATAGCCGGCGCCAATAAAAAAGCCTGCAAGGTTCTAATTTGCAGGCTTTGGGCGAATCTAAAAATTATACTTTCTTGAAAACCAGACTCCCATTGGTCCCGCCGAAACCAAAATTATTTTTCAGCGCGTAGGTGATTTTCATATCGCGTGCAGTGTTGGCACAATAGTCCAGGTCGCATTCCGGATCCTGGTTAAATATGTTGATCGTTGGCGGTGAAACCTGGTTATAAATCGACAGCACGGTAAACACTGACTCCAGGCCACCTGCGCCACCTAATAAATGCCCTGTCATCGATTTTGTCGAGTTCACCACCAGTTTGTATGCATAATCGCCAAAAGTCGCTTTAATCGCGTTGGTTTCATTGGTATCGCCCAGCGGTGTCGATGTGCCGTGCGCATTCATAAACTGCACCTGATCCGGATTGATTCCAGCATTCTTAAGCGCATTCACCATAGAACGGCGTGGGCCATCCATGTTGGGCGCAGTCATGTGGTAAGCGTCTGCGCTCATGCCATAGCCGGAAAGCTCAGCATATATGCGCGCGCCGCGTGCTTTGGCATGCTCGTATTCTTCTAGCACCATGACACCGGCGCCTTCTCCTATCACAAAGCCATCACGGTCTTTGTCCCACGGACGACTGGCTGTAGCTGGATCATCATTGCGGTTAGATAACGCACGTGCTGAAGCAAAGCCGCCAACGGAAAGTTCGGTAATCGCAGCTTCTGCGCCACCCGCCACCATGACATCGGCATCGCCATATTCGATCATGCGCGCCGCATCGCCAATACAATGCGTGCCCGTAGTACAGGCCGTCACAATGGCGACATTCGGGCCTTTTAAGCCAAACATAATGCTTAAATTGCCGGAAATCATATTAATGATGGTGCCGGGAATGAAGAAAGGCGAAATCTTGCGCGGGCCGCCTTCGTCGTAGTTGTCATTGGTGGATTCAATCAGACCCAAACCGCCGATGCCGGAGCCAATGGCAACACCGATGCGTTCGGCATTATGCTCAGTCACCTCGATGCCGGAATCTTTGAATGCCTCGATACCGGCAGCCAGGCCGTATTGAATAAAAGTATCCATGCGGCGCGCATCTTTTGCGGGCAAAAAATCTTCTACGTTAAAATCCTTGACCTCACCCGCTATCTGCGATGAAAAATTACTCGGATCAAATTTGGTGATCCGGGTAATGCCGGACTTGCCAGCGATTAGATTTTTCCATGCCGTAGATGTTCCAATACCTACTGGAGACACCACTCCCAAGCCTGTGACGACTACTCTGCGTTTTGACATAATGATTGGAAATCAGCCCTCTTGCGAGGGCTGATTAAATTGAATTTATTTGAGGTTAGTATTGATGTAATCAATTGCTAACTGGACTGTTGTGATTTTCTCTGCTTCTTCGTCAGGAATCTCGCAATCAAACTCTTCTTCAAGCGCCATTACCAGCTCAACGGTGTCGAGTGAGTCAGCACCTAAATCATCTACAAATGAAGATGCGTTTTTAACATCCGCTTCATTTGCACCTAATTGCTCAGCAACAATTTTTTTTACACGTTGTTCGATGTCAGACATCTAAATTACCCCTTTGATTAAAAAATAGCTCTTTCAGCTAAGTACATATTCTAACAAAACTCTGCAAGAATACAAAAATACTTCAAATTAATTTACGCGCAATACATGCCGCCATTGACATGAATGGTCTCACCTGTAATGTAAGCCGCACTTGGTGAAGCCAAAAATGCGACCGTCGCGGCGATTTCCTGCACGTTGCCCAAGCGCCCCAAGGGCACACGCTCCAGCATTTTGGCTTTAATAGCCTCAGGCAATTCAGCCGTCATGTCGGTTTCGATAAATCCTGGCGCAACACAGTTCACCGTAATATTGCGGCTGCCCACCTCTGCTGCCAGAGATTTGGTAAAACCTGCCATGCCGGCTTTGGCAGCCGCGTAATTGGTCTGGCCGGCATTCCCCATGTGGCCGACTACGCTGGAAATACTGATAATACGGCCTGTACGTGCTTTCATCATCGGACGCAGCACGGCCTGGCTCATGCGGAATACCGAGGTTAAATTGGTGGAAATCACGGCATCCCAGTCCTCATCGCTCATGCGCATGAGCAAAGTATCCCGGGTAATGCCAGCGTTATTCACCAGAATGCTCACGTCACCAAATTGCTCAGAAACTTGTTTAAGCACTGCTTCGATTTGTGCCGCGCCGTTCACATCCAGCGCCATGCCAGCACCTTGAATACCAGCCTGCTGCAGCGCGGCATGAATACTTTCTGCGCCGCCCTTTGTAGTTGCTGTGCCAATCACGATAGCGCCCTGTTTACCCAGCTCCTGCGCAATCGCTGCGCCGATGCCGCGACTGGCGCCTGTGACCAAGGCAATCTGACCATTTAATATTTGACTATTCGACATTAAATAAACCTCGTAACGATTTGATTTATATTACTTTATAAACTCTATAATGGCTTCATTGCTAGTCAGGGCGGCGCAAGGCAGCTCAGTAACAATACGTTTTGTTAAGCCCGCCAGCACTTTGCCTGGGCCGCATTCTGCGCTATTGGTAACGCCTTGCGCATAAACAGCCTGCACAGTCTCCACCCAGCGCACGGGAGAATGTAACTGGCGCACCAAAGCATCTTTGATTTTATCGGAATCGCTATAACTTGCTACATCCGCATTATGAATCACTGGAATTTGTGGCGCATTGATTGTAATGCTCTTTAAATATTCAGCCAGTTTTTCAGCCGCTGGCTTCATTAATGCACAGTGCGATGGCACGCTTACCGGAAGCGGCAATGCGCGTTTTGCGCCCCTTGCTTTCGCCATTTCCATGCCGCGCTCGACAGCCGCCTTATTGCCGGCGATCACCACTTGACCAGGCGAGTTCAGATTCACGGCCTCACACACCTCGCCTTGTGCGGCTTCTGCGCACACTATACGCACCGCATCATCATCCAGGCCTAATATGGCCGCCATCGCACCGGCACCTTCCGGCACGGCACCTTGCATGACTTCAGCGCGATATTTCACCAACGGCAACGCATCCTTAAAACCAAGCGCATCTGCTGCAACTAGCGCGGTATATTCACCCAGGCTGTGGCCGGCACAGATGCTTGGCTGCAGACCGCCTGCCTGTTGATATGCGCGCCACGTGGCAATGCCAGCCGTGAGCATTAAAGGCTGCGTATGCTGCGTAAGATTTAACAATTCGTTAGACTCGGTCGCCATCGCCCAAAAATCAACGCCCAGAATATCTGACGCTTCGACAAAGGTTTGTTTAATAACAGAATCGTCACCGAATCCGGCCATCATACCTACGGATTGCGAGCCTTGGCCAGGAAAGAAAAATGCAATTTTGTTCATACTTTTAAATCAACCCAATTAAAATTTAACCAGCGCGGAGCCCCAGGTAAAGCCACCGCCAAATGCTTCCATCAGTATTATTTCACCACGTTTGATGCGACCATCGCGCACTGCAACATCCAGCGCCAGCGGAATCGAAGCGGCGGATGTATTGCCATGTTTGTCCACGGTAACCACTACCCTGTCCATGCTCATATCAAGCTTTTTAGCGGTGGCTTGTAAAATCCGGATATTGGCTTGGTGCGGCACCAGCCAATCAATATCACTTTTCTGCATATTATTGGCGGCAAGCGTTTCGTCGACGATCTGGTCCAGTGTATTGACTGCCATTTTAAACACGGCATTGCCTTCCATATGCACAGTTTCGAGCCCCTCTGCCTTGCGCGGCACGTGCAGCATTTTCTCATAATGGCCATCGGCGTGCAGATGCGTAGAAATAACGCCTGCTTCGGTTGATGTCTGCAATATGACCGCGCCTGCGCCATCACCCCATAAAATACTGTTGCTTCTGTCGGTGTAATCAGTGATGCGCGAAAAGGTATCTGCCCCAATCACCAGGGCGCACTTTGCACCGCCCGCTTTGATAAAGTTATCCGCCGTGGCAAGCGCATAAATAAAGCCGCTGCACACTGCTTGTATATCAAATGCAGGGCAGCCGGCAATGCCCAGCTTGCGTTGCAGCATGGTGGCAACACTGGGGAAAATTTTATCTGGAGTGGTAGTCGCTACAATGATTAAATCAATGTCGCCTGCCTCGATGCCTGCGCTGGAGATGGCGTTTTTAGCGGCTTCTAATGCTAAATCACTGGTGTGTTCACCTTTTGCGGCAATGTGCCGCTCACGGATGCCAGTACGGGAGAAAATCCATTCATCCGTGGTATCCACCATTTTTTCCAAATCGGTATTGGTCAGGATTTTATGCGGCAGATAGCTGCCGGTACCCGCAATTTTTGAACGAATCATGCGCTTTCTTCTGTCTCGGTTGCCACTGAATGTGGTTGTATGTGCTCGATTTCCAATTGCTGCTGAATGCGCTGTAGCACACCGCTACGGGCTTCTTCTATAGCCACATGGATCGCATGATAAAATGCGACGTTATCTGCCCCGCCATGGCTCTTTACCACAATGCCACGCAACCCCAAAAAACTTGCGCCATTGTATAGGCGTGGGTCCAGGCGTTTTTTAAAAGCTTTTAAAACAGGCAATGCGCACAGCGCCATCAGTTTGGTGAGCCAGTTGCGCTTAAACTCCTGCGTCAGAAATTTACCCATCATATGCGCCAAACCTTCAGTGGTTTTAAGTGAAACATTACCCACAAAACCATCACATACAACCAGGTCAGTCGTGCCTTTAAATATATCGTCACCTTCCACATTGCCGTAAAAGTTCAAGTGGCTAGCACGCAGCAGTTCAGCGGTTTGTTTCACCACCTCGTTGCCTTTAATGTCCTCTGAGCCTATATTGAGCAAACCCACTGTCGGGTTTGGTTTATGTTCGATACAACTTACCAGCATCGCCCCCATCACCGCAAACTGCAGCAGCTGCTCTGCCGTGCAGTCAGCATTGGCGCCAAGGTCCAGCATATAGGTATTGCCTTTTTCGGAGGGCAATGCAGAGGCAATGGCTGGCCTATCAATACCTGGTAGGGTTTTTAATACGAATCGCGCAGTCGCCATCAGCGCGCCGGTATTGCCCGCGCTCACGCAGGCATTGGCTTCACCTGATTTGACCAGGTTGATGGCAACGCGCATAGAGGAATCTTTTTTGTTTTTAAGCGCACTTTGCGGCGATTCATCCATCAATACAACCTCGGCCGCATGATGAATGCGCAAGCGCGAGCTTGTGGCCGCTTTATGTGCCTTGAGTTCTGCCTGAATGGCGTCTTCCAGCCCTACCAGCACGATATTGAGCTGGTCATCTGTTTTTAAGGCGTTTAATGCGGCGGGGACGGTAACATGAGGGCCGTGATCTCCTCCCATAGCGTCAATTGCGATTGTGATATCCATCATTCGAATTAGATGTAATTATGGATTAAATGTCAACGCGAATAAGCAAACGCCGCACTATATTGAAAGCGCGGCGCATTGGTTGAAACAGAATGCTGTGTCAAAAGACTAAGGGCTTGAATATTGTCTATTCGCCTTTTGTCGCCACCACTTTGCGGCCACGATAGTAACCACTCGGGCTAATATGATGGCGCAAATGTGTTTCGCCAGTGGTTGGCTCGACGGCCAAGGCTGGGTTGGTTAAAAAGTCGTGTGAGCGATGCATGCCGCGTTTTGAAGGTGACTTTTTATTTTGTTGAACTGCCATGTTAATGCTCCAAAAATACTGCTGAAATGAATTAAGCGCGCATTTTAATTCAATTGCGCATCAATGTAAATCAATAACTTAAAGATTTATTGAAGGACTTTATTTAATTTTTCCTTTTAACACGGCGAACGGGTTGGGTTTTTCGCCACTTTGCATGCTTGATTTAGTGCAATTTTCTTCATGCACAGGCGCCATCGGCATCGCTAAAAGCAGCTCATCTTCAATCAGTTCCTGCAAACTCATCTCATTATCGGCTTCCAGCCAATCCATCTCATCGTTATCATCAAGCGCATCGATAGTCGTGTCACTGATTAAATAATCAAACGCCAAATCCAATCGAATCGCCATCTGATCCAGGCAGCGCTGGCAAATCACAGGCAACTCGGTTTTGATACGTAAATGCAGGCCGGGCTGGCTAAACCGCTTGCAAACCCCTGTTAACTCGAAGTGAATGGTCGCCGGCCTAATGTTTTTATCATGAGGTGCCAGCACTTCTGCCAGTCTTGTCAAATCAGAAACCGCAAAACTGTCAGCAAGTTTCTGCTTTTTTTGTGCGAATTCTAAGTTATTAATAATCAATGATTTCTTCATAAATATAAATAAATTGGCGGTATTTTATAACCAAGCACATCCCTTAGCGCGCGCTTGCATGTTATACTTTCGCGGTTTGTTGGTTGATATTAAGGCAATGCCGTGTTCAAAAAAATTCTAGTCGCTAACCGGGGTGAAATTGCAGTGCGTATTGTACGCGCTTGCTCCGAAATGGGCATTAAATCTGTGGCAATTTATGCAGATGCCGATCGCCATGCATTGCATGTTAAAAAGGCAGACGAATCCTACAATCTGGGCGCAGACCCGGTTGCAGGTTATTTGAATGCACACAACATTGTCAATGTGGCTGTGGCTGCCGGTTGCGATGCGTTACATCCCGGCTATGGCTTCTTATCTGAAAACCCAGAGCTCGCAGAAATCTGCGCACGTCGCGGCATCAAGTTTATTGGGCCAAACGCAGCCGTGATTCGCCAGATGGGCGATAAAATCGAAGCAAGAAAAGCCATGACCGGCGCAGGCATCCCCTGCACACCCGGCAGCGATGGCAATTTGGCAGACCTGGATGAAGCAGTGGCATTAGCCAGAAAAATTGGCTATCCCGTCATGCTGAAAGCCACCAATGGTGGTGGCGGACGCGGCATAAGGCGTTGTGACAGCGAAAAAGAATTGATTGGCAACTACGATCGGGTAATTTCTGAAGCGAGCAAAGCGTTTGGCAAGCCCGAAGTGTTTCTGGAAAAATGCGTGGTTTCGCCGCGTCACATTGAAGTGCAGGTGCTGGCCGACAGCCAGGGCAATGTGATTCATCTGTTTGAGCGTGATTGTTCGATTCAGCGCCGCAACCAGAAACTGATTGAAATCGCCCCCTCGCCACAACTGAGCAAGGCTCAACGCGAGTATATTGGCGACCTGGCAGTAAAAGCCGCCAAGGCTGTGGGTTATGAAAATGCTGGAACGGTCGAATTTTTGCTGGACCAGGACAACCATTTCTATTTCATGGAGATGAATACGCGCCTGCAGGTGGAGCATACCGTCACCGAAACGATTACCGGTGTCGACATCGTGCAGGAGCAAATCCGTATTGCTTACGGCCTGCCGCTGCAGTACAAGCAAAGCGAAATCAGTTACCGCGGCTTTGCCATGGAATACCGTATTAACGCGGAAGATCCTAAAAACGACTTCTTGCCAAGTTTTGGCAAGATAACGCGCTATTACTCGCCGGGCGGCCCCGGCGTGCGTATGGATGCTGCGATTTACAGCGGTTATGTCATTCCGCCCTATTACGATTCCATGTGCGCCAAGCTCACGGTTTGGGCACTCGATTGGAATGGTGTCGTTGAGCGCGGTCGCCGCGCTTTGGGTGATATGGTGGTATACGGCGTTAAAACGACGATTCCGTATTACCAGGAAATCATGAAGCATCCCGATTTTAAGAATGCGGATTTTAATACTAGTTTTGTAGAAACGCATCCCGAGCTTACCAATTACGCAACTGAGTTGCCGCCGGAGCTGATTGCGGCAGCGATATCAGCGGCTATTGCGGCACATGAAGGCATATAATTTTTTAAGAATTACCATAAAGAAATAAAGCTATGAGCAAAATACACATCACTGAATTAGTTTTACGCGACGGCCATCAATCGTTAATCGCGACGCGCATGCGCACCGAAGATATGCTGCCGATATGCGCCGAGCTGGACGCCATTGGTTTCTGGTCGATCGAGGCCTGGGGTGGCGCTACATTTGATGCCTGCGTGCGCTTTTTGAAAGAAGATCCATGGGAGCGCCTCTCCAAGCTGCGTAAAGCCTTGCCGAACAGCCAGATTAATATGCTGCTGCGTGGACAAAACCTGCTTGGCTACCGCCATTATTCAGATGACGTAGTACATGCTTTTGTAAAACAGGCAGCCAATGCCGGCGTAGATGTGTTCCGTATTTTTGATGCCTTGAATGATGTGCGCAACCTGCGTGAAGCGATCACTGCCGTTAAAAAAGTAGGCAAACATGCAATTGGCACATTGTCTTACACGACCAGTCCGGTCCATGATATTGCCTATTTCGTCGCCATGGCGAAAGAACTGGAAGAATTGGGTTCAGACAGCATTGGCATTAAGGATATGGCGGGCCTGCTCACGCCACAAACCACCGGCGAACTCGTTCGCGCAATCAAATCAGCAGTGAATCTGCCAATCCACGTGCACAGCCATGCTACATCCGGCTTAGCCAGCATGTCACTGTTAAAAGGCGTTGAAAATGGCGCAAGCATTATTGACACTTGCAACTCGTCATTTTCAGAAGGTGCCAGCCATCCTACGACAGAGAGCATGGTGGCTGCATTAAAAGGCACAGAATACGACACCGGCTTGGACTTGGCTAAGTTGCAAGAAATTACAGCGTATTTCCGCGAAGTACGCAGGAAGTATTGGCAGTATGAGAGCGAATTCACCGGCGTGGATACGCGTGTACTGGTCAACCAGGTGCCTGGCGGCATGATTTCCAACCTTTCCAATCAGCTGAAAGAACAAGGCGCATTGGACCGCATGAATGAAGTATTGGCAGAAATTCCGCGCGTGCGCGAAGATCTGGGCTTTCCTCCGCTAGTGACCCCTACTTCACAAATTGTGGGCACGCAGGCTGTACTTAACGTGATGACTGGCACGCGTTACAAATCTATTACCAATGAAGTAAAAAACTACTTCCTTGGTCAATATGGGCAGGCACCTTCGCCCGTCAGTCAATCAGTTAGAAAATTAGCCATAGGCGATGCTGAAGTGATTACCTGTCGCCCGGCTGATTTGTTAGCGCCAGAAATGGCTAGATTACAAGTTGAATCTGAGCGCATTGCAAAAAGCGAAGAAGATGTCCTAACTTATGCAATGTTCCCTGATATTGGCCAAACTTTCTTGCAAGAACGCAATGCAGGCAGTTTAAAGCCTGAGGCATTACATACCAAAGAAGCCGCAAATACGGCCTCTGCACGCTTTGCGCCAAATGAGTTTAACGTCACTTTGCATGGCGAAACCTTTCATATCAAGCTGACAGGCAGCGGTCACGCAGGTGAAGAAAAACGTCCGTTCTATGTGTCTGTAGACGGCATTGCAGAGGAAGTTATTGTAGAAACCCTGGATGAAATTGAGGTTTCCGGCGGCGCTGCAAGCAACGGTAACAAAAGCAGCAGCAAGAAAAAAGCCGCGGCAACCTCCAGCGGACGCCCTCGCCCACACCATGCAGGCTGTGTAACCACGGCCATGCCAGGCACGATTGTGGCTGTAAAAGCAAAAGTGGGTGACAAAGTGAAAGCGGGTGACGGCGTACTGGTGATCGAAGCCATGAAAATGGAGAACGAGATTCAGGCCGCAACGACTGGTACTGTGGTCGCTGTACACGTCAGCAAGGGTGACAGCGTAACGCCTGATGAGTCATTACTTGAAATCCAGCCCGAGTAATTTCTGTTGAAGTTTGAACGATAAGCCGACAGAATCAAGCTGTCGGCTTTTAATTTATGTATTCTAAATTTAAGCATACTAGAACATGAAACAAACCCTTATTCTGGCTTCATCCTCGATTTACAGGCGCGAGCTATTGCAAAAGCTGCAAATCCCTTTTAGCAGCATTTCACCGCGCGTCGATGAAACGCCACTTGCAGGCGAAAAGCCGCGCGAAACCGCCTTAAGGCTCGCACAGGAAAAAGCCAGGAAAATCGGTAGCGAATATGCACATGCGCTCGTGATTGGCTGCGATCAGGTCGCCACCTTGGATGGCGAGCAGCTTGGCAAACCACTTAACCACCAGAACGCGACCAGACAGCTGCAATTAATGCGTGGCCGAGAAGTGGCTTTCCACAGCGCACTTTGTTTATACAATGCAGCCACGGGCGATATGCAGGCCGAGGTCATGCCGTATCTGGTACGATTCCGACAGCTCAGCGATGAACAAATCGAAAGCTATTTGACCAAGGAGCAGCCCTACCATTGCGCGGGTAGTGCAAAATCGGAAGGTTTGGGCATCGCGCTGATTGATAGAATGCTGGGCGAAGACCCAAATGCACTGATTGGATTGCCGCTGATCAGGCTGATTACCATGCTAAAGAATGAGGGCGTCAACGTAATATAGCAGCAGTCGTTTTAGTGACTTCAATTAATCTTTTGGGAAGGTTGTCCATGTTTAAACATTGCATGATCGCATTTGCCGTTACTTCGCTAATATCATTTGGAGCTATTGCTGTGGAGAATCAATCAGAAGAAATCCGAAGCACCTTAAACGACCAGCAAAATGTTGCAGTCACCATTTACAACAGCGATCTGGCCTTGGTGAAAGACACGCGTAAGGTCAAAATCAAGACCGGATTGAATGCGCTTGCGTTGCGTGATGTCAGCGCCCAGATTCGCCCGGAAACCGCCCTGCTGCGCAGCATTAACGCGCCCGGCAGCTTAGTACTATTAGAACAAAATTTCGATTTTGATTTACTCACGCCACAAAAAATTCTGGAAAAATATGTGGGTAAAACTGTCGGAATCGTGAAAACCAATCCGGCAACTGGCGCAGAAACTACGGAGCAAGCTACCGTACTCTCGGCCAATAACGGCGTGGTGCTGAAGGTGGGAAACCGCATCGAAACTGGCCTGCCGGGTCGAATCGTCTATGACGATGTGCCCGCCAATTTGCGTGACAGGCCGACTTTGGTCACACAAATCAATAACAAAGGTGCAACTGATCAAACAGTAGAGTTAAGCTATCTCACCGGCGGCCTGGGCTGGAAAGCCGATTACGTTGCTGAGTTAAACGATAAGGAAAATCAACTGGATTTGTCCGGTTGGGTGACGCTTACTAATACCAGCGGTGCCAGTTATAAAAACGCCAAGCTGCAATTGGTGGCGGGCGATGTGAATCGCGTGCAGCAGCAAATGCATCCAATGGCAAAAGCGATGCGAGGCGAGGTGATGATGGCCGATGCAGCTGCACCCATGGCTGAAGAATCGCTATTAGAATATCATTTGTACACCTTAGATCGTCCAACCACGATTGCAGAAAATCAAACCAAGCAGGTTGCGTTACTGTCTGCAAGCGGGGTTCCTGCACGTAAAGAGTTAGTGCTTAAAGGTGCAGACTACTATTACACTGGCCAATATGGCGAAATCGGCACAAAAATGAAAGTCGGCGTATTTGTAGAGTTCGATAACAAAGAATCCAGCAAACTTGGCTTACCTTTACCTAAAGGTGTGCTGCGCGTCTACAAAAAAGATAGCGCAGGTAACGCACAGTTTGTGGGTGAAGATAATATCGATCACACGCCCAAGAACGAAAGCGTACGCCTGAAATTAGGCGATGCGTTTGACGTGACCGCCGACAAAAAACAAACCGATTTTAAGACGCTGCCCCGTCCCAGCAAGGGCAATAGCGCGTTTGAAAGCGCGTTCGAACTTACGCTGAAAAATGCCAAAAAACAAAAAGTCACCGTGACCGTACAAGAGCCGATAGGAGGCGATTGGAAAATATTGTCTGAAAGCCACCCACACACCAAAGTCAATAGCCACCTGGCGGTCTGGAAAATAGATGTTCCAGCAGAAGGCAGCGCCACACTGACTTACAGAGCGCAAGTAAAATATTAGTATCAGTTTTACCGGAAATTTTATATGCTCTGTAAGCCGCATGGATATTGGCTTGCAGAGCATGTATTTTTAATCAAATGAATCGACTATTGTGAAATTCGGCACACTTTATCTCATCCCCGTCACCCTCGGCGACGACAATATCCACGCGGTGTTGCCACCCAATGTCATTGCACAAACGCAAAAGCTGGAACATTTTGTGGTGGAAAATGAAAAGTCCGCGCGGCAATTTTTAAGCTTAATCAAACACAGCAAGCCGATTCGTGAATTAAATTTTGAGTTATTGAACGAACATACCGATGACAAAACTTTACCGAATTTGCTCAAACCTTTATTGGCTGGTCACGATGTCGGGTTAATGAGCGAGGCTGGCTGCCCAGCGGTGGCCGACCCTGGCGCAAAACTGGTGGCGCTGGCACATCAAAAGAATATCCATGTTGTGCCTTTGGTAGGCCCTAGCGCGATTTTACTGGCACTCATGGCCTCCGGCCTGAATGGACAGCAATTTGCGTTTCTAGGCTATTTGCCGGTGGATAAAGCTGAACGAGCTACAAGGCTTAAAGAAATCGAAAAACGCTCACAAACGCACAAAGAAACGCAGATTTTTATCGAAACACCCTACCGCAACCAGCAAATGCTGGAAGCCATTTTAAGCACCTGCAACGCCAATACCCGCTTATGTGCTGCCTGCCACGTCAGTCTGCAAGATGAATTGATTCTGACGAAACGCATTGGCGAGTGGAAACAAGGCACGCTGCCAGATTTGCACAAAAAACCTACTGTGTTTCTGTTGCTGGCTTAAACTTACTTAAAGAGAAAATTATGAATGCAAGTTTTTGGCACCAAAAATGGGAAAAAAATGAGATTGCTTTCCACCAAAACGAAGCCAACCCACTACTGGTTAAATATTCCAGCAGGTATTCTTTAGCGAAAGGCAGCCGCATATTTATACCCTTGTGCGGTAAAACGCGTGATATTGCTTGGCTGCTGACTAATGGCTATTGTGTTGCTGGCGCTGAATTGAGCAAAATAGCCATTGAGCAATTATTTACGGAGCTTAGAGTAGAACCAAAAATATCAAACGTTGGTAAACTAGAACACTACAGCGCTACAAATATCGATATATTTGTTGGCGATATATTTGATTTATCTCGCAATATACTTGGTGCGGTGGATGCAATTTATGACAGGGCTGCTTTAGTTGCTCTGCCCTTAGAAATCCGCAAACAATACACAAAACACCTGATGCAAATTACCGATAAAGCGCCGCAGCTACTTATTAGTTATGTGTACGACCAAAGCGCGATAGACGGCCCCCCATTTTCAATCAGTAATGAGGAAGTAAATCAACACTACGCAGATAGTTATAAGTTAACCCCCATTGCAAGCGTAGATGTATCTGGCGGAATGAAGGGAAAATGTACAGCTATAGAAAATGTTTGGTTGCTAGAATCCAAATACTAACTATTTAGCTACAGCCTTCACTGGCGCGTAACTTAAGCGATGTTGCGGGCAAATGCCATGTGCCTGCAAAGCCAACAAATGCGCGGCGCTTGGGTAGCCTTTATGTTGTGCAAAACCGTATTGCGGATATTGTTTATCTAGTTCGTAGAGTTCCGCATCACGAGCCACTTTGGCCAAAATAGACGCGGCTGAAATGGCTTGTACTTTGCTATCGCCCTTCACAATCGCCTCGCACGGCAAACTGATTTTCGGGCATTTATTGCCGTCCACCTGCACTAAATGTGGCGTGATGTTGAATTGCGTCTGCATGGCTTCTATGGCACGCTTCATGGCGAGCAGACTAGCCTGCAGAATATTGATTTCGTCAATCTCTTGACAGCTCGCGCTAGCAATCGCCCAAGCGAGAGATTTGGCTTTAATTTCTACGCTTAAAAAATCGCGCTTTTTCTCAGAGAGTTTTTTAGAATCTGCCAGCCCGTCAATCGGATTGTTCGCATCCAGAATCACCGCAGCCGCATAGACACTGCCTGCCAGTGGACCACGCCCCGCTTCATCTACACCACAAATCAGCATCTAAATACTTCCTTGGGGCGCATTGCAGCGTTGCGCGGTGCTCGCAACCTCACTGTACAAGCGCGTACTATCTCGGTTTCTGCGCTCCGTGCGCCTTGCACTGCATCCCCAATGACGTATTTAGTCCATACTGTCATAGATATTGCAACACAACTTCAGCCGCTTTTTCTGCCGCATCCTGCTTAAGCGCTAGATGCATATTGGTGAACTCCTGCCTGATTTCCTGCAGCTGGCCTGCGTCATTTAGTAATTTCATGGCCGTATCCGCCAGATTCTGCGGCGTGGCCGCATCCTGCAGCAATTCCGGCACCACAAACCTGCCTGCTAAAATGTTTGGCAGGCCAACATAAGGTAAATAATTCATGCGCTTGAGTATCCACCAGCTCAGGGGTGGCATGCGGTAGGTGATCACCATTGGTTTCTTCAGTAATGCAGCTTCTAATGTAGCGGTGCCTGAGGCAACAATCACGGCATCAGCCGCCTCCATTGCATCATGCGCATGGCCAAACAGCAACTGCATGTTCAACACTTGTTCAGGATGCTGAAGGTAATGCTGATGGATGGCTTTTTCAAAAATTTCACGGGTTTTACGCGTGATCAGCGGCACCAGAAACTGCGCACTTTCATTTTCCAGGCCGATACGTTGCGCTGTTTTTACAAACAAATCCGCATGTTGCCTGACTTCCGACTGGCGGCTGCCAGGCAACATGGCGACAATGAGTGCATTCGGCTCCAGCTTAAGCATCTCACGTGCAGCCTGCTGATCGGGTTTTAACGGCAATTCATCCGCCAATGGATGTCCCACGTAAGTCACAGGAACTTTGGCAGCTTCATACAACGCGGGTTCGAATGGAAATAGTGCCAGCATGTGTGACACAGAGCGTTTGATTTTGCCCATGCGGCCTCCGCGCCATGCCCAGATGGAGGGGCTGACGTAATGAATGGCAGGGATGCCGCGTTTTTTGAGTTTGCGTTCCAGCCAGAAGTTGAAATCTGGCGCGTCGATTCCGATAAAAATATCAGGTTTTTCTGTTAACAGCTGTTTGAGCAGGTTACGACGTAACTTGAGCAAGCCATACAAATGTTTAATCACCTCGATATAACCACGTACAGACAGTTTTTCAATGGGGAATAGCGACTGAGCGCCCTCCCCCATCATTTTCGGGCCAGCAATGCCGATGAAAGTTAAATCGTTACGCTGCGCTTTTAGGGCGCGCATCAAATGACACCCCAGCAAGTCTCCCGAGGCCTCCCCGGCCACAATCGCAATTTTTGGCATATCTGGTATTAGCGGACGATGCCGCGAGTCGAAACGGTTAGAAAATCCGTGAGCAATGCTATTTCATTGCAGTTCTTCTGCATGCTTGCCAATTCAGCCTTGGCTTCTTCTAATGTTAAGTTATTGCGATACAAGGCTTTATATGCGCGCTTGATCTGCAAAATGCTATCGGCACTGAAGCCGCGGCGCTTAAGGCCTTCAGCGTTGATGCCGTGCGGCTTGGCATCGTAGCCAGCAGCTGTAATGTAAGGTGGAATGTCTTTAAAAACAACAGAATTGACTGCGGTGATGACATGCGCGCCGATTTTACAAAATTGATGAACGAGCGTAAAACCGCCCAGAATCGCATAGTCGTGCACATCTACATGGCCGGCAAGCGATGAATTATTTGCAAAAATAGTATTGTTGCCAATGGTGCAGTCGTGCGCGATGTGCACATAAGCCATAATCCAGTTGTCGTTACCGATTTTAGTAACCCCTTTATCCTGCACCGTACCGCGATTAAAGGTACAGAACTCTCTAATGGTATTGCTATCACCAATCTCTAATGTGGTCGGCTCATCTTTGTATTTTTTATCTTGTGGCTGCTCGCCCAGTGAGGCAAACTGAAAAATCTGGTTATTTTTACCGATGGTGGTTTGGCCTTTTAACACAACGTGGCTTGCGATGCGCGTATCTGCACCTACTTTAACGCCTGCGCCAATGATGGAATAGGCGCCGATTTCCACGCTTGAATCGAGCTCTGCTTTGGGATCAACAATTGCTGTCGGGTGTATTTTTACAGACATTTTATTTTTAATTTTTTACTTTAAAAAAGTATTTTAACTTATTGTTTTTTATGTTACTTTTCTATTGCTTTTAGAATACACATCATGCTTGCTTCGGCAACCACATTGCCATCGACCGTGGCAACGCCATTGTATTTCCATATGCCTTTTAGAATGCGGTCTATCTTAACGTTTAAAATGAGTTGATCGCCTGGCGATACGGGTTTTTTAAAACGCGCATTATCGATCCCGGCAAAATAATACACGGAATCATCAGTGGGCTTGCTGCCCATGGTCTTAAAAGACAGTATGGCAGCCGCCTGGGCCATTGCTTCAACCATCAACACACCCGGCATCACGGGATGATATGGGAAATGCCCCGGAAAGTAGGGTTCATTGACACTGACATTTTTCAGTGCGGTGATTTCTTTGCCTATTTCCATCGAAATCACGCGATCTATGAGCACAAACGGATAGCGGTGCGGAAGGTGGTCAAGGATTTCATGAATATCCATGCTCAGATTTTCATTCTTAGACGCAGCGGTGTCTGACATAATTTTCCCCATCTTTAATTTTTAGAGCGTTTGCTTGAGCTCTGTGCACTTAATTGAGCAACAGCTGCTTCCAAGGTCTTTATTTTATCCGTTAATTGGTTTAAATGGCGAATATTTGCAGCGGTTTTAAGCCATGCGTCATGTTCTTGTGACGGCATCAATGCGGTATAAGTGCCCGCTTTGCTGATAGAGCGCATCATCATGCTGCCAGGTGAGATCGTCACATGATCTGCAATGCTCAAATGCCCTAAAATCATGGCTGCGCCGCCTATTTTGCAATGCCGGCCTATCACCGCGCTGCCCGCAATGCCCACACACCCCGCAATCACTGTGTGCGCGCCAATACGGCAGTTGTGCGCAATCTGGATAAGATTATCCATTTTAACGCCTTCTTCTATCACCGTGTCATCAATCGCACCGCGATCAACAGTCGTATTCGCACCAATATCCACATTGTCATGAATCACGACACGGCCCACTTGCGGGATTTTTACCCAATGTCTTGTATTATCCGGTCCAGATTCTTCAGCATAACCAAACCCATCGTTGCCTATTACGCAGCCAGAAAACAGATGGCAATGCTTGCCAATCTGGCAGTCATGCTTGATCGTTACGTTGGCCTCTAAAATCGTATGGTCTGCAATACTAGAATTGCGCTCGATGACACAGCCAGCGCCGATAACCACATTGTTGCCAAGCGTTACATTGGCTTCTATGACTGCGTTGGCACCAATGCTGCAGTTTGCAGGCACCTTGGTGGATGCATCAATAACCGCACTTGCATGCCTGCCGGCTGTTGCGGCATATGCTGGATTTAACAATGACGATACTTTGGCAAAATAAGCATAAGGATTATCAGTAATAATTTTGGGCAACCCTGTCAGCGCGGCGTGTTCGGGTCTAATAATCACCGCACTGGCTGACGTATCATTTAACTGACTGGTGTATTTGGTATCGCTAAAAAAACTAATGGCGCCAGCTTGCGCCAGCGCCAATGAGCCAACCCTTGCAATTTGAGTTTCTGGACTATCCGATACAGTGCCACCCAATTGTTCGACGATTTGCTGAATCGATAAATAGAAGCTCATAAACAATGGTCATACAATTTGTATTTTTTAAGCCTATTTTTTACCAAGCAGTTTTAACACTTTATCGGTAATATCAATTTTTTTGCTGGCGTATGCCACGCCACCATAAACGACCAGATCATATCCTTCTGTTTCAGACACGGTCTGCACAGCTTTGTTAATACGATCCTGCAGGCTGGCGAGTTCTTCATTTTTACGCAGATTGATATCCTCGCGAAGTTCGCGCTGTTTACGCTGGAATTCGATTTTAAGGTTTGAAGCATCACGCTCTTTGTTACGGCGGTCAGTTTCAGAAAGCGTTACCCCCTCCTTGTCCAGCGCCGCCTCAATATCACGGATTTGCTTCTGCATCCGATCCAGTTCCTGAGAGCGAGGGCTAAACTCGCGCTCTAGCTTTTTGCCGCTTTCTGCTGTTTGTGGCGCCTCCTGCAGAATCTTATCTACCTGCACATAGCCAACTTTAAGTTCAGCCGCGCTTAAACTAGGGCTTGTGGAAAAAGCCAAAAAGCCAGCAACAACTAAAGTTTTTAACATATGATTCAATTCAAATCTCCTAACTATTCCTGACCACAGGGTTTATACCCTGATTCTACTATCAATCCGGTCAAATCCATTAAAATAATCACCGCTAGAACTGTGAACCCAACTGGAATTGCAGGGTTTGGGTTTGATCGCCAGGCTTCTTATTGAGCGCTTTGGCAAATACCAGTTTTAGCGGGCCAAATGGTGAGAACCAGCTCACCCCCACGCCTGTTGAGTATCTGAGATCACCCAGGTTAATGCTCTGATTATTGCCATAAACACTACCCGCATCAACGAATGCACTCAAACGAAATTGTGATGAACTTTTAATAAAAGGTACCGGCGCAAACACTTCGGCATTGCCCACTATGCGTGTAGTGCCGCCTACGGCGAAGTCCAAGCCGGTGGCAGGGTCGATATCATGCGGGCCAATCGAGCCATTATCAAAGCCACGTACCGAGTTGACCCCACCCACATAAAAGTTTTTGAAGAATGGGTACGCTTTGTTGCCGTAACTGTCAGCATAACCGAGTTCGCCATTCAACATGAATGTAAAGTTTTTGGTGACATCCTTAAACCAGGTGTGCTTATATTCCAGCTTGTAGTATTCCAAATCCAGTACCGGCACCGAAACTTCAGCACTTAAGCGCTGCAGCACGCCCTTGTTCGGAAACAGTGTATTGTCACGGGAATCATGCGTCCAGGCCAATGCCAATTGCAATGAGTCGCTTGTGCAACCTCTGGAGTTTCCGCAGAAATCCAGATACTGTTTTGGGCTTTTGTCGGACAAATCGATCTTGGTAAAGTCGCCCGTTAAGCCAGCCGATAAAAAGTCTTTCTCGCTTAGCGGTAAGCCAAAGCGCACACCCGCACCGTAAGATTTACTATTGTAAGTACCGATATTTAAAGACTGCGTATCCACATCGCGCCTGTATACATCAAAGCCACGACTGATGCCATCCGGCGTGAAATAAGGGTCAGTAAACGAGAGCGAATAGGTGGTATTGACTTTGCCTGTATTCACCTGGGCTGCCACGCGGTTGCCTGTGCCCAGGAAGTTCTGCTGATTCACCGTAACTCCCAACACGACGCCTTCATTGCTGGACAAGCCCGCACCAAACTGGATGCTGCCCGTAGATTTTTCCACAACATTGATATTAAGGTCTACCTGGTCGGTAGTGCCTGGAACTGCCGGGGTTTCGACATCAACCGCTTCAAAATATTGCAAACGGTCCAAACGTTCTTTAGAGCGATTGATTTTATCGCCGGCATACCAGGCGGACTCAAGCTGTCGCATCTCGCGGCGCAGCACAGAATCGCGGGTACGGGTATTGCCAGTTAAATTGATACGGCGCACGTATACGCGCTTGCCCGGATCAACAAAAAATGTAAATGCAGCGGTATGCTCTTGTTTGTTAATTTCCGGAATGGCATTCACATTAGAAAAAGCGTAACCATCATTGCTCAATCTATCGCTGATCGCCTTGCTGGTCTCGGTAACTAACTGCCGGTTAAAAATGTCCCCTTTATTTATTTTAATCAGAGGCTTGAGATCTTCCTCTGGCACTTGCAGCTCCCCAGCAATCTTCACATCACTGATCGTATATTTTTCACCTTCTGTTACATTCACGGTAATGAAGATGTCCTGCTTATCGGGCGAAATAGACACCTGTGTAGAATCAATTGAAAATTCCAGATAACCTTGATTCATGTAAAAGGACTTTAGCGTTTCCAGATCCGCCGTGAGTTTCTGCTTGGAATACTGATCATCCTTATTCCACCAACTCATCCAGTTTGGCGTGGTAAGCAAAAACTCCGCCCGCAGATCATCGGTCGTAAAGGCATTATTACCGACAATATTGATATCGCGAATCTTGGCAACCACACCCTCTTCGATTTCAAAACGCACTGCGACACGGTTGCGCTCCAATGGTGAAACCACTGTCTTAACCGTAGCACCGTATTTGCCTTGTGCTAAGTATTGACGTTTGATTTCCTGTTCAGCACGGTCAAGCTGGGATTTGTCAAAAATCAGACCTTCTGAAATACCGATTTGCTTCAGGCCTTCGGTCATTTTGTCAGAAGGAAATGATTTGTTGCCGCTAAAATCAATTTTGGCAATGGCGGAGCGTTCCTGCACGGTTACGACCAGCACGTCGCCATCGGCTTCTATGCGAACGTCCTTGAAAAAGCCGGTGTTGTAAAGTGATTTAATCGCTTGTGTGGCTTTTTCGTCAGACATCACATCGCCAGCTTGTACGGGCAGGTAGGTAAATATCGTGCCTGCCTCGGTGCGCTGCAAGCCTTCTACCCGGATATCTTTAATCACAAAAGGCTCTAGTGCCATTGCATGATGGCTGAATAGAGCGACTACAAGCGCTGGAATGTAACGGACTTTAAACAAATTGCTAACCCGATATTAGTCTATTGAAGTCATTAAAAATGGCAATGGTCATGAGTAAACCTAATAATACAAATCCTATTTTTTGCCCGATCAGCATCGTTTGTTCCGAAACCGGCGAGCCTTTTAAAATCTCAGCCATATAATACATCAAATGACCGCCATCTAACACAGGTATTGGCAAAAGGTTAAGCACGCCGATACTGATACTGAGCAACGCCAGGAAACCTAAAAATATCTTAATGCCTAAAGTTGCGCTTTCACCCGCAAACGTGGCAATGGTTACCGGGCCGCCGATGCTTTTGAGTGATACATCACCTGTCACCATTTTAACTAGCATTTTAAGGCTGAATAAAGAAGTATCCCAAGTTTTGGTAACAGCTTTCTGCAAACTGGAAAATGGCGAATAACTCGACTCAATCAGCAGCTTATCCAATTCTTTTTTATCCAGCTTGACAGCTGCCCCCATCCTGCCAATGGCTTGATTCCCCTCTTTAACGGCTTCAGGTGTTGCGGCAATACGCAACACTTTTTGTTCGCGTTCAATTTCAAATAACAATTTTTTATTGGGATTATCTTTGATGACATTTACCACCTGCTCCCAATCGCTTATTCCGATCCCATCCACCTGCAATATTTTATCATTTGCCATAAATCCGGCTTTTTCAGCGGCACTGTCGGGCAATATTTCGCCAATTACCGCAGGAATGCTGGGTTTGACCATTTCCAAACCGATTTTCTTGAGTATGTCGATATCCGCATCGTGGTCGGCACCCTCAAAACTAAGCGTGTGTTGAAACAACTCATTGTTGTTATTGATAGCTTCTATCTCAACAGTTTTGTTTTCTAATGACTGCTCCAGCAATATCCAGCGCGCATCCTGCCAGCTTTGTACAGGCTTGCCTGCGATTTTTTGAATAATTTCTCCGGCTTTCAAGCTGGCTTGCGCAGCCGGGCTGTTATCAGCAACTGTGCCAATAATAGGCCGTATACCCGTCACACCCCACATGAACAGGCCCCAATACAATACAATCGCCAGCAGCAGATTTGCGACTGGCCCCGCCAGAACAATTGCAATGCGTTTCCATACGCTTTGCCGGTTAAACGCATGTTGCAGTTCCGCCTCGGAATAGTTGATTTGCGCCACTTCCGGGCTGGATTCACTTTCGGCTTTCATTTCCCTTTCGTCCAGCATTTTGACAAACCCGCCAAACGGAATTGCAGCCAACACGAACTCTGTATTGTCCTTGCCAAACGTTTTTTTCCACAGCGGCTTACCAAAACCGACCGAAAAGCGCAACACCCTCACGCCGCACCAGCGTGCCGCCTGAAAATGACCGTATTCATGAATTGTCACCAATATGCCAATGGTGACAATGAATGCAACAAGCGTCAGCATGCCGTCAATGCCTGCCGCTCACCTGCTTTAACAAGACTGGCATATGCAAAGCGTCTCGCTTCCGCATCCACTGCAATAAGTTGCTCAACTGAAGTCACGGGTGTGGCTTTAATCATATCAAGTGCTTTGGCGATTACAGCAGGGATATCTAAGAAGTGAATTTGTTTGCTTAAAAACGCTGCCACCACCACCTCATTAACTGCATTCAGAATGGCGGGCGCGGTGCCGCCTAGCTGCAGCGCGTCGTAAGCCAGTCGCAGGCAAGGAAAGCGCTTGGTATCCGGCGCTTCGAATTCCAGTTTGGCGATTTCCAGCAAATTAAGCGAAGCAACACCTGATGCTATGCGGTTTGGATAAGCCAGCGCATACGCGATTGGTGTGCGCATATCAGGGTTACCCAATTGCGCCAGAATACTGCCATCCACATATTCCACCATCGAGTGAATGATGCTTTGCGGATGCACGATGACCTCGATTTGATCAGGCTGCGCATTGAACAGCCAATGTGCCTCTATAACCTCCAGCCCTTTGTTCATCAGGGTTGCGGAATCGATCGTGATTTTGGCACCCATCACCCAGTTAGGATGCTTTAGCGCCAGCTCAGGTGTAACGGTTGATAACTGTTCCTGCGAGTATTTTCTAAAAGGTCCACCAGAGGCGGTAAGAATGATTTTGCGCACCCCGATATCGTTCAAGTAGTCGTCGGCCAGCTGCTTGCATTGTGGTGGAGGCATGACCTGAAAAATAGCGTTGTGCTCGCTATCAATCGGCAATAAAGTGGCGCCGCCTTGTATTACTGCCTGCATGAACAAGCTGCCAGCCATCACCAGCGTTTCTTTGTTGGCAAGCAAGATGCGCTTGCCTGCGCGTGCCGCCGCCATGGCAGGTTTCAGGCCTGCCGCGCCGACAATCGCCGCCATCACGATATCGACTTGCGCATCGCTCGAAACTTGTTCTAAACCTACCATGCCAGAGATGACTTCGGTTTTACTATTGCGGGATTTAAGTTGCGCGCGCAGTGTTTGTGCTGCCTGATCATCCAGCAGCACCGCGACTTCAGGTTTAAATTGTATGCACTGCTTTAATAAAGCATCTACATTAGAATTGGCAGCAAGTGCGTAGACCTGATATTCATTGGCATGACGCGCAATCACATCCAGGGTTTGCTGGCCTATGGTGCCGGTGCTGCCTAAAATGGTTACGTTTTGCACAAATTTGCCCCTAGGCAACCACTACAAAATAGTTGTAGACATAAATCATCAAAATTGCGATAGGCAAACTGGGGATTATGCCATCAATGCGGTCTAAAATACCGCCATGGCCAGGCAGCATGTCGCCACTATCTTTCAAATTGGCCTGGCGTTTTACCATCGATTCAAATAAATCGCCAATCACACCAAATGCAGTGATAATCCATAGCCCTGGAAAGATTGCAAGCGTTTCGACATCAAATGCAAAATACAAAACCACGCCAAATAAGGTAACCGCAACCAGTGCGCCCCATACGCCTTCCCATGTTTTACCAGGGCTGATCATCGGTGCAAGCTTGTGTTTGCCGAAATTTTTACCTGCAAAATAGGCGGCGCTGTCAGCAATCCAGATTGTGGCTAGCAGTGCCAGCAACAGCCATGGGTCTGCGCTTTTGGCGCATATCAACGCCAGCCATAATGGCGCCATTAACATTAACCCTAATGCAGCCATCACAAACTTGTTATTAATGATACCTCTTGTTTTAAGCCACACCGGCACAATCAACAACCAGAATAATGCGGCAATAAAAAACACCCTTAATGAATTAAAAAAGAAGGGATGAAAACCATACTTTTCGATTAGCGGTACTATCAATAATCCTGAAACGGCAGCAATCAGTAGATATACATAGCGTTGCGTTTGTGTGAGTTTAATCATGCCAGCCCACTCATATAAGGCCAGTAACGAGATTGCCAGCATGCCGTAAGCCCAAAGGCTATTGGATAGCAGAAACAATGCTGGAATAAAACCTGCGACTAAAATTAATGCAGTAATAATGCGCGTTTTAAGCATGATTATCTGCTTGAAAGCTGCTCGCTCGTTCGCCCAAACCGACGCTCGCGTTGCTGATAAGAAGCGATTGCCGCCTGAAATGCTTTTGCATTAAAGTCCGGCCATAACGTATCGGTAAAATAAAACTCGGTATATGCCAATTGCCAAAGCAAAAAGTTACTCACGCGTTTTTCGCCGCCAGTGCGAATGAACAAATCAGGCTCCGCCGCATAGTACATGGATAAATAAGGAGTCAAATCATCCTCGGTAAACGGGCCGGTTTTTCCCGGGTTTGCAGCAATCATGCGGTTAGTGGCCTGCAAGATATCCCATCTGCCACCGTAATTGGCAGCAATTGTAAGGGTAAGCCCTGTGTTATTTGCTGTGAGTTTCTCTGAGGCTTCAATTTGCGCCACCAAATCTGCATTAAACCGGCTACGGTCGCCTATCAGGATTAAACGGATATTGTTTTCATGCAGTTTCGTCACTTCACGCTTCAGCGCATCCATAAACAAAGCCATTAAAAACGAAACTTCGTCATCGGGTCTGCGCCAGTTTTCACTGCTAAAAGCAAATAGCGTGAGAAATTTCACATTAAGCTTTGCACATTCCTTAACCAGGTCGCGCACCGTTTCCACACCCCGCTTATGACCCGCCACACGAGGCAGAAAACGCTTTCTGGCCCAACGGCCGTTGCCATCCATAATCACGGCAATGTGCTGGGGGATATCCGCCGAAGCTGGAATAGTTTGTGTGGAACTTGAGAATAAAGCCATTAGACGGCCATTAAATCGGCTTCTTTGATCTGGAGCAGTTTATCCACTTCCACGACTGCCTTATCCGTCAGCTTCTGTACTTCGTCTTGCGCGCGACGCTCGTCATCTTCACTGATTTCCTTGTCCTTCAGCAGTTTTTTCAGTGCATCGTTGGCATCACGTCGCACATTGCGAATCGCCACTTTAGCGCCTTCCGCCTCGTTGCGGACGATTTTGGTTAAATCGCGGCGACGCTCTTCGGTTAGCATCGGCATCGGCACGCGGATCACATCGCCGTTGGTGGCTGGATTCAAGCCCAAGTCGCTATCGCGGATGGCCTTTTCAACTTTGGAAATCATATTTTTTTCATAAGGCTGAACATTGATAGTACGCGCATCGCCCAGATTCACATTTGCGACTTGATTCACCGCCACCATCGAGCCGTAATATTCCACCATCACATGATCCAGCAAACCTGTATGAGCACGGCCTGTACGTACTTTTGCCAGATCGTTCTTCAGCGCTTCCAGCGATTTCTGCATTTTGAGATCTGCGGTTTTTTTTATGTCTTCTAACATTTGCTTCTCCAACTTAATGCTTGATTATACTACGACGCGCGTGCCTTCGTTTTCGCCCATCACCACGCGTTTTAGCGCGCCAGCTTTAAATATATTAAACACAGCAATAGGCAGTTTTTGGTCGCGACAAAGTGTAAATGCTGTAGCGTCCATCACTTTTAAATCCCTTGCAATAGCCTCATCAAACGTCACTGTTTCATACTTGCTGGCTTTTGGGTCTTTTCTCGGGTCAGCACTGTAAATACCATCGACTTTGGTAGCCTTGAGTACTATTTCTGCATCAATTTCAGCCCCGCGCAAAGCGGCTGCGGTGTCCGTGGTAAAAAACGGATTTCCTGTACCTGCGCCAAATATCACCACGCGGCCTTTCTCTAGCGCTCGTAACGCTTTTGCGCGCACGTAAGGTTCCACGAACTCTATACCCAGCGCGCTTTGCACACGCGCCTCTACGCCAATGTGGCGCATGGCATCCTGCAGCGCCAGCGCATTCATGACTGTGGCCAGCATGCCCATATAGTCGGCTGTGGCTCGATCCATGCCTGCTGCAGCCGGTGCCACGCCGCGGAAAATATTACCGCCGCCAATCACCACGCCAACCTCTACGCCTAAATCCACAACCTCTTTGATTTGCTCAACAATGTTATTTATTGTGGCGCGGTTAATGCCATATGCATCATCGCCCATGAGCGCTTCGCCCGAGAGTTTAAGAAGGATGCGCTTAAAGGCAGGTTTAGCCATATTTTTCCTCAAAATTTAAGTTTGCTTATTTAATCACAAACCACGCCGATTTGCTTATGTTACGGCTAAAAAAAGACGAAAAAAAAGTGGACGTTAGGTCCACTTTTTTAGTTTAAGACAATTAAACCTTGGCAGCTGCAGCAACCTCTGCCGCATAATCCACGACTGCTTTTTCGATGCCCTCGCCCACGGTATACATGGTGAACGAAGCGATAGAAGCGTTTTTAGATTTCAATAATTGCTCAATGGTCATTTTATCGTCTTTCACAAACACCTGGCTAAGCAAAGTCACTTCTTTTAGGAACTTTTGCACGGTGCCATCGGCGATTTTTTCCAGCATCGCTTCAGGTTTCCCTGCCTCTTTGGCTTTTTCAATCGCCACGCGACGTTCAGCTTCAATCAGGCTAGCATCAATGCCTGAAGCATCCAATGATTTTGGTTTGGCTGCAGCAATATGCATTGCAATGTCTTTTGCCAACGCGTCATCCCCACCAGCTAAGTCCACCAGTACGCCGATTTTGCTGCCGTGTACATAACTTGCCAGTTTGCCTTTGGCGTTGATTTTCACAAAACGACGCGGCGTGATGTTCTCACCAATTTTACCAACCAGTTGCGCGCGTGTTTCTTCTACAGTGGCGCCACGCATTGCAAGTGCGCCTACAGCTGAAATGTCAGCAGCATTGCTGTTAGCGACAATACCAGCCAGCTCACTCACAAATTTCAAAAAGTCTTCATTTTTTGCGCAGAAATCCGTTTCCGAGTTCACTTCAATCATTGCGCCGGTTTTACCATCCGCGCTAATCGAAATGCCTACTGTACCCTCTGCAGCCACACGGCCTGCAGCCTTGCTGGCCTTGTTGCCAAAACGTACACGTAAAATTTCTTCCGCACGCGTCATGTCGCCTTCGGCTTCAGTCAGCGCTTTTTTACAATCCATCATTGGCGCATCGGTGCGCTCACGTAATTCTTTTACCATCCCTGCGGTAATTTCAGCCATTTTTAGCTCCTAAAACTAATAATTCTTAAAATAGAAAAAGGGGCTGAACGCCCCTTTTTACTTATATTGATTACTCAGCTGCAGCTTCTGCCGCAACTTCTACAAACTCTTCTTCTTTTGCAGACTTAACAATTTCAGTGATCGCATTGGCACGACCATCCAGAACCGCATCAGCCATGCCGCGCGCATAAAGACGTATAGCACGAGAGGAATCATCGTTGCCTGGAATCACATAAGCCACGCCATCTGGCGAGTTGTTGGTATCCACAATGCCGATGACAGGAATGCCCAATTTTTGCGCTTCAGTAATCGCGCCGCTTTCATGGCCAACGTCGATAATGAAAATCGCGTCTGGCAAGCCGCCCATTTCCTTAATGCCGCCAATGGAGCGCTCAAGCTTTTCGATTTCGCGCTTGTAACCAAGCGCCTCTTTTTTACCGAATTTTTCCAGACTGCCGTCCAGCAGCATCGCATCAAAGTCGTGCAAGCGCTTAATGGATTGTTTTACAGTTTTAAAGTTGGTCAGCATGCCGCCTAACCAACGGTGATTTACATACGCACAGCCTGCACGCACAGCTTCTTCTTTGATGATATCGCGTGCTTGGCGTTTAGTGCCTACGAATAAAATACGACCCTTGTTAGCTGCCAATGTACGCACATACTTAAGCGCATCTTCAAACAATGGCAAGGTTTTTTCAAGGTTTACAATATGAATTTTGTTGCGGTCGCCAAAAATATATTCTGCCATTTTTGGGTTCCAGTAACGGGTTTGATGGCCGAAGTGAACTCCAGCCTCCAGCATTTGACGCATGGTTACAGACATTTGATTACTCCATGTAAGGGTTAAATTTACACACATCCACAATATTCATAGACTTAAACTTATAATCCAGGAACACCCTGTACGGGATGGTGCAGTTATTTCTGCTAAATTGCAGAGGCCGCATAATACCATTAACTGATTGAGTTTGCCAGCTTAATCTTATATGTTTAAGACGTCCGCAGGCACACCGATGATGCGCATGGTTCTATCAATATCCAGCCTTAAAAACTCAGCGACATCGCGATAATCATCCGGCAAAGCTGCGTCATTCCAGCCATTCGCAGAGTGACGTGCCAGATTCACCGCCAGCATGACGTTTCTCACCCGCTGTTCGCCAGATGCCTCATCCTGCATCAGCTTCGATAACAATGGCGGCAATTGAAACAGGTCAACCAGTTCCTTTTGCAAATCATGCAACTTAAACCCCAGCACCTCTTGCTGTACGACATGGCTGCGCAAGGTTTTATCGGCTTGCTGCATGGCATGGATGGCATTCATTTTATCGGGCGCAAAACACCACATCAGCATTTCAGATAAATCATGCAGCAAGGCGGCAATACGCACCTCTTCAGCATGCAGATCTGCCAGATGCGTCGCCCAATCAGCCGCAAAATAGGCTGCACGGTGCGCGCGCCGAATCAGTTTAAGCAAATGCATCAATGCAGGCAGATTATTCTTAAGCGCATCCTCAACCAGAAAACTGGGTGGGATATCGCGAAAAAACGTGGTGGTGCCCATCATCAGAATCGCCTGCTCAACCTGCAGCAGATCCTGCAACTGATGTTTGCCTTTATGCTTTTGCGAATAGCTCAGCACCCTGAACACCATCATCGGGTCGTTATAAACCGTTGCCGCAATCGCACGTGCACTTAGCTTGTCTTCGTCTGCCTGCAAACGCGCGATTTCGCGCGCCGTTTGTTTAAGCACGGGGATTTCAGCCGTGCGGATAAAACCAATCCAGGCATTGATATCTTTTGCTGCTGTGTCTGTGGGTGTCGACGCCATTCGAACTCTCCTTTACCAGCTTCACAGCATAAAGACTCCACCCGATTTTGAATGCGCAAAAAAACGCCATAAAAATGGTGCTTACCGTTGAATTGCTTTTTGCTTAGCGCAAACTAGACGAGAGCGGCTATGCTAAAATGGTGCCATTCCAACACTTACATAGCAACTTCATGGCCATTACCATCAACAACGCGGACGATATCGCAAAAATGCGCATTGCGGGCAGGCTCGCCTCTGAGGTGCTTGATTACATTACACCATTTGTGGTGCATGGTGTTACAACGGAAAAGCTGGATCAGCTTTGCCATGATTATATTGTAAACGTGCAGCAAGCGATTCCTGCGCCTTTGAATTATGCGCCTGACGGCCACACGCCCTACCCCAAATCTATTTGCACCTCGGTGAATCACCAGATTTGCCATGGCGTACCGGGCGACAAGGTGCTAAAGAACGGTGACATTGTAAACATCGACATAACGGTGATTAAAGATGGTTATCATGGCGACACTTCGCGCATGTTCATGCTGGGCGAGGTTTCGATTCAAGCCAAAAGATTGTGCGAAATCACCTATCAGGCGATGTGGTTAGGCATACGCCAAGTGAAGCCGGATGCGACTCTGGGCGACATTGGCCATGCCATTCAAAGCTTCGCTGAAAAAAATGGTTACAGCGTAGTGCGTGAGTTTTGCGGGCACGGCATTGGCAAAAAATTTCATGAAGATCCGCAAGTGCTGCATTACGGCAAACCCGGTACCGGACTCAAGCTGAAAGCGGGCATGATGTTTACCGTAGAACCGATGATTAATGCAGGTAAGCGCGAAATCAAACAACTGCCTGACGGCTGGACTATTGTCACCAAAGACCGCAGTTTATCAGCGCAGTGGGAACACACCATACTGGTGACCGAAACAGGTTTTGAAGTGATGACCTTGTCTGCCGGGTCGCCTCCTGCACCTTAAATGTCAGAAGCAAAGCAAGCAATCCAGTCCTGGCGCAGCACGTTAAAAGCGCAACAAAATGCGCTGGAGACCAGTTTTTTCCAGCATAAGAACACTGCCCATCTGCTCAGGAAACACGCGCAATTAATCGATGTACTGTTAAAACAGATATGGCTGCAATCCAATATCCATGCGGGGGTGGCTTTAATCGCCGTGGGTGGCTACGGGCGCGGCGAGCTGTTTCCCTACTCTGATATAGACTTGCTTATATTAATGCCGGATCAGCATGACGACGTGCTGAACGGTCAAATTGAAAACCTGATTGGCCAGCTGTGGGATATTGGTCTCAGCGTGGGACACAGTGTGCGCAGCCTGCAGGAGTGCGTGAATGAGGCCGCGCAAGACGTGACCGTGCAAACCAATTTGCTCGAGGCGCGCCTGCTTGTGGGCAACAAAGCCAATTACCAGTTGTTTATTGAAGCCATTTGTGCGTTGATGCAGCCAGCCGAGTTTTTTGCGGCCAAATTCAAAGAGCAGGATAATCGCCACGCCAAATTTAACGACACTGCCTACAGCCTGGAACCCAATATCAAGGAGAGCCCCGGCGGGTTACGCGACTTGCACATGATTTTGTGGCTGGCACAAAGTCAGCATTTGGGTAAAACCTGGCTGGAACTCGCTAAAAACAACATCATTAGCAGTAGCGAATTGCGCCAGATTAAGCGGCACGAGCGCAATCTGCAAACCCTGCGTATCCGTTTGCATTATCTGGCCAAACGTCGCGAAGACAGGCTGTTGTTTGATTTTCAGAACGAACTTGCTGCCAACCTAGGCCTGGTCAACACCCCGAACAAACGCGCCAGCGAACAACTCATGCAAAGCTATTATCGTAGCGTTAAATTTATTAGTTTAATCAATGAGATATTGCTTAAGACTTTAGAATCCACATTAAGCATAATTAAGCCTGCTATCGTCCCGGTCAATGCGCGCTTCGAGTCGCGAAATGGCTTGCTGGAGGCCAGATCAGCGCAGCTTTTGCAGCAACAGCCAAGTGCGGTTTTAGAAAGCTTTTTATTGCTGCAACAACACCCGGAGCTTAAGGGCATGAGCGCCAGTTTGCTGCGCGAACTGCAACGCGTGAAGAAAATCGTAAATCGGGATTTTCGTGATTCAGCAGAAAACAAAAAGTTGTTTCTAAAAATATTGTCACAGCCGAATGGTGTCAATCATAGCCTGCGGCGTATGAACCGTTATGGCATTCTGGGTCAATACATCCCCGCTTTTGGCAAGATCATTGGCCAGATGCAGCACGATTTGTTCCACGTTTACACTGTAGATGAGCATATTCTAAACGTGCTGGCGAACCTGCGCCGTTTCGCCAAGCCTGAGCTGAAACACGAATTCCCCCTATGCACTCAATTGTTTGAGGCCTTTGAAAAGCCGCGTCTGCTCTATATTGCAGCCCTGTTCCATGACATCGCAAAAGGCCGTGGCGGCGACCACTCCACTTTAGGCACAATTGACGCGAAACGCTTTTGCAGGCTACATAATCTACCCAAAGAAGATACGAATTTGGTGGCCTGGCTGGTTGAATCGCATCTCAAAATGTCCAGTACCGCACAAAAATCCGATTTGTCCGACCCCAATGTCATTGAGCAATTCGCGCATTACGTGAAAACAGAAAAACGGCTGACAGCCCTGTATTTATTGACTGTAGCGGATATTCGCGGCACCAGCCCTATCGTATGGAATGCATGGAAAGCCCGTTTGCTGGAAAGCTTATTCCATGCGACAAAACGCGTACTGAACGATGAAACTTTCAGCGTACAGCAAACCATTGAAACCAGAAAGCAGGAAGCGGCGTTCAAGCTCAATAGATACGGGCTTAGTGTGCAATCTTACCAGGCATTATGGAATAACGTTGGTGCCGCTTATTTTACGCGCTTTGAGCCTGACGAAATCGCCTGGCAAAGCCGCTTGCTTACACCGCATGTCTATTGCGACAAACCCATTGTCCGTGCGCGTTTAAGCCCGAGTGGTGACGGCATTCAGGTGATGATTTATATGCGCGATCAGGATGATTTATTCGCCCGCATTTGCAACTTTTTTGACCGCATGGCCTACAACATCGTGCAGGCGAAGATTTACACCACCCATCACGGCTATGCTCTGAATAGTTTTATTGTTTTAGATCAATCAGGTAAGTCGGTAAGTTATAGTGGTTTATTAAAATTTATCGAGGCTGAATTGACGGAAAAAATCCTCGCAATTACTGCGCCGGAAGCACCGCTGGAAGGCCGTGTGAGCCGCCAGGTAAAACACATGCCATTTGCGACGCAAGTTAACATTAGCGAAGAAGCCCAAGGCATTAACCATAGGCTTGAATTTGTAGCAGGTGACCGCCCAGGCCTGCTCGCCAAAGTAGCATTCATATTCTTACAGCATGACGTAGATTTGCATAACGCAAAAATCAACACGCTTGGCAACCGCGCTGAAGACAGCTTTTTGATTTCCGCCAAGCATGGCAATGCACTTAGCGCCACACAAATTGACGCTTTACGACACGATCTGGCTAATATATAAAAAAACTAGCTGAACTGGTAATGTTTACGCAACGGCTTTTTAACATCCCATACACACGACAGACCCGCAGGGAAAGTCACTAGGTCGCCCACACCAAAGCTCACCGGCGTGCCGCCATTCTTTGGGGTTACCGTCACTTCACCCTCCAGAATATAAGCGATCTCCTGAGATTGATAACTCCAGGGAAAAGTAGACACCTCCTTAGACCAGGTTGGCCAGCTTTTAACGCCAAGCGAAGCCAGTTTTGCGGCATCGGGTTTTTCAACAGTAATATTCATGATGTGCTCCTTTAAAAACAAAAAAGCCTTGAAGAATCAAGGCTTATTGTATTCCTTACATTCAAAAAATCAATTATGAATGTTTGTAGTGTTTTTTAAGCTGTTTCACGACTTCCCAGTTGCTTTTGAGGCCTTTTGGAAACACCACGAAATCACCGGCTTTAATCACCACCTTTTCGCCGCCCTGCGGGGTTACATGAAACTCGCCTTCCAGCACATACGCGCTTTCGGTCATGCCAAAATCCAGCGGAAACTTAGAAGGTGCGCAATCCCAAGTTGCCCAGCTGGCAACGCCTAGCGACTTTAATTTTTCTTCCGATGGATTGTGATCGATGATAATTTGGCTCATATTTTTCCTTAAATACAGATTTATTAAATGCAAATACTGCTTAAAAAGCAGTATTTAAAAATTGGCGGAAGAGGTGAGATTCGAACTCACGGTGGGCGTGAACCCACGACAGTTTTCAAGACTGTAGCATTAAACCGCTCTGCCACTCTTCCAATTATTGCTTATATATTTCAACTGCAACGATTTATTTTAATCATTACAGTCTTGCAAGACTGTAGCATGCCATTCTTTCAAACGCGCTCTGCCACTCTTCCTTGCGAAGGCAGCATTATAGCAAAAAATTAGTCGTCTTGAATATCCTGATTTGGAAAAAGTACGTCTGTATAGCCAAATTGGCTTAAATCAGTAATGCGCATCGGGTACAAAATTCCGTTTAAGTGATCGCACTCATGTTGCACCACTCTAGCGTGGAAGCCGCTTACCAGCCTGTCGATGCCATTGCCGTATTGATCTAAACCCTTGTAGTGTAAACGCGTATAGCGTGGCACCAGGCCACGCAGCCCCGGCACAGACAGGCAACCTTCCCAATCTTCTTCCATTTCGTTGCCCACGGCGGCCAAAGCGGGGTTAATCAGCACCGTGAAAGGCACTTGCTCGGCATCCGGATAGCGCGGATTCTGGCTGACACCAAATATCACCACTTGCAAACTCACGCCGATTTGCGGCGCGGCAATCCCAGCGCCATCCATCGCCCGCATAGTGTCTTGCATGTCTTCAATGAGCGCATGCAGATCTGGTGTATCGAACGCAGCCACAGGCTGTGCTTTCTGTAACAAAAGCGGGTCACCCATGCGTAATACGGTTTTAACTGCCACCTTGGTCTTCCTAACGTTAAGTTGCCTAAGAATTGATAATCTAAAACTTTGTTGCCTGATAAACACGCGCGATTTCCTCAATCAATACTCGCACTTTTTGCATTGTCAGTTCCAGCTTGGTAATCAATTCTTCATAATGAATGCCATGATTGCTGGTACCGCGCCCTGCTGCGTGATTCGCAACCGGGCATAGCGCTGCATAATGCACACCCAGTTCGCGCGCCAGCGCTGCTTCCGGCATCCCCGTCATGCCCACCAGCGTTGCACCGTCGCGCTCCAGACGATTGATCTCTGCTGCTGTTTCCAGTCTCGGGCCCTGCACACAGGCATACACCCCGCCATCATGCATATCTTGCTGTATATTGCTGGCGGCCTGTTTGCATATTTGACGCAAACTGTTGGAATATGGTTCGGTAAAGTCGATATGTTTTACGGGCAACTCAATGCCATCGTGATAGGTATTTTTACGGCCGTGCGTGTAATCAATGATCTGATGCGGCAGCACGATGTCGCCCGGATTTATATCACTTGCAATGCCACCGGTAGTCGCGATGGCCAACAGATTCTTTACGCCAACCGATTGCAACGCCCAAATATTGGCGCGATAGTTCACCGCATGCGGCGGAATGGTATGACCGCCGCCATGCCGCGCTAAAAACACCACTTCCAGCCCTGCCAACTCACCAAACACCAGCGGCTGAGACGCCTCGCCATACGGTGTACGCGCGATTTGCCGTCTGGTAATTTTCAAGTTCTCAAGTTGCGCTAACCCGGTACCGCCAATAATGCCTAACATAGTATTTCCTGAAAATATTTTATGATTATTGTAGCGCATGGCTGGCTCCGGTGCTGTAGGCTTTACATATTTTGTGGCATACTTCAGCTATGGCAACCGATTCAGACATTTTTGACGTGACCAAAGAAGATACCGAAGCTAAAGACAGCTTGCGTGATAGCATCGCTTTATCGCAACAGCATTACGAAAACTTTCCGGTTGCTTCTATTGTAATTCCCAAGCATTTACGTGATCCGATCGCCTTAATCTACACTTTTGCACGTCAAGCGGATGATTTTGCGGATGAAGGTTATCACAAACCCGCCTGGCGGCTGGCCAAGCTGCAAGGCTTTAAGAACGAGCTGGATCTCATCGGCAGCAACGGTCGAACCAAATCGCCTTTTTTTACCGAGCTAGGCAATATGATCCGCGAGCACAATTTGCCACTCGCGCCGTTCTACGATTTGCTGGATGCGTTCAGCCAGGACGTTACTAAAACCCGTTATGCCAATTTCTTTGAGTTGCTGGACTATTGCCGGCGCTCGGCCAACCCGATAGGCGCCCTGCTCCTGCATCTTTTCGGCAGGGCCACACCAGAAAATATTATTTATTCCAACAAGATCTGCACGGCGCTGCAACTCATCAATTTTTACCAGGATGTGGCCATCGATTTTGAAAACGAGTTCCATAAAAGCCGCATCTATTTGTGTCAGGATGAAATGCAGCAATTCGGCGTAACCGAGGCACAAATCGCCAGTCAGTATGTAAACCGGCATTGGGAAGAGTTTATGATGTTTAATATCGAGCGTGCTGAAAAAATGCTCAAGGAAGGCAAGCCGCTCGAGCATATTCTGCCAGGCCGTATCGGCCTTGAGATGCGCTTGATTATCGGCGGTGGCGAACGTGTGATATACAAACTGAAAAACGTGCGCGGCGATGTGTTCAAACATCGACCCACATTAGTGGTATGGGATTGGCCGGTTATTTTACTGAATGCTTTATTAAGATGACCGCTTCGCAGCCTGCTTTATAAATAATGACCCCTCAGCAATACTGCAAACAAAAAGCTAAGCACAGTGGCTCAAGCTTTACTATCAGCTTTCTATTTCTACCAAAAAACCAGTGCGAAGCCATGACCGCGCTTTATGCGTTTTGCCGCGAGGTGGATGACGTGGTAGATGAATGCACCGACTTTAATGTCGCACAAACCAAGCTCAACTGGTGGAAAAGTGAAGTCGCCAATTTATATGCCAATACGCCGCAACATCCTGTCACCAAAGCCTTGCAACCTGTCGTAGCACAGTTCAATCTCGCGCAGGAACACTTTTTAGAGATTATCGACGGTATGGAAATGGATTTGAAATTCAACCGGTATGAGGATTTTAAGCAGCTGCAGCTGTATTGCTACCGAGTTGCCAGCGTGGTTGGCTTGCTCTCGGCACAGATTTTCGGGTTTAAAAACCGGAAGACGCTTAAGTATGCCCATGATCTGGGCATGGCGTTTCAGCTCACCAACATCATCCGCGACGTGGGAGAAGATGCCCGCAGAGGCCGTATTTACTTGCCGCTAGACGAATTAAAGAAGGCTAAAGTGTCGGAAGAAGACATCCTGCAAAGCCGCGAATCTGCAGCAGTCAGAGAGCTCATGGAGTATCAGATTGAACGCGCGGAAACCTATTATGACAAAGCCTTACGTGAATTGCCGACAGAAGACGCTAAACAGCAGCGCACCGGTTTGATGATGGCAGCGATTTATCGCACTTTACTGCGTGAAATTAAGCGTGACAGCGCAGAAAAAGTGCTTAACAGCAAAACCTCGCTACCGCCTTTCAGAAAATTCATGCTCGCCATGCAAACCTATTTCAAATATGCCTAAGCACGCGGTGGTGATTGGCGGCGGCATCGCCGGCCTGGCAGCAGCAGCCACGCTGGCAGATCAAAACATCCAGGTCACCCTGCTAGACGCAGGCTCGCAATTTGGCGGACGCACGCGCAGTGTAGCGATTGAGGCGAATAGCCAGGTACATCAGCTTGATAACGGCCAGCACATTTTGTTAGGTGCTTATCGCGAGACGCTAAACCTGCTGGCCAAGGTTGGCGTGCAGGAGCAGGACGTGCTGATGCGTGTTCCGCTGGCGCTGGAAGTGCGCACTGAAAACAAATCAGCCTTCAGACTCGCAACCCCTACCTATCTGCCCGCGCCGCTTAATCAACTTGTTGGCTTCCTGTTCTGCTCTGGTCTGCAATGGCACGAGCGCGTATCTGTCATTAAATTAATCACCCGGCTCAAAAAAATTAACTATCAGCTCGCCAATGATGAACCATTGGCTGATTTTTTGCAGAAAAACCAACAATCCGGCAAAGCCATCTCACTGCTGTGGGAGCCGTTGTGCCTGGCCGCGCTGAATACACCAATCAGCAAGGCCAGCAGCAGAATATTTCTGAATGTACTGCGAGATACGTTTCAACATAAAAATAGCTCAGATTTCTTATTACCCAGGCAGGATCTGTCGCGACTATTTTCGCAACCCATAACTCGCTACCTGAAGGCGCATCAAGTTAGGGTGCAGCATAATAAGCGCGTCAAAAGCATTACCGTAAGCCCAAATGGTTACACTGTTTCTACCAAAGAAGAGTTTTTTGAAGCAAGCCACGTGATTGTGGCGACATCTCCGGTGCGATTGCGCAACGTGATTGCCGATTTACCCAGGCTGAATTTTGTAGCGGAGCAAACCGAAAGCTACTCCTATCAGCCCATCTATACCATTTATCTGCAATATCCCGGCAACACAACGCTTTCCGCCCCGATGCTGGGCCTGACGGGTGGTCTTTCGCAATGGGTGTTCGATAGAGGCATTTTATGCAAGCAGCATGGCTTAATGGCGGTGATTATCAGCGCGGAAGGCAAACACCAAAACCTTACACAGGAGAAACTAGCGCTAACAGTCGCTAAGGAACTGCAAGCGGCCTTCCCGAAACTTGCCAAGCCGATTTGGCATAAAGTGATTGCCGAAAAGCGCGCCACTTTTTCGTGCAACGTAGATCTGCCAAGACCTGCTAACGTCACGCCTTATCCTGGTTTATATTTGGCGGGCGATTACACCTTTGCCGACTACCCCGCTACTATAGAAGGCGCGGTCAGAAGCGGTGTTGCATGTGCGGACTTGGTGTGTAATTCATGATTTTTTTAAATGAAATCCATAAACCAAAAAAAGATGCCCTGCAGGCCGCATGGATATTGCCTTCCAGAGCATCAGTATTTGTCGTATTAGCTTTAGGCTTTAACCATTTCTAAGCTGGTTCAAAGCCTGTTCCAAGCGTTCTACCGCAATCACTTCCAATCCTGCGATTTTCACCTTAGGCGCATTGGCTTTGGGTACAATTGCTTTGGTAAACCCGAGCTTTGCGGCTTCTTTTAAGCGCATTTGCCCGCCTTGTACGGGGCGCACTTCGCCCGCCAAACCAACTTCACCAAATACTATAAGTTTACTCTCTAATGGATTGTTTTTTAAAGAAGAAACGATAGAAAGAATAACCGCCAAATCAACCGCTGGCTCGCTTATTTTTACGCCACCTACTGCGTTGATAAACACATCCTGGTCAAAACACGGAATACCGGCATGGCGATGCAACACGGCCAATAGCATAGCCAAACGGTTCTGCTCCAGGCCAACACATAATCGCTTCGGGCTGGGCGCATGGCTTTCATCCACCAACGCCTGAATTTCTATCAGCAACGGCCGCGTGCCTTCCATCGTCACGGTAATGCAGCTGCCTGCCACCTGGCTTTCGTGGTGCGATAAGAATAAGGCGGACGGATTGGAAACCTCGCGCAGGCCTTTTTCTGTCATCGCAAATACGCCAAGCTCATTCACAGCGCCAAAACGGTTTTTAAACGCGCGAATCAGGCGGAAACTGGAATTTTGATCGCCCTCAAAATACAAAACCGTATCTACAATATGTTCCAGCACGCGCGGCCCGGCCAGCGAGCCTTCTTTGGTGACATGCCCGACCAGAATCACGGTGATGCCGAGTTGTTTGGCTAAGCGTGTGAGCTGAGCCGAGCATTCGCGCACCTGTGCCACTGAGCCCGGCGCGGATTGTAGGGCATCGGAATACACAGTCTGAATGGAATCGATAACCGCAATATTGGGTTTATGCGTTTGCAGTGTAGCTAAAATTTTCTCAAGGTTAATTTCTGCCAGCAGCTCAACCTCACTGGCATCCAGCCCCAAACGCTTGGCGCGCATGGCGATTTGTTGCGGCGATTCCTCACCACTCACATAAATAGCTTGTGCAGACTTACCTAAATGACACAGCACTTGCAGCAATAAAGTCGATTTACCAATGCCGGGGTCGCCGCCAATCAAGACCACGCCGCCTTCTACCAAGCCGCCGCCCAGCACGCGATCAAACTCGCTGATGCCCGTGGGCTGCCGTGCAATATCTGCCGCTTGTATGCTACTTAGTTTTTGCAGGGCGCTACTTTTTGTTAAGCCCTCGAATTTATTAGCGTAGCGGTTGGTTGTGGCGGCTTCTTCGATGCTTTCCAGCAGCGTATTCCATGCCATGCAACTTGGACATTGGCCCTGCCATTTCGGCTCGCTGGCGCCGCATTCGGTGCAGGTATAAACGGTTTTGGCTTTTGCCATGCAAATCAGCTCAGGGGTTAGTAACTGTCAGGCATGTAGCCCGCATTGGCAAAGTTCTCAAAGCGCGTATTTTCGCCAATAAAGGTGAGGCGCACACGGCCAATCGGACCATTACGTTGCTTGCCGATGATGATCTCAGCGGTGCCTTTATCGGCACTGTCAGGGTTATATACTTCGTCACGATAGATGAACAAAATCAAATCAGCATCCTGCTCAATCGCGCCAGATTCGCGCAAATCGCTCATTACGGGGCGCTTGTCGGGGCGCTGTTCTACGCTGCGATTAAGCTGCGAAAGCGCAACTACAGGCACATCCAGCTCTTTGGCAAGCGCTTTGAGTGAGCGTGAAATTTCTGAGATTTCCGTCGCGCGATTCTCGCCTTGTTTGCCCGCAGGGGCCGCCATCAACTGCAGGTAATCCACTACGATTAAACCCAGCTTACCGGTTTGGCGGTGCAACCTGCGCGCCCTTGCACGTACGTCAAAGCTGCTTAAGCCCGCGCCTTCGTCAATAAAAATGGGGGCTTCGTTAAGCCTGCCCAGCGCGGTCGTGAGTTTTTCCCAGTCCTCATCCTCTAATCGGCCAGTACGCATGCGGTGCTGATCTAATCTACCAACAGAGCCTATCATCCGCATGGCAAGCTGGGTCGAAGCCATCTCCATAGAGAATACAGCGACCGGCAAACCGGTGTCCAATGCAACATTCTCAGCAATGTTGAGTGAGAATGCAGTTTTACCCATCGATGGCCGCCCGGCCACGATGATTAAATCGCCGCCCTGAAAGCCAGAAGTCATGCTATCTAAATCGCTAAAACCAGTGGGAATGCCGGTGACATCGCTCTGATTGTCGCGCGAAAACAGCATGTCAATGCGCTCTGCCACTTGCGGCAATAATTCTTTGATATCCTGAAAACCCTGGCTGCTGCGCTGGCCGCCCTCTGCAATCTGGAATATCTTGGCTTCAGCCTCATCCAATAACTGCTGCGCATCGCGCCCATTGGGGTTATAGGCGCTATCAGCAATATCAGAGCCCACTACCACCAGTTTACGCATCACAGCACGCTCGCGCACAATCTCCGCATAACGGCGAATATTGGCCGCGGTTGGCGTGTTTTGCGCCAAAGCGCCTAAATATGCAATACCGCCAACGCTGGAAAGCTCGGCGGTACTTTCCAGCGATTCTGCCACCGTAACAATATCGGCTGGGCGATTATGCTCAATGAGCTTACTGATATGCTGAAAAATGGTTTTATGGTCATGCTGATAAAAATCCTGCGCACTTAAAATATCCGCAATTTTGTCTAATGCCTCGTTCTCAAGCAGCAAGCCGCCAATCACCGATTGCTCGGCCTCGATGGAATGTGGGGGAAGTTTGAGGGAATCTAGTTGTTCGTCAGCCATGCCGAGATTATACCCAACATTCTTGCCATTCTGATGCAGAATTCACAACCGTTTTGGTTCTGTTTCAAGAAGATGGCCAAGATACTTTGGCTAGCAATCCCTTTCCTGCTTCATTATTGCTGAGTTCAAGCTTTGCACCATGCAGTTCTGCAATGCGCCGCACGATAGACAAGCCCAACCCGCTTCCTTCTTCCCCGCTGCCAGAAATTCGGTAAAAACGCTGCAAGACTTGCTCACGCTCAGTTTCAGCAATGCCAGGACCAGTATCGCTTACCTCTAAAGTGACACCATTAGAATTGCGCAAAGTCACTGTCACACGGCCTCCGGCCGGCGTGTAGCGAATGGCATTATCGAGCAAATTACGCAACAATAGACTTAGTTGAGCATCATCGCCCGAAACATGACATGCCAGGCCTTCATCCAGCAACATTTCAATCTGTTTTGCATGCGCTAGTGGCTCCATATCCGCCATCACCATGGCAGCCAGACTGCACAAATCTAACTGTTTATATCCCATTGCCGCTGTTTCTGGATCAACTCTGGCTAGGGTCAGTAATTGCTCGACCAGCCGTGTGGCTCTATCAACGCCTCGTAATACATTTTCTAATGCGATATGGCGCTCTGCCTCATCCGTTGAGCGTAAAGCTACCTGCGCTTGAATTTTGAGCGCAGCAAGTGGCGTCCGCATTTCATGTGCAGCATCAGCGGTAAAACGTCGCTCCCCCTCAAAAGCCTGTTGAAGGCGCGCAAATAGATCATTCAAAGCCTGCGCCAAAGGCGCGACTTCTTCTGGCACATCAGTCATGGCAAGCGGTTCTAACCGGTTGGCAGTTCGCTGCTTCACCTCTTGCTTTAGTAGTTTTAAGGGCTGTAGACCTGCTCCAACGCTAAACCAAATCAGTAGCGCCAGCACTGGCAAGGCAATGAAGGTAGGCAGCAACATCTTAAGCGTGATATGGCGTGCCAAAGATTCTCGTCCTGCCAGCGGTTCGGCAACCTGAATCATAAATTCATGGCGCGCATCCCAGCGCGTAAGCACGCGCCATGGCTCACCGTTTACAATAGTTTCACTATAGCCTTCCTTGTCACTTGCCATAGCTGTGACTGGCGCTAAAGTTGAGCGCAGCAGCAAATCGCTTTCATCCCAAATCTGGAATGCTATTTTTTGCTCATATTCGTGGGATACCGGGATTTCATCCTCGCCATGCTCAATACGTTCGTGCAACTCATGGCGCGTTGTTCCTAGTAGTACTTGTGCAGACTGAGCAAGCTGGGCATCAAATAATCGATTAATCTCATGCCGAGACTCAGCGTGCGTAAACCATGCAGCCACTAGCCAAGCAATGCCCAGCCCGACGGACAATAGCAAGACGAGGCGCAGACGTAGTGAATTCATGACCGAGAAGCCTCTTTGTCAATCACATAGCCCACACCACGTAGCGTACGTATCAATTCGGCCCCCAGTTTTTTGCGCAAATGATGAACATGCACTTCTACCGAGTTACTTTCTACCTCTTCGCCCCAACCATAAAGATGCTGTTCCAGCTGCTCGCGCGATTGCACACGCCCGACATGCAACAAAAGCTCATGCAGCAAAGTAAACTCTCTTGCGGAAAGCTCAACCGTCTGGCCGTTTTTACTCACTTGATGCGTAGAAGGCGTGAGTTGAATGTCACCATGCTGTAATGTTTGCGTCACCTGCCCGACGCTACGGCGTAACAGGGCATGCAAGCGCGCAATCAATTCATCCAGATCAAAAGGTTTGATCAGGTAATCATCAGCACCGGCATTCAACCCAGCAACACGGTCAGACACTGTGTCGCGTGCGGTAAGAATCAAAACTGGCAGTTTTGACTCGCGTGCACGCAACCATTTAAGCAGGTCGGTGCCACTTAACTTGGGCAAACCGAGATCAAGCACCATTACAGCATACTCTTCAGTTTCCAGTGCCAGTTTCGCAGCCTGACCATCCTGCGTCCAATCCACTGCGAACCCAGCTTGCTTCAAGCCAGCCCGGACGCCATCACCTAGCAGGGCATCATCTTCTACCAATAAAACGCGCATCCGCTAATATTAGCGCGGAATCTTTATCTGCGACTCAGAAAAATCGCCTTTTTCGGCATTTTTATGACAGGCAACACAGTTAGCCGCACTGCCTATGCTTTTACGCTTGAAAGTAGCGGCGGAAACTTCGTCGTGCTTGCTTATAAAATAACGCGTTTCGCTAATACGCAAAGGTGTTGCGCTGGCAGGAATAGACTGATTGATACGACTGGAGCGGCGATTATCCTGCTTATCAGCGCTATTCAAAGCAAGGAAACGGGTAATCTCTTCGCGCGTCGCTGCATCAAGGCTGGCATTTTCACCAAAATGCTTGTCGAGTCCAGCCATCATTTTATTCCATGATCTTTCTGGCAATAAACCAGGGTGATAGAGCATATGACAGCTACCGCACTCTGCCTTCCATTTAGCATTCGTTATCGGAGGCATCTGACTACCGCCTCCTTCGCCGCCGCTGGCCAGTAAAACACTTGTTGAGGTTACGCTGGTGATAAGCACCAAAAATTGCATCCATTTTTTCATGAGTTTTCTCCTTATTTCAGGTTAACTAAATATTGTATGTAATCGCCTTTTTCCTGTGCCGTACAGATGCGCTCCAGCACGTCTTTGCAATTACGGCCAAACCATTTTTCAACCTTGGCTGCATCTGTAAAGCGCTGCGGATTCACGCTAGGCGCCAATGGCTCAATCACCTTGTTAGCGCGCGTTTTGCCTTGGTTGCGTGGGTCGGATGTATGGCAGGTTGAACAGCTCACTTTTTTGCCGTCGCTATGTGTACGTTCGGCACGAAAGAAGCTCGCACCACGTTCTGCCGAAAAGCCAGTAAAGGCAGGATTTTCTTGTTTAGCTTGAACTTCATACTGCTTGAGTAGTTCTTGCGGCGTGGTGGCAAACGCATTGATGCTGAATAACAGCGCTGCTAAGATGATTGAATTACGCATGATTTTCTCCTTGAGTTTTGGAACTGTCAGGCTGGATAGCACTGCACGGCACAACCTCATACTTATAGCCAGTTACCATGGCTTGTGCGAGCGGGGCTTTATCTTTATGTTCGTGCCAGATTAAGGCACCCATGTGAACAACGACGAAGCCCATCAGTAAATAATAGATAAGCTCATGCGGTTCTTCGAACAACTCTTTCAGCCAAGGCATGTCGCCAATCCAGACATTGAAAGGCCCTGCGCTATGCTCGACGGCTGCAAGGCCAAGACCTGTAATTGCCATTACAGCAAGCAACCCATAAACCAGCAGATAAACACCGCTTGCCAGCGTATCATGGCCAAAACGTGGTGGTGTTTGGAAGTTGAGATGGCGCACTGCATTCCACCATGCGGCTGGGTGCCACATATTGGAAAATCTGGCTGAACGCGGCCCAACGATACCCCATGCAACCCGCGCAACAAGTCCAACCACAAGTGCATAGCCAAGATAAATATGCAACTGCCATAAAGCATCTTCACTGGCACCCTTGTCAAACAGGTCAGATAGCCAGATAGTAGCCATGAGAAACAAAATGGCCAGGCCATTCCAAAGATGAATCAGGCGAAGCAGTGCGTCATAAACTTTCGCCCTGCGATAAGTGAGAATTTCCATTAATTGCTCCTTTAATAACGTTCGAGGCAAATAATAGATTTATTTTCTTAACATAAGCTTAAGAAAAATAGAGATTTCATTGAAATATGTGCAATTTCAGCACCCAATAAAAAAGGCTACCGAAGTAGCCTTTTTTATTTAGTTCTAAAGCGAAAAACTAAGCAGTTTCGCCAACCACTGTCACGGTGATATCCACCACTACATCATGGTGCAGAGCAACGCTGACGGGGAAATCGCCAATCGTTTTCAATGGCCCAGCGGGTAAGCGCACTTCTGATTTAGCCACTTCAAAACCTGCAGCTGTCAAGCCTTCAGCAATGTCGATATTGGTAACAGAGCCGAATAAGCGGCCATCAACACCAGCTTTTTGTGTGACTTGCAGTGTATAACCAGCCAGTTTTTCACCGCGCGCTTTTGCCACGGTTAAAATATCAGCTTGTTGCTTTTCAAGTTCAGCACGGCGAGCTGCAAATTCGGCTTTATTCGCCTCAGTTGCACGTTTTGCTTTGCCTTGCGGAATTAAAAAGTTACGGCCAAAACCGTCTTTTACTTTAACGATATCGCCCAACACACCTAGGTTAGCGACTTTTTCTAATAAAATTACTTGCATATTATTCTCCTTAGCCCTAAAAATTAACCAGGGTGCTTGTCTGTGTATGGTAACAATGCCAAAAAGCGCGCGCGTTTTACTGCAGTTGTCAGTTGGCGTTGGTATTTGGCTTTTGTGCCAGTCATACGGGCTGGAATAATTTTTGCGTTTTCTGAAATGAAATCTTTCAGCAAATCCACATCTTTGTAATCGACTTCTTTAATGCCTTCTGCTGAAAAACGGCAGTAACGGCGGCGTTTGTACATTTCTCTTGCCATGGTCTAACTCCTAAATATTCTGTATTTCTAACTTTTCAATATGCAACTGTTCAATATGAAACACCAGTTGTGTACTTTTTGCGCTACGTTTGGCTAAAAAGCCTTTGGCTTTAATATTTGAACCTGGTTGAATGTTTTGTTTTGCAATCTCGCCTATGGCGACCGCATTCACTTCACATTCCACTTTTCTTTTTAAGCCCGCCTCTGTTTGCTCAGAAGCATGCTGCAACACAAAACTTAACAACGGGATACCTGCCGGTGTGTAGCGTATTGGCTCTAAGCTGATCACCACGCCACTTAACAGCAGGTTGTTCAATGATTATGCTGCCGCAACCTCAACTGTAGCGGCCGCTGGCGCTTCATCTTTGCTCAATACTGATCTGGATTTTTCTTCTTTCATCATCGGGCTAGGCGCAGTCACAGCAGTTTTGGTGCTCATGGTTAAGTGACGCAAAACAGCATCGTTAAACTTAAAGCCATGCTCAAGTTCTGCCAATGCTTCCAGACTGCATTCAATGTTCATTAACACATAATGTGCCTTGTGGATTTTCTGGATCGGGTAAGCCAGTTGGCGACGGCCCCAGTCTTCTAATCGGTGCATTGTGCCGCCGCTGGTTGAGATCAGCGTACGGTAACGCTCAATCATCGCTGGCACTTGCTCGCTCTGGTCCGGATGGACGATAAAAACTACTTCATAATGTCGCATGAAATCTCCTTATGGTTAAAGCCACCTACTATGCGTGAGCAGTGTGGCAAGGTTTGAAAGACCGCGATTATAGTCAAAAAGTGTTGATTAATCAAACGCTTTTCAATTTTTTAGTTAAATAAATGCTTTTTATTAAAACTTATTAAACCGATTAAAAACATATGTCATGAGAGCCAATATCCATGCGGATTCCAGAGCATTTATTTCAACTAAGATTTGTTATTACTCTGCAATTCAAACGTATGTTTTGAAAGGTGAATCTCACGCAAAAAGCACCCTAAACCGATAATTAGGCTTAGCATTGTCGCAATAAACAACGGCGCAACCAGCCATGACGAGTGCCAGCGAATGGCCGAGCCCAAGAATAAAACGCCAATCACAATGGCCACCAATAACAGCGATAACGTACACAGCGTAATCGCCCAATGCACCCACTTTGCGCGGCACGACAGAATGTGCAGCTCTTGGCTGTAATTGGCGCAGCTTGGGTTTTCGACTTGCGCTTGCGGCGATTCGCACTTTTCATTTAGCGCGCGAAACCGATCCACCAGGCGCCCCAGGCGGCCGGTCAGCACACCTAACAGCGTACTCACGCCCATCAATAAAAACACCGGTGCGATGGCGAGCTGTATCACTTCCGATGCAGTAGTGACGCTATGAATGACGTTTTGCATATACTGTCCTTATTGTTCAAAAATTACCTGCTCTGCAGGGCAATATACATAGGCTTTGCAGGGCATCTATTAATACTAGCTAAGCAATTAAATCCGGCATTTCTGCACCGTAAAACTTAACCCTTAATTTTTTAAGCTGGTCTCTAAAATCTGCTGCTTTTTCAAATTCCAGGTTTTTAGCAGCCTCGTGCATGGCTTTTTCCAAGCGTTTCATTTCTTTCACAATTTGTTTTTCGCTCAAACTCTCATAATTGGCCTGGTCTTGTGCGGCCTTGCGCTCACGCTTGCCCTCTTCCACATCATACACACCATCAATCATGTCTTTTACACGCTTGATAATGCCTTTTGGCGTAATACCGTGCGCCTTGTTAAACGCTATTTGCACGCCGCGGCGGCGATTGGTCTCATCAATCGCCAGTTTCATACTGCGTGTAATGCTGTTACCGTAAAAAATCACCTTGCCATTCAAGTTACGCGCCGCACGGCCTGCCGTTTGAATCAGGCTGCGTTCCGAGCGCAAAAATCCCTCTTTGTCAGCATCCAGCACTGCGACCAGCGATACTTCAGGAATATCCAAGCCTTCACGCAGCAAGTTAATGCCAACCAGCACATCAAATTCACCCAAACGCAAATCGCGGATAATCTCGACCCGCTCTACTGTGTCAATATCGCTATGCAAATACCGCACCTTCACGCCATGCTCGGCCAGATAATCGGTCAAATCCTCCGCCATGCGCTTAGTTAAAGTGGTGGCCAAGACGCGCTCGCCCACCGCAACGTGAAGTTTAATTTCACCTAACAAGTCATCCACTTGCGTATCGGCAGGCTTCACGGTAATTTCCGGGTCAATCAAGCCGGTTGGTCGCGCAATCATCTCTACCACTTGCTGCTGATGATTCTTCTCATATTCCGCCGGAGTCGCCGAAATAAATACGCATTGGCGCATAATACGTTCAAACTCTTCAAATTTAAGCGGCCGGTTATCCAGCGCCGATGGTAGCCGCCAGCCGTAATCCACCAGATTGGTCTTACGTGACCAGTCGCCTTTATACATGCCGCCAATTTGCGGCACGGTAACGTGGCTTTCGTCAATGATCATCAACGCGTTATCGGGCAAATAATCAATCAGCGTGGGTGGAGGATCGCCCGCATTGCGGCCGGATAAATGCCTTGAGTAATTCTCGATGCCTTTGCAAAAACCGATTTCGTTAAGCATCTCCAGATCAAATCGTGTGCGCTGCTCGATGCGTTGTGCTTCCACCAGCTTGTTTTCTTTGATGTACCAGGCTACGCGGTCGCGCAACTCGGCTTTAATCTTTTCTATTGCCTTGATCGTGGTTTCGCGGGATGTTACGTAATGACTTGAGGGGTATATTGTAAACCTTTGTATTTTATTAAATATCTGCCCCGTCAAAGGGTCGAACAAAGTGATGGAATCGACCTCGTCATCAAACAGGCTAAGCCGCACAGCCGTCTCATTATTTTCCGCTGGAAAGATATCAATCACATCACCGCGCACGCGAAAACAACCGCGACTAAAATCAAAATCGTTGCGGTCGTATTGCATGCCCACCAAGCGCTGTATGGCATCCTCCCGGCTGAGTTTATCGCCCTGCTTCAGATGCAGCACCATGCTGTGATAATCCGTCGGGTCGCCAATGCCATAAATCGCCGATACGCTGGCGACGATAATACTGTCTTCGCGCTCCAACAGCGCCTTGGTGGCAGATAAACGCATCTGCTCGATGTGCTCATTGATGCTGGAATCTTTTTCGATAAACAGATCACGCGAGGGCACGTAAGCCTCGGGCTGATAATAATCGTAATAGCTGACGAAATATTCCACCGAATTATTGGGGAAAAATTCGCGGAACTCGCTGTACAACTGCGCTGCAAGCGTTTTATTGGGCGCCATCACGATGGCTGGGCGACCAAGCCGCGCAATGACATTGGCCATGGTGAAGGTCTTGCCAGAGCCGGTCACGCCGAGCAACGTCTGAAACTTCATGCCCTGCTCAATGCCCTGCGTCAGCTTTTCAATAGCCGCAGGCTGGTCGCCGGCGGGCGGAAAAGGCTGGTAAAGCTGATATTTACTATTGGGAAAGTTTACAAACACGTTTTAATTTCGATGCGAATTTAGCAATATACGATTTTAACAGGGTTTGCAAATTACTTTGCGCGAACTTTGCAGCCAAACGCGAGTCTTTTAATGAAATCATAAACACAATTCCGCCGGGGATCATTATGCGTACCATAGGTGTAATCATTGCTTTACTATCTGCAATACAACCCGTTTTTGCAATGGACAAAGAAAAATTATTTAATGCCTATTTTGGCGTGGTGCTCATACGCGGTTACAACACCACAGGCGGCCTGGCGTATGGCTCTGGTGTGGTGGTAGGCGAAAATAAAGTCCTTACCAATTGCCACGTATTTCGCGCCACTAAAGAGCCATGGATCTCGCGTGGTGAAGATATTTACTCCATCAATTCTGTGAAAGCCGATGTCTGGCACGATTTATGTTTGGTTACCACCAGCCCGATGCCATTTAAACCTGTTCAGCTTGGCAAAAGCACGGACTTAAAACGCGGCCAGGAGATAGTCGCGTTTGGCCATTCTAACGGCGTACCTGCGCCGCTTACCTCTAGCGGCAGCGTTAAGGCTCTCTACAATGATGACACAGGCAAAGTGATCCGCAGTACTGCCAAATTCAGCATGGGCGCCAGCGGCAGCGGCCTATTTGATATGGAAGGCAAACTGGTTGGCATCAACACCTTTAAAACCGCTGGGCGCGCAGGCAGCATTCACTTTGCCTTGCCGATCGAATGGCTAGATAAACTGGACAAACAAACCGAAATCTCTACTTTCCCTATTTCCGGCAGAGCGCTGTGGGAAGAAGACGAAGACAAAAAACCATTCTACATGCAGGCTGCCGTGCCGGAATCGCGTCAAGACTGGCCAAAACTGGCACTGGTGGCAGAAAAGTGGACTGAGGCAGAACCAAAAAATACCGAGGCTTGGCATGCTTTGGGCCTGGCACTGGAAAATATGGGCAATAAAGAGCTTGCTGAAAAATCTTATAAGCAATCTGTAACGCTCGATACGGGGAATTTTGATGCGCTCATCAGGCTGGGCGCGCTAGCCAAGGCACGTGGCGATGCTGCAGAAATGCACCGTATACAAATCGCACTGACCGATATTGATAAAGATATTGCCTCGGAATACAGCCAGATGATGGGTTGTAGTGCAGAGTGTTAAACTGGGCGCACTACTTTTAGTTTCCGAAATTCAGGTTTTTTGCGTAAAATAATGTTTTAAATACAAAAAACCCAGTTTCAAGACTAAATCCAAGGATGTTATTTTGAGCAACCCCGCATCAGGCGTGTTATCGCACCGCGTTTTATCGATTAAAGAATCCCCCACCCTTGCCATTACAGCAAAAGCGGCTAAATACAAGGCAGAAGGCCGTCCTATCATTGGTTTGGCTGCTGGCGAACCCGATTTCGACACGCCGCAACACATTAAAGATGCGGCCAAAGCAGCAATTGATGCGGGGTTCACCAAGTACACACCAGTCAGCGGCATCCCCAGCCTTAAAAAAGCCGTTGTCAATAAATTCAAAAATGAAAACGGCTTTGACTACACCGTCAATGAAGTGATTGTTGGCGTGGGCGGCAAGCAAACCATATTTAACCTGTGCCTGGCAGTGCTCAACGCGGGCGATGAAGTGATTATACCGGCACCGTATTGGGTATCATATGCCGATATTGCCATGGTGGCAGAAGCCGTGCCTGTGATTATCGAATGCGGTATCGAGCAAGGCTTTAAGCTGCAGCCGGCCCAGCTAGAAGCCGCCATCACACCTAAGACCAAACTGGTGATGTTCAACTCCCCTTCCAACCCTACTGGCGCGGTGTACAGCTTGGATGAACTGAAAGCCTTAGGCGAAGTGCTGCTGAAATATCCACATGTGCTGGTTGCGACTGACGACATGTACGAACACGTGAATTTAACGGGCGATAAGTTCTATAACATCCTCAATGCTGCCCCTGCGCTAAAAAGCCGCTGTATCGTGCTTAACGGCGTTTCCAAGGCCTATTCCATGACGGGTTGGCGTATCGGCTATGCCGCAGGTCCGGCTTACATCATCAAAGCCATGGAAATCCTGCAAAGCCAATCTACCAGCAACGCCACCTCCATCTCGCAGGTCGCGGCAGAGGCCGCGCTGAGCGGCTCACAGGAATGCATCACTCCCATGGTCACCGCCTTTAAAGAACGCCATGAATACGTGGTAAATCGTTTTAACGCCATGCCCGGCTTAAGCTGCCTGAAAGCAGGCGGTGCATTTTATGCCTTCCCCGATGCGCGCGTGGCCATTGCCAACCTATACAAGGCAGGCAAAATCAGTACCGCAACCGATATGGCACTGGCAGAATACTTGCTGGAAAGTTTTGATGTGGCTGTGGTGCCGGGCTCTGCGTTTGGCGCAGAAGGCTATTTCCGCATCTCGTTCGCCACTTCCATGGATAACTTACGCAACGCGCTAGACAGGATTGCCAAGGCGCTCGAATAAATCAGCGCACTGGTTTAAATAAATATCCGCTTGTGGTGAGCCTGTTAAACCACGGCCACCATTCGACAAACTCATGGCCTGAAATAGGCAGGCTACCTATTTTTCATCACCAAACAAGCCCTTAAGCTTGTCCAGCGCACCCCCCGCCTTTACGCCTAAGCCGGTTCCCACGCCGGGGCCCAACACTGCCGTACCGGCAACCGCACCTGCCAATGCTGCCTTTGATGGCAATACCACTGGATTACTCACCGTGCCGGAGACATCAAGAGGGATCGCGGCCAAGCTCACGCTACGCTTAACCTCTACTTCCACAGTACCATTTAATTCTTTTTTAGGACTGATCTTAATTTGCCCGGCCGCAGCCAGCAAACCAGAGCTGATTTTAAGCTCGCGCAAATGATATTGCTTGCCGGAAACATTCAACAACCCAGAAAATTCCTCAAATTCTGTTTCTCCGCCCCGCTGCCCCTGCTTTAACAATAAGCTTGCTGCCTTAACTAAATCCACGCCATGCAGCACGCCTTTTTTTACATTAAATCTAAAATCTGCGCGCAGGCGATCCATCAACTGGTCCGCTTCTTTAGCACTGGCCGAGAAATTACCCTTGCCGAATAAATGCCCGCTCAAATAAGTTGATTTGCTGACCATGCTGGTTGGCTCTTTCACTGACAGGCTTTCTACTTTCAATTTTCCGCTCGCGTGCCAATTCGCCTTCCCCCTATTCTCCTGCCAAGAAAGCGCCGCATTGCCCGTTAATTTGCCCTGGTAAAGCGCGATATCAATGTTAGGCATTTCCAGCCTGCTGCCTTTAAGGTGCATTTCAACCTTTGCCTTATCAATCAACAAAGGCAGGCCTGCTGGCAATGTCCATTTCTCAGCATTCGCTACTATCAAATGCCCGTCGCCTTCCGGCGTAACATCCGCCTTAAGTTTGCCATCAATGGTTTCTATTAAGGCGGATTGCAATTTATTGGTATCGGTAAGCATTACCTCGACATTGATAACAGGAAATTCTACATCGGGCCAAACCATCTGCAGTTCATTGACTTTGATATGTCGGAGATTGACCGCCGCAGCCTCGCTGCTCTCTGTCTTTTTGGCAGTTAAGGCAGATACTATATCCAAAGCTGCTTTGTTAACAACGGGCTTGCTGATGGTTAAGTCAATTATTTTGGTAGCAGAAAACAAAGAGCCAATGGTTGGAATAATTACCAAACTCTCGACCTTAAGTTCATGATGTTCACCCACTGCAATGCCGCCGGTAACCACGCGCGGGCTAGGCAATAAGTACAAATGTGCCGAATTAATCGTGACAGGCGCGCCAAGCTTCTCACTTGCAATCTTTTCAGCCTCATGCAAATAAGCCTGCATTGGGATTAAAAAAGGCAAAACAAACAGCAAGCCAATAACAACGGCCATACCAATTAATATTTTTTTATATTTTTTTATCATTTAAGTGCTAAATTATACTGCTTAACGATTGACCAAAAAGCGCTTAGCCAGTATTATCACGCCTTCATTAGTTTAACCGATTCCTCGATAGCTCAGTCGGTAGAGCAACGGACTGTTAATCCGTGTGTCCCTGGTTCGAGCCCAGGTCGAGGAGCCAGATTCTAAAAGCCTCCACATGTTAGTGGGGGCTTTTTTTATTTCAGAAGTAGACTATTAGTAGACTGCATACTATGCAAAAACTCTTCAATTTCAATTTAGTTATAAATTAAAAACAACAGTAATTCAATTGCGCTATACAGATAAAAATCTCACAATCATGCGAGAATCTTACTTTTCTACTGATATTAATATGGACTTCACCCGCTTTAGTAGACGTTTTTTAACTTCCATTGGACTACCCACAGTTTGGTAGACACCTAGCCTTGTTTGCGCCAGACCTCTTCAAATATCTCTGACTTTTCCAAAATTGGAGTATTCAATTAAGTATGGCTAGTTTTTAGTATTAATTAGAATCAGCTTGCCATGCTTGCACAATCATCAACATAGCCAAGGTATCCAGCTCGCAGTATCTTAAAAGAGATGGTTTGATTCTTGCTCTCGTTTCAGCATCCAGCGATTCAAACTGAAGCCTAGCGTAAGCAGTTGCAGCAGCACCGCCATCAGCGATAACGCTGGTATCGGTTTCAACATCATCTGGCAACAAAGAATTTGCGTAGGCTTTAAGTCTGGCGTAAGGGTCCATCACTTCGCCGTTATTATTTTTTGTCAGCCAGACAAAACCTTGGTCAGAGGCAAAATTAAGGCTTGCAATGCCGTCTGGTTTTCCATATACAGGTTGAGCATAAATATCACTCAGTTTTTTAGAAACTTTGAGTATTGCTGGCAACACCTGTTTGATTGAGTTCCCACCTTTGGTCTCAGGATGATAAAACGCCTTTTCAGCAAACGTGCATAAATCAACCATGGCCCGCTCGCCCCCTTTGGTTAGTGTCCGCAAAAATTCTATCAGCGTTAAGGCATCATCTGGAGCTGCAGGGTCGTTTGCAAGCTGTTCAATGATGGCACTTAATATGGTGTTTTCATGGTGGCTCCACATGAATACTGAACCGCTATCTTTATCCAACTCCGCTTTTAGCGCCCTTGCAAAATCATAGTTTGGAAATATGCCAGGCTCTACATTTAAGAACTCCCCTGCATGGCGTACACTACCATCCGATTCCATCACATGATGTGAAAATTGAAAAGCCACTTGTTCATAAGGCTTCATGCCTGCGTAGAAAGGTAAAGCAACCGCAGAGGTCTCAAAATCAATAAAATGGTAAGGATATTTCCAGCGCGACATTTCCACTTTTGCAAGGGCTCGGTCAAAATAATAGCCACCTAAATCTGCATCTTCAGGAATACCACCAACCTGTAGCCATTGACGCTGCATGCGGCTCAACCCTTCAACACCCGCGTCATCTGAAAAATCTCCAATATCATGCCGACCAATTTGGCTGATTTTATGAATACCTTGGTCTATCAGTTGCTGTTTTTTGCGGAAATTCCAGATATCCAGCACCGTACCATCCGCAAAATCTTGCTTCTGCCAACCCAAAGCGTGCTGCCAACATTCATGAAACCCACTCTTAAGCTCGTCACCAGCATATGCCCTATATTGGCAGCCACCGCATTGTGAGCCGATAACCGGTGCTATACGTTGGTCATCCTGATAAGCCTTAGCCCATAAAGGCGCAATATCCTGTATATATGCTTTGCCACCGGGAAATCTAATAGGGTTTGCCAGCACTTCGGCAACATATTGGTCTATATTCACTTTAGTTAGCAAAGTATCTGCCAGCAATTTAGTGTCAACTCCTGCTGGAATATTCAACTCTATTTCAGAGCGGCCAGTTATCTTGAACATCTGGTTAACGCCATCAATATTGGTGGATTTCGATTTATCCGGCATCATGAGTGAAGTCGTAATTTCCGCCTGAGGGAAAGCCTGCTGCAACACCCAGGTTTGAAAGGCTGCATCTTGAATATAAGGCAACATGCCCGAGCTGATGCCACCACGCTTGGCTTCAATATCCGGGTTCAAACTATCGTATGACTTGGCTTTAACCTCAATCAATTCAAAGCGATTACCGTTTTTGATCAAGATATCGATACGGATGAAGAAGCTGCCAAACAAAATAGCGGGCTCAAACAGCACAACCTGTTCTCGCTTAAGATATTCCAGGGTTTGCTGAGCAGTGACCTCATGGTTAAAACCTTTTACCTCTACTCCATCAGGATAGCGCAGCTTTGCCAACGCACCCACCTGATAGCCACCTTCTGCCAACATCGCCAGAAAAGGGACATCCTGCATATTGTCGCGATACTCCTTAGGCTTGCCTGAATAGAAAAGCTTGGTGGGGCAATCGATCGCGAGTTTGAAGCGGGATTTTGTAAGGAATCGTTTAGCCTTGATATTCACGCGGTTTCCAATTGTAAAGTTACATTTGAATTGTAATGGTCTAATAAACTGAAACACTTAATTAGAGACATTTTGTTGCCTAGCCTCATATTCTACAGGCGAAATATTGCCTAATGATGAATGTCGTCGTTTTTGGTTATAAAACGATTCAATATACT